>ERZ778019.115-NODE-115-length-200352-cov-13.121360_pt1 | contig 200352 bp, 216 predicted proteins | sample MGYA00375749_ERZ778019 | MGnify/ENA primary metagenome ERZ778019 (study PRJEB29350, sample SAMN05389821) | bioreactor metagenome | isolation source: Ammonium sulfate bioreactor | place: South Africa: University of Cape Town | collected 2014-03-17 ... | reverse complement strand
TTTCAATAGATTATTTACTCAGTTAAATATCATCATCAACTGATATTTATTCTCTTCTGTATTTGATTTGACTAATCATATTAATTTCACTGAGATACATCACGTTGAGATCTCATCATGATCAACAGATCAAAGGACAAAAACGTGATGTACGCTTATTTTTCTCATTGCTGTCATCTATATTGTACAGTTATATTGACAGGACATATGTATTTGCTCATTACAAGGCTCGTATACGCATGTAGGAATATGTTCTCGTTTTTCATCTTTTTTTCTTTTTCTTTCGTCATTAACCAAGAAATCTCTTTCTCGCTCTCGATGTTTACGCGTGATTAATAATGACAATTGAAAGCTGTTACCGAAGAAAAATATCTTGGCATCACTTCTTTTTTTTTGTTCATGGACACACATCTAATCAATGAGTATATTATTCCGGACAACAGCAACAACAGAAAATCTACAGATCCAATGCCGACACTCTATTGTATTCGGATGTTGTTATTCTTCTAATAACAAGTGTTTATTCAAAAAGGATATGATAATTTGTCAATGTTCCGTTGGCATCGAAGGAATGTTTTCATTCGGACATTCTTATTTGAATAATATCTAACTATTACTTCCAGGCATATTCCTATCGACACATATTTTCATCAGATGAGAGAGAAAGACGGTATCGATTACATTATACATGCGAGAGAGATCTATGCGTGCGTATATGTATTCGCAAATAAGAGAAGAAGAGAAATGCGAAAGCATAAGTAGAAGCAGTTTCTTCTTCTTTTTTTATTCATTCTGTCGACTAGACTTCGATTTAAGATCGATGAAGACGAGAGATGTTAAATAGGGATGAACAAATGCGAGACAGAATGAATGAATTTTTTTTTACGATTTATTTGACGAGTCATCGTTATTCTTCGATTCACATTTTTATTATTCAAGTGGCAAGCATGTACATACATAGACACTCGTCTCTCCACCTGTCGATAGTCTCGTTGTTGGTTCTGTCTCTACTGTTCTCATGATCAGCAAGCTCAAAGTAAATAGTATATATCGACGACACGATCAATGTATTCATGATTAATTCATTCTGATTCTTTTTTCTCTCACTCTTCGATGACGAGATGAGAAAACGGATCATTCGTCGACAATTTCATTTTCTATGTTATCTTTGTGACCTTTGATTGGAGTTAATATTAATTTAAAGATTGTTTAAAACGATATCTTTGCTGTGAATTGAAGATTTTCATTTGAGTGCACAAGAAAAAGAAAACTGATGAGAATGATGTTATTAAAAACTCTTCTTTTCATGATATTTCATCTCATTCTCTAGATTCCAAATGTCCGGATTCTTCTTTTTCATCATCATTATTAACTTCCAAACATCCTCAAACATCTTTAATTTCTAATGGAAATATTCGACCTCCGATTAAACGACGAACAATCTCGCAAATACCTGTGCCTCCCGATCAGCCAATCGATCATTTCTTAGATACTGCTATCAAACGTAAGTTTCTTTCGTCTATCGAAGTTATAAAAAACAACAAGCAACACCCAACAAATTTCGATGAGAGATTTTATGACGAAAACGTTCTCTCTTTTATCAGCAAGTGTTAAGCACACTCGAAATTTGTTACGAAACAAGAGTCAATAGACGAAATGAAATCATTTGTTACGTCTTTCTTTTTTTAGCAATACCAACAAAACAAATTGTTCATTCAATGTCATCAACAAATCCAATCGAAAAAAATCTTTTAGTCACCGATTCTTCATCATGTACAAGTGTCAATGAGCAATGTCTATCATCCGCTTCGTCATCGTTGTCGTACCATACAGCTCGGGCAGGTGATTCGTCATCGTCATCTGTTTCAATGACTTCTTATGAAACGCCAACACCTCATCTCGACGATGAAACATTGTCATCGCATAGTTCACTTTCAGATTTAAGCCACGCTGAAACGTTAGAACCGAGCGTTGAAGGTAAGTAAATATATGAAACCTTGAGGAACACTCGAGGAAATAGATACTTGTCTTAACATCAGGAATGCACGATAGGAAAAAAAAAGAAGAAAGAACCGTTTTTTTACTTCATCAAAGAAAAATCACTAGTTTTTTTTCTTCTATTTAAACAAGAGCAACGGTTTCTTTTCCATTTTTTGATTGTACTTGTATTATTCTTCTCTTTGCTGAATTAAAAGTAAAAAAATCGAGATTTTACTCGTATGTTATTTTTTCTTCTACTTCTCATCTTAAAAGCAGCATATTCTCGAACTCATCGTTTCGTATTATTCTATTTCAAGATTATTTTGAATCGAAAAGAAAAGACGATTAAAAATCCGTCACAACATACGTGTAGGCAGTTGCACTTTCGATAGTTGTAGAAACAGAACAGAAAGTCAAATAGTCGTTGAATAGAACAAAAAGAGAATCAATAAATTCAAGACTAGAGATGAAATATTAGAGATTGAAAAAACAATATTTTCTCCTTGCCTGCCTGCCTCTCTCATTCATTCATCGTCTATAGATTTAAACAAAACATCTCGATTTTTCTTTTCTTGTCAACGTCTCGATGTGAAAGAACAATTCTTTCTCAGATGTATGATTACCATCGTCAAGAGCTTAGATAAATTAGTCTTTCTTAGCTGCATTTAGTTTCATTTTTTTTTCTTAGTTAATGAAGAAAAGATAGACTGCATGTCAATTTCATTCTCTTGAGATCTATGACACGAAATGACCAGAACTAGTGGCACACGTAACTCATTTTCCTGTGATTAAATGTCTAATATATACATGAGAGTGTATATAGACATAAGTATACACGCGTGTGTCATTTTCTTATCTTCATTACCTGACGCGAGGAAAATAAGCGGTTATCGTTGTGAATAAGAAATGTTCAACGCTAACAGGAATGTAAGAAGAAGAAGAAGAAAAAAAGAAAGAAGAAAAACGTAAGAATGACTAACGGACGTTAGCACACACACACGCGCGTTCGAAGAAATTTCATAGAACTTTTTCTTTTTCTTTTTCTCATTTTTATCCTTACATTTTCCCTCTTTTCCTTCTTTTTTTTTCCTAACAGATCTCGACATCATTGTCGCTTCAATAGAAGAACAAAAGACCGCCATCATCCCTTCGGTTGACGTCGGCATGGAGAATTTCCCACCATTGCCACCGTTTTCCACAAGTTCATCAGTTAATGAAAATTCACCGTCGAATGAATCTCGACCTGTTGACAGTTCAAATTGGTACGATGACGGTTCAATAGCAACATGTATCGATCAAACAACATTACAAACGCAAATAAATGACATTGATTTACTTTCTCCACGAAATATTAACGATGATGAATTCATAGAAACGTCTATGTCGGCAACAAACCGCTTCTATACATTAGAAAATGATGATGCTGGATTCACTGATGAATTTCATTGTTCGTCGACAGTCGATCCATTTGGTTTCAATCAAAATAATAGTAATTCATCGATTATGATTACCGATCTCGATGATCTACTCATCGATGACGAACTCGACGATGAATCACAAGAGAAAACACCATCGAATCTTTTATTAAATGCGAACTATCGTCGACCGATTCAAGAAGATATTCTCTACGAAGTCGAACATGAAAATAGTTATTCCGAGCATAGTCCAAATAATTCAATCGTCATCCCAGTTGAAGATAATGTAAGTATCAGAGATTATACACATTAAACATCTGCGCATGTAATTTTCTAGACATCGAGTAAAACTGTACTGGAGAGTTCTCAAGCATTACCAATTTATACTCTTCCTCCACTTTATACTTCTGCAGAGAAATCAACATCACTTCAAATTAATACAAATACACATTCATTTCTTTATCCCTATTCGGACACATCGAGTTCGTTCTTAACAACAACAACTTACACACCGAAAATTCGTCATCGACATTTTTCCGTCGGCTCCTACTACGATAACAAAACAACAACAGTCGCTATTCATCCCAATCACACACTTTACATAATCGGAAGTGCACCTGTCAGTCCAATCAATCGAACAACAACAACGACTGAATCGAGCTATCATTTACTTCATCACAGTCCAGTAGCATATCCACCGACGACATTAAACACTCTTCGACATTTAAATCCGTATCTCGAATCGAATTATGATTATCCACGAACAACAGAACAACATCAACGTGTTCGATCGTTGTCACCACCGCTGCCATCGCCACCGCCACCGGTGGGTGGATTAGAACGTGAAGCTCCAATTGTTCGTCCGAAAACGAGCCGAGGCCGAACACGTTCGTCTCCACCGATTCCGCCATCGCCACCACCGCGTGTTTTCACTCAAGAAACTGAATCAACACAGAATGTCTATCAGGAAATTGATAATCCATCAACCGATGATGATCAATTATCCGCATCACGTAATGATGATTTGCAATTTATTCGTGGAACGATCGAACGTGTTTTTGAGTTTCATGGCGAATCAGCCAGTGAATCGAGTACAAACTATGAAGTGATTTCCGAAGAGATCAAAGACGATGAATCACTATCGTTAACAGAAAGTTCGAAAAAAGAACCAGCAGCTTATCCGGCTGTTCAAGCTGTTCAACGTTTCTACGATACGAAAAGTCCGTCGGAATCTGAACAGAAAATTTCTCAAAAACAAACAACATCGAATCACGATGATGATGATGATAATGCTTCTTCTAATAATAATAATAATCGATCATCAACATCGAGTAAATTGTATTCACGTTCTCATCATGTGAATCAACGAAAGAATAAAGACGCATCGAAATCCTCGGATAACGAACAAGCGTCGTCCGAAGAAATCGATGATACTCTCAATGATATCGAAGACGATGATTATCAAGATGAAAAGCTCAGACGTCAAGCAACAACAACAACTACAAGTTCGACAACGAGTAATGAAAATTCGCCAGTTCATTCATTCAATCGAACAAATGGAAAAAAGAAAACATCACAAGAAACACAAACAATGGGACGCGTATGTCTAAAAAATCGTTTCTTTTCATTTTTCATGTCGATCCTTTTCTTCTAGCCCAAACCAATTATTGTAACAACACGAAGTCCAACAAGTTCGCAGGACATCGGTGATTCGAGTGTTCCACCACTTGACATCATTACACAAATGGTCATTGAACGAACCGATGGTATCGACGATGGACGAATTACGGAGATTTCGGGCGATATGATTATCTACTATGATGATATTGAAATTGTCGAACATTCGTCGGATATCAGTACGACTGAATCCGACACGACGTCATCGGTGACGAGATCTTTGAAAATTTCAAAATCAGTTCCAACTATTATCGAATCTCGACAACAACCGGCACCACCACCACCACCTATACCTGCACGAACACTGAAACCACTTCATTTAATGAACACTCAACAACAATCACCATCGAAAACCGTCGAGCAATCGTCTCAACCGCCGACGAAAGCCAATCGAATCTATGAACTCGAAAAGGCAACGATTCGCAAGAAATTCGATGTTAATACTGTCAATAATATTCTCAATCGAACCGATTATTTCACCGGTCCAACTGCCACTCATCGTCATCCATCAGCTCGACATTTCGTCGGTAAATTAAATAGCGAAGATTCATCATCTCGAAACTCGAGTATTGCCTCGACTAAACTCCCACCAACGACCATGGTTAAATCTCAAACATTGCCCTTACAACCGAATCTAACCAACGGACATTCATCATCTCCATCAAATCAGGCTCTAAAACCACCAATTCGTTCGTCATCGACGGTTGCTATCAACGGCAAGCAAACCCGTTCGACAATCGCCGATACCAATGCCTTAGTCAAACAAATTCGAAATTCTTTGAGTCGAAATTCTCTTCATGATTCAAATCTCAATCAACCATTATCAATATCAACCAAAGATCTTCGTACATTTGTTTCATCGACCTATTCACCATCGGATGAGAACACCATGGACGATGACGGTATCATTCACATTCGAAACGAGAAAACAACCAATTTCGATGAACAGACATTCAAACGACAAGCACGTCTATCGAAAAGTTTCCACAATGTTTCCGAATACAGCAGTAGCATCGATCAATACCCGAAAAAAGAAACAAATCTTCCATCGAAATCCGTCGAAAACAATCTCAATCGTGTCAGTCAACTTCCCATTCGAAATTCTCATATACCTTCGAATTTTCCACCGATCATTGCCAGTACCTCATTCTCTGCCTTGCCACAAGAAGACAATGCGAGACTATTGTCAATGAAATGGTACACAGGACAAGTGAGCGAAAATTCCGAAATCTGCTACAATACGCCTCATCTCGATCATGACGATCTACTCTATGCATACATATCCGCACACAGCAATCGAGAAACTCAATCATTACTCTCGCGTTTGCAAGCGTCGAATGATATTCGTATTCACGCAGCACTCGACGATATTCGTCTACGTGTTGCGCAGTTCGATGCCGTGAAATCAGCGGAAGATGTGCATGTTTTCATGCGGTATCTTGAATCGAGATTGCGAGATATTGGTAGTAAGAATATGTCGGCACCGTCGACGGCAAGATCGAGTCAATTGAATGGACAAAAGCCAATGTCGAATGGAGATTTGACGAATGGTTTTCATCGGCAACAATCGGATACGATTTCGATGAAAAGTCGAACGAGTTCGATTGGCACGGGACTTGGCAAAGACACGCCACCACTTCGACAAATGGGTCGACAATATCAAAAATCATCGGGAAATCTTGCAGGAGGAAGTATAAATGAACATCCTCTTCCTCCGACTGCTCCACCTCGACGAACTAGTCAATCAAGTGTCGTTAATCAAGGTAGTAGAATTTGTTTTTGTCTCGATTAATTCGACTTTGCTTGTTTTTATATAGAAAACCCTCAAGTTTTTGATGAAATGCTAAATACAGTCTTGGGCTTACAGAAAAAAGGAGCATATCCTTCTTCGACTTCATTACAAAAGTAAAAAATTAATCAAAATTTTCTTCTCGTTGTTGTTTATTCATATTCAATCTAGTCGAGAGAAATCTACTCCTTTGATTCAAACTCAAATGACTTCAAATACGACAATTGTTAATAAAAACGGGCGAGATGTTGGCAAACGTTTGTACGAAAGTGGAACTTATAAAGATCCTCGTTTAATTTATGATGTAGATATTTCATTTTTTCTACAGAAAAAAAAACAAACAATGAATTTGCTTAATTTTAGGGCCCGAAGAAAATTGAGAAAGAGGAAGAACAACCTCTTGAAACATCGGTGTAGACAAAACGAGCTTATTCTTTCGTTTTCAATTGTGTGCAATTTCTCTTTCTCAACTGTGATAGACATTGTTTCTTTTTATTTTTCAATCCGAGCCAATTTCGATCGTTGGAAAACTTTGAATTCAAACAAACGGCGATAGATTATTAATGAAATTATTTTCATGCTTGTCTATCTTCTCTCTCTCTCCTTTTGGTATTGAGATTAAATATGCAAAGAATTTTGTTTGACTTGTACAAATTGATCATTTTCGATTTTCGCATGCTTTGTTTTATGATCTGTTAGTTCTCCTTTGTCATGTAAGCTTTATCTTTGTTTTGTGTTTTTTCTGTACACATTTTTAGTGTTCAAATTGAGAGTATTCTTTTTCTTCTTTTTTTTCCTATGAATTATAAACATAATGAAAACAAACTTACTCATCATTTCATTCGATTATAAAAAGTGTTGCTCTGGCAAGTCAATACTAGTATCGACTCGCTCATTTTCGTCATCGCAACATGTATTTAATCCGTGCGGATTGTTTACCTCTTGGTAAGTTGTAATAAGCAATTTGCTTCGACGATGGCGAAAACACGACATCTCGCACGTCTTTATTCATTGTCTATCTTTCTCTTCTGTTGTGGGTGAGTGATGTGTAGAGACTTGAGAGATGTCGTGTTCTCGCCATCGTCGAAGCCAATTGCTTATTACAACTTACCAAGAGGTAAACAATCCGCACGGATTAAATACATGTTGCGATGACGAAAATGAGCGAGTCGATACTAGTATTGACTTGCCAGAGCAACACTTTAACGAAAAAAAAACATAATGGATTTCGTAGCAAATAGTTATCAGTGAAATGATAAAATATTTGAGTATATTATCGTTAGGTGCATGCTCGTTTACTTATTGTGTTCTAAACGTCTTTTAGGATATGTGGTTGTGTCTGTTCTTATCGATAGCATTATGTTTATCTGTAAATGGATTGTTATATCCTAGAGAAACTGAAACAAGGCAATTGTTGTCTCTCGATGGTCTTTGGTCATTTCGATTGGATGAACAAGGTGTTGGTGAAAGTGAACGCTGGTTTACATTGCCTCATCTTCCTCCACCGACGATTCCCATGCCTGTTCCATCTTCTTTCAATGATGTAACACAAAATGTCACTATTCATCAACATATCGGTTGGATTTGGTATGCACGAGATTTTTTCGTGCATCATTTAGCATCGCGATGGGTTCTTCGAATCCAATCGACGAATTATGAAGCACGTGTTTGGATTAATGGACAGCCAGCAGTCAATCATTCAGGTGGACATCTCCCATTTGAAGTTGATATTTATCCATTTCTTAGCAATAATTCAACAGCATCGAAAGTACGATTAGTTGTAGCAATTAATAATACACTTTCAACAACAACATTGCCGCCTGCTGAATTACATATTGTTAATCCAACATATCGTTATCTTGATGCAGCATTTGATTCTTATAATTATGCGGGAATCGATCGATCGGTATTACTCTATTCGACATCGAATATCTTTGTTGAAGATATCGATATTACTACTGAAAGTATTGCTTTCGATAGTGATTACAATGCTAGATCAGCTGTTCTCAATTATTCTGTAACGATCGGTGGAATTGGTCAAAATGAATCGGTATTTATTCTTGTTGAATTTATTGATGAAGATGGAATTGTCATTCAAAATAGCACACAAATTCAATCACAATTGATTATTAATAAGCCACATCTTTGGCAACCATGTGGAATGAATTATACTCATCCGTGTGATCAACGAAGTTATTTGTATACATTTAAAGTCACAATCTTTACTGATCAATCACAAAAGACAATCTTAGATGTTTATCATCTTGATTCAATTGGTATTCGTACAGTTCGTTTGAATGGTTCAAAATTTCTCATCAATGAACGTCCTTTCTATTTTCATGGTGCAAATACAAATGAAGATAGTGATATTCGTGGTCGTGGCTACGATCCCATTTCAATTGTCAAACATTTCAACCAACATAGTTGGTTTCATGGAAATTCCTATCGAACTGCACCCTATCCAATTGCTGATGAATTCTATTTGATAGCTGATCGATATGGTATTGTTGTGATTGACTCAGTACCGGCAACTGGAATGAGAAATACCGAATACTTTTCAAATACGACATTGGAACATCATAAACAAGTTATTGTTGAGCTGCTAAAACGTGATCGAAATCATCCATCAGTTGTTGCATGGTCATTAGCCAATGAACCTGCTTCAAGTCTTCCCATAGCTAAAGATTATTTCCAAACATTAATCAGTTTCACAAAACAACTCGATCGACAACGACCTGTTACTGTAGTGATCAATGATCCGGTTGAGAACGATAATGTTGCTCAATTTTGTGATATGATCTGTATCAATCGTTATTATGGTTGGTATACAGAAAATGGACGTCTCGATCAAGTGGAAGACTCGATTTACAATGAGTTAATCAAATGGAATGATAAACATCCGAATAAACCGATTATGTTCACAGAATTTGGTGCAGAAGCTGTCGTTGGCTTGCATAATGACCCATCAGTGATGTTTACCGAAGAATATCAAGTCGAATTTTTGACTTCTTATCATCGAACTTTTGATAAAGTTTCAACACTTAAGAATCCTTCAAATGGATTTTTCGTTGGTGAACTTATATTTACAATGTATGATTTCGGTACTGAGCAAAATATAAAACGTATAGCCGGTTCAAATATGAAAGGACTTTTTACTCGTCAACGTCAACCAAAAGCCAGTGCTTTTATTGTCAAAAAACGTTACGAGCAACTCGAACAAAATAAATAAACAGAAAACTATATTCTTTCTCTTTTCATCAGTGAACTAAAATTTCAAGATTTCGAATTCGTCGATGAGACACTCATCGATCGATCACGTTGAGCACGAAGATACTGTTGTCGTGCGTACGAAGGTCGAATAGGAATCATTGTATCCGGATTTATTTCAACGATAACATCGTTCGTCCATTGATTCTAAAGAATACAAATCGAAGATCAATTTCGAAAGTGATTTTCCTACGTACACAATCTGGAATTTGCTTCCAACGACACGCAACTTCATCATCACCTAGTTTTCCTGAACAAGTTAGAATCACTGCTCGATCATTGGATCTACGGACACGAGATGATAAAACAAACGAAGGAATCAATTGTTGCGGTATTTTACTTCGTTTTACAGATACATTTCACAGGTGTATCGGCGATTTTTGCTTTAAAAAGAAGATTAAATGAAAAACTTGCCGATGCTTCCAATGTTTTCGATGGTTTCGAATTCGTCAATGGCAAATGAATCTTTCGATTGCTATTCAAATATTCATCGGTTGATATCACAGCTGGACTTGATGAATGTGATTTTATCGATGTTAATGTCGTACTCGTATCACCGGAATCGAGATCTTTCGCGATGGAATTTTCAAGAATTGGATATGTTGCTGTTGATGAACGACGATTTCGTCGTCGTGACGATGCAATCGATGAAAATGCAATTCGATATAAATGTCGATTGGACCCATATTCATCGGACCAGCCCTCGTCCGACGAATGAACTAAATCAACCACAGCCGAATCGGACCGTGAACGCATTTGTTTCCGTTTGAAAATCAATTCCGGCAACGGATGTGTTATGCTAAACGATCGTTGTGAAACGGAACTTTTCGTTAGAATCTTCTTTTGCAAAACGAAATTATAAACAAATAAAATTCCTGTCGATGTACCAATCCAGATTTGTTGATTGTGAATAAGAAATGATGTTATACGTATATGTTCATTGACATGATTTGAATAATCGTCTATGCCATCATTGCTTTCTTTCATCAATGCGATTTGTTCATCTGTTTTACCGATTTTATCGAAGAGATTGTCTAAACATACGTAACCATGTAGTTTCCGATCGGTTTGATTCCATGCTTGAAGAATATTATTTGTCGATCGAAGTAAAATCCAAATATGTTCATCATCATCATCGTCATAATAAACTATCGATGTTGAATCGACATTTTCATAGGTTAAATCAATCGTTGTGAGGATATCCAATGTTCTAATAACATATTCGTATATGAAAACTAAAATCTAATCGACAAGAATTCTTACTTTTCATTGACAATACTCATTTTATTTGATGATAGACACCATAATTTCTCATTTCGATAGACAACAGCAGTGATAGCAGATTTATCAACTGTTATACAAAATGCTTCTTCCGGTTCCGAAGAATTGTATAACTAGAAAAGGAAAAGAATCAATTTGATTTGTCGTGTTAGAATCTCGAATGTCTACTTGAACAATCGCAAGATTTCCATTCGATAAGCCACAATAAACTCGGCTGAAATTATTCTTATTCAAACTTGTCATACAAAGCAAACAGCTACGCAATTGTGTTGCCCATAGAATTCGTCTAGAAAATACTCAATCAATCGTGATTTTGAATTCAAATATCTCGAACCTCTCATCAATTGAAAGACCCAACAATGTACCGCAGAGTGTCCCAAGAAGAACCAATTCACTATTGACACAAGCCATACAAAATGCTCGAGAATTGTACTAGATTGTTAAAATTGATCTTCGAAAAGAATGAAGGTAGTTTCTTACATTGAGATCTAAATCAATCATTATTCCACGTTCGACATTGATTTCATGAAGATGAAGCGCATATTGAGAGCCAAATGCAATCCAAACAATTTCTACATTTCATCGAAATGTTGTTCAATTTAATTATCAAAAAACAAAATTTATTGACAAACTTTCAGAAAGAACAACGGAACAATCGAGTGTTGTTGATGTTTGATTGATTTCTTGAAACTAGAAGAACAATATACTATCTGTTTTCATATTCATCTTATTTCGGTAACGTACAATATAATCTCGTTTTGGAAGACCATCTCGTGCTAGTTGTCGTTTGACGACTTTTTCCATTAACATTTTCGTCCAATAAGCTTGTTTAACTGCAATATCTTTTCGATGACAAAACGGTTGTAAATCTTCGAATGCAATCTAATCGAGAGAGAGAGAGAGAAGAACGAGATTTCGAAATTGATAAATCCATCAATCATTCACTTTGAAAAGACTTTCGACATCGATTAGATTCTTTGTTGAATCTTTAATTTGTTTCATCATCGAAATCGTATCTGTTCGCGTGAGAATATTCTCTCGATTGATAATTAATATCGCCAATGCGAAACGAAATAAAACTTTACCACCTTCTAACAGAAAACAATCCCATATACGTAGGAGAGTTTCGAAAGGCACACTATCGATGAAGATAGCCATGAACCAATTCAATGTCAATGAAGTTATTTCGACTTCGTTTGTTTCGAAATGTTGATGAATGTCAGGAGCTTTTTGTTCGATTAATTCTTTGAGAACATATTGATCGACTTGTGCACCGATGAGACCTGCATCGTAGTAGTTCGTTAGATGACATTCAGTTATCGAAATTAATAACCAAAAAGCATCTTCAGGTTCGAGAAGGAGAAGAGCAACAGCGACAATGAAATTCATTCCTTGACAATAGCCGATTGTTGGATTATGAAGACAGAATACTTCAAGAACTTGACGTAATTGACGAATCTTCAACAAACAAACAATTTCATTCTGAAAATTGAAAGTTTGTTTATTTACGCCATCGGAATCTTTATTCGAAAATCGAATATTCATTGGCATTGTTCGATATAAATCCAAAGCAATTTGTTTTTCGAATTTACTACTTAACTAAACAACATTCTTCGCTTATTTTTTTAAAACTGAATTCAATGAAGATCTTACATCAGAATTCGGCAATAAATGACAAAGATTTTCGTAATAGGAAAAGCCTTTTTCTTTTCGAATATGTTCGATCTGTTTGTGAATAAATATATGCCAAACTTCAGATCGAAGATGATGAGGTACGCCTTGTCGAATCAATGTTTTGAATGATTTCTTCAAAAGCAACAAAAAACAAAAGTATCTTGAAGGTGTTCGTTCGTGAAATTCTCTTACAGAGACAATTGATGTGCTTTGATAAGTTTTGAGCAATGTTCTCCAAAAATTCTCATCGATATGATGACATTTCGAGTCGTAGAATTGGGATAATTTAACACAGATATATTGTAATCGATCGTTTTCATTGTTTTTCTCGTGTTTGAAACCGTAAGTATCGATGTAAATTCCCGAACCTTCGAGACTATCGTAAGATGGCAGCGAAGGATCGCGTTTTCGACATTCATTTAGCAGATCTTTCAATCGTTCGCGATGCTAGAAACAAAGTCTCCCTACAATCAATCGGCAAATTGCCGTCGAAATTTTACTTTTACTCCTCCAAACAATCGTCCTTCTTCATTCGATAAAGCCGTTTGTAATAGAAAAATATAATCTCGTTGCAGACTCTCACGTTGTGTTTGTTGAAAACGAATCATTCGAAATAATTTTCGAATTTTAAGATCATCATCTCGAATCATTCGATGTAATTTATTAATTTCACAATGAAGAAATTTTAATTCGTTATTTGCTTGACGTGTTCGTTCATTGAATACTTTTGAAATAACTTGATTTCTAATGAAATAGAAGATCTTTCGTTTTACACGCATAGAAAATAACAAAAGAAACTCTACTTCGATGACGAATTATCCGTTCGAAGAATATCCGCTAGTTGTTTTTCGAATTTCTTGATTGTTTCAGTTTTTTCTTTGATTATCATTTGATAGGTACTTTCTTTATTAATTAGCGAAGCTAATTCACATTTCAACGTTCTTTATCCAACGAATAGAGAAAACACAATGCTCTTTCGATGATTTCGTTTTGTCAAAACTTACAGAAGCGTTTCAGACAGAGATGACTGATCCGAAAATGCCGAATCAGTTGATTCAATCGAATGACTTGATGAACCATTTCGATTTGCAAACGAATGCGTCGATTGCGGGCCAGTTGTTCGACAATTTTGACAGAGAGATAACATACAATGATCACAAAGATGAGGATTTGCATTCGATGATAAACTAAAAACATGATGATAGAGTTCGGTTTTAAGAAAACAAATCAATGAACCTCATGGTTCGACGAGTATATTCAAAAATTGAATTAGTACGAAGTTTATCTAAACGAAAAACCTCGATCGAGAAATTTGAGAGTAATGATGAAAAACCTTCGTCATTTGAACAATCGAGTAGATGATTTCGATCAATGAATTCTGTTTTTGACAAACTATTAGTTCGAGAATTTCTCGAAATTGTAAATTTATGATTTTCGAATATTTCTTCATTATTAATAATCTAAATAAATCGAATAGACTCGAGACTCAAGAATTCTTCATTCTCTTTCTTATTACTTCATCGAGATCAAATCCTGATTCAGTTTCATTTATAATTAATTCACTTTTCATCGAAATCCACGAATCACGTTTACTCTTAACAAAACAAAACAAAAAATCTTTTTCTTAGATTAGATTTGCGATTATTTTACTTGTAATCCGAGTAGCCAAATCATTAATGCTTCATGATTTTCTGCTCGTAAATGGTATTCTTTCGTATTTGTTCTTTAGAAGACAAAATATACATACGAATAAATAATTCGATTTTATTTACATACAGAATCGTAAAAGTTCGATCTTCAGTTGGATTTAATGTAATGGCTGATCGATGTAATTGAATACTTTCAATAGGACTTTTCTGATGGATTAGATCACGTTCAGTTTGATAGAATTCTAATGTTTGAGTTAATTCGTTAAATGCACACCAATAACGTCGAACAGGTAAAACAAGACTTAATGCTATGAAGAATTAAAATATTCGATCCTGATTTATCTAACATCGGTTTTGTTATATTACCTCCGCAAGGTTTAAGAGATAGGTAACCAGTTAGACTATAGCCAGCAGATCCTTCCATTCGTACAGATCATTTCGATGAAAATCAAGTGTCAATTTAAATATTCTTACGATTTCAGAAAAGTATCTTTTATATCGTTAGTTTTATTTTTCACTTGTCGATCAGTCAGATATCTGTGCAAATGTGTTTCTATTCACTCGTCAATCGCTTGTTGTTTTTTCGTTTTTTTTTTCTTTTTCATCAATATCAATTGGCAACAGCAGCCAGCTGTTGGATCTAGTATTTAGTTAAAATGAGTAGGAGACAAGCATCGACAAACAAGAGCCAAAATAACCGACTTTTTCTCTTTCTTTCGTGTTTTATCGTTTGTTATTCGACTTGAGAAGGAAAAAAAATTTTTTTTCTTTTATATTCTTTTTCTATTGATTGTAACAGCTTGATACTCTCTTATCAATTAATAATTAAAAAAAATGAAAGAACCTAACGAGAACATTTCAAGTTAATGACTTAAATTCATGTTGTTTCTTTTTCTTGATTTTATTTTGATTCGAATACTTCCGTTTGCCAGTTTGGATATCGTTTAATCATGACAGGTGAACGGTAGTAATAGTATTTCTTCTTCGTCTTCTCTTTTATTTCTTTTTTTTTGCTGTTACTATTTTATTTCCGTTGCATTGTCAAGGTAAAGCAAATCTCGAGTGGTGGTGGTGGTGGTCCGCGTCGATACGTTAAAGAATCTAAGCTGCATAGTGTGTGTGTGTGTTCATTCGTCTTATATTATTCTATTTGAGAACAGCAAAACATGATCTTCTCTCCATGCCATAGTCGTCAAATTTTTTTGGGCGAGAGAGAAAGAAGAGAAGAGAAAAGGAATTGTCGTCTTCGTCGGAAAGAAGAAACACACACGCACACACCGTTTCTTTTTTTTGGGGGAAAAAAAGATGAAGAGAAGAAAAATAGTGATGTGAGAGTTGTGGTGCAAAATGCGTCGTTCGTCTTCATTATCAATTTCTTTGTTAGACGAGCGGAATGAGCATACTCGCAACGTTCGCTTTCTGTTTTTAATAGTTTACCGACATTGCACACGTAAAGACGTTTACCGGCTTTCACCATCGTTGGTTACAATGAGTAAGATGTCTTTTAGTCAAAAAAAAAAATCAAGAATGTGAGAGAGAAAGAAAAGGAAGACGAAGAAAACGCAAATCTCTTTCTTCATTTTTTTTTCGGGGGAATAGTAGACGAACAAAAAGAATAAGATTTTCCAACTATTTCACATATGTTATACTTTGAATTTCATATAAAAACGACTCGTCTATTTATAGACTACAAGTCAATGTTTCTTGACAAATATGTCAAATGTGAACACGCGTTCAACTAGTAATAGACAACATGTTCATAAATAATGAGAGACACACACAAGCTTTTCTTTTCTTTTCATTGTCAACTCTCATCTCAAGTGTGATAATTATCTTTCATTTAGGTCTTTTTTTTCAGATATGCTTGCACATTCACCAAAGGATCGTTCTCGATCACCACATCGTACGACGAATGGGCAAACGAAAAATACGTCGTCGTCATCACCATCGTCAACTGTCAATGATACGCCGTCACAGGATGATGCAAATTCGAAATCAAAAAAAGAAAATGACTCGCAATTACAAATGAAAAATCTCAAAGTAAAACCATTCGAATTATTCTCTTGTGAAAGAGACTTTTTTTCGACAAAAATATATAGACTTTTATTCAAACGTTAATTCATGATCCATCGACACTCGGATCGAATTATGATGAACAAGTCAAAACATTAGAAACAGCATGTCGAAAAGAATTTCGAGATTTATCAAACGATCGAATCCGACGAATGATTCGAAGCGTTTACAAATCTCGTAAACATCAAGTACGAAATTTCAATATTTATTAAACATTTTCAACAAATCTCGTTTCATTTAGGAATCAACATCGAATTCTGAGTCGAAGAAAAATCGATCGAATTCAACATCAACAAAATCATCGGTTTGTTTGCTCACGTTCGATTTCAAGTACAATTCTTCATTTGAATAATTTAGTCTGATTTACTCCGTACATCGGCGTTACCTGGATTCGATGCTGATTTTCTTCGTCATGCATTTTCTCAACAATTTCGACCATCAATCGATCTGTCAGCTTACTTTTCCGCAACATCAAACAATTCTCCTTCGGCAACGTCTCTTTTTCGGCCGGATTTTTCTCCAACGAATTTCCTTCAATCACTAGCAGCACCACCTCCGTCTCTTGTCTCATCTCACTCACATACGAACGGTTTGTCTTCTTCTTTATTTTAATCTCGTGTTGTTGTTTTTTTTTTGCATTCTTCTCTTTTTTTATAGGAAATTCGGATTCATTAACAAATACGACGAAATTATCTAAACAAATGAAATTATCAACGAATGAAATCAATTCAATCAAAGTTCTTGTTAATGCCTATCGAGAAGCAGCATCGTATCTAAATCGGTCAGCTGACGAACTCGAACAATTAGTATAATAATCTACAAATTGTCATATCTATTTATGTTTTTTTTGTACTTGTATATAAGCGTATATTTATCTGTTGTTTTATTTTCTTTAATTCATGATTAAATCCGAAAGAAAATGTCTTTTATAAATCCTCTCTGTCTCGATTGACATTCACATCGCTCATTAACAACGAATTATGTTCTTTCATTGGCGTTTTTTTCTTATTCAACTTTGTTGTTGTCTAATATATCAAAATCTTGCAAAAGATGATGACAATTCGGATAGAACACGTCTGTTAATTATTTCCTTAGATGGTGAGAATTTGCATTCGTAGCAAAAAAAAAACATTGCCTTCAGTTTTTTTTTGTTTTTCTTCATAAATCAAAGGATTTCGTCATCAGTATCTAAACGAACATTTTCTTCCAACATTAAATCGATTTCAAAACGAAGGCATTCGAACAAGACATGGCATGCGACCAACATTTGCAACGGTGACCTATCCGAATCATATGTCCATTGCAACAGGTTTGATTCGATGCGTTTTTTGTCTTTGAACAACGAATGAGAGTTTAGGCATGTATCAAGATGAACATGGAATTGTAGCTAATTCGTTCTATGATCGATTGTTAAACAAGACAATTCAAATGGGTTTGTTTGTTTGAATTGGTATTCGTGTAATGTGTGAATTTAGGTACTCGTGATGAAGGACAATGGTCTGACTCAAAAGTTGAACCTTTATGGATAACAGCAACGAAACAAGTATTCATTCAGATTTGATTAAATCAAGAAAATCATTTGTTTTTTAAAATACGTAGAGTAAAAAAGCAGCTGTTCTCTTTTGGCCGTCATGTCACAATGAATTTCACGGCGTTCGACCGTTGATCTACAGTTGGGTATATAGTGATGATATTTCTCTTCGAGAGAAGATGAATAATGCTATTCGATACTTTCGTGAATTGCCAATCGATTTAGTCATGTTATATCATTTGTACGTTTGAATACGATGATAATCTTGTTGACATTTAATCAATTGAATTCTAGTGAACCTGACAAACAAGGCCATGTCTATGGGCCAGAATCAAAGCAAATGCAAGAAACAGTATGCTAAATTTCGAGAGGAATTGTTTATTACTATTGTTTCGATATTCTTAGCTAATTCGTCTTGATAATGATATTGAGTATCTTATGGAACGCGTGAAAAACGAACTAAACGATAATCTGAATATAATGATTGTTTCAGATCATGTAAAGATCTTTGAAAAGCACATAGTTCATTGACATTTAGCTTTTATTTAAGGGTATGACGAATATCACGAAAATTATAAGACCATTTCATTCTAATTATGTCAATCGATCGTCAGTCGAGGATTATATTATTTCTGGTGCATTGTTCAATGTGATGCCAATTGATGGACAAGTAAATTTTGATTTAAATACAAAATTAAACTAATTATAAAATAATAGATCGAAGAGGTAAAGGCAAATCTGAGTCAAATTCCAAATGTAACCGTATATAAACGTGATGAAATGCCTGAACGATATCATTATTCGAAACTAAAACATCGTCTTGGCGACTTGTCTGTTGTGCCGAATATTCCTGGATTGATTTTAACAAGTGTAAATTTTATTTTTCTACTAGAGTTGAAAATGTTTTCGTTTTGCAATTCATTTTCCAGGCCAATACAACATACACAAATGTCGGTAATCATGGTTGGGATAATCAATTTCCGTCAATGCAAGCCGTATTCATGGCTCGAGGTCCTTTATTCAATCGAAATATGACAATTGATTCATTGAATAACGTTGATATTTATCATATTGCTTGTCGAATTCTTAAACTTCAACCTAATCAATATGCAACAGCTGGTTCTCTGGATAATCTCATGAATATTTTTCGAATGACAGATTAATTAATACGTATATATATATATATATATATTCGCAAATAAAAGACTAGATTTTTTTGTCGTCTCCCTTGAAATTATCATATTCTACAGATGTCTCTTCGATTCGAAGCACACCTGTGCCCCTTTTCGGTTTGACTACGATCCAATCACATGTTTCTCAATATACGCATTTAAAAAGGATCTTTTTCATTTCATTCCTTCTAAGGTTTTTCTCCATTTTGGTATACATCGAATTTATTTAATTATGACAGTAGTTCAACGAAGATTACTCAAAGTAATAGCATAAAACAAGAAACAAATGGCCGAAATTTGCGTTTGTTGTTTTAGGAATACGATGCAGTAAAAGAAAATTCAGAACAGATAGTTAAACTAGAACCTAAAGAGAATAGTCGTAGGTTATTTTTGTGTTTGTTCGGAACAGTTTTTATTTGTTTATTTAGTTTATCAATTAGAAGCTCAAATTATGGGACCGGTAAGTAAAAAAAACTGGTTTATTTAACTAAACGAGCATTTACATTGACTCATGCAAACACATTTCGTTCTTTTTCGTTCGAAAAGTAAACTTGACAAAAAAAATCCGAAGGTTAAATCACAAAATTTCATTCGCTTGTTTTTCGATTCGAATGTTACTTCATCATCGTCGTTGGCGATCAATGATCTATTCTATTCTAATTCTTTTGATTCTTATTCAACCGATTATCCATCGTTTTTATTCTCGAAATTCTACATGCGAAAATAACTATACAAATGAAATATCTTTTCCCGAGAATTTCACTGATAGAGCGAGTATTTATAATCTAAATCCGAGAATTTTATGTTGGATACCGACAACACTCAACCGACTCGATCGAGCGCTCGTTGTTTATCAGTGAGTAGATAAATATCAAAAACGAAAATCTAACGTCGAGAAAAATTCTTAGAACATGGGCGAAACGATGTGATCACGCGATGTTCATCGTTGCTGGTCAAACACCTTCGCCTCCGCCTGATTCTTCAGTCTATCCTTTCTCAATCGTTTACGTCGGCGATGAGAAAATCGAAAAATATCGAAAACTCCCGGAAAAAGTTCTTCTTGCGCTACAACATATCTACGAAAAATATCTCGACCAATTCGATTGGTTTTTCAAAGCCGATGATGATACTTATGTCATCATGGAAAACCTTCGCCATTTACTTCGTCGACGTCCATCAAATGCCTCGTTCTATTTCGGTTATGTTGCGAAAACACCGGATCGATATTATCCATCCGGTGGCGCAGGTTATGTTCTCAGTCACGAAGCTCTTCGTCAATTCGGCCGAGAGATTCTCAGTCAGCCAGAGAAACGAGCACTTTGTAACAAAGATGAAGCTGAAGATATCAATCTAGCTTATTGTCTTGCACGAGCTGGGATTTATGTGATGAATGCTCGTGATGATCGACAATTGGAGAGATTTCATCCGATGACATTCGAACAGCATTATCTCGGCAAATTTACGAAATGGATCGAAAGAAATGCGCAATTCGCTCAGAAAAAAGGCGATGAATGTTGTTCACCATTGACAATATCGTTTCATAGTCTAGGACCCGATGAGATGAAAATGATGCATTTTTTGTTGTATCATATTCGAAAAGCATCGATTTAGAAATAAATTTTTAAAACAATCAATCGAATTTAATTCTCGATTTTTGTTTGTTCTTTTCGATATTTTCTAGGAGAAATCACCCTATGCTGATTATATATTCACACTTGATGTTCAAATACCAAAAGATTTTCCATTAAAACCTCCAAAAGTACGTTCAGTATTCTAATTAGTTAAATAATAATTCATTTTCTCGTTTAGATTAAATTCGTTACACCGATTTATCATCCTAGTATTCGAGAAGATGGATTTATCTGTAACAAAAAACCTCCTGAAAACTTTCATTTTTCTCGTTTTCTTTTCTTTCAGGTCTTGGTCTTCTCGGTGACAAATGGCGACCGAATTTAACCATCGTCACTAGTAAGAATCAATCGAATCTCATCGTTAATTTAACTGTTTTCGTTTCTATTGATTAGTTCTACTTGAAATAATCGAATTAATGACTGATCCAAGTACGGACAGTCCCGAACGACCTGCAATCGCCAAGCAATTACAAGAAAATTCTCAAGCATTTTTCCAATCAGCTCGAGATCATACAATAGCACATGCTCAACCGAAAAGCAGCGTTTAGATACGATTTATTTGTTTGTCTGTGATTTTATTTTTTTTAATAATCATGATCAATTTTAATACGGTTTTGTTTTTCTGGTTCGCGGTGGTGTTGTTTTCTAATAAAAAGCAAAGAAAAATGAAATTCTACAGAAAAGCAAAATAATCAAGTTGAAAATGCTTACCGATTGTTCTAAATCATTGAGTCTCTCAAGAAGATCAGCCTTTTCTCGTCCCCAAGCAGCTGTATTTTCTTCGAACTAAATCAAATAAATATTTCGAAATCAATTTTTAACATTTCACTATCGTTTACTCGAGCATTGAGATTGGCTAATTCTTGTTGATAAGTAAGATTTTGTTGTAAAAGATCATCTCGATAGTTCGTCATTATCGCTGTATTAGCTTCTGTATTTGCTAATCTCTAGAAAAATAAATCGACTCAGATAAAAACGAAACAATCTTTGATAATTCTACGAACTAATTTTCGAGTTTCACTTCCGAGTGCTGCATGTTCAGATAAGAAATCTCGATCGATATCATTGAAAGCTCCTAATCAAAGGAAAACATCAATCAAATCGAAGTTTCGATTCGTTTTTTTACCGCCCGATCGTTTTTGTTTCATATAGTTATTGATCATGGCTTCGAGTTTTTCGATAACAACCTCTTGTCTTCGAACGGTTTCTTCCAAACCTTCGGCTTTAACAATTCGATTTTTCATCAATTTCAATTCGACTTCACGTGCTTGTGTCGTTCGAACAAGAGCATCGTGTTGTGCACGTAATTCACTTCTCTACGAACCGACTTCTTATTTAATAATAAAAAAATGAATATGTTCAACTTACACGAGCTAATTCTTTTTCATAGCCAATTATTCGTGCGTAGTTCTCTTTGATTTCTAATGATTGAGCAGAGATTTTCGCATTTAAACGATCTAGAATATCGATCAGATAGTCGATAGAGATTCTTTTTTTCGATTGAATTTATTTTACTGAAAATATCTTGAAGTTTTGCTCGATCGATTTTATCCCCTTCGAATATTTCGACTAGGACTTTTTTCTTCTTTTCAAAATTCTCAATTTTAACTTTGAGATCATGATTCGCTGCTGTTAACGTTTTCTGTTGATCACGTAGCTGTACAACATCTTGAATAATACGTCGGATAGCTTGTTTATAGATCGCAATTTCTCGTTGAAAATACTCGAACCATCCGTCGATATCATCGTCACGACGTGGTGGATAATTTGTCGATAACATCGCACGATATTCCGTGGGAATATCATCTAAATCATATGGATTTATACGCGGAATATGAAAGCGAAAATTCTAGATCGAAAGATATTCAGTTGTTCTTTTTGTTTGACAAAGGAAATCGAGTTTACGAACATCATGTTTTTCCTTGGGTTGTACTGATGCGGGTGATGGTTGTGGTGGTTTGATCTTGAAATTGTCGAAAATAGAAATATGCAAAAAGAGATGAATGATTTCTGTACTTCGTATTGAGGTGGGTAGAAAACTTGTGGTGGCAAAAATGTTGGTTGTCCGACCTTAAAGATAAAATTTCGATTTGATTTTATTTTAAATTTCAAAATCTCCGACTAGAGAATAAGTAAGAGGATGAGCACTGGGGAAATAAGTTTGTTTGGGAACAAGTGTCCATTGTTTTTTGTTAGAAGGATAATATGACATGGTTTCGTCTCGATTACATAGTGACGAAGAAAATGTTTTTTAAAATTTTGAATCAAAAAACGAAACGAACATTCACCGATTTGGCCTTTTCAAGTATCTGTTTACTTTGTCAAGAGAAAGAAAAAAGAAATTCTGTTAACTTTTTCTCTTCTCTCGGTTTCTTCGCTCGAAAATAGCTAGATATTTATTCTTACCGGTGCCGGTGAACGTGCCACCGGTGGAGTTGCCGTTCTCGGCGTTTGAATAGCTGGTAAAAAGCTTTTCTTCGGCACAGCAACTTGAATGTAAACGGGTTCGGCTGTATTCTGATCGTGATACGATGGCAAAACAGGCATATTTTCACTATGAAATGTTAGGAGATTTTTAACTGGATGTCTTTCTTTGACAAGTCGAAGAACGACTTCAGCCGTGAGATATTTCGCATTGTCAGCTGTTAGATCGCCTTCGCTTTCGACGACGAGACCCTCGGTTTTCATTCCATCGTTCGCAATCGACGATGACAAAGCATCGTACGATCGAGTATCGAGCAGAATACCGATCGATCCAAGTAAACCTGTAATACGCCAATTTGGATTATTGGAAATATTGTGATACGGATAAAACTCGATAACAATCGCCGAATTACGATCAGTGAACATGAAATCTTTTTCGTTTTGATGCGAAAAGAAAAAATCGTGTTTCCATATCGGAATTTTGCTCTAGATTTCAAAGGATAAAACTAAAACAAGACTTCAATTTCTTTGCTCACTATTCTCGATGCTAATGACACTTGTGGATAGCCAGTAAATGCAAATTCGGGCACAACAAAATCCTGCTGATTCGGATAGATTATTTTCGTAAATTCAATGCCTAATTTTTGCACGGTTTGATCGCGTAGATATTCGAATTTATAAGTTTTATAATCAGGTATAATTCGAGCAACCGCATACATCGATTGATTTGTTGGTAAAGGCACATCAAATGAATTTAAAAGAACTTCTAAACCGAAATATCGAATATTTTCTTTCGATAAAAAACTCTGTTTTCTCATCAATGAAATATACAAATTCGTTCGTTGTCCCGTCTGTTTAAGTTCACTTTGCAGATTCAAATGATACTGATAGAATGGTTCGAACCATCTCCAAGGAAAACTATGTTCAATGATTTTCAATTGTCTTGCTTCATCCAAAACGAGAATTATAATTTCCTCATAGCCAATAGCATCTTCAGCAATATCGACATAAATCATTTCATTCCAATGCGGTGAAATTCCTTCGACGATATTCGTCGCATTAATCGTCTCTCCTACTTCTTGCGTTTCCATACTCGTTCGACTTTGACTATGACAAAAGAGCAAATTCAGAGTTATTTCTCGTCAATTCGACACACAAAATCTCGTTACATTGTCACGTAACATCGCGGAATACGCCCGTCGATCTTCGGCAGATTGGTTGCGCCATGAACAAGTACGTGAAAGAGCTCTCTCGATCGGTGAGCAACATGAGGAAACAATGCACTATACTTTGCAGTTGCCATTGAATTGAAATAATGAAAATTGCCTTTTACATTTTGTCAATAAACGTTTTCTTTTTTTTTGTTCTCTTTGTCGAGAACGAGAACTTTTATTAGATAAATCAATATGCTTTTATTTCGAAAAAAAAACGAAAAAAAGAAAAAAGAAAACAAGCAAATCACTCACGTTTTGCAATCTTCAAATAAAATTTTCTTCATATCTCTCTTCCTGTTTTATTTCTTTTTTCAAAAACTTCTATTCCTTTTTTCTAGTTATTTCTTCCCCGTAACAGATTCTTCTTCTTCTTCTTGATAAACATGAAATGAAGAAAAAAAAGCAATATTATTTATAAAGTTCTTTCAGTTTCAAAAAAAAACAACAAACAAACAAAGCCAATGATATCCAATCGACAGAAAAAAAGACAAACAAACAAACAGAGAGAGACAAAAAAAAATCAAGAGCAAAAACATCGTGTTTAGATAAGTATATAAAGTGTTTTAAGAATTAAGAAAAATCTAGATTGACTAGACACTCACCCCGAAGAAATTCGTCAGACGGGAATGAATGCCAAACCGACATGTTTGGGCTTGTGTTGTTCTATGCATAGGCCGGACTTCGACGACGGTCACGACGATGTGATCGAGAACGGGAACGTGATCGTGATCGAGATCTTGTTCGACTACGTGTACGAGATCTAAATCAATCGATGAGTTTATCATTCGAGTAAATATAAGTTCAAACAAACCGAGATCGATTCGATCGACGATGTCGTCGAGAAGATCTTCGATCGGGCGACGGCGAACGACGGTAACTATGCCCGTTTGATCGATGATGCGACGACGAGGACGTACGAACGCCCATGTAAATGCCAGGCGCTAGAAGAACATGTGCAACGGGCTGAATTGTTTGTGAAAGGTTTTACTTGGTGTATGAGCTCGTCGTGTTGTTGAGAAATCGATACGTAATCGATGATGATCGAGTTCAGTTGCATTCAGAGCTTCTTTCGCCTAAAAATACTAAAATTCGAACGAGAAATTGTGAATCAATTGAGTTCATACTCGAGTAGCGTGTTCAACTTCTTCGAAATAAACGAAACCGAATCCTCGTGATCGATTGGTTTTTTTGTCGATCACTATTTGTACATCTTTAATTCGGCCGAATTTGTGAAATAAATCTTTCAAATCCGATTCGGTCGTGTATTGTGACAAACCGAAAACGCCTAAGACAGCACTGGGTATTGGATTTTCACGATGAACTTCGTTCGTTCCTCGACGTGGCGAACTTCGTTTCGATCGTCGAGGCGACGGCGAACGAGAACTAAACAAAATTTCGTCATAAATCTCATCTCGTTTTCCTTTTTTCCAACTTACGATCGTCGCGGTGATGGTGAACGACGCGAACGTCCACTGCTTCGTTCTTTTGAATACTAAATTCAGCGAATAAATAAAACAAAGAAAAGCTATCGAAGTTTGATGACTTACACCACGTTCGCTCATTGTCTTGAAATCGAAATGAAGGGAAGGGAAAACAGTGTCCGTAAACAAATAAACAAAGGCAATGGTTAGCGACGTTGATTCTCATTGGTCGAACCGAGTTTTGTTGTTGATCATGTGAATTGATTAAATAGAAAGAGAGCGCTATCAGCTGTCGAAACAACGTGAATAACTTGCGCGCGCGTGTGTTGTGTATGTGTAGTTTTTTTATTTATTCGAAAGACAACAACAACAACAACAACAGAAACAAAAGATGAAATTTCGAATTAAATTCAACACGCAAACAAATTTGATGACGTTCGATCAATCGACGATCGAACAACTAAAAGCACAAATTCAAACACAGTTTTCATCGTTAAAAAAAGCCAATTTTCATCTTTCATTGAATGGAAAAGATATTCTCGATGAAAAACAAACGATTTCCCAATCGACACTGGTCAATGGTGATACGATTTATATTCTCACTGAAAATTCGCCAACAACTATCGATCAACCGTTAACATTAGACGAAGTTCGAGATCCATCACATATCTATCCGATTCAAATCCATCGATTGATCGAATGTTCTCAACCGGACAATGATTTCGATTATATGATCATTGTTATTCACGCTCTGATGGTTGAAAATGGTTTTCAAATGGTAAAGAAATTAGATCTTCAATCGAATATTTTGTTTTGATCTTTTTTTGCATAGGATTCCGAGAATCAATATGATTTGAAAATCGCTCGAAAATCATCGACATTCTACGTCATTCGATATCGACATAAACTCTGCGAACAAGAACATATTCGTTGTTCGTTAGCGATTATGAAAACCGACTCGTTGATAACGATCGATGGCGTTGTCAGTTCGATTTCTCAAGCGTGCGGGAAACTATCATTGAATATCGGTGATTATTTTCTCGTTCAGAAAGATTCGAATTTACCCTATCGAAATCTTCGTGATCTATCGAGAATTTTCAAAGATAATATTGCCAATCGATTGCTATGTAAATTACTCGAAGGTAGTTGAAATTTGATTATTTTTGAACAAAGAAATTTAAAATTTTCTCTCGTTCAGAATCTGGTCAACGATCGAATGCCACATTGATCGGTCTCCCAAATGAAATCAAAGTAAAATCTCGAAGTTCTGTTTCGATTGCAAGCTAATCACGTTGATTTCTAGCTTCGTCTTGCTAAACAACTTCCAATTAAATCTCTGCAAGCACTTCAATTAACCTGCCGAGATATTTGCAACACACTCAATGATAATCTTCTTTGGCATGATCTTTGTCAACGTGATTTCGATAAGACAGCGTTGGCATCGATAACGAACTGCAGTGAAAAAGATTGGCGTCAAGTCTATCGAATTCTCTACGCTCAAAAACAAGCCTCGTTGAGACATCAAACGAAATCATCGACGTTCTTTCATCCGACGTTCGTTTCGTTGCCAGCACCGGGTCACGCTCATCCGCGAGTCCTATTCCCTGATCCAACGAACGGTGTATCAGCAGGCTTTCATCCGTTTCCGCCAGCACTCTATCGACCGATTCCACCTGCCATTTTCCGTAAGTCTCAATAAAAAAAAGCAATTGCATCTTTTCTTTGGCTCGAACTCCTTGCAAAGATCACGACTCATAACGTTTTCTTTTTCAAAAGGTATTTGTACTGCAAATACACAGTCACAGCAGCAAAATCAACATCATGTTTATTGTCAATCCGTTTTCGGTTTAAAATGGGTCGTGATTTTTGCAGGTATTCATCTCGGTTGTTTTGTTTTGCATTTTAAAAGAAATTTTATATTTTATTTCGAAATTCTTTTTTTGTTTCATTTCAAGCTGCGACTATGATTCCATTTCCACCATGTTTTCATCCTGTTTGGCTTGGTTAAACAAATTCTAGATTGCCGTTTCGTTGTTTTCTATTCTTATTTAACCATGATTCAGTTTCATTTCTTTCTATATTTTGTTTGTTTTCTTTGCAATGTGTATAGATCGGTCTCCTAAGTGCATCTCACCTAACATAATCGTTTTCTATGTGTGTAATTACGGTGTGTGTTTATCTCCAAACTAAAACTAAAGATTGTAGTTTATGTGCTTATGTTGTTGTTGTTGTTCTTTTTTTTATTCATTGTGAAATAGTAATTTTCCACAGACCAAACATTGAAGATGATCCAACGCGCTTTTGCTTTAGCTTAAAAACAGAAAAAAAAAGAAGAAATCTATCTCTTACGGGTGTTTGTGTTGTTGTTTTTCTTGTTTTGTTTCTTTTTTGGTTTTCTATCTTAATCGAAAAATGTTGGTTTATCATTTACATTATAATCAAATGGCTTTAGATAGAAGAAAAGAGAAAAAAAAATCACAAAAGAATATCTATTGTTTACATGTTTGTTCTCCTCTTTCGTCTGTTTTTCGTTTGTTGTGTCGAGAGGAACTAAACTCGTGAAACGTTTTGATGTCTACCCGTTCGTTTTGATTTTGTTTGTGAAATCATCTCTATCATTAAAAGAAAAACACACTCTCTACGTATATTTAACATTAGTCTGTAATGATCATTTTGGTTGTTTTTTTGTTTTTCAAGCGTTTATAACATTGAAATAGAAAGTTTAGTAAAGTGAATAAAATACAGTATATGATGTTTGCTTTTCTTTCGTTTGTTTTACTATTGTAAGAAAATAACAACGAGAAGATTTTTGAAATGGAACGTTAGATGAATAGAATAGAACAACTAAAAACAACGAGAGAGAGAGAGAGAGAGTTATGCTTAATATCTTGATTGAATAAATTTACAGGAAAAAAAAAGAGATAGAGAGAATTCGATTGAAGTTAATTTCCGTTCCATAGACCTGATTCTTTCACGGCCATTTGAAGAGAATATTGTGCTTGACTGATTTGATTCGGCGTACCTTGAATAGTGATGATCCGATCGTTGGACCCTGGTGCTGGATCATCGATGTGAATCATAGCACCAGATGTTTGACGAATCTGAGCGATTTTTGTACCACGAGGTCCAATTATACAACTAGCTAAATGACTGGGAATTGTCACTTGATTGGTTTGAGTTGGTGGCGCATTGAAATTGCCATCGAAATTCAGTGGCGGCGGTTGAGATAATCCTTGACTATAAGGATCATTGTTGGGTCCGGGAGGATAATTTGAATTATAAGATGCTGGTCCTGGAAAAGGCATTTGATCGCGTGGATCAGGACGGTAGGCTGGTGGCTGTGGTGGTGGTGGTGGTCCATTATTATTCATCATTGAAGGTGTACCATCAGAAAAGCCACCTGAAGAACAAAGAAAAATAGTTGATTTTAATTTCTATGTAGAATAAAACCAACCGTATTCAGTTGAGAGACTTTCGTCGAAATTATACGGATCATAGAAACACATTTGTCCACGTGGTGGTGTTTGTTCGAGAATGTTGAATATTTCGCGTAGACACAAGTCGATATCTTCAGTTCGACCGCGTAATGCAACAGCACGTTCAGTAGAAAATGGTAAGCATTGAACAAAAACTTTCATACCAACATTATACTTCGAACGAAGTTCACGTACACGATCTCCGCCCTTGCCTGAAACAAACTTTCGATTGAATTCAAAATTGAAATCTCAAATTTACCAATAATTGCTCCTGCTTGACTTTGATGTGTTAACAGACGTATTTCACTCTGATCATTTTGTGTACGTTGATTATCTCTCAATGTCGGAAGAATGTCAACGATAGCTGCTAAACAAGCATCATAATCGCCTTGTAATGACAGAATACGCTCTGGTCCCTAAATTAAAATGATATCAAATCTTTTTCTTTTCTATTCATTCGATTGATTTACATCACAATCAGGCACTTGAATGACTACTCGATGTTTTTGTCGAAGCGATTGAATATTTGCACCTTTTTTTCCAATAATTGCTCCTGCATCTCGACTGCAGACAATAAATCGCATATCAAATCGGCCATGATTTCGATTTGATCCATTGCTTGAATTCGTTTGATTATTATTATTATTAACTGATTGATCGTGATTCGTATTCGAATTAAGTTCACTCATCGTTATTCAATTGCCTAATCGATCGATCTTCGAACAAACTAAAGAAGAAGAAGAAGAAGAAAAAAAACTCTGTTGTCATCAATCGATGAGTAATTGCTGACCTATTTGAATATATTAAAGACATCTATGCATTCAAGTCTTTGTTCATAGACATTGTGTTCGATTATCAGATTGATTTGTTAAAAAATTTTAACCGACTTCTCCGGTATTGGATGTTCAAATTACCAATGAAATCAAATTTGAAGTATTTCATGACACTGATATGCGTAATATCGTTTTTTCCTTCTTCTTCATGCCGATGTTATTACATTCTGCTAATGAAAACAAATGGCACGATTGTTATATCGATCTAATCAATCAATCAAATCTCGTTCTCCTCCCAATAATTTGAGTTTATACTATTTGATACGATCATAGAAGTGAATCAATGACATTCGTTTTGCTTGCGGAATAAATAAGTCTCTCGTTGGTCTCAGATAGTTAACAAGAAGAATAACAAAAACATTGGCCGGAGAAACGTCGGCGCAATCGATTCGATTAGCAAGAAAGCTTTGACATTTGACGTTCATCATCTGTTATTTCAATCAACGAAGATCAGAGATATTGTGTGTGTGCGCCTCATTTTCACCTCAAATCAATAGAGAGAAAAAGAAACGCAACGACAAAATGATTTTCTCTGTTCTTGTTACACATCATTGCTAAACAGAAGAGAAATCCATTGAGATTAAATAAATAACATCTGAATTCGTTGACTTGGGCACTTGTTTTTACTTCAATAAATTGTATATAGAAAGAAAAACGACATTGATTAAACAAATATATATATATTGATGATGATCGTTTCGATATGTGTGCGTGTGTCTCCGTATAAAGTGCTCTTCGATGATAATAATCACAGCAGCACGGGTGTAAATAATACAAACGGCTTTTTCGTCCATCTGGACACCATTGGACTCGTGTGCGTCGAGTTAATTAGGATAGAAAAAGCAAAACCTCCGATGACGACTCACTAAGTTCAATAAGCCGGAAATGTAAACAAGAACGAGAAAGACGACATAAATGCCGTAGGAGAGAATTTGTTTTGTCGTCCTTTTTCCTTTAGCAATCGTATTTATGTTTATTTATACAGCAACAAAAAAAAAGAAGAAGAAGAAAAGCAAAAAAAGAGAGAGAGAGAGAGAGATAAAACTAGTGGCTAGTAATGCTTTCGTCATCTTCCGAGTCTCCGTCTTGTTCTTCATTTGAACTATGAAAACTTGATTTTTGATTGACTTTGTCGATTTTAGCTAAGACAGCACCTCGAACTCGTTTGAATTTCATACGACGATTTTGAAACCAAACCTTTGAAAGACAAATATAAGAACAAAAATCTTATCGATTCGAATGACGACTTACTTTTACTTGTCGTTCAGTTAAACTCAATGCAACGGCGATTTCGTATCGACGTAAACGTGTTAAATAGTTATGTTTTAAAAATTCACGTTCTAATTCACGAATTTGATTCTTTGTAAAAGCTGTTCGTTCTTTCCGAGGTTTCGAATTGCCAGGTACTGATTGAGCAGGACTAATACCATTATTCATCGATGACGATTCATTTGATGACGAAGCTAAAACGAATAAACGATGAGATGATTTTGTGTTTGAATATAAAAAATTCAAAGCGAACCTCCAGATGATGAAGCTTTCGGACTTGAACGCATTGTCGACGATAAATCATTGAGATTTTGAGCTTTGTTCATTGCTGTTTTGTAGTTCATTGATGGTGACGTTGCTGTCGACATACCTAATGATGAATTCTCCGGAAATAAATGATGATGCGTATGTGCTGGATCGCAATTGAAATTGAAATTAAAATACGCTGCAACAGTTGCTTTTGTTGATGCTGATGTATTCGATTTATAATCAAGTTCAGTTGCATTCGTTTGAGCCGGATTATAGGCAACATACGGATGAGAATGATAGTCAAATGGTGATTCATATTTCGTTGATGCCGGAGGACTTGCATGTGACGGTGGCGGAGGAAACCAACAATCCGTTTGAGTTGGATAGGCAGTTGAAGGATGCGTGTACGGACGCATTGAATAGGTCGATTGAAAACGATGATAATCCATAGGTGAATAATGTTGAATATGCGAGGAAAGAGCGTGTAAACGTTGTTGTTCTTCCATGATGATTTGTTGTTCAAACAAATCGATGTTAAATCGTAGAGAAGAAAATAGAAATACAGCAGAAAAAAAAGGCCAAAAAGATAAATAATTAGCAAAAGTCGATCGAAGAAGAGTCAATGACGAAGGAGAGAAGCTGTTTTTTCTTTCATCTCTGTACGAGAGAGAGATAGAGAAAGAGAGAAAATATCATTCTATTCTGATATCGATTTATCCAATTGGTTTATCTTCTTCTTCTAACACCAATCAATGATTTTTTGTTCGAGAAGAAAAAAAAAAGAACAAACGTTAAACAGCATGTAACTGTTCGGATCAAGCCACTTGAAAACTTATTAAGATTTATTTTGTCGTTTTGAAAAATGAGAAAAATCATGTGTGCTCGAGAAGAAAGATTCGGATTGTTATTCTTTCATCTCTTAGGTGTTCGCGTTTCGTTTTTTTTATTTAATGACAATACCGATCAAAATAAGATCACAACGATGAAGAGCAAAGCGAAATGTTCGTAATTTCTGACTGAATTAGATTCTTTTTTTTTAATTTTGTTAGACAAGACAACGAGGGAATAATGTTTTATAATAGATATTTTTATTAAACAAACAGAAAAAAAAGAGAACGAAGAAAAACGTTTACTGATCAACAGAAGATGATTTTCCTTTCCATAAACGATATTGACCTATTTCTGTTGGAAATTGTGTGCTCAATTCAGCAAGTAATGTGTCTGAAAATTTAGCAAGTGTTTCATTTTTTCCGTTGACTTCTTCATTTCGTTCTAATGTGCGTTGTAAACAGTCACGTGTAAACATTTGAGGATTTTTGAGATCATCGACATAACTATTTAACAAAAACGAACTCAAAAATAAAATCGTGAATTTTCATGTGATCTACTTTAATAATTGTCCTGGTATTTGAATGTCTTGAAATTGTCCTTTCATTTGATCGACATCTTTTAATAGAGCGATAATTTCATTGAGAACTTGATCGACACGAAGTTGTGATTGAGCTTGAAAGCCAGTTACATTAACATATAAATTCCAAGTTTTTTCAATTAAAAGTTCTAATTCCGTAGATAATTTCGTTAAAGATTCACTCATGTTTATTTCTCAATTTTGATCGATCTATTTGTTCTTTATTTCGACTTCAAATTCTCCCAACAATCACATCGGACAATCGTCCAACCAATCGAACATCGAGAAGAAAAGAGTGCGCTCGTTGTCAGTATGTTTCTCGCGAAAAAGAGCACAAATTTTCTTTTCGAAATTCGTCATTGCTTTTTTTTGGTTATTCTAGTAGAAGCAGAATTCTAGCAAAATTCTTAAATTCTATCGATAGAGTTTTGACATCCATTTACTTAGGGCATACCAAAAGTATCGAAATTTGGGAATAGAGAAACAAGCTAGAGAAGATTTTATTTCATTAAATGTTCGAAGTAGTTGCCCTGATTATCTACACACAATTGCATTCGTTTCATCCAAGTGTCGAATGCTTTTTTATAGTCATCTTTGCTAATCGAGTTCATGATAGCGGTTACCGAATCATTCGAATTCCTTTCGATTCGAGATAAGATAAAATGTCTTTATGTACGTGTGATTTTGCATTGTAGTGATACATTTTTACTGCATGTGTGCCCGAAGATAGTCTTTGTTGGCAAATTTGATCGATATACGTAATATCGATGATTGATGGTTTGTCCTCGATCAACGGAGTGAATCAGCATAGGACCATTCGTTTTAAAGAAGATACAAAACAAGGTTTTGCTACCGTTTTGTTTGTGATAGAACCATGACTCATACAGGTCTCTGCTTGTATTTCGTCAATCGTTAGATGAGGATCATCATTGATCAAACGCCGAACCTCTTCAATATTTGCAGGTGTTGTCTCGGTTACGGGTCGACCAGGCCGAGGTTGATCTTCGACGGTCTCGCACCCTTCACGAAACGATTTTGACCATTTGGCTACCTTAGAATACGATAGAGCTTGATCGGTGTAAACAGAATATAATTCATCGTAGATGGTTTTCGGTTCAACTTTAAGTGCAGTACGCACTTTGATATACGAACGAAAATTCTCCGTATTTATTACTAATGATAGAGCATAATGTCCATTCGTTTTTGTTTTTCAAATGAAATTACTCGCTGACCACTGATGAAATAGTATCGATATAGAGGGCACATATTGTCTTATACATACATGAAATGAAAATCTTTTTAATTATAAGATAAATGAAATGTTTTGAATTACAGTGGTTTTCAAAAAGAATGGAATAGCTCATTCAGATAAAAGATACGTTTATACTGACTAGATTAGTAATAATGAATAGTCAAAAAAAGAAGAGTAAACCGACTATCAAATACGTAATATTCGATTGAAAGTATTTGGGCTAGCTGTAGATACGAACAGAATTAAAAAATGATGACAATATTCTAATCAGACAAATCTTATTTCATATTCATCCATTTACGTTCGTGTCTTATCTGTGATATACACTGCATTTACGCATTCGACACCCTCAAGTCATTTGTTCGTGTCAATGTACGGTTCATTTAGCCAACGAACAGGACTTGTACTAGCTGACAATCTATTGTCTTTTCGTCCATTCGCTAACCTATCATATAAATTTGTTGTCAATCAAGTGAAGTGTGCAATGTATCTACTGATATAATCTCTCTTCATTCAATGAATAACATTGAGTGAGAAAGAGAAACGATTATTTCAGTTGATCGAATGAATGACACGAACGGAAAGTCTATTTTTACACTCTCAGCCATGACAATTCGTTTTTGCTTTGTACATCTCTCGTGTCTCTGTCAGTTATTCGACATAATACGATGACATTTTGTTTGTTTTATTCTTCCGATCTTTTCTTATAAACAATCCTATGATCATCGATCAATGTCTCTGAGAAATCAACAAGATCTTTTTCACATAGACCAAAAAAAGAAAAGAAAAGCCTTGAAGAGAGAGAAAAACAACACAATTAATTCAAACGATCTGTTCGAATAGAGCAAAATCTCCTATCGTGATCACAAGTGACTCTTCTTTTATCAAGTATCCGAATCTTTGGTTTAATTAAACGAATATGATGCATATGGATGTTTCTCATTACTCGAGATGTTTGTATATGATCTTCTGCATGAATGACGTCTGCACACAAGTCAACTTATTATTTCGTTTAAATCAATTCTCAACACAAACTGATCAGACATTGGGGAAATCTCGTTTTGTCGACTGATAGATGAGACAACGCTCTTATCTCTTTTTCATTTTTGCTTGTTCTATTTTTGACAATGATTGAATGATGAGATGAATATGGTAATTTTTAAATTCGAAGAATCAACTAAAACATGCAAGCAACTCGTTTTACTCGTATGATTAATAGATTCAAAGAAAACAAACTAATAATCAATTGATACTATGCATCGGATGACATATCTTCCGACGTTGTTTTTTCTATTGGTAGGAAAGAGAACATCTCGGATTGGCCACTTGGGAGGAAGAAGAAGAAGAAGAGAGCAAAGAGAAGAGAGTGCAAAAAAAAAGAATATATATATATATATAGGAGAAACGTTCCTTCATCGTTTTTTTTATCAATTATGCTTAGTGAAATTCAATATTAAACGAGAAAAAACGTATTATGTTGTGTCCATCGAATAATTTTGCTCTTCAATTAAATAAATATTTCGTCGAAAAAGTTCTTCCACGAAAGAATTCAATTTACAAGGCTGTTCGTGAAGTATCAAAATTCGTTACTGAAGTTCTTCGAGAAGTTGAATCTCAAGAGCCACGATTTATCTCATCATTAAATGAAGTCAACGGTCGTTTCGAAGGTCTCACCGTTGTGTCACATACTGAATTCGAAGTTGTACTCTATTTAAATCAAATGGGCGTATTCAATTTTGTTGACGATGGTACAATACCTGGCTGTGCTGTTTTAAAATTATCCGATGGTCGAAAACGTTCGATGTCACTTTGGGTAGAATTTATCACTGCAAGTGGATATTTATCCGCACGAAAGATTCGATCTCGTTTTCAAGCTCTTGTTGCTCAAGCTTGTGAAAAATCCAATTGTCGAGATTATGTTAAATTATTAACTGATACATCCGAAGTACGTCTACGTATACGTGATAAATATACTGTACATATCGTTCCAGCGTTTCGTTGTGCTGGTCTTTGGCCACGTTCGGCCGCTCATTGGCCGTTTTCACAAACGCAATTCGCTGTTTGGCCGAATCCCAATCAAATCAATGATGTTAAAAACGAAGGTTTTAATATTCTTTCGAAAGAATCAATCTATATGAAAGATAAACAAGCAAGTTCCGAAGGTGACGCTTGGGTTATGTCGTTTACTGAGGCTGAAGATCGTCTTTTACAAGATGGCACACGACGTAAATGTTTAGCCGTTTTAAAAACTCTTCGTGATCGAAATTTTGATTCAACACCAATCACAAACTATGTTCTCAAATGTTTAGTCTTATACGAATGTGAAAAACATCCGAATGAACATGAATGGTGCGATGATAATTCACTAGGCGATCGTTTGAATGGAATTCTTTTACAATTAATTTCTTGTTTACAATGTCGAAAATGTCCACATTATTTTCTGCCCAATGTCGATCTTTTCAAAGGTAAATCTCTTCAATCGCTTGATAATGCAGCGAAACAATGCTGGCATTTAACTCGTGAAATGCTCATTAATACTCATTGTCTTGATCGACTATGATCAAGATCAAACACGACAAGTAATTACATCAGATCGATTCTGTTCAACGAATGTTTATTTCAAGAATAAACATCACATATCTCACTTTCGAATACTATAAACAATAACATTTTTCTTTTTCTTTTTCTTTTGTCTATCTGTTGTATATGTATTTCGTTTAATAGCCCATAAAAGAAAATCAATTTTTAGTAAACAAAGATGAAAAGGCAAACTGACTATGTCTGGCTACTGTTTAGTTCCTTAAGGATAATTATATTGATGTATTTATCATTGATTGTATGACAGCGAAAGGTGTTTAAAGAAGAAGAAGAAGAAGAGGATATCTTTCGACAGACATGCAAAGCGGAATGAGATCGATTACATACGCGTCTATGATTGCGTCAATTGAAAATTGATGCCATCTCATATTTCAATCGCACACCTCGCTCAATTTTAGTATCATTATCGAGATAAATTTCCTCACATGAACATCAAACGAAAAGCAAAAAGAAAACGAAATTCGGGAATGTCGTTGAGTTGATCAAGAGAAAAGAAAAGAAAAGAAAATTGATCTTGACAATATGTCAGTTTGAATCAAGACACCATTTGTCAAATGAAACACTATCGGACTCATTTTCTTTCCATAAATGCACACACACACACATAAAGCGAGAATAGAAAAGAAAAGAAAAGAAAAGGAAAGAAAACCGCAGTTCTATCTTAGTTGCTGCCAATTCAATTAGTCATTCCATCGCCATAACTATCCGATGGAACAGAAACGAGTGTTTCTGGCTTTCGCCAACACATTGGACAGAGTTGATTGCGTTTCGATGATGAACGAAACCAAATAATTAGATTATATCGTTCACCGGATTCAATCGGTTCACTGCCATGTAAATGTTGACCTCGATGAAGAATTCCATAAGTAGGTAGATGTTTGACAACTAAATCAAAACGAACATATGTTCGATTGTTTCTCCTTATCTTACATGTAAAATTCGAGAATACAGCTCGATTAGCCTTTGCCATACTGCCAAAATAGAGATCACCGCCTTCGAATTCACTGCCTAAGAACGAATCAAAACAGTTCATATTCGAATTCATTTTATGTTAACCTAATGAAACATTTAATGTGATTTCAGCGTTGTCATAATGATAACCAAGATCGATATCTTCACCGATTTTGTATGAAACAATAAAAGCTTTGTGTGAATCAAGTCCACTAGTGCCGACGTATTCCTCGCCGAATAAAGTTCGAGCAAGAGGATTGACATATTGTTCACGTAATTGATCAATAAAACTCGTCAAACCTAATTCATCCAGTAGAACCTAAAGTATTTCTCATTAAATAGAATCGAATGAACATAATCATCTATTTGTTTTCATACGCCATAGTGATTCATTGTGTTCGGTCTTCCTTTGGGCATCGGTGATGCTTCGAAATGTTTTAATTCTTCGATAAATTTCGTACAAAATTCTTTCGTAAAAACTGACATTGAAAAAATGCCATCTGAAATCAAACAATCATCGATCAGAAGAAAACGAAAGATACCATTCGATTACTTCCGTGTTTTTTCAAATATTCACTAGCCAATTTCGGTTCCGAACATAATTGTTTAAAATCTTGAGATAAAAATTCGACTTGAAATTGATACAATTCAGAATGCAATGGTTTATAATCTCGACTGATTTGTTCTTTTCGTTTTTGTGCATCAATATCCAAAGTTTTTCGTCGATTGATTTCTTTGTGAACTAAATCCAACATCTCATCATTTACATTCGCATATTGTTCTCGAAATTGTTCATCAGTTGTATAATGCACATGAGTCCTCAGTTGTTCCAAATAAATATTCGATTGAACAAAACACGAACATCGAAAGAAGATTTTCTTGTTCATTTTCAATCTTCAATTATCAAAAACAAAACACGAGATAATTCAAACAGTGCACCTTGGTCTTTCGACACTATTCGAGGTCAACGATATTCTCTCTTCTTCGTCAAAGAAACAGACTGTTATTAATCGGAATAAAAAGAAAGAAATGTATTCTTGAAAAGATAAACGAACTCGAACAGAAAAAAAAACGAAGGAAATCAAATGCGCATTTGAACAGAAAAGAAAAAACAATCAACCGAGAGACACAGTTACATTTATCGCTAGATTTCCATTTTCACTAAATAATAATGCTGTTGCACCATTGAAAACTAGACAATCACTGAGTAGAATGGCTTGTTGAATACCTTCATGAATCGATTTCGGCGTACTTTCCCATGTTAATCGTCGTTTATTACCGTTTAATTCTAAACGATAGACGAACTTTTCGGCTTGTTGTCGCGTGCCAATTAATTGTACAATGGCAAAAAATTGCTGTTCTTGTTTTTCCAAGACTAACATAAAATGATGGCCGAAACACGATTGCATCATAACCTAGAATATGCAAAATATTTTTCTCTTTTGATCAAACAAAAAGAATCTTGACACACATACCCAATCGACTGCTCCAGGTAGAGTGATATCCGTCGCCAAAAAGACGATATCTTCTCCTTGGAGAGTTGTGATTGATTTATGTGCAAGCCATAGATGTTGCATGACATTTTCAAGGCTACCTTGCCATTTGCAGGATGCTCCCGGACATGGACACATATACTAACGAAACAAGAAAAACAAAATCGAATGTATTTTCGTCTTTTTTTTTTGAACTTACTGGACGAAAATCACAGCTATCTTCGTGTTCTAATTTTTGTTTGTGCATTAAACTTAATAGACAACCATTGGTTTGATATTTACAAGGGAAAACAATTGTATCAGCCACTTTTTCCATTCCTAAATTGCGAATATTTCCTAATGGGCCACGACATGTCGGACATGACGAAAGTTTAAGTCGACATTGTGAACAAACGATATGTCCTGATTGACATTGAAGAATTGGAGGTAAAGCAAAATCAAAACAAACAGGACATTCAAATAGATTGACTAAATCTTGATGTTGAGCTGTTCCATTTGCTGCTGTTGTTGTGTTTGTGGCGAGAGTCGATGATGCTGCTGTTGCCGACGATAAACTTCCAGCTGGCATCGGATTGACATTTGCTGAAACGATCGATTGGCATACTGACAGATTTATTGAACAAGTGCTCGTCGTTGTAGGCGGCGGCGGTGGTGGTAGCGGCGGCAATGGATTTGGATTTGGTGCAATGGCCGCACCGAGACGATCATGAACAGTAAATGTTGTTGAATTACTACTACTTTTCATTATTAATTACATAGATAACAGACAAAAGAAAACGAGGAACTTGATAATAACAGTTGGAGGTGAGAGATAAAGACAAACGAAACTGGATTTATATACTGTTAATATGCAAACACTAGCTGTAAAAAATATGATACAATTTACATTGAATTCGTTCTGTTAATGTTAGAACTAATATCGATGATAAATGTTTGAATATCATAATGATTTTGTTTTTTTGCTTTGATTATCAATCAGTTAAAGTCAAACTCATTTAATAACAAGGACAGACAGGAAGGAAGAGCATACATATATATATATGTCCAACAGAAATAAATAAATAAAACAAAGTATATCAACCAATCAAACGATTTTCTCCTGACATCTGTCTCATTGATTGAGTATAGTTTACTACGATCATACGACGATGAAAACATTTATTGTGACTGGTGCGTATGGTGGCATTGGCAAGGCAATTTGTGAATTAATTGGTAAAGATCATGAGAATCGAGTGATTTTAGCTGGTCGAAATCAACAAGAATTGAACTCAGCTGTCGAACAGATTCGAACGAAAACAACGAATTCAGCTGTACAAGGTTATGTTGTTGATTTTTCATCGAAAAAATCGATTGAACAATTTGCAGAACAACTTCGCGATGAACCCATCGATGTTTTAATTAATAATCATGCGACAGGTCCACAAAAACGTCAACTAACATCCGATGGCATCGAACTTCAATTTGCCACGAACGTTTTAGGTTATGTTTGGATGACAAATGCATTCGAATCGAATCTAAAAAAACGTTCGCCTACTGCACGAATCGTTAATGTCGCAAGTTATTGGGCTGGTGGATTGGATATCGATGATCTTCAATTTGAAAAACGTCGATATACAGCCGATGCTGCCTATCAACAAGCTAAACAAGCCAATCGAATGTTAACATTAGCCTATGCAGAAAAATATCTTCACGATGGAATAACAGTGAATGTTTGTCATCCAGGTGATGCAAATACAAAATTGAGCAATTCACTGGGTTTCGGTGGTCATGAAACGCCTGAACAAAGCGCACGAACGCCGGTTTATTTAGCTCTATCGAGTGATGTTGCTCAAATAACGGGCAAATATTTTCGAGATTGTAAAATTCAAGACGATCCATTTATGAAAGATAAAAATCTTGTTAAAAAACTCTTCGAAATTTGTCAACAATTTTAACTGAACTTGATTTTCTTTCAGATAAGCACATCGAATTCGATGTGAAAACATGTCATCATTAGCACCACTCAATCGTACTCATCATTCAACTCGACGATTTAACAACAATGTCAATCGTTCGAAAATCTCGTCTCATCATTCGATACTCTCGCCAAATGTAACACAATCCATAGACATTAATAACAACAATTCAAATAATCCGAATACAGTTTTTGTACATTACGAACACGGACATGCAGATTCACTTTTAGAAGCACTGAATGATTTACGCTTATCTCGACATTTATGTGATGTTACAATCGTTGTCGATCAACATGAATATCCTTGTCATAAAGTAAGATTTCACCTTACGATTCGAGGTCATTTTGATGAAGTTCTTTTTTCTTTGAGAATGTTCTTGCTGCTGCTAGTCCGTACTTTCGTGCAATGTTTACGACATCCGAAATGAGTGAATCAACGCAACCAACGGTTACTATCAACGGTATCGATCCTGATGCGATGTCAGAATTGATTGAATATGCATACACATGTAATCAGAAATTATTTCTTTCGAAAAAAACTGAAAAATGAATTTTTTTTCTTCAGCGGAAATCACAATCTGTGAAACGAATGTTCAATCACTGCTTACAGCTGCTAATCTGCTCATGATGCAGCCTGTTCGAGATGCATGTAGTTCGTTTTTCGAACGATTTCTCGATGAAACCAACGCGATTGGAATTAATTGTTTTGCGGAATTACATGGCACGCAAGAGTTAACGAAAAAAGCAAAACGATTTGTTTTAAAGAAATTCTCTCAAGTAAATTTTTAACCTTTTGTTTTGTTAAATAAAATCTTTCGTTAGGTTGTTCAACAAGACGAATGGTTACATGTACCAGCTGAGAAAATTATCGAATTTATAAGTATGAAAAAAAATGAAAAAATGCGATTTCTTGAGTTTGTTTGTTTGTTTGTTGAATTGAATAGAAGAAGATGATCTGAGAATCTCGAGTGAAGATGAAGTTTATGATGCTTGTGTACGTTGGTTAAATCATGCGCCTGAACAAAGAAAAGCCGATTTTCATAAAGTAAAACATCAAAAATAAACTGAAAAAAAAAACAATTCAACGAAATCTTTGTTAGATTCTCGAGCATATTCGTTTGGCATTTATGAGTCCGGTATGCGAGTGTTTTGTTTCCGAAAAAAAAATTCTACGAAATGAATTTAGTACGTCCTAGTGGATAAAATGGCACATTGTAAAGTCTTGCAGGACGATGTCGTTTGCAGAGATTTGTTTTACGAAGCATTGAAATACCATCTGTTGGTCGATAGACGCTCGGAAATGACAGCATCGAATGGACGATTGAAACCTCGATCATGTTTTGGTAAGACAAAACAAAGAAAAAAGAAGAATTTTCATTGAATTTTTTCGAAATAGAATTGTCTGAAACATTGGTCTTTCTCGGTGGAGAAGACGAACGAGTTGTTGTTCGAGGAGTCGAAGTCTACAATCCGGAAAAGTGAAGAATTATGAATTTGTTTTATAGTTATTTTATTGAAAATCTTGATTTTTATAGGGATGAATGGAAGAAACTTTGCTGTCTGCCATATGCAGTGTCGAAACACGCCAGTGTGACATCAGGTAATGATTTGATTTTGTTTCTCATTGGCAGTTTATTTTTCGGGTAGGTGCATCGACGATTTACCTATGCGGAGGTGATTTTCCGAATGGTATGTGAACAGATTTTTCTCGAAAATGAAAATTTCTGGTGAATCTATTTTCAGGACGACCGAGTGCAGAAGTTTGGAAATACGAACAAAAATTAGACACATGGTTTCAATTGCCTGATATGTTGACACCTCGATCGGAATTAGGTTTAGCATTAATCGATGGGTATATTTATGCTTGTGGAGGATCGAATGGCGAATTTCGATTAAATACCATCGAAAGATATTCGATTAACGAGAATAAATGGAGTTTAGTTGCAACTATGCAAGTCGGAATGACAAGTCCTGCCTGTTGTGCTTTGAATGGATATTTGTACATAACTGGTAACGAAGAAAAAAAGAAAGCAAAGTTTTATTTTCTCGAAAATCAATTATTTCTAGGTGGAGCAGTTCTTGAAGAAGGCGATGCCGTCGATTTAGTAATGAGATTCGATCCTCGAACGTTCGAATGGAGTAATGACATCGCTCCTATGCGTATCGCACGTTCAGGTTCAGTTGCTGTCGTTCTCCGACAGAAAATCTATGTCTGTGGCGGTTTACAATCCAATACTGAAAACACAAATCTTGCTGAAGTCTATGATCCAACGATGAATCAATGGCAATTCATTGCACCGATGCGTGAACATCGCTATCGACCAGGTGCCGCCGTTGTCAATAGCAAGATCTACGTTTGCGGTGGCCAAGATGAACAACCAGGAAAATATCACGAAAGTGTTGAATGTTATTCGCCTGATACGGATCAATGGACAATTGTAACTGAGTTAATTTGTGGACGAAGTTTTCTTGCTTGTTCAATGCTTCTTTTGAAATGGTCGGATATTTTATGGGAACATCTGTGTGATGGTGAAACGAATTCATCACCGGATATTAGTTGAATTCTCAATTCCAATGTACATAGAATTTGTGTGTGTTTTTCTTTTGATCTTTTCAATGAATATCTTTCTTTCTGTAAGTGTGCTCATTTCTACTTTTCAGTTTCTTTGAACTTAGTCTATTGTAAAATGAAAAAAAAAAACAACATAAAAATTCACTTCGAGTTTAAAAAAATACAGTTTAAAGTGAATTGTTTTTTTTTCTTCTCTTGTTTATTGAAAAGACAAATAGTACAGATCAAGATTCAATTATATTCGATGTTGCCTCTGCAACATCACGAAGCCATCGAGTGATATAATCGTATTTATTTTTGTCGAGATGTGGTTCGTTGGGTACTACCGGTAAAGTTTCTTGATCGGACTTGTGAATGTCGCTGTTTGGCCGACGTAGAGGAAAGATTCGTTTACGAGAATTAGATGCATTAGCTGATAGACATAATCGAATAGTTCGACTGGATGTAACATTTTTTTTCACCGGAATAGATTTCGGTTGTTCTCGACGATGATTCAGCAAAGAATTACTCAATATCGGATTGCATTTTTGTGATTCACAAGACGGAATCTTTCGAAGTGGTTGTTCAGTTGTTAATGATGTTATATTCGAAAGTGATTGAACATCCGTTGTACGTGATGGTGGTCTTGCTATTGAATGATTAGTTTCAGGAAGAAAAACTGTTGATTGACGAGAATTAGTTAAAAATTGAATAAATGTCGAACTGTTATGCGTTGCTACGACTTGTGTTCGATATTGTTTGTTAAATAATGACGATGATGATGATGATGAAGTTGATGTTGCTGACGAAATACTAATACGTGGTAAATGATCTCCGATTGCCATGAATGAAATTGAATACGAGAAAAAACGTTTTCTTTTAAACTGTCATTTGTATGTGCTTCGACGTAACAATGAATAAGCAAAACTGATTCGTACGGTTTCGTCTATTTTTCTACATGAAAAACTCATCATTCTAACGAGAAAAAATATTTTTTTCTTTTTTCTTTTCTATCGCTTCGATTTGACAATGAAAATAAATACACTCCCTTTTGTCAACACGAATTTTGTCGCAGATTTCATTTTCTAATCTTTCAACACTTGCTGTTTCAAAAGTTAAAATGTTTCTTAGTTACGTTTTGTTATTTATTTTTAAAGAGAAAAAAGAAAAAGATCAATCAAGCAAGTTTGATTAACGAAATATTTGTCTCTTCATTCGGCAGATTATCGGCGTAGCCAACTTGTAATTTCGTAAGATGCTGACGAAGACGAAGAATTTCCTGTTGATTCTTTTGAACTTCTTTCAATAGATCATTTTCACGTTGACGAGTATTATAAATTCCTTAAAACGAATATAAAAATCATTCGATTTCAAAAGAAAATAAAGCTAAAACATCTCTCACCAGCATCGGCATTCAATGTCTGAATAAGTGCATCGATACTATGCGTATTTCCTTGTTCTAACGTTTGTTTAGCTACTTCATAATCTTGAATTCGTCCTCGAACGACTTTAACTTCTTCTCGAAGATTATTCAATTCTTGCAGTAAAAGAGAATTCTCCTAGAGAAAAAATAATCAAAACATTTTATAGTTTGCTTTTCGAAATGTTTTTTCTTTCTTACTTTCATAATTCTCATTCGATTAGCGTTGCTTGCATGTAAATCATTGCTTAATTTATTCTTCAAATCAGCTGTTGTTCGTTCGAGAAACAATCGCTGACGGTCTTGTGTCAATGCTTCTTCGGATACGGCATCATTTGCATTATCATTAATATAAATACTCTTCACCTATTGATGAGATACACAAAAAACGATTGTTTTCAAAGAAATCTTTCGAACGAACATTTTCATTTTGAATATGTTTATCAAACAGATGAGTCACGGCTTTTCTCACGCGTTTAGGATCGCTGATATCAGCGAAATGAGCGTGAATATCGTTTTTAATTCGTCGAATTGCATAATCATATTCTTTTCTCTACAAATCCAAAGCGCATTCGCTCGTGTATTTTTTTTATTATTAGCTATTACTTTTTGTCGTTCTCGTTCGACTTGTGTTTCGATCGCATGTAAAGTTCGTTGTTGTCCAGTATTGTGAAATCGATTTCGACTTAATTCTGTTTCTTTCTTTTCTTTTTCTCCTGCCATCTGAACACGAACATATTCTCATTCACACACTCTCAACAATTCGATCTAGTTAAAGCCAATTAAACAGCAAGTGCAATGAGACGTAAACTGTTCGTTTCAGTTTGCGTTCATTTGTATTGGTTAGAAATTGAATTGACAAATAAATGATCGTATAGATTGATTTCATTTATTTCAATTCGAAAGCTTGATCAACGACAAACTACCTCGACATATTGTTTCTTCATAAATTCAATCTCTTGCGTACGCGGATTGATGAGACGCGTGAGTTCATCGATTTTATATTCGAGAACGTATTGAAATTTTTCGAGTTCTTGATTTTTCAATTCAAGATCGTGTATTCGATCCATCTGAATGAGTTTCAATTCATCAAATAACAATTTGTTTCGATGAATGGATAGATAAGTTTTACTTTCTCGCGAATCGTTTGATTTCTTTCGGTGATTTCAGTGCTCAATGATGAGATCTCTTGTGTCATACCTTGGACACGCATGTTATTGTCGTGAATTCGTTTTCGATGTGCTTGAGCTACGGTTTCTTGTTCGTTTAGTTTGATTGTTAGTCCATGAACCTGAATCGATCATTTCCATGTCGAAATATGAAAATATAAAATGAAAATTTACTTGTTGTTCGAGGGTGTCTTTGAAATTTCGTTGTAGTTTGATGTTATTTTCAATCTAAGTATTTGATTTACGAAAGAAAAAATGAATTTTTCAAGAATTACTAATCGTTTCTTTTCATTTTCGAAATCTAATTTTAATTTTAATTGTTCATCATCGATGTCTAATTCGATATTTTTCTTCTCAACTTCGTTTGTTTCCAAAGCTTGACGACTTTTGACTTTTATCTATAATCGAAACAAAAATGTTTACAAAAATCGAAATTTTCATCTTACAGCGGCTAATTCGTTTTCAGTTTCTCGAATTTTGCCAGTAAAAAATTCGATTATATCTCGAATTTCCGCTTCACTCGCTTCGACTGTTGCTTTCAAACGAAATTCATTATCTTCCATCATCTTTTGAGATAAACGAATGAGTTCTTCTTCTTTACGTAATTCTCGATTCATTCGATCTCGATCTTCTTCCTCTGAAACAGAAATCTGCCTTTTGTTTTTGTTCGAATTCGAACTTTTACCGATTCGTTGTTTTTCAACTTCGAATTTCTCTTTTAAATCGGCGAGTTTAATATCGAAATCTCGTTGTTGTTTTCCTTTTTCGAGGGCTTGCTTGTCAATTAGATTTTCATGATGATGTCGTTCGTTTTCCGACATTTCAGTTCGACGTTGTATATCTCCGAGATACGTTGTTTCCATTTGTTGTAAACGATATTCTTGATTTAATTTCAGCTCTTCTTCTTCGACTTGCAATTGTTTGATCCTATGAGACTGAACAACAAGCGTGAAACTCAACACCGAAATAGCCTAGAAAAAAACTTACTAAACTCAAAAATCTCGATTTACTATGCAGAGTCACTGGTATCCAATCTTCGCTTTTCGTCGAGCGTTTGATTTGTGAGCCCCAGAGCATGAGTGCACCGTCTTCGCAACAACTGATGATTAAAGATTCGTGAAATGCCACAATAATCTATAATTTTTAATAAAAAAACTGAGTTCAAAGAAAGAAAAACATCGACAAACTTGAGTGACTCGTGCTGAATGAGCTAGATAATGAAAAATGCCTGATGACGAATTCGAGAGCGGAGTTTTGATAACATAGATCGAGCCTCGAACTGTTCCGCATAATAACGCTCCATTCGTAGGAAATATTTGCAAGCAACTACATCGATCTTCTTGAGGTAATTTAATTTCTTGTGTAACCTGACCATTGTAAACTGCATGGATAAAACCATCGTCGGATGCGAGATAAATGTATTTATCTTCTTGATCGACAATAAAACCGCCTTCGAGACGATAGGCGGGCTTGTATTCGAATGTTTTCATTTTGCTTTCGAGATTCCAGATGACGAAATAGTTCGATGAGAGAGAATAAAGACCAAGATCGTTCAATTGCCAATGAATTTGTTTAACCTAAATTACTAAATGCAAAAAAAGAACGTCAAACGATGAAATTCATTCGTACGGTTTGCCCGTGATTAAGTCGATTAATAACTTTGAGATAGAGTGGCGAGATTATTTGAATGATATTCGCATCAATAACTGCAAATAAATGACCGCCATTACTTAAAACAACGAATTTAATAAAAGATTTCTCTTGATCATCATAAATTATCGATTTACCTGTATTGAATTTGATGTGCAGCGTGAATAGGAAATTCTTTGATCGTTGAAAAGCCATCGATCAGAATATTCATGAGACAAACTTTCGATGCAAATGCAGCAACCAGTTGATGACCAGTCGGATGAATTGATATGGCATAGATTGGCTCGGGGAAAACTTTCATTTGTTCGATAGAATTCGTTTCATAATTCCAAAGACGAACTGTGTGATCATCACCTGATGAAACAAATAATGGCTTTTGAACGGCAATATCCAAACCACGAATGGCCGATTGATGATAGGAATGAAAAGCTAGCTCTAATTGAAATGCTTCCTTCAAGAAGTAAAACTCAAGGATAAATACAAAAGTTCAAATTTGATAACTGACTTTCAATTCAGGTGCTTGATCTTTCGTCATATCCGAAACAGCATAGATTTGTTGTTTACTACTTAAAACTAAGACGTGTTCTTCCTTGGAACTGACAGCAACTTTCCACATTGTTTGATTGGGATTGCTTTGTTGTTTATCAAATGAAGTTTGTGATGGAGAAAGATAACTGACTGACGAACGGCCAGTTGTCAGTTCATTTATTGGAACAACATATTCGCGAGCTTTTGCAAAATCCCAACTATCACCAATTTTCGAATAGAGACATAAACGTCGTCCGCCAACAATACAAAAGAATCCTTTGCTAACAATGCAAATCGACGTGACTTCTTCGCCAGTCGGTCGAGTTGTATCGAGATGTTCTTGTTGAAATTGATGCAGACCTGATCGTGCTATACTTCGAGTCAGTGATGAAGCAATCGACAAAGTTCGAGGACCTCTAGAAAACAACACTCTGATAGCTGTCCGAACAGGTCACAGTTGAACTTACGCTGTTACAGTTCGTTCTCGTCCGTCAATAGCATCGATTTCTGTTTGTATATCTCCGTTGAAAAGAATACAAATATGACCATTGCTTGTACCAGCAACAAAACGAGTTGAATCGTACCAAGCTAAGAAAGGAGAAAACTTTTGAGGGTGTTACTTTTTTGTTTTTACCATGAGAAATGAAATCATATTGATCGAATTTAGCTGATGATGGTTGAATTCGAAGATTGCCATCGAGATGTCGAATCAAACGGCAATATCGTCGACCAATGATCGATAAAAAATTATGATCAGTCGGATGGAATGCCACTTGAGATAGAACTGATACACCATCGGCTTGTCCTAATTTCAATGTTGCTATAATACGTGATTTTTGCCAAAGCCAAATCGTTAATGTATACTCTCGATTTCCACATTCGAGTACAGCTAAATGTTTAGCATCATGTGAAAATGCCATCGATACAATTGCCATATCCGAATCACGCAGTTCGAACATACGTTTTCGTTTTCCAATTGTTGTATATAAATCATAGAATGATATTGTCGTACTATTTTTTTTCTCCGAATTCATTCCTGTTGCAACAATCGCGATTAAAGCTGCGCCACTATGAACAAGAACCCACTCGATATGTTCTAATTCATTGCAACGAAAGATTCGTTGACTTTTCGTTTCAACATTCGATAGAACGAATTGATTACCACTTGGATAGATAACTGTATGTTCGTCGACAAAAAATAGACATGATTCAAGTTTCGATCGAACACCGAATGTATTCTGAATTTGTAATTGAACAGGCGAAGTAGAATTGGCAGCAGTCGTCATCGTGTCAAATGTTCAATAGAATGAAGAAAGAAAAAAACTTTTACTAGACACCATTTAGCTTGATGTTTGCCATGACAAAAGAAACAAACTCAATGTTTGAGTTTGAATACACAAAAAAAAAGATGTCGTCAGTTATTAACATTTCGAAAAATCCAATTGAGATTATGTGTAAAGAAAGATTAACTTGTTTTATTTATCTATCTATCTCAGTAGACATGATTATTAGAATTGTCTTCTTCTTCTTCTTCGAGATAATACTAATTATAAATTCATATCCGATTACCGAAGTCAAACATATGTATGTATGTAGATCGACATTGTACCCCGAAGGGTTTGGTATAAAAATAGCGACGTGTATGTGTATATCTGATGTCCTTTTACTTCTTCCTCGTCTCGCCTTCGTGAGCATTTTTGTTAAGCACGGTGAAAAGGTCACTTTCCTTTCTTTTTTTCTCTCCTTCTTTTTCTTCTCAAAACAATTTCAATTTCAGACAGCTTCCAAGTTCATTTATGCACAGTAAACTACTGTCCCTATCACCACAATGAAAAGCCAACGAGAAGGAGAGTGAAAAGAAAGGGGCGGGTGTAAACGAGAACGAACGAACAATCTCGCTTCGTCGCGCTCTCCGGTCACGTCTCAATACGTCCTTTCTTCTTCTTCATACCTGTTTCGAGAAAAGGAGAAGAAGAAAATATAGAAAAAGAGAAAGAGATCGGAGAAGAAAGCAAAGAAAAAAAAACGAGCTTACAATCGTTCATCAAAAGACAAAGTCGATTAGGAAATACAATCGACAACAAAATAATTCTTCAACTCGACAAACGCATGATAACACACATTCATCCATTGATTTAACTATTCTATTCAAGTGGTGACCAAACACTATTCATTGCGTGTTAGTTTCATTTAACGTCAAGGTGAGATTTTGTACCGTTTTTTTTTATTTATTTATATTCTCTCTCTCGAGTATTGATCTGACGTTGAAATCATATACTCAATAGATTTTCTTCTTGACTAGGAAAAAAAAAAGAAAGAAATGAACCCTTGAAGATTTTCAATATCATTTCGATTTTATATATACGATCGTCTAGACTCGAGACAAAAGATCGATTCGTTTACATTAAGTAAATGAACATATTAAAATCTCTAAGGTTTCATCACTTTAGATTCGATGTTATTTATTGAACGTGTCGATGTATAATAACTGACAGTAAACTGTTGAACTGATTCATATTAACATTTGCGCTAGGTGGAAAGGCCATGATCAAAAAAATCATTGCAAGAAGTTCAGGGTCTTGAGAATTGACTGTGAAGATCAACGAAAAGATTTACTCGTCCTCAATGCTAATCAGTATCAATCATGTACTTGATCAAATTCTTATTAATCAATCAATCTTCGTTCGTTCTTTGTCACCACTGATCGTAATCTTCTCAGATGCAGGATTTTCCTAGGCAATTATCGAATGTATACATTTATATGCAAAAGAGAAGAAACACAGAGAGAGAGAGAGATGACGACATTTGTTATCATTTTGTCTAGATTCCATCTGTTTATTACAAAAAGAGATCCAGGATTATACGTATATATACGCATTGAGAGACACTGCTTTAGCATATCAAAAATGATCAATCAATGTATCCGAGGAAATGGTAAGAAAAACACAGAAAAAAAGAGCTTTTTCGTCGTTTTTTTTTGATTTATTTATATTATACACTTAATCAGATTGATCTTGATCAGCATGTAAAAAGCAGAAATTTTTATTTCTGATTTAATAAGCAATTTGATACTGAGTTCGATCGTATATATGCATTGATAGAAATCAAAATGAAAGATACCATTGAAGGCAAGGTTAGAAATCTAATAGGAAAAGATGTTTGATAATAAATCGAATATTTCATTTGCTTTTAATAAATAAATATCCTTCGTTTGATAAGTAATTAATTTCAAATAAGAAATCAGTTTGTAATTGAAAGGAATGTTTGTTCAAACATTTGTTAAGTTAACCGTCACTTGTTTCGGTTATGCGAGCTTCGATTTCTTTCATCTCTCTTGAGAAGTAAACGATTGCTGCTGCTGCTGTTGCTCTACATATAAGTAAGTAAGCCTTTGTAAGAAGAAAATTACAGCAGTGAGCACAAGGCTGTATGTAAACGCATATGCATGATGTAATTGAATATCGATCGAACGTTTGTGTGTGTGTGTGTGCTCGCGAACAAGGGAGGGGAAGAAGAAGAAAAAAATCATTGCTGTTGAATGTGTATGCTAGAGGGATTACTATACGCCAAGCGCGAAGAACATTCGATATCACCAACGTACACATACATGAAAAGCAATTATCTTTTGTCTTCATCTTTTCTCTATATTTGACAGTTTCAATCATTTATCTCTTCGGCAACCATGAAACTTATACGATCATAAGAGTAAATAGACGAGCCATGTCCTTTTTACAGTCAATTTTATTTCCTGTCTTTCCCGTTAGCATCAATGTTTAGTATATATTGAATGAATCAAACGCACATACACGCATTTGTTTCCGTTATCGCCCATCGACAATTTGAATAGTTCGGATTATAGTTTCCTATGTAACATACACCTCTTGATTTTGTGTAGAAATCTATTTCCTGTTACTTTTCGCTAATCGTTTATGTGAGCAAAGCAATTAGATTTCTCTTTTGAATCAAGTTTTTCGAAGAAACATAACATTATTGATGACCTCGAAATATCGAAAAAGAGAAGGAACAGATGCATTTGTTCACCTCTTTGTCTAATCGTCGAAGAAGAGCGAGACATGACAATACGTATATATAAACGGACGTATAATGAAGAAAGAGAAAGAGAAGAAGAGAAGAAGAAAAAAAAAGAATACGTCGAATACGACTGTTAGTGTCTATTCTCTTCGTTCACGTACATCTGCGTGTGCGTGATATTGGCAAAATACGAGTTGGATATTAGATGAGAAAGAAGAAAAAAGATTGAACCACATACACAAACGTCTGTCTACATCTCAGCAACAATTTACGAGTACTAGTAGTAATCATCACTCGAGGTAGGCCATTGTACGAGAGAAAAGAAGAAAAAACTCAACAGATTGCATCATAGTCGTGAGTGTAAACAAGAACTCTAATGATTGCCATCGTAGAGAAAGAAATGAGGTGTGTTTCTGCAATAAAATTAGACAAAGAGCGCATGTTGGTTAGATTTGATTAGAATCAGGATGAGAAAGAGAAAAGAGTGATTACGGCATTGCATCAACGCAGCTGTCTCGATATCTCGAATAGAAAATAAGCAAATCAGACAATGAAAGAGAGCATTCAAATGTATACAGACATATCGAGAGAAGTTTCTTCATCTTCTTTTGATTCTCCAACTAGAGTAGTTGAGAGAATCTATTTTTGATCTTGATTTGTTTATTTTCTCTGACGATTTGTATTTGTGTATCCATTGTCCATTTTTTTTCTCTCTCAACGGTTCGAATAACATTCATTTCTTTTGTATTGCTTTGAATCTTATTCCCATCGATATATTATTATTATTTATTCATTCTACCTTGCATTCAAGGCTTCTCTCTTCTCATTGATCTAGTTTAAACGAAGCATACATAGACTTGATCTTTGTTTCAACATTTATTTTAGACGAACATCTCATCAGTATGTCGACAACAACTTCAATGAATACCAACACAATATCATCGTCATCATCATCGGACAATTCAGAACTAACATTAGAAATTCCTGTTTGGGTTCAAGGCAAACGAAAATGGGTGACAGGCATAACGAAAAAGACGACATTCGACGATCTTATCTACGCTCTATTAGCACAAGCTGATCTACTCAAACCGAATTCATCAACAACGAGCATTACTGGTTATGCTATCGCTGAATGTATTCAATTGACAGGTTCATCATCGACAACAAATGATGCCGAACCTCCATCACTTATCACTCAACGTTTGATAAAAGGTCGTGGTAAAGTCATTAAATCTTACAAGACATGGCAATTTGACAAATTACCATTGACAATTCTTCATCTCATACCGACATCGTCGATGAACGATTCGAATTCGTCGACATCAAAGTTTCGTTCGAAGATTTTCCGTCGTTTTTTATCATCGAAAAGTCCGCTTCCAACGCTTCTCTCATCGTCACAATCGGACTCATCATTAATTTCCCTTGGCAGTTCGAATTCCAGTCAAACTCTCACATCCTATCGGCAAAAATCTCTGAATGATTTCCATGAAAATTTCAATATTATCGAACGACAAAAACGTCTACTCGAATATCTCGACGAAAAAATTCAACATGCCGAAAATCTCTCGACACAACAAACGCACGAACCGAACACATCTCATCATCTCACCAGTGAAGTGACATTTGCCGATGTCTCACGTTTATTTTCTCATCAAATCGATCAACAAGATCAATTAATATTCGCTACACAATTATGTAATTCAATATTCAATATGCAAGAACGTATCGATGAAAAAACGAACATTTTATATGCTGTCGAACAGGCGATTTCAAATGAATTAAATCACGTTCTACATCAACAACACTACGATACAATACCAGCGACATTCAGTGAAACCAATTCGACGATTTCCAATGATTTAATTTCATTGAAAAATTCGATCTATCGAAGTCGAGAATCATCGAGAATTCAATCGAAAGAAATGCATGATTTAGATTTATCGTTACGCGAAATCGAAATTCTACTTGCATCGAAATATGATGAACTAAAATCGCTCGAATACGAAACATCATCGAACATTCTCATGACAGGACGTTGCCAAACGCCGAATTGTTCAACACAACAGATCTATCGAACGAATCTCGACGAACAATCCGCCTACGATACACTCGATGCACCACCACCATCGACAACGACGACAAACGTTGTTTTTACGTCGATTAAAGAAGTCGATGAAGATTCGGGCATTAATTCATTGACAAGCGATGATAGTAATCATCATTTAATAACGTTATCTCATCAAAAACTTCAGACGCACAATTCTCAACTCGAAACACTTGTCTAAGAACAAAGTTTTCTTTTTCTTTTTTTTAGCAATTCAGTTTTTTTTTGGCCTTTCCCCTTCTTCATGTTTTCTTTTGTACACATATCGAGTTGTTATATTCTGTATCTTGCTCTGCTTCTTCGATCTGACAAATAATATTAATTTCAAATAGAATTATACTTATGAAAGAAAAAAGAAGTCGAGTGTTTTGTTTTTTTTATTATAAAATAAGAAAATTTATGCGGAAAGTGAGTGTTGACGGTAGAAAACTCCGTTTTGAAGACGTTGAAGAACGTCTGCTGGACTCATCGATGGCGTTTGACTGCCGTCTTTAGCTTCGAAGGCCCATTGAACAACATGAGCTAATTCATTGGGACGAATATGAGGATTGATTGTACGCAAGGCTTGTTCTAAATCTTTACTCGTCACCGAACTAGAAAATCCAATGATAAAAAAAAAGCCAACGAACTATTCGAATTACTTTAAGTTCTCGATTTTTTCCTGAACATCGTGAATATAATTTTGTTTATCTTCGTTTAATTGTCGTTTGAGGATACGAACAAATTCACCGTAATTATCTTCATCATCCTAAACGAGAAATTTTACTTCATTGAAAAGAATTCTTCTGTTTTTTTTTCTACCACTGAGAACAGTCGAGCTAACGCAAGTTGTTCTTCATTGGGCTGTTCTTTTTCAGCAGCACTGATCAATTCTGAGACGTCAGTTACTGGTTTATTAGGAAGATATTTCTTCAAAAGTTCGGTGAAGATCTCCGGTGTAACGGAACCATTCGGATAGGTTTCACTTTCTTTAATCACACGATCAGCAAGTTGTTCGACAAGATTTTTCGTATGATGATAAATATCTTCGTCAGCCTAGAATCGAACAAAGAATTCGAATAAAAACAAAAATTTCAACGAAATCATTTACTTCTCCCGAAAGAATTCGATAGAATAATTGACAATTATCATTATGTTTAAATCGTTTACATGCATAATCCAAATTGTAGCCCATTTCAACGGCTGTATTATGATTTCCATATCGATTACGAAAGAATTCATAGACGAATTCCGATAGAGTTTTCGTTCGACCATCCTGAAAATCGCCTTTTTTTCTAATCTTCATGTCAAAAAAACGATCTCGTTACTTGTTTATCGGAAATTCGTCGTTCATTCCAAATTTCCTGAATGAGTACTGCGACATCACGTCGTGTCAAACGTCGGTTTTTCACCGATCTCGATGAACGTAGATGAAACGGAATGTTTTCTCCTTCGCCACGAGGTGATAATTGATCAGGTACGGTACTCGATTGTGTTTGAGTGCCGTCGTCTTCGTTACCTCCACCAGTGAATTCATTCAAAAGCATGACGAGTTTTTCTTGACTGGTTTTGTTAGTTGTAAGATTTTGCCAACGTTCAACACCGCCATCGACGACTTCACCTGCTAACTGCCATGATGGACTAGAAAACGAAAGGAATCTAGACAAAAATCGATCGAATATGAAGTCTACCGAGGTGTCATTTCATCGTGAATGTTCTCATTCTTGAGACTTAATTCATCTTTTTCACGTTGTAATCGTTGGATGTCTTCTTTCAAATTTCTATTTCAAATAAAATTAGAAATTAAAATCTCGAAATCAAATCGTTTATACTCATTTTGCGTGTGTAATTGTTCGATTTCTCGTGCTTGACTTTCATGAGTACCTTGTAGTTCTTTAATTCTCTCCAAATATCCATTCGATTTCGCTTCTAATTGAACAAAATCTCGTCTTGGCACAACATCATTATAATTCGCTTCCATGTGCGTAATTTTAGCTAACGCTAAATTCAAATCTTTACGTGCTTGTCTAAAGATTTCATTCGATAAGATTTCTTTCAAATTTATCAACAAACTTCAAAGCTATTTTCATCATAACAGGATCGTCTTTTTTCATTCCTTGTTCATCAATGCCTTCTTTCTCATCGGCTCGTTTTTCTTGTTGATATCGAAGATCATTGGCATCGTTGATGAGTAATTTTCTCGCGTCGAGTTCTTTTCGATAGAGTTCATATTGATTCGACACTTCTTCTTGAAGCTAAAACGAAATGTCGGGTGTTTCGTTTTTTGTTTTTCGTGATCGAAATACTCGTTGAATATTGGCTTCGAGATTTTGATTTTGATTTGTTAAATGTCGAATCGATTGTTGAAGACGTTTTTTTTCTTCTTTTAATATCGAAATTTCTTCGCGTTCTTCTTTTCGATATTGCATTAGTTTCTTATCGCATTGTTCACTTAAGAGAACTAATTGTTGCTGAAATGATGAAAGAATTGAAAATTTTAAAAAATCCGATGATGAAAGAGCGAGAATTTTACACGAAGTGGTTCGAGTTCGGCAACTTTGTCGTGAAGATAAGTGAGCATTATTTCGTATTCGTTTTTGATCGCTGATAGAAGCGGTTTGTAAGTTTTGAAATCATCGATTATCGTTGAGAAAACTTCACGAAAAACCTAGATCAAAATTGAAATTTCAATGAAACTAATCGAATTCAATCTACGTACTTGTAAACGTGATTCATCAGCAACAGCATCTTCGACACAGAGAACTTTCAATTCATTGTAAAGATAATTTTCAATATTGAGCAAAAATCTCGGTTTAGGTATCGTATCTAATGTTCCACGTCGGTTACTTCCTGTGGTTACTAATCGACCTTCATTAGTCAATGCAAGACCTTTAAAAGCACCACTACCACCACTGGCATTTGCTGGCCAAGAATCGATTTCTCCACTCATTTGATCGGAATTGCCCTGCAAAGAAAACTATGAAATGAAACGATCGTCTAGTCGAAAAAAGTCATTGTACTTGAAGAATATTCGATGGTGGTAACGCGTAACGAGTATTATGAATCGTATACGATGGAGTTTCATCAGCTCTGAATTTTCGAAAAATAAATTGTTTTCAAAGAAAATCAATTCGAAATCAAAGTCTACTTCGATACCAATTCGCCTGAACGAATCGGTGGCAATCGCTGATGAGAATACGGTGTTACTTCCATTGACTTAATTGTTTTCTGTTCTCAATAAGAAAAAGAAAATGTCGCCATTACACATCGAGTTGTCTCGGTGTACGCCTCTCTCATTTCGCATTGGCAACAATGTTTACTAAGTCAGAAGAAAATATGTTTGAAGTTTAAACCAATAGTTTTATTCAATTACAAAAAAAAGAAAGAATATGAATGAGAGCAATGAAGCAAACGTTAAACGTAAAATTACAATGATTTTTTTTTGATAGAGAACGCTGAGAACTACGGGTTTTGTTAGTATAAATATATATATATGTAAGCTGAAGTAAGGTGAGAATACAGAGAAGAGATTCGAAATATATGGAGTCTATTTTCGTCGTTTTAATTCTTCGAATCGACGAGCTAAATCATCGAAACCGGTGTCATCCGAAGCATCGTCTCCTGTTGACGGTGCTGCAGGAGGTGGTGCGCTATGATCTTGTGATGTTGGTACTTGTGGAAATGGATCATGAAAAGGTACCTTTGGATTAGCATCGAAATTAAAACCAAGACGAGCTCCTCCGTTTGCTGCCGATGATGCTGCTGGTGGTGGTGGTTGTGGTTGAGGGAGCGATGGAGCAAAATTGATATTCGGATATTGAGGTTGAGGCTGAAATAAGATTCAAGAATGAATTAATTCGATATGCAAAACATGATAATAAAGCGTCAGTGTAGTTTTTTTTTCAAGCAAATGTCAAATGAATACCTGCTGAAACGATTTTTCAGAATCATGCAATTGTTTCAAGTTGACCTAGTATTCACGAAATGCTAGTTTAGTAAAAATAGGGTTTTTTTTGTTGTTATGATTGTATCAACTTATGAAATTAGTTCATGTCAAATCAAGTCTGTTCGGGAATTAGGTAAAAGACAAACGAAACATGCAAGCAACGAGAGAGAGAAAAACGTCAGTTCATAGCCAGAACACACGGAACTTACAGCTGAATAGGCTGGAGGCGGCTTTTCAAACTTTTATTTTTCGTAAACAAAATTCATTGATGAAATATATTCAATTGAAAATTTATTTAAATACCTGTGGTGCACTTGGTTGTGCTGGCGGAACGGCATATCCGCCGCCGCCGTTTCCGCCTGACGATGATGACGGTGGTGGCGGTGGTCGCTTCTCTTCATTGACAGTCGGATGTTGAACATATCGTTGTCCAATAGTCCAGAATTCGTCTTGTGCCATGATCGTCTGGTCAGGTTCGAAGGGAACATTTTGACTTCGGCAAATTTCGACTAAATATTTTTCGATTAATAATTTCGGAATGAGATCACAGCTTAAACATCGAAGTAAATCGACATCGACCATGCCTAATTTGTTTTGTTCGCACATTGTCACATATCTTTCAAAACAAGAACGAATTTAATCAGAAAATTCAGAGACAAAGAAAACTTACTCGGGTCCGAAATGTTTCTTGAACATGGTCGTTACTTGACCGAGTTCGGGTATATCTTGAGTGAGAAATGGTGCTGCCCAAAGAATGTTTGCCAATGGTTGTTCAACAGCTGGATCAACAGTTCCATTTTTTCTAAAATCAAAGAAAAAAAAACGTCGAGATTGAGGTGAAAATCAACGATTTCTTACGGTCGATCTTTGATCAATTGCATTCTCATTAAAAGTGTATCAACATAAGCTTCAATTCGATCCATAGCTTCGATTTTATAATCTTCTCGAACGAGATGTTCGACAGCTAGAATTTTTCACAATCAAATGCAGTTTTCAAACGAGACAAATAGTTACCGATTCGTGCTCGAGGCACTTTATTATTTCGTACATAATCCGCAACAATATAACGTTCTTTCGCTACTTGTTCGGTTTTCTTCTTCTCTCGAACATCAAGTCGAGCTTTCGCAACTTGCAAAACCGTTTTCAAATCAGCTACCCATTTATTCGACATGATTTCTTGCAAAAATAAAACGAACAACAGAATGAGATCTAAAACAAGAATTCAAATATATTTCATCCATAGATCTCGTTTCAACGAATTCTGATAGAGTATTTGAAATCGTTGAAAGAGCATCGGTATCGGCAATGCTAAGACAATCACGCCAATCAGACAAGCAAAGATCGACAAACATCGACCTGGATATGTCCGAGGAATGTGTTCGCCGAAACCGATGGTTGTCACCGTTTCGAATGCCCATGCCAGTGCCCGATTAGGATCGGTGATTGCCGATGAAGGATTCGTTCGTTCGAAAAGATAAATATGAATTCCGAAAAGAATGATGAATATCGAACAAAGAATAAACGGTATTGTGAAGATATGTATGGAGAAAGCGATGGTTGTGATGATGAGATTGAGTTTAGGTAGATATCGAATCAAACGAAGTAAACGAAAGGATTTGAGACAGATGTAGAGTGGATAGAAGAGAGTGAGATAGGGAAATGAACGAGTAAGAGTATCGATGAGGAGAGAGATTAAGATTGGCATGATCGAGATAAGATCGATGAGAAAGAAATTCGAATTCGTTGACGAGAAAAAAAACATTTCGATGATAAACCAAATCGAACACATGATTTCAATCCAATTGAGAATTGTATTCGAAAAAACTGATTGATAAATCAATTGATTTGATATCCAGTTGGATTTAGGTATTTGATTCAGAAATAAAATCAAACAAGAAAGAAGACTAACGAATAAACAAAACAATGAAGAATTTCTTTCATCACGATTTTCAATATCTTGAAAAGTCAAAATGAAATTCTCGTCTTCATCGTATTGATACGGAATGGAAAAATATCGACATTCTTCATCGAACACATCCGCTGGAATATCACTTGGCTTTTGTGTGTAACCAAGAATGTAATAATATAAAATATAGGCGAATATCGATGGATGCCGATGATGATGATTAATCGAATGAGATGATTCTCGTTGTTGTGAATCACCGAGAAATGTGTCAGGATAGGCATCGAGAAGTTCTAATTCGATTGGATTGGCTGTGTGAGAATCTTTTGTCTATTCATTCAACAAACCTGTAGAAATTTCGTAGACATGCCCGCAGATGTTTAGATGACATCGTGTCGATATTCCATCGACTAAATTCGGACATGACTGAATTAATTCAACAAGATCAAATGGAATATTCATGTCAGAAAGGAAAAATAGAGCGCTTAAATCATGACTCATTCATAATTGCTTTGTTTCAATGAGTCATCGAACAGAGTGACAACTGGCGGAATGAAAAATTATGTTGGTAATTTTTTTATATAAAAAAAAACTTCAATTTTAGTTTTACATTTTAGTTGAAATGGTGAAAGAATTTCATGAATCTTTTTTTGTGATTTCACATTGATAGTAGCGATCGTTGGGTCTCATGATTCAAAAAAGAACATTTTCTTGCTATGACGTCAATTTTTTGTTTATAACATATCACACATTCTCCGAGAGTTATATAGTAGACAAAATTTTTCATCGTTTTAATAGATATTCGAATAAAAAATGACTAGTACATATTCAAACAATGATCATCAAGGAATTCAACAGCAAATACATGAAAAGAAAACGAGTATTCTCGATTCAACACGACGTATGCTCGGACTTATTCATGAATCTGAAGTTATTGGAACGAATACTGCCGCTGTAAGTGAACGGTTCGATTCGACAAATCAACAACATTTAATCAATTGAATTTTTTTTCTAGGAATTAAAAGAACAAGGAGAAAAATTAGAAAATATTTCCAAACGTTGTGACGGCATTGACGCCAATCTCGTCAATGCTCAACAGAATATCAATCGTTTAGGATCAATTTTTGGCGGAATTAAAAATTACTTCAATCCACCAAGAAGTTCTTTCCCAAAGTCAATGTCTCAACCACAAATTAGCAGTTCAAATTCCAAGACACCTACTCAAACAACAAGCACTGTATCTCGTGCCAACAATCTTAATGACAATCATGATACATACTTTGGCAAACGACGAGATGAAATGGACGATATGGAACGAGAAACAGACGAAGGACTTCGTATGTTAATTGAATTTAACTTTTAATAACGAGGTTTTGTTTTCATTTTTCAGATGATATTCATCTTGGTGTCTCACGTTTGAAACAATTGGCGATACATATGAACGAAGAATTAACGAAACAAGATAAAACTCTCGATGGTCTTGATCATAAAATCGATAGATTAAATGAAAATGTTAAACGAAAAAATAAAACCATGAACGAGATTCTCCTACGTTAAAAGTCCAGGATACATTTACTTTCTCAATTGAATATAGATTGATTCATTTATTTATTTATTTGTTTGTCGTTTAATTCTTAAGATCGTATTTCATTCTATTTGATTGTACATTAATAAAAGCCAAACAAACAAACATCAATAATAATAAAAAAAAATCATGTTCCACTCGATACTGTCTTTTTATTCAAGTTTTTCTTTTCTTTTTTTACGTAATTAGAAACGAAAGAGTTGACAGCTGACACAGAGATTACTAACAGCTGGATGATATTCTAAACAATCGTATGATGTACATGTGCGTACAATATCCCGCGATCTTACGAGCCACATGTGTCGTCTCTTGAGATCAAAATAGAGAGTTAGTAAATGATGCGTGAACAGTTTCAATGTTTAGAATTAAGTTAAACAAATGTGACAAAGCAAACAAAAAAAAAACCGATGTTTCATCGTGCGAAAGAAAAGAAAATTATATTTCTTCTTCTTTTTTTTTAATATGTTTTAGATTAATTAATCATGAGTAGTTTTTCCGATTGTGTTCAAAATGAATCATTCGAGGGAGAAACTAATCAAACTGAAGAACGCATTTCCGATTTCTTCGTTTCACCATCAACTGCTAGTGTCAATAATAACCAACGTAAGTAAACATAATGTTTGCATTTTTTTTTCTTCGTCTCTCTCTCTGTCTCTTCTAACACCTTCGTTTGCCGAGTGTATCGAAACTAATTCAGCCACTTGGCAAACGGTCATCAATAATGTGAAGTTTGTTATTCTTTTAAAATTTTTCTACAGCCCTTCGCTTTATACACTTCAGTAAAATGTGCGCCAATGCAAACTCTTCTTCTTCGCTCTCTCTCTCTCTCTCTCTCTCTCTCGTTTAGTTAAAGAGGAAAAGAAAAAATAAAGAAACCTTTTGATGCAAACAAGCAAAACAGAAAGAAAGAGAAAATAATGGCAAGCCGTAATTTAGCAAAGTAAACAGTATGTCCTATATCAACAAGTTATTTGCTGTTGGTCAAGCTTCATTCTCAGATCGATCGTTTTGTTTGCTTGTGCAATGACATTTTATTCGTCTTTGCAAACAAGACAGAACTCGTAAATGTATAAAAAAAAACGAGAGAGAAAAAGAAAAATCTTTTGCCTGATGTCTTTTCTAATTAGTAGACATCAATGTTTTTTTTGATCGAATATATAACATGCTAAAAAGAGAGAGAAAATCTTGTCCTTCGTGGATATATAAAAAATCGACTGATTACTCTCTGCATACAAACGTCATTCACTTAATGCTGATAAGTAAATGATGAAGGATTGGATCATGAATTTGATGTCTTCGTCGTCTTTTTGTTGCAATAAAAAAACAACCGTATCGATTTTGATCTATTGCCGGAAGATCGGCATCGTTTGAGACGTCGAATCCGTCTCATTACTCTTCACTGTTTGTCATTCGATTTCCGATTACTAAAGAAGGAAAGAGATTTTTTCCTTTTTCTCGATGATATACACGAGCAACGATTATCAATCATATGACAAAGATAGGCACGCTTGACAGATTCGATGACTTGGAAAAGAAACAAAAGACAATATATTCCATCTTCCGCTAGTCGCCATTTTATTCTCGTTGATTAACTAGATTTTCTTTTGAATTCGAACAAAAAAAAATGAAAAGCAAATTTTTCATAATGTCATTTACGCTCGAATAAATTCAATGTTGAGGCAATCAAAGACGATGATAATCAATGTTAGTATATTTCTTTGAGTTCTCTTGTTGTTCTTCGTAGGTTTTTTTTTTATGAAACACTAGAAAAATAAGAGAGAGAAAAAACGTACAAACAGACAAAGATATTTATATTAAATCGTTAGTAAGATAGAACGAGAAGGGGAGAGAGAGAGAGAGGGAGAGAAAACGAAGGAGTGCAAGAGAGCAAAAGAGAAAAGTCTTTCTCATTCTCTCTCTTTCTTTCTTTTGCTCTTTTTCTGTGTTTGACACCCGCCGAAGGCAGTAGACAACTAGAGAAAGAACAGTAATAAAACGGATTTTTGCTTATCTACGCGATACACTATACATTATCGCGTTTCACACACACACACAAAACACTCGACGTAGTGGCACTTTTCAATCAGTCGCATCATCATCATTATTCGCTAAAAAAATGCATATGTTTCCACTCGGACGTGTTGTATATATGCCTCTCCCGACATCAACAGCAACAACTGCTGCTTCTGCAACAACAACGACCCTACTCGGGCCTGTACCTACGGATTTCTCGTCTCCTCAAACAATTCCTTTGTATAATACAGCTGCACTCCTGAGTAATCCGTTCAATATATGCACAACGGCGAAATGTAAGTTTCACTGATGGAAAATTAAATTGACTTGAATATTAAAGCAAGAAGAGGACGAGAGGCTAAGTATTTTATTCAATAATGCCTGAAGGCACATTGTTTTTCAATATAATAATGAATATTGACAAGTTGCCCGACTCATGTAACTCATCGACTTGTTGTCGCTTCGGATTACTAAGAATCCAAATATAGTACCAGTCATTTCATATCATGTTGGAATAACTAATTCTATTGATTTAGTAGTATATATGTTGAAAGAAGAAAATTTTCCTTTTTTCTTCTTCTTCTTCTAGTTGAGCATAATGCGCTGCAACAAACATTACCGAATTTATCTCATGGGTATAAACGAACAAGAGATGATCTTTATGACACGCAACCACCAATTTGGCCGAAAAAACGGTCAAAACCATCACCTGTAGCGAGTGCAACATCTACCTCGAATTCATCATCATTAATTAATAATAACAATAATAATAATAATGGAGACACATCAACACCTTCATCTAAAAATGCATTGATGTTATTACATGAACTGAAGCCATCGGTCGAATATAAACTTATTGCACAAACTGGACCGTCTCATCGACCAATTTTTACGATGGCTGTCGAAGTCAACGGACAGATATTCGAAGGCATGGCTCAAACAAAAAAAGAAGCAAAACAAGCAGGTAATTAACAATCAGTATCTTTTTTTAAAATTTAATTTAATTGATTTGTATTATCAATTAGCTGCTGAAAAAGCTCTTCGATCATTTTCTGATCTCCCATTTCCATTGTCTGATAATGCACAAAATGAATCTGACTTATCATCATTAACAACAGCAACAACAACAACAACAACGATAACGTCAACATTTAATTCCACATTGAATATTGATAATGATAGAATAAATAGTAATTCAACACTAACAACAGAAACTAACGATAATCTTCAGCGAACAACATCAAGTCCAAATATATCTGAACCACGTGAAATTCAAAGTGGCCTTAGTCCTCTCTATCTTCTCAATCAATTGAAACGTGATGCACAATATGAACTAATTGGTGACGAGAGATCATCGCCTTCGTCTTCGACTGAACAACAAGAATTTAAGATTGCTGTTATTGTTGATGGGCAACGTTTTCTCGGAAGTGGAAGAAGCAAACGAATCGCTAAAACACGAGCTGCACAATTAGCGCTCGAGAAATTATTCGGCATGTGTTTTGATAAAGAAGGTAAAACCAAAGAATATCAATATAGATTTATTCATTTTGTGTTCCCTTTTTCTCAATTTGAATAATTAACATTTACATTTTCATCTTAATCAGCATCGAGAAGAAAAACTCACAAATGTAAATATTCTGATTCCGTAAAAGCTTTTCCGTTCTTCCTATTTAATACCATTAACTATGAAAGGTTTCTCATAAAGATCACTATAGAGAAAGAAACCATTTCAATGTTTGATGTTTATCATTTGATAACGAAAGACATGAGTCTCGTAATTATCGTTTTCGACGAATTTGAATAAATATTTAAACATCTGTTCGATTTATTTCAATTAGGAAGTATTCCAATAGCAAGTGACGCACTTCCAACTGATCTACCGTATTCACGTCGTGATCTAGCTGATCGAATAGCTGAATGTATTCAAGAAAAATTTCAACAATTAACTTCCAATGATGTTCGTCTTCAACGACGAAAAGTTCTAGCTGGCATTGTCCTGACACGACAATTCGATTTGGAATCGATGGAAGTTATTTGTATAACAACGGGAACGAAATGTATAGTTGGCGATCGTTTAACATTGACTGGCCAATCGTTGAATGATTGTCATGCTGAAATTATATCTCGACGTTGTTTAATCAGATATTTGTATCAACAATTAAAATTATTAATTGAAGATAGAAATGAAGACTCGATTTTCGAGAGAATTGCAGATACAAATCGATTTCAATTGAAATCAAATATTGCCTTTCATTTGTACATATCGACATCTCCGTGTGGCGATGGACGATTGTTTGCACCACAAGAACCAACTGCAGAACAATCGACAACGACGAATCACGGAGAAATGAATGCGAAACAAACTGGGTTAGTTTCGAAGAAATGAAAAAGAATCCAAATTGAATTTTTGTCATCTAGATTATCTTTGAGAAAATCTCGTGGATTACTACGAACAAAAGTCGAAGCTGGCGAAGGAACCATTCCTGTCATGGCTAAAACACTCTATCAGAGTATGCAAACATGGGATGGATTGTTAGGTGGTGAACGACTGTTAACAATGTCTTGTTCAGATAAATTATGTCGATGGAATTACCTTGGTGTACAAGGTAAATACAAACACACATAGAGAAAAGCAAATAAATGAACAATAATTTGTTAATATTTATTTTCAAGGAGCACTTTTGAGTACATTAACCGAACCGATTTATCTCACGAGTATTATTATCGGAAGTCTCTATCATAGTGAACATATTCGACGAGCTCTATTCGCTCGAATTGAACATGTAAGAATATAAATCTAATTTTCTATATGCAACAAATAAAAACAACATTCTGTAGATGGTTGATAATATTTCGACGCCATATGGTTTACGTCGACCGTTCATTTCCGGTGTTAGTAATCCTGAAATGCGTAGTACTTCTCGAGCACCAAACCATGCTCTCATATGGAATTGTGTCGATCAAAAATGTGAAATAGTTGATACTCTAACAGGATTAACATCGTCTCGTATGTTAACACAAAATCGACATTTTTTTTAAAAATCTAATTGATCAAATTTTAGGAGAGTCATCGAACATATCGAAAGCAGCATTGTTTCGACATTGGTTAGCTTTGACCAAACAAATCAATTCAGAAACGATGCCTACAATTTATTGTGATGCTAAACAACTTGCCAGTGAATATCAAACAGCGAAAATGGAGGTAGAAACAAATGTGTTTGTTTGTTTCTTTTCTTTTTGTATCTTTTTTTTTCTAAATTTTAGCTAAATCGAGCTTTTCAAAAAGGTGGACTCGGCTTATGGATTGTAAGTTCGAATTTGTACTCTTTTGTTTTGATTTGAAAATCTTTTTTTCGTTTAGATAAAACCTCATGAACAAGATGAATTTGATTTATCATCTTTCGATACAACATTGCCTTGTCCAATGAATGAATCGAATCCGTCCACAGATGAAACATAAATGTATATCTTTATTTTTTTTGTTTTTGTTTTCTGTGATAATTCACAAGATTGTTTGATTGAATACTAATGTAGTTCTGTTTCGATAATTTGCTTGCGCTTTGTCTATGCAATTGTAAGATTTTTATTTTTCAACACGAAAAGAAAAAATAAAATCAACTTCTTGGCAACAGTATTCTTCATATTTTGACAATGAATACTGGCAAACATTCATCTGATTGTCCGAAATGTGCGATTTGTCCGTGTCGTTGTTGTTTAGCTAAACGTGCGAAAAGTTTACCAAAACAAAACTCCGTGAAACAACTCAACAGTAACATCGAACGTCGATGTCTACTTATTTTAGTACGACATGGAATAAGTCAAGATGAAATCGATAGACGATATTCAGGTTGGAATGATTGTGAACTATCAACTATTGGCAAAGAACAAATGCAACGAACAGGACAAGCACTTCAACAAGCCAATTTACCAATTGATCTCTGTTTTACCAGTATGCTCAAACGAGCAAGTAAATCTTTGTTTATCATACAAGAAGAACTTGATAAACTGTGGCTGCCGGTTTACAATACATGGCGATTGAATGATCGTATGCTTGGAAATCTAACTGGTTTTCATCGTGACCGAGCTGAAGCTTTGTTCGGTCAACATCAAATTCGAGAATGGCTTATTCGAGCTGAATTAGCACCGCCTGCACTCGAGGAATCCAATGCATCACATCCTCGATTTCAATATAAATATCGACAGATTGCTTCGGTTGTTCCATCGACAGAGACGCTTGTCGATATTCAAAAACGAGTTCGACCATTTTTCTTCGATCAACTATTGACCAATCTCTATCTCGGTAAAAATACTCTCATTGTTACACATGAAGATATTCTCAAAACAATCATTCGTCTCATACATAATTCGTCGATTGACGAATTCGAAACACATGAAATACCTATCGGCATACCAATTGTATTCGAATTTGCTTTCGATACTCATCAATTTCTCAATGAATATTATCTCACATCGGCATTGTTCGAAACAAATACTGATAATCAACGAACTTTATTTCCTATCTCCGATATTCAACAAGGTCCCAAAGAATCGGGCTCAGTAATAACATCAACAGATTTTACTACCCCTGAGTAAGTTCCGTTGTAAACACTTTCAAGCTTAATATAGTTCTCTTTTTAAAGGAAATCAAATATGTACGATGCTGGTACTTCTTTGCAAAATATTGATTGACCTTCGTGTACTTTTTACTGTGTAAACATACGCAGCAGATGTTTTATATACGTACTTGATCAACGATATATTTAGACTAAACAAAAAGAAGATAAGAAACTGTGTGTGTTTGGTTGTTTATTTGGTGTGGAAAGAAAGACGTTTATTATGGACTAAGAAATATTTAGATATATAGTTATGTAAAGAGAAATAAATATATAATATTTATATTCGAATCAAATACAAAAAGCAATGTTGTTACTATCAATTCATTAAATATCGAAACATTTTTGGCTTTTTTTGTTTTCATCTATGTTTGAGATCTTGTTTCACTTTCCATAACATTAATTCCATGCAAGCGACTGCATCTTCAATCGAGTCATGTCCTTCGACTAAAAATAAAGATCAGTTTGTTTTCGTTGTAAAACGATTAGATTTTTACCATTTTCTTGAATGATTTTATGTAGATGTTCGGACATTAAATTTTTCAAGGCACGTTTAAATGGTCTTCCTCTTGCATGAGGAAAGACAAGAGACGTATCGACAATCGTTTCATGAACAATCTGATAGAACAACGTTTGTAATAAAGACAAATATCCATGTTATATTTCTTACTTTCATTGCTTTTAAATCACTTTCTAATGAATGACCGATGAGAATCGTTTTATTATTAAATAATCTCAACAATCGTCTTTGTACATCTTGTATAGTGACTTGACAATTTTTCAAATGTTGTTCAGTAATTCCTGACCAACGTGTATTATAATCGAGAATTTCTGCATGTGGTTTAACTAATGTTTCATAAACAGATTGTAGTTTATGATCAATAACACTGATACGAACAAGTTCAAGACCATTAATGGTATAACACTACAGCGAGTAAAAACAAAGAATTTAATAATTGATTTTTTTTAAAAATTTAATTCAAATACCATTTCACAATCAAGTGCATAGATTCCGTAGCTTTCATTAGCAGGTAAAGGTTTTTTAAGTGGCTGTGTTTTGACATAACCGGCGAGTAATTGGGATTCGTCAGCTTCGTGTACATGACATGGAGCAATAGCACAACCGACTGAATTAGTTTTCGATGAACAACATGAATAAGTCTTTTCGATTTGTCCAGCAACTCGTTGCGTTACTGTTCGACCCCAATGATGAATGCATTGTTCTTTTTGAATGTATTCACCATCTTGATTGAGTCGATAGGTTTGTCCACATCGACAACAGATTCGAGCGAATGCTATAAACAATGAGAAAAAAAACGGGAATGTCAGTTGATTTCGAGAGAAAAATATGTATTTACGATCGGACGATGGAGCTTTTGCCGATGGATTGTACAATGGATTTTTACTTTTAATTAAAACTTTATCGGGAAAATCAAGTGAAAATGCTGGATAACCATTGTCCGTTAAATCACCTTCCGAGGCTTTATAAGCAAGTAAAAATGTATATAATTCATTTTCTAAATAGAATTATTTGAATTATATATATATCGAAGAGGAGAATTCGAAGAATGAAAATCACCTGTTAAACTTTTAAAATCGATTTCTTTCTTTTGTTTTATACCGAAACTAAGATTTTCTGTATCGCCAGTTGTTAGCATAGACGAATGTGAAACAACCAAACGTTGTGGATTGACTTTTTTCGATACGATCGGTTGAGCTATAGCTTTCTCACCGGTCTCTTCCGATCGAAGTTGTCTTAAATGTTTAGCTGCTAAATTTAAATACGTATTTTTATTTGTTGATCTATCGAAAATTTCTTTTTCAATCGTTTGTGCTCGAGTGAAATTCGTCGCATTCGACGATTTTTTCTTTAGTTCATTTAGAAAAAATGTTAAATATTCTTGTCGAGTTTTAAATGGAATCTTATGAATACTCGAATTCGAATCGACTAATGGTTGTAAGAAGTTTGTTGTTGTTGTTGTTGTTGTTGTTGATGTTGTAGTAGTCGTCGCGTTTAATTGAGCTTTCGGTTGATGAGCTATACGGCGACCATCGGTCGATGTTTCTGCACGTGTTCGACTGGCCGATGAGGAGCTGGTTTCTGTTGAACTACTCGTTTGAGATGGATAACGCGAGAGTAACTGTTGAATAGCATTTTGTGGACGAGTTGCAGTTGATTTCATTGTGCCATTGCTCGTAACCGGAACTTTTTTTTTTACAGTTTGTTGTGCAGTCGATGTTGATGTGATTTTGGCTTTCTTTTGAGGTATTTCATTGGATGCAGTTGCTGTTCGTTTCAGTTTTGCTACTGGTTTCGGTGTGTCTGTGTCCAAAGAGATCGTTGACGTCACAGGAACTTTCTCTAAGTCAACATCGCTGACTCGTACTTTCGTTGGCGTTGTTTTCTTTGGAATGGGTTTGAGCAATGGATTGATGGGTGGTGATGGTGCAATTGTCTTGTCGATAACATTCGGTTTGACCGTAGCTGTTGGCTTTTTAACAAATGGTTGAGTCTTTTCGAAGGGTGTGAGTTTTTTAATCGGGGAACTAGTTCGCTCATCAAAACCATTGTGATCTGAGAATGACGAGGAGAATTTTTGACGAGCTGGCGGTGTTACCCATGAATGATTGTCATCGGTAAAAGTTGCAGGAGTTGTTTTGGAAATTCTATAATTTGAAAAAGAGAGAAAACAAAACAGATTATTCGAGAAGGACAATTTGGACGAATCTTACGTTGAGGTTTTGTTTTTAGATTCTTCGATAGGTGCTGGAGATGAAGGTGAACTTGATGGAGGAGAGAATGTAGCTTGAATATATTCGTCAGAATTGAAATCTAAAAATAAATGATATCATTCGAATAGATATTCGAAATGTTTTACTAGTTTTCGTATTTGGCATAGCTGCTAGCTGTTGTTGTTGTTGTTGCAAACGTTTCCGTCGTTCAAGTTCTGCAATAGGTGTTGGTCGATACTCAGGTATCGTTTCTGACTGAGATTTATCTGTAACGTCACTTTTTATACTATTACTAACTGCCGTTTGTGATGTTACAGGAAGCGCAGCATTTGCCAAAACACTTGATAAACTTTGCAAAAGTGTACTCTGTAAAATCGCTGTGAAATCAACAGATGGTGTTGGGTTAATTGCTGCTGCTGCTGCCGTTGTTGAAGTATTACTAGTTGCAGCTGATGATAATTGACTAATTAGTTTATTCAATGTTTCATTTGCATCTAAATTTCAAAATTGAACTTTTTTCTCTATATCGTTCGATTGATTGAATCTAACCTGGTGGAATATGAATCGATGATGATGACGATGCATTGGAATTGATTGCTGATTGCGAAGGAAGTTGTGCATGTTTAAAATGACAATGTGGCCGTGGACAAGAAACACGAGAAAAAAATGGACATGAAATATCACGAAAATAATTAGCAGAAGGAAACATAATAATTTTCAAAATTGAATTAATCTGCACAACGATTGAGAAAGAACAAACCAGCTGTTTTGAATGATGATGATGTCGACAAAATAAACCTATTCGTTTGTTCGTTCTACCAGTGAGACTTTATGTCAAACCTCTATTCGATTTGTTGACAGACAGATGATAAAAGAATGAATCATTGAAGTAAATGAACGAATGAATTCTTTCTTTCGTTTTCTTCTTTTTGGTTCATTTAATAAAAAAATAACTTTAAAAAAAATATAGAAGTTCAAAGTCAAAGACGACATCTTTCATTTTGTCAAATATTTGAAAATATGAAGATCTGTGTGCGTGTGTGTGTGTGTCTGTTCTTTTATTTATTTGAAATATGTGTTTTGATTTGATATCAACGCAAGTCTCATTGCGACACGTTCGATGATGTATCATCAACATTTCTATTTAATAAACTTTCTCTTGTTCTTTTTTTTTGCTATTATTATCTCTATTAATAAAAGATAAAAGTTTCTCGTTTCTTTTTCGTTGTTCTTTGGCACAAAAAAAAGAACGAGAGAGAATGATTCGTAAATAACTTTGGTCAGATTATTCATATTATCGACATTTCCATTGACATTTTTTATTTTGATCTTCGGTCGAATGTCTTTTGTTAACTTATGTACAGAAAAAAAATGATTTGTCATATATATAAAAAAAGAATATTTGACTTTTGATCGTTGGATAATAAAAGATATGTTTCGTTTTATGGCCTTCGTTTATTTCATATAAATAAAACAGTTTTTCTGTTGACACCAAATCGAACTCTTTTTCTTCTTCATCGTGCATCAAGTATGTTTATGTTATTAGATTGCAAAAGAAAATAAGTAAAAACATCAGGCAAATATTTTAATCACAAGCTAAACGAGTATTTAGTTATTTTTTCCGTTTTTATTTATTGTCATTAAGCGCAAAATAAGAAAGAAATATTGAAGGTAACACACGACAAGTACAGTTCGTTTGTTGATTAGATGATAGTAAAAATCAACAGTTCTATTTCTCGAAGAATAGACCATGAACATTCTGTGGCAGTTTCTATTCTGCCGAGATCGATAAGAAGACCTTACCATCTTCCCACACATTCGTTTGCGCACATACGCATTTCATATTATCTGATTCGTCATCCTCCTCCATCTTCACATCTCTCTCTCTCTCTCTCTATCCGTCTCACTTTCGTCGTTTTTTTTTCTAAACATATATAGGCATGATTCAGTATAAAAAATGGTTGTAATGTGAAAAAATAATAAAACAAAAAAAAAGCATGCCATTTTCTACTTTCATTGCATACTAGAGATAAAAAAAAGTAAATTGTTATGGTTTATATAGTAGGTGTTGTTGTTGTTTTTTCTTATTATTATAAAAAACATACGCACAGCATTTCAAGTTTTTACGTACAGGCGTATTCAAGAGAGAGAGAGAGAGAGGAGAAGAAGAGCAAACATTTTTCTAAGTAGGAAAATCTTCTTTATTCGATGAAGAATCATCATCATCATCGTCATCAGATTAATGAGAATATTTTCTTTTCTCCAAGGTCTTTACCATTGTCTATCAAAGTCATTCGAAAGGTTATATAATCTAAGTTGAAAAAAAAATCATCGACCCTATCTCTTTCCTATCATTCGGTTGAACATATTAAGTAAGTAATATCCATGCACGATATAACCCATCGCTTCTACTCGTCATCAATTACCTCCTCGTAAATCAAGTGTATATGACTTAGTCGTTCGTTTTTTTTCTCCTCTTCGTCGTTACTCTAGATGATCTTTTGTTTTTAATAAAACAAAATGCCAGAACCGTCTAAAAACGCTCGTTTGAGTCTAATCGAATCGGATGATCAATCCGAAATGAAATATCTTCGTCCGACGGATCTGAATTCGAAGGATAGCGTTGCCGATGCAACCACAGCTAATGAATGGGCAGCGAAGAAATATGTTTGGGTGCCCGATGAACAAGAAGGCTTTACTCGTGGTCAAGTCCGTCAAGAACAACCCGATGGTCAACTAATCATCGATTTAGAAACGGGAAAACGCGTGAGCGTATTCAAAGATGATACACAACGTGTCAATCCTCCAAAATTCAGTAAAGTCGAAGATATGTCCGAATTAGCATGTCTCAATGATGCATCCGTTCTATTCAATTTAAAAGAACGTTATTATTCGAATTTAATTTATACATATTCAGGTTTATTTTGTGTTGTTGTTAATCCATATAAACGTTTGCCAATTTATTCGGAAAATGTTGTCGAAATGTACAAAGGTAAAAAACGTGAACAAATGCCACCACATATATTTGCCATTACCGGAGATGCTTATCGTTTAATGTTACAAAATCGTGAAGATCAATCGATTCTTTGCACGTATGTTACAATCACAATAAACAAGCCAAAACAATAAAAACATTTTTGTGTTTTTTTAGAGGTGAATCTGGTGCAGGAAAAACTGAAAATACGAAAAAAGTTATTCAATATCTCGCCTATATTGCTGCTGCACCTAAAACAGCTCAACGTGCGAGTACAGCTCAAACAGGTGTTAAATCCTCGGATGTATCCGTATGTTTCAAACGATAAATCATAATAAAATTTTTGTTGTAAATATTCAGATCGAATTGGAAACTCAACTGCTTCAAGCCAATCCAATTCTCGAAGCATTTGGCAATGCAAAAACCGTTAAAAACGATAATTCATCTCGTTTCGGTAAATTTATTCGTATTAATTTCGATACATCAGGTTTTATCGCTGGTGCATTGATCGAAACTTATCTATTAGAAAAATCTCGAGCTATTCGTCAAGCAAAAGACGAACGAACATTTCACATATTCTATCAATTGTTACATGGCGCTGATACGAAAATGATCAGTGATTATTTATTAGAAGACTTTCGTGGTTATCGATATTTAACCAATGGCAATGTTTCAGTGCCTAATGTTAACGATGCACAGGAATTTCAACAAACAGTCAAAGCTATGCAAATCATGAATATTTCAACGGATGAATTAAATGCCATTTTTCGAACGATATCAGCTGTGTTACAATTTGGTAATTTGAAATTTCAATCCGAACGAAATAGTGATCAAGCAACGTTAATTGATGATACAGTTGCTCAGAAAATCTGTCGCCTTTTGGGCATACCGGTGACGGAAATGGTTCGATCATTTTTGAAACCGAAACTCAAAGTCGGACGAGATTTTGTAACCAAAGCACAAACACAATCTCAAGTTGAATTTGCTGTCGAAGCTATTTCGAAAGCTGTCTACGAACGTATGTTCAAATGGATTGTGACACGTATCAATAAATCACTTGATCGAAGTAAACGTCAAGGTTCGTCATTCATTGGCATTCTTGATATTGCCGGTTTTGAAATCTTTCAATTGAATTCATTCGAACAACTTTGTATTAATTATACAAATGAAAAACTACAACAATTGTTCAATCATACGATGTTCATTCTCGAACAAGAAGAATATCGAAAGGAAAATATCGATTGGGAATTTGTTGATTTCGGTTTGGATCTACAGCCGACAATTGATTTAATCGAAAAACCAATGGGTATTTTGAGTCTATTAGATGAAGAATGTTGGTTTCCTAAAGCAACGGATAAATCCTATGTCGATAAATTAACCGTAACGCACGGTCAACATCCAAAATACGGTAAAAATCACATAGATTTTCCAATGAAAAGTTCCATTTCGATTCTTTTGTTTCAGCCAAACCAAATCATCGTTCGCCCGGTGATTTCAGTATCATTCATTATGCAAGTAAAGTCGATTATTCAGCAGATCAATGGTTAATGAAAAACATGGACCCATTGAATGATAATGTTGTTTCACTTTTACAAAATTCAAGTGACACATTTACACGTGAAATTTGGAAAGATGGTACGTACACGATGACGAAGAGAATATCGTTCGAAAATGATTTCTTTTTCTCGTACATAATTCAGCTTTTGTTTGGGGAATGAGACCGCCGCGTCTTATTCTTCAGAATTTTTCTTTTATCATCCCTGAGACTCGTGAGTTTCGCATGAGAATTTGCAGTGCAGTGTATTGTGTTTTGATGTTTGAGAAAAAGACAAGGTTTGAATATTTATTTTGTGTTCTTTAGCCGAAATTGTTGGCCTATCAGCAACGGATCAAGCTGATGGACAATCGACTCTTCGTACGAATGTCCGACGTGGTATGTTCCGAACAGTCGGTCAACTTTACAAAGAACAACTAACGAAATTGATGACGACATTGAGAAATACAAATCCTAATTTCGTTCGTTGTATCATTCCAAATCAACAGAAAAAGGTTCGTTTTTCTCTTCTCTAAATAAAATATGTGCGTGTTTTGTTTTCCATTCAGGCTGGCGTCATCAATTCACCATTGGTCTTGGATCAATTACGATGTAATGGAGTTCTCGAAGGCATTCGTATCTGTCGAAATGGTTTTCCCAATCGAATTTTATTTCAAGAGTTTCGTCAACGATACGAAATTCTCTGTCCCAATGTCCTACCGAAAGGTTTCATGGACGGCAAAGTAGCTGCACAAAAAATGATCAAAGAACTCGATCTCGATGAAAATCTCTATCGAATCGGTCTTACGAAAATCTTCTTTCGATCGGGTGTACTCGGTCATTTAGAAGAAGAACGTGATCTTAAATTAACTGAAATTATAACGCAAATTCAGTCACTTGGTCGAACTGTTCTCGCACAACGAAACTATCAACGTCGAACGCAACAATTGAACGCTATTCGAGTCATTCAACGAAATGGCCGATCGTTAATGAAGATTCGTAATTGGGCATGGTGGCGATTGTTTACAAAGATCAAACCATTGCTACAAGTCTCGCGACAAGATGAAGAATTGAGAGAAAAAGAAGAAGAAGTTCGACGATTGAAAATCGAAATGGATTCACGAAATAAACAAGTTCAAGAAACTGAACAACAATTGCAAAACATTCAAGAGGAAAAAAATAATTTGAATGATAAGGTTCAACACTTGAACGATGTACTCATGGAAACTGAGGATGTAAGAAAAGCCCAAACAACATTTCATTGATTTTCATCTGTTATTTATTTCTCGTAATAGAATTTTCGACGAGCTCAATCTCGTAAACAAGAATTGGAAAATATGCTTCAAGAAATGGAATTACGAATACAAGATTCAGTTGATCAAAACGATCAATGGAAGCTCGAACGAAAACAATTAAACGATCGATTGCAAGACTTTTCTGAACAGTAAAGCTCGAATGATGATAAAAAAGAAATAGATTTCAATTGTTCTCTTTTGCTTTTCCTGCAGATTGGAAGAAGAAGAACAAACAAGACAAAAATTGCAAATTGAACGAACACAATTGGATTCGAAAGTCAAGAATTTAGAAGATACAGTTGCTACTCAACAGAACGATCTTGCTAAAGTTTGAAAATTGACTTTGTTTTCCATGTCTAATCAATTTGATTTCTCAGGCACAAAAAGAACGTAAATTACTCGAAGATAAACTCCAGGAAATCACCAATCAACGTCAAGATGAAGAAGAAAAATTGAAAAATCTCCTTCGAATCAAATCAAAACAAGAAAGTACATGCAACGATCTCGAAGAACGATTAAAACGTGAAATCGAAGTAAATTTCCCCATTTGCGTTTTTCTTTTTAACAAAAATCGTTTTAGCTTCGACAAAAACTCGAACGAGACATTCGTCGACTCGAGAACGACAATCAAGACCTACGTGCTCAATTACAAGAACGAAATCAAAACATCGACGATCTCCAAGTTCAATTAAAACGTCGCGATGACGAACTCAGCAAAGCCATTGCCAATAACGACAGTGACGCACAAATGAAAACATCATTTCAAAAGCAAATTCGAGATTTTCAAGCCACACTCGATGATGTTCAAGCAGACATGGAAAGCGAACGAAAGTCTCGTCAACGTTTAGAACAAGAAAATCGAAAATTACGCGATGAAAACGATCGTTTGAATAACGAAGTTCTCGATACAGCTGATATCAGTCACGAACTTGTCGAACGAGAAAAGAAACGCGAAGAAGAACTCAACGGTGTCAATCGTGTTCTCGATCAAACACGAAAAGATTACGAAACAACAATTGCCGAACTTCGTGCAAAACATTCGAGAGAAATCGAAGATCTCGCTAATCAATGCGACGGATTCAAACGACAGAATCAAACATTGAACAAAGAACGTCAACAATTACAAAATGATATCAGAGATCGAGATAATGAAATCAAGAATTTCAACGCATTGAAACAAGAATTCGAACGAAAACGTCGACAATACGAATCACAAATTCAAGATCTTCAACATAAGACCACCGATGGCGAACGAATGCGAAACGAAATCATCGAACAAGCTCAACGAACTCAACAGGATATCGAAAATCTCAATGAAGCTTTCATTGAAGCTGAACAACGTCTTCAAAATCAAGAACGAACGATCGTTACACTCAAACAAGATAACCAAGAATTACAGGAAAATCTTCAAGATGAAAATCGACAGAAAATGAATGCGTTGACCAAACTTCGTCATCTCGAAGAAGAACTCAACGAACTAAAAGAACAAATCGATGAGCGAGATGAAGAACGTGCGAAGATCGAACTGAAATTTACTCAATTAACACAAGTGAACAGCGATCTTCATCGACAAATCGAAAAGAATAATATCGAACAATTAGAAGAATTGAAAACGAAACTACAACGAGAAAAAGAAGCTCTTCTCGGTGAACTCGAAAATTCGAAATCAATCAATACGAAATTAGCTAAATCGAATCAGAAACTTACGAATGATATCAATGATCTTAATAATGAAATTGAAAACTATCGAACAACAGTTCAAAATGTTGAGAAACAACAACGTGCTCATGAAAAGAAATTACAAGAAGAGAAAACGATTCAAGATCGTTTACGTCAAGAACGCGATCGAAATGAACGAGATCTACGTGAAAAAGAAACCCAACGATTAAATCTTTTGAAAGATCTCGAAGAAAGACAAATCGCTTTCGATGAACTCGATAAGAAACACAAGCAATTAAAAGCACAAATCGAAAGCAATAATCAAGCGACTGATGATGTCGGTCGATACATTCAAGACTTAGAAAAAACCAAACGAAATCTCGAAACAGCTCTCGAAGATCAAAAACAACAAATTGTCGAACTTGAAGATGAATTACAAACATCTGAAGATGCACGTTTACGTTTAGATGTTAATGTCGGTGCATTGAAACAACAAATCGAAAAATTAACATTAGAATTTACGGGCGAACTCGATGAACGAACACGAGGCTTGAATAAACGTTGTAAAGAATATGAAGTTGAACTTCAAGAATTGCAAACATCGAAACAACAAATTGTTCAACAAAAGAAAAAACTCGATAGTGACTTTCAATTAGCGATTCAACAGCTCGAAGAAGCTAATCGATCGAAAGAAGATGCTCTACGTAACAATCGAAAATTACAAGTTCGCTCAATACTCTCGAAGATGAATTTAATTTGACGTGAATTTTGTTTTTATTTAGACACAAATTCGAGATCTATCCAAGGAATTAGATGATTTTAAATTGAATGGTAGTGCAGCTAATCAATCAGCTAAAGATTGGCAAAATAAAGTGAAAGCCTACGAACAAGATATTCATCAATTAGCCGAAGAAAAAGATCTTCTCGAACGACAATTTCGACAAGCTCAAACGGAACGAAATGAACTTCAACAAGAACTTAACGTTCTTACACGAGAATGGTTCGAATTGACATCAATTGGAAATCGATCGCTATTATTTTGATTTGATCTATTTTAGGAATTCCATTGCGGATAATAAACGTCAATATGAATCACGTATTAATCAATTAGAAGAAGAACTCGAAGAGGAACGAACGAGTGTCGAAATTAGCGATGAGAAAATCAAAAAAATGCAACTCAACTACGAACAAGTCTTAAATGAACTTTCAATCGAAAGGACAAATAGCGAACGACTTGAAGTACGAAAACCAAAAGTCAAATGATGAATTACGTTTTTATTTAGAACACACGAACAAGTCTCGAACGACAAGTTCGAGAATTACGAGATCGATTGAATGCAGCAGATGATCCAGTTGGCGATTCGATACGATCAAAATTAGCAGCACTCGACGCGAAAAATCAAGCACTAGAACAACAATTAGAAAACGAAGCTCGGTAGGATATATATTAAAATAGTTGATATCGAAATTCTTTTGTTTTAATATAGGGAAAAACAAAAAGCTTTACGAAGTATTCGTACATTCGAACGACGTCTTCGAGAAGCAGCTGTATCTGCTGAAGAAGCTCAACGATTAACTACCAGTCAAAAGGAACAAGTAACATAAATCTGAATTTTTTTCATGTTTTTCATTTATGATGAATTGTGTTTTAGCTTGATAAAGCTCTTCTACGTATTCGTAATGATAAACGTGCAATGGAATCACTAGAAGAAGAACTTGCTCAAGTTCGACAACGTTACCGTCGTATACAACGTGAACGTGACGATTTCGACGACGGCGCATCATCATCATCCTATTCAGTCACACGGTAAGAATTGATTTGATTTAATTTCGGTTTTTTCTTCATAAATTCAAACAGAAGAGAATCAATGATGCCTGATACATCATCTTTGCATCGAAATATGAGTTCAGGAGGACTCGATGACAGTTCGGAGGTATTACATTGATTAAAAAGCAAATCTGCACTTGTTCAATGATTATCACTGCTGCTTTCTCTCTCCCTTTTGTTTTGTTTTTGTCTGCTCTTGAATTTAAAAAAAAAACATGTATATATTTGTTTTTAAGTACTACGGATAATCCGAATACTGAGAGGTAATAAAATCACTTTTCTCACTCAAACGATTTGTTAGTTATCCATATCAAGCTTTCTCATGAATAAACGACACATATATATATATATATATATATGCTTTTACTGAAAATCTTTCGTTTTTCTTTTCATTTTAGTCCTTTAACAACAATTAATCCTTGTACAAAACCATCGAAATGTTCTTCGGGAATGTCTGATGAAGATATTCAATCTGAAACAACCAATACAATTTATTCAGAGACATTAACTGAAGATACTAGTACGATACAATACAGTATTATAGATAATTTAAATAATGGAAATCATTAATTTCGAGAAGTTCGATTTCTTTATTTTTAATTTGTGTGCGTGTGTGTTCAAATATTTTGCTTTGAGTTCTGACTTCATTTGTCTTCATAGTCGAACTCTGTTTCTTTTTTCTTTTTATTATTTAAACATTCCTTTTTTCTTCTTGCATGTTATTCATTTTCAATAGATTATTCAATCTGCGTTCTATTTTATATTTTATGAGAGAACAAATAAACTTTCGGAATAATTCTTTATTTATGCATATATAAACAAGAATTGTTTGTCACATGATGTCATCGTAATTAATCATCGAATGTGTAAAACGGAATCTTCTTGATCTCATTTTTGTCGTTCAATGAATGAAAAAACCTAATTTCCATAAATTCCTAACGGAAATTGTCTGCAGAAGAAAACAAGATATCCTTCCTATTCATATTCAATAGTCAAAGAAAAAAATGACTTTTTTATTACTTCGTTTTATTACAACAACAATAACATAAAAATACAAAAATGAATATAAGTAGTAGACATACTGTATTGATATAGAAAAGTATTGACTGACATACAAGTAATGTACAAGTATAAGCGAGAATACGACCTAAAGAACGTATAGCAATTGATTGAGCAAATATCGCTGAGGAGGAGAATCGAGATGAATTACAGAGACAATCTAAAAACAATCGAGAATAAATTTAGAATGTTTTTTGAGGACAAAACAAGAAAAGAATTTGGCTTTACGAATAGCAATTGTTGTCCAAAGGCCAATGACAATTCCGAATGAGAAAAAAAGAATATATTTAATAACTAATGGTGAAAGATGAACAATGTTTGGTGATTGACTGAGAATTAATAAAACCATTGTTAATAAATGTAATGTCGTTGTAAATGCAACTGATGTCTATTCAATCGAAAAATGATATTTTTAATTTCTATTGAAAACAAAACAAAATTCTATTTTTAACATACTAAAATCGAGATTCTTTTAATAACCAAAGGTAATAATATACTCGAACAAGTAGCTCCTATTCCATAGATCATCATGATTTCCACAGTATGTCTCAACCCGAAAAGACATGTGACATCAAACTAGAGACACAAAAAGTAAGTCAATAGAAATCTATGCTCGTATTAAGTGAGAAGAGAGAATTACTTTAATAATACTACCAAATAGATATCCTTCTTGAAAACCAATAAATATCGCAAAAAAATAATGTCGACAACGAACTAATCGTTGACGAGTTAATGAAATAGTATTTTGTTTTTCTTCATTTGAATAATATAAAATCGATAAACGTCGACTCATACTTAAAATTGGTGTCGTCCATTCAGCACCAGCTTGTGGTAATAAACTAATAATTGTTAAGATAAGAAGAGTTATAAAAAAAATATAACGTACAGGTTCATGTAACCATTCTAAAATGATAAAATTCAATAGTAAATATTCGAAGAAGAAGAAAAACCAAAGTGAAGCACAGACCTTGTTGTTTTTCGTTTGAATGTAATGTTAAATTGAGTTGTACGACTTGTGGAAGAGGTTTTAAGTATTGACCAAGATCATCTTGTGGATTATTGAATTGTAAACATGGAACTAATAGACATGGTTGAGAACCGATTAACAGATATTCTCGTCGATATTGTTGATATAAGATAACAGCAAAAAGAAGAAGACCACCGATCGTCAATGCTAAATGACAAAGAGAATTGTAAATAAATGCAAATCGATTGAGTTTCGTTGTTAATTTATCAACATTTTGAATCGGTAATGTTGTTGATAATTGCAGAATATGATCGAACGTTTTGACAATCATACAACTCGAACTAAGTCCACTTATAGCTGCACTTAACAATAGAAAACGATAATACGAATGAAAATATTGCATAGCCACCCAAACGCCTGTCAACATAGTCGTCGTAACAATCAGAATTTGTGAACAACGATCATAGGCAATCACACTCGAGATTGTCCAACGATATCGAACAAGATGTATACGTGATGCATGCATGGCAAGAAGAAAAGCGCCGACGATTGCAGCAATATGAAATGTAATCAATGATTGAAAACTGACAATCGATGTTTGAATCGATGTTTGTAGAACTTCAGTAGAAAACAGACTAGCTAATGCAAAGAGCGATGCAAATGAACGAACGATAACAATTCGATACATGGATGTCATTGACATTGTTGACATTGCCGAGCAATCGTGACTTTCACCGAGAGATTCAGCCGGTCCGAGAGAACTTCGAGCTGAAACAGGATTTGTTGGAGATAATGTCGTACGCGAACGATGATGAGCTGGTCGTAATGCTTGTACAGGTGAATCGAGTAGAAACGTGGCATTTTCTAGAAGAAGATCGTTATCAGGCGTTCGAACAACTGGTTGACTCATTGTTCGATGTAGATTTTCATTGATCGAATTCGAATAGATTTCATTTGTTGTATAAAGTGATCGAGTTGTATGCAAATGATCATTGACAATCGATGATCCGAGAGATGATGTCGATGAAATGATTGGTTGACGATTTGCTAAATGAAGACGATGATCATGTTTCGATGTATGAATTGCTATTTGATAACTATTACGACGTGGTGGTATATCATTCATGATCGGCGAATAATAACGACGATGATAGGGTGAACTGGACAATTTTTGAATAATATGATCGTCTCTATCATTAAAATTCATGTTTCTTTATTTTTGTCTAAATACGAGAAGAGGAAAAAGAAACGAGTTTTTATTATAAAACATTTCGATAATGCACTCGATCGTTTTCTCTAGAGTTCGTTGCTTTAGTTCTCCTATTATTGAAACAATGTTTATTTATATTTGCCTTTTGCTCCGCTTTTGTCATCTGTCGATCTTGATAAATGTTATCTATTCATGAGAAGACAAAAAAAAAGAACGAAACATTTCACACATAAATATATCTAGTCAAAAAGAAGAACTCAATCGGATGAATGAACGAAGACGAGATAAAAACAAGGCCATGAAATAGAATGACAACAAGTTACATTGGAACTATTTTCTTTCACAAAAATCTATTCAGTTAACCATTCTTCTCTTTCTTCTAATTGTTCGTCGTTAATGTCTGTCAATTATTCTTTTGAGATTAGCGTGTATGACAATGACAAATTCATAATTTTTTTGACACGCACAATCATCCGAATGCTAAATAGACATACCTCTAATGTCATTTGGTACATTTCAATAATAAAAAACACACGATCTCGTAGCTTTTTTTTCTCGTTTTCGACTCGATCAAAGTAAAGGCAAATCCATCATTCACTAGTTCTGTTTTATTCATAACATAACACTATCGAATGGATCGGTCTGATCTGATAAACAGAATTGATCACAGAAAGCGAGACATTCTCTCATTCTATCTAACTTTTTTTTTCGTTCTAGTCATCATGAACATCGGCATTATGCTCTGTATTACTCTTCTTCTTCTCCTTTTGTGCTTAGGCGTTAGAAATTGTAAAGAGAGGAAATAGCTCACTTGTTCAACATCCTTTTTCTTTTCTCACTCCCCTCTCCCCTCCTCTCTTCTTTTTCTCTTCTCTTCTCTTCTCTTAGTTTTTTTCCTATCTTCATTTTCATCTTCATCTTCTTCTTCTTTTTTTGACAGAATGAAAAGAGAAAGATTTCGCTAACATTGAGTGGCTCTAGTACTACTAGTTGGAGTCCGACCAAGGCGAACGACTAAAGTGGGCCTTCGACTGTCGACGAGCTTGTTTGAAACAAAAGAATGAGTCGATTAGCGATGACGGGCCAACCTCTTGATTGGAGAAACCGCTACTAACGTTAGTGGTATGGATGTTCGTCATCAATTTCATTAGTTCATCATTTCTCTCTCCCTCTCTCTCTCTCTCTCTTTCCGATCAATTCCACTTAGATTCTTTCATGTTATTGCTTCTTCTTTTTTTTTTCCTATACCGCGCTTTCGCTCGAGGAATTTAACAGATATTTTTTTTCTTCGGTTTTGCTCATTCTATATAAAGACGATATTGACATGTTGGTGACAACGAGTTCATATTTTTTTTCATTTTCCGCTTTATCTGAAAAACAATCGAATTGGAAATACGCCTGCATTATCACGTAGAAAACAGTCTCTCAACTATAATGCATGATGAAAAATCAAAAGAATGACTACGATATAAACAAGAAACGTCAATGTTACAAGAAGAAAATCGTGGCCACTGTAGGGTTTATTCGATAAGATTGTTTTCCAATTCAATTGACTTATATAGGGTGAACGTATTGTCTTTGGCTCATTCCAAGCATGATACACAATATAGGTAGTTTGTTTATCGTGACTAGCAATAATTGAATTGTGTCCTGGACCAATAACAATACCTTCTATTGAATGTGTAATACGAACTTGATTAGATGTATTCTCTATATAAGGTCCCATTGGTGATGAATATGATATAGCATAATCAATGCCATAGGATTGATTTTGCCAATTTCCACCAGTATAAAAGCATACGTAAACGCCTGAATCATGTTGCCAAATGAAAGAACCTTGTAATGTATACCAATCATACGTTTGATTATAGATAAATCGATTATGTTGATAAAGTTGCCAGTCATGTTTAGCACGTAGAACTATCGTTTCATTGCCAGCTAATTTAGTCATATTATAAATTAAACGATCAACAACAATACCCGTACCAACACGATATCCATTGTTTGTATCAAGAAAATCTCGACTATAAAATAAATACCATTGTTGACTAGCTGTGTCATAGAATGGATGAGGATCAATAGCAAATGATAGACGAGTTACATTGGTTAATTCAATTGATTGACTATCTTTATATGGACCTAACGGAGAATTTGATGATACGACACGTAAACGATGTTTACTATCACCAAAACCAACAGAATAGAAAAGATAAAAAATGCCATCGTTTTCAGCTATTTCAGGTGCCCAATAGGTTGATGGTTGATTGACTTGTTTAGTAATTTGTAGAATTTCACCAACGTACGTCCATTTAATGAGATCATTGGACGTTAGAGCTGGAAATGTATGTTGTTCGATAGATTTTCGACCAGTTCCAATTATGTAATATGTGCCATTGACTTCGAAAACAAATGGATCAGCTAAATAACCTGTCCAAATAGGATTCGTTGGATATTGAGTTATATTTGAAGGTATTTGTATCGAATTAACATTGAGAAACAAGAGACAACATAGAAAAAAATCTGTTCGAATTACGTATTTCATCATATTACATATTTTAAAACATGAGATAAAAACAAAATGTGTGAAAAAGAAAAAAAATTGTTTTCTTTTTCTGATAAAGAATGTCGTGGTATGTTTTAGTTTTCAGGAACGTAAATTCGATGATTCATCATCATCATCGACGAGGGAAACACACACACGTATCAAAGCATTCCTTTTATTGATTAAACTTAAATCCATTAGTTTAACTTGTTGATTTACTCAACAGCGACAGATTTCGTACAAAGATGTAATTGGTTGAATAGATATACCATTAGATAAAACTCTATTTGGAGTTTTTTTTATCTTTTTTCGTTTCATTTTAAACATGGACGTAGATGCTGGAGGTAGAAAAGTTGTTGTTTGTGATAATGGTACTGGCGTATGTATATTTGCGTGTTTTCGACAAAAAAAACGAGATTAATCGACCATTTTTAGTACATAAAATGCGGCTATTGTACATCGCATTTTCCTGATTTTCATTTTCCATGTGTTGTCGGTCGGCCATTGATTCGTTCGCGAACCAAAGTCAATAATATCGAAGTTCAGGACATCATGGTTGGCGATGAAGGTAAAAAAAAATCTCAAAGAGTCGTATCATTTTACGTTTTTGTTTTCTTTATCAAGCACAAAAAGTTCGACAAACACTTGAAATCAATTATCCCGTTGAAAATGGTATTGTGAACAATTGGGAAGATATGAAACATATTTATAATTATCTATTTGGCCCGAAGAAAATGAATCTTGACACGACTCAAGCAAAGATTCTTCTTACCGAAGCACCTTTGAATCCTGTGAAAAATCGTGCACGAATGTTAGAAGTCATGCTCGAACAATTTCAATTTCACGAATGTACACTAGCCTATCAAGCTATTTTAACACTCTATGCTCAAGGTATTCTCACCGGTGTCGTTGTTGATATTGGCGATGGTGTTACACATATTTGTCCGGTTATTGATGGATATTGTTTGAAAAATTCCATTGCACGATTGAATATTGCCGGAAGAGATATAACAAGATATCTAATTCGATTATTACTCGTTCGTGGAGTAAGAAAGAAGAAATTTGTTGTTTTTTTTTGTATTTCTGTTTGTTCGGTAGTATGTATTCAATCAATCGTCGGATTTCGATACCGTTCAACAAATCAAAGAGAGCCTTTGCTATGTTGCTCATGATCTCGAAGAAGAACGAAAATTAGCTTTAGATACAACTGTTTTAATTGAAAGTTATGTTTTACCCGATGGACGAACAATTAAAATCTCTGGTGAACGGTTCGAAGCACCTGAAGTTCTCTTTCGTCCATCGTTGTTAGGTTTAGAATCCAATGGTGTTGCCGAACAAGTTTTTCAAGTAATTAACAGCGCGCCCATGGACGATCGACGTAAACTTTATCAACAAATCGTTCTTAGCGGTGGTACGACCATGTATCCTGGCTTTGCTACACGTCTCGGCAATGAATTAGAAAAAATCTATCGAGAAAGAATCTTGAAAGGTGACAAAGAAAAATCATTGAAGGATCTTATTCGTGTCGAAGCACCACCACGTCGAAAGAACATGGTCTTCTTAGGTGGTGCCGTTTATGCTACTTTAATTAAAGATACGCCAACTCTATGGATATCTCGACAAGATTATGCTGAAATGGGTCCTGAACGTTGCGTTCAAAGATTAAATGAAATCTGTCCACGATAAAACACACGAAAAAAAAAGAATCTAGTTGATTTCAATTTCTTTATGTTTTGTTTTTCTAAATTATTTTTTCAATTAGCTCGATTTGATTTTATGTTTGCGTTTTGACTTGTGATTTCTTTTTTCTATCGTTGGAATGAATTACGCTACGCTCTTTCATTTTGTAGATTTTTCAATGAGTCAACGAGTATGTTGCGCAGCAATTGTTCTGTCTATCGTCGGAATTACTTGTACGATTGGCGGAATTTTATTATTCGTCTATTCTGATTCATTAATTACAGCTAATGTTAAAAAAGTAATAATAAAAAAACTCTTGTTTAATAAAGAATTGTTTATTTGAATTGCTTTTCAGGGTTGTCAATTACAAGAAGGAACAGACACATACGCAGCTTGGCGTCAGTCGCCTGTCAAAACGAAAATATCATTTTATTTGTTCAATATTACAAATCCAGGTTTCCTCACTGGTGGACAGACTCCACATCTTCAAGAAGTTGGACCATTTGTCTACGAGTAAGATCTCATCATTTTTTTTTCTCTCTCTTCACAATGTACATGTGCATGGGTATTAAGAGAGAAACGAACGAAATTCGGTCTTGGTGAATATATTAATGGTACAATAAGTTATCATGAAAATCGATCATATACATTCATTCCATCGGAATCAGTAAACGACAGTATACAAATCACAACAATGAACATTGCCTATATGGTAATCGATCTTTCAATTGATCGATTCTCTTTTATAGAGTGTTTCGTTTAGACAATAGTCAATTTACTTCAAACAAAGCATGTTGCTGACATAGAAAGAACGATACTTATGGCTTTTCTATCCAACGATGAGCAACCAGTTACACAAAAAACAGCAAAACAATTACTCTGGGGTTACGTAGATCCATTTCTCCAACGTATTCAAGCGATCTTTCCACATCTTGTTGCAGATGATACAATTTCAATTTATAATGCTTCGGTAATTTGATAGACTAAGAGAGACAAAAGCAGACGAAATTTAACCTACGCATTAGTCTTTAATAGATAAAAAAAATATTTAGATAGCCTATCGAATGTGACCGAGATCTTTTTTTTTTGTTTTATTTGAGGTAAGTGGAGCAGGATCGCACACATTTCTTATCAATAGTGGCGTTGATATTCTTCGAAATCAAACTGATCAAATACAATTCGTCGGAAATGTCGAACGATTCGATGGCAATCAATATTTACCTTATTGGCGAACGAAATATGCGAATACAATCAATGGTACAGATGCTACAATTTGGCATCCAGATGTTAAAAACGATGATACCGTTCACATATTTATTCCCGATATTTGTCGATCACTTACACTAACTAAACGATCCGAATATGTGAATCCATTCGGAATAACACTCTATCGTTTTGGCTTAATCGACGATATATTTGCCAATTCAGTTCGTGATGACTTTTGTTTAAATGCAACAACAGCGAATAAAACATCGTATGTTCAATGTTTACCAGACGGTCTACTTTCGTTGAGTACATGTATCAAACGTAGGACGTCTTTCTTTTTTTTTATAAAAATCGAATTGATTACAAACCGTGGTTTTGTTTAGCCTCGGGCACGAACGTACCATTGTCTTTACCGATTGTAGCATCGAATCCGTTCTTTATAAATGCTGCACGTGAAGTAGTAGAAGCTATCGTTATGGGCTCTAACCGATCTACGGATGAACAACATCACAGTTTCATGGATATCGAACCGATCACTGGCAGTAAGAAATCTTGGTGATTAAGTAAATTTTATCTCAATATTTTTCTTTTTTTAGCTGTCATGAACGGATCACGAAGATTACAAATTAATCTTCATGTTCTTCATGATCAATCTATTGGGTACGAAAAACTTCGCATTAAATTTAATCCGTTTACTCAATGACTTGTTTTTTTGCCTGTCTTCAGACCAATTAGCACTGATAAGGATATGTTCATGCCAATGATGTGGCTTGATGAAGTAAATACAACCACACTCTCAACAAAATCATTGCTTTCGTTTCTTTAAGCATACGGAAATCGACAAAAAGAATGCAGATAAATTTATTGGTCTCGTCTATTCGCCGATGAAAACAATGACCATCGTTAAATACGTCTTAGTCTGTGTTGGCGGTGTGGTTGTGGTTATTGCATGCGGATTAGTTATTCGCATGATACGCAAGGTATGATCGTTGAATGTTTCAAATTTCTATTATGTTTGTCTTTGTTTTCAGCGCAATCAAGAAGGTGCTGTCTTTCCCAGTGCGGATGAAAATACCCCATTGTTCAGTTAATTTCGGAATATAAATATATAAAGTTTTTTTTTTGAAATATTTTTTTATTTTTATTTTTGTGTCAAAGCGTAGATTTTTAATTAAATAGCAAAAAAAAACGAAAACATGATTTGATACAAACACATATTTTAGTGATGAGATATGTTCACAAAACGAAATCTTCGACTTCATCAAATGTTGTCCTATTCGGTATGACTCGTGTCGTAGTTTGAACAACTTTCGGTCTTTGTAATCGATCCTGTTGACTTTTCGATTCATCAGTTGTGCGTGCCGGTCCGAATAATGATTCGAATGGATCGTTTTTGTTACGTTGACTTGTTGTTGTTGTTGTTGTTTGAGCCGATGGTTTCGACGAGAAGAAATCGTCGAGATCATTCGTACGAGATGCAGCTGTTGGTTTACTTGAAGTATTATTATTATTATTAAATAGAGATTCGAATGGATCGACAGATGGTTTTACTGTAGTTGTTGTTGGTTTAGCTAAACATATTAGGAAATGAAATAAAAATGAAATTTGAGGGCGTTGACAGTTACTAGTTGATGGTTCGAATGTGCTCATTGTCGAACGTTGAACAGCTGCGGCTTGTCGTCGATCTTGTTGTTCATCGGCGACTAATTTAGCGAGTAGATCGTCTTTTTCTGTGTCATCTTGTTTGTTGTCTCCGAACATATTCGACCATTTCTCGTCGAGATCTTTTTTCGGCCGAGGTTTCGACGGAGCAGGTGGCTCGGTGAGTTTAAAAATCGTCGATGAACTCGGTGCAACCGAACGCTTATGAATTTGAGCTTGTGATGCACGTGGTTCGCTTTTTTTAACAGGAGGCGGTGGCGATGGTGTTTTCTTTCTCGTTTTGCCGAAGATTGACTCATCATCGTCGACTTCATCGATACTTTTCGGCGTTGACGAACGACGAGCCGGCGGTTTAGCTTTCGGTGGCAAATGACCTGTGAGAGAAATGAAAATGAAAACAATGGCAACATGAATTTGTGATTGAGTTTACCATTGGTCTTTGCCGGTTCTTTTTTTGTTGCTGGTTGTTGTTTCGGTCGAGTTTTCTCTTTCGCACGTGGTGAATTGTCATCGAATGATTGTAGTGATCGAGCTTTGGACAAATTCGATGGTGAAAGTGATGAGGCTTTGTTTGTACGTTGTGCATAGATATGCATCGTATCGATCTGTCGAGTTTTATCTTCGAATTTTGTCAATAATTCATTGTATTTCTCTGAACGAGCTTCGAGTTGTTTTTTTAAATCACGTTGTTTAGCTAATTCTTGATTGATTTCATAGCGATGATTTTTTTCTAATGTTTCAATGAATCGTTCCTAGAGAACGAAAAAGCAAAATCGATTTTTTATAAATTTGTTTGTCTATTTACATGATGAGTTAATTTTTCTTGGAATTTTTGCAGTTTTTTATCTGCTTCCGTTAGTTTCTCTTTTAATTCGTATCTTTCATCGAGATTTTTCTCTTGAACAATTGTTTCGTATTTTTTAATCTTCTGCGTTTGTTCGCGGAGTTTCTCATCTCGAGATTCCATTTGTTTTTCGAGTCGTTGTCGATTTTCTCGTTCAGTCGCGAGAACATTTCGAACATGGTCAATTTGGTTCGTATAATCTCGAACAATTCGATGAATGTCATATTCTTTTTCTTCGTATTTCTTAATCGCTTTTTCTTCACGTCGTTGAATAGTTCGTAGAGTCGAATTTTCAACGCGTTGATTCTCCAATTCACGTCGTAATTCCGCAATACGAGCTTCTAAACCTTTTAATTTGTCGTGTTTAGCCGAAAGTGCACGTTGTTCATGTTCGCTCTTTGCTGAATTCGAAATAAAATCTTTCTGTCGACGAACCGGATAATTCGTTTGTCGAACCGGATGCGGTTGAACACGTGGAACAGACGACGCTTCTTTTCGACGTGGAGCTGCTTCAGTTTTTGGTTTCGTCTGTCGAGGTATGACGTACGATTTTTTCACATCCGAATCACTTCCACGACGGATTACATCCGATGAACGTTGTTTCGGTGGAGGTATTGTCGGTCTTGAACGTTCGACGGGACTGTGAGAAACACTTTCGTTATCGTCGAATGTCTGATCCTCTTCGTCGAAATCTAAAGACAAACGAAAAACTCTTCTAATTTGAGGACAAAACGAGTTTTTGCGGACCTGATTCATAGGCATTTGCTTGTGATTTGATCGATTCAGGTGAAGGTTTTCTTGATTGTATTTTAGCTGAAAAGAAAAACAAAATAATTCATTAATTTGACTTTCGAAACGAACGTTTTGCTTTGGGTGGCGTCGATGGTATTCGTTCTTCAGGTGTTGACGGTGTTTGTGGTCGTTTAGTAACAGGTTGTGTTTTAACGAGAGCTGCAACCGATGAACCACTTTCTTTGGGTTGAATTGGCGATGCTTTTCGACCGCCATCATCTTTTGCTACGCCGAAAAAATCATCGAAACTATCGACTGATTCTCGTCCTTCGGGCATAGAGATTTACCGCCAAGAAAAAAAATAAAACAATCAACAAGTTGAGTATTTATTCTTGATGCTCGTTGTTTGGCTCTCGTTGCTTGGTAGCAGTCAGTGATACAGACAGGAAAATGAGAACAAGAAGAAAAACACAACGTAGGAATTATCTATCTACGGAGAAAGAAGAAAAATCGGCGGTGTTGTTGTTGTATTTTTTTTTGAATACTGTCATATGTGTTGAATGAAGTAAAACGAACTTTAGCTGGCATCGACAACAAAAAAAAACACTAATGCCGTAAAGACGAGCAGAATGGAGTAAAGAAACCAAGGCAACGTTTATGTCGTTGCATGTGTGCGTGTTCATTGCGTTACTTGACGAAGGAAGAAAAGGAGAAACGTTACGAACACGACATTATTATCTTAGGAGAGAAGAAGAAAAAAAAATTCTCGATTTCAATTGAATATTCGATGTCACCAGTGCGACAAGGAAATCAATCAATGCGCCAAATCATGCGCTATTCATTAGGGGTTCTTTTTTATTGATTTATTTATTTTTTGTTAATTGCAGAAAAAGAGCTTTTTTTCTCATTATTTGTTCATCAAGTTTATCGTTTACGACCAAAACGTAAAAAGCCAGTGTCGCGTCGAGAGAGATGTTCGAGTTTTTTGCATAAAATAAACGACGACAACGAATTTGGATGACATGGAATAAATTGATTCGAATCTAGAGATGAATTTATTCGAGAGAGTGAAACTCAATTAAATTCTCATTATTACTTTGATTATCATCGTAATTCGAAAGTAGTTCTTGAGTTAATTCATCATTGGATTCAATACGATAGGCTAGAAAATCAATAATTGTACGAATTCAATTTCAATTGAATAAATTTACCATGAAGACTCATAAGAAGAGTGAATATCATCAAAGCGATAAACATTGATTTTGTCGACATTTTGTATTTCGTTCTAGGGAAAGAAACAAACCTATGAAAAGTTAATGATTAACGGTAGCTCGATGTGTACGAGCTTTTAAAGGATAGAAAAGTCGTCTATATAAATATTTATATTCTATGAGATAGAAAATTAATCGAACATGTCATTCATTATGAATAGTTTTCCTTCGAGTATAAAATACGATTTCACGGTCTTTATTTTCAAACGATTACATATACCTATCGACATTAATCAGTTCGGCTAAGAAAAGAAACATGCTACCAATCTTTCATGAGTTACATCCTACCTCTTTGTGTAATTGTTTTGCTCAACTGACTTGTTCCTGTTCGAGCTGCTCATCCTTATAAATAGCTGCTTTTCTTATTAAGTCAATAATCATCTTGAATATATATTCAATTATCTCAAAAGTATGTAATTAACAATTTATTTTTTAATATTTCGATCAGCACAACACAAAAAAAAGGGCGAGCAATCTTTTTTTAGCAAAAAATATGTAACGGTAGAGACACGTTAAACAATCGTTTGACATTGTTTTCTATTTATATACATGTTCCAAGTAAACCTTGAAGTAGGTCGATTGAGTCAGTTAGCGTTACGAAGAGATCCGTTCGATTATCTTTTAAATATTCGAGATATGCCGGGTAATCATTACATTCGTTTAAATGTTCGATGTATTGAGTATGTCGATCGAATGAAGTCGAACTTGGAAAGAGCACGGGCGATGATTGAACATCCGACGTTTTCTTGAAATTATTTAGAAGACTTCGTGCCCATGAACGAGAATCTTTTTCAAATGCAACCGGACGATTATAAAGTGACGTTCGTGTTAGATAATCATTCGGAGATAATTGTTTTGATTCTACATAATTGAGTAGAATAGAAAATCTATTGAATTAGTCATTCGTATTTACCATATTTTAAATAATATTCTTCAATTTCCCATTGGCTGATTTTCGATTGTTTTTCGTCGGTTTGGAAACGATTCATTGGCAAATAATTATCCAAATGAAGTTCGTCGTGAGTGATTTCCATCTGATCGAATATATCTGTGATATCAAACATTTTTCGATTGATTGACAAATCGAATTGAAGTTCATTGTGAAAATTCATATCTTAAAAACAAAAACAATAGAGCAAATTTCATTTATTTTTCTAGTAAATATTCGAGTTTTTTTGTTGCTGAACGAGTAAAATTAACTAAGATGTGTGTGTACAATTTATCCTGATGAATATTAGCTATTGCAAAGTCAATATCAGCAAGTTGTTTGACTCCATCGTGCTGAAATCGACGCCAACCATCGAGTAATCCGTATCTGAAGACAAGAGAACGAATGAGAGAGGCGGAAACGAATTTGGATTACCGATTAACAGCTCGTTCACGTTTAGCATGACGAACCATTTTGTATCGACCGATGTGATTCGGCGGACGACTTAAACGGTAACTTGAATTACGAATTCTACAAATAGATCAATTCGAATATTTCTACAAGAAAACCAAAACTATCAAAAACCTGGCAGCCATATCTAAAATAAAATCATAAATCAACAAAAATTTTCATCTTATTTAGCTTTTTTCTTACCATCATCTTCCGCCTAGATCGAACGAAAACAAAAATGTGATAATAAACGAACTTTGAATTCGATTGTCAAACGAAAAACTTACTCCCCATCCCCAATACAAATTCGAGAAGCCATTTACTTTGAGAAATTGTTCTTTACTCAACGCTAGAACACCTCCGACTAGATGATTATACATAAGCACATAGCGTAATTCATCAACAGCTGGCGAAAGATGTCTGGGCGCATGTGAATCACATTCGTAGACATTGAAATCATTTTCAGGAATGAGATCAACATCATGAAAAATGAAACAATTGAAATCTGAACGAATTTTTAATGCTTGCTGAAAGGCAACATTCATCACAATTCCTTTATTAAAAATCTCATCTCCAATCTAAACGATTTCGTTTCAAATCTTTTGTTTTCTTCGAATATTTTTTTGTTCAATTACTTGTTCGACAACAAATATTTGATAGGAACGTTGTTGTCGTTGAAGAAATGGATGAAGGTATTTAGTCAATAATTTTAAATGATATTCACGATTACGATAAGGTATAATAATCGCAAGTTCTTGACGAGATTGACAGTCCACAGGAGAGAATTTACCACCTCGAATAAAAAGCAATCGCATTCGATTTGAACAATTTCTTTCAAAGAATTTTCTTCTACCTAACTCAACATTTGGAATATCTGACCATTGAACAGTATCGAGCATAATCACATCTTGTTTATCACCTGAAATTGAAATTCAATTGCCGTTTTTCTTTTCTGCTTACATTCACTCATGTAGTTATTACCTTGCAAGGTCGACGGATACAATGGACATGATTTATCCGAATGAGAGTCATCTTTTAAAATAAATTGATTGCCCGTATATTCGTAATACGTATTACAAATATAGATAATAATGAATATATTCACAAGTAAAATCAACTCAAGTAGATAATCATGTCGAGATAAACGAGATAATTTACCTCGATAGTACATTTATCTTAAAATAAAATAGAACTGAAGAAGAAATTGCACTCGAGAAATGAAAAAAGAAAAATACCAAGTGGACGACCGTCCTGTCTTCACACACACACACACACACGCACAAGAAAACAGAAACGAAGAAAGAAAATCGTCATCAGTAGATGTCGATCCTAATAAGGATCTAGAAAATTAATGTTAAATTCCCGTCTTTCGCAGGTGGAGGAGGATCAGCGGCAGATACATTCAACCAGCATGGTTTGACAAATGTATCTGGACTGACAAGACCAGCGAACGATGAATATGATGATGCAATTGCACCGTATAGACCGATAAGTAACGAGCAAATTAGAAGCACAATATCCAAAATAGAAATATTTCTAAATACGAAAAACATAAATCAATAATTGACTGCATTGAATAGTGAAAATCTACCGAAATATATTTTGAATTAAACTTTCATTTGGTATTCGAGTTGAATGATAAGTAATTGCAACAAAACAGAAAACGGGAAGAATAAAACCTAAGATGGATACTGTCGAACTACCGATAAACGAAAGTATAGGACCAAAATGTGGAATTGATTCAGCAATGAAAGCAAGAAAAAGAATGAGTAAACTACGTGTAAGTGCACGTTTCCAATTGAATTTTTTCGGTATCTTTAAAACATCTTCAAGACCTTGAAAGACCGGATTTAAAACAATGGTAAATGCGGTTGCTAAATGTCCTGTAATGAGAATTTCGACGGCATAACGAAAGAAATCTTTATTTAAATTATCGAGAATGTTATCTTCAAGTTCACGACCAAACGCAATATAACCAGCAATCGAAACAGGTAGATAAAAAATCAAGAGAATCGCATAGGATATAAACACAGCAAAATGAAATTTATGTGGATTTTCCATATCGACTTGAATGGTTGGAAACATAGCTGAACCGCCCCAAGCAAAAAACATCGTACCCATGGAAGTCGAAAAACTTTCGAATGTTATCTCGCTAGTTGGTTCTTTGGTTTCTTCTTTAGCATAAGATTTAAGTGTACTAATTAAAATAAAGATACAAGCAATGGCCGTACAAAGCATTGCACCAACAGCCATAAGCCTAAATTGAATTCGAGACAATCGAGATGGAGTAATTCGTGTGCTATTGCTTACCAACTATCTTTAGGAGTTCCAAGCCAACATGGACCCATTAAAGCAACAGCTACAATAATAATCCAAATGCAAACATGAGGATTATGTGTCGTTTTATCGAATAAACTATGTAGATTTTGTGCGGATAATATTAAAAATATCACACCTGTTTAGTTATTCAAATATCTTTTAGTCAAAAGATTTATCTCTTTCAAGATAAATAAATGTCGAATAAAACATCACTTGTGAATAACTTTTGCGCCGAGTAGTTGAAAATAGATAACAAATATTAAAATATATCTAAATCAATGAATTATTTATATGGGTCCACCATCGTCCTTTTTTTTCTCTCTCGACAATCAAAATTACTTTCCAACTTTGCCAAGACCTTCAGTTGCAATTGCTTGAAATGGTGATCGACATCCTTCTTCACAATAGTCCGAATTCATTTTTCTCAATAACATCCAACAATCGCCTAATTTAATTCCCGAATAACCCGATAGAACGCATAAAACCACCGTCGAAATCAAACCATACCATCCAGCTTGATCCATCGCTTTTGGTAATGCTAAAAGACCGGTACCTGCCATCTCTCCAGTGATGAATATTGCTGCTGTTACAATCGTAAGGCCACCAAGCTAAAGGTAACAACAAAAAAGACGATGAACTACATATCAATCGATGATTTGAAAAGATTTTCTTACGACATGATGATCTGGTTTCCCCGATTCTTCGAAATTATTTACCATCAAAGGTCTATCATCCATTTATATCTGAAATAGATCGAATACATAGAGTCATAATAACACACAAAATTGAGACGACGATGATTGATTCTTCTTTCAATATGAGTGCGTGTGTATTTTTTTCAAAAGATGTCACTTGTCTTGAAATAAATGAACAGAGGCAGAAGATCAACTGCAAAGGTTCGTACGTGGCTGTTTCTCTTGCCTTTGTTTTTTGTTCTGTGAGTATAAGAAGCAATTGAAAAACTTTCAAAGACAAATCATGCCAGCTAATCAATCAAAACGTAAACGAGCCATTGAAGTTCATAATAAGAAGGTTACACAGCGTGGTAATGTACCTAAATCAAACAAACAAGTCGAAAGCAAAACGCCTGTTGGCCCATGGCTTTTAGCTTTATTTGTTTTTGTTGTTATTGGTTCGGCTGTCTTCCAAATAATTCAAAGTATTCGAATGGCATGAATGCGTGAAGATGTGTTGTTTATCTCGTCTCTCTATATATTCACATTTCTCTTTTTTTGTCAAAATGATTGTTCATAATTCGAAGAAAAAAAAATGCAAACACACAAAAAAAAATTATTTGACTGATAAGAAACATTATCTGTCATTGTTGTTGTTCTTCTCTTCTTTTTCTTCTTGCTTCTTGTTGAATATTATTGTATTTTATTTATCATTAAATATTTCAATCTGAAACTCTTTGTCATACTCATGATAACAAACAAGGGTTATCTGTTTCTATGATGACCAAGCAAAAAAAAAGAGAGACTTTATACTATCTCAGCGAGTCGAATTAAATAGACAAACGAAGACGAGCTTAGTCATTGATTTAGATTTTATTATTCGAAAGAAAAACCAAAACATACACGCAGATTTTAGGAAACATTTGAATAGACTTTTCGTTTCTCATATTCATTTCGAATGGGTTCATCTGCGAATAGATGTTCTAATTGTTTTAATGTCAATAGATTATCAACGATATGACTCGTGATATATTTACACGAACGAATATCTAAAATATTGAGTAATTTCAATTTTCGACAAAGACAATGAATTGTATCATCATCGACTTGTGTTTCTTTTAAATACAATCGTCGAAGAGTTTTATAGAAAGCTAATAATGTGTCAGTAAATGTACGTGTTCGAGTTATACGAAAGCAACCATTGAGATTTAATTCGACTAAATTCGGGCATAAATCCGGCAGATAACGTACGGATACAAGACCGAGACATGATGATTGTTCAAAGGAAAGAATTCGCAAATGTTGAAGAGTAAAATTCGGATTTGTCGATGGTATTTTGAGAAAATCAGATGTACCTTGAATACTTGTCATTAACATTTCACATTTATTTAAATAAAGACCTTGAAGATTCGTCGGTAAACACGTGATATTCTTGCATGCACTTGGATCATCTCGAAAATCGTATTTCGAAATGAAAAGATACTGCAAATTCGGATAGGACGATCGAACGAATGAACTTAATTGTTCGGTGTAAGGAGGTAATTTAACGAGATTATTGTTTGGCTTTTTGCCGAATGGTGCTCCGGAGATTTTCAATGTAATTGTCGATGAATGAGGAAAACGACGAAAGAATTTGACTAAAATTCGATTTGAATACGTTCGTTTAGTTAAATCAATTGATTTCCATAGTTCATCATCGAAAGCAATGCGACGAAATAATTTACAAACTCTAAACAAACGAATAATACGTCAAAAATGAAAGTCAAAATCGAGTTTCAACGAACGCAGATATATGAATGACATCTTCGATGGAAAGATACTGGAAAATAACGAGAAATGTTTCATCGGGCAGATTGAAAATCGGACTATCTTGTTCGACGATATCTTCTCGGATGTTTTTCTTTCGTTTTTTCCGAGTGTTTAAACTCATCTGAAAGAAAATAAGTTGTTTTTTAATTTTTTATTTCGAATTGAGTTTGTGCTAAAAGTCGAGGCACAGGTTTATCACGAAAAAAATCGTCTAATGTTTCTGTGACTAGAAAGGAAAAGAAATATTTTTTCCGAATAGAAAAGATTTCGAAATCAATTGTAATTACGAGTAGTTCGTTTTTTTGTATAGAAATCAAGTTGTTTTTCGACTGGAATCGTATTGACAAGAACATTTACATGAGGACCAAGTTCTAATTCAGCAATTTTCTTTCGAAAATTTCGATGTTCACTTTGTAATTCCGATATTCGTTTGTATAAAGCTTCGACTTTTTTGTCCGTATAACAAGTCGACGTTGTTTGCTAGATGAAAAAAATTATTTTTCGACAAATCAAAAGTCAATCTACTGCTAATGTCGTTTGAATTTCTTTTTTGATGATCGGCAGCCAATATCGAAGTTCATCAACAGTCTGAATTTGTGACTAAATAAACGAGATGATTCGAATTTTTGTTATCATCGTACGATTAGCTATACTAGTTGAGGTCGTTTCGATTTGAACTCACATCGACGTGTCTGAGTTCGAGACATTGATCGATCGATTGATTTAGTAAAATTCGTGTTTAGGTTTATACGTATATCTTTCTTTTCTGTATGAACCAATAGATAGCTCAATGAAAATGATGGCGCCAGTATTCATTCATTCATTCGAATGTCAATAGAAGAAAAGCAAGAACATAATTGTTATCTCGAAAGTTTCTTTCAATTTTATTGTTCAATTATTACAAATCAATCGAAAAATTATCTTGCACGATTGCCAAACTTTGATCGATGTTTTGTAACCAACGAACAAAAAGTCGACTCATTTACGTTGAATAACTTTACCACCTAATCGTGCAACTAAAATCAAATGAACAATTGTATAAAACTCAATTTATTTTCATCGTCAATCATTTACCTTTGTTATTCAATGGTAATTGAGCGTGTGCTGTTGCGATATAATCTTTAATTTGCGGTAATTCTCGAATTGTATTTAGAAATTGTTTGACATTCGAGTATTTTTCTAATAAAGTATTGTCTTCATCGATAGCTAAACTAGCATCGAGATATTCGTATACTTGAAAATCGGCAATTGTTGGTTGATTACCAACGGCGAATTTTGTTTTTGTTTTGCCGAGATAATCATCGAATTTTTTGAATGCTGTGTTTAATGTTGTTTCAACGAATTGTTTTCGTTCGTCTTTGGATTCTCCTTTGGGTGAATAGAAGACAGAATTTGTTTGGAAACGAAGATCATGAGCTTCTTCGCATAACATCATAACAAAAGCTTCTTCAGTTGGATTTGCACCCATTAAGTTCAATTGACGACCAAGATAGTATAGAATTGCTTTCGATTGAGTGATTTTAACATCACCATGGAAGATATACGGTAAATTCGGAAAATCGAGACCTAGTTTTTCTTTTTCTTGAAGCCAATCTTCTCGACTGAATTCAGGACCTTCACCTTGAACGTAGAGTTTGTCAGTGTATGGTGTTTTGGCGTATTGTAAAGCTAAACGAATCGGTTCAACTAAACCACGAATGGCCCAGTAGCCGAGAACGATTTCATTGTTTGTCTGAGACATTATCTAGATCGATGACGAACGAAATGAATGACGGTGCGTTTTCACGAGAAGAAAAAGAGAAGAGGCGCGCCGCGTCTTGAAACCTTATTTATATAGGTTGTTGTGTGTGTTTTTTTCTTTCTTTCTTGTGAAGAACGGAAAAAGAAAAATCTAGATTTGACTACCCCTTGGCCCCCTTATGTAAATTTGACAGTTAAACGAGAGTATTTATTTGATTAGATATAGATCATAAAATACAAGAAAAAGCAGAGATTAATCCTGAGGATTAAAATAAACAACTTTAAGCTGTTGGTGCTGGTGCTGCTGCCGGTGGTGGTGGTGGCGGCTCTTCTTTCTTTTTTTCTTCGTGTTGAACAACAACACCACCGAATTTTGCCATTTTGCCATTGATCGGTCGTTTAGCATGTTCACTTTCGAGATATTTTTTAAGTTCGGGAAGAGCTCGAAATGCTTTCATATAAGCGAGAATCTTTGGATATTCTTCCCAATTATCATTGGATAAAAGCCAGCAATGATCGAGATATTCGAATACTTGAAAGTCAGCAGCTGTTAATGTGTCAGCTAATAACCATTTTTTGCCTTGACGTTTGAGAAAATCTTCGAATAATTTCAAATGTACGGGTAATGTTTCATCGCAGAATTTCTTTCGTACAGCATCGAAATTAATTGCACGATAGCAAACATTGTTTAATTCTTGACGTAGATCATTCGATTGATCGATAAGTAATTCGATTAACGATGTTTCACGTTCGTTTGTGCCCATTAAATTAAATTTACGACCGAGATGCGTGAGAATTGTTCGTGCTTGAGACAATTTAAGATCGCCATCGATTAAATAAGGTAAATTCGGAAAATCTAAACCGAGTGAATTCTTATCTTTTAACCATTCTTCACGTTTATAATCGGGTGCATCACCAAATGAATAAACTTTATTAACAAATGAAGTTTTTGTATAATGAAGAAGTAAACGAGATGGTTCAGCAAAGCCTCGAATGTCCCAATAGCCGAGAATAAGTTGATCTTTTGATGCCATTCTATGAACAGATAACACGCGAACAATGTCAGAGAATAGAATACGGGCAAATCAAAGAATACGCATACATATATATATATATATATTCAGTCTATTGAGGATATTTGTAGATGTGCAGAAAAAGAAGAAAAATATGTTCCAGAAAAAGAGAGACGAATGGTACAGTTGTAGGATTGGCTTTTCTCTTTTTTCCTCCTTCGCATGCCCTCGCCTACTCAAGCACAGACCAAAAATAATACTATTTAACCGCTCCGATGATATGTTTCTCACAGCGTGCAAGAAATAAACTGTATTCTATTGGTTTACAGTTACACTTGCGAAAGGACAAGTTTTCGAAAATAAGAATATCTGATTTTGTTTATTATAATTATTACTGTTTATTTAACATATTAGTAAAATATTACAAAAAAAATGAGTAAATAATGCTGGAATAAAAAATAGATGTGCTGGAATAAATAATTTTCAAGAAAATTGTTTAGTTTTTGCCTTTATTCTCTTGTTGGTTATCGCCACCATTTCCCTGCTTTTGTTTATTGTTTTTCTGATCATTCTTTGAGTCATTGTTACCGTCTTTTGAATCATCTTCGCCACCTTTGGATTTATTCTTATCATCTTTTGGTTTACTCTTGCCATCTTCTGCTTTATTTTCACCACCTTTTGAACCATCTTCACCACCTTTGGATTGTTTTTTATCAGCTTTTGATTCATCTTTACCATCTTTTGGTTTTTTCTTGTCATCTTCTGATTCATTTTTACTTCCTTTGGATTTGTTGTCATTACCTTTTGATTCATCTTTGCCATCTTTTGAACCCTGATCACCACCTTTGGATTGTTTTTTATCGTCTTTCGATTCGTCTTTACCCTCTTTTGGTTTTTTCTTGTCATCTCCTGATTCATCTTTGCCATCTTTTGAACCTTGATCACCACCTTTGGATTGTTTTTTATCGTCTTTCGATTCGTCTTTACTCTCTTTTGGTTTTTTCTTGTCATCTCCTGATTCATCTTTACCGTCTTTTGAACTTTCTTCACCGCCTTTGGGTTGTTTTTTGTCACCTTTCGAATCGTCTTTACCATCTTTTGGTTTATTCTTGTCGTCCCCTGATTCATTTTTACTTCCTTTGGATTTGTTATCATTACCTTTCGATTCATCTTTACCATCTTTTGAACCTTGATCACCATCTTTCGATTTGTCTTTATCATCTTTCGATTCATCTTTATTATCACTGAATTTTTTATAACCAAAGTCTAAATAACAATGAAAAGATTGAAATTTTCGAGAGTATTTAGTTAACAAACGTACAAAGTGCGAGAGAAAGTGCAATGGCAGCAGCTATTTGAGCTGCGGGGTTTCTGTGAAACGAAGATGATCAATCATAAGAAAATAAAACAACAACAAGTATGAACGTACCCAGGGGTTTGCGGATTTTTATTGCCAGGTGCTTGACTATTGGGTGACAATGGTGGAAAAGCCGAATTAAAATTACCAGATACAGGAAGTCCCTATATAAGTAAACATCGATTCAATTGATCAGTCGCAAAAATATACTTTTCCTGCTGTTGGTGTTGATTGAGTACGTGCAAATAATGCAGGTACAAGTCGAGAGAAACGAACTATCGTTTGTGTTCGATAAAAAAGTGAAGCCATACTAAATTTCAAATTTATCTAAAAATAGCGAATAAAAAATTAAGGTCATATGAAATCCACCCATTCCGCGAAATCACAAAACATTTTATACCATACACGCGATGATTGTTATTATTCTTTATTCTCGGATTCATTGATGCATATCAAGGTCAATTAAAAATCACAGAAAATGACTATCATTTTATTGCGCAATGCTTGGAAATGCAGTTATACGAAGACGAGCTGAACCCATTGGGATCAACGTTAAATTCTCAGTTGGTTGTTGACTTTGTACTGGCGATTGTGGTAATAGTCCAACAACAAGCTCACTATCTGCTTGCCATTCGGGAATTTTACGACCTTGAACGGTGATTTCAGTCGGAGCATTTTCAACTGTAAAAATATTTTCAGCACCTATATTTCTCTTTTTTCGTTTCACAGATTGTTCAGTGATACTTGACGAAATCAAACCGTAATTCCAACTAGATTTTATAGTTACAGCATATTCTGGCCAATCATCCGTACCTCCAATACGTTCGTACTGTTCACCAACATCCAATGAATAGGCAATGGGACCATAGTAGACAGATACTGAATTTTTATTTGCTGTCCATGTTTTTGTTTTCAGTGGTAATGGTGTCGTATATGAAAATGTATCACCATTTGACCACAAACGATCCAAAATCAAATAGGAACCATTCTCTGGTGTTTTTTGATTAAAAATGACCTTGCCATTTAATGACAAAATCGGTGCTTTTTCGAGCCAATTAGGTACACGAATGTAGAGTTTGAATTGAGTAGCAGCTGGTAATTGAATACTGAATTGAATATTTTCATCGAATGGATAATCAGTTATTTCAGTAATTGTAACCATTGTTCCAGCACCTGGGCCAACTAATGCTGTCACTTGACTAGTCACAAATAGTGAAGCACAGATACCACCATCATACGTAGCTAACCATGCTTCTTCCGCATAGTATGGCCAGCCCATACCATAGTTATGTGGACAGCAACGGTATTGATGTACACCAGGTTTATAGGCAAGCATAGCAAAATTATTTTGAAATTGTTGTTTCGTTTTTACTTGATCATCGAGTTGAATACAATTTGCACATGTTATATAATGTGTACCACGAGCAAGAAATGGATCGAATGCTGCTGGTAGTGAATTGAATGCTAAGGTTTCACAACGATCAACCCACTCACCATCGCCAGTAATTCGTGCGAGTATTTTGAAACTATGCATAAACTCAACAATTCCACACGTTTCAAATCCCTGTCGAGGATCACCAAAACCTGTTCGACAGTTTTCATCTCCAGCGAAACCTCCACCTGGAAATTGACCGTATTGATTCATGACTGTCGCATAATCATTGTAACTCGCTTGCATCAATGTAGGATCTGCTGGATTAGCAACAAGTGAATAGAGTGCAGGTTCACGAAATCCTTGTGCAATATTCACATTATGCCATGTCGGTAAACCAGTAAGCCAATTTGCTGCATTTTTATGTATTGTCTTTATCAAATCTAATAGCCAATCGTTACCAGTTGTTCGATTATACAGCCAAATGATCGTATCGATATTATCAGACCAACGTGTAAATGACCATCCACGAGTGAATACAGCAGGTACTTGTTGATTCATAAATTGAAAATATTTGACAAGAAATGGAATCACACGAGCATCATTTGAATACTCATAAAAAGAACGAATTGCATGTAATAATGGCATTGCAGGCCAAAAATCAGGACCACCTTCGAGTGAAGTACGCAATGCAGTGGGTCCAAACCATCCGTCCGATTGTTGAGTACTTAAAATGCCATCAATCCATCGATTGGTCAACGCTAATGTACTTTCATCACCAGTTACAAAACCAAGATCAGCAAATCCTCGTAACCAATAAGGCAATTCTTCCCATCCGGTTTTTGTTGGATCGACCCAACCACAATTTTCGTAGACTAAATAATCGGATATCTCTGAAAACTTACCGTTCAAACCATTGACTTGCAGTCTCAATTGACCTAACAGCCATCCGTAGGGTTTGACAGCACCCGGTGGTAGTTTTTGAAACGGTACTGGTTGAAGTGGTGCACGATTTGGAAAGTAATGACCGTTTGGTGTATCATTTTCTGATACCTGTATGCGTTTTACAACTCGAACTGACATCTAAAATAAATAGAAAATACAATCGTTGATTTCGCTGTGCAAATTTATAAAAAAAATAATCACAAAAAATCAATGTATCTGAATCAATAAACACTATTCGGGTTCTAGTGTGCAATGCTTGGAAATGCAGTTATACGAAGACGAGCTGTGCCCATCGGAATTAATTTCAAATTTTCATTTGGTTGTTGACTTTGTACAGGTGATTGCGGTAGTAACCCAACAACATTCTCAGTATCTGCTTGCCATTCAGGAATACGACGGCCTACAACAGTGATTTCTGTTGGAATATTATCTGCCGCAAAAATATTCTTAACACTAATATTTCTCTTTTTTCGTTTTACAGATTGTTCAGTGATACTTGACAAAACCAAACCGTAATTCCAATTAGCTTTTGCCGTTACTGAGTATTCAGGCCAATCATCGGTACCTCCAATTCGTGTGTATTCTTCGTTGAGGTCTAATGAATAAGCAATTGGACCACGATAGACAGATACTGAATTTTTATTTGTTGTCCAAATTTGTGTTTTTAATGGTAATGCTACTGTATATGAAAGCACATCGCCATTTGTCCATAAACGATCCAAAATCAAATAGGAACCATTCTCTGGAGTTTTTTGATTAAAAATGACTTCGCCATTTAATGACAAAATCGGTGCTTTTTCAAGCCAATTAGGTATGCGAATGTAGAATTTAAATTGAGTAGCAGCTGGTAACTGAATATTAAATTGAATATTTTCATCGAATGGATAATCAGTTATTTCAGTAATTGTAACCATTGTTCCAGCACCTGGACCAACCAATGCTGTTACTTGACTGGGAACAAATAGTGAAGCACAAATACCACCATCATACGTAGCTAACCATGCTTCTTCAGCGTAGTATGGCCAACCCATGCCGTGATTGTGAGTACAGCAACGGTATTGATGTACACCAGGTTTATAGGCAAGCATTGGAAAGTCATTGTCGAATTGTTTTTGAGTTTTCGCTTTATCATCGAGTTGAATACAGTTAGCACATGTTATATAATGTGTGCCACGACCAAGATTTGGATCGAATGCTGCTGGTAATGAATTGAATGCCAATGTTTCACATCGATCAGCCCACACACCATCGCCAGTAATTCGAGTAAGAACCTCAAAGCTATGCATAAATTCGACTATGCCACATGTTTCAAGGCCTTGTCGAGGATCACCATAACCTGTTCGACAATTTTCATCACCTGCAAAGCATCCGCCTGGAAATTGTCCATATTGATTCATAACTAGTGTATAATCATGGTAAGTTGCATAAAGTAGTCGTGGATCTGCTGGATTAGCAACAAGTGAATAGAGTGCAGGTTCACGAAATCCTTGTGCAATATTCACATTATGCCATGTCGGTAAACCAGTAAGCCAATTGGCTCCATTCGTATGAATTTTAGTAAGTAAATCAATTAACCAATCATTACCAGTTGTTCGATTATACAACCAAATAATCGTGTCCATATTATCAGCCCAACGTGTAAATGACCAACCACGAGAAAATACAACTGGTGCTTGTTGATTCATAAATTGAAAATATTTAACAAGAAATGGAATCACACGAGCATCATTTGAATACTCATAAAACGAACGGAGTGCTTCTAACAATGGCATTGCAGGCCAAAGATCAGGACCTCCATCAAGTGAAGTACGTAAAGCATTCGGTCCAAACCATCCGTCCGATTGTTGACTACTTAAAATGCCATCAATCCATCGATTGGTCAACGCTAATGTATTCGCATCACCAGTTACAAAACCAAGATCAGCAAATCCTCGTAACCAATAAGGCAATTCTTCCCATCCAGTTTTTGTTGGATCGACCCAACCGCAATTTGTATAGACTAAATAGTCAGATATATCGGAAAGTTTTCCGTTCAACCCGTTAACTTGTGTTTTCAATCGATCTAATATCCATCCGTCGGGTTTGACAGCACTCGGTGGAAGTCTCTGAAATGGTACTAGTTGAAGTGGCGCACGATTTGGAAAGTAGTGCCCATTCGATGTATCATTTTCTGATACTTGTACACGTTTTACAACACGAATTAACATCTAGAAAATGAAAAAGGAAGAGAGAAAATGAAAATGAATACCACAAATTCCTTATCAAAAGAAAAAGAAAAATAGAATCTATACAGCATCACAATGAAAAAAAAATATAAAGAAAACAAATTTCGACGAATCAACATTATACGTATCATTTAAGAATATTGAAGTAAAAAAAGTTCATTGAATATTTTTCACAACGAGTATTGCACATTAAGAAATAAAAGAACGTGAAAATTAGCTATCTTGACTAGTTCAATGTTTTAACAACAACAACAAGAAAAAAATGCTTAATTAACAAATAGAATTTGTGGAGCTTGACTTGGTGATGTTGACGATGGCACACGACTTTCGATTAAATGTAAACGTCGCTCACGATCAGCCACATACAATCGTCGACGATCGACTTTCGACACACAAATAGCCGTTATCGGACTATCACGTAATTGTGTAAATTCAAGTTGTCTCAATAAAGTTAAATCCCATGTTGACCACATTGATATTTTGCCATCTTCGAATCCACCTAATAAAACATTGACAGCTGCTCCTTCAGGCGCCGATGTAAAACACAAACAATTCAATTGTTCCGAAAACGTCAGATAACTAATTAAATCACAATTACATGTCAAATAAGATAAATGCCATTGACCACCACTCGATGATAGATAAGCAATATCACCGGTGATATCTGATGATGTCAAATGATAGATTGTTTGATTATCTTTTTTATAGGTTCGAACATAGGACAGCCGATTCGTATCCCAAAGTGTGATCATTCCATCTGAACTTGCACTTATTAATAAACTAAACTGTCGATTTATATGTAGACAAGTGATTGGCGAACGATGAGCAATGAATGGCAGATATCTATCGATTAATTCAATGCCAGCTGGTTGGGTTTTACTTTGTTTGATTCGATAGATTTCGATTAGACCCGATTTTTTACCCAAAAATAATAAACGATAATCGATCGATGTACAACAAGTGATTTTATCTTGATCATCGATTGATACGAGAAAATTATACCATGTTTTCAATTGTTTCAATTGTCGACAACGAACAATACCATCGGATGTGTTCCATTTCAATGCAATCATTGTATCTAATTGTGTCGTTGTCGTTGAATTTGATGGTGCGACATTCACTTGTTCGCCGGTTGATTCATTCAGAATATATTCATTGTAGATAACTAATGATGATAATGGTAAACAAATGATACATGAACCAGAATTTCGAACAACGAATGAGGTTATGTGAATGCCACATTCATGAGTGGAAATGTATTCTGGCGATGGCATATCATATGAACCAACGAAATCACCCCAATTAACATTGATAATTTGTCGATGGATGCTATTTTCGGGTAGACGTGATTCGAATATCGTTCGTTCAGATTGACGTTTGTCATTGCCGACTGTTTGTAAAATTGATGATGAACTCGCAATAACAGCTGGAGGATGTGGTTGAGAAAATAATTGCTTTACGAAAAGAAAAGAAAGAAGATGATTTGATTTTATTGATACAACGACTTATCATCTCGTTCTTACTTTCGGTACTTGACCATAAGTACGTATAATTCCATAATAAGCTTTTTGTGTTACTTGATCTTCAATGGCGTCAATCGGAAAACCATAATAGCAAGCAGCATGATAGACATTAATTGCATCCAAAGCCGCTTTGCCTTAACAAAAAAAAACAGTAATTTCAAATTCGACAGCTAAATCTAATTCAACATTACCTGTTTGTTTGTAACCAAAAATAAGATCGATCCATTGATGTAATCTCAGTGTAACATAATCGGATTCTAGAGCTTGACGAAGACCACAAACAAATAAACGAGCATTTCGTTTCGACCATGGTGCAACACTAACATCAGAAACTGGTTCGCCCTGAAATCGAAATCTTTCGATTCTGAAAAACAATCGTCTCGAACTTACGTTTTGTCGTTTGCCAAAATTAAAACCTTGTTTATTCAATAGAAATTCATGGAGATAGTAGAATTCCGGTATGATTTCTTTGAAATCTGATGTCGATTCAAACGATGACAGCCAAAAGGATGTTTTCGTATCGTGAAATGTTCGATCGGCACAATCGAAATTATTATCCTGATAATCTAAGAACATACGTGTGAATGGTAAAAGTCGAACGAGATAATGAAGAACAATTCCTGAATTTGAATACAACGAAGCGAAATGATACGGGTCTGTTTGAGGACCGAATATCGATGCCATTTGTTGTTGATCACCGTCTTGTTGACGTGCTAATTCAATAGCTCGTGTATCTTCAAGTGCATGATAATTATCTACGAATTTTTCTTCTTTTTCCGGATGTTGAATAGCAATTGGCTTGGCTAAATTTCGATAGTTACTTGGCAATCGTAGATCAAGAACTGAATTCTCATAATTAGCTACAACATACGGATAGACGGGATATTGCATAAGATCGAGAAATGTTCGGCCAGCTAGCTTATTCAATTGCATGAGATACTCGAAATTGGTCATGTAGCCTTGTTTCCAAAGTGTTTGCATGTCATTGACTCGTTCCTGTTTGCCGAGAAGAATATTTCGTTTTTCTAACAAACGATAGAGATTATCCCGTTCATTACTCGATACATGTGCAATCATCAATGTAATACCATTGATAAAAAATAATTCAACAGCAAGATCATTTAATAAATATCGTCGTTTATACATTTCACAAATGTCATTGATCGAAAATGAAAATGAATTCGAATCGTCGTTACATGAATGATAATTGTAGGCGAATGATGTCATAGCTGAACTGGCTGTTTTCGATTTGTTCATTGGCGTGACTTGTTCATCGGCAACGAAATAGATTCTCGACGTGCCAACAAGTAGATCACCTTTGATTTCATTATTCGGCGTTACATTTGTGCAACGACATTGAAATTCGATTCGTTCGTTTCGATGAAGAACAGTTTGAATATTCAATGATTGATAATGTCGTGTGCCGAAGAGATAGGACAAAGGTGGACTAACGAGTACTTCAGCAGGCACTTGCGGTTGAAAGAACCGTTTCTCCATGAGACAATACGAACGTTGTAGACGACGACGTTCACGTTGAGGATTTTCTGTGGGATCTAATTCCCAGAATTTGGGATACGATGCCGATTCGAACCAAACGCCATACTCATGTGTTAACTGTCCGATCAATTGATGCCAGAAATGTTTCGTATGTAGATCGAGACTTTGAGATGTTCGCAAATGTTCGAGATATTTCTTTCGTTCATGTCCTTGAAAACCGATAACCTCCTGTGTTATGTCCATTGCACGAGCTGTAATCGTTGAAACTGTGTGATTCGTAAATGCGTTCAACGAGTTTTTGTATGTAGAAAGTAAACGTTTTTGTGTAGCTTCGATGAGTTGTTTAAGTGTAGTTGTATATTCTTGATATTTCAATTCGGCCATATCTGATAGATTGATGTTGACAGGCGGTTGTGGAGCTGCAGGCATGTCTGAACGACGTTGACGAAATGTACTAGTTTTTTTCTTCGTTGGAAGTTCGGTTGTTGAGTCACTTTTCGGCCAATCGAATGAATGACGTTGTGAATCGAGTCGAGACAGACCTCTTGATATTTGTCCAGTTGATGATGCCGGTGTCAGTAAGTACGTTGTTAGTTTTCGTCGCTGAATAACTTGACTATCGTTGGTTTTCGATGATTCGATTTTAACTGAACGTACGAGATCTCGAAAGAGATGAATCGTATGTTGGCAATCAATGAATGACGATTGCTGTGACAACATTAATTCGCTGGATAATGAAGAAATCAAAGACGATGGTGATGAAGATCGTTCAGAAATCTTTCGACTATGATTTTCACGTTCATCATCAACAGCCGATGAATTCGATAGACGACGAACTTCGATGTATTCGTCATCGTCAGGTGTTAACGTTGCGTCTTTCGGTTGAAATTCATTTTTCATCGAGTTTTGCCTTTCAGTTTTGTTTGTTTTCGAATTTCGTCGTGCTGAAATATTCACCGTATCCGTTGACGATGGTGATTCTCCGCCATCCGTAATACTTTGATCTTGTTTAATTGTTGTTGCATTGCCTGAATCGGTTGATTTTCTCGATTGTTCCGATGCACTCTGTCCACTCAGTTGTTCGCATTCGTTTTCATTTAGTGTTGTTCTCGAAAGAATTTGCAAATAAATGAGAATATGATGATAGATATAACATTGATTATCATGAAGAAACAGATATCCGAGAATAGCTTTTGCATTGGGCTGATCGATGATATGTTTGAGAACTTGTATTCGAAAGAAAAATCGTTGTTGATCGGGTTCTAAAGCGATGATGAGTAATTTCTGACTGATTTGTTTGATAATATCACCGCAACGATGCATAATCAATGATAATTGATGACGAGATGTCAAATGATTTGTTCGTTTTTCAACGAGATAGGCACTGCCGAGTAGACAAATGTCCAACAAACGAAGAGTTAATGTTTCGAAATATTGACATTCGTAATGAAATGAATAGATGTAATCGAGTGCTAGTTGAAGAAATTTTTTAAAACGATCATGATTTTCGATTAAATGCGAATTCAATGCTTGATCATCGGTTGGCGAACGAGAGATAACTGTTGGTGCTTCGTATGAAATTGGTTTGTCAATTGAGTCGATGATTGAATTGAACATATTCGAAAATGTTTGATGAAGAATTTGTTTGGTATATTTTGCCGAATCTAAATCGAAAGAAAATTAAAACATTCAATCGAAAGTCCGTGTGTTCGAGTGGTCTAAGAAGCACGCTTCAGGAAAACAATTTAATTAATTGAACAAGCGTGTCCTATTCTCAAAATAGGGCGAGAGTTCGAATCTCTCCACGGACATGAACTGTTTTTTTTTCTTTAAAAATACTTTACCTTGATCGAGATTATTATAATCGATCATCATCATCATACCAATAAGATTATCGAATATCGAAAGAAATGATATTTCACCATCGTTGATCGTCGTCATAAACATGGCGACAATCAATGAATTCAAACATTTTTGTACGACTACGATGATTGTCTCATCAGCTGTCGAGATCGCTGATGATAGTGTATTGAAAAGTACTTGCGTGAGGCCGATATCGATGAGAAAATGACGATTTTCATCGTTTGATCGATAGATAATTTCGCCGAGAAGATCGAGAATAAGTTCGCAAAGTGGCCGATTATGAATACTGAATTTTTCGACAAACGAAAGTATCAATGCAAAGCCAACTTGCGATCGAAGACATGGCGGAGATGAACTCACAATTGCAAAGTATTGTTGTGGATCATGAATTTGTTCGGATAATCTAAAAAAACACACGAAACAAACGTTTGCTTTCGAATTCTAGTGAATTTTACTTTAATTTCATGTCGAATTCAATGGGCCGTTGTAGTGCAATCGAAACGCAGATTTCTAATAAATCTTTTTCGTTTTCATCACCGTTCAATTGATGATAGATTTGATTGGCGAACATAGTGTGTAGATCGGCTTGAAGAACTTCTTTTTGAATTTGTTCCCTATCCATACGAGTTAAGATAATATTTAATAATCTTATCGATTGAACACGTTTAGCAATCGATGAATCCAAAAGAAGAACAATGAGAATATTCAAACGAAAAACATGATCGACTAATTTCGTCATGAGCCGGTCCGATGCTGTCAATGCTATATTACCCAATAATTTTAGGATACCTGTCGAAAGATAATCGATATTATGTGGCGAATCTTTATTTCCTAATGTGTGAGATTCAATAGGAAATGTTTTCGATGTTGTTAAACTGGTCGATGTACGATGATGTTCAGCTTCATTCGAAATCGTTATCGATGAAGATAATAGATCCGAAAATGAATGTGATCGTCGAGCTGATGATTCAAGTTGTTCACTGTCAGTTTTAATCATAGTTGTCGATCGTTTACGAGTGACTGGTTTTTTTTCTGGAAGTTTTTCGATTTTTCTATAATAATCCAATGATTTTGCGATGAAATAGAATTGTTCTTTGTTATAATTGACATATGTTTGTACTAATGGATGAATTAATAGAACGAAATTCATGAGTAGAGCAATAACGTTCAAATCAGTTTCAGTTAAAGCTTCGATAATATTAACTAGAAGTTTCGTTAGATCATCAGTCATAACAATTTGTTTTTGTTCATCGATAAGTTCTTGGCAAAGTGTGAGAAAATGTTCGAGTGTAAAATGTGTTTTGAATAATTGTCGATTGACAAGAAAATATTTCGGATTACTCTGATCGGACAAAAGATCATTTAACATTTTAATAACAAGATAATATGTTTTCGAATGATTATACCAAATTTTCCAATCGAGTAAAATAAAATGAAATAAATTGATATCATAAAGACGTTGTTGATTCAAAACAATACATTTATCGATCAGGACTTCGTAGAATTCGTTCGTTATATGATGTGTACATTCGTTTGTCGTAAGAATCTTAACAATTAAATGATAACCATCGAGTGATTTGAATAGATTATAATAGGATTTTATTTTCCATATCGACGAAAAAATAATATCACTTATATGAGAAATGCACGATGATGACGTTTGAAATGGATTGATTTCGATAATTTTAGCGAATAGATAAATAAAATTTAGAATGCCACCTAATTGTTCGCAAATATTGAGAATATTACTTGATTGTTCGAGAGAGATTCTCGATGGTAAAGAAATTGTTGTTGTTGTTAGAAGAACACCATCGTCCATGGATGTAATCGACGATGAACCGATCATTGCAGCTGATGCTGATGCGGCTGCTGCTGACGATGATATTGTTGTTGTTCGAAATGGAAGAATTTTACCCAGTCGACTTGGTTGAACTTCTTCGATTGGCTCAGGATTTATATTGAATAGAAATAAAGTCCACGGATTATTCGATGTATACGAAGCGATTAACGAACGTTTTAATGTTGTTAAACAAGATTTTTGTTCGTTTTCAAATTGATCAATTGACATCAATGGATGTACACGTGCGAATCGTTGATAGATCCAATTGTTAACAATTAATTGTTGTTGAGATGCACCAGTCAAAAAATGCCAATGATCCGAACCGAGACTGTATAAATACGTCGGAATATAATCATTGTCCGCACCAGTAAATAAATCTGTCTTATCAAAAATTAGAATACTACCGAGATCGTAATAGAATGCAGTAAAACTATCTAAGGATTGTTGCCCGAGAGAGATTGACCAAGGTTTAGTTGAATTCGTTGAATGTAACGTTTGTAATGAATGATTTTTTGCTGATGCAGTTTGACCATTGAGACAAACGTAAACTTTTTGTGTTGTTTTTGATAGAGTTATGAAAATATGAGACCAAGCTGCTCGAGGAAGATTAATCAATCGCAAATGATGCTCAACCAATTGTTGTTGATTGCTTGGCGAAGTGAATTGTACAATTTTTAAACATAAATAAGTTTTCGAGTCAAGCCAAAATTGTAATTGAAGACCATCGTGTTGTAAAGTAAGAACATGCAGAAGAAGACCTTGATCTTTTTTCGTTGAATCATTGTTTTCATCGGTAGTTTTTTCGTCGTTTAATTCACCTTTATCAAATGGATAATTAACACGAAGCCAAATGGCAATTGTCAATGGAAAATGTAATTGAACATTTTTCAATGTTTCAGTTACGATTGCAATATGTCGAATGTTTGTCGACGGCGTAATTTCCGATTCGATTTGAGGATATTTTAATGAAAGTAATTGATCGAGTGTTAGATGAAGATTACTTCCAGCTTTGGATGTTACAACGGATGACAAAGGCATTGAACAATACGATCGAGGCTGATTGGAGTCGATCTGTTGAACAAGATGTTTGAATAAACGTAGCAAAGGTCCGACAAGAGACGGATGAGTAAGAATCAATTTGAAACATTGATCAAGTTGATTGACAGTCAGAGATTGTGACCAAAGAAATTGCAAGAGTGTAATTATCAATGATATTAATATATCTTTTTGAATAAACGATGGTCGAGGTACGATTTTCGTCAGACAAGTAAATAAATATCCATCGATATTTAATTTTTTTAAAATAACACAATTGTAACTATTTGCTCGAACCAATGCTGAAAGAAATTCTAAGTACGTAACAAGATTTGTAATATAAGTTGATGTTTTCATTGTATTCTGGTGATCACTCCATTCATTATCAACATTTTGCCAGACAATTTCAAGTCCAAGTATAACTAATTCAGGAAATAGGATTAATTTCGAATAGCTCGTTTGATTTTGTTTAGCAATTGTTTCAACCGGCGTTTCATCGCTCACTGATTCGACATCGGCATAGTAGACTTCATCATCATCGTGAATATCATCGAAATTCTCGATTTCATAATTATTTATTGATGATAATGATGTCACCGATGATGATGATGACAATGCGTCTTCGTCGGACTCATTCGAGAGATGAGTTTTATTGATTGCCGAACTTTTCCAACGTGTTCGTTTGTCTTGATATTGTTGCGATAGAGACAAACGAACGAGTAATTCAAACCACGATTGATTAAAACGATTTCGTTCACTGAATAATGTGATTTGTTCGAGAACTAATTTATAATTAAATCGACTATCATTCGGTTTCGTATGATAGGATATTGAAACGAGTGTACTCGCAATAATCGATGAATGAATTGTTGATTTATTATTTAACATTAATTGAAATTGTTCGTATAAATGTAAATGACAAAGATGTCCGTAGAATTTTACACGAAATGCGGGACATTTTTGTAGGAGTATAATTAAAATATTGCAAAGATTATCAATACCATCGTTTTCTATTGACCAAGCATTCGTTAATTTAATAATCAATTGTAAAAATGGTTCGGATATATTCAAATTCAAACAGTCCGATGTCGATGTTAGTAAACATCCGAGAACGGGCAATGTATGAATTAAAAGTGTTGGAAATAATAAAGCTAATGAAATCAGTGTATCAGCTAGAGATGTAAACGGTGTATCAATAACAATATCAAATAAAAGATTCGGTAATGTTCGTATTAAACATTCGATCATTTGAATATTTGTCGAATTTTGTGCAGTGACATTCGAACGAAAATATTCCAATGATGTATTTATGCATAATTTCAATGCATACTGTTTATCATTTGTTGAACAACATTGTATAATATCAGGAAATGATCGTGCTAATTTCAAGGCGTAATTTGTTCCACGTTGAAAGAGACTATGCGATAGATACGACCAAAATAGACTGTTATCAGCAATTTGATTATCGGCAACGTGATGATGATGATGGTGATTTCGTTGTGAACAATTCGAAATCAAAAGAAAAGCCTGGCGAAGTAATTGAATCGATTGTTGTTCAATTGAACGAATGATTTTCTCGTCGGATTTTAAAAGATGATTTATTTTCGATAGTAATGGTCGATAATGTGCCAGTGAATAACACGAACATGAACCGTATGAAATCAAATACGATAAACAATCATAAATAAAGTCAAATGATGGTTGTGTACAATCGAATTGTTTAATAATTAAACGTAATAATTTATCATAGATACCACTGATGACACAAATACGTTTGATTTGTTGATTATCATCGTTATCATTTTTAATGACAATCGTGCCTTCGAATGTATTCTTATTCGTAATTGTTATTTCGAATAGACTTTGATGTCGATGAAGCATGCAAGCTTGTTCGTAACTATCGAGTGAATATGTTGGAATAAATCGACGATGTTGTTTACGTTGTGTGACTTCAGAACGATAGATTTTCAAACGTTTGAATATTGATGAACAACATTCGAGTAATGTTTTCAGCTCAATTTCATTTTGTCGATCACAATTAAACAAATGAAATAGTGAAAAATAATCACTAAGTAAAAATTGATTGATTAAAGTTAATAAATCGATTGTCACTCGCCGTTGACATGATGTAATTTCGGATAGATGACAGAGTGTTTGTTCGATTAGAAGTGCAAAACCTTGAAGACTATCGAATGTCAATTGAGATAGATATTGATTTGATGTTGTTTGAGTCGGAAGATAATTATAGAGTAGAGTTATGATTGAGCCGATAGGATTCGATGAGAAATGAGTCGTATATGATGACGGTTGAAATGAAAGAATCTGTTGGAAAATTAAAAGAACCGAACGAAGTTTTTTCTCATAGAACCAAATGATTTTTGCTTCATTGGTTAATGTTGGAAGTGTTAGATTAACGAATGATTTAGCTATTTCAATATGAGTTTTCTGTATTTCACTTAGGGATACATTGATTGAAGGTGTTGTCGTTGTCGTTGTCGTTGTTGTGGGATTTGAATCGGAATGATTGGAATGAAAATGGAATAGATGAACAATAGTATCGAATATGTAATCTAATGTTTCGAAGATATTCGAAATTTCGTACTTATTTTTCTCGATTTCATCTTTTGAAAATATGGAATTTATCGAAGGTAGATTCTGTAAAGCTAAAAAAACGAAATCAAATTCGTTCAAAGAAACGAAAAGAACAAGTTCATTTCAACCAACCGATTTCTGCATCCTCATCAGTGATATGATTAGAACAAATTGATATTAAATTTACGAGAAAAAGACCGAAATCATGACATAAAATTGGGTTTAATGTTGTCTAAATAGAAAGAATCGGTTTCGATTTTTAAAAAGCCAATAAATAGATTTCAGTTTACATGATTATCTGCATGTAACACTTGTTTCAATAGATTTAATCCGTCATGACTTAAATATTTTATTAATTGACCTTCATTATTTGTCATACAGATTGTTTGAACATTTTTATAGAACGATTGAATTAATTGTGACATATTTCGAGATATGATATAGAAAAACTAAAAGCATATCTTTCGTATACTTGTTTTAAAAACAAGAACTCATTGTTTGGCCAATTACAAACATTGCTGATAAGAAAAACGTTCGTTTCGTCGATGTGTTTACCACAGCCCCTTTTATTTTACACGGGTGTACTTCAATATCCGACCCTTCATTTAAACAAACTATCAAGATAAATAAAATATATATATATAGATGTAATGTAATTCTGTCGGATCGATTTTCATTGGACTAAATTTAACAGGCAATGGGGTAAGTTTATCGAAACTAGCGACAGTTTTATTTTATTTTAGATTATTATTTAACAAAAATCTATTTATAAGTTTAGTTCTAAAGCATTATCTGTTGTTCTTCTTGTAAGAAATTCGAATTGAGACTATCATTATCTTCGAAATTGTATCGTTGAACATTGGATTTTGACTTGACATTTGTCAAGTAATTGTCTGATTGACTCGTTGTTATAATCGTTGATGTTTTTCGTCGAGAATTACTATCCAAGACGGTCAATTTATTCGATAAAATCAATGGTTGACTTGCTTCAGTTGTCGTTGTCTTTGCTGCTGTTGTTGTAGTAGTTGTGGTTGTTGTCGATGGAACATGATGATTTAATACAATCGATGAATTTGTCGGTATTTGTGATGCAAATTTAATGCTATTGACTTGCGCTTTTAATTGTTTAGTTAGCCGCATGTTTTTCTCGGGATGAAATAAAATAATATAGATTTTCGGTGAAAAAAGACACGCTAATGCTACTGTCGCACATAGAGATATCGTAATTGATAATGTTGCGATGTGTACCTGAGCAAAGAAAAGATGAAATCGTTTTTCTTTTTTGTGTATTATTATTTAAAAATTCAAATAACTAACTTGATGCCGACCGGTTTCATGAGCGGTAAAGTAAATTGGAAGAAAAGCAAGCCTAGAATAAATCAAAGAGACAAACAAAATCATAAATTTTAACCGACAAAAATTTTCTTTACCAAAGAATACATGTTGTATAGCATGTAAAACCGATAAATTTTGTTTCATTGAAATTTTCCGGTACTTTTCGTGTTCGTACGGCATACATTGTGCAAATGACAACTAGGAGAACATTGTAGATCAATGAAAATAGAAATGAATGTTTATTCATTTGACATTTTAAAATCATCAAACGTTGATATGCAATTAATTCGACTTGAGGATGTTCGTAGGCAATCCAAAGAAGTGAGAGAAGTACTTGAATTAAAATTAAACACGAACAAATGGCGACTTGAGAATGAGGCGATATGTATTCGGGACGTAATTTGCCCTGTTTTTTCGTACTTTCGAATATTCGTGCAATACGATTCGTTTTCGTGAGTAATGCTGCATACATCATTGAAAATCCAAGACCAATACCAATACGTTGAATAACACAAGTGAATAGATTTGGTTTAGCTAAGATTGGAAATGTCATCAGATAACAAAGATGTATACCAGCAAGCATAATAAACGAAAGTTCCTTGCCACTGGCTTTAACAATGGGTGTTTGTCGTTTTTGATAGAAGAGAATAATAACATAGAGAGTCAGACTATTGCCAAGAATCGAAAGAATTATCGGTACAATAGCTAAAATCGATGTGAATTCGACTGAAGTTGTTTTCAATTGATAGCATGACGTTCGATTTTCCGTTGGCCAATAACCGAATTGACATGGTTCGCATCGTTCTTGTCCATCGTAGATGCTCACAATCGACGATTCATTACACGGCGTACAAACCCAACAGCATGCATCGCCTTGAAATTGCCGAAGTTCACCTTCTCGACACGGTTCCGAACAACGTGAAATCGGTATCGTTTTCGTCGATGCATATTCACCTGGCCAAACGATTGATTCAAGACTTAAATCTAATAATCCATTTTGATTTCGATCGATTTTCCATTCGCCAACTGAAACATATTCGTATGCCGACGAAAATAGTTCGATAATCGATGATAATTGTACTGACCGACGATAATTATAAATTCGATAATGTCCCGGTACGAATCGTTCGGAATTGAATCGAATTTCTCTCGAATCAGGCACTAGAATCAACAAATCCATGGTCTCATGAGATTTTGCAATCATCTATTTAGCTTGATTATGAAATAAAAATAGTTCTTTTTTTCTTTCTCATTCTTCTGTATGAATGCATTCGATATTGATTATCTAGGCTAATCTCTTCGACAAATTACTTTCCGTTTTTTGCCTTTCTATTTCACAACGTACTTCGAAATGTTTTTTCGAGAATTATTTGAAATAATTGTTTGCCATCGATTTCCGTCAATGCACTTGTTGAACACGAACTTTTCGTACAATTCAAATATTCATGTAATGCATGAGCGAATACATAGACAGCATCGACAATAAACTGTAATTTACTATCCCAATTTGTTTCGTTCAATTGGTGTTGCGCACAGATCGATGATGTTTTCAGATTACAATTGAAACGATTCTCCCAAAATTGATTAAACCAAGGATTTCGTGTGTGAGATTCTTTCGTTGTTTTCAGTCCATAATCGATATCCGATAGGTCAGGTTTTAATGCATTGAAATATCGATCGAATCCAGCAGGTTGATTCGAAACAAGTTCTAACGTAAGTGCACCGACAGCGATCTCATCGGTTTCACCATTGATAACAACCGATGATTCTTTTCCCTAAACGATTGAATTCTGTTATTCTTGCTATTTTTATTCATTGTTCTTACCCAAGCATCGCTTGCAATAAGCACTGGTCGATGTGTGCCATTGAATAATTTAATTGCTTGCAACAGTTTTCTTGCGTCTTCTTTAGTTACAAATAGAACGTAGACACGAACTTGAACATCGGATTTAAGTCGATCTAACATTGTCTGAAGAATTTGTTTGATATCGGCGATAGTTGCATCGCGATGAAGACGTTGTTCATCGGCGATACAAATTCGTATTTGTTTTTTCTTCGTTGAATTCATTTCGTCATCAGTTGTCGTACTTATTTTAATTAATCGTCGAAATTCTCGAAAACCACCTTCGCCATAATCACCATGAGAATAGATCGTATTTACATAGGTGAAATTCAATCGATGTAGGATATCGACGATGGCACGTGCTTGATTCGAATCGGACGGAACTGTACGAGCGAAATATTCGAACGATGGTTCGCTTAATTTCGGTGTTGTCGACGCGTAAGATATTTGAGGTAATTGAAATAATCGAAGAAGATTAGCAACATGAACACTAACTGAACTCAATGTTGCACCGACAACACCGAATACATTATCGTTTGACATCGACGTTTCCGAATGGGACGTATTCGCACATTTACATGAACTCGATGTCAAACGACTGAGAACGAAACCAAGCGATTGTTCAAGAGCATAATTATCATCCGAACAAGTGTCTAATATCAGTGCACCTAAGTCAATTTTCGGTAGTAGATCGTGTTGATTATTGATTTGTTCGATAGCAAATAACATTGCTTCCAAACGTTGTATGCCACGAAATTCACTAATTGCTCCACAAGGTTCTCGTGGACTGCCGTATTCATGAACGGGAAATAATCCACCTAGAGTTATGTTGCCTGTCCGACGAGCCGACCGACTGATTGATGATGTATTCGAATAGACAGAAATGAAATACGAAAGATTGATGACGAAATAAAACCAACGAGAATACATTCTGAGATCGAAAAACAAAATGAAGATATGAATCGTTTTTCGTTGTCTTTTGCTACAAGTTAATTCATTTGACAAAAATAATGCAATGAGATAGCGAAAGAGAGAGAGAGAGAGAGAGAAAAGAAGGAGGAAAATGAGAAAATCTTTTTTGTTTCTCGTTCTCTTCTTCTTTTTTCCTGTAATTATAGATTTTCTCTTTGTCGTCGTTGTCTTGTTTTTTTTTATGTACAAAAAGAAAAGAAAACGATCTTTGCTCATCATCAGGTATTTTCTTTTTCGGTTAATGTAACATATTTCCGATTTTTTTCTTCTCATTCTTATTCTTGTCGTTTTGAAATAAATCAAAACTACTTCAAAACACACATCTCGACTGTCAATATTGATAAATTTCGATCGATCGCCAACATCTCGCCGATCAATTCATGTCATCGCAATGAACGATTGATTGACAAATTCTTCATTCTTAAAATGACTTTGCTTACAGAGATTAGATTGAGACACAAAAAAAAAAAGAAAATTAATCTCAGCAATAGATTGTTATCGCATGTTGACTAGAACGACAGTAGTGAACATGTTTTTTGAAAAAAATCTCTTCGGTAATATCGAGAATAGATAGGTAGTGAAGCTGAATGCCGTTGTAAATTTCTTCTTTCGATGGAAATCACGATGAATCGAGTCATGTCAATGAATGTACTATTCGTGCGAATAAAGCTAACACATATATCTCCGGCATTTATGTGTCTTATTAAAGGTTGACTTGGATGATTATAGAGTTGGAGTAAAATTATCGTTTTGAGCTCGTGTTAGTTTTCATCGCAGTTCGAATGGATGCATTCGAGCGAGATTATCGTCGGATTCGAATTGATGAACTCGTGCGGCAATTGAAAATTAAATACACGATAATAAAAAATTAGAATGTGACTTCTATTCTTTTTTTAGGATAACCGAAATCAGGATTTTTCTTTTTCGGTTTGATAAATCATTTTTGAGTTCATTTGTTTTCTCAAGTGGAATGTAATTGAATAGGGAAATGAATATCATTGAATAGTTCGTTTCACTTTTTTGTTCTTCTTCTTCTTTTTTTTCTTTTTCTTTTTCTTGTTTTTCGATGTACAAAGTTGAATAACAAATTCTTCGTAAGAAAATTCGTTCGGATTTTTAACCATTGAAAACATTATTCGAAAATCTTGTTTTTCCATTGGCATTTCGCCGAATTTTGTCAACGATTGAATCAATTGATTATGTTCAATAAATCCTTGTTGTTCAACATCGAATACTCGAAATGATTCGATCAATAATTCAGCTATATTCTCATCGGTTAAATCTTCCCAAAATGGTGCAAAAATCGGTTCGATTTCATCGAGAAAATATTCATCCGTATGAAATTTTTCATTGAGACTGGTTCGAATATGTTCAATTGTTGTTTTGGTTGGATTTTGTCCAGCTAAACGAAGTATTTGTTCGATATGTTCAGTTTCTTTTTAAGGAAAAGAAAACAGAGTCGTTTCGTTTTCTTTCACAACAAATCTCTTGCTCACTAATCGTCAATTCGCCTGCGATGCTCGTTTTTATAACTCGTCGAAGTTTCCCAAGATTTTCTTCGGATAAATGTTGTTTCTCTGATTCATCATCCATACATATACATTTATTTGTTTACAACAAAAAAACGAAAAAACACACGGCGCTAATTTCTGTTCGACTTAGATTAAAAACGGAATTAATGCACATCGTTTCGATGGATACGAATTTCGATAGTATCTCAAATACCATCGATGATTGAACAGAGCTGTAAACGTTTGTCTAACAAATATCCAAACAATTAACGACGTCATCGCTGATGTTCGATGGCTGGCAATTAGTATCGAAAAATAGATCACAAATTCAAGTAAAACATTTGGAGAAGTTAAATATTCAAATATCCAATAGCCGTTCGGAATCGGATAGAATTCATTGGAATTTCGTAGTAATTTTGCTAATGTCAAATGACTATGATATTGAAAGTAACTTGCATAGACAAAGAGAATAACACCGAACAGATATTTACATAGGCTAAGATTTGTATAGGAATATTGATAATCGGCAATTATTGTCAGACCAACACATGGATAATGAATTAATTCGAATAGATATTCGAATAATGTCATTTTACTTCGATATTGTTGAATATACAAGCATTCATATAAACGGCGGCCAAGATGACAAAGAACGAAAATAAAAAGAAATACAAATGAGATATGAAATACGAATAAGATCAGATTTATCACAAGACCAATGAGATAGAAATGGTAAGAGTAAGATTTTGGAATTGAACCTTGTTTATCTAATTTCATGGATAAATTGAAATGTTTAATAAAAAAATTGAATAATGATATATTGCATTGACAATCGATTAAAATCCAAATACCGAATAGGAGTAAAAAAGCAGTTAAAAATAGCCAAAAAAATGTCAAAAATAAATTGAGATTCAATTGATACATTTGAATATTAATCTACAAAAGAAGAAGACTACAGTGTAAAAACAACAACAACAATCATCATCATTCTCGAGAAGCATTTTATTCTAAACAAATGTGTCATCATCGATAAAAGGTAATTGAGAAAATAGAACTGAATGTTCATATAAAGCTTGTCGTTGTTCATATGGTAAATTGGAGAGTATTTCCGGTGTTGAACAAGCAATTTCATGTAGTTCAATACGATAACGATGATGACGACGTCGTGCAGTAATCAAACGAAATATCATCGGTATGACTGCACAAAAAATAACCGAGGAAAATATCATGATCAATGCTAAAATAAACCAATTGTCTATTGGCATGATTTGATTGTAGAATTTGTTCGAGCACCATGGATATACAAAACAGGATCTTTGGATTTGTTATTCGTTGTTGGAGTTTGAATGGAAAAGAAAAAGAGAGTGAAATTTACATTGTTCTAGAAACAGAAAGAAATTGAGAAACCAAAGTCTATATTTTTCTGTTTTTGTTTTTATTTGAAGAAAAAGAAAAAAAAATGTTAAAGATTTATTTGAAACACAGATCTTCTTTTCTGAATCAATCTACTGTTCATTGAAATGAATTAATCAAGCCGATAGACAGAGAGAATAAACGAACGCTAAATAGCACTGTTCAATAAGAAATAAGTTTGTTTTTCTTCTTTTTTCTCTATTGCTCTATCTGACTAGCTAATAAAGAAAACACACGCACACAGAGGCAAATAAAAAGATTCAAGACTGTTTGACAAATTTAATTCGATGATGGTGCGGGAATATCACCATTACTTGCTGTTACTAGCGTATTTGTTTTGCGTTTTTTCGAGTTTGCTGTAAGTAATCCGTAGAGTTTTTGTATGAGAGGCATAGTAAAAAGCAATGAAGCGCCCAGTGATGTTCCAATTCCGATAACATAATAGGTTACTTCATGAGAATTTTTATCAGTAACAATACCTGAATCGAAAGAAAAGATTTCGATTGAAAGAAGTTCTTTTTTAATTGAAAACGAAATTTACCGAGTATTGGCGGACCGACTAAGGACGATATTCCTTGCGAGAGAAGTAGCATTCCATAAGCATTAGCAAAATTTTGTGTGCCCGCAAATTTAATGCACAAAATTGGCATGAGAACTTCTTGGGCGCATTGAAGAAAACTTATAAAAATCATTAGAACAACTAATAATGAATATTTTTTAATCGCCAATGGAATGAGTAATTGAGAAAGACCGGCTAAAGATAATGAACATGCATAGAGATACAATGGTGAGATTCGTTTCGAATCGCCCATGTAACCATATCCAATTTCACCGAAAATCGCAACTATACCAACAGCTGATACTAAATGTGAACCGTGTTTATCTGTTAGACCTTTATCTTTCATATAATCGACAATAAATGTCCATGTTGCATCGTAGAAAACCGTAATTATTGTAACCGATATGCAGAGTAAAAGAAACGGGAGTATACGAAGAACACGAACAAGTTCGCAAATATCTCGATAGATTTGTTGAAAGATAGGTTTCTTTGTTTCGTCTTCTTCTTCTTCTTCATCTTCTAAATATGTTTCCATTTTGCCTTGAATTGTGACCGAACGATGACGTTTTCGTCCGGGACCAATCGGCGAATACAAATTCGGTAAACTCAAACTACGATCAATCGAAAAATGTAACGATTGTAATTTACAAATATTTAAAACACTTTCGTAATTATAAATATTCTTCGAACATAACGCTAAATAGGAGAGATTACCACGAGGATGATAATGATGATGATGATGATGATGCGAACGAGGATTGTTCGGATTGACAACTGGAATATTATGATGTTGATGATGAAGAGGATAGTAGAAAATCGATTGTTTATTGGAATCATGCGGTCCAGTCGTTGACATTCGACGTGGTCGTCGATGATGTGAACGAGCTTTACGTTGATTAGTTGCTGCTGCTGCTGCTGCTGTTGCCGAAGGTTTAGTTAAAGGTGTTGATTTTTCAGTTGTTAGTGGTACAGTTTCATTTAAAGTTAAATCTCTATTTAAAATCGAGAGAAGAAGAAGAATTATTCGTCGGAAAAGAAAAATCGAATGATCTCCCAAGCAAAAGAAAGATAGAGCGAGCACAGAGAGGAATTATTAAGTTGAAAAGAAATATATTGATATTCATTGTTGACATACGTATTGATCTATCGAAAAGTGATTTTTTTTTGTCAATTTGAGATTGAATAGAGTTGAGTTTTGAAATGAGATAGGAAATGAAGTTCGTTGTGCTTACTTGCAACTATTCGATCGTTCGCCGATCGGTGGTACTTCGGCAGCACGAATAATTTCATCGGTTTGTTCGATTTGTGTTGTTGATGATGATAGTTTCTGTTCGGGAAAGCTACGTTCTTCTTGTTCTAAACGTCTTTGACGATATTCATCTTCTAATTGTTCACGTAAAGCTAATGGGAGACAAATTTCCGATCTTGAATATTGATCAAGTAATTCCTGTTTCGTATATTGATCGTAGAAGACCATATCATCGGTTATCGATGGTTTATGTGTCGGCGGTGGAGTGTTCGATGATGGATGAGTTGTCTTCTTTTCGGATTCATTGACATGACTTGTTGAATGAGCTGATTCAAGCGGTATTTCCGTTTGTTCGGATGATGGAAGTGCACTTGTTGTTAATGGTTCATTTAATTTATCTTGTTCGGTTTCTTCACTTAGTCCTGTTGTAACTTCATCTTCGGCTCCTCCTCCTCCTTCTTCGTCTTCGTCTTCATAATCTTCCTCATCCCATTCAACTTCACGAAATAAAGCACCAAGCGCAACAATAGATAAAACAACACCAGAAAATAATAAAATCGCACCATTCCATTCATATTTATTGATTAATTTTTGAAGAACAATAGCGAATACACACTGACCAAATGCACCACCTTGAACAAGAAAAAGAAAAAATGATTTTCACAAGCAAAGAAAACTATCGTACCGCTGATGGTTACACCCGATGCAAACGATGGTTTAGCTTCGAAATGTTCAGTCACAGCGACGACTGTCGAAACTAGAACAAGAGCATTACCAAATGCATAACATGTACCCATGGTAAAATAGAGTATTTGCAGACGACGAGCAAACGATGATGCAAATAACGATGTTGATGTTATGATTCCTCCTAGCATGGCTGTTTTTCGATAGCCTAATCGTGTTGTTGTTATTGATGCGATTGGTCCAGCTAGACATGGCACTGCATTCATCATCGATTGTACGAGTGCAATACTCGACGAACTTTGATCGGGATATTCGTCTTGTAAAGCAACGAATAGAATAGGAAAGATCGATGTTAAAGCTTCACCGATAAGATAAGTTAAAAATGATGCAACTAAAATCACCCAACTCCAACTTGATTGATATTCGATAAATTCACGCCATGGCGCAAAAAATTTATTTAAACGTTGACGAAATGTTTGAGACATTGGACAAGATTTTTTCGAATCAAGTGTTATCACATGATCACCGGTTGAGACTTTCGCTGTAACAACACGTCAAAAATAAAAAAAAACAGAAACATTAAATTAATAATCTTACTGGCGGCTGTTTTGCCTTGTTCGATATCATCTAATGTAGCTTTGCTTGCCTGTTCGCCATTAGCATGCGGATAATGAACACGTTTTTTGTTTGCAACTGAACTTAACGGGGTTGTCTGCGCTTCATATGGCTCAGTAATTTCAGTAGAAGTTTGCATTTTGGTTTTTAAATAAGAGAATATAACGGGAAAAGAATAGAATTGATGTGTATGTTTATGTTGGAAAAATAAAAAATGAAAAGAAATTCTAGGTTATATCACCAAATCTTAGTAATATTTTGAAAATATTCGATATAATTCGAAGAGGATTATTGGCATCTAGAGGTGATGAATTCACTGGAGATAATCGATTGTCGAAAGGTGGTCTCATCGACGCGAAAAGCGACGATAAGTTAATAGATTAAAACAGCAACTTTTCGAACAAATCGAAACATCGAAAGACAATTTCTATTATAAATGACAACAATTATTAAATATCTAAAAAGAGAGAGAGAGAGAGAGAGAGAGAGAAAAAACACATCCATCTATCTATCCGATTACGAACGGCAAAATCAACAATAACAACAACAATAACAACAACAATAACAATAAACATGTATAAGTCGGTTATATATATTTTTTTCTTTCTCTTTCTTTCTTCTTTCCTATCGAGTTTCAAGACATTGCCAAGTATTCGCACATTTCTTTCTTATTGATTAGCAGACATGCGAATGTGCTTCTTGTCAGACTACAATGTAAATTTCAAACGATAAGAATAGACTGTTGATTCAAAACTTTTTCAAAGTACGAAAAATACGAATCCGATAAGTACGTGAATGAATGCCTCGAATTTCGACACATATATTTCTACCGAGAGCAGAACAAAAATATCGATTTTCAATCTAAATACAAATGGAGAAAAGAAAAAAAAACACTTTCTCTCGCGTATTTGTTTTTACCTGGCCGTTAGATGAAAATAATCATAATTAAAACATCTCTATAACTCTAATAGCGCACTTGTTTCTTCCTCATTTAAAAAAAATGAAATACGATATTATTTATTATTTATCTTCAAGAACGTCAAATAACACAATGCTTTTTTTTGTTCATTAATATTTGCATTCCCCTGAGCAACAACTAGCACGGATTTATCATGTCATAACAAAACTAAATCATTTTTTTTTCATCACGTTCTACTAACAAAACGAAAATTGAATTTGAATTAGCAGACGAATGGAACAAAACAAGAATAACTCACCGATTTAAATAAGAAGAAAAATATATTATTTATAAATTCAACATACTTCGCTGGAGAAAAATAAATACTTAAAGGTTAAATTTCTTTTTTTTTATATTCGAAGTTATTTTCTCTCCTCTCTTCTCTTCATTTTTTATCAATATTGCCTATCTTAAATAAGACGTAAAAAAAAGAAGAGGAATGATATCTATCTAAAGAAAAATATTTTCTGTTAACTCAACCTTGAATAAACTCGAGTTTGAAAATATTGGTAAAATTGACGTGACATTGTTTTTTCTGTTGAGTATCTTATCTCAAAAGTCTTCGAGTGCAAACCTAATATTTGATCTTATCAAGGCGAAATATTCCAGGAAAAAATGAATGTTTTGTACCTACGAAGTCGAGAGATTTAAATTCTTATTGCTTTCTGTTTTACGTCATCGATGTTGTTGTGAAATGAAAAACTTTTTTGTCCTAATCGATCAAGAGAACTTTTCTTTTTTTTTTCCATTCTCCGCGTTAGAATACGTTGACAAACAAACGAATCAAATTCAGAAGTCTCATTTTTATAGAGGTCACCACTGTGTGTGAATAAAAATATATAGTCTATTTTATTATATTTCATTATTCAAAAAAGTCTTGATCACTATCATCGTTGGGTTTCGTCGCCGAACGATTGTTGATTTTCATTGTCGATGTTGATGATGTCGAGTCATCATCGTTATCATCGAACGCTGAACCGTTTCGTAATTTCTTCATCCATGATGATGATGATGAGAGTTGATTGTTAATTTGCTTTTTACTACTCGATGTTTCGTCATCAGAGCTCGATGTTTGAGTACCGGCAAGTTTTTCTAAGATATGTTTGAATAAACTTTTTGCTTTATCCTGTATATATAAAATATTGGCTGGTAGAAATGCAAGAGAAAATTTATTGATTATTGTTGAAATATTCATAATATGATTTTTTAATAATTGACTGAGATGATCAATTAATCTTAGCCAAAGTTGTCGATCTTGTTCAGGTATCATGTGTGCAATAATATTCTTATCTAAATCTTGGATGTTCATTGAAAGAATGTCTTCAGTTAATAAACATTGATGAACGGTTGTTCGACGAATAGTCGATGGTAGTTGATCGAGAATAATCATTGAAATCATCGTTGAATCGTGATCTTTCAATTCATTCGATTGTTGTCGATTGGCAAGATCGAGAATCGTTCGTTTCTGTGTGATTGTCGGTGGGTCAACACGATAGAATTTCTTTTTATCGATTGCCTCTCGAAATTCTCGTTCGAGATAATCGAGTAGAAAACTCAAACCTTGACGAGTTAAGTCCATTCGTAATGAACCCGTACGTTTAACATTCGAATAGGCCATCGATTCGGACATCGATTGTTCGTCTTTATTTATTGGAGAATTCGTTTTAAGTTGATCTTGATAATGTTTGATTAACATCGATGAATCCCCATCGTACGATTGTTGAACTTGTCGTAGATTGCCACTGCTATCTAAATGAATTTGATCGGCGAGACGAGTATAGTCGTCGATGGGCGGTTTGATTGATATCGGCCGTTGCCACTTGGGATAGTGAGATTCAAGATAGTGACAATATTGATTTTTTAAATCGATTAAATGTTGTGCATCGAAATGTAATTGATCGAGACGATCTTGTGCTTGGGAAAGATCTTCGATTAATTGCAGATTTCTCTGTTGTGCTCGTTGAGAATCTTGATTCAACCGTTGAAAATATCGTTCGATATGTGCGATTTGTCGTTTTTGATACGAATGCGAACTTTTCGATGACATCAAACGAAGTTTTTGTTCGAGTTCAAGACGTTTTTCTTCGTTTTTCAAGATTTTCAAACGGAGATTTTGACCAGTTTGCTGAACACCAGGCAGTACTGGCGCCATCGATGAAAAATTCATTGAAGTCTTTTCTGTCCTCTAGCGTTGACAAACAAGACGAACGCGAAGCTCACATTTGATATAACACAAGGTGGAAGAAGAGAAGAAGAAAAAAAGAAGAAAAAATACACGCACATACTTTTGTTCTGTTAAAAGAATTCTTTCTTCTTATGTTCTCTCTGTGTACGTGAAGATCGCCATGAGCAACCGTTGTAATAATCTGACAGAAGAGAAGAGAAAAATGACGAAGAAGGTCGTCAATAAATGCAAAAGAAAGATCTTAAATCTATTTAAAAAAAAAAACTTCGATCAGATTCATTAATTTCAGTAAGTCGGCATTGAAAAAAAAAGAAAAGGTGAAAAGTAAACGAAAATGAACGAGGTCTTTGTAGACTTTTTTTTTGTTTGTTTGAACACATTCGAATAAATTATGTCTTTCGCATTTTCGTTGTTTAATCAAACAAACCGAAAGGCATTTTATTTTTCTTCTTTTTCGTCTTCTATTTGCATCAAGTAAGTAAAGAATTAGACATATTTCTCATTTTGTTTTCATTGTTTCTTGATTTTTTTTCTTTTTTTTACATCTCTATCGAACGAATTCACTTCATCATTTGTATTTCTTATACTTATTCCATTACATTTTCTTTTTTATTTCAATTCCAGATGTTGTAAATAAATAAAATACATTCGCAGAAGAACAAAAAACAATCTTAATATCCAAATGGCGAAGTTTCTCTCGCGTTTATTTAGTACACGTAGTTCATCGCCTAAACGTGGATCATTTCATGGTTCGCAATCGTCGATTAACGATGCGAGTCGACGAACAGCAAGTTCAGCAACAATGCGAACGGCAGCTTCATTGGAAAATGTCGCTTCGTATGATGTTCGTCAAAAAGAATTGGATAAATACAAATTACATAAAGCTTCATGGGAAGGCAATCTCAATAAAGTTCAACGTCTTGCTCAACCGGGTCAAATTGATTCCAAAGATCAACATGCTCGAGTAAAATAAAGATGATTTTTGTTCCGTAGAAAAGAAATTTAAATTCTTGTTTCTCGATTAGACGGCTTTGCATCTTGCCGTGGCACGGGGACATATGAATGTCGTTCAACATCTTGTTCACGAAGGAGCAAAGTTAAACGTTGTCGATCATGAACAACGGACGCCGCTGCTCAAAGGTGTTCTAAGTGGAAATCAAAATCCACAATTATATAATCACATATGTCATTTTCTGCTCTCCGAAGGCGCACATAAGTGTAAGATATTTAATATTCAAATAGCAACAAAAAAAAAGATTTTTTTGTTTCGGTTTTCAATTAGTTATCAATGCTGTTGATATTCATGGAAAGAATGCTTTACACTATGCGGTTGAATTTGGCAATGGAGAACTAGTTCAATTGTTTTTACAATTCGATGATTGTGATCCGAATTTTCGAGATCGTGATCAAATGACACCATTGCATTTAGCTGTCAAACACAAAAATCCGGATATGGTCTATACACTTTTATCTGAAGATAATCGAAAGCAAGCTGATCCGAATATGGTCAATCGAAATGGTCAAACGGCATTGCACATGGCCGCAGCGACTGGCGAAGAGGAGATTATTCGAATTATTTCGAGATCGAATCTTGACGAACCATGTGATCCGACAATTCTCGATGCACAACAATTGACAGCGTGTCAAATAGCTCGAGCTAATCATCATGAAACATGCGTGAAATTAATTCAAGAATATGAACAAAATGTTGTGAGTTCATTGCCAAGACGAACACATGGAAATGTATCGATTAATGAACAAGAGATTAATCCGATTTTGTCCGATAATCGGAAAGGTTTTATTGGAAACGATGATTCAACAGACGATTCATCATCAACAGCAGGTGATTCATCATCACAACAAAGTAATTTACCAGCTAAACAGTATACAGATCGAATTGGTCCTCTATCAACACAACCGAAACAGGAAACACGAACTCTAGCAGATATGATCAAAAGCAATCCGCTGCAACCAGATATACCAAAACCAGCGGCAACTAATCAAACGTTAGCAAGTATGATCAAAAGTATACCATTACAACAAAATGAATCATCACCATTTGGTATCTCTCCAACATTTCCTCCTGACAATTCGACTTCAAGCAGTTTTTCAATGACTAAAGGCATAATCGGTACGAATATAATTGCTGGTCAACCAGTCACAACACCATCTGCAACGACTACAACGAAAAATGTCACGCTCAGTGCGCTCGTTAATTCTTTGCCACAACCAGATTCAACTCGATCAACTTCAGATTCATGGCCTCAAGACTCAACATATGCTCATCAGCCAGTTCGACAAGCACAACGAGTTGATAATACATGGGATAGTTCATCATCAGCTCATTCCGATGAAGAAAATAGTACCTATCATGCACCAGCACCATCAACTAACTTAACTAAACCACCGACATTAAATGGAACAGCCATGTTTACAACGCCTATTTTACCGAATAATGATTCCGATGAATCGAGAAGCGATGAAGATTCTATCGAAGCTGCTGTTAAAGAATTAAATACTCGAAAAGCTGCATTAGGAATTGAAAATCTCGTTAACAAACAAGTCGTTAATCCATACAAACCACCACCACCACCACTACAACCGCAACAACAATCATCACTCTTCAATATTCAATCACCTGCAAGTGAAGATTCATCTTGGACAACATCTTCTGTCACTGCTCATAAAGAACCTGGTGCTATTCAATCGCTTGTTCAACAACAACCATTAATAGCCAAGAAAACATCGGAAGCATTATGGGATGATTCTCGTCCATTGAGTGCCGATTTCAAACAGGGTTCATTCTCACCGAAAAAAGTTCAACAAAATAGTAGTAGTAGTACTAGTTCCGATACAAGTGATCTCGATGATGATGAGAACAAATCGTCAACAATCGTTAAATCACCATTAACACATCTCGTTCAACAAAATATTCAACCTGTCGAAAGCAACAAACCAACAGGAGTCGAGAATCTCGCGAAAATCATGGAGTCAATGATGCATCGACCTGTTCTCATTCAAAAACAGTAAATTAATATTTCAACAAGTCGTTTCATTGAATCTGTTTTTCTTCTTTTTTCAATAGACTAACACCACCGAAAACAATCAGTGCTCTTGTTCCTTCGCCGTTAATCAAACGTTCGGATTCATCATCATCATCAACGAATAATAGTTCATTTATTGACGATACTGTTCGATCGATATCGGCACCAGTCAGTAATAAACAACAAACATATCACGAGGAACTTCATCAACGTAAAATAAACAATTCAAAATAGTTGAATTTACAGATTTGTTCTTTCTCTCAATTAGAACATTGGTCGGAGATAGGCAACGATGGAAAGGATTTCAAACTTATCTCACGAAATTATTCCAATGAAATAGTTCAACAATCTCAACGTGTAACACCACGTACATCGATTCATCATGAATTCAATAATCTACGTGGTTCGATGTCTTCATCGACATCATCGATTCAAAACAATATGGTTTGTTTATCATTCGACGATATTTTCATTGTTTTTCGAAACGATTTATTTGTCATCTAGGAACGGATTAGTGAATTAAAAGAAGATATCAAACAAATCGAACGTAAACAAGAAGATAGTTTAGAATTGAAACGTCAGCTGAAGGATATGGAAAATAAAAAGAATAATTTCGAAGCTTTGTACAAGAAAAATGATCAATTATTACGCGAAACGGAAACAAAACTAGAAAAAGAAATCAATGAAAAACAACGTTTAGAATGGACAACAAAGAATTTGAACATGGAATTGAAAAATGTCAAACAAAAACTCGATTCATTAGAAGAAGAACGAAATCTTCTCGATCTACGTTGTAAAAAGCTCAAAGAAGAAAAAGATCTATTTGGTAAATGCTTTTTACAAACTGACACAAATTTGAACTTGAGTGAAGAACAGAATACATACGTACATAAATGTTTTTCGAGAGAGTAGTCAAGTATACTGTTACAATCTATATGTATGGTTGCCACTTTTTCTTTCGTCGGGTCATTTCGACAATCAACAATCAACGAAATTGACCAGCAGTCAATGCTTTTAACTTCTATATTTCGTCGTGAAAATCGATCTGGTTACTTGCCTTTTTTTTTCTTTCATTTTTGAAATTTGAGATCGAAAAATGTTTTGTTTTTTTTCTCTTGTCTACAGAAGAAAAAGTTCGTGTTCATCAAGTCAATAGTTTACAAACGGCTGCAGCTGGTGTTCTTCGAGAAGAAGATATCGAAAAAATCAAAACACGCCATCGAGAAGAAATGAAATTACTCTCAGCTGAAAACGATGATCTCCATCAACGAACTAAACAATTACAATCCGATTTACAATTACATAAAGAATCACTCGATGTTACAATTCGTTATAAGATCGATTTAGAAAAAGCTTTAGAAGAAAAAACTTATCTTCAACATGAACTCGATCGTTTAAAACACGAACGAGATGCTATTGAACAAGATAAACTTGAATTAAAAAGCAGATACGATAATTTACAAGAAGAAATTCGAGTTCTTCTACAAGATCGTTCGAAAGTCGAACAGAAACTTTCAGCTGAATTACAAGAACAAATCAAACAACGGCAACGTTCAACGGATGATGTTAAAAAATATAAAACACAAATCGAACAATTAAATCTAAAACTCGGCGATGCCGAAGCACGTCTACTTGTTTTACAAACTCAAAATGAAGCTTTAATCGCATCGAAAGATCGAAATATTAAAAATGAATTCGAAAGTTTAACTCAACGTTTAAATTTAATCGAAGCCGAGAAAACCAGTGCCGAACAACGTTATCTTCATGAAAATAAAGAACTTGCCAACAAACAACAACAACAACAGCAGCCGATTTCACCAACACCAGTTGTTCTTCTCACTACAAATGGTCATCAACATTCACCATCGTGTGTTAAATGTGATACACTTCAACGAAGTTATGACCAAGAACGTGAGCATCGTTTACAAACAGAGAAGGATAACGAACGTTTACGCGATGCTGTTTCACGACAAACGAATACAACTGAAAATACGAAACAAATGCGTTCGGAAACGGAAAATGTTAAACAAGAATTAGAACGTCTTCGACAGACATTCGAAAAACTTGTTTCCAATTATGAACCACCCAATAATTATCAACAACAAGCACAATTGCATTCACATATCGATATTTTACGACAATATTATGAAGATGAATTTCGAAAAAAACAATTATTAATGTCGAAATTACCGCAAGCAATGTCAACGCCTAATCTCAACGTTAATTTTCATACGACAAAACATCAAGATATCGATCATTCGCATCATATCAATGGCAATTGTTCAGTTTGTTCGAATTCTCGTTTACTTAAAGAACGTTTAGATAATGCCATCGATACAAGTCTAGCTGATCAACGTATTCAAACAATAAAACAAATACCAATTCTTCCTCGACAAAATTCATCGATCTATCCAACAAATTCAACTTCAACACTATCATCAATGGAAATTCTTCGTAAACGTTATTATATTTAACAAAATCCAAACAGTGACTAAATAGAAACAGATCATTTTTTTTTGTATATTATCTAGGTGATAGGAATGTTTTCGTATTCGTATTCTTGTGGTGCTTTTGTTTATTCTGCTTGAGATCATCAGTTGGTTTGAAATAAAGAAAAAATAACTTTTTTTTTCTATGCTAATTGGTTGTTTGATAATAAGGAAACTATATTATTTAAGAAAAAAAGAAGACAGGTTAGACTTGATGTTGAAATGATCAGTTATTTGTTGACTTCGTCGACAGGTGGCGAATATCGGTCTGAAGGTTTACGATGATATGTCGTTTCTAAACGATCATGAAGACGCGATGTACCACGATGCATTTTATAAACATCGTCTGTATATCGTCTGCCTTCTTCTCGAGCACTTTTACCACGCAGTGCAGCAATAAATGCGAGAAGACCTGTGCCAAATAATGAGAACACAACACAACGAGCTCGAAATTTGTCCTTAGTTTTTTGATAAACACGATTACTAAAAATCAAAATCTATTCTTCGATATTTTCATTCAAATGAATTTCTTTGAACATACGGTATTGTATCGGGCACATCGCCTATGCGACTGTAAAGTCCACCAAGAACCATAACTATTTTACTTAATGAGCCGAGATGAACAGCTAGAATAAAAAAAGAGAATTCAATGAATTGTACAAAAAAGAATAATATACGTACGAACACTATCGTAGGATCCGCCAGATTCTTGCGTTTTATTTACATCATCATTTGCTGGAGATTTTTCAGTTAAATAACGAGGAGTTGTGCTAAATGGAAGGCTTGTTTGATAAATACGAGCTAAAGCTGACGTTTGACGTACAACTGATTTACTAATCATAGACATGTTCAAAAAAATCTGAAATAGGTTACACGGACACTCGGTACAATCTGTCGATTCAACTCTGGTATACGAAATGAAAGAGAAAAGTAAAAATCGACACTATTTATTGGTTACTAGTTTGTAGTCAATGATTGTCAAACGAATGAAAGATGATGTCTCTAGTAGTTGTATAACTACATCTGTCTGGCTCTTTATTCAGCTTTACAGTGGTTTATTTCTTGTTTATAAAGCCAACTAAATTTGGTTTTTATTTATTTAAAAATTAGTTGTTTTCAACACTTTTTTCTTCGAGTGATGTCTGATGAGCATATTTGATCTTTTTCTCTTGTTTAAATCGACGAATTTGTCGAGTTAAACGAACTAGAACAATGATAATTAACAAGATAAATATCACCCAACGATAATAATAATTCCAATTATTGTCAATAGTATTTGTTTGATCTATATTGAGACAATGAAATGCAACGATGAAGAATAGATAAGGCGAATAAACCGATTGAAATTCAATTGAATAACGGAATTGATCGATATATGAATAGAGAATAATAATGAAGAGAACAATGGAATAACCAATGGTTGTAAGAGTTGAAATTTCCAAATCGAGATGAAAGGCAAAACATTCAATCGATGAACAAATTGCTACATAGGTGACACATGTTGTGTAAAGAAAAAGGACATTCAAAATGAAATAACGATTGATTCGCTGATCGATTGTTCTGTGAAATCGAATAGAAAATGAAGTTTTTAGAAGAAGAAGATGAAATTTACTTGAGTTTTTCTTCGTATAAAATTAATTTGATAGCAATTAAACGACAAGAAATGCTGAGCAGGATCAAACTGATCAATAGACATGCAGAATCAATCTATGAAGAATAGTTGTTTTTCGGATATATTTAAATCAAATCGAATTTACTTCGGGTGGCAATAGTGTTTGACTGAGAATTTGACATCCAACTGCAAAAATCATCAATAGACAAAATGTTCGATTGAATACATTCGGATTTCGATAGAGATAACCGAGATGAGTAAATCGAAGAATAAATGTCAGCATATAAACGCAGCATAACGCCTTTTCAGCAAAATATTTTCAAGAAAAAAAATCGATTCCAATCAATCTACCTGAGAAATTTCAGCAAAACAAATGAGAAAATATTCAATATGTGAATCAGATCGTAATTCAGCTGTATAAACTCGAGTTAGTTCCGATGGTTTTAAACTTGACCAAAATGCTTTATCAATCAATAACAAATAAAAACAAACGATTCAAAATCAATAATTACGTGATGATGCTTGCAGATCTTCGGATATAAACGATCGTAATGCATGAAGAACATACAGTACGGCAGTAAGAATAAGAAAGAGGATTTGACTTTTTTTATGTCGATATTTCGATCGTACGGATGGTTCGACTTCGTTTTCGGTCAAAGGAAAATCACCAGCATTGAGAACGACATGTTCAGGTTGCGATGTAACTTGTGTTGATGGATTTGACTAAGTCGAATAACGAAATGCAGAACTTTGTGTATTTGAAATTGAAAATTTACTTTCCAATGTCGTAATCGAACATTGTTTATATCAGGTGTCTGTTCTGGATTGATATAGATAGGCGGTACTTCCATGATATTCAATGAGATATGCCACGCAAGCACCGAAACAGAATGTTTATTGAATGAAAAGAAAACGCTCGGATTTTTGCCTTTCCATTACACCCCAAACAGCTGTTACCAATTTTATATTTTTTCTTTTTTTTTCACAATCTTCAACCTTCAGCAATACATATATGTATCAGTCTATATTCTGGAATGTATTTTATTCACAAAAAATTTTGCCACGAATACTTGGTATGTATACTTAAACGTCGTGGGAAAAAAGTCGAAAGTAAAAGTGGTTTTCTCCGATCTCGAAGTTTATCCAGTAAATCGAATTTACCTTCAAAATACAATGAATCGTTATTTCTTCTGTTTAAACATATAAATAAGACAGATGTACGCATCAACAGAAATAAATGTATCAAATGATTTCAAGGTAATTATTTGCTTATTGGATTTTCTCTAATGTTAGAGAGAGAGAAAGGAGCAAAGAAAAGAAGAAAGTATTCGGTGTGTTTTCGTATTATGTTGACATTGTTTTCTTGTTGATCGTGATCATCATCTTACAATGATATAATGGAACTTTCAATCTTTGGAACAGCAAACTGGAATATTTTTTTATATTTTATTGTTATATGAACGATGTTTTTGTTTTCAATAAAGAACATTATTGAGTTTTTATTCAAAATTCAGATAATTTCTATTAACGGAAAAAGAAAGAATAAAATTTTCTTAAGGGTAATAATAAAAAGTATTTCCTATTTTATGAAGTTGTATCGTTGACAACACTATCGTTAATAATTGGGAATGTAAGTTAGCGCTTGTATGCGATTGGTTTTTCCTTCAATAAACGAACGAACGAATACGTCAGAGAGAGTCAGTCGTCATTCTTTTTTCTTTCTTTTTTTTCTTCTCCTATGTCTTGTTTATCTATCCTTATTGGTCTTAGTTGATATTCTTTGTCCTTGAAATATCGCATGTATATTTTCTTTCGATTCAATTAAAATATTCTCCTATTGAAAAAGCATTTGTTTGCCAAGGCAATTTCTTCGTCTTCTTCTTTTTTTTACTACGAGCGAAATAGAATCAATCGATGTTAGTTCATATGGAAACAGATGTTCTCATCAATATCTCTCTTTTTGTTTAACCTTCCTGTCTGATAGATGGCAAGCCAAGAAAAGAAACTCTATTCCTGCTGATTCCGTCTCGAGTCATACAATCCAAAGAAACGTGGTTTTGATTGTTGTGTATTTATTTCAGATGAGAAGACGTCGACACATGTGTTTATTTATGGTCGGTCTTGTCTACAGTTAACCACCTACTTGGAACTGTTCATTTCTCATTTCCATTCCAGTAGTGGTGCGTGCGTGCGTGTGTGTGTGTGTGTCAATCAAATCTAAAGTTTATTTCAATTTGTATGTCCTATGCGACCGCATCTAGTAAAGGTCCATCGACCGTCGATTGTGAGGTCTTAACGGGTATGTTATTCTCATTAGAACGAGACATTGTGTCTTCTGATTGATGATTGTATATATTTAGACATTCATACTCAATCCAATTTAGCCGAAGTCGAAATAGTTAGTCTTGTCCAAGAATTAATTCCACGTTATCGTTTACGTGCTGAAACTGATTTCGTTTGTTCTAACGAAGATTTCATTCAAACTCCACATATAAACGGTTCAAACTTCGAACCACTCACCAATCAACAGATCCGCGCTCTCCTCGACTATTACAGTAAGTTGCTGTCTCATTTTTTCTTTCAATCTCCCTTCATCAAAATTCTTTAGCTTTCTAATCACAATGCTTATTCATGGTAAATCTAAATGTTTAGTCCTTCTCGTTATTGTTTAAAGAATATTTTGTTGGAAATTTAACTTTCGCGATTTCGTTTTAGGTTCATCGAGTAATCGAATCAGTCAAATGACGAAAACATATCATGATATGAATGCTGTAACTCGCATGTTAGAAGACCGTGAAAATGATTTACAAATGGCTGTTAATCTTGGTTTTACGTTACTTTCGAATAATGATTCATTACGAAATCAAGTATCTTTACTTGAAAAAGATATCGAACAAACAACTGAAATTGTTAAACAATTGAAACATGATCTGATTTTAAAAGAACGATTGATTCGATTCTATTCGGATTTAGATGATGAATATGAGTCAATCGAATCGAAGTAACTAAAGAATTGAACGAAGAATTTAATTGTAGAATTTGTTTTTGTTTGTGTTAGCCAAATCAATAGTCAACATTACGAACAAAAGATTCGAAATCTTGAATATCAAAATCAAGAATTACGATCTGAAGTACGTCGAAGAATTGAAAAGACAAAAGAAAAATTTGATTTTTGACTTGATTTTAGAGTTTACAATTGAAACTCGATAGCGAGAATTTCGAACAACAAGAACAAGCCATTGTTGATCATTTTGCTCATGCTTTAGGTACGATGACTAAGTCCTATTGAAAAATAATTCTACATATTTTTTGTTTGAATTCTAGCGAATGCAAATACTGATATCGATAGTTTACAAACTGAAGTTCTTAAGAAAGCCGATGAAAACCTTAAACAACAAGAAGAAATTCGTTGTCTATCGAAAGATATGTTCGATGTTCATCAACGATTGAAAGAATTAAAAAAAGAGAATGAAGAATTAAAAGTTCTCCTATCATTAACCGGAAAAACTCGTCATGAGTACGAAACTAAAGTACGTCGATCGTTATTCGAATTGATCATTTTCAAAAAATAACTTCGATTTAGATTGAAGAATTAGAAAAAAACTACAGCGAATGTTTATTAAAACTCGAAAAATCTCAAGAAGAAATAAATTCTCTTCAGAAAAATTTCATTCAAAATTCGCCCTCAACTCCGATGAATGATTTCAATTCCAGTCATCATCAAACAGTCTTCTTATCACCTATTGAATATGCCAATTATATGAGCCTAGAAAATTCCCTCAAATCCGAACTCGAAGAAATTCTCGAAGATCCCAATCAACTTCATTCGTCGAAGAAAAGCCTCTCGAGACGATCCTCACGACGACGTGCCAAACGTGCATCGATTACTGATCTCGACGGTGATTCATCGATGAATGATTCAGCTTTTAGCGACACTGAAAGTTTAAGCAGGTAGATTGATGCATGAAGAACGAAATCAGATGATTTCATGCTTTTTTTTCTCCCCCTCGAATAACCCTTAGTGCTTCGTCGTGTCGGTTTTGTCAGCGATCATCACCTATTCCCATCGATGATTTGAAGTATGTGTTCGAAGTACAAACGAAAATGAAAGAAAAAAATCACGATGTTTGTAAATAGATCGATTTCGAACGGCAATGAACGACGATTACCGACGGGTGTTTCGTCGAAACTACGACTGGTGAAGAGATTAGAAGGTTCGAATATGTTGAAACGATGGAAAGAATTAGCTGAACCGAGTTTTTCATCGTGTTTACAAACGATACCTGGTGTTTATACACGCGCTGAGATTTTACAAGAAGTCAACGAAGAAGATGAAGACGAACTGCTCACACCACAGAACGATTTCGAAGAACGTCTATCGATTAGTCTCGATCGACATTCGCCAGAAACGCCGATTCATTCACAGTAAAATTTCGTTTCAATCAGAGAAGCGAACTGAATTTTAATTTTCATAGTTCAAATCAACGAATTAATCTTGTTGCACTGCTAACTAAACAAGGTTTAACAGCCCGAACAATCAAATCATCGGAACAATACTCGGACTTTGAACGAGCATTTCTCACCTGTCCATTGCCCAATCGTTTTCAAAAACCAGCTCCAATACCCGATTTCGATGATGATGAAGACGAAAATTCCTCTTCCTCCGATGAAGAGCCAACGACTCCACCTTCGTCGCCAACACACGGTGCTCAATTTCAAACCAGTGCACTTCTTCATCAAGTCATGCAACGTTTAATGAAACTTTCATTGAACACATTCGAAACACTTGCCACAACTCTCACATCATCGAATCAACCAACGGAAATTTCACCGCAACGGCTGCGTCGTGTAAGCACAATCACGCCTCCGTCATCGCCAACGTTCGATGGGCCTGCTGCACCCACGCCGAATACAGCGATGCATGCAATCAAAACGAGCGCTTTCCTTCGAGCTTCGTCGTTAAATCCATTCATGAAGAAAACTATCCGAAATGTATTCAATAGTATCTCACCAATGGAAGGACCATCGCTTGGTGACGAGTTTCTCAAAGGCTGTCTTCCACGTCTATAGATCTGAATAGTTTAGCCTAATGTTTTTGTGTCTCATTGTCATAATCTGCTACAAACAATTTATTTCTGTACTGTTTTCGTATTTGTTCGCTTCTTTTTTTTTCGCTAGGAAGAAAAAACAAAAGATGTTTCACTATATATTTTTTTGTATTGTGTATGCATGCTGTTTATTGATTGAATAAAAGAGAGCTAACGACATCTGACATTCGCTATGCGATTGATGGTAGGAAACTAGCAAGTCAAATAAGAGTATAAGGTTTTTTTTCTCTTCTCTGAATAATATTTTCAGATGATTGCGGTCTAAGAAAACTAAATAATGCTAATTGCTTCAAGTATTCGTTCGACTAGTCGTCGTTTAGTGGTGAATACGTCACGATTGTCGTTGTCGACAGTTACTCAACCGAAATCAAATGAGGAAAATAAAGAAGCTGTACCATCGAATGATCTCTTAGAAGCACAACGACTTGCTAAAGAACAAAAACTCCATCAAACAACAGCAATTGTTCCGCCAGTGGCAACGAGCACTGATAAATTTCAAGCAGGTCTATCTCCAATACCATCATCATCGTCTATCACTCCGACAGGTGATGGTCTCTTTCAAGCTACGAAACCATTAAATACACCAGTTTCACCTGGAATACCAACACTATCATCATCATCATCGATTAATCCTCCCGAAGAACCAAAAAACAAACTCGAACAAATACCATCATCGGGTTTCTCTGCGTTTCTTCACAGTATTAGTTCAGGTCTTCCATTTTTCCCATCAAAAACACCTCGATCTATCCCAATTAATCTGGCCACAACTCGAGAATATTATCTTCCTCTTACTCGTCCATCATTAATCCGTTTAATAGCCACTGATTCCGAACTACTCGACAATCCCGATGATCGTCTTCTATTTCATCAATTATGTCAAGGTTTTGATAGTGCTGTTGTTCAACGATATGCACCTGTTTTAAACGAACTCAAAACTCTTTTCAATCCATTAAATCCCGACAATGAAACACTTGACAATCGTCGTGCTTCCTATCGTGATCGTTTAGACAACGAATATTGGTTGTTACAGAAGATCAATGATCTACTACAACGTGCTAATTTCAAAGAATTATCACGAGATATTCTTCTAGATAAATTTATTCATCATGAAAATTCAAATTTAAATCTACATATTAATGGTTACGATTACGATGTTTTGAAATTTTGGACACTCGGCCGAGAACAAATTTCAACATCGAACAAATCCTGGTGGAAAAAATCAACGGACAATAATATATCGAATGATTATTTCAAACGTGTTATTGTCGCCATTCGATTAAAAGGTCATGATCGTTTGTATCTCAAAGCGTATCGAGATGTGCCTTTACAAAATCTAACTCAATTATTACCTGTTGGTCAATTGAAAACAAGCAATTTCGATCAACAATTATTTCGTGTCTCACTTGGTCTCGGTGCGAGTACAGCTGTCACACATTTACTAACAACTATGGCTGATTATCCTGTACCTGGTTTAGTTTTAACTGGTGGTTGTTTGTCAGTTTTATTCGCACTTTGGTCATCGAGAAATTCTTATCAATCAAAAATCAATTATTTATCGCATATGAATCGATTATTATTTTATAAAAATATCGCTTCGAATAAGCAATTATTCGCTATGATCATCGATCGAGCCGAAGATGAATTAAGTAAAGAAGTGTATGTAGAATTCTTTGAATAGATCGTAAGATTAACTTAGAAGATGATTCTCTTGATTTAGTTTACTTGTCTACATGTTTATTCTTGCTAAACAAAAACAAAATATTTATTTAACAGTTAAAAATCTTGAACTTGAAATCGAAAATTGGATTCAATTGAATACGAATACTTCGATTACATTTAACAGCGATCAGTCAATAGAATTTCTTCGTAAACTCGGTATTCTTCTTGCTGATGAACCGAATCGACCCGGTTGCTTACGAGTTCTGCCCTTCGAACAAACTGTTCATATTCTTCCGAAGATTTCTCGAACATTAAGCGAAAAAGCTGACGAATGGGACTTAATCGAAGGTTACGATCGAAAATATTTCGAAGTCGATTGGCAAATAATGCTCAATGAAGAGAAATTTCTTCAGACAAAACGTTGGAATTGAGCATTGACTTTATTTCTCTTCTTTTTTTTTTTAAATAAAACCAAAACTTAGCTTTTCTTTGTTCTTGACAAAATGATATTGATGTCTAAATGTTTTGTTGTTATCATCAATCGTTTATATCTGCCTTTACCTGTACTGTATGTCATCAAGGTTTTCGCTGTTTCTCTTTTTTCTCATGCGAAGACGAAAGAAGAAGAAGAAGAACAACAACGAAAAAAAAAAGAAAAACGAGAAACACAAGCATACTCACACGCATTGAGAGAGGGTGGCGGGATAAACAAAAACAGCAGACGAAAATGTATTTATCGAAATTCGAACAATTACCCGATGAAATTCTACTCGAAATTTGCATTTATTTGAAACCGTATGACATTATCTATAGTTTCGGGCAATTAAATACTCGTTTGAATCAAACGATAAGTCAATATCGTCGCGATGCTGATCTTCATCATTTAACATTCAAACAGTTTTCACATTGGTTTCATTGTTTATTAAATTTAACAGCTGATTCAATTCAAAATCTTGTTCTCAGCAATTGGAATTCGCCAGGACAGATTTGTTTATTCAATCAATTAACTAAAGCTTACTCATCACTTTCGAATCTTTTCCCTCGGATTCGACAACTTCGTCTAATCGATTTTACCAATCATGATATCGATATTCTTTCGAAATTGGATCATATCGAAAGAATATTCATCGATACTGATGCATTAATCCCATTGAAATACTCGACACATATTCTCTTCGATAAATATCTCTTCTGTTCGAAGAATTCATTCAAAGAAATTCGATTATGGGGCATCGAAGGTGGCATTCGTTTGCAACATGATGAAAGTCTATCGTTGAATTCGAATCTCGAAAAACTAACGATTAGTGCTGCATCCATCGATGATATGATTTTGTTATTCAAACGATCACCGAATTTAACACATTTAAATATCGAAATTGTACAACATTCGATGTCACAACCGAAACAAAATGCTACATCTGATATTCTACCGAAATATCTGAAATTTTTTCATTTTCAAACAACGGATCAACATGTTCTTTCATTCGAAGATCTCGATAAACTCGTTACAAATCTTCCAAATCTCGAATTTCTTTCGTTAGACATGGACACAAATGATTGGGATTATACCGATGGATTTCGATGGCAAAATATGCATTCGACTATGGCCAATTTTCAATTGATTTATTTTAAATTACGAATTGCTTTTAATTCGAATTTAGATTGTTTCAATGAAGAACAACTTTTACAATCATTTAGATCGATAAACATTCCAATTTGTTGTTATGCTGACACGAAAATACTACATATGGATACAATTCCTTATGATATGACGAAATTCGAAACAAATATGAGTGTAACCGTTTCTCCGAATGCTCGATTAGCTAAATCAACACATGAAAATCTTCTTAATCAACTATCGAAACGTGTTCAAACATTGATCATCGACGGGCAACATGAAGCAACATCAGTCTATGATTATCTATCTGTGATTGAGAAATTTTCCGGTATTGAAATTCTACAAGTCAATGCAATTAATATCAATGAAAATCCGTATACAATTTCGAGTCAATATCAACATTTTCGTTTGCCTAATCTCGGCTATTTGCATTACATTCGTTCGACACGTTGTAAAGTTCATATGCCATTCTTTACATTTCTCACAGAAGATCCAATTGTGACTCCAAAATTAAAAGCTCTTTCGATTATGTATGGAGATTTAGTCTACCTATGTAAACGTTTACCAGTCTGTAAAATGGATCGAATCAAAGAACTTTGGTTGTATGCCGGCGATGCCGATGGACATATCGTAGTTAAAGATATGAGTTTATTATTGGAATCATTTCCTTGTTTATATCATTTCTTTTTCAATCATCAAACAAGTCGATTAATTGATCGACATTTGAAAACAATCATTGAAATGACTTTAAGTTCAATGCAAACATTAATTAGTTTTCGAATATCGTGCAATAAAGGTTCGTTGAAATTCTTACATGAAATGAGTCAAGATACATGCGAACTTTGGATTCAACGAATTTGTAATCTTAACAGTCGAGATGACGTTCATGTGACATTCAATAAAAAAATGCTTGCAATTTGGAAATAAGATATTATTTATTTGTTAATATATAAAAAAATATAGGCAAACCAGAAGAAAAAAAATTGTTTTTTTCTTTTTACGAAGTACATTGATCTTAGACAACAAATATCATCTTGAATTTGAAGCACTTTCCATTTTTATTACATTGAAAACGTGAGAATTCAATGAAAATATATGAACATTAAATCGTTTTCTAGGTATCAACGAAAACCGTAGAAGAAGAGGAAATCCTTGATTCACGAATGCTGAGTTTGATTGAAATCATGTCTGTCCAATCATAGTCACAAGCCTCGTTTTTCGTTCGGCTTTTTTCTCATTCGTGCTTTTATAGTATGCATTACTCATAAGTATAAGTATGAATATAAAAATAATTGTGTCGAACGTAAGATAAGAGCACAGCACAATTAACTTATTCGATTTTGTGTACAAAATGTCGAAACTTGAAGATCTACCCGATGAAATTCTCATTGAAATATGTCTTTATCTAACATCAATCGATACTCTCAATGCATTCGGATATTTAAACACTCGAATCGAACGAACGATAACTCAATTTCGTTCGGATATTGATTATCAATATTTAACACACAGTCAATTTCAACGATTTACTTCCATTCATTTATCGTACAATGCCGAATACATTCGTAAATTAACTTTCAATTGTTGGTACACACCTGGAGCAATCTCGAGTTTTCATCAATTAACTCAACAATACGAAGATCTACATGAATTTTTACCATTATTAGAACAAATTAATTTATTCTATTTCAATAATCGAGATGTCGATATTCTTCGGAAAATTCTTTCAATTGAAACAGTTTGCATTGAATTTGACAGTCAAGTTCCTTTACTTTATTCAACACAAACTCAACTCGATCATTATCTTTTCTGTGTACCAAATTCAATAAAAGACCTACGTCTGTATGGTAGCGAACGTGGCCTTTCCTTAAAACATTACGTTTCAGTTCGACCTTCAAAAACTCTCGAAAAACTAATTATCAGTGTTTCAACACTCGATGATCTTATTCTTCTCTTTCGACGAGCTCCTTTTCTAACTAAATTACACGTTGAAATCAATCGTTTTGACTACGCTCCGCCAAGACAATATGCAGCTGTTAACATCATGCCGAAACATCTCAAAGATTTTCAATTGTGGTTAAAAGATAAACAGATATTACTATTTCAAAGTCTGTACGTTCTTTTAATAAACATGCCGAGTATTGAACGGCTAGGACTCGAAATTGAATCCGATGATATCGAATACGCGTCTGGTTTTCATTGGAAAGAACTACTAACCGATCTGCCGAATCTATCTCATTTCGAAATGGGTCTTAAACTATCGATTGGCTTTGGAAACGTGCCTATCGATGTTACACCACATCTCGAAACATTCTCAGCGAATTCAATCGATGTCTGCTGCTATGCGGATACACACGTCCTTTATATCGATACGATTCCTTATAATTTTAATAATCCCGTCGGAATAATGACGTCACCGCGTGCTAGCCAAGCCCAATCGACGAATTCGAAAGTATTTAAGCAAACTCCTCGAAATGTCAGCGTGATATACTTGAATGGCCGTCATCAAGCAACGTCAACTCAAGATTGGCTAACAGTTATTCAACGTTTTCCACGCGTTCGAGCAGTTGATTTGATGTCAATTAATGTTACCGATGAACTCGCATCTGATTATCCAGTTTTTCAATTATCGAACTTAACCGTTCTTCGGTTGATTCGTTCGACAAAATGCAACATCAATCTCTCGTTGTTTCTCTATTTAACTAATCAAAATGTCACGCCTCGTCTTCGAACATTAACAACCATGTATGGAGATTTAATTTATCTATGTAAACGTTTATCAGATGATCTATCTTTTCAACAAATCAAAGAACTTTGTATTTATGCTCATGGAGCTGATGGACGAATTCGTCTGAAAGATTTGGATTTATTATTGAAATACTTTCCCAATCTCGAATATGTCTGGTTTAATTTAGAATCAAGTCGAACAATAAATAAATATGCAAATTCAATCATTGAAAAATTACTTTTCTCAATAAAGAATTTAATTTGTTTAAGAATTGTCGTAAAGAAACATTTTCTACGAATGCCAAATTCACAAACAATTGAACGATTATGTCAAATTGATAATTGTGATCAAGTGAAGATTATCAACGATAAAAAGGAATTTTCAATTTGGAAAAAATAAACTCTTCGGTGCTGTTGTTTTCATGCGACATCTAGAAAATCAAATCTTAATGGTTAAATAAATTTAAACCTATAGAATTTTGGTTGCCAACTAATATGCATCTGTGGTAGTAGAATGTGAATGAGAAGTTGAAGTACGGATATAAACGATGAAGACATTTGCTGAGTAGATTGAGGTAATGATCTAGACTCAATCGAATTTTGAGAGTGAACAAGAGATTGAAATCGATTGATTTACCGCGTGTGAACTGTCATATTCATCGTTATAGTTGAGATTATCTAAGATGTGTTTAATTTTATCGATTAATTGCAGTTTTTTGTCGCGAATTAGCGTCGTATCGAGAGCGATAGACGAGCTTTCCGAATGTTGATTTTCGTTTTTATTGAGAATCGATATAGACGAACGAGCGTTTGATATTCAAGTTTCAATGGTTGACAATATGAATCGACTGAGATACGAATCGGTTTAGTTTCTCGGACAGGTTTAACGATGATATATGCTTTTGAAAAGTGAATTTCTCGATAGGAAAGACTACTGAATGGATACGTATATTCTATTGTTTAGACAAGTTTTACTTGCGAATATTTTCTCGGACATAGATCATTGAGGGCAGATAATGAAGAATTCTGTTTGATTTCGACATTCGTTTCTTTCGACCGTATCTGTAACACGAAGCAACATTCATAATCAATTGCTTTTTTTTGCGAAAATGTGACAAACATCGTTCGATAGGGCGCGAAAGTCAATTGACTATTTTTTTCTGTATTTCATTTGAATAAATATCTTCCATGACGAATGTGTGATCGGAGAACATCAAACATTGATCCGACAGCGGATTTTGTTCTCTCAGGTTGTTTTCTTTCTCTCTCTCATTTCGTTTCGAATCAATTCATTCGTAGATTTACTCGCTGCAACTGAAGATCTACTTGATTTTTCTATTAATGTATTCGATACAATTCGTTTACAAACTCACTTCAACGATCGTAATCGTCGTATAAGTCTCTCATCTCAATTGAAAGACATATTCGATGCTCAAAAGCCTGACTATGGTTTCGTTGATCTGCCGAACAAACCTTGTCAAGTGACGTCGACATTGAAATACGATCTGTCACTTTATCTCGATCGAATTCTTCAAGCTTGTAAACGAACGAAAGCGAATCTGACGCTTCTACGTGTGTCACGTGTTCGTTCGCCGAACTCGACGTTACTCGTTGTTGCATCGACGAATGTTCGACTCGAACAATTGAATAAAAAAGTTCAGTTATTAGTACGTTTAATAAAAGATAATGGAGGAGAATTTCTGAGTAAAAAGAAAACGAAGAAAACCGACGAATCAACAACGAAAACAAAACAATCATTAAAATTCTTGTCGAAAGAAGATCTCAATGATTACGTCGAAATCGCACTTAGCTTTCGTTCTGTAAGTTCTCTTTCGTTCGTTTCTCGCGTTTTCCTATCGTCGATCGATCTAGATCATTTCGAAATATCGTGAATTCATCTCTCAAATTCGTAGTTCGTCGAAATCGTCATTAGCACATTCGCTCATGTTAATTCCGATTGCAGCGAATGCTATCGATGAATTAAATAATATTCTTAATAATCTCATTCGTATTGCTTATACGAGTGAAGCGGAATCGAATTCGCTTCGAAAACTTTCGGCGGATAAACGTGAATCGACACGAATTCTTTCGAAACCGAATTCACAAATTGAAATCTACAATCAGGGTTATCTTCGTAATCAATCGGCATTTGTATCGACGAATTCACTCGAATATTCATCGAATCTCATTACGAATATATTCGAAGATTTTTTTTCTGAATTTCAATAAAACAAAACAAAAACACAAATCATTTCTTTCAGATGAATATTAAAACTTATTATCGAAGTCTTATTGTCATTTCGAGTTTTGTCATTGGAGTCATTGTTAAATTAGCACTATTACCATGCTAGTAGGTCGACTAATGAACACAGATCAAATAGTCATTGATGTGCTCATATTTTCTAGTCATTCAACAGATTTCGAAGTACATAGAAATTGGCTTGCATTGACCCATAGTTTGCCATTGAATCAATGGTATTATGAGGTAAGCAAATGATTTTTTTGTTGAATTTCTTGTTAAGATATTTCGATGAAAATATAGAATCGATCGGAATGGACACTGGATTATCCTCCGTTTTTTGCTCATTTTGAATATGGCCTTTCGAAATTTGCGCATTTCTTCGATCCTGCAATGTTAAATGTCGATGATTTGAATTATGCAAGTGACAAAACAAAATTCTTTCAACGATTAACAGTGATCACAAGTGAAATTGTTCTCGCATTGGCTATTTATTCGTAAATAGACAAAAAAAATCATTTAATCTCAACGATAAATTTCGAATATTTAGATTGTTAAAAACAATGCAAATCGGTCGTAAAAATCATGACATACCCATGCCAATCATTCAATTTTATTTTACATTATCTTTATTATTAAATTTCGGTCTTATTCTAGTCGATCGTAAGAGACTCATTTTTATTAACAGTGAAAACACAATGATTTTTGTTTAGATATTCATTTTCAATACAATGGTTTTCTATTTGGTATTCTATTGATTTCAATTAGTTGTATGTATCAAGTAAGATTTCGAATAAGAAATTCGCTGGAGGAACACACATACGAATCTAATCGATTGTAGAATCAATATCTTATGAGTGCTATATGGTTTTCAACGTTATTGAATTTTAAACATATATTTCTTTATATTGCACCAGCGTATGTGGTGTATTTGTTTTATGGATTTTGCATTCGACAAAGTAGAAAGTGAAAATATAAAAGAAGATAATTGAAAATAGTTGATTTAGGTGGTAATTGGAAACGTTTTCTTGTTAATTTAATTGTTCTTGGCTTGGCAACATTGATTCCATTTGTTTTGTCGTTTGGTCCTTTTGTTCTCATGGTAACAAAAAAATAATTGATTGATTGCGAAAGAAAAATAATTAAACTCGATAATTGAATAGGGTCAAATTCCACAAGTTCTTTCGAGATTATTTCCATTCAAACGTGGACTTTGCCATGCCTATTGGGCACCGAATATTTGGGCTTTATACAATATTTTCGACAAAACATTAGCTATTCTTGGTAAAGAAAAATAGTTTTTTTTTTGTTCATTGAATGAAAAGTTTCTCTATGATTTCAACGAATTTAGGACGATATATTCATTTGTATCCAGTTCGTTCAGTTTCAGTTTCAATGACTTCAGGTCTTGTTCAAGATATTGAACATCAAGTTCTACCGATTATAACTCCTGCAATGACATTTATTCTAACATTTTTATTTATGATTGTAAACAAACAATTGATCATTTTCAATCAAAGAAAGTTTTTCTTTAGCCAAGTTTAATTCGTTTGATGCGTTGTTGTTCGAAACGAACGTTTCTTGAAACGATTATTCTCTGTGCATTGACGTCGTTTCTATTCGGCTGGCATGTTCATGAAAAAGCTATTTTACTTTCAATTATACCGTTAAGGTATTTCGAAAATATTAATTTCGAACAAAAAAAAAAAGACGAACAATTTCCCTTTTCAGTCTATTGGCGTTCGATAGTCGTGAACATGCGCGATATTTCCTTCTTCTTTCAACATTCGGCGGATTCTCCTTATTTCCGTTGATATTTACGGCAGCTGGTAGGAGAAAAATAGCAAGCCCTCAAATTTTTTTATTCTTTATTTGAATATTTCCTAGAAATTCCAATAAAAATCAGTCTCTTTCTCGGTTCAACATGTTTCTTATACTACATTCTCGGTGATATTCACGGGTAAGTTCATTTTTGAATGTCAACATTTTCTATTTATTTGTTTCCTTTTCAGTGATCGAGGTTCAACATTTCAACTTCCTCTACTCAATCGTTTGGAAACATTCGCTGTTTTTCTTCTCATACCTCTTGCTTTCTATGCCGAATATATTCACTATCTATTTCATATCGATCGAGTTCTTCCATTTTTACCTTTGTTATTGACATCAATCTATAGTTCGATTTGGATAATCTATTCATGGATTCGTTTACATTTCATTCGAACATGCCAAGATAGTTAATGATTGATTGTTGATTTTAGATAAACCGAACAAATGACAACGAATGTTGTCTCGCTTTTGGATCAACAATGGATTCATCAGGATGAAGCAAGTGAATATTTGAAAGCAATCAAAGAACGAACGGAAAATCAACTTCGTGATTTTTGTAATTAAGAACATTTGTCATTCGTTGAAATGTTTTTTGTTTTGTCATCATAGCTTTACTGTTCAGTCCAACGTTAGCCGCTGGTTTAGTAACAAAACAGTATCGTTATAAAATTCTACTCATCGGCGAAACAGGTTCGGGGAAAACGAGCTTAATTCGAGCATTAATGGGCAAAGAATTTTCGACGAATCGTACTCAACCAACATTAGGCATTCAAACAACAAATATCTATTGGCCTGTTCGAGTTAATCAAGCAACAAAACCGATCTATTTGTTTCGATTGGATTTCTGGGATGTTGGACATACGAGTTCGAATCGATACGATTATATTGATAAAGTAAAACGAATTAATCGAAGAGATTTCGAATTATCTATGAAAAAAATGATTTAGGATTCGATTGATTCACTTGATATGATTATATTTGTAATCTCAGCATCGGACCGAGAAAGTTTCAATCAATTACCAACATTAATTGAAGAAAAACGAAAACTAACGAGTACAACTCGACCATTCACGAGCTTAGTTTTTCTAACAAAGTTAGTAAAAACTTCTTTTTTTTTTGTTTTTCGAGAAAATCAAATTCAAATATTTCGATTGTTTGCAGATACGATCAATGTCCTGTTCTAACTGAACAAGATCTTCAAGAATTTCAAGCTCGTTATCACATTCCAACGTATTTCTTTTCCAATATTCATTCGAACATGCGTTTAGCTACGACATATTTAAATCTTATCGCTGAGAAACTTTATCAACGAGATGTTGAATTAACGGGCCAGATGGCTAATTGACTTGTGTGTGTGTGTGCGTGTTTTACTTCTCATTATTTTTTAGATTAGTGTATGTTCTCTTTTATTGACTCATCGATGTAAATAAATGAAGTGTTTAAATTGATTGAAAATTCTAGAGAAGAAAGAGACTCGGTCATAATAAATCAAATGAACTTGAGCATTTTCTTTACTTAAAAAGAAAGCAGAACAAAATTGCTGCGAGTGAAAGTTAAAGAAAACTTTTATTTCCTGAATAAATATATAAGCATATTGAAAGAAAAAGAGAGGGAAAGAGAGAGAGAAAGTGAGACATTTTCCATTATATGTAAAATTTTAATCAAAGTGCCAGACTCAAGAGTAAAAGAAAAAGAAAGGAAAGTGCTGGCATTGATTTTTTAACGGTTAGAATTTCAGGTAAATAAGCTCATTGATTTTTATTTTTGTAATTTGAACTGACTGTTTGATCTTGTTCGGAAAGAAAGTTCAAAGATACCCAACATCATACAAAAACCGTATAACAATGAGTAAACAGAGTAAGTTTATCTGTCAATAGATATCTACATTTATGAACAATATTTCTGTTTCTTAGAGTCAACAAATCTTTTCCAACGGAGTTCCAGTGAAATGGTTCGACGTACGTTATGTGGCGTTATTCAATGCGATAGTCAACAGTGTACTTTAGATCGAGATGATATCGCTGTTGTTAGTCTTTGCGATACGACATTACTCGAATTGACACGCATCGATTTTCCGCATATACCTCAAAAATATATTATATCGAAGGTTAAATTAGATGATTGCGGTGACTTTCCGATACCATTTACCATTTATTATAATGACGAAGAAATCGATCCGAATCTTTGTTATGGTATTCGATGTGATGTTTTTGATAAAGAAAAAGAAGTTAAATTCAGTTCGGACAAATTTATTCCGGTTCTAACCGATAAACATCCGAAAACAAATATACATATTCTAGTCGGACCGAAACTAAACAATAAATAACGGGGATATATTTCTTTTGCTTTCTCTCGCTTACTTACTCTCTCTCTCTTTCTTTTTTTGTGTTCTGACAGAAATAAATTTGGAATAAATTGATAACATTTGATTAATGTCACTGTGTCGTCGATCTTTCGGAAAACGTTGTTCTGTTATCAGACATAAATAACAGATAGTTTCTGACAGAAATCGGAGAAATGTCATTGACAAAACAAAACGTTGACGTGTTTTTCCGCATGAATTCAAAGATATTGACATTATGATCGACGAAAATCTCTGTCAATTGACTAAATCAGTTCTCTATCAACTTAATACACTGAAAAATTCAAACGAAACAATACAACAATCGACTATGAACATGATCGATTATGGGGTGGCTGAAAGTGAATTACTTCTTCAATGCGATTATTATCTACGAAATAGTGAAGCTGAAAAGGCGAATTTACATTTGCAGATCAAGAATTTACGTCGAGAAAACCTTTGGCTACGTGATCAATTAGCTTTTATACAAAATAAATATCACGATTGTAAACAAATGAATACGACTTATTCAAATGAAATTCAAGATTTAAAACATATTGAACAAACAATGTCGACAACATTAGAAAATGAATTTGATTTCAACTTAAATATCGATAATGATGATTTCAATTTAATCGAAGAACAAAGTAATCTTGCTCTAGTTCAATTTCAACAAGAAAACTATTCCGAAGCTGAACAAATCTATGAAGACATTCTCGTATCTCTTTGTGACAATAATTATGATGAATCATCGATTCAACAATCGTCGATATTGACAACATTAAATAATTTATCACTAATCTATCGAAAACAACAACGATATCAACTAGCCGATGCGCTTGAGAATAGTTTAATAAATCTAGAAAATTAATTTTGTTTTAATTTATCTTTTTTTTTTATCGAATAAATAGTATTGAAATGATTAGAAACCTTGGTCGCACGTGTCACTCATAGCGAGCATTCATCCGTGTAAACATCTTGAGTACGTATTCTATTCGAAAAATAAACAAATCAAATGGAACAAGAAACTCCAAAGTCCATGCGAAGATATAATCGAAATATATTCCATCGAATGGGAAAATTACTCGAAGAAAATCTTCATTTATCAAGTCCGAACCTTCTTCCACGATCGTTTAGTTATTCGTCACAACAATCAGATACGACCTCATTGCAAAATTATCCAAGTATAATAAATACTTTTTCTCGTTTTTTTTTCGAAATGTTTTATTTAGCTGAACAATACGTACATCAAACGACTTTTAAGCCAGCTTATGGTAAATGAAAGAATAAAATTGATTTGATTTGATTTTGTTGATTAAAAATAATTCTCGTCGAAAAGATTCGAGTTTTCAATATGATCAAGAAATGCAAATCGTTTGTAGCAATTTGCTACGAGATAATGTAGAACAAACATTCTTTTACTACTGATTTTCTGTTATATTTGAATTTAGATAAAAAGAATTACGAATCGATGGGATTACGATAAAAAAGCTTCGTTATTACGTGTTGCAACATCGTATAATAATCCAAAAATCTTCACGCCAGTATAGAAAAATAATCTTTTTCTTCAGGAAAAAAAAATGTTCGATTTGATATTTTTAGGTGCTTCTATATCTCGAAAAATCGCTAACTCACACACTTTTCTACGATCTCATTCGACAATATCCGCAAGTTGTTTATTATTATATAAATCTATCGAAAGTACATCCCGATCAAAATCATTATCTGAATACTTTAGTGTTCGTTAGCCTAAGTTTTGCATTTTTTGTCCGAAATTCTACTTTCATTTTATTAGACAATTGAAACAACATGAAACTCTCGGTGTAAGATTTCGAATTCGATCAACCATTCGAATATTCTTCTTGCTTTTTCATAGATGATACATATTCGAAATGCAGGAAAACAAACAAGTCTTTCGACAAAACTCACTGCACTCGAACATGCCGCTAGGTAAAACTCGTATCTTCATGTTTTTCTCATTGAAAATCACTTCGATTTATTTAAGCGAACTACAAGGCAATCCATGGTGGTGCAGTCTAGTCAATGAATATCATTATCTACTTGAGAAACAACGTGAAATGCAACGAGTAATAGCTGAAAATCGATCTAATTCGACAGTCATTTCACATTGATATTCGCTAGTATCTCGCATCGTCACAAGACAATCTTCCATTAGAAAATCAAACGTTTCTACGAACGTACAAGGTCGTTTTTGGCATTGCTTTTCAACAGACTAAATATCGACAACATCAAGATCAGCAAGTAAATTGGCAAAGTCAAGAGATTCTCTCTTGAATAAATCGTTCGAATTTTAGATAATGCAATTTGTGGATGATTTAGAAAAGAATTTTTCAGTAGGATTGAACTTTTTTCGACTGAGAATGTTCAATCTTTTGTTTGATATAGATGACTTTGGAAATGATGACATGCGGTCGATTAGCTGTAATTATGAAATGTAGTTTTCGATCGTTTTATGATGATTTTCTTCAATTAACAACCTATCAAGTTTCGAATCATTTCGTGTTTGTTTTCTTTGAAATTAGATTAATTTGTTAATTTGTCAAGGGATTTTTCGGCAGGAAATGTGTAATTCCACCCGAAAATTTTGCATCAATGGTTTATAATTGGATGAGATCGAGTGGCGAAAGTCAAGAGAAAGCAAGTGAGGAGGCAGGAAGATTCATTGTCTTGATAACAAAACCAACTCGACGAGTTCATTTCGCAGAAAAATATCAAAATTATGACATTGCTATTGATGTAAGAACGTTCGTTTGTTTGATTTACATACGCCCATGAAAGTCGTTTCAGACAATCGTCAGTTCTCTTCGCGATCAAACAGAAATGGAGAAATTAGTACGAAAAATTCCGCAAGAACATCCGTCGTACAATCGTGCGCTTTATTTTTATCATGTAAAACTTGTTTATAAAAATGAAAATTGAATTTGATTATGAAGATTTTCTTTTCTTTCTTTTAGAATACAAATTGGAGAGTTCAGAGTTAAAATCGTTTACGGAATAGTTGAATGGATAATAAATTTATCTGAAATTCTCGGAGCTGTTGGATCTCGTGTATCAATTCGTTGTAGATCTTCTTCAGTATCTAATGATTGAGTTTTGTTCGATGTTTTATTGACAATCATGAATATCATGTAGAGAGTACCAGCAAATGCACAAACAAATAGTGAAGCAAAGAGAAAAAATAATGAACCATTATTCATTGAAATAAGAGAAAAAAAAACTTCTTTGACGCGCTGAATTACGAATTGCGTTTTGTATTGGATTGTGAAGGCGGCTGTTTTGCTATTGAACTAGATGCAATTTCATTATTTTTGATATCTTCGATTTTTTTATTTGTTGACGGCGGTCTGATAGTTGTTGATTCAGTCATGATTTCATCGAGTGATGGAGTATATGTTGGATCGAAGTCTGATGGTAATTTATCGAAATCAGGTCGTTCGTAGGGAGTAAATGTTGGCGATGGATTGCTGGTATTTCTCGTCGATAGAATTTCTACGGTAGTTTTCGATGATCGTTTGATTTGATCAGTGGATTTCTTATTCGTAGATTGTACACGTGATGTCACAGGTGTTGACGACATTTTATGTAGTGACGACAAAAGCAAACAAAATAATCGAAAGACGTTTTTTTTTTCCTTTTTTTTCTTTTCTTTTGAAAAATTTATTTCGAAATCAAATCAATGATTAATTGGTATGATCATTTAAACACGATGTTTCGTCTAAGATTCGAAATGAATATTTGTCTTTCAAATTCAAACATTGCTCAATCGTTTTGACACCACATGACGGCGTCACATCTGTTAAACACATTGCTGCCACACAAACGCCACAACGTAATCGTTCTTGAATCGACCATTTTTGATAAATTCCATAAATGACTCCAGCTGCAAATGCATCACCAGCTCCCACTGCGCCTTTAATAAATCCATTGGGAAGAACTAACGAACCTTGATAGAATTCTTCAATTCGATTTGAATCATCTCGACTGATACAAATTGCACCATGATCGAAATGAATCGTCACTGTACGTTGAACACGAAAGGTTTCTAAAACAAATCTTGCCGCTTGTACAATTTCACGAATAGTTGCTTGTTGAAATCGAGATTTGAGAATGTATCCAAGTTCGATTTCATTGATAATCAGATGATCGACATAGGGCAAAGTTAATTCAGCGATTTGAGAATAATTCGGACGATCAACACTAACGAAATCAACGACTGTTTCTAAGCCCGAATCTTTTGCCTTTTTTAAAACACGTCCTGCTACCGTTTCATTATCAAGAATTTGATCTAATCGATCGAGTAACGTTATATAGCCAAGATAAAATATACTATAATGTTTTTCCTTAACTAAATAATCGAAACTAAAATGTCTATCACTCAACAAAGCATTCGTTCCACGTTGATTGAAAAATGTTCGACGACCTGTTGATTCAACTGTTATGACATACGTATACGATGTCGGTGTTTCATCATTTGTTATCTGTACTTGATTTACATCGATATTCGCGTCTTTACATTGATTTATCAACCATTGACCATTATCATCATTACCAACTAGACCAGCAATTGATAATGGTAAATTCGCGTCCATAAAACGTAGATCACGAATGATATTATACGGACCGCCACCGCCAGTTTTAGTTTGACATGAAATATTCGATAGACAATTTTCTAATGGCCAATGATCAACAAGTACAACATAATCTGTTATAAGAGTTCCAGCACAAATCACACCTCCTTCACTCATTTTCAAAGTCGACACGATATCAAATAGTTACATAGACAAAAAACAAAAATATTTAAATATGATAAGCACTTGATAAGAAGAAAAATAAAAGCACGAGGTTTTTGTATATTTTTTGTGTTGTTTTGCTTTGTTCTATGTTATCGATTAATTGAAAACCGAAAGTTCGCAGCAAAGATCATCGTGATAAAATGCAAATTACTGAATTACAATATATAAATTGTGTTTATTTGTGTACTACGAGGCACAGACATAAAATGAAATACAAATACAACGACGAATGAGAGAAATTTTTTTTTTCTGTACAAAGAACATCACCGTTTTTTTTTCTAATTGTTAGAGAAGAAAAGAAAAGAAGAAGGATTAGTGATAGAACGGTGAGTAAGTAGAAAAGAAAAGACGAGATGAATATTTAAAATTTAAGCGTAGAGAAAAATAGAAACTCATTTGTTTGACGTGTTCAAACAAGCGCTCGACGATCGTTCGATGATTGTGCTTCTTCACTCTCGACAACGACGTAAGCTGTGCCATCGGGAGCGTGAACAGCATGAAAATGATCGTCTTCTGTTGGAGCTCGATGATACGATGTGTCGTAGATTGGCGATTTCGACTACAGACATTCGTTATTTTATTATTTCAAAAAGAAAAGAAAATCTTACTTCTGATCGACCAGGATGTTTGAGACGATAGCGAACCATCTACGTCGATGAGAGAGAATGCAAATTAGAGTGAGAAATTGTCAGATGAAAGACTTACAAATAGAAAAATAACTGCAAATAATAAGGCAACAATTCCGACGCAAGCAGCAACGATGTAGACTGCTAATGATGAGTGACGTTGAATATAACGTGACCAGAATGAACTAGCAGGTTTCGATGCATTCTTATCGAGATTACGCGCAACCGATGGGAGAACGGAACGAAATTCTTGAGTATTTAACTAGAAAATGAAGTTGAACAATAAAAAAACAACAACAAATGAAATCAATAGTTTTACATCGATATCGATTTGATCCATTTTCTTTTGAAAATCATCAACACTTTCGATAAAGAACGGCATAACTTGAAATGATGTCAAACCATCATCTTCGACAGATGAAACTGCGATTTGTGTTCGTTCTAAATCGTATTTCTCAGCAATATTATTAATTAAATCGCTTCAAAGATAAAACAAAATGATAAATATTTCTCTGAAATCTATTTTTTGACATTTACTTTTTAAATGTTTTAACGAATTGTGCCTCTTGAAAGAGATTCGATTTAATAGCGAAATCATAAACAAACCAATTGACTTTCTCCGGATTAACTAATTCGCAATATTTCAAATTTAAATTACAAACACGATTGCCTTCGCATGAAATTCTCTATAAATTCAAAAAGAAAACGATTCAAATCAACTCATAAATCGTTGTTTATACCTCGCTGCACGGTATTTTTTCAGCAATTGGTGCCCAATCACATTCACAACTATCGCAACCATCGCTATTCTTCTTGAAACCATACATGCAGAATCGTCGACAATTATGCATTGGACATTTATTACACGAACACAACGAACAACCAGATGGATCTCGTTCGAAACCGTATTTACATTCGAGGTCACATTTCATTGGTGGACAAATGTTGGCACTGATCTCGGTGTTACATGCACACGTTTGACAACCTTGACGAGAAGAAGAGATTTTTCTTTCTTGATGAATATTTAAAATAAATGATAATATTATTTTTACCACTGTAGTCCTTTTGATAGCCGTTTAAACAAATATTATCGCATGTTAATGATGGACATGGTTGAGGAGATGAATTACATGCGCAGATTTCGCAACCGTTTTCATCTCGACGAAAACCGTGAACACAAAACATTCGACACATAACACGTGAGCATTCGACTTTCGGACTTTTCGATGCACATTCACATGTACGGCAACCCTTGCTATCGGTTTTGTAGCCTAATTCGCCGCAATTATCTCGACATTTCATTAAAGGGCAAGTTCTTCTTGATGATTGAGATGCACAAGCGCAAATTGGACATCCATCTTCATCGATAGCATATTTGTTATTAGCACATTGAAGGCTACAAGTGGCAGCAAAATCTTGAGAACATTTATCGACTGATGCCGATGGTTGAATGGTTTCAGGAACTAGAGCAGACAAAAAATAGTAACAATGATCGCCGAAAGAAAAATGACAAACCCGATGCGAATGAAATGTGATAAACACTTAGATAGACTACTAAACTGAGTAATTTCATCTTGTTAACGAGAAAACGATAAGCTTATTTTTTATTTTTCTTCTTTATAATGATAATAGTAGTAATAGGTGAGAAATGACAAATCAATCGAATGCGACACTGGTTTATGCAATATTAGACGATATACAGCATAAGAAAAAAAAATGTAAAGGACGTTTTTTTTTCTCTTCTTCTTGCCTAAGTAGGCCTTCTTTTTTTTCTATTTTTTTTTCGGTCTCTTTTTCTGCCGTTTTCTTTCTTTTTTCTCTCTCTCAAAGCGTACGCATCGTTCACTTTCGACTTTTCTTTTCCCCCTTCTTCTGTTTCTTGTCGTTAAAAGAAGGAAAAATTATTCGTCTATTCTTCATGTACATCGTGTCATAATTTAATTAAATAAATAGATAAATAAATAAGTAAATTTCATGAGTAATGTTATTTTGCAACATATCATCCGAAACGGTTCGATAGACTCTGTTTCTCTCGATACGTTTTTTTTTCTTCTTATCTTGACCGACTGATGTCGTTCTTTTGTGTGTTTTAATACGCTTCCGTCGGAGTTCTTTTTTTCTCTCTCTCATCTGAAGATGACGACGACGACGACGATGATGATGATGTAAAAGGCAAGAAAAAAAAGTGAACTCGGCCAGGAAGTTGAGATAATCACTCACGCGCATAGTTACAGGGGAAATGGTAGATTGTCCTTACCTGCCTGGCACATGGGCACATTACGTGCATCATTAAGGCATCGGAAACCCGGAGGGCAATGTACATCATCCTAAATGAAATTGAATAGAAAAGTTATTAAAAAAGAAAAAAAGAATCACTTGGCAAGAACTTGTATATTCAACTGTTTGAATTCTTGTTGTTGCACATTGACATAACGGACAGCCATCCGATGATTTAGCAAAACCAACGTCCGATGGACATGTAATACTGCATGAGAACGGTGGACATCGATCACTGCATTCACATATATCACAACCGAATAGATCTTTTAAATAGCCCGATGGACAATTCTTTTGACAATGATCCATTGACGGGCATGATTGACATTCGCATAGGAGACAACCGTTGGCATCAGTTCGATAGCCAAGACGACAATTGAGTGTACACGTAAACGACGATGAACAAACGGATACACTTGCTAGAAAGACAAATCGAGATTAACAGACTTTTTTATTCGTTCAAGGTTGACAGACATCGAACTAACAAATCTAATCACGAGAGACAAATCAAGGCTAGGAGAATAATTTCGTTTTCTTTTCTTTTTTGGCATCAATTATCGATATATAAAGCAATCATGTCTCATTTGTCTCTTACTTTTAATTGGAAGATTGCAAACACGTTTTCCACATGTCGATTCACAGCATTTCTGTTCACCCGAACAGTCCGTATCGAATCGACATTCGGATTGCATTTTGTTCGATGGATCACATTTCTCATTTGTTGCTAAAACTCTCGGACAAACGCCGAATTTTCGTACTGTATTCGTTTCTTTAATCAACGAATCAACAGGTTCAGCATAATCATCTAAATAATCGTCTTCTTCACCGAATTCATCCTTGTCCGATGTTTCATCTTCATCATATTCGTAGTAATCATCATAGGTTGTTTCGTTATTAAGTTTATTTTCTTCGAGATGATCGATTGAATCATGATTGTCATTGGATTTGGCCAGTAAACGAGGTGCTAATGGCGCTTGTAATTGAGAAATCGATGATGCAAGTAGAGTTTTAGAAACTGGTCTCGAATTGAAGTCTTCTTTTGGAGCACAATAAACACACTTTGATTTTTGTTCATCACATTTCGAATTTAATCGACAGACTTCTCTCGTTGGATCACATTTCAATGCCTAAGAAAAATGAATCCATAGGATTTCCGTCGTTTATTTATTTATTTATTTATATTTACTTGACATTGATCGTTAAAATTGCTATTTGACTTTCCCTTATCACTGCCATTAACCAAAACAAGTAGACAAACCAATCCAATCGATACTTTAATTGCAAATTGCATGCTCGCCTTCTCTTTTTTTTTATAAATGTTAAAAACTAAATCTACAATCAAGAATCGATATATTTATATATGTATGTATAATATTCTTTTTCATTCTATGACCCTCACGATACATCATACTGTTCAACTTAATATTCGATCATAACGACGAATATTTAAACGTTCTCTCTCTCTCGCGCTCTTTTTTTCTTATCCTTCTCTCGAACGATTTTCAAGTGCCTTGTCAATACATTACCAATATATCACTAAATTTTACATACATACAAACTGATTATGTACATTTCACTTGTTTACATCGAAGAAATAAAAAAAAAAACGAAGATTCTTCATGATTTGTAGGGTATTTTTTTTCTCTTTCTCCGCTTGCCATTGTATAAATATACGAGCCGCGAAAGAAGTAAACGACTTTCGTATATGTTTTATATTGAGAACATGTTTTTTTTCTTGGTATTGGCACACACACACATACATACATATAGACAACGAAGCAAAAAAGAAAAAGAAAATCTATAGAACGATGATCGAGAAATTATACATTGATGATTAACAGGCATGCCTACGATTACTCAAACGTCAAATTCTTAAAGGAGAAAAATCTTTTCGATGACATCAACTAAACTGACATGCGATTAATTTATTTGACTATGTCAATACAATACTCTATATCATTGTTTCGTAAGAAAGAAAAACATACAAGTATACGACAAGTACCACTTCATTTCTCAATACAGTTAGTCGAATACCACTCACATGTATGGATATATATTCGACCGGGTCGATATGCTATTTTATAATGAACAAAATTGTTATTATAACGATATAAATATAAATATATCGGGTGATAATAGCTATGCATATGTCGTAATGGATTTAAGATGAACTTGAATAGAAGAGAAAAACTCGATGACAGAAAAAAAAGAGAGGGAGAGAAAAAAATATTAGAGCATTCTTTCGTGTCTCATGAGACAGAACTATTTTGTAACCAATAGTTCTAATATTAAGAGTATGTATCAATATTAGATAGTATCATCCACGAGCAAGCCAAGGTTATCTAAGCATTAGGAGAATCTCGGCATTGACTAAACGCCAAACTGTGTAATTTTTTTGACCTTTTTGATTAGTCAAAGAGCGAGAAAATGCTCTTAATCTATCCCGTTCTCCCCTCCTTATTTCATCTATTTAGACTTTTCAAAAAAAAAAAAACGAGAAACAGTAAGCGTCTATAGATTTGCACACTCATAATTAACAAATCGAGAAAGAAAACGAAAACCGAACTGATTATATGACAAAATTTGATCCTTACGAAAACCTTGAACACTAAAATTGGACATTCGCGTCGCTCTATTTTTATGATTGTGCACAAGTCTCTTTTATCTTTCAATAGTTAACTGATCTACGTGCAAATAATTTTACAATCGTATATATACGTGTGAGTACACGACTAACGGTTCAATTGTCACCATCTGTCTTGCTCAATATCTTACATCACACATTCACTCAATTGCTTTCTTTTTTTCAAACACACATATATGTTACAAATATGTGTGCAATCTCCGTATAGATATTCATTCATTTCAACGAACGCAAAAGAAGAAGAGAAAAAAATTAGTTTATCTTAGCAAAATTTAATAGGATTTTCAAATGAGAACAACTGCATTAGACACAATACCTATATTAAGTGAAAACAAAATTGAATCGCTGAAATAATGGCAACAAATTCATAGTGTATGTGCGTGAATAAAAGCATTTTGAGAATGAGAACGGAATACTCGGCTGGTTTCTTTCGCTTCTAGACTTGCTATCGAACAGCGTGAAGAAAAATAAAAGAAAAGAGAAGAGAAGAAGAAGAAAAGAAGACGAAGAAAAAAAGAACAGAGGAGAATCCATAGGAAAGCAAAAAGAATAACGTATACGAGTCGTAAGTATAACACGCAAAATCTATTACATTCGATGATCAGCTGGATGTTCGAACAACATTTTGACATCCGTACCAAAAATCTTTTGCACGCGAACTCATATTCTCCGCAGTCGAGACGAACAGGAAAAAAGAAATCGATTGATTTCTACCGGTTTTTTATCTATGCATCAAAAGCAAAAAATGATCGAAGACATTTGATAACAGAACAAGTCGAGTCAGTTTTCATTCGATTAATATAAAATCAAAATTCGCAGACAAACAGTTGCCATTCTCGTTTATCTAACACTTCTCATAGATCATAATCATTATCATTAATTGAATTCAATAAACAGACAAAAGAAAGACAAATCCATCTAACTCGAAGCATAAACACTTTAGTTAAATAATTGGTTATGCGTGAGAAATAGCCATATTAAACAAGAAAACTAATAACATTGTTGATTCAAAGGGCATCAATAATAAATCTGTATATACAGAAAAACAATACATCAACTGTTTTTTCTTCCTACTGATTACACTTAGAAGACAAAAAAAAAGGTTTTTTCTTGTCGGAATCAATCTATTTATCTAGCAATTTGAAAAATTGATCAAGAACGGGCAAAAAAACAACAATAAAAACAATAACATACCCCGAACTCTTTCGTATTCTATTACATTTCTTTCTAACTAATAAATAGCATTCGATGCTAATAAAAGCTCCACGTTTTGTATAAGCGCGCGCGCGCGCGTGTGTGTGTTTTTCTTTTGCATAGTCTTACACATTAGTTTTTGTCATCAAATCTATTTTCGTCTATCGTCTCATTAACATAAACATACATACATTACAAAATAAAAGAACCTTCAATCTTAGAGTGTTGAAACAATAATAATCTTGCGCGAGTAAAAGAAGTCTGAATGTTTCTATAGAGAGAGAAGAGAAGAAAAAATATATTTTACTAATGTGAAATTCAAAATGAAGAAGAAAAAAAAGAAGAAGAAGAAGAAGAAAAGGTCTCGTTTCGTTAACTACGCACTGAAATTTTACTTTGATGAGACAAGTCTTTATTTCATAATTGACGGATATTAAGAAAAGGAATGCTTCTATAAATAATTGTATTTTATAATTAAAAAATAAATTACGGTCTAAAATTGTGCGACGTTTAATAACAGAAGAAAGAAAACGATGTCAATTTGTCAAGATTCATTTTAAAATATTTAACATGCTCATTATCATGAATGTAACTATACGACTCAATTACAATTGATTACTCTTTTTTCTTGCAGCAGATGTTCAGTTCAGTTATCAACATCTGATGCAAATAGTTTATACAAAATGACAGCAAATAAACAAATCTCTTGTTTCGGTTTTTTACGCGATTTGACACAAACAAAGAAAAGATTCATTTGGATTAGGTTTCTTCATGATTGATCGGAATCAAAATAGCTAATCGTCGATCTGTCAAGACAAGATACGATACAATTTGCTTTTAGCAAGTTAATTTCTGTAATCTTCAGACATCATCTGACAAACGGCGACATCTCGCGTGCCGATTCCTTCCGGCTTAAGGCTCTCAGAATAAACCAATGAACAATCGAATTGTTGTTGTTTTCATGTTCCTTTTTTTGTATTGTTATTTATCATTTGATTGAATCCGTTACACAATGACCGATTCGAAATATTTCTCGACCACACGCAAAGGTAAGCCACGAACTTGATGAATCATCCTAAGTTAAGAGAACATGCGCACATAGAAAAGGTAAAATCGAGAGAACGAATAAAAATAAAGTCATCCGTAGGTAATGCGCGCGCATATATATATTTCAATGGCCAGTTTGTGTCTTCATTCTTTTCTTTTCTTTTTCTTTTTCTTTTTCTATCGTTCTATTTCATATTGGTCAAAAGAAATACTAAAATCTCGATTGTCACAGATTTTTTTTTCTTCTTCCAAATAAACTTGTAACGAAGAAAAAGTAATAGGACGCGTTTTTTCTCTCTCTTTGCGTTCTTTCTTTTTAACATGAGGTGGTGACGGCGACGACGACGACAGTAAACCCTCATATAATTTTTTTCGCTTGTTTTATTCCTCTAACACACTCATCATCGTGTTTTTTTTTCTCTTCTTGAAGTCAAACGGCATCAGCAGTTGCTCTATCTTTGAAATTCATCTATCTATCTCTTTCACTTCACTTAATTACATCCGTATTGACTTTTCCGATTTGTAAGATCATAATCAGAAACTAAAATGGCAGCGATGTATGAAGCTGAGGCGAAGAAAGGTATTGAAAACTACGATTTAATCAGTGATCTAATCGATCGTTTTGTTTTTCTCAATTTAGGCGAAATCTATGAATTAAAAGCAGAATTAAACAGTGATAAACGTGATCGAAAGAAAGAAGCTGTCAAAAAGGTAAAAATTTTTAATCTACAAAAACAGAAAAAAGAACATCTTAGTTCGTTCTAGGTTATTGCAAGTATGACAGTTGGGAAAGATGTTAGTCAATTATTTCCCGATGTTGTCAATTGTATGCAAACGGATAATTTAGAATTGAAGAAATTAGTTTATCTTTATCTTATGAATTATGCTAAAACACAACCCGAAATGGCTATTTTAGCCGTGAATACATTTGCTAAGGATTGTAATGATCCAAATCCATTGATTCGTGCGTTAGCTGTGCGTACGATGGGCTGTATTCGTGTTGAGAAAATAACTGAACATCTATGCGAACCATTGCGTAAATGTTTGAAAGATGAAGATCCTTATGTACGAAAAACAGCTGCTGTTTGTGTGGCCAAATTATACGACATCAATCAGCAACTTGTTGATGATCAAGGTTTTCTCGATATGTTGAGAGATTTACTCTCGGATTCGAATCCGATGGTTGTGGCGAATGCTGTTGCTGCGTTGAGTGAAATCGCTGATCAATCGCCGCAAACTAAAGTCTTCGATCTTAACGGACCGACAATTAATAAACTGCTAACAGCGTTGAACGAATGCACCGAATGGGGACAAGTTTTTATTCTCGATGCAATTGCAAATTATTCGCCGAAAGTAACAAAAAAAAAACGCCGTTCGATTTCATTGAAAGAATTCTTGTTTTTTTTCTCTCAAGGATGATAAAGAAGCGCAAAGCATATGCGAACGTATAACACCACGACTTGCTCATGCAAATGCAGCTGTTGTTCTCTCAGCTGTCAAGGTACTAATTCGATTAACGATCGACTTGATTATTGAATTTATTCTTAGGTTCTAATGAAATTCTTGGAATTAATCGATCAACATAGCGAATTCGTACAGAATTTACATCGAAAATTAGCACCACCATTAGTTACACTCTTATCAGCTGAGCCTGAAATTCAATATGTAGCATTGAGAAATATTAATCTAATCGTACAAAAACGGTAGATAATTGAAAAATTGATTAAATCGTGACTTGTGCATGTGTTTGTTTGTTTTTTTTTTGCAGACCGGATATATTGAAAAATGAAATGAAAGTATTCTTTGTTAAATACAACGATCCGATTTATGTTAAACTCGAAAAATTGGATATTATGATACGATTAACGAATGCAACGAATATTGCTCAAGTTTTAGCTGAATTAAAAGAGTAAAACGATTGATTTGATGAATTGAAAAAAAATTGAGAGAAAAATTCGATGATTTAGATATGCAACTGAGGTCGATGTTGATTTCGTTCGAAAATCTGTTCGAGCTATTGGCCGCTGTGCGATCAAAGTCGAACAAGCAGCCGAACGATGTGTTAGTACATTGATTGATCTTATTCAAACGAAAGTTAACTATGTCGTTCAAGAAGCTATTGTCGTTATCAAAGTAGTTTTTTTTTGAATTAATCGAAAAAAAAAACATCAATATTTTTTTTCTCTGGTCATTTCAGGATATATTCCGTAAATATCCGAATAAATATGAAAGTATTATTGCAACATTATGCGAAAATCTTGATTCACTCGATGAACCTGAAGCACGTGCATCGATGATTTGGATTATCGGCGAATATGCCGAACGGATTGATAATGCCGATGAATTACTCGAAGGTTTTCTCGATGGTTTCAAAGATGAGAATAGTCAAGTGCAATTGCAATTACTAACAGCAATTGTCAAATTATTTTTGAAGAAACCAACTGAAACTCCACAAGATTTAGTTACACGAGTGTTAACATTAGTTACTCAAGTAAATCGAAAGAATATTTCGATTAAATCTGCATGTTTTTGTTTTGTGTTAAGGAAACTGATAATCCAGATCTACGTGATCGTGGATATATCTATTGGCGTTTATTGTCAACCGATCCCAAAGCAGCTAAAGAAGTTGTTCTAGCCGAAAAACCATTGATCTCAGAAGAAACAGATCTACTTGAACCGACACTTCTCGATGAACTTATTTGTCATATCGGTACATTAGCATCGGTTTATCATAAACCGCCGAATGCGTTTGTCGAAGGTCGACAAGCGTTGAAAAAGAATTTGCCACTTCGAACAGGCGTCGATGGTTCGGCAATGGACGATGAAGAAAATAATCACGATCTTTTTTCATCGAATGAACAATCAACACAACAGCCAGTCGTCATCAGTGGTAATGTCGGCTCGTTGATCGACGATTTCGACATTTTAGGACCGATGCCAACGACATCGCAAACAACGAATATCATCACACAAACTCAACCGAGAGCACCGTCGGCTGTACCGAATCTACTCGACGATGAACTTTCATCGATTCTCGGATTCGATTCGAATCTAAGCGGCGTACAAACACCACAAACTCAACCGATAACTACGATGTCGATGCCTGTGACTCAACCAGCGAAAAGTGCTAATCTATTAGACGATCTATTCGGTGATTTGAATTTAGCCGGACCAACATCGAGTGTCTCGCATTCGACAACGAATACTTTCGTTCCACCGAAAGAAGTTTGGCTAAGCGCACAGAAAGGCAAAGGTCTCGAAGTATCCGGTACATTCGCTCGTCGTAACAATCAAATCGTTATGGATCTTGATTTTACCAATCGAGCTCTTCAACCGATGAGCGATTTCGCTCTTCAACTCAATCGTAATAGTTTCGGTTTAACTCCTGCGCATCCGATTCAACTTGCCACTCCTCTCCAACCCAATCAATCCGTTTCAACTCAATTAATTCTAAATACCAACGGACCTGTGATGAAAAGCGATCCACTAACTAACATTCAAGTTGCAATTAAAAACAACATCGATGTTTTCTACTTTGCCTGTGTCGTTCCTATTCACGTCTATTTCATTCCAGACAATGAAATCGATAAGATGACATTCGTGCAAAATTGGCAAGAAATACCGGAAAGCAATGAAATCAAACATCAACTACAGAACACTCACGGTCTATCGATCGATGATTTGCAAAATAAACTACGTGCGAATAATATTCATACGGTTACACGAACGATTATTGAACAAAAAGAAATGCTCTATCAAACAATGAAATTAACAAATGGAATCTTTGTTTTAGTTGAATTGAAAATCACGCCGGGCAATCGAACGATATCGGTAAAATTGAACACAACGAACGAAATCATTTTCGATCTATTGTTTTTTCTTTTTAGTTTTCATTAAAAACAAAAGTTCCGGAAGTTGGTAATCTAATTGTCAATACCTATGAACTCATTCTTAGCAGTAACTAGTCGTTTCATTTATATATTTCTTGTCTTTACTATCTATATTTATCTTCTCTTTTAAAAGAAAAACGATGTCGTTTGTTTTCCTCTTTCATTCCTTTTGTTGTTTTTTGATGTTTCTCAGTCAAACAAAATCTATTAAATAAACAAATCGCACGAAATAATTCTCTAGAAACGAATCTACAGGCATGCACGTATGTTTCAGATTGAATCTCAATCTTCCATTCCAAGGCGTATTGGATGGCAATATCGATGAAACCGTGTCTTATCGGCGTGTCAGGAGGACCCTGTTCAGGCAAATCAACAGTCTGCCAGAAAATAGTCGACGGTCTACAAACCAAAGAGAACCCGAAAGCAAGTAATCGAGTTGCAGTTATAGCCATGGAAAATTTCTATAAACCAAAAACAGTCGAACAACGTGAAAAAGCTTTAAGAGGAAATTACAATCTCGATCATCCAAGTGCGTTTGATGATAAACTTCTATTAAAAACTTTACAAGATCTACTCGCTGGACAAACAGTTAAAGTAAAGAAAAAAGATGTTTCAAACGAATGAATTCGTTTATTATCATAGATTGCTCGGTATGATGCAAGAAAATATGAACATATCGATGGTATTTTCGATAAAATCGAGCCTGTTCCCGTCATCATTGTCGAGGGAATTTTAGTTTTTTATTTTCCGGAAATTCGCGTAAGATAAAAGAAAAATGTTAAACTCAATTTCTGTATGTTTTTCTTGTACGTATAGAATTTATTTGAAATGAAATTCTTCGTCGATACCGATGCGGACACTCGTTTAGCTCGTCGTGTTCTACGTGATATGAAAGAACACGGGCGTAATCTAGATAATATTCTCAATGGTTACACGAATCATGTTAAACCATCATTCGAAGATTTTTGTTTGCCTACTAAGAAATATGCCGATGTGATTATCCCACGTGGTGCTGATAATCTCGTCGCCGTCGATCTTATAATTCAACATATCCGAGATTTTCTCGATAATAAACCGACACAATTCAATCAACAGCGATCAATCGAACATCCAATACGTTCACGACCTCATTAATTTATCTCTATTTCTCATCTTCTTATTTTTTATATTTACAAAATTTGTAGTCAGATTGATAACTATATCTCTTCTCAACAGTATCTAATGCAACACTAAAAAAACAGCTTTTCCCCTCTACATAAACCCTTTGTGTGCGTGTGTATGTCTTGTGTAGTTTTGAGAATAATCATAAATGAAATCGAACTCTATTTTAGATGAAAAATTGGACGTTATTACGCTATGCAATTGAAATCAATCAACAACAACAACAACAACAGCAGTCACAACAGTTTGTATCCTGTGAATGGTGATGATATTTCAAAGCAGTTTTCTCTAGACCACAACGTCAGATAATCGATTGTTCCGAAGGTTTTCTTCGTTTGAGTTTAACAACAACTCAACAATTGTATGTCATTCGAGATGAAACCGAAAAAATCGAATGCGTCGATCTTTTATCCGCTGATTCCTCATCAGTTATCGCTACTTATACAGGCGATAGTTTGTTAATTAGCTATCTCATTCCAAATGATCATTGTCAACGAAAATTCTTAGTTAAATTCGCATCGACACCGAATCAAAATGGTAGTCAACATTGTCGAGATTGCATCACAATCTTATCACAATTTATTCAAATCAATCATTTGGATTCGATTTCAAAAAATCAATCAAATGAAATCTCGAATTCGATTGTATCCATGACGGATATGATCGAGATTTTATTGAATGAAAATAGTCTCCTATTATCGAAATATTATCATCAAGAAGTTTCATTTGATTTCAATGAAAATATTGACAAATATCTGTCCGATGAAACATTTCCGGATTTTGTCGGTCAAATAGCAACGATTTTAGAATCGATGAAAGACAATTCAAAATAAAAAATAAAACATGTTTTTTGTTTTCTTCATGTTCAATGAATTTATTTTTATGCCTCGAAGGAAATCTACTCAAAGTGCAAAATACTAATTATCGAACTAACCCAGAAAGCAGTCAAATGCAGAGCTTGTCTTACATTCTTTCAGGAGGGAATTGAGTGACGTTAAGAATAATTCAAGACGAATACAAGGTCATGTTTTATAGATAGATAGATATATGCAGATCAATCGTGTGTTTTGTGTGTATTTTAATATTGATATTTGCATATTTTAAGCAAATCAACAACAAGATGAAGGTTATGTTTTTTTTCTATTGTATGACTGACATAAATTCCAAACAACCTAATTGAAAACTTCATCTCAAAGTACATTTGACCGACAATGACTGCGGATGTTTATCTATCTGAGATCAATTCGAGCAAATCAAATATAACATTAGCTTTCTACTCTTTGCCATTTACTTTTTTTAGAAACTCTCTATTCAATAGATATTTTTGCGCTTAGAAAACAAAACGATGACTTGCCAAATTAATGAATAACAAAAATCAAAAGAATCCTTGAAAATGCATTCACCCACACATGCAAAATAGATACAAGAACTTCGGTTATTCTCATTAGACTTCTGGTTCGTTACTTTCATCAAAAACAAACTTGTTATTTGCTATAATTTTATGTTTTTGTCATTGAATAAATCTCCGATGAAAATAGATTCACTTCGATTAATTAAATTCAATTTCATTTTCTTTGAAAAGATCGTATTGACATTCTTTTTTTTCTGTTATTTTCAATGAAATAAATAAAAAACAAGCTTTTATTGTCAAAAGAAGTGAATGTTTCTCAAGATATTTTTTCCGGAACGAAGGAGAAAAACCAATATTAGTCAATTATTCATCAAATTCCGACCAAAAGAAGGTCTAAGATTTCGCAAGTCTTATTTTGATTTCCTGTAATTGACAAGTTTATTTTTTCTTCTTCTCGTTGACAAGTATTTACAGATATGTATAACGAGATGTCGATTTTTTCTCCTTAAGTCAAGTCATTCAAAAGCCAAAATGAAACACTCAACCTTTATGTTTGTGTCACTGTCAGTCAATTAACTCTCTTCGACTCGATTTACTAAAAACAAACAACTGCTAATAAAAAATACTTATCAATACAAAAATCAAGACACTTTTCGGAGAAACGCCTCAATCTATATACTATTCTTTTCGATAAATTGCATAAATTTGTTATTAACTGAAGGCTATCATTCATAATAACAAGCATATGTAAATAGATAGACGAGAAAGAGAAGGAGAGAGAAACCTTTCGATCCATACATCCAATAAAATTAAACGTGCTGATTAGTTACCAATAAAATATTAATGACGGTTTTCAAACATTTAAAAGGGGTGCGACAGAAGGTTGCTTCCTTTCTATTGATAATAAAAGAAATAAGAAAATATTTTTTGCTGAATATTTAATGAAAAGTTGAACCTAAATGCATGCCGATAGAAAGCGCCGAGAATGAACAAATAAGCTCGTGAATAATTCAAAACAAAGTAACCTAATGTGATTACAAAAAGAAAACATGAAAAGGACCGAGAAAATAAGTCTACCTCGATGTTTTCCATCAATGAAATCAGTATTACCTTCGAACCTTGTCTCTTTTTTGACAGCTGTCGTCAAAAGAAAATACATCTTCTTTATTCCTATCTCTTCATCTTAGATATTGATTTGACACATAAATTCTAGTTTTTGATACAGATGTGATTAGATATTCATTGAATTGTTCATGCAAGAATAATTGGATTTATTGTTCGATTCGTGTTCGACAAATCAAAGACTTAGTGTACACGAAAAACTTCAGCACGCCTTCTTTTTTTAATATTTCATTCAGAAATTCTAAACAAATGATGTAAGCGAGAAACAGAAAGAACGAAGAAAGAAAAGAAAGAAGCGAAGAAAAGAAAATATAGAGAAAAACAACGAAGAAATATATATCCGTCGATTTCTTTCTTTTTCATATATATAGAGTTTCTTTGGCAAAGTTATATCTATATATCCTTTTTTTTCAATAAAGCAATCATTGAATCGTCAACGACCGTTTCCTATGGATGATGATGATGATGATGAATAATACGACAACATCATCGTCAAGTGCGATTCACGTTCACATACCAAGCTTGCGCATAATCATAGCCTGTTGCTGTTTTATTTTGTACGTATTTGGTTATACCGGGTGTTTGCTGTCAGTCGTAACATTTAGTTCAAAGAAACTTCGATGTCACTCCACGGGTTTCCTTTTTCTTATCATGGCTTTCGTGGATATATTTAATTTATTTGCTAGTCTACAGTATTTTCTCGATGCTATCTATCAAATAAATGTTTTCGCTTTGTCAATACATTGGTGTCGATTGTTTACAATGTAAGATCGAATTTACTTACTTTTCTTTTCTTTTTTCTCTAGAGAAATTTTATTTTCTCGATGTTTTAGTGTGAATTATGAGTTATATTTTGGTTTTTCGTGGATTTTTGTTTTTATCTCGGTCGATCGTTGGATTAAAGTCGAATGGCCAACAAAAAGTCAACGATTTTGTACTCGAAAGCATTTTATTTTCCTATGTTTAATCACATTTCTCGCAAGTCTAATTCAAAACACGATTTACACATTTTTCTGTTTGACAAATGAATGTCAACAGAAGAATCTCGCTTGTGAAATATCGATTCATATTATCTACATAACTATCTACATGATTATACCAATCGCTTTAATACTTATTTCTATAAGTCGAACTTGTTTAATCACTCTTCATATAAAGAAACGTTTTCAACCACCTGTACGTCCACAACAACGAATATCGACAAAAACTATTCGAAAGTCCGATGATAACCTTCAGTCAATTCTCATCCCGAGTTTCAAATCAACGTCATTCGTTAGCTCACCATCGGTTACAACCGTAGCAGTCAATTCAAATCATCCTCTCATCTCAAGTCCCATTCGTCCTACGACACAATTACGTCATCGACGCGCACGTTTAGACACGCAAATGGTTATTCTTATTTCGATTAATGTTGCACCATTCATATTCGTTCATATTATAACTGAAATTGCCTATCTATTCGAACTTTATTCCGTAACTGTTCGAGAATCTCGAGTAGCCAAGTCACTGATTATACTAATCTATCTATCGTGGTATTTAATATCCGCAACGAGATTCTATACGAATTGTCTTCTATCGAGAATCTATCGAGAAGAATTCAAAAATCGTTTGTATATGTTACGATACGGATGTAAACCTCGTATAATCATTGTCGGGCAAGTTCAAACACGACGTCATTCATCTCGACCTTATTTAAATGGCGTCGAGAGCACAATTATTCCGACTGTTAATATAAAATCAGCTGTGACTATGTAGAACAGCACATTCCCGTCCATAGTTTTCTTTGTTTTGTCATTTGATGTTGTTTATTTTCGTTGTTATTCATACGATTTATATTCTCATATGATTAATCGATCTCATCTTCTTCATAGAATATCAATATGAAACAAAAAAACAATAATAAAAAGCAAAAGGAAATGAATGTATATGAACATTAAAAACGATAGATTCATTTTGATTTTATCTGATGCCATGTCAAATACAATTAGAATATTCATATATAGAAAATAATTTCTGATTAGAAAAAAAAACAACAACATTATGAAATTTATAGGCATTTCCGCAAGCTAGAAAGCACATCAGTCTTGTATATATTTCGTCGGCAAACATTAGTATGAGACGTCAAGAAAATTTCCTTATAAATAAACAACAATCGGTGATATAGACAAATAAAGCATAGACATGCCTGGTCGTTTTTTTCTCCTCTGGAATGTTGATTAAAAAAAATTCGTCGACCACTTTTTTCATCGGATATTCCGAAAGTTCATTTGAATATCCTTGAAGAAAACTAAAACCAATCCAATGTTGGAAAATTTTCATACCTGTAAGCATTCCTCTACATATTTATTTATCACAAACAATGCCTCGTTTTTTTTATCATGTTTTTTCCTTAAACCATAATTACATATAGTTCTCAATAAACTAATGGATATCTAAGAATAGTTCCTAATAAACTAAACGAAAAAAAATGAACGATTATATTTGATAATCAAACCTAATACGGTTGTGCTATTTTAATTACAACAAGGAGCAAAGAGCACAGAAAATAAAGCAGACATGTTTTTCTATAATATCATGTTGATTCGAATCCTAATTGCAAAGAGAGAATCTCGTCTGATCAGATAAGCGCTTCCGACAATATTTTTTTGCGACATCAACCGATTAAATTACATGATACGAGTATTCGTATGCTTGGTACTTTTTCAAATGATACTAATACCTCATTTTTGTTGACCTTCGGATGTATCTTTTGCCTCTAGATTGAATAACAAAACTACTCATTAGACAACCAATACGATCTACTCGAATTGTTTCCTTCCGGATGAGGGTGTTGAAGGTAAAAATCGAAATTGCTAAATGGTTTCATATTTTTTCTTGTTTGTTTATTTAATTAATGAAAATAAAATAAAGTTACATACAGATGAATATTTTTTTCATTTCAGACAATTCTAAGCACCGTGCTTTTCTTTTTTTTTTATAAATACAAGAATAAACAGAAAGAAAGAAATAGATTAATGAACAAAATTTATGACCAAAAACGAAAACGTGATTTCATTGAACGTAAACTATCATCAATCGATGAATCACGAGATGAACTACGTACAAATCGTGGCAATGAGGATTTTCGTGGAGGTACAAAACGTCGTCGTGAAACAGGTGGATGATCGACTGATGTATTCGTTGTCGATTGCGAATTGCTCGTTCGAAGAATAGCCGAAATCGAACGATCTGAAGGCGAAAAAAGATTCATCCGTCATTCATTGTTTTTCTTTTTCTTTCTATTTTGAGATTTAATGGCACATGATCTTACTCGGCTTAGTTATTAGAGGAAATGACGTCGCTGTTGTTGATCTCGACATGGGAATTGGTTGTTCAGCAAGATATTGTTGAGTTTGAAGTGTTGTTAAACGTGTATAAAGTGGAATTTCTAAACCTTTCGAAAGATTTTCTTCGACATAGGCACGTTCGTATTCGAGGGCATCGATCATTTGCATTTTGTCGATGGGCGTTCGATGTGCGAATAGGTACGTTCGATTTTGATTACGATCGTATAAACGCCAAGCAAATAGTAAATGAACAAGATTTTCTTCATCTAACCGTGAAACTAAACAAACGAAAAGCAAATGCAAATATTAATTGACTCAAAACAAAACAAAAGTTTACCTTTTCCATCAATAAGATCTTCGAATTCCGAATGATCTAAATCTGCTCTTGCGAGATAAACCAACGAATTTCGTCGATCCTTGAAAAACAAACATTCGTTGATCATCAATTCAACAATTGATTTTTCTCTTACTTTTTTACAAATAATCAAAACATGATCGAATAAAAATAAAGTCACTTGTTCTTTTTTTCCATTCTGATAGAGATACGCATCAGCTCGGCCTAACCCTTGCGTACTCGTTTCAATTAAATTCTTTCCCTGAAGAACGAAAGAACGGCAAATCTATGTCATTCAATAATTAAATCTCTATCTCACCTGCCAATTGTCAACGCTCGCTTGCCATTTATGTATAACTTCCACTGATTCCATACGTCGTTTTTTCTCGTTGATAAAACTGGCTACGTCACGCATTGTACTCAATGCTTGATGGATATTTTCATAATCTTTATGTTCAATTGATGTGTATTTCAATAGTTCATTTAATTGCAATGGATATTGACAGATACGTTGAATGGGAGAGAGAAGAAAACCATCGAGTTTCAATTCGATCATATTCGCTTGTAAACGACAAGTCTACGGAGCAAAACGAGATTGAAAAACGAAATCAATTTCTGCTTTATTACTTCGAAAAAATGTTGGTAAAGACCATTATGTTCGAGTTTGGACAATTCTAAGCATGATAATGGATGGTTAATGCAGTAGTCTGCATATTTTTTAAATTCTTCTTTCTATAAAACAACGAACATTAGAAAATGACGTCTATAGATTGATTTCGAAATCTTACATATAAAAGAAAACATTTGCCAATGAGACTTTCATGAGGATTTTGTTCGTTGATTGATAATTTTAGTAATTGAAAAAAGATTTGTTCGAATTGATACAATTCTTCGATATTTCCCATGAGTAATTCGATTTGTTTATCAGTAAATAGATCTTTTCTCGTTCGCATCTTTTTCAAAAAACCCTACAAATCAAAGATTTTCGAATCAATTCTCTCTTCTCTCTCTCTCTCGCATTCACTTACCTCAACAAGATTCTTCAAATGACACAAATAATCATGTTCAGTCTTATAAATTTCTTTGATAACATTGGCACGTTTAACATCAATCTGTGCCGATTTCATTCTCTTTTCACCTGATGTATACCAAAGATTCGATGTTAATTTCGCTGATTCAATTGAAATGATATTTGCATAGGACGGTATGAGATTATCAGGCTGAGCAATGCAACCAACGAGTGATGAGGTTTGAATGGCTGTCAGACGAGAATTAGTTCGTGATGCTGTTAGACAATGAACATGACGATTGGAAATAATCGGAATATCTTCGTCGATTAATGTTGATGAACATTGTTTACGACGAAGATCGATTGGATCGAAATGATGCGAGATTGGCTAATAGAGATAAGATGAAAATGATTTTCGTTGATTTTGAATAACGAAAACAAACTTTGATTTTTTGTGTTATTGCTTGTTGAATAATTATTGGCCGAATTTGACATTCTTTGATTTGATAATGACGTCGAGATTTTCGATTTGAAATATCACTTTCTAATCTTTGATAATGTCGAAGTGCTTCAGAGATTAATGTCGTATTACCTAGAAAACAAAGAAAACAGAACACATCAATAGCGATTATCTAAACAATGCTTCACAGTTGATCATTAAATAACAATTTCCTCGAATAGTTCTGCATCTACGTATGATAGATGAGATAATAAAAACAAAGTTGAATTTGAAGACAATTACATACCGACACACACTTTCACATAGAGATTCCGATCAACTCAAAAATGTTAGATTCTCTATTAATCTGCGAAAGTAAACAATCATTAACACGGACAGTCTTTAAAACGAGAGTTCAATGAAATTTTCGCACATTGAACTAAAGTCAATATTTTAATTCCTACTGTTTTCGAAAAAAAAAGAGAAATCTCTCTCCTAACGAATTGACTTATTTCAGTGATGTCATCGAATACCGAACTTCTTCTATTCACCATATGGATACACATTCAATTGATGTGCTAATTGTTTACATGAACGAAAAAAAACCTCAACGTTTACCTGAAGTTAAAAACAAGAAGATACTGAACATGCAATTCTCGATGTTAATCAATGATCAATCAATTTAGCTCACGGCAAAGATCAGATTGTACAGTGTGAACAGACAAATCAATCAATCAAAAGAAAACTTACGTTTGAAACTGCACCGAACAGTGACCGATGTTGTTTTACCATTTTCTTTTGTATAGCGAAAACGTATTTTTCTCATTCTGATTTTTCCGATAAATGATTAGCGATGTTTAAACGAAGAGAGAAAACGAATTTTCTCCTTCTTCTCTCTCTTCTCTTCTCTTCTCTTTCTCATCCAATCAGATATTTCGTTTCCAAACGAATGATTTTCGTACGTCACACTGTGAGAAGCGAAGAAAATCAACAATTGATTTTATCGTGAGAGCCAAAAAAAGCAACGTTTACGAATGAGACCTAATCTACTCAGGTGATCCACTTTAGTTGAAAAACAACAGTGCTAAGAAAACATTCCGTCTGGTTGTATTAAATACGCACGAATACCTACCAAATAGTTCGTGATGACGATGATGATGATCAGCATACATAACGGTTGGATTTCGTTCAATTGTTGTAAACTTAAATAGTGAATAGAGAAAAACAAAAAAACGAGGATTTTCGAAACAAAAAAAAAGAAATCATTTGTGTTTATTTAACGTTAAACGAGAAAGGAAATTTCTCAAGTATACTTAGCAAATTTGTCTCATAAATAAACATTCATAAGTGAAAAAGGGATTAGGAACATGATTGACCAATAAGCCGTACGTTTCATAACTCAATTCAGACATATTCTCATAGACAAACCTTGGCCGAGATTTCGTAATCATCGAATGCATTTTTTGTTATCCATTTGAATGGTATATCGATTGTTGTCGGCGCCTGACGAATCCATCCGAGTTGAATCGAATGTTTCTCGTCGGTTTTCAATTGATTCAATGGCAAATAGATGAAATCTGTTGACAACGAATCGTGTTCATCGAAATTCTTCTCGAATAATTTCGGTCGAAAGACAGTTAATGTCTGTTTGTGAATACGAACAGCAAAGAATGGTTTAAGTAATTCGATCGTCGACCAATGTGGAACATCGATGGTGAGATTCGTGTAATGATACGAATGGAATGAATTCAAACGAATTTCGAGAATAAGATCAATTCGAATGAGATCGAATTGAATGTGGAATTGTTTCGATAGATCAACAGTTAGTTTTCGAATGTCAACTCCGAATTGACCGTTGAAGGATGGGGATTGTTTGTTGGTGAGAGAAGTTCTCGGTCGAAAAATCGAGTAATTCAAAAGTCTCGATCGACGTTTGGTCGATTCTTTGGCTTTGAACGAACGATCGTTGAGACTGTGATTGAGAGATAATGATTGTCGACGTTTCAGTGGCAAAAGAAATGAGGAAACACGTTTGATTTTATGAAACGAAGAATTCGAATGAGTGTTTGATGATGGTTGATCTTGTTTGACTGGTGAGAGAAGAACAAAACAGGATGATGGTCGATTCGTGTTCGAATTTGTTGATGAATTGGCTTTAGTAAATGAACGTCGAGATTCATTCGAACGAACGAATGAATTTGTCGTTCGAATAGTTCGACCGAATTTAGTTAACGATTGAAAGAGATTCGAGAGATGAAATGATGAACGATGCGAGGTTTTCTCAATTGATGGCGAATATTTCGAATGATTACGAAGTATAGGAATATGAAAGGATGTGGAAATCTTAGGAGAATTTACTGTTGATGACATTCGTGATCGATCGATCGATTTCGAAGTTAGAACGAATTTCTCGCGTACAAAGGTGCGATTCAGGTGGAAAACTGAATGATTTCAAAATCATCGGAATTATTTTTATATCAATCGAAATTCGAAAAAAATCATTTAAGAAAATGCATTTTCTGTTTTTATTTTTTGTTTTGTTCAGCTCAATGTAGATGTCACTGGTAAAAAATTCTTCGCCGAAGAAAATAAGTGGCACGATGTCATGTTTATGTCTATCTATCGAGTCGATCAACTGACAGACAGACAAACAAACGCGGACTATGAGTCGATATAAACATTTCGATGATGAACTTAGCGGAGCCGAAATTGCTGAAGCAGCTGTTTTGCCTGAACTGGATGTTGATGAAGCCGATCATTTAGAATTCAAACCTCAATTACGAACTTATCCATCGACAACAACTGTTATTACAAAAAAGTTCAATTTCAATTCGTTGAAAATCCTTTTCTTTCAACGAACATTCCTCGAACGATTTCTGCTCATTAGTATTCTCATTCTTTTGAGTTTATTATTTTTTCTTTCATTAACCGTTGTCTATCATCAACATCGTTTAATACCTGTTGAAGAACTTTGTTTAACATCGGCATGTATTCAAGTATCAGCAGCTATTCATGCCGGACTCAATGAAACAGCTGATCCATGTGAAGATTTCTATGAATTTACATGCGGTCGATGGGCTAAAACCAATGTTATTCCGAAAGGTCATTCGAGTTGGTCGACAATGAAAGAATTGAGTCAAAAGAATATAATTATTCTCAAAGGTATTCTCGAGGAGAACATACCGAATCCATCATCATCATCGTCTGATTTTAATGCTGAATATGAAGCCGTGAAATTCTATCGATCATGTTTGAATCTCGTTGAAATCGAAAATCGGCAAATCGAACCATTGGAACGATTTTTCAAAGAGAACTTCAATTTTACAATTCAACAATGGATTCATATTGATCAAAATCGAACCTGGCAAGAGCAATTCGTGGCGATTAATAATCATCTTTCGAAAGCATTTGGTTTTACATATTTATTACCGTTTTCAATTGGACCGGATGATAAAAATTCCTCATGGAATGTTCTGCATGTAGGAGAACAATTCTTTTTTTTTGTGTGATAATAATTTTTGTTTTTCTCAAGATGAGTCAACCGCAAGTTGGTCTTGAAAGTCGAGATTATTACATAAATTCAACGAGCAATAATCGAAGTGATATCGAAACTGATGAACGAAATCGAATAGTAAGTGAATTCAGTTGAGAACAAACAATAATTCTCGTTTGATTTAGATTCGAAAAACATATCGAGACGTGAGCGTTGATGTTTTGCAACTGATCGGTTTCGATCGAGCTCAAGCTGAACAACGAGTCGACGATATAATTCAGCTCGAAGTCGAACTCGCAACTATAAGTTGTAAGGAAAAACTTTTCGTCTTGATTTTTTAGTTAATCACATTCGTGCGTTTTTCTGTTTTGTTTTATTTTAAGTGCCTATGGAAGTTTTACAAAAACCGAATGAAACCTATTTTCTAATGTCTTTGAAACAGCTTGATGAACTCTATCAACCGATTGGTTTGGATATTTATTCATTTCTCAATGAAATGTTAAATGTAAACTCATCGAATCCAATTCGTTTAACTGAAAATGAACAAGTCATTGTTCCTTCAATTGATTTAATCAAAAATCTGTCGTTAATTTTAAAAAATTATCTTCTCACGCCGAGTAAAAGTCATGTGATCATTGATCATCTCTTCTTCTCGATTCTATTCGATCTTTCATCGCATCTCTCGACTAATTTCGAAAAGGCAATCTTTCCATTGTCGAGAGAACTCCAAGGCATGGAATCGTTGCCTGAACGATGGGAACATTGTGTCAAAGAGACTGACGGAGCGTTCGGTTACGGTCTTGGTTCGTTGTATGTCAAAGCGGTATTTGGCGAGAAAGATCGACAACAAGCCAATGAATTAATACAAAATATTCGTCGAATGTTCGAGAAAAATCTCGATAAACTCGATTGGATCGATGAACAATCGAAAATCGAAGCGAATAGAAAGCTCAAACAAATCAAACAAAAAATCGGCTATCCGGATTTTATGCACAATAAAAGCAAACTCAACGAACGGTTTGATTTGTTAATTCGATTGAATTTTTGCATTCGCATGATTTACTTTAGGTATATCGGCTATTCGATGAATGAAAATGAATATTTCAGCAATGGAATTAAACTCTTAGCTCGTGAACGCCGACGATCGCTCTTAAAATTCCGTCAACAGGTCGATTTAACCGAGTAAATCTATTGACAATATTTCTTTTCTAATTCCATGCGCTGTTCTTCTCTTTTCAATTAGTTGGAGTATGACTCCTCGAGTAGTCAATGCGTATTACACTCCATCGCTTAATGAAATTGTTTTTCCCGCTGGTATTCTGCAACCACCATTTTTTCACAAAGATTTGCCTATTGCCATCAATTACGGTGCAATTGGAACGGTAGATAAAACTCGTTCTGTTTGTTGTTGTTAGTAGTGAATATTATCGATTAGGTTATTGGTCACGAAATCACGCATGGATTCGATGATCAAGGTCGAGAGTATGATGCCAATGGAAACATGCGTTCATGGTGGTCGAAATCAGCTCTTGATAAATTCGAAGAGAAAGCTAAATGTTTCGTTCAACAGTATTCGAACTATTCACTCGATGGACAAAATGAAAATGGCCAACGAACATTAAGTAATTACCGAAAGATTTCTTTGTTGAAAAAATACTTTTGCCGAATTTCATCATAGATAGTTATAGAAAGAATTCATTGTAAGGCTTCTTTTTTTTTATACAAAAAATGCTTCTTAAGATAGCTGGTTGATTTCTGACGGAATGCTAAAGTCAAAAGAAAAAGAACGGAATTCCCACATGTTTTTCTTTTCAGGTGAAAACATTGCGGATAATGGTGGATTGAAATTATCCTATCTTGCTTATAAAAATCATAAACAACGTACAATAAACAGTGGAAATAATCGTCGTTTACCCGGTTTACGCTATACAAATGATCAATTATTCTTCATTGCATTTGCTCATGTAAATCTATTCGATTATCTTTGTAATTTTTCTTTAAATTTCTTTATAGAGTTGGTGTAATATTGAAAGTCGAAATGCAATGCATTACGATTTAATCAATGATCCACATTCGCCAGGACGTTTTCGTGTTCTCGGTACATTATCGAATAGTATCGAATTTTCTCAAGCATTTTCTTGTCAATCGAAACAAGGAATGAATCCAAATTCAAAATGTCATTTATGGTAACTTTTATCAGTCAATCAAAAACACACGAATAACTCTCGTGCAATACAAAATTTTCCTTCGCATTTTAAATGAGAATCTCTATTGTCTTGTGTTGTTAATCATTTTAAATATTTTACTTTTATTCATCATTGTACATATCAATCAATTAATTGTATTCATATTTAATTTTCAAATAATAAATAACTAATGATTGTTTTGTGTGAGAAATACTTCAGAATTATATTAATTTAGACAGGCAATATGATGCATTGCGTAGATGTTTCTTATGTGTGTGTTTTTTTTTTGTTGTTGAAATATTCAAAACAAAAACAAATTACATTTTAATGTTTAACAAAATCTCTGTAAAACAAATCCTGAATGTAAAGTAAAATTGCTATCGGCTGAATGAGAATCAATGATATCCAAACGGCCATATTACCATAGGTTTTATTTTCCTTTTTGACTCGTCGAACAGCGAAACCCATTGGTACTTGAATTATCATAGCAAGAAAACTCCACGGACGGATCATACGTAATGGAACGCTGATTAAATACTACAAAAAAAGTCACAACATAAACAAATCGAATCATTTGGAAAATAAGAATTATTTACTTCATGAAAAAATGCACTAATTGCAAACACGACAAATGAACTAACCAGTTTATTACAACCGAATTGATCAATCAATGGAATGTAGACATGTCGTTTGCAAAAGTCATGTACACTCGTATTCCATCGATTCCAAAATTCATACAAATCAGTTGCATTCCACCAATCACGATAGAATAATCGATCACCAAAACACAATAATTCAGCTAATAAATTCAATGTCGAATGAAAATAGACATAGAATAATAATAACCAAATTAAATGATTCGGCAAAGCAAGACGAAGTAGTCGTTCGATATTTTCTAATAATGTATATTCATTTAATGGACGATCAAGTGTTCGTAGAATAGGTAAAATCCATTGTTGACTTAAACAATATTGTAACGAACAAATGACAAAGATTTCAGCGAAACGTCGTATAAGAAAACGTTTTCTTATACGTGGCGATCGTGGGAAATTTAATTCATAGCAAAGTGTTGGTGCAAAAAGAAAATAATAAAGATTTCTCCATGTTAAATTCGCTGGATAGATAATTACATCTTTGCTCGGATTTTCACGTTCTTTTTTAACGAGAAAATTTTGTCGACAACGATAATTGATATGCGAGTAGGAGACTAATTTCAGAAAAACAATCGAATATAAACAAACAGCCAAAAATGCGCCAGCTGGATTCGGTTGTCGATCATTGATATATAACGCTGGGAAGATTAATAAGAAACTGAGATTACATATTTGACAGATGATGAATTGTGTTTCTTTCGCATTTTGACTCAATTGAATTTCAAGCCAGAGATGAAAAATAATGAAGATATTGATGAGAATTATCAGGAATACCTAAGTGACGCAATGATATTGCCAAAAAAACAAAACAAACAATTTCAAATCAACGAACTGTTGGCCAATTGGTTGGATCTTTAATAAATCTTAGAGGCCAATCGAATTCGACTAATAATCCGTATTTAAGTATATTTTCAAGTACAAGCCGAAAACTTCCGATTCCAAGAATAACATAGAGAAGATTGAGAAAGCCTCGATAGTTATCATAGCCACTCGATGCTGACAATAATGATGGGCGTTCGGAATTCTCGTTATTGTTGTGCACTGTCATATTAACTAACGAAGAAATACCTCGACAAAATAAACCATCGATTTAGGTTATTCAGGACGAATAAATATTCGAATTCATATCGACACATTTCTATTTATATACATGTGCATGCGCACGAAGAGAAAAGAAAAATATATCTATCGGCCAGGTGTATTGCGTTTGATAAAAAAGAGAGTGATATACAGTTTAGCCCATACGCTGTCCGAGTGATCATTTTTCAGCTGTATCTATGGGTACGTGAATGCTTATGATGTAATGTGCAATAGAAATTCTATTTGAAATCTACAATCAACATAAATTAGCAATAGTTTCAATGGAACACATTCGTCTATTCAAGAAATATTAGTGTTTATGATTGCTATTGTTCCGAGAAGTGAAGAGTGTCTTGCTCTTCTGCCTTCTTTTTGGTGCTTCATCTTATTGAAGAATTAATTGAAGTACAATGAAATAAATAGTTTCTCGTTGTTAGTTGTTCAACGAGTTCTTATTATTGTTGTTAAAGAAAAGAAAACGAGAAAATCATGATACTATCAAAAATTAGTTTTTTTTTATTTTTCATCAATCTCTTGTTTCTTCGTCTTCTTCTTCTTCTTTTTTTTCAAGAATAAGAGAGAAATCTAGTTCGCTCTCGTTCTCTCTCATCTCATCATTCTCTCTGTGTACTCAACGATTGAGCGACGAACTTCTGATTCTAAAAAACAAAGACATCAATTGATCACTAAAACTTTTGATCTGATAGGTAATGTATTCGAGCAAAAACGAGACCCGTTCGTTGCCTCCACGCAAGATTGAACTACGGACCTCCAGTTTACAAGACTGGCGCTCTAACATTGAGCTAGAGAGGCTACAGGAAGTTCTCATTAGGCTTTTCCTGATATTTCAAATGATACTCATTTTATCTTTGAAATTTCACGCTTCACCACTTGATGAAAAAGCAAAGAGAAAAAAATATCGTGTTTCTCCCACCTAATGTCTATGAGCCTTCTATATATGCATCGGCAATTCTCAAACTAATAGCACTTGTTTTCCAAAAATATCATAGTTTGAATCATTTTATTTTATTTTTTTTGCAAAAGTTCACGACACAATGATGCCATCCAATCTATTCATCGTACAATTATGCATGATAGTCCTTGTCATGGTCACTTATTCGACTACAGCCGAAAATTCTCAATCATTAGACGGAAAAGTCCATTCACATAAAACTGAAGTTAGTGTTTTTCCTTTCTTTTATTCGTATTGTGTTTGATTTCTTATTCAGCAACAACATAATGATCATTCGAAACAAGCTCTTGCCAATACCGATGATGACGACGAATCCGAAACAAGCGAAAGCAACGAAGAATATTTCAATGATTATCATCAACATTGGCCTGATATGGTTAACAAACGTTATGCGAAGAAAAATGCTCGTGCAGGCAATTCAGCTACGAATGGTGGTGATAATCGTCTTTGGGCAATTCCATATCGGTTCGGCAAACGATCGGCCATGCCCTATCGTTTTGGTAAACGTGCAGCCATGCATTTCCGTCTTGGAAAGAAGAGCGCCTCTGTGTAAATATCGAGTGGCGTAGATCAATCGACAATAAAAGAAATAACATAATAAATCACTGAATCGTCTCTAGTTTTAAATGTTAATCATGATGAAAGAAAAGTGAGATGATTTTATTGAATAAAAGAGAAGGAAAAAAACGAAAGTCCTTGAACAACTTTGAACTTGAATGCTTTCACTTGGCAATCGTATGATTTGATTACGCTTTCGAATGCGTTTGAAAAAGAAAACCGAACGATTAGTTTTCAAGGTTCACCTCTCTTCGTAGAGAAAAATAACCAAAGACTTTTTTTTTCATTCTCCCAGCAGTAGCACGCAACTCTATTCGAGTTTTTTTTCAAAATAAATACTCGCTCAAATTACTAACGAGAAACGAAACTAATAAATACCGATTTTCTTGATTATATTTAATCTCCTTATCAAATATTCTTCCGTTGAATTCGACATATAAGAAAAAAGGTAATCATACATTTTCTTTTCTCGTCGAGTGCTTACGAAATTGAGTCAGCATGTTCTGCGACGAGCAAACCATAGTTGTTTTGTTGTGATTGTAAATATCAGACTTCGCTTTCTCATTTGAATTCGTTTGCATACCAAATGAATGGTTTTTTCTTTCTTTTTATTGAGAAATTTTATTAGTGCAGAGACATGCACGCTTGTATGTTGTTCTCATTCGTTGTTTTTTAATCTGTTAAACGTTTTTTTTCGTTTTCACATCTGTAAAAAAAGGCGAAGAAACACTGCCAATGCTCGAGAGTCCATAGAGATTAACTTTGTTAGTATAGACCGGTAATTTATCGTCAATTTCTTTCGGATGTGTTAGAGCACGTTCTAATCTCGACATACGGCGTGTCTTCTTCTTTTTCTTTTTCTTTCGTCAATTTATTGTATATGTGAGATTGTGTACCATCTTTGTACATCCGGTCAATGAGAGAGCAAAGGAAGAAAAAGAACGACGGAGAGAAGGAGAAGAAGAAAAAAAGAAAACATGCCTCAGCATTATCAAGAATAAATAACAAAGAAACGGAGAACAGATAAGCATGGCGATGAAAAGCGATTCATAATCTGCTTCGAGTAGACATAGCTATTAGATAAGTTAATCATCCGCGATCTAACTGAAAAAAAAACAACAACAACAACAACAACAACGATTGGACATTAATAAAGGTAGAGGAGAGAAAGCATTTTGTTTTCTTGAATTATCCAGAGAGTTGAAATCTACGGAGAGAATAAAGTAGTCATCAGCGATCGTTTGTCGGAATGGGAATTTAAATCAATTATCAATAAGAAAAGACAGTCATTTGATTTACATAATTTACTATTCGAAATAATAAAATATGATCAAAAAAAGAGCGTTCTCTTGTTAACCCGGGCGTAGTCTCGCCTTTTCCTTTTTTTCTTCTTCTTTTCTTTTTTCCTCGTTGTTCTCAAGTTCACTTCTATGTTATTATTTTAAAAAAAACGTCTATTTGGCGCAGAAAAGTAAGAAAATGCAAGAATTTTCATCACTAAAGACAACCGACTGACTTGTTGCTAGTCATCGTTCTTTCCTTTTTCTTCGTCTTCTATGTGTGTGTGTGCGTGCGTTTTTTTATTCTCTCTACTCGATGAAGTTGCTCTTGTAACAGATCTTTACTTCGAATACTAAACGTTAACTTGAACGGCAATCAACTGATTCTCTCCGATTAATAGCTTTTTTTCCTTTTTTTTTGCTCTTAGACAACAACAAAAAGACAAACGATTGTATGTTTATAAATGGTTAAAACTTCAACAGTATCAGATCATTCGAGTCGACATTCACATTTACACGATTATTCATCATTGATCATGTCAATCAGATTACGGAAACGTCTACATTTACTCTATCTACTTGTCGTTTTAAATATTATTTTCTTTCTTCTTGTCTATCATCGTTTGATTCTAATCACGCCACTATCGAATTCAGCTTCATCGATTGACAAATCAGTTGTTTCATTTATCGAGAAGAATTTTGTCGAAGAACAAACCGATGAAAAGATTTCTTCATCATCGGTTTGTTATATTCCACGTTTCGACCCGTGGGATCAAAGTGTGGCCAAATTAATCCGCATTCGACCTCCCTATCGTTGTCCAACGAATAAACAACATTTAATTCACGTTTTCAACAACACACAATTAATATTCAATCAAACGAACAATCGAAATTACTTCGACAATTCAGTGACACATTGTGTTTATTTAAAAGTCGGCCGAAATCCTGAAGAGAAATACTTTCGTGATTGGTCGTATACACTATCGCAACCGATACTTATCGATGGATACACAGAACCGATTTTAGATGCAGATTTTGTTGTAACAAGATGTTATAACACAAGAACCGGTTATTTCAATGGAAATAAATTCTGGTAAATTCAAAACCAAAGAAAAGGTTTTCCGTTGATGTTGATTGTTTTCTTTTGATTTCAGTGGATACAATTGTACCGATACTGTTCGAATCAATCCGGTGAATAAGAAGAGTAATTTAGGAATGTATAGTTACGGTTTAGTTTACGAATATGTTCATCCATTGATACGTTTGAAAAAGCCGGCATTTTCTCGAGAGAAATGGCTGAATAAATACAATTCGAATTGGATTTCCAATATGATCTCATCGTCATCATCATCAATGAACCGTTCGCCACCATCGGTTATTCTTGTTATTCTCGATGCTGTTAGTGATTTACAAGCACGACGTGCTCTACCGAAAACATTGTCCTATTTGAAATCGCAAGGTTTAGTGACATTTCAACGACATTCAATTGTAGGCGATGGAACATTTGAGAATATTGTTCCGATGTTCTTCGGTGAAACAGCGAGTCAATATCAAAAAGCTAATTTAAACGACAGTCGATATGAATTCATACGTATGGAAACAAAAGTCGATCCGAAAACGAAAAAACGCTATCAAATGAAAAAAATGATTCATTATCCCGGCCCGTACGATGACTATCCATTTGTAGTGAAGAACTTCTCTCGATTGAACTATACGACATTCTTCAGTGAAGAATGGCGTGAAAGCGCATTTTTTAATTTAAAAAATGGTTTCCGTCAACAACCGACAGACTTCTATTTGCGACAGTATTGGCTGTCGTTGTATGAAACGATGTCCTACAATAAATATCCCGGCAATTCCAACCCGAAACCATGTTATTTCAATAAATTATTGCATTTCCTTTCATTGGAATGGCTCGAAAAGTTTCTTAAAATTCATCATCAAACACCTGATTATCCGACATTTGGAATAATGAAAATGAATGAAATGAGTCATGATTATTTAGAACGATTGTTCTGGATTGATCAAGATTTGAAAACATTCTTTCAGAATCTAATCGAACAACATTTATTAGATAATACGATTTTGATTTTTTCGGGTGATCACGGTCATCGACAGCATCGATTGAGATTAACACGTATTGGAAGTTTCGAAGTCAAGTTACCCTTTTTCTCCATGCTTATGCCGCCAACATTTAAACAGCAATTTCCGCAAGCAATCAAAAATTTGAAGAACAATCAACAGAGTATGTCAATAAAGCTTTTTCTTTTTCTTTTCCTATCAAATGCAAACGAAATAATCAGATAAATCCGAGACGCATTTTTCGACAGTTGACGGCTGACAAAGACTTCTCTCGGGAATAATTAAATGTATCAAAATCGAACGAATCCCAATAGATAGATTGATATGTCTGATAAATGTTGTTTTCATTGAAGTGCTTACGTCATGGTGGGACGTCTATGAAACGTTTGCAAATATTCTCAAAATGGTTGAAGAACCGCACGTATTCGATCCATTGTTGGTCAATTGGCGTCCAACAACGAAAGGTATTTCAATGTTTCATCCAATACCCGAACGAAATTGTTCATCAGCCGGCATACCTCGTAAGAAAATTTTCAAAAGAAAATCAAAAACATTCATCTATTCTCGTTTTTCTTTGTGTTTAAAGCAAAATATTGTCCATGTTCGCGTAGTACACCACGTGATACATCATTGCCTGTGATCAAAGAATTAGCAAAAGCTAGTGTTGATTATATCAATCACGTTAAATTGAAATCTCATGCACATTTATGCCTTCCATTGGAACTCAAGACAATAATTCGATCCGAAGTTGAAAAATTATATATTTCAACTAAACCGAGTTCAACACCGAAAAACAATTTTACTCATCTATATACGGTTGCTTTCGAAGTTTCACCATCGGGTGGTACATTTGAAAGTCGAATCTTCTATCATGAAACAACTAAACAAATTCAATTGCAAGGCGAAATTCTTCGAATAAATCTCTACGGTCAAACATCGGCATGTATTCAGGATAAATATGAATTGAGATCTTTTTGCTATTGCATATCATATCATCAAAAACTCAAAAGTGGCTCTAGTATTTCTGTTACTGAACAATTTACATCTAATACAACAACAACATCAACAACGATAACGAAGACTTAAATCTTGTAAATTCATCAACTATGATCTAAACTATCTCTCATGCTTTTTTTTCTTTCGTTTTTTTTATTTGTTTTGATCGCTGGCGATTATTTTTGTTAAAACAAATTATTAATAATAAATAAATATTTCACAAATCAATAAAAATTGTTGCAGAAGAAAAACTGCGTAATATGGAAAAAGAAAGTATTAGTGACATCTAATGATGTTAATTCTACGGACTAAGATATTTCGTAAATGTTTAATAGATGATAGTAATAGTAGTATTGAACCGTTTTATAAATTCCTGATAGAGGATCGTATTGTTTAATAAGTGGTAAAATTAGGAGCGAACACTGACTATCGCATCGTTTGATCTGGGAAATTCAAAAACATAGAATCTTCCGTTTATAATTATATCTAGTAAAACAATATGTAATGGGAATGAAAAAGTCTTTTGATTCATTGATGATTTCCGACTATTAGTATACAATCAGATATTCAATTGGGACGAAATTGGAGCTTTATTTAAGACAGTACCAGATGAATTTCATATAAGAACAATAAATAATTCTACTGTATATAAGCTGAAACATCCAATTATTGGTGAATGTCTTTGCAGTACTTTCAGTGTTTAAAAAATGTCGACATGAATAACTATCAGTCATCGCGGCATAGAAATAGAACAGCGTGGATGAACAATTATATTTCAACCAACATGTTACATCTCTATTCCAGCCGAACCACACTGTGTGAAACATTTTCGTGTAAACTGCAGCTGCTCAAACTCCATCTTTGGATCAATACACATGTATTATCAAAAAATAAAGAAAAGCTAATTGAATTTGTTATAAATGGCAAAATTACAGGAAAATACTGACAATCGTTTCCTTTGTTTTTATGATATTTGTTAGAGAGTGAATCAAGGTAGTGATATCTCGTATATGATATGATATCAGCCTTCGATCACTTTTTATTCGAGTGAAATCGTCTCTCTAGTAATATTCTGAAGGTTAAAAATAGAGATTTCAGCAAATAAATAAAATCTTAGAAGACTGATTTTTTATTTTTGTTGTTCAAATAACTGATTATGAAATCCTAAGATTTATCATTTGTTTTAGAAGAAACGACTTTCATCGTGCTTTGAATTTATCAAAGAATATATTTATAAACTTCTACTTTTCAAAAATCTATGATATTGAGAGTGACATTTGACGAGTCTGCCCTGTTACGCACGCATCATCTTAAATATAATATAGGTTATTATTTATTTGAGTTCATTTCAATTTGGTTAACATGTCTGCGGAAAAGAGCATATTGGATGTTCTGAGCTATCTGCAAAGCAATTATGGTAGACTTTGGTGTTTTCTAATTTTTCTTATTTCATCACTAATCTGCTCACTCTTTACTCTTTATCATCTAATTTTCGATCGGAATCTTCGAAAGTTACGGAACAATCACATAATTATAATTATTCTCCTGGTTGGTTTAGTATCACAAACGACAAATTATCCTTGGATGATACATTTCTATCGTGTCGATGGTGTCTGGAGTAGATCATACGAATTTTGTGCGATTTGGGCGTATATCGACTGGACATTCTATCTCTTACAATCTATGCTTTTGGCTTGGGCAACAATCGAAAGACACATATTAATATTTCACGATCATTGGATGAATACAAAAATGAGAGTAATATTCATTCATTATCTACCACCAGTTTCCCTAGTCAGCTATTTTATTATTTTTTATGCGGTTGCTGATACTCTCGCACCTTGTCAAAATTGGTATAATACTGATTGGATGAGATGTGTTTTTTTCTGTATCAGTACTGATTACAAGTTTTGGTTGTGGGAAACAATAGTTCATCAAGTTATGCCTTGTTGCATTATTATTATATTTACTATTGCTTTATTTGTTCGTGTTATTTCGACAAAAATGCGTGCACGCCAACCGGTTCAATGGCAAAGACAGCGAAAAATGGCTACTCAATTAATGTCAATGATACTTATTTATATTATATTTTTCTTACCATATTCAATTTATTATTTTCTTACAATATTTATTCAGCCGCTTTATATACATTCCAGCATTGTATTGTTTCTTGAGTTACTCAGCTATTTGACCGTGTTAGTTATACCTTTTTCTTGCATGTTAACATTACCAGAACTTGGCAAAAGACTAAAGGCTATGCTGTGCTGTAAATGACAATTTGAATCAGCTAATACAGTGACGGCATTAACGCGACCAACTAACAATAATTAACAGAAACTGACAATGACTATAGACGATGAAATACAATAACAAAAATCATAAAAAATGCATGTATATCTGACATATTTATTATGTACTTAAAGTTTAATTTAATGTATGTTGTCATTCATAGAAATGTTTTGGTGTTACTATTAACAAAACTATTTAGACTGGAATAAAACTTGAATTCGCTTTATTTTTATAATTCCATAGTTTTTTAGTCTATTTAAATGTACATAAAAAAAGCATTCTTTTTTTCCATTGAATTTATTGTGCCATAATGGTTCACAAGAAAATTTTGAACAAGAACATGAAATTATGACGTAATTTTTTTATTTATTTTTAAATATCACTCGGATGAACAATAAAAAAAAGAATTACACACACGCACACACTCACCGAGAAGAAAAGTTCAAATATGCATTGTAAATTTTAAAAAAAAACATTCTCGATCGCAACATGTGAGTGAATGTATTTATCCATGGTTAAGCTTCATTGCGTTTAACACATGTGTAATACCTTTATCAATACTTTTCATCAAAAGAAACGCACAAAATGCGATAAAATATATAATAAGGTACTGAGCTTGCAACTCAATGAAAACCGAAAGTATGCTAAAGTTCATATGTTTTAGATGGTAGACATGTTCAGAAAGAAGAACAAATTATTTTCATTTAATAAAAATATTTTATTAAAGAAAAAAAAAAGTTTTACATTTTGTAAATATTTCTTGTTGCCGCGTCCACACTTGATATTGCTACCATGTTGACGGATGCCATGCCATTGTGCATGATCTATCAAGAGAGAAATACAATTAGAATAGTATATTCAAAAGTAAAAATTAACATACCTTTTATTCGTATTTATACATAAATGTTGTGTTATAATCATTTTTGACCAAATGACACAATCAGATATTTCTAACACACATTTAAAGAACAACCGTTTTATTATATCTTCAATTATTCTGTGTATTGAAAACAAACGTTTGTTCTTTACTCAGTAAAAGTAATCATATATAAATAAGACTACACCTTACATCTCAATTCACATATTAAACGTTTTCACGATAGTAATATTTTATTTTGTAATAGTGTATTTAGTCAACAAACAAATGAACAATGTTACCACCACTAAGAGTATTCAGATATCTTTTTATCCAATTGTGATAAATTTTTACTCTCTCATCATACTGATCATCACAGAAAAACGAACAACACTAGATAATTCTATTCAACTATCTTTTCATTTTATATGACAAACTTTCACTGTGCCATACTATCAGTTATCACTGAATAAGTAAATGATATTAGGTGATATTATTCAGTTACTGTTTGGTTTGATGTGATAAAACCTTATCCTATCATAACATTGGTTATCATAACATAAGTGACTGATATTTAGTAAGAACGTACAATTATTTGTTCATTTGAGAGTGATAAATTTTTACTCGGTTATAGTATCGGTCATCACATAACAATTGAACAGTATGAGGTGACAAAGTTCAACTATCGTTTTATTCGACAAAATAAACTCTTACTCTATCATAAGATTAGTTATCATCTGACAAATGAATGACATCAGTGGAAATACTTGTTCACCTCTGTTTTTATTCACTCTCGAAAATTTCTTATTTGAGTATACCATTGATCATCGTAAGATAAATGAACGACGCCAGTAGATGGTATTCAGTTATCCTCTTTATCTTTATGATAGATTTTTACTTCACCATAAAATTAGTCATCACATAGAAAATGAAGGAGAATTGGTGATTTTTTTCAAATATCTCTTGACTTGATGTGATCGATTCTTACTCTATCATAACGTATCGATCATCACAATACATATGAATGATACTTTATTATACATCTGTAATATAATTATGTACACTTAAAATATCTAGAGAGAATATGAAAGAACAGATAGTATGATGTGAAATTTGTATTATCTCTACGTTT
>ERZ778019.96-NODE-96-length-219144-cov-13.682919_pt1 | contig 219144 bp, 271 predicted proteins | sample MGYA00375749_ERZ778019 | MGnify/ENA primary metagenome ERZ778019 (study PRJEB29350, sample SAMN05389821) | bioreactor metagenome | isolation source: Ammonium sulfate bioreactor | place: South Africa: University of Cape Town | collected 2014-03-17 ... | reverse complement strand
AATCAACACCTCCACCATCGCCACCCTCTCCTGTTCCAGCTCCAGCTCCAGCTCCAGCTCCAGCTCCTGCTCAATTTCCTTTACAACCATCAGCCAATCGTTTTAATAAAATCGTCGATTTTCACGGTCATTCATTGACCGCCTTTGTTTGTTCGGGTCTCGATACAACAGCTCAACGTCAGTGTGTATCAGTGAAATCTCTTTGCGAAATACTTTTTCCACATTCGCCTATGATCGATAGAATCGAACTCAAAATGTTGAAAGTCTTACGAACGAAAAATATCAATCGATTTCGACCACAAACTCAAACAGCACTCGGTTTCACACGTTTAATCGATATCAAAGATGCCGAAAAATATTGGGACGAAATCGAACGCGATATGCGTGCAATGGTCAAAGGTAAACATATCGATTGATTTGCTCGAATTGAATTCTTCATTTTTTGATTTTAATTTTTAGTAGATAATCAACGACTAACGATACGTTCGAGTACTTCAACTGAAGAGTCGAGGGCAAGTACTATCATTGAGAGTAATGTTGAACCAAGTGAGACTCAACAACAACAACAACAACAACAACCGATGGTGACGGATAGAGGTGAAAAACGTGCGATGGAAACAACGGATTTGGCTGATGAGGATGTACCGGTCATGGAACGATTGAATAAACGTATGAAAACAACGGAGAATCCAGTTCGAAAGATAACAATCAAAATACCAGTTCAAACCAAGAAGAAATCGAAACGTACGGTACCATCGAATCGAACGAACAAAGATACTCAAGCTAATTGGGTGAAGAAATTCAATCTAGACGAGTGTACCGTTGTATTGAATCAATATAATCCGATCTATGATGATGGCATTGCTTAATTGCCAATGAATTTTTGTTGTTTATTCCCCTTTTTATTATTATTATTATTATTATTATTTCTCTTTGTGGATAGTCAGTGTCTACGGAGTAGATATCAAACAAGCGATGAAATAAAAACAAAGCAAAACTTCTAACCAAAACGAAGATATTTCTTAGCATTTCTCTTTTGTCATTGTTGTACATGTCAAGTCTTGCCTCTCTTTCGAATTCACAAAAAAATGAAAACATAAAAAAAATAGCGACGATGCAATGTGTGATTCTTATTTTCTTTTCTTCGACATTTGTATATGCATAGTACAAATCAACTAAAGTTCTTCAAATCGTTTTTTCTTGTTCTTTTTTGTTCATCAACTTGTTGTTTTCGTTTTTTTTTCTTACTGTTATTGTTCTTTATTTCTTTTCTTTCTCTCTTTGTTACTGATTTTTCGTGCGATTTATGAATACAAAACAACAAAAAGAATACACGATGAACACGATGATTGGATTTTTAACTAAAACAATCACAATATTTCATTTCTATTGGACTGTTGAAATATCTTTTTTCATTCATATTTTTAACGATAGAATTGAGTTGTAACCATTGACTATCTCTTCCATAAAACACTACAGTATTACATTTATTTTTCTAAAATCACCGAATTTCTAGTTTTGTTAATAATAGAACTCATTAAACACCTGTGAACCGGACATATGCGTGCTAGGAAATGATTACATCATCATTCCATTGTCTTGTATCCGTCAAATCCCAACGGGTGATCACTACGAATGTTATGAATAGCCTGCCGATTGTGTCAACTCTATAGATATTGAAGTATTGGTCACTATACGCGGCATCCGCTAGCATTCGTTTGCATAATGAAATTGGATGGATTTGCGTGCGTCAATAGACGAAGTGCTAATCAGTAATAAGTGTGGCATACATTGTCGGCTTGACTTGTTGTCTGTCTATCGACTTTAGGCACAGTTGGAAATTGATTCTCTTTCTTCCTTAAAGCGCAATAGAGAAAGAAAGAAAAAGAAATGACATTCTTCAAATAAAAAATATATATATATAAAAGAAAAGCCGATATTCAATCGAAATGAACAGCGAACAGCACTTAGATTCTTTCTCTTGCCTAAGGAAATACTGTTCATTTTCTTTTCTCGTACTAGTAATAAGAAAGAGAGAGAGAGAAAGAGAAGAAAAAAAAGAAGACGATTGTTCTTCAACAGATCGTCTCTCTCTCTCGCTCTTCCTCAGTATGTTTCATTAACTAGCAAGAGCACAAAGAGAGATAGAGAGTAAAAGCAAACTGAGAATTCTTTATTCTTTCTTTCATCATTCTTGAGATCGTACAAAATACACAAGCATCGACTTATTTGTTCTTTTCAACATGAAATTAACCGAATCATTCTATTTCGAAGAAACTCGTGGTCTTTGTAGTCGTAAATTATTACGCGAAATTGGCGAACACGGCCGAACAAAGATCCGTCTTTATGCCTACGAAAGTTGGCCAAAACCAGCATTGATTTCATCGTGGACAATTAAAACCGTATGGTGGTCGAAAACTAAATGTCAAATTATTGAACAGCAAGGTCATCGAACAAGTATCACAAAGTAAGTAAATTAATGACTTCCGTGAGAACATTTTCAATAGGTCTAATCAGTGAAACAATGCATCATTTATTTGAATTGAGGTCACTCGTATGCGCATGCAAACTTTTGAGAATATTTATTTATGTAAAAAAAACGGTCAACGATTGAATGAGTTTTTTTTTCTTTGAGCATCGTAGACATCTAATCGAATTAGAAATAAGCATAAGAGGAAATTTTCTGGTCGATGGCTAATTCGATTCATTTATAATCAATGTAAATGCGTCGATATGTAAGAAGCAGAAAGGATGATGGTCAGTTCTTTTTTTTTTATCTTTCCCTGGCATCAGTAATGAAGATGTAATAGGCGGACATTAACATGCTGTGATCTCGTATATTTAATGAGTCTGATCAGAATGCCGAAGTCGAGACAGATTGTTGTAGGAGGGCACGACAACTAAACACTCTTTTTCTTTTCAGAGGCCATATGAAATGTTTAGGCAAAGGTCGGTTAGAGATAACTGGTCAATTTACTCGACGTAATGATGCTTTTTTTCGTTTGGTTCTTTCGTCACAAGTCACAGCTGATGATGTCTCTGACGGTTACATACTTTCCGGAGATCTCGAACTCGGTGATACGAAAACTTCAATGCAACCAAGTCATTTTGCTGTTGTCAAAGTTGATCAATGCAATCAACATTCACATAGACTGAATGATTACTTACAAAAAGCACGAAGTCTTTTATTATTTGGTTGTGCATAACATTTATCTCGTTTATTCATTCACAGTGACCACGTACAGTATTTGTACTAGTCAAATTTTTCGAAATTCACCAATGTTGTGTATGTGTGTGTGTATATTTATATCTTCTTTGTTTATAAAAATAAAAATGAATATTTCGATATGCACTAAACGGACATTTTCTTTTTCGATTCGATCCAGGTCAATCTTTGTAACAAAAACTTGAACTTCGTACGTACGGGGACATTATCGATAGATGTCACTCGAGTATTCATTCGTCATTTGACTGATGGTCGATGGATTTTGGTTTTAAAATAAACGAAAAAAAGATAATTTCGTTATTTGTTCGAATAAAACGCAATCAGAAATTTTCCTGTCAAGAAAAATCTGAAGAACATCCAATTGGTTGGATAATATGCGTATGTCATATTCGCCAACTAATATTCTTATATTCATAGAACAAAATTTCTTTCTACACTCGTTGAGCAAACGGAAACCAATCTAATCATTGAATGGGTTTGAGTAGTAGTACTCTCGATATTCCTGGCGGTGGTTCGGAAGGTTTTCATGTTCTACGTGTACAAGACGGTTCACCAGGATTCAAAGCTGGCTTCGAACCATATTTCGATTTCATTGTTAGCATCAATGGAATTCGACTGGATACAGACAATGATAAATTCAAAGAAATTTTAAAAGATAATGTTAATAAACAAGTTGAATTACAAGTTTATAATAGTAAAACACGAGCTGTTCGACAGGTTCCATTAACTCCTCATGAAAATTGGGGTGGACAAGTAGGATGAGATTTGATTTCTATTGAGTAATTGATTTGTCTTGCTCTAGGGTTTGCTCGGTTTAAGTATTCGGTTTTCTTCATTCGAGAAAGCCAATGAAAATGTTTGGCACGTACTCGATGTTCAACCGCATTCGCCAGCTGCTCTCGCTGGTTTACGTTCGAATACGGATTATATCATCGGTGCTGATACATTATTAAACGATGCCGAAGATTTCTACGCTTTAATCGAATCGAATCAAAATAAACCATTGAAACTCTATGTTTACAATAGTGATACAGATTCAACACGTGAAATCAATCTTACGCCAAATATTGGCTGGGGTGGTGAAGGTAGTTTAGGTTGCGGAATTGGTTATGGTTATTTGCATCGAATACCGTTACGATCGCCGGATTCGACTCCAGTAACCAAACCGAATCCATTAGTAATGAATGGAGATAAAGCTCCTTTACTTTCGGCTATACCACCACCGAATGTATCAACCGATGGAAACATGAGTTTTACACTTCAACCTGTTAATTTACCACCATTAACAGTAACAATGCCGAGTTTACTCGTGCCAACGCAACAGAATAATACAGCGATTACTACAACTGCAGCAGCAGTACCAACAAGTGAATCTACAACAACAACAACAACAACAACTAATGTTCAAGCACAACCAACGATTTCGACTGATGCCAATCAACTTTCAAAATATTTCAATGATGTAACATTGAATTCATCACCAACATCTAATCTGATTGCTAACACAACTCAATCGCCACCAATAGTTTCATTAACTACTTCTTCTCCTCCACCACCACCACCACCGTCGGCTCAACAAACATCAATACCATCTTCTACATTTTTTCAACCACCAACATCATCAGTTCCTGCGTTTCCTCCATTTAATTCAACAACACCATCGATTCCTCTGACAACTCCATTTCAACAACCACCGTTACCAAATGCTCTCCCACCATTTAACTACGCTCCACCAAATCCTCAACTTCCACCATTCAATTACACGGTTCCCAATCCTCAACCAACGCAATACTTTCAACCAATACCTCCTCCGAATTTGCAACAACAACAACAACAACAACAAATGCCTTTTCAATATGCACAACCAACATTTCCGAATTCTCGTCCGTTGTTTAATCCAAATCAACCGTACGATTACAATTCAAATCATTAGTTAATTCTTCTTGTTATATTGTTTTTTTTTCTGTTCTGTCTTCATCTTATGCTCTAGTTTGTCGTGAAAACATTTTTTTCTTTTCTTTAAAAAAACAAACAAACAAACAAACAATTCATATTTATTCTCTTTTAAGATCAATTATTAATGAAGTGATTCATTAACAATTTTTTCTTGCCCTTAACTGGCATTCCCTTTCATCCGTATCCCGAACAAATTCATACTCATGGTTGATAATCCCGATAAATTACGACAAATTTGTTTGAGTAAATTCGCTAGTCTATTAAAATCCGATGAAAAACTCTGGAAAAAACAAATCGAAGAACGAATTATTCAACGTTATCTCGATGAGACAAATAGTCAAATAACAACTAATTCACTCGAACAACAAAAACGTAAACAACATCGTGGCGAATCATTCGGTCACGAAGATGAAACACGAACATTACCAGTGAATTCCTATTCAACAACCGATCAAATCCTTTCATCACATTCGAAATTATTCATCGAATATTTTCTTCACAGTGACTGTTATTTGAATTCGAATCTTTCAGAAGATTTAGTTAAATATCTGATTAAACACGATCAATTAAATGACTTTACACTATCGTTATTTACATCGAATTTGACTTGTTTAAAACGATTTATAATCAATATAAAATATCTCAGTCGTTTACAATGTCAAATTCTTAATCAACATCAAAATCTCGTTGATTTAGAAATTATTTTCAAAGATTCTCTCTCGAATCGATCATTGCCCGTAGCGAACAATGATTTCTATCAGCACATTTGTCCATCATTGAATTCCAATTTCGAAGATATCTATTCGATCTATGCACCATTCATCATTCATCGACAGACATTAACAACTAATCTTCCCAATCAATCCGATGAATTTTCTCATCAGAAATTACTGAATTCGATATTTAACAGTCTTCATCCGATTACAATCGAACGTTTGAAATGTCTCAATCTGTCCTACTATAAATTCTTTACGAATGCACAAACAACACCAGCTCGACATTATTCATTAGTTGATATGTCGCCGGCAATTCGTTCGGCAACATTTACACCATCGATTAATTTCATCCCAGCTAATATTCGTTCGCTAATGAAATTTACAAATTTAACATCATTGAATTTATCATCGACAGATATTAAAAATCCTTGTCTCGATATTCTAACAGATTCGTTGAGAAATCTTGATCAATTAGATTTATCTTCATGTCGATCGATTAAATTATTTCATTGTCTGCTCAAACTTTCATCGAAATTAAAATGGCTCAATCTTTACAATTGCATATTTCATATGCAGCAAAATCCGAGTATATTTCAGATTTTATATCAATTGAAACATCTCGAATATCTCGATCTAAGCAATGATCAAACACTTCAAGATCATTCGCCGACGACTATCGATCACGACAGTGAAATCAATCGATTTCTTCGTCAAACGAATTGTTTGCCACGTTTGAAACATTTCGATTTAAGTGGTCAAAAAACAATTTCATCAAATTCTCTACAAACATTTCTACATGCACATCCAAATCTAAAATTTCTCGGTTTATTCCTAACACGTGAAACTTATTTGTCATGTATCATGAATTCAAAGGATAGTTGCTATTCGAAATATCGTCATTATACATACGATTTGCAACAGAATCAATTAACTGAAGAAGATTTTCTCTTCTATGAACCCTATCTACTCGAGTCATTTAAACGTTATCATGATCGAGCCAATTTCGTTCAGAAAATTCTCTACTATTCATTTCTTCTTACGCGTACATTCCGTTGGAAACAACAAGATCTTCTCATCGAATATATTCTTCATGTTATTTCAATACATTCAACAAATCAATCCGTACAATTAGCATCAACAGCTTGTATCTATAATCTAACACGTGCGCCTATAACCGAACAAATACATATTAAATATCTAGCAAAAATTGTTCGAGCAATAATGCGTGTTATGGCCTCATTTCCCGATCAACAACAAGTAGAAAGCTAAATTTATTTTTAGAAGGTTCCTTTTTTTAAAATTTTGTTTGCTTTATTCGATGTAGTTACAAAAGAATTGTCTACTAACTCTATGCAGTGATCGAATTCTACATGAACCTCATTTTGATTTCTATTCATTATCAAGATTAGTTATGGCTAATCTGCATAATTACACAGATCTAGCAATTATTCAACCAGGTGTTGCTATTCTTTCATTACTAACCACTCGAGTATGTTGATTTTTGTTTTTAATCAAATAAAAAACTTACGTTCCTGTATTTTTATCTTTTATCTTCAGTTAACTATTCATGATTGTACGCAGATCGGTTCAGTGATAAACATATGCCGTATACTTCAATTAGTCGAAGAGCAAATCAATCGTTTACAAACAATACAAAATCCTCTCGGACATCATGATCCAACATCTCAGATTCTCAATGATACCGATATAACATTAAACAATGCACAACAATTAACCAGCGATGATACACTAAGATTTTGCTTGAGTTTATTATGGAATTTAACCGATGAAAACAATCGTGTTTGCGAATGTTTTATTGAGTCAATGGGTTTACAATTATTCCAGCGTTTATTACAATTGTTTTCAACGGATACAATACTTCTAACGAAGATTGTCGGTCTTCTAAGCAATATAGCTGAAGTATCACGTTTAAGAATCTGCTTATACTCAATTGATATCGTTTCATTAATGAGAAAATTTATGCTCGAAGCTGTACTTGATATTGCTTTTGCAGCAACAGGCATTCTCGCACATTTATTATCTGAACAAGTCGATGATGAAATCGATTGGGATCTATGTCAACAAATGCGAGATACAATTTTAACGTGGCAAAATCCTCATACAACAATGGTTACATATCGATCATTTAAACCATTTGTATCTTTACTGCAATGTTCAAGAATACCTGTTGTACAATTATGGGCTCTTTGGGCTATACATCATGTGTGTAGTACAGATCGTGTGAGATATTATCGAATAATACGTGACGAAAAATTATTTGATTTAATTGAAAATCTATATGAAAATCAAATTTCATCGTCAAATACCGACTCATGTTCGATTCAACTATTAAAATCTCTTCGACATCTTATTAAAATATCCTCGCGTTCGAATTCTTCGGCAGTTGCTAGTTAACAAAATAAACAACTCTCATTTCTTCTTCGTTGTTTTCTCTATTCAATCAAGTAGATCTTTTGCGAATTAATCCCGCGATTATTTATTTACGTGCAATTTCTAAAATCAAGAACATGACGATAATAAGCGTATTCGTTGTTTGTAAATATATATTCTCTGCTGTTTGTTTTTTTTTCGACAAATGCCTTTTTCTTTTACACCAGCCAAGCATAAAGTAGATTGTTATGATTATTTTTTTAGATACGAAATTTCATATTGGCCTAAAAAGGAACAAAAGGATTTTTCTCTATTATTCGTAACTATATAGTTTTTGCTGTTGTTTTTGTTGTTGTTGTTGTTGTATGTGAATAAATAAAGTCTATATGTTATCTTGCTTGAAAAACAAACGCACGATTTTTATTTGAATAAGTACTATGAAAAGGAGAAAAGAAATCTCGACGAAAAGTTCCGGTAAATCAAGAGAAAAAGAAAAGAAAATCGATGACTTATTCATCATAAACATTGACGTCAATGGTAAATAGAAGATAAATGAGAAAAATACTTGCTTATCAGTATGTGTTGTTCGATATGTTTTTCTTCTTCTTTTTTTTATTTCAAAACTACAATGACGTTTATCGAATTTAACATGAAGATATTTGAGAAATAGAGTGTGATAACAATCTGTTGGATATTTTAGAGGAGACTTTTTATTTATTTATTTATTCATGGAGAAATCAGCGAGTACTCTAAATGGTTCGACTTACAAAGGCTCGTTTGCATTCAGTTCGATTGCTGATACAGCAGGAATGCCAATCGATCAATTTAATTTTCTTTTTTCCGAAGTATTAGCATTGATTCTTGCGATGATTTATCGAAAAGTTCTACCACCAAGACCGAGTAATAGATTTATAAGACATTTTGTTGGTAAGCTCAAGATTTCAATAAACGATACACATACTTTCGATTTCAAACTCTTTCAGCGAGTATTCTCGGTTTTGGTCTTGCATATTTTTGTTTTGGTCTTGAAATTTGGCATGTATTCGCTCAATCATTCATTGTCTATTTCATTCTCTGCGTTATTTCTCCGAAATATTCGCATCTAGTCGTTTTCGTCTTCGCTATGGTTTACATGAGCGTCGGTATGTGTGTGTTGATTCAAACGAAACAATTTGTTCACCTATTTTCTTTTCAAAAATCTTTTAGTCCATATTCATCGTTTAATCTATGACTATGGAAATTATACATTGGATATAAGTGGACCATTGATGATTAATACGCAAAAATTGACAGCACTTGCATTTGCATTTTACGATGGTTATCGTTGGAAAAAACAACAGAAACAAAGTGATTCCACTGGCTCACCGTTAAATGCCGATCAAGAGAAACAAAAAATCACCGAATTACCTAGTCTATTAGAATTTGTCAGTTATATTTTTTATTTTCATGGTGTTATTGTTGGACCATTGTGTTTCTATAAAGATTATCGTGATTTTATTGAAGGACAAAATCTACTAGTCATTCCAACAACACAAACAACAACTATGAATAAAACCGATGAACAACGTTTGAGAGAAACAAAACAACCATCGATCGCTTGGGCAGTTCTATCGAAATTGCTTCAATGTGCTTTTTGGGGTTATATCTTAATTGTTCATACACCATCGTATCCGGTTGATTATAATCTCAGTGCAGCAATGTTGAGTTCACCAGTCTACAAAAGATTAGGATTTCTTTTATTTTCAACATTTTGTGCTCGAGTGAAGTAAAAGAAAAATCTTTTCTGTTTTTTTTTTAAATAGAAAACAAAATATGTTTTTATTCGTTGATTTAGATATTATTTCGCGTTTATTCTCTCGGAAGCTGTTAACAATGCAGCTGGTTTAGGTTTCAATGGTTACGATAAAACCGGTGTTCCTCAATGGAATCTTTTAACCAATGTTGAACCATTTCAAATCGAATCAGCAACTAGTTTGAAAGTTCTTATTGATAAATGGAATATGCGTAAGCGACAGAGAAATTGATTCGTTGAATATAATCATTTTTTCGGTCAAATATTTAGAAACTGGCCTATGGCTTCGTCGTGTTTGCTACGATCGACTTCCTTTTATGAATACTCTAGGTGTCTTTGTTCTCTCGGCACTCTGGGTAAGATCTACGTACATTCAATTGCATTTATAAAATCATGGTTTTGTTTCTTTACGTGTAGCATGGATTTTATCCCGGTTATTACGTTTGTTTTATCTTAGCGGCATTTGAAACGTATGCTGGCCGGGGTATTCGACGACAAATTCGACCACTTTTTCAAGCCAATCAATTGACCAAGAGTGTCTATGCGATTATTACATGGTTAGGAACGCAAATCGGTTTGAATTTTGCGGTCACGCCGTTTGTTCTCATGGAAATTCAAAAAGCTTGGGATTTTTATGTTTCGTGGTATTTTATAGTACCGATTATTTCGATTGTGTTAGCTTTAGTACTCAATGGCGCTAGTTCAAAATCGAAGAAGAATCAAAAACCAACGCAAGACAAAGAAAAATCGAAATAAATATTGAAATTTTTCGATTGATGTGATTCGAATATTTCAGCTTTTTATTTTTTTTATGTTGTATTCTCGTTAATAATGTGTCCGGTGTCATAATTTAATTCGTTTATTTTCTGAATAGAATCGTAATAGCAGAAGAAATCAAATAAAAAAGGAATTCTTTTTTCTGTCACTTATACAAATGTTGAACAGGTATTATAGCATACATCCTGTGTATAGATGTGTGAGCAAAATCGAACGTGCTCTTTCGAAAGGTTGTCTGCTTTATTTCCTCTCGTTTTTTTGATCTATCTCAATGATGAAGATTGCACACGTTGATCTTGCACCTCGAATGAGAAGAAACAACAAAAAAAATCGTTGTTCTTTCTCTCCACCAAGTCGTGATTGAACTTGCATCATAATACTAATCATTATTGACAAGGTGCACCAAAAAAAAAACGTCCTCTCACTCTCGTTTTTTTTTATGTAAAGATCATCGATCAATGTTATATGATTGAATGCTCAATATTTGAATTAAAAAAGAGAAAGAGAGATTTACTTGACTATCTGGCTTAGTAATAACATAGTGACACGTACACGTTCAAAGCGTTTGAAGAATGTATAAGTAGTCGATTCTAAATATTATGTTTCTTTTCTCTTGATGAAACGAAATAGAAGAAAAAAAACGTCTGTAGTAGTAGTAGCAATGTTTGATTGTTGATATCCCGAGAGAGATTTAAAAAAAAGGGCAAGCATAAAGCCCAATAATGGTACGAGTAGTTTTTATTTTCTTTCTCTTTCTCTCTCTCTCTGTTCGTTTTTTTTATTCTATAAATTTGATGCATTCTCACGAGTCAGTGAAAAGAATTTTCTCTCTTATGCAAATATGTTTCCATCATCCCAGAGCGAGAGAAAACGAGAAGCAGTATCATTTTAATCATACTCACACACGGTAGTTAGTAATCGTTAGAATGAAGGAAAACCAGAAGTGATAAAAAGCAGAGACGATCTGTGAGCTGTAGAAAAAAAAATATATATCAATAAACCTCGAACAATATTCAATGGATGCTCAAGGTTCGAAGGACTTTTTTTCTGGTAAGTTTTTTCTTGACTCAAATTTCAAACGAACATCGATACGAACGAGAAATCGGATCTCGAAAGTTTTGATTAAGTCAATAATAAACGTAAATGTATGGATTATAGCTTCAAGTGGATTTCTATCATCGGATAGGGCAATTATTCTATTCGTCTTTCAATATGAGGTTTCAACTCTCTAGTCGGTTTTCTTTGTCTATTTATCATTGTTGATATTTAACAAGAGATTAGTTTCTCGTTTGAAGCCTTGTCAACTTCGACTTGCTTAGTTTTTCTTTCTTTCATATTCATTCTACATTATCAAACAGTTCGTTGGCCTTCACCCTTCGATTTCACATCTGTTGCGATAGTAAAACAAAATTATCATTTCAGATCAATCGATTCGTATTTTTTCTTTTGAAAAAACAAACCGGCTAATTTAGCCAATATTTTTTTTCTCGTTTTGTCAAAATACGTCGATTATTAAGAACGGTTTTCTTTGTACGTTTATTTATGCATTTGTAAAATATGCGACGATGACAAATATAAACGAGCAAGAACCATGCGTACGTATAGAAATGTGTCAGAAAGAAAAAGAAAAGACAGTTTCAGACGATAATAACTCGTAAATCTATGGATTGTGTTGTTGATGATGGCGCAAGAACTAAAACCAGTATGCTTCTCTTACTCTCTCTCTCTCTCTCTCTCTCTGTCTCTTCCCCCGTTATATCGTTCTCTGGCCAAAAAGAACAGCTGCACCGGCAGTTTCTAGTGACGGCAGGCGTAATATTATACAGAGAAAACGATAGAACAGCGTAAGAGGAAAAAAAACGGCTCGCATTTTTGTGCTTGATGCCGCTTATACGTGCGTCTATGTAGTTGTCAGTAACAGTAGAGAAAGAGAGAGAGAGAAAAAGAAGAAGAAAAGTTATTTCGTCAAAAATGGCATCGATCTACTTCTGTCATCCATCGGTCCGTGACTTCGACATGTTGGCAAGACAAAGAAAAATTTCTTCATTAGATTTCTAAATATCAGCTACGAACAACCCGAGATATCATTCGGCAATTGTCTTTTCGCAGAAGGTTACTAACATATATAAACAGGTGAGACTAAAAAAACGAAGAAAGAAAAAGCCTTCGGATGGTATTATTTCGATTTCGAAATGCGTATTACTCAAGCATTCTTTCGTTTCGTTTTTCTTTCCTTCTTTCATTCTTTTTTTTCTGCATATCTAATGAGTATTTATCGTTGATGATCAATACCGTGAAGAAGAAGAAGAAGAAAAATAGCGTAGGTATTTTTTTTTCGTTAGTAAATACGAGAAGCAGAAGAAAAAAAACTATATTACACATGCATTTGTTGTTCGAGTATGTACAAAGATAGAGATAAAAGAAAGTATACAGACACACATCTGTGAGGTAAACGATGACGAACAGCTGTTCTAATCAAATGAATGTTCAATTTTCAGGTGAGAGTTCAGTTGATTCTCTTTTACTAGTTAATCAATAAGACAAATCGACTGTTAGTATTATTATTGTTGTTTTTTGTTCATTAGTCGTTTGTCGTTGATAGTTATTGAAACCATCAATCGTCATTCTTCTTATTTAATTCCGACATGAATCTATTAGTCAAACTGAGCAGCAAACAAATAATGAAAGAAAGTCTAGTTTTCATTCGAAATGCTAACCTTCATCGTTGTTCTTTCTGCTCTCTCTCTCGTCGCTCTTTCTCTCTTTTTTCTTTATCTTACATTTGTCGAGAAAAGAATGAGAGGTTTATATGTATAAATGTTTGTGATGATTGAAATATAAAGTAATTTTAACATTTTGACATTAGTCTATCGTTGCAACAAAAAAAGAACGTACACGCGCAAATATCAATTGGCAAAAGTGATGGCAGTTCTTCTACACGTACATATTGCATCGTAGTGAAAAAAAAATTTGAAGCATCGACAACGTTATTTATTCATTCTCTCGCTCTCTCGCTGTCTTTTTTTATTTGACACGTAAACGTGAATAGTGAAGTACTCGTCTTTTCTTTGAATTTCTAAAACAAAAACGCAAATGAATAGATGTACTGTTGATTAATGTGCGTGACAATGATTGCTTAATCGGTAGTAGAAACATTTCAGATTTGATTAGATCTAATTTTTCTATCAAAACGACTCGTTAAGATGACAATCTTCTCCCTGCTGTTTTCCTCTCCATCGTCTCTATTTTCAATCTGATGATAACAAGTAGAACTCATCGCTCGACTTTGTATCTGATTACTCGATACATCTTGATATATTTCTTGAATTTGACTCGGACTTTTCTTTTTTTCGTTATTATGTCTAATAATAACAACAATAACAACCGAAACCTTCAGTTGTATCTCTACATCTCATCGCTCCACCCCTCCTCAAGTAAGTAGGCGCGCGCATACGCACAACTCAAAACTAAAACAATAGACATAGATATTTGGCCTTGCTGTCTGATATGGCACTTGTTCTCGACGATATAGAAAAAAAAATCAGTAGACAAATTCTTTATTTATATTCGGTAGTTAGTAGTTCGTGAAAAGATATTAGATGTAGAGAAGCAAAGAAAAGAGAGAGAGAGAGAACGCAAAGAAAGAAGAAGACGACGAGATGGATGTCTCAAGAAAAAAAAACGCATGCGTGCGTTCAACAGCACTCCTCTATACGCATGATTTATGGTGCGCAATGCGTGAATGAAATAGATGGTAGGTAATAGAATTTTAAAAAAGATGAATGAGCAGAATGCCAAGTAAAAGAAGAGAAAGAAAAATGAAGAGGGTGTTGATGAAAAAGAAGAAGAAAAGAAAGTAAATGAGAAGAAAAGTAAATAGAACAGAAATTTTTATTTTTATTTTATATTTTTTATCAAGAAAATAACTGAGAGACCAATTGTTCGTTTTTCTATGTTTATTATTTTTGAAGATTCTATTTTTCTGACAATTATTCAATATGCATTGCACGAGTCAACTCTTCTTTTTTTTCTTCTTCCTTTCTTTGCCGTTTCATGTTGGTGACAAACATCGATATTGATCAAATTACACTATTATTCTAGAATTGCCTGTTTGCTATTCGGCCCTATAATATTCTTTTTTTTTCTTCTTCGTTGCTTGTCTTTGTTTTTGTTCTTCGACTGCCTAATAGACTATAAAATGTCAATTACTTTCGACATCCTGCTTCGTTTCGCTATTTTACTGTATAACGTCTATACATGAATGAGATCTGTGCGTATAATACATTCGACTAATAACAGACTAAATCAAGGTAGCATCGATTGATGTGTCCTTGTGTAAATTTCTTTCGTTTTTTATTTATTTCAATCTATTTCTAGATGATGTATAACATAATATAAAACGCTATTTTAAATCAAATGTCGACGATAAATTGATTTTGTGTATCATCTTAGACGAAAAACAAAATTTCCTTTGAACAAAACAGTGAGCCTTAGTAGATATGTCTTTCAGTTTTACAGCAACAGCCGTTGATCCACATGGTAATCATCCTACATCAATGAACAGTATGCATCATCAACAGTATATGTCACCATTAACTGGTTCGTCATCATCATCAACAGGCGGATCACCAACGACGGTCGCTCAAGTCCAAGCGGCTGTTGCTGCTCAAGCAGCTGCAAATATGCCTCTATTAACATCTATTGCTAATGTTAAAGATTCACGTTGGTTAACACTTGAAGTTTGTCGTGAATATCAACGTGGTAAATGTACACGTTCGGAACAAGAATGTAAATTCGCTCATCCGCCAACACACGTCGAAGTCAATAGTGGCAAAGTTATTGCTTGTTTCGATTCACTTAAAGTTAGTCTTTTCATTAATTTTCTTCTTACGAGGACATCTATACACACGCACACACATGTTGTTAAAGTCTAATGATTAAAATTAGAAAACGATCAACCGTTGATTGTTTATTTTGTTTATCTTTTTTTCATTCACGAGTGCAAGTGCGTGTGTATATATATCGCGTCTATCTGAACATCGTTGATTAGAACGACCTTTGCAACGTGCGCATGTACACACGTTTTTATATCAAAGAAATCAGTTTTTTTTCCTCTCTTGCTGATGCATGAATACGTCGAAGAAGAGATAGGTGACAAACTAAAGGTTTTTTTTTTATCAAGATGAGTTAAACTAAGGTTGTGTAAGTCGGATGAGAGAATTATTCTTTTCATTTCTTATCGTAAAACATACAGATAGAGTCACATTTTCTTTTCATTTTACATCCGAAGAAATTTTACAAATGAGTAACAACAATTCGTCGCCATCGAAAGGATCAGTATGCATTGAACATTTTTTTTTCTTCTTCTTCTGTTATCGTGATGAACACACGATAATTTGATAATCAATTTTTCGAATATATGCACAGCAACGAAGTAAAAAAAAAAACGTTTTTTTTTCTTTTCTTCAAATAGGGTAAATGCAATCGTAACAATCCACCGTGTAAATATCTTCATCCACCACAACATTTACGTGACATTCTACTTCAAAACGGACGCAATAATTTAATTCTTCGTAGTATTGCTATGAATATCGCTGCCAGTCAACCTATTTATCCGCAACCAGCAACCCATTTAGCGTATCCAAATGGTGCTATTCTTCAAAGTCCTTTACAGCAACCTGCGTCCATCGTATGACTCATTGAAAAGCCAAGCTTTTAAATTCGACTCTTTCGTTTTATTTTTCGAAAACCTTAGGCATCTTATCCGCACATGGGTACGAATGGTCCAGCTCAATCTACATTAGTATTCAATTCAGCTGGTCAAGCTTTTAGCATTCCTTTGCCTGCTGCTCATTTACAACAATTGCCTCAAACAGCAACGACGGCAGCTATGTTCAGTCCAGATGGTACGCAATACTATCAACCGGTGACGCAATTAGCTGCCCAAGCAACTGGACCAAAAATAACTCGTACGGATCGACTCGAAGTATGTGTTCGATGATATTTGAGGAAATGAAATTTGTTTTTCTTACTCTCATTTTTCCCAATCCTATCTTTCGAAAACAGTGGTAAGTGAGGTACATAACTGTGTCTATCTAGCAGCCAGGCGCGCCAATATATTCATATAATATTGCTCGATTTGCACGCTGAAGCAGCTCGTTAAGTCAACAAAATTGAGTTCTCTATTCGAGCAGCAACAGTAAGCCAGCCAGCCACCCAGCCATCTATTTCTCTCCCTGCCTTTCTCTTGTGAGCTCTAAGCTCGATTTGGTTCACTAATCTGCTCCGAGCCGTTCTTGCGTCGCCATTATTGCTGCTCTGTTACTACAACAACAAAAAAACTACACATACACGTACACTTCAAAGTTTAAATTTACCAAATATAAACTGGGAGCATGTTTCATCTCGCTGATATTGATGTTTTTTTTACAAAAAGAAATCTATGTCATTCTTTCTGTATATCGACATTGAGCGCTCTCGTGCAGCTTTATCTTTGTTTATTCTGCTGCTCGATTTTCTCTATGAATATTTTTTGGTTATGGTATTAAAAAAAAACAAGTAAATTCCCAATAAAAATTTTCCGCTTCTCTAGGTTTTTACCAATAATAATAATAATAATAATTCCAATAATGATAATCTAAAGGTTTGTTATTATTGTTCTTCAATAACAAGTATTGTAGACGTGGGATAGATGTATTTTGATGTATGCTTGTCTTCCGACCTGACATACTTGACCAATCTTGTTTTTTCTCTCTCTCTCTTTTGTTCTCCATATTCACATCTATCCTTTTAAAAATAATCTGTATCCCATTTAGTCTTACCTTGATCTTGACACGCTCTATGTAAGTGACAAGTTAGATGAAATATTATTTCATACAAATTGAGGCCAGCTTATTCTTTTTCTTGAAAATCAAAAACTTAGTTGTGCACATGTTCATCTTCTCCTGCATTTATCTGTGTGCGTGTACTTACTTTTTTAAAAAATGCGTTGCCTATGCTTGGTATGTGACCATTTATCTATCTCCGGTGTATATCTCCTTGCTTGTTGCTTGCTTTGTATCTAGTTGTCTGTATATATGTATTGTTTATATTTATATATATATCTTTGCATGCCTCTTCTTCTATGTTCAGCTTGGTATTGTGTTTTCAATTATAGGTATGCACAGATTTTCAGCATGGACAATGTTTGTTTACGTCAGATACATGTCCATACGCACATCCTCAAGCACATTGTCCACTTGATGCCGATGGTCTCGTTACTGTTTGTGTTGATTATGTTAAAGGCAAATGTGCACGTGATTCATGCAAATATTTTCATCCACCTGATCATCTTGTTGCACAATTGAAAGCTGTTAAAGCTCAATCGGCAGCAGCAGCAGCTGCACAAGTTTTATCAGCAAATACGCTGCAATATACACCGTCAACTTTTCAATTAGTTCAGCCATATTCATTGAATAATAGTGGATCGATTTTGTCGGCACCACCTACAACATATATCTATCCTCCTCAAACATCTCTTGCATCTGCTTCTTCGCCAACATTGGTATGCTTATTGTGATTGCATGTTTTATTTGCTTGTGCTTTTGCTTCTTCTTTTTTTCAAAATCTATTCAATTAATTTAATGAAAAGAAAAAAAAAGAACGAGCGAATACAAATTTTGACCTCAATTTTTAACTTGTTTTTTTTAGCAACAACAAACTGCTACGGAAGATGATAGCACTTATCCAAATGGTTTTGTTTCACCATATCAACCATATCCAGGGTCATTTCAAACTATCTATGCACACGCACCGTCTGTTGATTTAAAAGATGTAAAGCATCAATCTGTTTCCATTAAGCTAATTCAAATAATATTTGTTTGTTGTTTTTTTTTTCTTTCGTTTAGTCAACATTAGTTACTGCACCAAATATGACTAATGGTGATACGTCCGCAGGATCATCATCATCAACTGCAACGGATATTAAGGTTGGTAAAAGAAAATTCACGAGATCGATTTGTGTGTCTAGCCGTTTGGTTCTATTTGACTATGTATATTTAAAAAAACAAATACCTATATCGATCTATTATTGTGCAGATGCAGCCTTTCTCTTTTTCTGCCGTTGCCTTCTATGGACGTGATGATAATCAATCTCCCGTGTTTTGTTTTTAGGAGTTCTATCGTACGTGCTTACGCTTGTTTTAAGACGGACAGACAGACAGTGAGAGACAGAAAAGAGAAAAAAAACGACTGACTATCTTGACAAAACCTAGTAGCTTGTTGTTTGTTTCATATTGTTGTTGGTTAACCTGGAAAATTATTTATAAAATCATTATTATTATTATTTTATTTTATTCTTTTGTTTGTATTTGCTTGTTGCACACACGATCTTTTCTCTATTCCTCTTTTCTACTAATCTAGGCAGTGATCGATCCTGTCAGCAGCAGCAGCATTACACAGCAGACAAAAAAACGACCGCTTGAAGACGATACTGTTGCTCCTACCGGTGCCTACCTGCAGCTGGTATTGCACATATTGCTTTCTTATTTGTTTTTTTTTTAAATTTATTTCCGAAACAAATTTATTAGTTTGTTTGTTTAATTTATTTCTTTTGCTTGTTTTTTCGATGAGAAACTGATCGAACCACAATTAGTCGTTTTCGTTTTTTGTTTTGTCTTTCATAAGCTTGAATTCTTGCTTTGAATTTCGCTTGTTGTGGTTTGGTCAGTTATTATTCTCTGCTTACAACATTTTTGAACATCAGACACATAAAAGCAAAGAAATAAATTAAGAAATAAACTTTTGATTTTGTTCGATTCATTTGACATTCGTTCGATCGTTTTCGTTTCGTTTCGTTTAGCCACCAGGCGCACAAATCATTGCCGCACCACAGTACGTCCAACAAGGTCAACAAGCAGCAGCAGCAGCAGCTCAACATCAAAAACGTTCAGCCGTTGCCGATCCCAAAACAGGCATACCCATGGCTGCATATCCAGTAACAGCGTTTTCCTATCCATCACCATCGCCATTGCCGATCCAATTTCAACAACCGTATGTCACTGCGGTGCCAATGGCTTGTAAGTTGTTTGTTCGTTTGATTTTCTGGCTTCGAAACTATTGAAAATGTACAGATTTATCATCGCCGGAACTAGTCGCAGCTCAGGGCGCTCTGGTTTCCGTCGGTTCATCTTATGTAACTTATATCGATAAAAAAGGACAAGTGAGAGAGAGAGAGAGTTGATTATCAGCGCACAAATGCATGTTAAATCTAGGCGAAGAAAAAAAATAATAAAGATTCGTTTTTTGCATATTATTTTTCTTTTGCGTTCTATTCAGCTCAAATTCCAATGAAACGTATGTAAAATTCTCTCGACGAAGACATTTTGTTTGCATGTTAAAATTATCTTTTGATTTGTTCATATGAATAATTTGCTTTTATGCTTTTGTTTTTAGTTACTGGATATACTTCCCATATGCCGAGACTTTAAATCCCACCGTTGTCTAAGACCTCAATGCAAATATGTTCATTTAGCTGATGGTAACACATCGAAATATTTTGTGATAAATTTGATCTTTTTTTCTTTTTGTTGAAATTTTAGATTCTGTCGAAGTTAAAAATGGTTATGTATCGATTTGTAAAGAAGCTATTTTGGGTAATTGTTCAACAAGTGAATGTAAATGTTTATCATATTTGTATTGACGAACTTCATCGGCAACTGTTTTCTTTTAATTATAATAAAACTTGGCAGCATTCGAACACTAATGTGTCTTAATCCAACAAATAATTCGTATTAGTTTCTTTTTTTGTTTCGTTCTTTTTTTCTCTTTCGTTTACTTTCTAATAATATATATACAAACATATACTCTTACAAACAAGAACATAAACGCATTTGTCTTTCTTTGTCATCACTTTTAAGAAAATCATGTAACTCATTTGTCTCTTTCTCTCTCTCTCTCTCTTTCTTGTTCTTTGTTTTGTTTTGTGATGAAAACAGTTTCTACACATTGAATAATTATTCGAACTGTATGTGTATGCAAAGAAAAACCGATCGATCTAAACGACAGCAGTTAAAAATATTTCCTTTTTTTCTTTCTTCTTTGTTTTATATATATATGTTTATTTATCATTGTCTTTTGTTCTTCTACTTCATGCAGAAAAGAAAACAAAAACACACACATATACAACAAGAAAAGCTAATCTTTTTGTTGTTAGATGATTTTAACATCCTGAAAAATCGAACAGTTGAAAATCTTGTTGAGATTTCACTGGTGCTAGTCCAGTCGATTGTGTGTTTGTTTTGTTTTTAAAAAAGAAATAAAATCAACAACAACTTGCAAAACTTGATCTTAGTAATAACCAAATTAGATCAAAAGACAAAGTATACTAGACAATCGTTTTTCCTTTGATGAAGTAGAAAATGCAATTGTAGTGCATAAATGTATTTAATCGATTATTTTATTTTATTTTTTTCAATTATAAGCAAAAATATCTATATTGAATTATTGTTTCTCTTTATTTGATCGATCATACTCGAAGTGTCATATTACGATGGTGTTTACTGAGCGTTAATTGGTTTAATTACAAAGGTTCGAGAAAATGTCATGTTATTTTCTCGATGTTGTTATTATTATCATCGTATCAAGAAGTTCATTAGCAATAAGCAGAGATGTCAGAATGCTTCATTTCTCTTTCACAATAATAAGAATAATTTGTTTAAGTTTTCTTAAATAGTCGTTTTTTTCGTCACGTTTTTTTTTATAAGACACAAGTGAAATAAAGAAAAGAGAAGGAGAGCGAAAAAAAAAGTAGTGAAGAAGGTGCGTTTCAGAAAATTACAGTTCATGCACACACACACACACACATACACGAATATATAATGAATAGAAGAAGAAAAGAAAAAGAATTGGACGTTTCTGAACAAGAACTTGTTTTCAGTAAATATGTGAATTGTGAATTTGTGTGTTTTTTTCGACGACGAGACGGAAGACAAGCGGTTTGTATCATCGCCTTACAAGGATCGAGAAAAACAAAAAGAAAATCTGTACGATTATTTGCTCTTTCGAATGACTAGAAGAGAGAATGAGATTTCATTTCAAAATGGACTAATCAAGAGAAGCGATTTGCTGGTGTTAGATGTCGATGGAATGAGAGGACAGATTGCACAAAGAAAAACGATACATATACATATGAATGAAATACGCACACGCAACAACAACAACAACAACAAGCGTATAAAGAGAGAGAAAAAAAATGAAATGACTAGATAGCAAGACGATGAGCAATTTTCAGACGTGTTGATTCAACTGTTGGATCTTGATTGACTGAATATGGCGATGTGGGAGGATGGGTCAGAGAGACATTGGATGTTGATGAAAGCGATGAGATTGATGATGAAGATGACTGTTGTTGTTGTGTTTGTGTTTGTGGACTTGTTTTACCATCTGAAAAAAAAACAGATAACATAATTGACAGTTAATTATTCCTGATCGTTACATGGCGATGTTTGATTGTTAAATAAAGACGAAATAAATGAAGCATTCGATCTCGGTGTCATCGGCGTACTTGAATTCGATGAATGAGATGACGTAGCCGTTGAATATCCACTCGATGTCATCGGTGGTCGATTATTATCATGTGTCGAAGTTTGCGGACGTCGTTGTTTGGCGAGACGTTCTTTACTTGTCAAGAATAACGTTTGAATTTCTTCGCATAACTTCTTAAAACGTCGTGCTTGTCCTGTTATGAGCGTAAATGTAATATAGAACGTGTCCGATGTTGTTGTATCAATTGATTTAACTGTACAAATTTCTACATGAAAACGTATATTACGTTGAAACATCGACGAACGATCGGCACGACGATATTCACATCGATATTGTGTGCCCGATAGAACATTATGAACGAGATCAGGCGTCGAAAGAAATGCATGAATGAGATCAGTTTTAATTGCTGATAATGGTCGATCTTTAACGACGATCATGTGATGATCTTCTTGCATAGCGTCGATAATATGATGAAATAGGGATTTTTTCGTTGCTTCAGGTGTTGTGCCGTATTGTGCTGATGAATTCGATGTTGTGAGATTATCGTTTTCGTTGAAGAGAACTTTCGGTCGTCGGTGAAATCGAGGCGTGCCAACGCTTTGAAAACTTTGCTTGAGATTGTTTAATTTATGTCGCCATTGATTGTTATTCGGCGTTTGTGGCGCATTGATAGCATGCGGTGGTGTGTAGACGAGTGAATTGTTGCTCGCTGGTGAGAATTCCATGTTCATCGATTCGGATGTTTGAGGTGGGAGTGGGTGAATAGGTGGTGGTATGTGTCGACGAGCATTGGTCGAACTGTTTTCCGTGTGAATCGATGATGATGATGATTGATCACTGTTAAGTCGGCCGATGGATTGAGCCGAGGGTTGAGTGGTGAGAACGGTTTCGTTTTGCGAGACAGTCGATGTGTTACGATGATGACGATGAATCGGTTGAGTTGGTGGCATGTCGGTGGGTGGTTTTGTTTGATTGAATGAAGTGATTTTGTTGAAAACATCTTTTTTAATTATCGTTGGAGATGGACAAGGACTGACTGATGGAGTGTTGTTTGCTGAAATGGTTTTATTACTAAAGGAGAAAAAAAAATACGAAAGATTTGAAGTTTAGTTTTGAGATTTTGAATTTACTTGATGTTTGAATAGAGTGGACGACGAGATACTAATGGTGAACCTTCGGCTAATTGACCGACTCGATGAGGATTCGGACTTTGCCCGTAGCTGTTGCCGTTCGAACGATGACGATCGACACGTTTTTGTGGTACATCGGCTAGAGAGAAAAAAAAAGCAAAACTAAACAAACAAATAAATTTATCGTGTTTTTCCTACGTGAACCAGAACGACTTCGTTGTTTAGCATCATCGGTATCTTCATGACTTGGTTGACGCATTTTACGATCAAGTAAAAGAAAATAAATCACTTTTTCCGTATTATGTCTACATAAGAATCGTGAAAATAAATTTAGTAAAACAAAAAAACACAAGTTTTACTTCGAATTTAACAAAGCTTCGATCAATCGTTGTCGATCTTTGAAACAACCTAACGATGTCATAGCCGCAAATACATCGCCATCGATATCTTCTTCACTTGGAATGATCGTTGTTTGCACAACTTGTACCATCGGTAATTCCAATTCGAGTTCAGCCTTTGTTCCTCTACGAAAAACAAAAATTCAATTTAAACAACCCGAACAAACCCAAATATCTATTCAATTCATGCAAGCAAACAAGCACGACGTTTTTTTTTCGACACCAAGCTAGATAGGAACCACATGCGTATCAACAACAAATATAAACAAGCAAAAAACAACAACAACAACAACGGATATATACATCGATGGTGACTGCTGAGATTTTCTCTTAATTGATGCTGACGATGTACAACGATTAGACGACACAGGTAAACGATTACGACGATGAATAGGCGTATGTTCGCCATTTACGTACTGTGTGACCCACGAATGACGACTAACTTCTTCCAACTGTAGAGAATTTATTTATTAAAAGAGAAAAACAAATCATAAGCAAGCGAGCATGATTAGGAAAAGGAAAATCATCAAATGATTTTGAGAAAATTATCTTGACAAAAATTACCGTTAAACGTTTAGCTGGATCGACTTCGATCATGCCGCGTAGTAATTGCTGACAATCGGCAGGGACAAAATGTGGAATATGAAAAATGCCTTTTTTCACTTTTTCAAGTAATTGACGAAGATTATCATCGTCAAATGGTAATGCTCCCTAAATAAATTCGATTTTCAAACATTTCTTTTCGAAAAACTCGTTGAACTTCTTCTACCACAAGTAATGCGTAGAGAATCACTCCACATGACCAAACATCAGCTTTTCGGCCATCGTATTTTTCACCCTAAGATTACATGCGTATATATATATAAATCGAAAAAAAAATCAATGCTTCTACTTTAATGACTTCCGGACAAGCTAAATAAATAGAAAAACAAAGATTAGAGATGAAAAGATCGAGACACGACAGGAAAACGAAAGTTATTTACCGTAATGAGGCGAACCACAACTTGTTTCAAGAAATGATCCTTCGACTTGTAAAGATGCCATACCGAAATCAGCTACTCGAATGTTCATTTTATCGTCAAGTAGAAGATTTTCCGGCCTAAAGAAAAAATGACAAATAATCCAAATCGAATACTTTTCTCTTCTTGCCAATTACTTCAAATCACGATGACTAGAAAACGAGAAAAAAAAAGTCGAAATTATTAAATAAAATCTCTTGTTTTCCTACCAAATCATATGATTATGACAGAAATCCAACGCCGAAATGATCTGTCGAAAGAATTTTCGTGCTTCTTTCGGCGTTAATCGGCCTTTTTTCACCAAATAATCGAATAATTCACCTCCAGCTACATGTTCAAGAATTAAATACAAATATTTTCGACTCTCATAGACATCATATAAACGTAAAACATGTGGATGTTCAATTAATTTCATAATTGCAATTTCACGTTCGACCTTCATTAGTACGGATTCCGATAAAGCTTCACGATTCACGATTTTAATAGCAACTTTTTCTGCAGTTAAATAATGTACACCCAATTTAACAAGTCCTAAATGACGAAAATGACAGGTGAATTTTCAGTTTTTTTTTAGAAATCTACCGGTTTGGCCTTTGCCTAAGGTTTTCTGTAAGAGATAAGGTCCGACATATTGAGAATTTCGAGGCGGTGCAGCCGTACTCGATGTTTTGACATTGAACGACATTACTAAACAAGCAAAAAAACGAGTCAACACAAGCATCTATCGATGAACTTGGTACGTACGTATTTAATTTTGAAATAAGATGATAAAAAAAAAACGAAGAAAGAAAAGGTAAAACGTAAGAATTATCTATCAGCTATGAAACATTCTTTTCCTTTTTTGACCACAATCAACTACTCAAACATAATTTTTCGCTAATCGTTAAAACAAGATGTTAATTTGCTTTGGATAAATCGGGTATTTATTGGACATTTTCATCGACCATAATCGTTTCTTCATTCTATTGCATAGCTAACTCAGTCGAATGCATTGAAAAAAAAGTTTATCATCGAGAAAAATTCGTCATTTTAGTTTTTAATTCGAAAAAAATTTTTTTCTCAACAACTTTCAGCTGTTTTTGCTCGTCGAACATTGTCGAACATACCTTCATAACCTCTCTCACGGTGTCCGTTCGACTTTGCTTAGCACCAAAATTCTTTCCGATATCGTTTCGTCTATTTCGATACACTACCCATCTTCTCTTTCTCATCTTCGCGATTCGACCCTCGATGATCGATTAAAAATCTTTAACATTTTTGTTGTTTTTTTTTCTAGTCTAGATGCAATTTTTGAATTTGTAAAATCAAACAGATAAGAAAAAGAAACCATGTCGCTTGATTTTGAATACGGTGTTAACACAGGAAATCGTTTCCTTCAATTTGTTGATCATGATGAAGAACCCGAAGATTTCATTGCTGCTCAAGTTAAAGAAGAAAAACAATCCAAACCAACATTGACCAAAAATGCTAAACAAACAACAACAACAGCAAAGAAAACGACAACTAAAACAACAACAGCAACAAGTGCAAAAACAAACAAAGAAAATTTAACCACCAAAACAACGAACGCTGATCAACGACGTCCACAATCGGGCAATGTTTCAGCTGTTTTCAGTGATAATAATCAACAAACACGTGGTAAGATATTCTACTGATCAACAACACGAATCTGTTTACTTTCCTATTCAAGGAGCACGTGGTGGTGCGAGAAGAGGTGGAGCAACTTTCGATGGTGCTGGCCGAGGAGCCCGTTCGCAACGTTTCAATAAATTCGAAGGCAAAGGTCCATCAAACGAAACCAGTTCGTTCGAACAAGGTGGCGAAGGATGGTCGACCGGTTCGACACGTGGCCGTGGCGGTCAACGACAAGGCAACTTCGAAGGTGGCCGAGGTCTCGGCAATCGAGGTCGTGGACGAGGTGGTCGAGGCAATTTCTCGAATCGAGCCGATGACGATGCTCAACAAAACGATAACAACAACAACTGGCAACAATCGTCGGACTCGCAATTCGATCAAGATGTTTCGTCACTCGAGCCAGATAACACTCGACGTAACAATCGAGGTTCGAATCGTCCTCGACCCAACCGAAACTACGATCAAGACGGCGAAGGCCAAGATTATCGTGCCAATCGTCGTCAATTCGATCGACAACCTCGATCGTTTACATCGAGCGTGAAAGCCATCGAGAAAAAAGACGGCGAAGGCGCACACAACTGGGGTAATCCAACGGAAAATCCCGAAGAACACCCCGTGTCCGATGAAATCACCGAAACGACTGCTCAATCGACGGCCAACAAAGATTGGGCGACGCAAGTCGATGAAGCCGAAAAACAAATGACTTTGGACGAATATAAGAAACAAGTCGAAGAGAAGAAACGTGCTCATCAAGAAAAAGTACCACAATTCAAGAGACGTGAAGCCGGAGAAGGCGAAGATCCGAAACAATGGCACAAATTCGAACAAGAATATCGAAAGAAGAACGGTGATGATGACGAAGACGAAGACGAAGATGAGGAAGAAGAAGAAGAAGCCGAAGAAGAATACGAAGAAGAACAAGCAGGCAAAAAGAAAATCATCACAATTCCACTTCGATTCAAACCAATCGACTCGCAACGTGGCTCAGGCGGCTCAAGAGGCGGCCAACGACGTGGCGGCAATCGCTACCGTTCGAACCGTGATGATCAACAACCATCTACGTCACCTAACCAAGGTCAACAACAATCATCATCATCATCATCTCAACAATACGATGATCAACAAAGATCTTATCGAGGTGCCCGAAATAGCGGTGATCAACGTCGTCCAAACCGTGGTGGTTATCGTCAAGGTCGTGGTGATCCGAACGCACCTGCTCTTGACAATCCAGAAGATTTTCCCACACTTCCAAAACAATAAGATGGTTAAATTGACAAACAAACAAACACACTTCTAGACTCTCTATTCTTCCTCACATTTTCCTTTTTCTTTTAGTCCAAAAACAAGCAAACGTATAAACACATTCTAGAACAGTTTCGTTTTTCTTTTTTCTTTTGCATGTTTGTTATTATTTTCTCTCTCTCTCTTTCTCGTCCAGCCATCATCGTGAAAAACCTGGTGAATGGATACACACAAAACACACGCACTACATTGCCTTTTTCGTCGTAGGTATTCTCCAACTTCTTTTCTTGTTGTTATTGTTGACGTATTACACGCCAACAATTGAGATATCTTTTTTTGTTGTTGTTATACCTGTTTTTTTTTCTTTTTTTTTTTATTGTTACGACCAAAAACAAGCAAAAAATACCATATGGACTTTCGTTATTATCGTAGCAAAGTCTCTTTCTTTTCTCTATCTTCTTTTTGATACGATTTTTCTTCTTTCTTTGTCATTCACACGCCACTAACTTTAGAAGATTCAACTCATGCACACGGAAAAACTTTCGAGTTGCGTGTACGTATCGTTCTTTCTTTCTTTCATTCATCTATCGCCAATGCCGCGTGTGTGTTTGTTGCTGATGCTACTACTGTTCTTTCTTTCTCTTTCTTTCTTTCTTTTTTTTCTAAAAATTCAAAACAAAAAATATAAACTAACAAAAAAACCTAAATAATACATCAGTAAGTATTCGAACAACAAGATAACAAGCCGGTGATGATGATAAATACCAATCAAGCTCAACAGTCAGAAAATGTAATTATGTTGAGAAGGTATATAATAACTGAGGCTTGATATATTTGACCTTCGTGAAAATATCTTAGGTTTACTCAAGCATGTTTTCTTTTCTCATCAAAGTGTGAAAATATACGGTGATTTGATTTTGTCTCGAGGGTACATATCAACGCATACATAATATTGAAGACATCTATCGAAAACGAAAATTTTCAATTGGTTGACCTCGAGTTCTTTCTTCGTTCGATGTTCTTTGTTAAATCTGAACAAAGATCGAGCTAACGGCTATCCCATCTCATCGATCACCGTTCAGTACGGTACTCGTTGTTGACCATCGAACAACGACGTGTTCTCTCTCTCTCTCTCTCTCGCTGTTTTCGTCCCCGTTTTTAGATCTGTAGTCTAGTCAAGTCTCTTTTTCTTTCTATTTATTAACTAATTTATTATGGACGCTCATTTCGAACGTCGTCTTCTCCGTTCTATGAGCGGTCAAAGTTCTCTTCAGTCTTTGTCGCCATTTCAAAGTCCGATTCAATCTCCAGTTAAAGCAAGCGATCGATACATTCCACTTCGATCATCGTTAGCCATAACCAATCTTCATTATCAAATCAACACGGAAATCTCAACGATAACAACGACAACGACCTCGCCGAATCAGCAATGTCCATCGACGACATCGCCGAATAAAAAACGAAAATACGAACAAAATCAAATCGGTCTCGGCTCGGGGATAACAGCGAACGAACCTGATCTTGCCATCTATCGACAATTGCTGCAAAATACGTTGTTGGATACGAATATCGACTCGATTTTAAAGATCTCCGATGTGCAAAACACGAATCAAGAGAATATCAAAGCGCTCACGCCGAAAAAGAATTCAATGAATAAAGAAAACTCGTCCATTGTTTCATCAACGATGCCAATGTTTCGTTATTCGGAACGAATGGAAAACATCCTGCCAACATCTGCATTCATCAACAAGCATCATTTCAGTCATTCACCAATCTCGAACGCGTCCGTTCACTTGCTCTATTCGCCGAAGAAGACCGTCCGTCGAATCCCGAAAGTACCGTACAAAGTCCTCGATGCGCCCGATCTTCAAGACGATTTCTACTTAAATCTCATCGATTGGTCGTCATCGAATGTACTCAGTGTTGGCTTAGGTGCTTGTGTTTATCTATGTAACGCTCAAACAAACAACGTTCAATTGTTATGCGATTTAACACACACACAATTACCAGCAGGAAGCAATAATCAAACAAACATCGTCGGTTCAGACACGGTTACATCAGTTGCATGGGCTGATTGGGCGAATATCTTAGCTGTTGGTACAGCACGAGGTCATGTGCATATCTACGATGTCACGACACAGAAACGTTTGCAATCGATGTGCAAACATACGAGTCGTGTTGGGACTTTAGCTTGGAATGATTGGACATTGTGCTCGGGCTCACGAGATCGTTCGATAGTCGAACATGAAATTCGTCAACAATCGGCTGTACATATCTTTCACGGTCATACGCAAGAAGTCTGCGGTTTGAAATGGTCGCCGGATAAATCGATTTTGGCGAGTGGCGGAAATGACAATCGTTTGTTTCTCTGGTCGAAAAGCCAACCGAGTCAACCGTTACACACATTCAACGATCATCTCGCTGCTGTCAAAGCGATTGCCTGGTCGCCGCATCAACACGGTTTAATGGCGTCAGGCGGCGGTACAGCTGATCGACATATTCGTTTTCGATCGGCATTAACTTGTCAAACATTGAGCGTTTGTGATACGGGCTCACAGGTTTGCCAATTAGTCTGGTCGAAGAACTCGCCGAATGAACTTGCGTCGACTCACGGATATTCGCAGAATCAAATCGTCGTTTGGAAATACCCGACGATGCAACCATTGGCGAAACTACTCGGACATCAACAACGTGTACTGTATTTAGCAATGAGTCCTGATGGAGAATCGATTGTTACAGGTGCTGGTGATGAGACACTTCGGTTTTGGAATGTGTTTGCTAAAGCTAAATGTATTAGAAATCCCGATTCGAAATTAAATGGTCTCAATCGAATGAGATAATTCAACTGTTATTAGTCTTAATTTATCATTTTCTCTTAATTTATTTGCATTAAGCATTTTTTTTGTTTTTTTGTTTTGTTCATACGCCATATTGTCAGATAATGTTTCGCGATTAGATGAATTTGTGTTTGAAATAAAAAGAAAAAAATACTTGTCAGATCAACTTTTCGGACTGTTGTTTTGTGTTTAAGACTAAAGATGAGTGATCATGATCATAATCAGTGTCAGTGTCATGCAGGACCAGTGACAACGGACGTGTTTGAAACTTTGGATGAGTTAGATTTTCGTCGTGGACTTTGGTCTTTAGCACAACAAAACGATGTCGATGAATTTCGTCGACGTTTGCCAACAATCGATTCGAAACTCATCAATAAATGTGATGCAAGTGGTTATACACCGTTGCATTACGCTGTTCGATATCAACCACCGATTATCTGTCGATTACTTCTCGAACATGGAGCGAATCCTAATTGTCAAACACGTGCATCACGATCAACAGCGATGCATCGAGCAATAACATTTGAAAATTTGGAAGCGATTCGTTTGTTAATCGAATATCATGCTGATTTGAATCTGAAAGATATCGATGGACTTACGCCGATGGATAAAGCATTGAAATTAAATAACGAACAAATCGTCAATAGTCTTCTTACACAATCAACGAACTAAAAAGCATTCGAAATGTGAAAGGGCGTGTACTTTTTTTTAAGAATAAAAGAAAAAAAAGACGAAACGGATTTATAATGTCATTTGATCTTGAACAAGAAAGAAAAGAACGAAGGACAAAAAAAGGTTAATAAACATGTATACGCGCTGTATATAATATAGAAGGTGATCAGAAATATTCGATTATTCTTGTTGATTACCTGAAGGTTAGCCAATTTGTTTATCATCATAAACGATCAGGTAAACATCGAAAAAAAAAAGACCCGTGTTCTATCTTACATTTTCAAAATGAATACAACGACGAGTGCAACACTTGTTGATAATTATGACGATAAAGGAGCAGCTATTTACATAGCTGTTGTACTGATTTGGTATTCGACCGGTTTAGTTTTCATGTTATTTTTTCATGTACGTGCTCGTTCAGCTCACAATCAGTTTCGTTTCGATGATTATGAAACAACAAATCACGCGACGCCAGCAACAACATCGATCAATCCGTTTGCTGATTATTATAATATACAAGCTGATAACACGCAAAAGCAAATTCTCAATGAATTAAAAGATCCTGAACGACGGCAACGTCTTTGGAAAATCTATTTTTCATCAGCTGAACAAGAAAACGAACCACATCCACAGTATTATCAAACAATAGCAACTGAGAACACGAAAATCGATCGAATCAATCGAAAATTAGCAAATATTCATCGCATGACGGGTCGAACAGAGAGTAATTTACCTGGTTTGAAACGATTGAATCTAACACGACGACAAAGTGACTCACCGGCCAATACACGAGGGCGCTTAAGGTCTGATTTATTTACACCAACACCAACAGCAACAACAACAGCGTTAATCAACGAAAATCCAACAGCAAATCAAAGTCCAAAAAAACGAAACATCAAATTTTTCTCACGTTTTACAGTTGAAAATGTTGTGGAAGATAAATGATTAGTAAAAAGAGAATAGTGTATATATTCGAACGTCTTCTATAATGTCTAGTTGACATTTACTCGAGAGAGAGAAAATTCAAAGTCTCAAAAGGAATTGCTTCAAGCAAACAGAACATGAGATTTTCATTCTTTTTTTATCTTCATCGGTTTCACCATAGGACAAGAAGAAAAAGGGAATAATCAGAACTCTATTGGATTGTTAATTAAACAGAAAAAAAAACGTTGCATATATTTATTTATTTTCTATTGCAAGGCAAATCTGATTATTGTTATTGTTTCTTCAACAAGATTGAACTGTCTATTAATAATTCTCTGAATGAAAAAGAAAGGGGAAAGAGAATGCGAGAGGAAAAAATCTCGATCTATTCATACACGGTAGAGTAAAAAAGTGCTATTGTGTGAATAACGGCAAGGTAACTAATAAAAAAAAGTATTTCAGGAAGTACTATTCATTGAACAGTGTGCGTTGAAAACAACGGCATTCGGAAGGAGAAAAATATATTTAGAAGTCGAAGAAAAACGACGTTCGAAGTCATGAGAAGACTTGTGTTTGGTTTGCTCGTATTTATTTGTTCGCTCGAACGAATTCATGCGGAATATTATTCGTATAAACATTATTCAAGGCATCCGACCTATGATAATCGAACGATGATGAACAACGAAGACGATAGTAATATGTGTCATTTATCTGTACGATGTCCAGCTATTCCAGCATTGTGTAAGATGATGATGATCGAAAGAAAACGATGATCTGTTCATTTTTCTAGCACCATACGATCGAGATATTCGCAATCGTCGATTTACAGTTGATAATTTCTTAGCTATGCATGGTCCGGCAGGACCACCTGGTCTACCTGGACCACCAGGTAATTCCGGTCCACGAGGTGCTGTTGGTCCTCAAGGTAAATCCACTCGATAGAAATTCTAAAGCAATCTTCATCAAATTCATTCACAGGCGAAGTGGGCCGTTCGAAAGAAGCTGTGCCTATTGTTGCTTTCATCGCGTATCTTCAACAGATGCTCTCAGTTGCAACAAATCGATCAGCAACGATCGTTTTCGAAAATGCAAATGTCAACGAAGGCAATGGCTACAATTCGACAAGTGGAATATTCACGGCGCCCTATCGTGGCATTTATAAATTTAGTATGACAATTATGGCGCAAATGGACTCGATTGTATGCTGAATGAATTTCATCACTCGAAGTTATTTTGTCGTTTCTGCTTTAGGCAACTGTTCGAATCGTTCAAAATGGAAATAAAGTTCTCGGCATGATGCGATGCGATTGTCGACGACGTTTTTCTCATGTACGCTCGTCGGTCTATGCTGAATTAAGTGTCAACGATCAAGTCATGGTCGAAGCACTCGGTGATCTCAATGATTCGGGTCAATCAGCTCCTCGAAATAATATCTACGGCTATACGTACACACATTTTAGTGGTCTACTTTTATTTTCCACCAATAATTTCTCGTAGATTTTGTCTTCGTTTTCTTTCTTTTTTTTTCGTAGAAACAAAATAAACTTTTTTCCTCTTCCTTCTTTTTCTATTTCTATTCCCCTAATCAATTTATTAGATACTCTATTAATCTTATTAGAAACAGAGTGATTGTCAAGAATAGAATGGGAATTGAGACGAAAAAGAAATGTCTTCTACTATTTGATGTTCTCGGTCATGTTCATCTTATCTTTTTTGCTCAACTAATTGAATTTATGTTAAAGAAATTTCCAGTAAACAAAATATCAATAAATCGAACATACAATGAAAAAATATCGTAAGTAAATCGAATGCTGATTGAATAGATTCAATTGTAAGATTAAACGAAATGAAATACTCGATCGTTTCACAATAGATATATTAATTTTCTTAATATGGAAATAAATGTTCCGATTGTTAGCCGAAAGAAAGAATATTCTTTTTATTTTCATTCGCTTTCTCTTCAGCAATCAGACATTCTTTGCTTATTGTAAACTGAAGAAGAAAAGGAAATAATAATCAGAATAACATTTTTTGATAACCTTGTCAATACGCATGTTCTTCATTTATATTTAGATCATTGATAAATCGATGTGGTGGCTGCTGTTTCTATCCTCGGTTCTATCGAAACAAATTCCATTAATTGGCCTATTTACAAAAGATAATCAATCATCGGCTAATATTATTCTTAATTATGCATTAAATCATTTGAAAACCATTAAACATCATCAAATTGAACTTGTTATTCAACGTGATAGCGAAGATTTACCATGTGATATGGCTATTGGAACGAAAATGATATTCGATATGATACATCGACGACCGAGACCGTTGGCTATCTTCAGTGGATCATGTCATACAGTTGCATCAGCTATTGCCGAAACCGCAGGCATATTCGATATGACAATTGCATGAGAACAGAAATATCTTTTTTCTTGTCTTTTGAAAAACAATTTTTATGTTTTATATTAGATTATTTATTCGCAAACAAGTTCATTGTTTACTGCAAGAGAAAAATATCCATCGTTGATACGAACTGTGCCAGGCGATTCTCAACATAATATCGGTTTGTGAAAGATAAAATTTGAAAGAAAAAACGTGTTTTTTTAAATATTTAGCTAGAAAATTACTTTTGAAGAAATACAATTGGCGTCGATTTGGTATTCTATATCAATATGAACGACAATATACAATGGTAACAGGGAAAAAAATAATAGTTGAAAGTTGATTATGATTTGCTGTTTTTAGCCAGTAACGAGATTCAATGATCTGTTATCGGAAGAAATTGGATGGGAAAATGCCTTGTCGAAAGGCATATCATTCAATGATCTCGATGAAAGTCAAGAAAATCGAACGAGAAATTCTTTAAAAGATGCTTTCGAAGAATTACAAGTAAACACTCATTGATTTCAATCAAGACAAATCTATGTATTAAATTCAGAATAATAATATTCGAATTATTCTTGGAAATTTCAATTCGACGATGGCTATTCGATTATTTTGTGAAGTAAACGAAATCAAATAAACAAAAACAAACATTTGCATTCCATTTACATCTAGGCCTATCGTTTAAATCTCTATGGTTCTCGTTTTCAATGGATTATCGTCGGGTACTATGAACCCGAATGGTGGTCAAACAATCCTAGTCCTTGCAATACCACTGAAATTCTCATTGCATTGAATGGAACATTACAAACTCGTGTAGCTAAATTTGGTTATTACAGTAATACTCGAACAATGGCCGATTTAGTTCGTATTCCGAATGATTAATTCGAGATAAAGAAGAAAAAAAGCAACGAGATTGTTTTTTCTATATTTGATTAGACACCGAATCAATTCGAATTCGATTTGTCAGTATTGAAAAGTTCAGATTATTTTGTTGGTTATGCATTCGATGCAATTTTAACATTGACATCGGCATTTGAGGAATTAAATCATTGTCCAAATGATTTTCATAATGATTCGATTTGGCAGCAAGCTTGTTGGAGACAAGAATTATTAGAACGAATACAGAAAAGTGATTTGCAAGGCGTTACAGGACGAATAAGATTTCAAAAAGGAGATCGAATTGGAGAGATTGTTATCGAACAAATTCTAGGTAGTTAAACAACTGAACGAAAAAGAATCAAACATTTCTTTTTTGTGTCTTAGTTCATCAAAATTCAAAACAACGACTCAATGTCGAAATTAGTCAATTATTCGTTGCTGTACCAATCAATCAATCGAAATATACGCTTCTACCTGCTAAACCTCTTAGGAATATCATGTGGCATGGTAAAATAAATGAAAGTAGAGAACGATTTGTTCGATTTTGAATTCATCTTAGGTCAAGGACCACCGAATGATCGTATTAAACATATAAAACTCGATCAACGAATCTCGATCTTGACCTACACAATCATGGCGAGTCTAAGTGCATTCGGAATTTTCCTCGCTATCGGTTTTTTCGTATTCAATATCATCTTTCGTACACATCGGTGAGTTGTTATTTTCATCGATCGAATCCTTGATAAACTCAATTCTTCTATCAGATTTATTCGAATGTCAAGTCCACAGATAAATAATCTGATTCTAGCCGGTTGTATTCTCGCTTATACAAGTATATTACTAATGGGTATTGATTCGACTTTGCTCGGTGAACGAAGTTCGAAATATACGATGAATTTTATCTGTGCCGTAAGATTAACTGTTTCTTTTTTTAAATTAAATAAAATTCGAACTTTTTCCTTGAGGCTCGTATTTGGACATTATCCATCGGTTTTACGATATCATTCGGAGCGATATTGAGTAAAACCTGGCGTGTTCACACAATATTCACTAATGTCAATGCATCGAAACGAGTAACTAAACAACAACAACAAAAATCTTACAACTCTGTTTCTTTTTTCTTTTTCAAAAAAAAGGCAATTAAAGACTATCGTTTATTTATATTTGTTGGTATACTTTTTGTGATCGATACTGTTTTATTAACAACATGGCAAATTGTTGATCCATTGCAAATATTCAAAGATACCAGTAAAACACGGGTAGGGAGTTTAAAATGAAAAAAAAAATGAGAAAAAAATCACGAATTTTCTAGACGAAAGATGAAGATGTTGTTATCGAATGGATTTTCGAAGAATGTCGATCGAATCATCGATCGATTTGGGTAACATTACAATCGATTTACAAAGGTTTACTCATGGTAAATTTCATTGACAAACACTAGCGTTTTTTTTTCTTTTGAAATTCAATATCAAATTCAGATTGCAGGCTCACGTTTTGCTTGGGCAACACGAAATGTTCATATAACAGCTTTGAACGATTCGAAATACGTTGGCATGAGTCTCTACAATGTCGTTCTATTGAGTACAACAACAGCTGTTGTCGGATATTTTCTACGTGATCAACACGAACGATCTTATATTCTTACATCGATATTTATTTTACTTTGTGTCACAATCACATTATGTCTTGTTTTCGTTCCTAAAGTCGCTGAAGTTGCTCGAGATCCTCGATCACGTGCTAAACCACAACGAACTTTTGCAATGAGCGCAAATAAGAATTCTTTGCAAGATCACGGTCAAACAAATGAACGAGCTCTATCACATATTAAATATTTAACAAATCAAAATCAAATCCTACAAATAAATGCAACCAAGGTCTGATAAGAACGAGCATTGAATTTAATCCCTTGAGAAATACCTCGATATAAGAAAAACTAATGATTTCGATTAAAACTATCTATTCTATTTAGTGCGATGAATTAATCAATAAACTCTTATCGGCTTTAACTGAAATCGATCATAAATCATATCAATATGAAATATTCATGCGTACGTTTGAAATCGACACATTTCATTATTGAAAAGAGATCAAATATTGAATCATATACTTTAGCATTGAACACGATGGATGACACTACAACTATTACTCATGAAACCGATTGGTTATTACATGATGAAGCAAAAGAAAAAAACTGATTTATATTACACATAGTGTGTTTTTTTTCTCTCGCTCTCTCTTCCGTTCGATGAGATCGGAATCGATTTGAAAAGATTAGATGATTGTATCAATAGCGAAAGCTTCTTTTCTTTTTGTGTTATGAGTAATTTACAGGTAATGCTTCAACGATCGAATTACGATCTTTCCGTTCTTTTTCTTCTTCCTTTTGGTCAATGAATATTTATCAATAATGTATGTTGACATACCGTACGGCTTTATATATCCAATGTAGAAAGGACTAAAATGGATGTTTATCAGGTTGGTTAGAAGGACGTCAGTCAACGACAAAAGAGCGTTAATATTATTACCATTATAAGAAAAAAGAACGAGAGAGAGAGAGAGAGAGAGAGAGAGAGAAGGGGGGAGAGAGTAAGAATACAGTTACGATATACGTCGGCAAGGACTATCATCAATGAATGACAGAGAATAAAAAAAACGCCAAAGCAACGATTGCAACAGTTTTTTTTATGCGTTCTGTATCTTTCGCGATCTCTCACAAAATACAATAGCATCAACATAAACTCGTATACAAACAACAATCTTGTTTTATTGATTAGCAGACATGATGTATGGTAATTTGATCTTGCCAATCTTTATTTCGTTGATTATATTTATCAATGGACAATCAGATGATGATAGAGATTTACCACAAGGTAATCTTATCAATAAAACAAACAAATATAAATAATTTTATATATGTTTGTCTTAGAAATACAACAGCCAGTCCGTCATTCGAAATCTTCGTTCGATGCACAATTTCGTCGTGGTCGTTGTCCCGAACATTTCTATCAGTTAGGCGATGAATGTATCTATTTAGCTACGGATGGTCGTCGATATTCTTGGCGACAAGCTCAACGAGTATGTGCACGACGTGTAGCTCGTTCATTACAACGACAAACATCGTTTGTTGGTCAATCAATTGTTAAACCAACCGATGGTGTACGACAATTGATATTGAATACACCAGAAAAAAAGAAAATTCTCGAAGCTCTCTATCGTGAATATGAAGAAGTTCATGTTGCGATTCGTTTACCATCGGATTTTCAAAGCTTACATCGATGTAAAGATAATAAAGACGATCATTGGCCATCGTTTTGTACAAATCAAGATCATCCCAATGCAACCTGTGTTGAAACAAGTGACTTGGGCTTGAATAATATTTGTTTACGTCAAATAGATTGTGTCCAACGTTTGTCAAGGTTAGCTTGCGAATTTACATTACCAGGTTTGTTATTCTTATAGAATGTCATCAAAACACGTATATAAAAAAAACTGTTTTCTGTTTTGTTATTAAAACAGGAAGTCCTACATTGACAGGTTCTCTATTTCGTCATTGCCCCAAGCCTCGTAGTCTCTCTCAGCGATTACCAATATGGATATGGTTACTTGTAGCTTTCGGTGCAATGCTATTATTACTTCTTCTTCTTGGTGGTGTCTTAAAGTTTATTCGTGGTTCAAAAAGCGGCACTGCTGAAATTCGAACATCCGTATCCGTGCCCGATGCTCGTCGTCCTACCATTGACAAAGGTAATGAGAACAATAATAAACTAACATAACATATGAAGAGCAAATATGCGTGGAATGAATTCTATTTTGTTTTTGTTTTCTTCATTTAGTTGCCGGTATATCAGTTAATCATGATGATCCAACTGCCCAGCCGGTATAAATCTACTGTTTCTTCGCTCATTTGAGACACGATAAAAACGATTTATTATTTTAGATGCTTATTCGAGCGACTTCACTATCAATATCTAATCCCGACTATCTCGAATCTCAATCAACAAAACGTGCAGCTCCCTCGACGGCAGCCGATATTTAATTCAAGCTTTTGTGTTTTCGTATTTGCCCGTGTGTGTATATGTGATATAGTTTGTCATTCTATGCACATTGGTCTTCTTCTTTTTTTCTGTCTCTTGTCTTTGATATTTGTATATGTAATTGTTTTTTTTTTCATTATAAAAAGAAACACAGACACACAACAAATCATAACACGAAAAAGAAACGAACTGCTGCATGTTTGTGCATCACAAAGAACTAAAGAAGATTTCACGATTAATCGACATCTGTAATTGTTGATAAAGGTACAGCAGGAGCTTTCTTTTGATTTTGTTGTGTTGCTGCTGCTGTTTGATCGTTAGTGCCCGTTTTTTTTAAAGAACGTTCGAGTAAATAAGCATCACATGGTTCCAAACGTCGATAGTATTCCGTTGCAGTTGAAATAACTTCAAAACCAAATTTCTTATAAAATGCTAAAGCCGTTTCATTATTCACTTGAACATGTCTATCGATGAATTAAATCAAATTTCAATCGATTGAAATTCAACAATCAATCAATACGTACAAATAAATACTATCGATATTTCCTTCACGTTCACAAATTTTAAAAACATGATCAAGCATTAATGTACCTAAGCCAAGTTCTCGATATTTCGCTAGAACACCTAAAGTCATGATGTACAATCGTCGACGATTGTCCGATAAATCGATTCGACAACAAACAGCACCAACAACAATGTCGTTACAATAAGCTATGAAAAGACAAAATAGAAAAATATTTCCTCATCGAGATTTGTGTATTCTACCTAATTTGCATAATTCGCCTGCACCTAATAGATCCTTGTAGAATTTTTCATTATAAGAAACTGGAAAAACATCACGATTGAGAACTCTCAATTGTTTCAGATTGTGTTGAGTTAAATCTCCTAATTCAATAGTGACACGCTTAACTCTACAACAAAAAAACAGATTCAGAGAGTCATTTTTCGTTGTGATCAACAAACTTTCGTTTGTTTCGTGTTTGATTATTGGCATTATTTTCATTATTATTCATTGTTAAACTATTTGTCATCTAGAAACGAGAAAACAACGGGGTTTTTTTGTTTGTTTAACTTCAAAGACGAACAAAAAAAGAAAAGAAAACTAAAGTCGTAAATTCTCCATTTCTTCCATGAGTTCACTTTCGCGTTTGATCTTTTCGATTTGATCAACTTCTAATTGATCACCATTAGCTAATCGTTCTTTCAAACCTTTGATTTGTTGTAATTTCTGCAAAGAAATTCATTAGAACAAAATGAATTCGAAATGAGAAATTTTCTTACTTTATGAATTTGTCGAATTTTTTTATCTTTTTCCAGATCTCCAGTGAACAATTCTTCGACACCACCGGGCTTTGGAACACGAGGTGCGTGCTGAGCAGCAGGTTTGGCTTGAACATCTTCGTGTAGTTTAGGAACTTGACGAGTTGTTTGTCGAAGATGCGGTGGTCGATAAGCAGCAGCTGGTTTAGCTAAACGATAAAATACGATAGGTTTTTAGTTTCGAGAGTCTTCGTCTTTGTTTGATTACGTTTTCCTGCTGTTGATCCATCTTCAGATTTCACCACTGATTTGTGGCCACGTTCGAATGTTCCTGGTTGCCATAAAACTTGCCATAGTTCTTGATTTTCGTTGGTTTTATATTGATAAACAAGTTCACCGGTTAAACGCCATACTTTAAATCTTAAATCAAAAGAAATTCGATTTCGAAATTCGTTTTTCATCTTACCCATTGTTAACTCGTAAACGAGGTGCAGTCGTGGCTGTAATAAAATGAAAATTATCATAACACCATTGAAAATGTGTTGTATCCGGAGTTTCTAATTGTGAGATACGTTTTCGATCTTTCATATTCCTTAAAAGTCAAAAGTAAACAGATAAATTTACAAAATATTTCATTTGCTCGTACCAAATTTCGATATTTCCTGCGACATTTCCGAATCCACAGAGAGCAAGATGTAAACCATCGAAACTGTAGAAGAGAGAATTTTTCGCACCGGAACTAAGCTCCCATGCAACGTCACATTTCGAATTGAATACGGTTGCTTTCGATGGCATAACTAAAAACTCAAGAATGCAATTCATCAGTCATCCTCACGACCAAAACATACATCCATAAACAACACAGAATTCATCCGCAATCGGAGACCATTCCATACTGTAAATAGGACCATTTTTGCCTGAAAACGAGAAGATTTTTTTAGTTTTATTTTTCTCCGAACAAATTAAATTCAACGTACTTAGTTGAATATTACTACTGTCTCCTTTTTGATTCAAATGATGAAGCATTGTATCACCATAATAACTGTTTTCCGACATGTCCGTACTGCATAAAACGAGCAATGCTGATCCTGCATAGAAAACATTTAACATAAGAAAAACTTTGTTTTGTTCGAACCTTTGAAATTCCATTTCATGTTCACATTTTCGAAATTAAAAAAACTTTTGCTTGCAATTGTTGCTTTCAAATTCGGATACGATAGAAGTCGAACACTATCCGGAATGCCCTAAACATAATCGAAAATATGTTTTCTCAAACAAAAGCAAAAACAAAAGAAAATTCTACTTTTTTTCCTTTGACATAAACCGCGATCGTATACGGCGCATTACTTTGGCCCAAACTAAACATTTGTAAACCTTCGATACTCAATCGATTGACATAACGTTCTGAAGAAAAAAAAAGTTTATGAATAAAACGAGAAAGAAATGTCGAAGATACCGAAATTCGGAACTTCATAGAACCAAACTTGACTGGTCTGTAATCGACCAAATACGGCTTCATCGTGTGACCAAATCGGTGCCCTAGAAATCGTTGATTTCACATTTTAATTTCAAGAAAATCTCGTTTTTACCATTCGCTTTGTTTTTTCTGAATATACGAACCGACTAATTCTCCCGTTGCCGATTTATAAATACATAAATTCGGTTGTTCTTCTTGACCGGCCACCGCTACAATTTCGAATAAACAAAAAAAACAAACATCGATCTTCTTCTCTTCTTACTTTACGTACTCGTAAATGGTTCAAATAATAACAAATATGTATCCTTTGGACTGTATTCAATTGCATTGACCTTTCGTCTTGGTAATTCATATAGAATTCGTCGTGTATGACAACAATAAACCTGAATACTGTATTCAAATTCATTCATCGAGCAAATCTTTCGACAGAAATCAACAAACCTTTCTTTATTAGCAACGACAAATTGATGACCAGTTCGACTGAAACATGTTAAACGACAATTTTCGATTTCGAAACTTGTAATTTTGGTTATTTCCTCATTATGAGCAGGACTTGTTACTAATTGAACTGCGCCCGGTCCACGAACTAAAATTACATATTTTTCGTTTTCGTTTTCAAAAAATTAATCATTCGATTTTATTTTTCTCTACCAGCTAATAGAGGATTTGAAGTATTGTTACTATTCAACCCGGCTGAAGCCATTTCAAACAGCAAATGAATAATAAATATTTTCTTTTTTTTTGTTGTTCTTCATCGTTGATTCATCTAATGACATCTAGACAAAACGAGGAGACGGATCGAGATTTCTTCGTTCTATCGACCAATGAAAATTCATTCGAAAATAAACACACACACACACACACACACATTAAATCATCATCACCATCATCATATTTGTACGACAATGTCGATTACTTTCAAAAAGAATCTTTCATCAACATCGAATATTCGTTTACCAGCTGGTACACGATTGAATTCAAATGGAAATCTATTGCTAACATCAACGGGTATTTCAACACTTGATACATTCATTGCTGGAGGTTTACCGATCGGTTCATTGATAATTATTTATGAAGACAAAAATTCGTTTCTATCCGATTCAATTTTACGTTGTTATTTAGCTGAAGGTGTTTATGATAAACATGATCTTTGCGTGATAAATTCACGTCGTGATTTAACAGAAAATCTTCCAACTAAAGAAGAAATTCAACATGTCGAACAAGAAAATGAAAAGATGAAAATTGCATGGCGATATGAAAATCTTTCGACGCTCGATTCATCATCAACAATACATTTCGATTTGCAAAGTACAAAAACATTACCCGATAATCTTCTTCAGCAAATACAAATTCATAAATTAACATACAATGATTATTGCCAATCGAAATCCGATCTTTCCTATCGATATTTTCTTCTCGAAAATCTACGAAAATATCTCACGACAAACTATTCATCTCAACAAGCCGACAAACGAATTCTTCGTCTTGCCATTCAATCACTTTCATCATCGTTATTCGATACAGATTCATCGAATCATTTCGATGAATTAACAAATTTTCTCTATCAACTTCGAATTCTTCTTCGTACATCATTGGCAACATGCATCATAACATTGAATGAAAAATCGAAGATCTTCGAAACATTAGCTGATATTGTTTTCGAATTGAAACTCTCGAATATCTCAATGAATGATTATGTTGGCTTCTGTCAATTGATTAAATTACCTAAATTGAATACGATTCAACCGTTCGTACCCGAAACATGGGATATCGGAGTTAAATTAATTAAACATCGAAAAAATCTTGTTTTTGAAAAATATTCTATTCCACCTGATCTCAGTGAAGAGGCGTCACGTGATGATAAACAACATAAGACTTTATCATGTGCACCGCCGAAAGAATTAGACTTTTGAATCGTAATTGTTTATATTTTTATTGTTATTCTAGATTGTATTGAAAGAATAATGGACGAAGAAGAAGATGAAACATCATCATTTCGTTCTCAATTATTCGATTTGTCGATTAAACGATCGAATAGTACACCTGCTCTACCATTACTTATTAATACGACTGAGTAAGGAAAGACAAAATGATGATTGTTCGTCAAATAGATTTAATTATTTTTAGTCATGAAATGCAATTTGATGATGTGGATTTTTGTGAAGCCAAATTGCGGAGGCATAGTTCATCATTTGTAAGTATCATCGAAAAAGAGCTGCATTTCTATTTAAAAGAAATATTCTTCTTATTAAGAGTTCACATCAAACACGTTTGCATCGTTTTGCACATATCATGAAAAATGAATTAACAAACCCTATTGTTGATGAAGTTTCGCAAGAACGGTTCGCAGTTTTTTTGTTCTTATTGAAAATTTGACGTTGCTTTTCTAGTGATCTACATGATAATCTCAAAATGTCGATATCATTTACTGATTTAGCTGTTGGCGTAAATATTTAACACTGAAATCATTTCATTTCATTACAAATCTGTTGTTCTTTCAGGATGAACAACAAACTCAACATATCGGTCATACTATTGACAGTCGTCGGTCGTCGGTGAATAGTTCGGATTCATCAAATCTATGTTATTCATCCTCGCCGAGTCCATCAACTCCTGCTCGACCATGTGCTGTCGTCAGTAATCAACGGGTATGTTCAACAGGCGTTTTTATTTCTCTATTGTCGTCGTTTTTTAGCAATGCTATAGTCCAGCACTTCAACAACAAGTTGCGCCATTTCAATGTTATCTTGCATCGCCGCCTAGTCGATCTCAAAGTCCCATCGGAATAACAACGAGTAGTAGCAGTAGTAGTAACAATACGAAAAGCACATCGTTTCCTCCTAATCTTAAACGAAAACGTAAAATATTTAATAACAAGAAAAGAAAAAATAATTTTGATGATTTTTGTTCTCAATAGAAATCGATGATGTGAATACGAATCTAACTGGTAAAAAAAGTCGAATTGCTAGTGACAATGAATCTTTATTTGGTCCAACCAATTCCCCGTAAGTTTTGTCGAAATAAATTCAATTTTCAGTCGAAATCAAATCTCTCCTAGTGAATCTCCTTCATCCAATCAACTCGAATCCAATAGCAGTTTATTAACAACAGCTCAACAATCTCTTAATCTTCTCTCAACAATTCCTTCATCATCGTCATCACTGCCAGCCAATAACAACTCGGATCATACGCATTTCAAACCCATCCAAACATCTGATATCGATCTATTTCCTCCTCCGAATTCGCCCAGTCTTTGTCCAAGTCCAACGAATTCGACTTGCTCATCGTCATCATCGAATACATTCACGCCGATTTCTCCTGCCTCGACAACATCGTCCTCGTCAATGTCTTTTCTCCTTCTGCCAGCGAATTTCAAATCGGGTTTAATTGTTCCATCAGCAAGTAAAACAATTTATTCGAAATTGAAATCATCGGACAAGAATCCATTGCAATCGCCAACGAACCTGCCCGATAAATCGACTAGTCCAACACGTGAACAACAATTTTTCTTCTCTTCAGATGATAATCATTCGCCAAGTGCTCAATGAGAAATGATGATTTCGTTTGTCTTTATATGTAAAAAGTGTGATGTTCTTGTTTTTTTTTCTTCTCCTTATGTTCGCTTGTTTGTTTTCTCTATAGCATTCTTCCATTATCCTTTCGACTTTCGATGATTCATTCCACAATAATGAGATAGAGAAACTGCCCAATGTTCTGTTTTTCGTCTTTGAAAATAGTAACACAAACAAACTAAACACTTCGTACTGATACCGCGAAAAGTTCAGTGGTGAATTTTCAAAATAAGTAACACTTCTCTATTTGATTGTTTGGGTGTAACCTGTAGTGTCTGTGTTTTCTTTTCTTTCTCAAACTCTTGCACACATTTATTTGTCTTTATATATATATATACGTTGAGCTTTCACTCTTCTTCTTCTTCTTCTTCTTCTTCTTCTTACTCTTGAAAACAATAAAAGCTTACACACATATATATATACGATTGAATTTGTAGATAAAATGTCGTTTGATTCGACAAAACATTCGCATTGCCGATATAATCCATTGAAAGATGAATGGGTTTTAGTTTCACCTCAACGATTAAGTCGACCATGGCAAGGTTTGTTTGAAAAACTAGTGAACGAAGTTTTTCTATTCGATTGATCATATTCAGGTAAAGTTGAAGAGAACAATGATGAAAACGATGATGAAACAATGTCGAATCAACCGCCCACAAACCCTCTTTGTCCCGGTGCTATGCGAGGTCAACAGAGAAATCCGAATTACGAACATACGTTCGTATTTGAAAATGATTATCCGGCTTTATTAGCCGATATTCCCGAACAAACGCCAACAAACGATGATCTCTTTCAATCTCATGCTGCTCGTGGTGTTTGCAAAGTCGTTTGTTTTCATCCGAACTCGAAATTAACATTACCACGTATGACATTAGATGACATATCGCATGTTGTTCGAGTTTGGATGGAGATTTTTACGGATCTATCGAAGAAATATCAATGGGTGCAAATATTCGAAAATCGAGGCGAAATCATGGGCTGTTCGAGTGCGTTTCGGATTTGACGAAATCAATTTCTCGATATTTTCTTCTTTCATTTCAGATCCTCATCCACATTGTCAAGTTTGGGCAACGGATTTTCTTCCAAATGAAGCTCGTGTTAAACATCGAACGCAAAAAGATTACTCAACAAAACACAACGGAAACGTTCTTCTTCTCGATTACATTCAACGTGAATTAAATCAATACAATAAAGAACGTGTTGTTATCGAACATGAACACTGGCTTGTTGTTGTTCCCTATTGGGCTGTTTGGCCTTATGAAACCATGTTACTACCTAAACGACATGTTCTTCGTCTATCCGATCTCACACCCGATGAACAAATCGGTCTCGGTAAAATTATGAAAGAATTACTTACTAAATATGATAATCTCTTTCAAACATCGTTTCCCTACTCGATGGGTTGGCATGGCGCGCCTACCGGTGATTATCTTCAACAAGATTGTTCGCATTGGCAATTGCACGCACTCTATTATCCTCCATTAGTACGTTCAGCAACGATTAAAAAATTCATGGTTGGCTACGAAATGTTGGCGCAAGCACAACGTGATATCACACCTGAATATGCAGCACAAACTCTACGAAATCTATCCGGTGAAATACATTATAAAGATAAAAAGAAAATCTAATTCTTATCTTGCACAAGACAAAAAAAAGCACAAATTTTTTTCATTTTTTGCATTAAACACAAAAAAAAGAACCAGCAATCTCGTTTTTTTCTTACCGTTTTGGTCTTTCCTTCGATTAGTTTTAGATGGAATTAAATAGCGATATCGAAGAAGATTTCAATCGATTGAATGATCAATCCTATCTATCAGATAAAGCTTATAATGATTTAATCGAGAAATTATTTTCAATGTTTAAAACATCGAATTCATCGACGATTCAATTGTCATCTTCCATTGATAAACGTCTTGTTTCATCGCTGTTAACATTTCTATTCGAATGTGTTAAATACGATCTTGATGAAGCTGCGATTCGTTCGAAATTCGATGAATTAAAATTAACAACAAAATCTCGACAAGATCGTTTTCTAACCGAATACAATCAGTATCAATCAACTATTGAATTGTATTTAAAACAAAATTCAATTGAACACGATCGATTACTGAATATAAATTGGCGTTTAGATTTACAATTGAAAACGAATTCGAGTGATAAATTTTTTCAACCGATTTATATTCTCGATTGGATTAAACGAGATCGTTATACGACGAATATCGATCAAATACAATTGACTTGTTCACAAGAAAGTTTACAGGAACTTGTAGATAAATTAAGAGATGCACAGACCGTTCTTCGGCAAATGCAATATCAACAACACCAGTAACGATCGAAAAAAAGATTCGATCTTTTTCTGATTTTTTTAAAATTTTAATTCGAAATAAATTAGTTGATTTTGCCATTGATTGATTTTTCAAAAATAAAACAACGAGTTATTTTAGAAAAGAAAAGACATTAGTTTAATCGATGAATCTCGTTCGTTGGAATCTATTGTCAATAACCAATCGACAATTGATCGCTTTTCGTACACATTTTACGAAAACACCGAATCATCATACCAAAGCAAAATGGCGACCTTATCGAAGAGAAAAAGTTCTCGATGTAAATCCACCAGCATCGTTTTTTGTTTTTCTTGACAGAAAACTCAATGATTTATCTATTTCATAGATTGATCTACCGGATTTCGATCGAGATCGAAAACTTCGTTCGTATAATTTGCAAGAACAACGAGAGTATTTCAAACGAGAAGGCATACCACCGATGAGAACAGCCGAATACAAACCTTTGTTTATCGATGCATCAAGTAAAAAACAAAGCCAAAGTTCGATTTGCTCACTTTCTTTTTGTGTTTAGCCGAGCCATTCGAAGCTTACGTGCCACCTGAAGGCGATGGAAAAGCGACTTTAATGTCGAAAGACGTAAGCGTAGATAAATACGAAAATAATGTCTGAATGAAATCGATTTTCGTTAGAGATTGAATCAATTTTATACATCATTGAAAAAAAATATCACGACAAGAAAACACTCAGGCACAATCCGAAAATATGAACCAGATTTCGAACCATTGCTGTTCGCTGATATTGCACAACAGAAATATATCGATGCACATCAAGCTTTGATGGAGTACGATCAAAATTTGATTTCGAGAGCTTTGATTTTATTTTCGATTTTAGCCGAGATGACGAAAAATTAATTCAATTAGTTACACCAGGCTCATTTGCAGTAAATCTCTTCTTTTGTTTTTCGATTGAATTCAATTTTTTTCTTTAAAAAATCATTCAGGAAATGTCTCGTGGTCTTCGATATAAAACCTTGCGCTGGAAATGGATCGAAGATATCGAACCATCGTATGTTGTTGCTATAAAAAGTGGAGAAATTCTCAAAGGTATGACTATGGCTCAAGTAACCGTTCGAATGCATTCGAAACAAGTAAAAACCAAAGACATATCATTGAATTGAATTGAATCATTTTCTTCAGACTTGTGCGATCTACGATCGTTTCGGTCGTTTAATGTACGGCAACGAAACTCAACCCAAAGATGTTCTCGAATACGTCGTTTTCGAACGAGTTCTCACTTATCCCTACAGTCAATGGCGTGTTCATTCGAAGATCGTGCCCTCATGGTTACCACGAACTGATCCATTGTTATACACATTCGAAAAACAGACGATTGAATCAATTGAAGAACCACCAGCGGTCGATCAGATCGAGGCCGATAATAAACGAGAACAACTGGCTAAGGAACAAGAAACAGCAACGAAAACATTACGAGCACCGAATGAATTGAAAACACCGATACCAACTCTATCGGATATTAGTCAACATAATAAAAAACGAACCGTTGGCTATTGAGAAATGTTTTGTTGTTGTTTGTTTTTAAATAAAAATTCTGTTTCAGTTATCATCTAACGATAGAGACATATGTTTCGCTGTTTATATATTTACATAAATGAAAAAAAAAGAGAAAAATAGTCTAAAAATGAAATGTTTTTAGAGAACTTCTAAATCGACATGTCGAAGATATGGATGTTTTTTCTACAAGAGAGAAACGAAACGTAATTCGATTAGCAAAACAAATTCAAAAAGAATTTACGCGAAGGTTTCGTTCGATTCGATCGATTTCAGCTCCAACACGATCGACTATATTTTCTCCATGTTTCAATAAAAATGACTCGGCTAATTCGATCGAATCAATCTTTTTCATTTCCTAAACAACCCAAAAAAAAACTCAATAATCTTTCAATACTCGTACTGTTTACTTCAAGAATTAATTGAATATCGATTCGTTCTAAATAAGATCTCGTTATTTCTCGTCCGTCAATATCAACTTCAGCTTTGAACATAACCGATTGAGAGCCCATATCCGTTGCTTTAATATCATACAAAGCTCGAACCATTCGATCATTTTCAAGATCATTATTAATTGCTTCGATTTGATTCGGATGAATCGATCTTCAAATCAAACCAACAACAACAATAAACAAACAAAAAGCAAAACTCATTTCGTCTCTCACCGTCCAACAAGTGCTGCCGTATTCGAATAGATAATAAACGAAGCAACACCACCGAGAATACCACCGATGATCAACGAACCGATTGCATCGGGAATAGGCGATTGTAGATAGAGCGAAAGGCCCATAGCTGTTCCGGCGACACAAACGCCAAGAACAGCAGCGAGATCTTCTAATAGAACAACGTTCACGTTCGGTTTATAACCTTGACCAACTAAAAACAAAATCGTGAACTAAATTTGCCGTTTTTATTCAACGCATACCGTATTCCCAAAAGCCCATGCCTGTGTCTTTTGCTGACGCACGAATTTCGTTCATCGCCATGTAAAGTGTTGCTAGAAGAAATCAACGTTTCATTTCACATAAATCCTCTCAATCGAGTCAATAACCTACCTCCTTCTGATATCAACGAGCCGCTCAACAACGCCAAACCCTTAAAAAAAAAAGAAAAAACAAAATCTTTCAAGTGACAAGTATTTTCTTCTACCCAAAAGACAGATTCCATTTCTTGCGGATGTAAGAGTACTAGGACACCGTGATACCAAGCTAAACCGGTTCCGAAACAAAATATGCCCACGCCACTAATCAATGACGATATGTAGGTCATATTCGAGTATCCATAACTAAACAGAATCGATTGGCAACAAGCAAAATGTTCGAGTGTGTTACGGATGTTCAGGATTCGGTTTTTTGATCGATTGCCAAAGACCGAAAGTTAATATCAGTTGATTGCACGTATCAGCAATCGAATGAACCGCTTCGGAGAATAACGAAGCCGAACCAGTGAATAACCAACCGATAGTCTTGACAACGGCATTGGTTGCATTGCTGAAAGATCATCGAACGAGATTGATTAGCGTTTTCGATCATTCGAATACTTACATAAGAACTGCAGCTATGACGACCTTGCCACTACCAGTTGTAAGAATATTGGTCTTTTTTACCTGAACAAAAAACGAGTCATCTTTAGCTTTATTTTGATAATTTCGACAAACTGATTTTCGATTGTCAAAAGATGCGTTTTCCAATAAGGATAAACGTTTTTGATATTCTTTTAATGATTTCTTCATGCTAAATAATGCTAAAAAAAAGAAACATATCGAATTTTTCTTTCTCGTTCATTTCTACCTTCATATTCGTCTTGTCGAGATTTCGTTCGTCGTGCTTTTTCTTTAATTAGCACTTCCGGACTGCCCCAAACTTCATAGGCACTAAAATATCAATTCAAATAGATTCAAAACCAATCTCTCGATTTATTCGTCTACCGTTTTTCGACTTCACCTCGTCGATAAACAGTCAACATTTTCGATGTATCGGCTACATCTGAATAAGGTGATCGTGTTTTATACTGTGTCAGTTTTTCCAAATCTCTAGAGTGACAAAATAAAACGCAAATTTCTATCGAAGTAGGAAGAATAAAAACAATAACGAACGATGGTTTTAATAAATATTCATGCATTGCTCGAACAGCTGTAATTAATTTGTTTTGCGTGTGATTGATTGACTCATCATCGACTTGACTTTGACGTGAGCGAACTGAAATCAACGAACGAATAAAAATAGAAGATCGAATACGAACAATAACTACCTTTTAATACAGATGAAATGCCAGATGTTTGATCTGTAGTATTTGGAGGATCGGAAGGAGGAGGAGCAGGTGGTGGTGAAGTAGAATTTGATTGAAAACGTTTGGATATTTTATAGATATCATATTGACATGAACTTCAATCGAAACCAAATCGATTTTCTAGTATTAAAATTAATTTTCAATGTTTACCTTGCAGAAAGTGTACGAAGTAGATTATGTTCTATTGTATAACTAAGTATAATATAAGTACGTTTAAAGGCTAAATATATTTATTCGATATAAATTAAGGAAAAATCTTTTCGAAATCTTACTATGCCGTAAGATGGGTGTTAGACTACGATGAAAACTCATGTTTTCTATTCATTAATTATCGAATAGAATCATCTAAAATCAAAGAAATATCAATTGAGATGATTTTATTTGCTGAATAACTTCAGTTTTTTGTTCTTGCCAAATTTCAAACAGATACAAAAAAGAAAACCGAAAGAACAGAAGAAGAAAGAACTGCATGTTTGACATGAACGAATAAAAACGAAGGAAATTTTTGAGAGGAGATCGAACAATTAAACCATTGATCTACTCTCACATAAACGATCGACAAGCTAAACAAAAACAACAACATATGATCAATAGTTCGAATGCAATCAAAGAATTCTTTTCCTACTGGGCGAATGCCAGGAAGTAAGAGAATGGAACCGATGATCGGCAAACGTCGAAGGAAATTAATCGCAATTGGAATAAAACCACTGGAAAACGAAAAGAAAATGACTTTTTTTTTCCTCAAATGAACAAATTTCAACGAACCCAAAGAGAAGAAAAAATCCGTAGATTTCTAATATCATGCCGATTAACGGCCAACCAAGAAGAACAACAAGAATACCACCGAAAAAGAGAGCACTAGCTTTGATTTTATATCGTTGGAAGAAGAATCGAAATGTTCGTTCAAAACCGATGATCATACTTAAACCAGCCAGGAATAGAATCTAGAGTCAATCGAATATAGCAGAAGAATCTCATAGAAATGACTTACATTGCCGATCGCTAGTAGTCCTTTATCAAATAGAAGGACCATTCCAAGGAAAATAAACACACCACCGAATATGGACAGACCGAGACCGATCTCTTTTCGAAAGCAAAATAAATAGATAATTTAGTCAAATTTATTCGAGATCTACTTTGAAAATCTGACAATTGAACGGGCATTATGTTTCGATTGTTTTTCTCTTCTAATAATTAAACTCGACAAATTTGAAATGCATATCAAAATGAGTCAAATAGACACGTATGCATCATTTCAGTGAGCTGTTATTGTATATATATCTGACATGCTTGGGGATTGGTCAAGTCCATAGTTTATTATCGCAAAACCAGTGCGATTTATTAGTGATAGATGTCGGCAGTTTTCTTTCTCGTTAGGGGAGTTTTACAGATTTATTTTAAGAAGAAAAGAAAAAAAACAAGTGTCTGTTCTACATATTTTGTAGCATATGAACGAATTCTTGATAGCTTATTTTGCCATCTTTGTCGAGATCGATTTTATTTATAGCTTCAGCAACTCGTTGATCGCTTATATCTGGATTTAAACGAGATAAAACAACATGTAATTCATCGTTTGTTATGTAGCCGGAATTATCCGTGTCGAAACATTTGAATGCTTGACGCATTTCTTCATCGGTAAATTTACGAAGGTAGACATCGGCCATAACACGAACGAATTCATTGAATTCAACTAGATGCAAATGAAGAAAAACTATTTCAAAGAAAAGCAATCAAACAAAAACTCTTACTCGAACCATTTCCTTCAAAAGAAACAAAAAAAAAACAAACTTCAATTATACTCAAAGAACATCTCTCTTGCCTACCATCAGTATCCATTTCTTTCATCAATTTTCGCACTAAAGTATCCGTTGCTTTGAGATTTAGTGTAACTAAAATTTGTTTCAATTCAGATAAAGAGATCGTTCCACTATGATCCTGATCGAAAAGATCGAATGCTTCTCGCAATTCTAAATGAACAAACTCAATAAAAATTTGAAGCACATATCTTTGTTTTTTTATCGTACCTCTCATTTGACGAGTTGTTAACGAAGCGGTTTTTCGCTAATGAAGAAAAAATTAGTTTTCATCTTAATTTGTATTTTCTAGAAAAATACTCACCGACATGTTGTTTTTGACCTTGCAGAACGTTTAATATGCTGCGTATTTCTTTTTCTGTAACTCACTCGTAGAGTTTCAGTTCTCTTTTTTTTGCGTTCTTTTACCGTGGTATGTGCTTTTAATTTTTATATATATATTAAAAAAGCAAATGATAGGTCATCTTTGTGCTTCCTTTATATTTCTCAGATTTAGTTGTCATAGAAATTATCGAGAAAAATGGAAAATCAGATAGCTTATTACTGCATGTGCGAGTTGCTAAACATGTCAAGTTTGATATCTTTGTCAATATTGATTCGACTAATAAAAACATTCTGTTACCTCCCGGCTTCAATCTTTATTTATATACTGACTATCTATTATATCAGATGTCAACTGAACAGATCGCTGGTACTGACATCTATTTTGAAGTATTTTTAGAATAATTTTCTTGTCGTTTAAATTTAAAAATCAATTCGAGAATCGAAAAGAATAAAAATTAATTAAGAAAAATCGAAATACCTGAAGATCAGTTGCAATGATACTAATCCAAATGTGATTTGAATATGGCTGAACGAGATCATCTAGCTTTTGACGTTTATAACTGCTTCCAACAAGCCTCGAAATGGATCAATTTAAAAAGCTCTATCTTGAATATTGTAAAACTTATCATGTCGAACAGAATGAATTGCTCTTAGGAGAAATTCAAAAGTAAATTTCCTGGTTTTTGTTTTGTTGAAACAAATATCGTTCAATTGATGATTTCTTTCGAAGAGTTTCAGGAGAAGATAATAAGACAAAAAGTTTAAATTTATCATCATTCAACATCTCGGAATCTCAATGTATGATCTTAGGAAAGATACTGACGCATGATTTTATTTTCACGAGTGTTCAATTGAATGATTGTAATCTCGCAAATGAAGGTAAATCGACTTTCGTGAATGTTTTTGTTTTGTTTTGATTAAAAAGAGTTGATTTATTAGCTTTACAAGCACTTCTTCATGGATTAGTAACGAATACAACTTGTACAACATTGGAATTAAAAGTAATTGAATTCGAATTTCGAATGAGTAGTTGTTTTTTTTTGTATTCTTAAAAAGGGAAATGGAATTCAAGGTTCAGGGACAGAAGCCTTAGCTAAAGTCTTACGACGAAATCAAACACTTCGAAAGTAGAATTACAAATAAAATCGAAAAGATTATTTTTCGTTTTTTTCTTGATATTCTAGTTTACGACTTGAATGGAATCAATTAGGTGCCATGAATTCACCTTCATTTAGTGTCTTTTGTGATGCTCTTGCCGATAATAAATCATTGATCGAACTCGATCTACGAAATAACGATATTAATCATGTCGGAGGTTCGGAATTAGCATCAGCTTTAAAACGTAACACAACTTTACGTGCGATTGGTAAAAAAAACAAAAGCCGTTTTCTTTTTCAAAATCGAAAATTTTCTCTCTTGACTTTCGAAGATCTTCGTTGGAACAATGTAGGACTAATTGGCGGTCGAGCATTGCTCGTACTTTGTGAAACAAATGCAACTATTGATGATCTTCAATTGATTGGAAATAATATTCCCGAAGATATCATGCAGAGCATTGGTATATTTAAAAATCAATGTAACTTTTCTCATTCTCAATTGATGATCTTCTAGATAATGCATTGAAAAAAAATACTGAACAACGTAAAATACATTTTGCTCATTCGGAAAATATGTCGATTCTTTCACGTCAATTGCAAAATGTTCACAACGAAAAAGAACAACAAATTACAACGACATTAACTCGAATGTCTTTACAAGAACAATCAATGCTGAAAACAAACAAGTACTACAATCAAATTTCATGTTGAAATCATTCATCTTCTTCTTCTTCTATAGATCATTAGCAGATAAATTAGCTAAACTTCAAGAAGCGTTAGACGATCGTAAACTAGCATTCAATGCTCTTTCATCGAAAAATACTCTCATCGAAGCTGATTTAACATTAGCTAAACAACAGTATGACGAATTAAAAACTCAAATGAAACGAGTAGAAATCGATCAAGAACAAACTATACATCAAATTCGACGAGAATGTCAACAAGAAAAACAAGTTAATAGAAGACTTTTGATTCGATCGATTGTTAAATTTTTTTGTTGTTATTAAAAACAAAGGATTTAATTGATGTTCAAGAACGATTGGAACGAGAGATTCAACAGCATATCGAAACTGAACGTCGATTAAACGAGAAACTTCATGATCTCGAACGACAACTTGATAATCATCAAGCAACAATTCGTGATCTCAGAGAAACAGTTGAGTTTATATTCTTTTTCAGTTTCCTTTTTATTTCAATATCATTCTCGTAGATCACAATCAATGATCGTGATCATCAAATCAAACAGAATGCGTTGAATGATGAAAATCAACGATTGAAATTACAACATAAAGAAGATCTTAAAGATCATCAATTGATTGCAGACCGAGAAAGTCAACGTTTGAAACAAACACATTTATCGAATGAGCAAACATCGAAAGAACAAATTTCGAAATTGGAAAATATTCGAACGGGCCTCGAACGAGTAAAATTAATATTTAATTTCATCGAAATAAATTGAATAAATCGATGTTTATATTCAAGGAAATCAATTCACTAAAATCAACAATTTCAACTCAAAAATTAACATTCGAAGAAAATTTTCAAGAAGAAAAAGTTCGTTTAAAAACTGACGAAGAAAGAAAACAACAAGAACTCGAAGATCGTCTTCGAGCATTGAATCTATCCAAAGATGAACTTGAGGTAAAGTTCACACGTAGAATTTTCATTCATCAATCTTATTTCTTCAATCTAGTCGAAATACAATCAACAATTGATTAATAATCGTGAACTTCAACAGAAGATTAATTTTCAAAATATTGAAATTGAAACATTCAAACGACAAATTGATTCGATTCAAACGGTAAACGAAACCGAATGAAATCTGTATTTGTGTTGAATTTTGCTTCTTTTGTCTAGACAATTTTAAATAAAGATGCTGAACTTGTTGAAAATCGAGAGAAATTAAAAAATGAATTCGATAAAAAAATACGTTCGATTCAAAAAGAAATCGATTTAAACGACGAATATAAAGGACGTCTTCGACAATTAGAAAATGATTTGAAAGATCAACGATTCAACGATCATCATAAGATTCGTGAACTTGAAAGTCAAATAAAAGATCTTGAAAATCGATTATTTCAACGTGAAGAAGAAATCTCGAAGTTAAAACGCGAAGAAGATCAACGTTTACATTTTCTACGTACGGCAATCATCGATTATATTGGAACGGAAGCTAGTTCTTAATTTCTCTTCTTTTTTTTTATACAGACATATTTAAATAAACTAAATAAACCAACGTTCAGGGAGGAAAAAATTCTTTCTTTTTTTCAATCATGACACCACCTACTGCGATGCAAACTCCTAAGCAACAGAAGTTATTTCGAGACATTTTTTATTCGTTTTCAAATCAAGAAAGTTCTGCATTTCGATGATGTACTATCCGACATCAAACGGAATATGGCCAAATCCGTATCAATATGGTGCACAGGCAACAGGTATGCAACCTATGTACTATCAAATGGCAACAATGCCTGAATTAATGACTCAACCAACGATACCAACTGTATATTATCAAACACCGGCAATAACAACCGTTCCAACGCTTTCACAACCACAACCAACAATGACAACTAAAACAGTAACAACGAGAGTTCTCGAACCGACACAACCACCTGTGAATGCTACTGTTCCAGAAAAAACAGTAACTCAAGTAGAAACCGTTCGAACACCTTCGTCGTCGTCATCATCATCATCATCGTCCACTGCTACTATACATTCAGATACATCAACAGATTCGACGATCTCATCTCGACCTACTTCAATCAGACCTTCTCATCCCCCTCTTGTTCCTATTCATACCACAGCTCTCGCACCTGTTCAACGTGTTGTTCATCGTCCGTACACTCCATCTGGTTACATTTCCTCCGAACTCGATTACGGTCGACGACGAATCTACAAAACAGATTACAAATACCGTCATTATTATTGCTGTAATATGTGCAAAGGTCGATGGGATCTACACAATCGTTCATATAGTTGTTGTGAATGGTTTTACGGTTGTCCTGTTTGGTCGTTACTTATTTGTGGATTACTTTTTCTCGGTTTACTTGCCGGTTTTTTCGCTCTATTCGGTCTTCAACCAACGCTCAATTCAAGTCGTTACAGTGAAACAGCCGAAGTTCGTTTAGTTAATCGTACACAGATTATCTATGGTTTCTATCAAAATTGTGGTTATCAAGTCAATGCAACTGTTGACACGCCGACAACATTAATTCTTTGTGTAAATACAAATGCAACAACAACGGCACGAATTGAACTATCATCGTTTTACACCGTTATAAGTCGAACGACGAAGAATTCTCAAGAAAATCTATTGATTTCTTTCATTTGTTTTATTGTATTTCAAATGCACAAATAAAAAAAACGAACGTAAAAAATCTACACAGGAATCAGCTCATTTTCAGTTGAAAACTGAACGTGTTGATTCGGTTCAATAGTTTTTCGTCGATCTTCAGGAATAGGATTTACATATTCTTCGAATTGATCGTCATCATTATGTTGAAAAGCTTCATTTTTCTGCACAATTGTCAGTTCATCATCTTGTTTTCGAACAAATCGTTGTCGTATTGAATACCAAAGAACTCCTGTATAACATGAAATCAATGCGAGACTCACAAGTACGACCATGACAATAATAGCACGTCGATCAGTTGACGTAAAACCTGAACTTATTTGACAAGTTTCACATTGAATACCATCTGTTGTATTCATTTTTTGTTAAACTACGTATTTCCGTTCTCTCTTTCTCTGTCCTTTTTTATGTTGAAAATACAACGAATATGCAAATAAAAATCAAAGTCAAAACAAGGTCTTCAGCTCACTTTCTTTTCGTTTCTTTTTTTTCTCTCTATCTCTTCGTTTTTTTTCTCGTCTTCATATAGTCATGCCTATGCATAATAAGCGAGTGATATCGTTGAAATTATGTTCGGGATAAGAGGACAACGATGTAAAAAAAAGAAAAAAAATATATACATATAGTTTAGTTTTTTTTTTCATTTATTTATAATAAATATGTGTGTTTGTGCGCGTGTCTCATACAGTCACAACAAATAAAGCATTCAAAAACGCGAACCAAGACCATTTTACTGAATGAGAAAATTCATAATGTGTACACCTCTTCATCATCTAACGGGAAAATATCAATATTGTATTCTCTTTGTAATTGTAAGTTGTCGTAAGGTGAATCGATGAGAATTGGATACCGATGATAGTCTTCGGGAAATTCTTCTTCTTCATTATGAAAAAAATAAAAAGGCACTGGGCAAAAGAAGAAGAAAAAAAACTATTCTTGTTTGTTGCTATTCATCATTTACTTGTGTCCTCTTCATTCTCGTTTATGGTCGGATAGAAATCATTCCAATTATTATATTGAATAGCTTCTCGTTGCGTCCATGCATTTGAAACCGGTGTTCGATGGAATTCTTTTTGCTCGAAATACTAAACACATGTAAAATTAGTCAACCGTTAGGATAGTAGTCGTAATTACCGGATTGACGTTATAAAATGACGATCGTCTACGACGATGATTAACTTGAATACTACGACGTTTTCTTGCCAACGTATTTAATTCACTTGAGGCCATTTTAAAATCGTTATAAACTTGCAAATCATCGGCCTGGTTTCCTAAGTAAAAATAAGATTTTAAGATTTAATCAAGTAACAAGAAAACCATGTTAATCTACCTGCATTGACAAGACGTTTTTTTCGTTGAATATTCAAAGGTGTTTTTCCGACTTCGATCAAGTGCATTGGCAGATGTTTTGATGCCGACATAACTACAAAGATTTTCTTATTCATTTCAACTCAATTGACATGCAGAAATAACCTACTTTGAATGGGCACGGATTCGACAACGACATGTAGACTGATAATAATTAGTATGGCAAATATTGAGAACATTGTCGAGACCATCAGCCCGCTTATGAGCTGAATGAGACCGAGATGAAGCGGTATATATATATCTATGCGTGAAGTTCTTTTATCAGCAGCCGTGCATCGAGAAAAAGAAGAGAGAGAGAGAGAGAGATGGAAGTGTTTTTTGCGCAGACTTCCTTACGTCAACATTCCAGTTAGTTTGACAACATATTTTTATTCTATGAAATAGAACAAAAAAAAAAGATAAAAATAGCTAAGTCAAGTCATTGTTTGAGATATCATTTTAAATTCAATTGAAAGTTAATTATAAATTGCCAATAGATTGAATAGAAATTAACAAGATTGTCAGGTTTTTCACTGGAGTGAACACAAGCAAATGCTCGAGATATATCCGTTCGAGAGAAAAAATAGTCGCATGACGATTGTTCTTGAAAATTTATTTGATAGTCAAATAATGTATGACGTTGAATATTTAAATATTCTGATAAAATGCCAGTTATATAAATATTTGATTGAAAAAACAATTCATTTGATTGACGATAAAATGTACAAATAAGGAGATCTCGTGCGTCGTTAGAAATCAAATACAGATTATAATCGAGGTAATTCGGATAGGTTTGACAAGAAATCTGATTTTGTAGAAAGATAAATTTTTCATAGGATGATAATAGTTCATTTGAACGAATAAAACCATGGATAAACGGTATATGAATGTTTAAATTCAAACATTGTCGAATGTCGAGAGGCTTTTTTTGTTCAAAATTGAACCGATCATTTTCATTTTGATTAATAAATTTTAATAATAAAAACGTATTAATAAATATTGAATCATCAGTTTTAAATATAAATCGAGCTTGAGGACAATATTTCGATGTCCAATCGAATAGAGCAAAATCTCGATAAGTCTCAGATAATTTTCCTTGAGGAATATTTATTTGAACAATATCATGAAAAAGATTCTGTTCGAATAAAATCGATTTCAATCGACGTTCATCAAAATCAATCATAAATAAAAAACGAACGTTCAATTTCGACAACGATACATCCATATATTTATTTATATCGATAAGATTTCCGTACGTTCGTCGAATAGCATACCGTCGTTCATAGGAACTTGACGTTGAAAAAACAACAATTAATAAGTCAATATCAAGATCATTAACTTGGTGGCAAACATCTGGATTTTTAATTTCATAATCGAATACATTCAAACGCGTCGGTTCTTTTTTCATTAACTCAAACATACTAAAAATAGATGCACACTTATGTCATAAAAAACACTTAATCAATTGGAGTCTTACGTGTATACGTGACTTACCTAAGATTGCGCATAAAATATTCTTGAATTTGAGATTTATCACAGGAATTATTTGAAAATCTGTCTTCGAAATTAATTAATTGATCGATTGCAATGAAAGTTAGAAGAGATAATGTACAAATAAAGCAACATTGCCGATTGAATATAGCGAAAAAGAGTTCAGAAAATTGAAAAACGACCATGATCGATCAATTGAATACACTTCTTCCTCGTTAAAAATCACACAAACTAAAACACGTGTCCTCTCAGTTTTTACCGCCCTTTCACGGATCAATACACACGGTGATTTTATTTTATCAAACAAAAAAGAAAATATACACACATGTACAAAAAAAGCTAAAATCTGACTAGACTTAATCGGATTAGTTTAAATACATTCGACATTGACTTGTTCCACAATGGCAAGGAATTTTAATATCTTCTTCAGCAAACGAATAATCATAGGTCAATTCCGAACCAGATGGTATATTTTTTAATGCATAGATAATAATATGTTTCACTCCATCGGATACAATCGTTTTAGCAAAACAATTTGGCTAAAACAAAAACGGAAAATCGTCAATAGTTCGTTCGATGCTTTCGTTTTCTCACTTGACAATGATGATTAATAAATCGAGCTTTATTTCCCTGATGTGTCGCATCGATGACATTCATTGAATCGACTGTGAACATGTAACAACCGAAATTCTATTTCATTTTAATCGATAGTTTCGATTTCGAACATAGAAATTCTATTGCCTACTTGTTTCTCATAGATTTCTTCTCGTTTATCAGTTAAACATGGTCGAATGACTTCGCCTTTATATTCAATAATCATTTGTCCTTTGACAAGATCGATTAATGTGAATAGACCACAACCATGAATTGATGATGAACTAACAACAAGTGCACGATCGGAGAAATACGATAGATGATCGAGAAGCAAATCATCGGATGTTTGTTCGAGAAGAATTTGTCTGCAAAAATGAAAAAGTTCAATTTAGCCATTGGTGATATTTTCAAACTACCGTGAATAAGCGAGAGCTGCATTGATTTGAAGCGTCCGATGAGGATTTAATAACCAACGAAAACGTTGATATTGTTCGGACTTTCGTTTGTAAATATTCAATCTCGAGTTCATTTTCATTGATATTTTCTTTCGATTTTTTTTCTTTAATAAACAATTCGAAAAAGAAACGATTGTTTCATTGACTAAAATTTGATTAAAATAATTTCGAATGATCGAATTCGTCAGTCCAAATATGTCATGTCCAGTTAGATGTTCATTTACCAGTGATAAATGAGTTAAATTCATATTATCTCGACAATCTCGAACACGTTCCACAACTATCGACCAAATTTTATCCAAATCCTCGGCGCACATTTCGAATCCATCGAGACTTCGAACAGTAAATTCAATTCGACCGTATTGGCTTGTCAACCATCGTTGATAAAGTTCGAAGAGTTCATCAGTTCGAATCGAAATCGAGGCCCGATGTTGACACGGCATTGTTCGATGATTCTCGTGATTCTCGTGATAAGTCTGATAGATGTTGATATGCAACTCATAGACGGTTTTCTCTTGAGCATTTGTCGTACTCCAGAAAACACGTGATGCATGGTATTGATTTGGATACGGATGAACAACGGGATCACTGTCGAGAAGATAATCGAAATTACCGAACGAATGAATTTGTAATGAGCCAAGTGACATTTTGATATCGTCACGAGAAAAATCAAAGGTCGATTGAGATCGATCGACGTAGATTGGCGAAGAGAAATGAATCGAAGGAATCGGTGGTAGATGAAGAGATTTCGTTTGATATTCATGAAATTTTTCTCGGCTATGTTTCGGACAAAATGTCGTCAGATTCGGCAGTAAACCGTGAATGATTTGACAATGATCCTGAAAATCTTTCGGTAGTTTTTGATAGTATTCATCGATACATTGAACATGAAAATGAGCTTGACAATCCTTGATAAAACATTGAACACAAGCATTGATTTGCCGACAAATGTCGCACGAATATTTCATCGAAAGATTCTTGATGATCAATGGATGCTGTTGAATCGATTTCGAATACATCGGTAGAATACAACCGATATGCGTCCATTGATTAAAACCCGTGGATATTAAACGTGAAATATTCGTCGATAGATGATCGGCATAAGTTTGACATAATTCACAGATTCGCGTGTCAAGCGCAAAGAAATTATCGAAATGTTTAGTTGAATTCGTTTGATTGAGAAAACAGAGGAGCGAATCTTTCGATGTAAGAAAACGATTCGATTGCGAAAGTAATCGATCTTGACCGAGAGAATACGTATGATCAACCGATGGATACGGTTGACAATGTGAAACGATCGGCTGATTTGATAGTGAAAAATTGTTCGTTGATGATGAGAGAAGCGTTGTTTGGTTTGATGAATAGAGAGTCGAAATTTGAAACCAAGGACAAACTGTTTGAATACAATGAAAGATCGCTGCTTGCCATTGACGAGAATCGAGATGAATTAGTAAATGTTGAACGAGAATGAAGAGATCGGTGATAAAACTATGAAGATTTAGTGATTGATGTCGAGATAGATGCAATTGTTCGAGATTGGACGTGGATATGAGAAGAGTTTCGTGAGTTGTGATGAGAATTTTTAATGTTGAAATCATCGATGAAACGAGTGTTTTAACAACTAGAGAATACGATGATACAACAAACAACTAAGATCAAGAGTTGATTTACTTTGAATTTTGTAATTTTTCAAAGAATTCTGAATGAAATCTTTATATTTCTGATCACATTTCGAACAGATTAATTTTTTGATATCATTTAAAATCAATTCAATCAGCAGAATGTCTTCATTTAAATAACCATCACAAATCGGATGAAAATATTTCTCACATTGTTGACATTGTAGAAGATGTTTTCTTGTTTTTGATTTCGTTTGATGACCGATTAATGTCAATGGAAAAAGAGGTTTAGGTTTAGGAAGAATTTGTTCGATATATCGATCACATAAATGACATTTGCGAATTTTCGATGTTTTTTTCGTTTGTATTTCTTTGAAATTCGTCAAACATTCGGCACACATCGATGCTTGTTCGGAAGATGCAAGAAGATTCGTTGAATTTGATATTAATTTCTCGCCACAATCACATTTTATACACAATGGACATAACCAAATCGTTTGAGAAGTAAATTTCTCGTTCGAAGTTGTTGTCAAACATTCAACATGAAACAATCGTTTACAATCGAAACAAGTTAATAACGATGAAAGATTTCGATTCAAACCACAAATCGAACAGAATCGACAATTCGGACATAACCATGAATCAGGTATAGGCACGAATTGTGGTCGTTCAATGCTGGTCAAACAACCGAGATGATAAGCTTGACAACAACAATTACAATAGATAAGATCATTGCCGATTGAACCACACTAGAAAATGAAATAGGTTTCATTTCAACGATCGATCAATGATACAAACTAGATAGCAAAGAGAATAGAATGGAAATGTTTCGTTCGATAGGATCGGATAGCCACTTTTAAGAAGATGTGTTCGATTGTATGAAAGACGAAATTCACCTTGAATGAAATCGAGTTTTGATTGAGACTGATCATCGGATGTTCTTGTTAGATCGAGTGAATTTATTAATTGAAATCTGTCGATATAATCAGTGGGTAGTATTCGATCATTGCTCGAACGAACAACGGGAATGAATGGAGTTTGATCCGTTGATAGATCGAATTCATCATCGGAATCATTTTGATTTTCTGCTACGAACATGATGATATGTACGCATAGATACGGAAAAATTCGTTCTCCTACAATCTCATTGGTGTTTTGCTTCATTCCAATGTGCATTCGTCCTTTATTCATTTAACGACAATGAAAAAAAAAAATTTTTCATAAATAATTTTGAAAATAAATTCTCGAATTTTTCTTCGAAAAAAATATCCGTACGAATATTCTGTTCTTCGAAAAATTTTCAAGGAGGACAGTCGATCTTTCGACGTGTAGAAGTTAACCAAACGACAAATTCGATTGTTTCTCCTCGTATTTCGAATCTGATGAGACTAATATTCATGTAAATTCTAGATTTAACTTCGAAGAAAATCAACAACAACACAATGGTTAAAGAAGATCGTTCAACATGGAAAGCCAAATACACGATGCGTTTAACGGTAGATAGATATTCATTCGATTGATTCAATGATGATGATCTCTTTTATAATGTGTTCTGCAATTCTGAGTTTCTTCGGAAACGTTGAGAAGAGTTTCTTTCTGAGAACAATCGAAAAAGCAACATGAAATCAATTTTGATTTGATATTAATTTTTACGTTTTAAGCAATATTTGGACGAATATCCGAAAGTGTTCGTTGTCGGTGCTGATAACGTTGGTTCACGTCAAATGCAAAAGATTCGTGTTTCACTTCGTGGTCATGCTGGTAGAATTTCTACGTTCAAAAATGATAAACGTTGAATTTTTTTTTGTTGTCTAGTCATTTTGATGGGCAAAAATACAATGATGAGAAAAACAATTCGAGGTCAAATCTCGCGGAATGCAAATTTAGAAAAATTGTTACCACATGTCTATGAAAATGTCGGATTTGTTTTTACGAAAGAAGATTTAAGTTCCGTTCGAGATAAACTTTTGGAAAATAAAGTCGGTTTTCTGCATTTAAAAAATAAAAAAACTCGACATTTTTCTTTTGGCAAAATCAGGTTGCTGCTCCAGCTCGTGCCGGTGCCATTGCTCCCGTCGATGTCACTATCCCAGCTCAAGTTACAAGTCTAGGTCCGGAAAAAACCAGTTTTTTTCAAGCTCTTCAAATTCCAACGAAAATTACCCGTGGTACGATTGAAATCATTGTACGTAGGTATTCGAATGTTCGACACGAATCGAATGTGAACGAGTTCGTTTTGTTTTGTTTGTTTTGCAGAATGATGTCCATCTAATTAAAGTTGGAGATAAAGTCGGCGCAAGTGAAGCAACTTTATTGAACATGTTGAACATCTCACCGTTCAGCTACGGTCTTATTATTCGTCAAGGTAAATGAAATATAAAGAATTTGTTCGTTTTGAATTTTCGTTTTGTTTTTGCCGATTAGTTTACGATTCGGGCTCGTGCTACGAACCATCGATTCTTGACATTAAACCGGCTGATATCCGTCAAAAATTTACTCAAGGTATTCAACGTTTAGCAGCATTCTCGCTTGGTATCAACTATCCGAATCAAGCATCAGCACCGCATCTTATTCTCGGAGGATTTAAACGTTTACTTGCTTTGGCTGCTGATACCGATGTTGAATTCGAACAAGCTAAAACAGTATGTATTCATTTGAAAAACAACAACAACAACAACACATGTTTGCTCGTATTTAGTTGAAAGAATATTTGAAAGATCCATCGAAATTCGCTGCAGCTGCACCAGCAGCTAATGCACCGGCAGCTACCGGTGGCAAATCAGCGCCAGCTAAGGAAGAATCGAAAAAAGCAGCTGAACCCGAATCTGACGACGATGATATGGGTGGTTTGGACATTTTCGGTTAATTCGAAAAATACGAACAAGACTCTTAATTGTCTTTCGTTTTTTTTTATATTTTTTTTGTTTCTGTCTTTTGCTATTTTTCAATCATTATTGACAGAATAAGAAAAGTGAATTGTTACATCATCAACACAATAAAAATTTCTTTTCAAGAATAGAAATATTTCGTTGAACAAGTGGAATATGTGGATGGGTCGATGGCAATGATCTACGAAAGATCGACAATGCACGTTGATAAAATCTCAATGCTTGAGAATAATCATGTAGACTATCGTAGACCGACGCAATGTTATTGTACAATGTAGCAAGTGATGGATGATTTGACGCGAGAGTTTGCTCGAATATTTCGAGTGTTTGCTTGTAAAACGAAAGTGCTTGAGAATATTCACCGATGCTATCGTAGATCGATGCGATGTTATTATAAGAAATAGCTAATGATGGATGATTCGATGGGAGAGTTTTTTCGAAGATATCGAATGTTTTATGATAGAATACAAGTGCTTGATCATATTGATCGAGTTTATGATAAACACTGGCAATATTATTGTAACAAGTTGCTAATGACGGATGATTGGATGGAAGTATTCGTTCGGTTATTTCAAGATCTTGTTTATAGAATATCAATGCTTTTGAATAATCTTCCATTTGAAAATAAACACCAGCGAGATTACTGTACGATGTAGCTAAATGTAATTCATCAATAGGCACTTGTTTCTTTCGAATTTCAAGTGCTTGTTCATGAAATGCAAGTGCTTGCGAATAATCACCGGTATTACTATATACCATGCCGATGTTATTATAAGCTGTCGCTAAATCTGATTGAGCTGGTGGATAGTTTTCCCAAATCTTTTGTCCTTTCTCATGAAATTCAATTGCTTTTCGATAATGACCTTGATCTCGTTTAATATAAGCCAACTGATGATAATAAGCTGCTTGTTCTCTCGGATCATTCGTCTGTTGTAATAAAGTCATGTACAATTGTTCAGCCTTATCGAATTGACTCAATTTGATCAATAATTGTCCTAAACGTTTCCATCCTGTTTCACCTGCGACTTCCTTTCGAATTCGTTCTGTTAGAGTACAAAGTTGTTGATCATTATCGGCTGTTAATTGAAGTTCAACTCGATACAATGATGTTTTTTTACTAATCGATGTTATTTGACCAATACGAAAGATTGTATGCATAGAAAAGAGAATTTCATCTTCATGACGGCAGTAACTTATCTGACGAATCGAAGCAAACGGCGTCGATGATATCGATGGATCGATTGTCATTCGAAAAAGAACGCCGATTGTCGTGACACGTGCCGATGCATATCGTGCAAATCCATAGGAAATTCGTTGTTTTTTACTTGTCGATAGGAAATTATTAAATGAAATTAAGCCATCTTTTGAATTCGACAATCGTTCAAAATCATTTTCCGATAGACCTTGTCCTCGATAGACAATAAACGATTTGCCATGATAGGTTTTAATCTGTTTTTCATATAATCTTCGAATTTGTTTATGAAGATCACGAATAAAAAATCCCATGTTAATTATTGTTTCACCTTCTAACATTCGAAGTGCTCGATTCAGCATATGATAGGTAAAACATTCACGTGTATACCACCAAATCGATGATTTCGATCGATATTGGCATTCGAATTCATCGATAATTCGAAGTTCATTGGAATTCTTCCCGTAGAATTGTCGACAGTAATGTGCAAGATTTCGAATCGATTGTTGATCGTAGGTCATTTCAAGAAGAATTTCTTTGAATAATTGTGTATACATAAATGATGATTCTAATTGATCGAGATTTTGAGTCGATATGCGTTTATTTATCGAAAGAAAATTCATGGCTATCGAATCTTGATTGCACTGTTTGACAGCATGCTCCAATTCTTGACAGATCGATTTGATTGTTGTATGAATACTTTTAACTTTCGGATAGGTTTTTATCAATGATTTGTAATGAGATTTATTCATACAGAATATATAAATTGCCGTGATTTGTGAAAGAGAATCAATCTGAGGAATGAATTTTTCACCTAATGAACCTGATGTAATAACAAACGCTTTTTCATTTTCAATCGTTTCGATAAAATCAAAACATTGATCTGGATTTGTAAAGATTCTGACATCGTTGACAAATCGTTGAAATTGTCCGAATGTACGACGACATTCGCTGTTCATTCGATTGATACTCTCATCTAACCAAATAAGTACAAAATTCTGTACAATTCGTTGTTGTAAATCACTTTTCGATGGGAATAAATCTGTTGATGAAATCTCTTTCGATTCTTGTCCACCCATTTCGATAGATTAATCGATACAGAGACTATACATTGACATATATGCGTATCTTCTTTTTTTTTGCAAATATTTTTCTTAATAAATCTCAAGATCAAATTACGACTCAATCAACAGATTGAAAATAAATCGACTAGATTTTTCTTGTTGTCATTCATGATATTCATCAAAAATTTTGATGCAATACGCTCGAGAAGGTCGTCATAATCTCGATAATATAATCATCATATTTTATTAAGCGTTTAATTAACCTAATCACTAGTTCATTTCGACTGTCGCATCATTTCTAATGTGTCTTCAAATGACATAGGCCATCGTCGTCTCAAGAAAGAAAAAGAAAACCGAATAAACATGATTTTCTCTCCGACACATTGACACATGGGAATCGAATCATTAATGATTGCTTTCTATCATCATCGTCGTCGTCTAATTCCAACAAGGTTTCTTTATTTCATCGAGCCAGAAGCAGCAAACTACGCTTCGATTGTCTGTATTTGTCATTTGCCCTTAAGGATCCAAAAAGAAAGACGACAAGTCGTCAATTTGAACATCAACATATTGTCTGTGCTCGTGTTAAACACCTGCTCATGAAAGTGATCAGCCGATGTATGAAATGCCTCGAGCCTATTATCGATTATCGATTAAAAGAAGTTCGTCAATCTGAAATAAGTCAAACTAGTTTTCGTCTTATCGAAATCAATTCACACCTTGATCATGTCGTCTATACGCATCCAGATGGTTGGTCACACTTTCGCTTTTCACCGCCTTTCAATATGACACATCAACATATGGATCATCATTTATACAGAAACAAATACTAATAATTATAATTACAATGTCGAAAAAGAAAAGCAAAGAAAAAGAGAATGATGAGTCTTTTCATGTTGATTTCTACGATCGAGCTTCAAGTTCTTGAATTAACGACCCGATCGGTCCGTATTTCGCTCGATTACTGTTGGATTTTTGTTCGTTGACTTTCGATTTCAAACAAGTATTATCTTGAATATGTTCACTACCATGTTGACTATCGATATGACGACGTAGATCGACTTTTCGTTGAAATGCACGTAAACATAAATGACATTGAAATGGTTTGAAACCCGTATGTTTTCGACTGTGCGTGATTAAATTCGATGATTGTGAAAACGCTTTACCGCATACAAGACATTTGTGTGGTTTTTCTCCTAAATTGAAAAGAACAAATAGATAAGAAAACGATCCGTCATTTTCAATTCTCTTGAGAACGACATAAAACATCGAAAGTGTAAAAATCAACCGTTCGTGTCATTCGTCATTTTCTTAAACGAGTCAGTGCGTCCTATGCATACTTAACCAAGTTCTTATCAATGTTTAAAATAGTCATCATGATTGCATTTCATTCTCGCTGACATCTGGTTAATTGTATCTCCGTGCCATCTTTTCTCTCTCTCTCTCTCTTTGAATCGATATCGATATGTCATCAGAGTCTAATCTGACTGATTGAAATTCGACGAACCTGTATGAATATATGTATGTTTTTTCATGTCAGATTTTTGATGAAAACGTTTGCCACAATGTGAACATGAATACGGACGTGTATCGGAATGAATGAGCAAATGTGTTGAGAGTGTTGATGAACGTTTGAATGTTTTATTGCAGATTTTACATTGAAATGCTCGTTCTTGCATGTGTATGGTTCGATGTTGAGCAAGTGAAAGAGCATGACCGAATGTTTTCGAGCAGAGATCACATGAATACGGACGTATTTCCATTGAATGTGAACGACGAACATGAACTTCAAGACCGTGAGATGTCGGAAAATCTTTGTCACATTGATTGCATTTATAAAATTGGTTTGAATCGTCATCAGCTATGTGTTCATCTTCTTCGATTTCTCCGTCGTCATCGTCATCGTCGTCATCTTTGATCGTTTCAGACGACATATTCGGTAATGTCAGTAGACCAGCATAGTATTGTACGCCAAGGAAATATTTCAAACGTTCAGTGAGATCTTCATTTGAATGTTCACTGCCGAGAGTTTTTCGATGGAGGAGCATTGTTTCAGTAAACCAACTTGGAAAAATTGATGACATTCTATTTCGATTTCAAACAATTGGTGCCATATATATATATACGTCGAAGATAATGATTATGGCCTGCTAAGGAAGATAATTGACTGAAATGTGTCTTTATTTGATCTTTTGAGTAATAACCGACGAGAAGAAAAGCACAGGTTAAAAAACGTGAGAAATAGAATTCAACTTCAAATAATATTGATGAATGGTCGTCATCTTGCAACCCAGCAAGAAAGTAATAGATGGGTTCATTCCATTGGTTGAACAGGAAAAGCAAATGTTTCGCTATTGGCTATTGAATTTTTTCTCTCTTTCTCTTTCTCTCTCTCTCGATAATTGAGATTATTCATCATCATTGGATGATTATATTGAAATTCATTTAAAGCCTTTGTTTTTTCTTGTCGGCATGATGAGCAGCTGTTTATTAGGTGATTTTTCTTAATAAAAACTCGAAAGTTCTCTCGCGTGTCCACGTATTCAAACCAAATTTTTGTCCATTTTCACCGGGCGGTAAACCAGCATGAAATGACGTATTATCAACTTGTCCATTTTCATTGATATTAAACCAAAATATGCTATTGCCAGGTATAGGTCGAAAACGAATGCCATGTTCGATCGACGTTGGATCACATTTTAAAATTTGACAAAATCTCGTGTGTATATTCAAATCGAATTTAACATTATGAAATTCAGTTTCACCCATCGAACAATTCGCTTGAAGATAAGTGAAAAACGTGCTGATACGTTGACCACCGTTGATCATTTGTTCGGCGTGTTGAAACCAATCGACATGTGGTTTAAACTAAGACAAAAAAGAAAAAGAAGACCAAGGTGTATTTCTAGGAAGAATAAGAACACAAACTTCTTCGTAACGATTGTATCGAACGACTTGCAGCGGTTCGATACGTGTTGGATCGATATCACCTTGAAATCGAGCGAATCTCTGTTCGATACATTTAACAATCGGTGTTTGAGCACGATTGAGATAGGCAGTACTTGACGAACGATAATCATCTTTGATTAGAGACAAACCATCAGGTTGTGCGACGGACGAATGAACAAAATTCGATTTTCTATACAAGGAGAAAGAGAAAAGATGCGAAGAAATCAGGAAAATAAAATGTTTTATTACGCTAGTTGAAGTAAATGTTCGATTTCATCTTGAGTTAGAAATTGTTCGATGTAGATAATCAATGGTCGTCGTTCGATAATTCGAGTTCGATATCGATGTTGAGGACATTGAAATTCATAATCCGAGAGATTATATTGCGTATTTGTTTGGTTACAAATTTGTTCAGTTTGATGAACATTCCAATGTTGTTGAATATAATTCAATGAATCTGTACAAACATATCGAATCGATTCAAGAGCGATTTCAACTAGATGAAAAACGAAATATCTCGATTGATAAATATTCGAAATAACACAAAATGTGATTAATAATTGACTAAAACGCATATTTCTTCTATATTGATTTCATATATCGAAGGACAGAAATGAGAAAAAAAAGACCTTTTTCTTTTCTTTCTATTAGAATTCTATATATAGAAATGTGTATTGTTTTTATTAAGAAAAGATTAATTAAAAAAGAAAAATCTAATAAAGGAATATGTTGAGTGTCAGTTCTCTAGTTTAATCGGCATAGATAATACGTAAAGTATTAGTTGTACCATAACCAGGTCGCTAGAAAGCAAAACAAGAAAGTTAATTGAAACAGAATGTTTTTTGTTTTGTTTTACCCATCCAGTAACGACAATAACGGCATCACCTTGTGCGCAGAAACCACGTTCTTTAGCGTATTTAATCGCTTCGTTGACACGAGAGTCAACATCAAGTAGCCAATCGCTCATAGCCAAAGCTTGGGTCGTTGAGATATTATGTTGTTTAAAGGCAACTGTTTTGCCAGGTTCGGGATCTGAAAAAAAAACAAAGTTTCGTTTTTTGTTTCTACTCGAAAAAAAAATTGATTTCTACCTTCAGTTTTCGAGTCTAAAACGAAAGAAAAAAAACGATAGAATTTAGATTAATTGTAAAATAAAATAAATAAAGGTCAGTTCTAGTTCGAGCACACTTCATACCGTCGTTTGGTGAATCAGGCGAAAGCCTTTTAACTATTCAAATCAACAAAAGCGAGAATCAACAAAGAAGACAAGCAAAAAGAAACGAAACAAGTCAATCAAGCGATTGCACTCACCACGTGGACCTAAAAGCACAAATCGAACAATAAATTGAACGAAAATGATATTTTTAGTGACGAATTTACTTTCAATATAAACTGGACAACAACCACGATATAATTGTAAATGTCGAGCTGTACGTAATGATCGAGTGACAGCCATGATAACTGATCGAGGACGATATTGTGCGATGAGTTGAGCAGATCTTTTTGTCGATGAATTTGAATTTAATTAATCGAAAAAAAAAACCGAAATGACCTACCGTCCGGAATGAGTCAGACAAACGATAATCGCAGCAAAACTTCGAAAAGCTGCTTCGACAGCAGCGATAGCAGCTGCTTGTATTTGATCCTAATCAATTCAAATGAATATTTACCTTGCGCTTTTTTTTAATCTTACCAATGGTGGTTTAGTAAAATATCGAAGATTTTCGAATAATTCTCGATGAAATAAACAAGCTTCTGCTTCTCTCGAAATCTAAACCATCAAATCGATCGATTGTATTTTTCTATTTCGCCGTTACCTCGTGCATTAATTGAATACATTGTACGGGATATTTGCCTTTGGCTGTTTCGCCCGACAACATAATACAATCAGCATTATCAAGAACAGCATTGGCAACATCACTGACTTCGGCACGTGTTGGCCGAGGATTTTTAATCATACTTTCTAACATTTGTGTTGCACAAATAACCGGTTTGCCGGCTTGATTACATTTAGCAATCATCATTTTTTGGGCGACAAAAACTTTCTGTGGTGGAATTTCAATGCCCATATCACCTCGAGCGACCATAATACCATCGGCTTCAGCGAGAATAGCATCAAAACTAGAAGAACGAATTCTATGATGAATTCGATTGAACATGCTGCATTTACTTTTGAATTCCTTGATGATTTTCGATTTTAGCAATGATTTTAATATGTTTTCCTTTTTCGCCAAGTTTCTGACGAATAACACGAATGCCATCGGCATCACGGATAAAACTAGCAAAGACCATGTCTAACTAAAAGAAAAACGAGATTATTATTGTTTGTTTTTGCTGTTGAAAAAATGAAGTCCTATACGTCATTTTTCACAGCAAATTCCAAATCTTTTTCATCTTTATCAGATACAGCTGGAAGATCAACAGGTACTCCGGGTAAATTGACACCTTTACGACTGCCTAGTAAACCTCCATTCTCAACTTCACATTGAAGATAATCTTTTCCTAAAAGAAAAACATTTTTTTTGTTTGTTCGTTCTTATCTCAATAAAATGTCGATACAAACCAACTTCATTGACAGTCAACGAAATCAATCCATCGTCAATAAATATTCGATTTCCTTTCTTAACAACTTGAACGATATTCTTATAATCAACGTAGAGATTATCTTTCGTTGACTTCGAATCATATTGTGAATCAGTTGTTATACGAATTCGATCACCATTCTGTAAATCAAGTTCGCTATTTACACCCTAGATGTAAAAACATTCAAAAAATCAGTTTAACAAAATTTCATTTCGTACACTTTCGAGAACACCCGTTCGAATTTCAGGCCCTTTTGTGTCCAATGCAATAGCCACAGAACGCATTCGACCAGTCGCTGCAGTCTGTTTTTCAGCTTCACGAACGTTATCAATACTTGTTTGATGATACTGAAAACAATGATAATAAGACAATTCTCGTAAACAAAAGAAAATACTTCGTAAGATCCATGTGAAAAATTCAATCGAGCTACATTCATTCCAGCTGCGATCATTTTCGTTAACATTTCAACACTTTGTGATGCAGGTCCTAGAAGCGAAATTCTTCGTCGTCTATTTCGTATTTTTCAATTGATTTTCTCACCTAAAGTACAAATGATATTTGTATGTCGAGTATTTGACCTAGGAGCAACAACAACAAAAAAAAACAAATTGATTTATCTTTTTATTCGACTGAATTTCATGGATTTCATACGGTTCGGAATCGACATGGAGCAAAGCTCGTTGTTCAAGTGCATTGACAGCCGATTCAGCCGATGCTTGAAGTTGATACGGAGATTTTTGGTTCAATTTATTCATCTAAACAAAATTCATTTTCAAATCTTTTCTCCGTTCATCGTTAGCGAAAAAACAACGAAAATAATCGAAAGACGCAATGTGTGTGTGTCTGTTTCGTTCTATCTTCGTGAATCATTACTTCAAGGTCATAGAACTAAAAGGTCTATCTATCTTTATATATGTATATATTTATTACCGTTGGTTGTGATTGATACATAATCGAGAACGTGTTTGTCAGCAATATATTTGTATGGTTAGGCAATAGCCTTTATCACAAATGAAAGATATGAAATCTATTGCTCTCAGTTTCTTTCTTTTTTTATATAGTTATGTTATTTCTTTTTTGTTCTCAAATTTTTCTTTTCGCCTTTTTTTTAATTCAAATACACAATCAAAACACGCAGCTAACCATGTCTACACATCGTGTACGAAGTAGAAGAAAAGAAAAGAATATCAGTCTATGTGTTTTTCGTTTATTAAAATTTGCTTAAGGATCAGTTGTCGGTATGATGGTAAAACGAAACATCTGTGACTGTTCTCAAGGAGTTGATTTGATTTTTTTCATGATTTCAAGTAGAAGAAAAACATATTTTTTATTGTAAACGAAATTATTCTTGATTTTGAATAAGAAAAAAAAGCGACCGAAGAAGAACAAGAAAATTATGCTTTAAAACGTTGTGAAACCGTTTGTTGGAGGAGTTGCAATTGTGTTGCAACTTTATTCACTGCTTGATAACGGGAAAGACCTTGAATATTTTGTTCTTGATCGAGTTCGAGCACATGATTGACTTGATCGATCTTTCCTCGAACGGTTTGATCGAGTATGCATGTCACAAGTAAATTTTCAATGTCGTCAATACTAAGATTAAGTTCTTTAGCAAGAAATTCGATATGAATTTTTCTATAGGGCTTAAGAATTTTGAGAAGAACTTTCGTTCGAATTGTTCGTAGAAGAATTTCGATATGTTCACGAATGAATTGATCGTCCATGATCGATTGACGATATTTCTGTAGGATTTTTTCGAATTCTTGAATATTATTCGTTTCATATGCATTGACAAGACTCGTCATGGCTTGAATATCGGGATTGTCTTTGTACGGTTTAGCTTCTTGTGAATCGAACGGATTGATTGTCGAACGCATGAGCATATTGGCGAGAACGAGATACTTCAAACAAGTGATACGACGTGGCGAACCCGGTTCGTCGTAACTTTTAAACGCTTCGAAAAAATCCGTATGAGCCTTTTCGTATTCTTGTTCACGCAAATGCATTTTACCGCCACATTCACGAATAACACCTAAACATAGAAATGAAATGTTTATTCTTTCGAAAAAAAATTCCTACGAACCCATAATCAACGGATGTGGAATGGCTGATTTGATTTTAAGAGAAGCTTCGTAGAGTTGTTTGAGTTTTTTATTATTTTTCGTTGCTGTATGCATTTGAATTTCGAGTGCATAGATTTCTAATAATTGCGTGCCACGATGTTGATTATCGATGCCTTCAGGTGAATTACAAGCTTTGTATAAATCTTTGATAATTTTTTGTAATTTAACATAATCTTCTTTATCTTCGTACAATTTGCCGAGTTTTAAATAGATTTTAAACCAAAGACGAGGATTTTTCGCTTCTTTAAGTGCGTCTAATGTTGTTGCATAGAATTTCTCCAACAAATCCAATTCACCCGATAATGAAACTTGATCGATTAGACTATTAATTGTTTTCTCACTTTCATTTCTCGTTACCGATGATTTGATATAAGTCAATCTAATTCATATGAAAACGTAAAACGTATCGAAATGAAATCTTTTCAACTTACAATTCTTTGTAAACATCTAACATTTTTTCGTAGTTCTTCTTTTTTAAATAAATCTTTGTCATTTGATCAAGCGATTTAAAACCCCAATCACCTTTTGTGCCGGATTTTTTCTCCAACGAAAGAACATTTTGAAAGCTCTCGAGTGCTGCACTAGGATCATCATCAATCAAAGCTTCGGAAAAGTAATATTGATTTTCGAGATCATCTTCAGGCTCATCTTCGTTGTCATCATTATCATAATCGAAATCTTGATCAGCTATATCCTCATCATCCGACATATTCACTTGCTTTTTACTATCTAAAACTAACAATCTTACAAAACCAACCCGAAATACATCGAATGACTCATTCTTTCGGCAAGGAAAAAGCCTTCGACGAATGAGCGTGCGTTTTATCAGGTATTCTTTGCTAATGCAGATGGCATATGCTCACGATACACATTTTGATTTCGTATACAATCTAGATTTGTTTTTTTATTAATATATCTATCTGACTAATTTCAAAGTTCACACCGAATGAGAATACATGCAATGGATAATAAACAATACATATAAAGTTAAGTTTGAGCAATACAAATAAGTATCTGACATATAAAAGGCAAACATAGTTAAGGTTTAGGATGAGAAAACGCGAGAGCTGAGAAAACACTCGTTGTTGTTGTTGTTGTGGTGGTTGTGGTTGTTTCTTTGCTTTTCGTGATTAGAGCTGTTGATTGTTTGAAACGTTTGGTATTGGTTTTCGGCGATTTATCAGCTGAATTTGCTCGCTAAAAGAATCGATTTTGTCAACAACAACAAAAAAGACAAGATAACTTTACTTTTTCTCCCGATGTTTGAGCAGGATTTTGATTTTCATTCGTTGTAAAAACGTGTCGCCGAGGATTATGCTGTTTTTTCGTTGTTATTGTTGTTTCATTCGAATTATTACTATTCGAAATCGAAACCATATTTCGATTAATCGGCGCTAATAAAGTCGAACTAAATCGTTTGGCTAACAGACTCGAACTAAGCGTTACTGAACGAGCTTTTTTCGCGTTCGAATCCGTCGTTATTTCGGTGTGACTTGTTGTTGTCGATTGAATACGTTTTTGTTTGAGTGCAAGACCTTTTTGAAACATCGAACTATGCTGACCGATATTGCCTAAATCTTCATCGAGATGAAGTTCTTCAGCTTGAGTATCTTGTAACGAACGTTGTCGTTCTAAATCATTCAATCGATTAACAAAATTGGCCTGTTCGGTATCTTGTTCTTCTTCTTCGTCATCGTCTTCGTCGTCCTCGTTTTCGCTATTATAATCCGGATCATCGTCATCTTCGTCGTATTCATCGTGGTTCTTCGAGATTTTTATTCGTCTGCCATCGTCGTCGCCATCGAAATCGAGATATTGTTCTTTGAGTAATTTCAACTGATGTTCATCTTCTTTTGCTTTCATTTTTCTAAAAGAGAAAGATTTGTTTTACGAAATAAAAAAAAAAGAACAAAATTTCCTACAGATGAACTTTCGCTAGATCATCGACTTCGTCTTCGTCCATTTCAACTGCAGCTGTATCGATAAATTTCTGTAATTCTTCATCGGGTTCATCGTCGTCATCTTCTTCACTCTCTTCTTCGTCTTCATCTTTTTTCTTCGTCGGATTTCCTTCATCATCACTTTCGGATTCTTCAGCTTCCATTTCAAATAATTGTTTTCTATAATCAATTAATTCCTCATTTTCATCATCAATCTCTTCCTCCGTTTCTCCACTGTTGACTTGTTGTTCATTCGAATCCTCCTCCTCCTCCTCCTCGTCATCATCATCGACTAATTGTCGAACTTTTGGTCGGGAAATTTCGATATCATCGTCGTCGTTTTGCGTTGGTGGTAAAGGAGAGAATACCACCGGTTCTTGACGATGAATATTCTGCGAGAGAGGTATTCTAAACAAAAAGGAATGTGAGTTTGGAAATCTCGAGATATGAAACGTACATATTATCGCCACCGAATGCGCCTGAACAAAGCATTTCGAGTTCGGAATCGATTTGAGCGGGTCGAGCAGAATCAAACCATTCGGTTTGACCGACTGGCTCTCTAAGCAGAAAAAATGAAAGTTAGTGAATTGAGAAAAGATCTCGATCGATCGGTCTTACGGAGGCTGAATTTGTGCTGGTTCACTTGATGATTCTAATCGTGTTAAAATTGTCTAAATTTGTTTATGAAATTAGAATTTTGTCTTTCGTTTTTCGGAAGGAAATTCACTTTTAATGATGGTCGATTGGAATCAGTTGTTTGCTCAGGAACTTCTTCTTCTTCTTGTTCATCTTCGAGAATCTCTTCATCAGCTAAATAAAATATTCAACAAAAGATACAAAATCATCTCTGAATTTACTCGATAATTCACTAATCTCTTTTTCTTCATCTTCGATATCCGATAGTTTTTCTTCTTGATCATCCTCAGCTATATCCATCGAATCATCATCATCATCAGATTCTTCTTTTTCATCTTCACTTTTTTCTTCCTCTTCATCATCGTCTCTCGGTAGTTGAGGATTGTGATCTGCTAGCATAGCAGCTCGTTTGGCTTGCATTCGCATGCCTAATTGTTTCTGAATTTCGAATAATCTTTTACTCGACGACGGCGATTTCACAGAATCAAAAGAAATATTAACATTCGGTTTGACAGTTGGCATTTTTTTCGTATCAGTTAAATCAATCAATGTATCAGACGATTGCTGATTGAGATTGGAGATCGTTGGTTTTTTTTTCAAAATTTCCGGATTAAGAAAACGACTGAGTTTATCGAGTTTCGTTGGTGCTGGTTTATCTTCGGTTAATTTCACTAGTTCGGAGAGTGTTGACGCGGCTGTTGATTCCACCGGCTCAACTTGAGGCAACTCGGGAAGTTCGGGATCTTGAGGAGTGAACGAAGGATTTTGTGCACGAATTTCATTCATTAATTCTTGTCGAGATCGTTTTTCTAAAGCTTGCCATGTTTCCAATGGTTTCGGCGTGAATGTTGGCAAAACTAATTGCTCCGAACGACTTAACTGTTGCATTTTACGCTCAGTTTCTAAGATTGCTGCTTTGGTTGGTTTACGAACTTTACTCTTCGTATCTTGATCTTGATCTTGATCGTAGATGTCATTGGCGTCCGAAATTCGTCTCGTTTTCGGTACGCCTAAGCTCTTCTTCTTCTTCATCGGTTTGTCATTTTCAATGGGAATTGATTTGGAAAGGATTTCAAATGGATTTCTCTCGAGTCCATCATCGTCATCATCGGTCTGTTCGCCATTTGACATTGACGATGTCGAGACATCTAAGAATGTATATTTTGCACGAGTTTTTAATTTGGTCGACGAAGGTATTTTAGTTCCATCGATGATTCCTTCATCATCGTCGTCACTACTTTCAATCGATGCAGATAAAAGATTTCGTTGGAATTCAGTGATTTCTCGTCGTTCAATATCGAAATCACCTCGTTCATCGTCACTATCATAAACTAAATTCGATGACATGGACCTGTTTTTTGGGGGGAATATACAAAAGAATCGTCGTTCTATGTCTCGTTGGGTTTTTTTCTATTAGCTGACAAACTCAACCAATCATATGCACGTATTCGTTCCACCAACCATCAATCTCAATTGCTCGTTCGATACAAATAAACAACAACAACAACAACAATGATAATAATAATAATAATAATTCTAATGACAATAACAACAGTCGAATAAGAATGCAGAAAAGAGAAATTCGATGAAATTGAGTTGATTTCGAGTTTGTTCGTTCTTTCAATGAGCTGTTTCACTGTTAGTTGTCTTGTTTTTTCTTTAAAACAAGTGCATAGATGTCTAATAAGCTATTTTAGGCACATTTACTAATCTTAGCTTGTCATAAATTTTCGTCTTTCAGACATTCTATGCGGTTGTTTAGACTTGGAAACAATTGTTTATCTCTTCGTGTTGTTGTTGTTTTTTCTTCTTCGACTTGGTTTCTTTTTTTTTTCTTGCAGATTATCGAGAAAAAAAAAGGCTTTTCTTTTTCTTGATTGTTTTAAATCAAAAAACAAAAGCTGCTGCTGCTGTTGCTGTCCGTGCGTGCATTTGTTTGTTGTTTTCTCGAGAAAAACTAAGACAAAAAGCAAGAAGAGACAACGACGATTTATTGTGATCGAACTTTCGAACGCTTGCTCAAGCGTGTTCTACATGGCAGCAGATGACGATTTGTTCATTCGAATATGTTGATCAATTAAACGAAAGAATCAAAATGCCGAAACTTTGGAGTTGTATTGCACCGAAGAATGATGACGAGAAGAAACGTGAACAAATCAACAAACAAATCAATGCCAAATTAAAACAAGATGAGAAAATCTACAAAGCTACTTATCGGTTACTTCTCTTGGGTTTGTTTTTTGCTCGATGTTTTTTTTGTGTTGATTAATCGTGTGAATTTAGGCGCGGGTGAATCCGGCAAATCAACTGTTGTTAAACAAATGAAAATCTTGCATAATCCTTTTACTACACAGTAAGACGAATATTCATTTGAGTCAAATTATAAAATCATGTTTTTTTTTCTTCCAGAGAAAAAATCGATAAAATTCCTGATATCAAACGAAATATTCGTGATTCACTAACTGTATGTTTTGACATATTTTTCACGGCAAAAAAAACATTTCGGCTTTGTTTATCTAGAGTATCATTCGCGCTATGGACAAAATCACTCCACCTGTCACTCTCGAACACCCGGAAAATCAATCGCGTGCAACCTACATGATAACAACTGCACATCAACTAGATTTCGAGTATCCACCCGAATTTTTCGAACATGCCGCTACACTTTGGAGTGATGCGGGTATTCAAGCCTGTTTCGAACGATCGAATGAATATCAACTAATCGATTGTGCTAAATACTTTCTTGATCGTGTTCATGAAGTTAAAAATCCGAATTATATGCCCAGTGAACAAGTATGTGTTGAGTTCGACGTCAATCGATCGAAATTTTCGAGTTTTTTCTCTAGGATATTCTCCGTTGTCGTGTGCTCACATCGGGCATCTACGAAACAATTTTTACCGTTGAACGCGTGCGCTTCCAGTAGGTTTTATTTTTAGTTTCTCTTGTACAAAATCGATTTGAAAAAACTCATTTAGTATGTTCGATGTGGGGGGACAACGTGAAGAACGACGAAAATGGATACAATGTTTTAATGATGTCACTGCAATTATATTCGTCACAGCATGCGACAGTTTTAATATGATGCTTTACGAAGATGAAGGAGAAAACCGTCTAAGAGAATCACTTGAACTGTTTAAAAATATCTGGAATAATCGGTAGGGAAAAGACAAAATGAAGGTGATTTTCGATAAGTACATTTGTTTTAGATGGCTACGGACAATATCTGTTATTTTATTTCTTAATAAACAAGATTTATTAGCTGAAAAAATCAAAAGTGGCCGTCGACTTGAAGATTATTTTCCGGAATTTACTCGATACACCGTTTCACAAGTTGAACCAGGTAGGATCGAGCAAAGAAAAACTCGAGATTTCTCTTCTAATTTCGCTTTTATTCAATAGAATTATCCGCACAGAAATACAGTAAGACCAAAGAAAGGAAAAAAAAATTTAGAATCTCAATTCGATTGTTTAGACAAAGCCGAGCCGGATGAAGATCCCGAAGTAACAAGAGCAAAATATTTCATTCGAGATGAATTTCTAGTAAGACGAACCGGCCAACTTCCATGAAAACAATCTGTTTGCCTTGTTTTTTCTAGCGAGTCAGCACGGCTACCGGTGAAAATCGTCATTATTGTTATCCGCATTTCACTTGTGCGGTTGATACGGAAAATATTCGTCGAGTATTTAACGATTGTCGCGACATTATTCAACGTATGCACTTGAGACAGTACGAATTACTGTGATTCCTGTCTCTCGTTGTCTCTCTCTCTCCTATTTCTCATCTCGTAAATCTGTGTGTGTGTGTGCTTGTATTTTGAGTTGTATTTCTTTCTCTAAAAAAAACCAAACTCTTTTTTTGTCTCTTTCGTTTGCGATCCTCGCAACAACACTTCTCGTCTTCATATATATATTTATTTTATTAGCAAAATAAGCTTGGTGTTCTCTTTTTTTTTCTCTCTCTCTCTCTCTTTTGCCCATAACACGCGCGCGATGCTCAATTTTCAATATCCTCAACTAGACTTCCCGTCGTCCTTTCTCCGAAGAACAAACAAATACACATACACACACACCTAAGACGCGCACGTCGAAACTGTTTGGTGCTGTCGATGAATCTTTCGTTGTTGTTCTTCATTCTAATTGTTGTTCTTGTCATCATTGTCTTGAGCTCAAACAAAATCAAACACCCACGAATCAATTCGTTTCCTTTCTCCAACACCCTCAAATCAACACTGAGACCCTTTTTATGCTCGTCGTGTACAGTCTGTCTTTAGGTTAGTCGTGCTTTTTCTTCTCTTCTTTATTTGCGCGTGTGCCAACAGTGACCGTCAAACACAATATTCTTCTTCTTCTTCTTTTTTTGTTCTGAGAGTATTCATTCATTCATTCATTCATTCTAATCCTGGAGAGAAAGAAAAATAATAATATCATAGAATTTGAATCTCGGCCTGAGTGCCTTTTGTCTTTTCATATCTCATTGTTAGCCACAGCAATAGTCATGAATTGTTTTCATTTTTTTTTCTTCTTCTGATCTAACAACGACAGTGATGCGATTCGAAAGAAACAACACACATACTCATACAGAAATCAATAGTTCTCGTTTAGCTTTTTTTTATTTCGAAAAAAAAAGAATAATATAATAATAATGAATAAAAAACAAACGAAATTTGCACGTCAATAAGCACTTTGTCTAATTTGAATTTTCTCTCTCTCTCTCTCTCTTTCTTTTGTTCTTCTTTTTAATCCGCGTATATACACATATGTCATTTTTTTTTCGCTCTTTTTTTTCTGCTCGCTCGTTCTCTCTCTCTCTTTTTTTTCTCAAAACAAATGTGTTTGTATCTTCTTTTTTTCTCTCTCTCTCTCTGTGTCTGTGTGTGCGTGTCTCTTCTAACTCCTTGAATGAAGTTTTCTTACACACACAAATAAAAAAAAATCTTATACAAGAAACAAAGACGAGCAAGAATCAAGGTTATTAGTGGAGAAAAAAAAACGAGAGTTTGCTTTGATTTTCTATATTTCAAGTAGAACACTTGAATTGACCTTTGTTTCTTTGGTTTGCCTCTTGAAAATCAAATTTAAAATATTTATTGAGATTCGTATTGATTTATTTAAATTAAGAATCGATGTGTTGGCAAGAAACTTGCCCGAAGACAACAAATCTTTTGAATAGGATGTCGCACATAATAGACCGCAGGCAAAACTACGCACGATCGCTAGTAATCGGCGGCTGGCAGTTTTCTTCTTGTCGTTTCTGTTTATAACAGTATCGACTACTAATTATAGAAAGGAAAAACGATATTCAAGTACAAAATGCATTGGCATAGACGACAACGACATGTTTGTTTGAATTGATTGATTCTCTATCAGATTAATAATAACAGTAACCATGAGATTTATTGAAAATTTGGATACGATCTCGATATTGATAAATATCAAAACACGTCTTTCGATCGGTTCAATTGACTCTGTTGTTTTTTTTTGGTTCTAATAATAAAATCGATTATAGGTAGCAGTAGATGACAAAATAAAATTCTTGAATTTATGATTTGCTCTTTTCTCGAGCCTATCGAATCATTCCAGACTGTCTGTCAACTTTTCCATTTCCTTCTCTCACGTTCATTGCTCGTAACCAACGTTCAAAAGAAGAATGGCGACTGAGAAACCGAGAGAACGTCTGTCCAGTTCATCGAATCCATTGCAAACCAATTCTTTGCTCTCACCAACTGGTCTCACATCATTGATTACATTTGTTGTCTTGACATGCGCGTATATATCAGGTTTTATGTCTCGTTTATTTTCTGTCATTCGTTTCGAATCGATCATTCATGAATTCGATCCGTGGTTCAACTATCGATCGACAGCGTATATGACAGAGAATGGTTTCTACAATTTCTTGAATTGGTTCGATGAATTAGCTTGGTATCCGCTCGGACGAATTGTTGGCGGAACAGTTTATCCAGGTTTAATGGTAACCAGTGGCGTTATTCATTGGATTTTGCATTTGATCAATATTCCGATTCATATTCGTGAAATTTGCGTTTTTCTTGCGCCATTTTTCAGCGGCCTAACAGCAATCGCAACTTATCTATTAACCAAAGAATTGTGGTCGAGACGTGCCGGATTATTTGCCGCTGCATTTATCGCCATTTCGCCTGGTTATTCATCGCGTAGCGTTGCTGGCTCGTATGATAACGAAGGCATTGCGATTTTTGCATTGATGTTTACGTATTTTCTTTGGATACGTTCGGTGAAAACTGGCAGCGTCTTCTGGTCATCATGCTCGGCTCTCTCGTATTTCTACATGGTTTCAGCTTGGGGCGGTTACGTGTTTATTATCAATTTAATCCCAGTTCATGTATTCTTTTTACTCATTCTCGGTCGGTATTCACTTCGTGTTTACGTTGCCTATTCGATCTTTTACATTCTCGGATTGATTCTTTCGATGCAAGTGCCATTCGTCGGTTTTCAACCGGTTCGTACAAGTGAACATATGCTTGCAGCCGCCGTTTTCGCTCTTATTCAAGCGTACGCCTTCATCGATTATCTCTACACGAAATTGCCACGTGCTGCAGATTTAAAAAAGGTTTTTTTCGGTTTGATACTTTTGATTGGTTTGGGAGTATTTGCTGTTGTCGTTCTTTTGACTTACACCGGTTATATTGCACCTTGGTCAGGACGATTCTATTCACTTTGGGATACGAATTATGCTAAAGTACATATACCGATTATTACGAGTGTTAGTGAACATCAACCGACAACATGGACAGCGTTCTTTTTCGGTAAATCAATGAGACAATTAGCTTGTTAGTTTTTGATGATGAGAGAACGAATTTTTTCTAGATCTACATTTATTAATTTGTTTATTTCCTGCTGGTGCTTGGTTTTGCATCAAGGAAATGAATGATGAACGTGTTTTTATCGTTCTTTACGCTGTGTTTGCATCGTATTTTGCAGGTGTCATGATTCGATTGATGTTAACATTAACGCCATGTGTTTGCGTACTTGGTATGATGATTGAAAAAAGAAAACAGGACTGATTGACAGGAGTTTTTCTTTTTTTTAGCGGCAATTGCTGTGTCAAAAACATTGGATTATTATGCCGATACTGAAAATTCGGATATGAGTTCGAGTCCGGGTGTATTCTCAACTGTTGAGAACACGGGTGATAATGAAAAGAATAAAAATCTCTACGATAAAGTTGACAAATCGAAATCAGCTGTTGGACGACGTTCAGTCTCAACTCAAAATACGAATCCAACTGAAAACGACGATGATACGAACATTGTTTCGGCAAATATCAAAACAATTGTCGTCATTTGTATTGCAATTATGTTAATGTTACTCGCTGTTCATTGTACTTGGGTAACATCGAATGCTTATTCATCGCCATCGATTGTTCTCGCTTCGTACAATAACGATGGTACACGATATATAATCGATGATTTTCGTGAAGCTTACTATTGGCTAAGAAAAAATACGCCTGAAAAAGCACGAGTCATGTCTTGGTGGGATTACGGCTATCAAATAGCCGGCATGGGCAATCGAACAGTTCTAGTCGATAATAATACGTGGAATAATAGTCATATAGCTTTGGTTGGCAAAGCCATGTCAAGTAATGAAAGTGAAGCTTATAAAATAATGCGAATGTTAGATGTTGATTATGTTCTTGTGATATTCGGAGGAATGATTGGATATTCAGGTGATGATATTAATAAATTCTTATGGATGGTTCGAATTGCTGAAGGCGAACATCCGAAAGATATTCGTGAACAAGATTATTTTACTAGTCATGGTGAATTTCGTGTTGATGGCGCGGGTTCACCGATTTTACTCAATTGTTTAATGTATAAATTATGTTATTATCGTTTTGGAGAGATTCAAACGGATTTTCGATCGCCACCAGGCTTCGATCGAACACGTAATGTCGAAATTGGTAATAAAAATTTTGATTTACAACATGTCGAAGAAGCTTATACAACCGAACATTGGATTGTCCGAATTTATAAAGTTAAAAAACCGTCCAATCGAAATCCAGCTAAGAACGTTCTTCGACAAGTTCAACGACGTAAATCGATCTATTCATCAGTGAAAAAACACTCATCACAACTAAGAAAACCAGGCGTTATTCTCAACAAACCACAGATTAAAAAGGGTGTGAAAATTTCCAAACGAAAAACATAATTGAACGATCTTCGTAGTCAATAGATCAAAACTTGAATCTCTGTTGTCTCGTATTGATAAATTTTGTCATTCCAAGTTCTCGTAGCTTTGTTTGTTTTGCAATTTTAAAAGTGAATATTTGTTTTGTGATGCTTTAAATCAAATAAATTAATTAACAATATTCGTGCTTTTTTTTTCTCGTCATGCTTTTAAGCAAAATATAAATAATTTTTGTTATTGCATCATGAATAAGCAATCGAGCGTACAAATATATAAGAGACTTGTTTTTAGCCTTTTCAATCAGTTTGAAAATATGGCGATGATCAACTGTCTATGTCAAGTTTGTGAAACAAACCATGGCATTTTTCGATGCAATGGATGTTTGCAAGGATTTTGTATTGATCATGTGCTGGAACATCATGACGAGATGATTAAAGATTTGGATCGAACACAAGAATTTCATAATGAAATAAAACAAATTCTAGAAAGCAAATTTAATCGAATGGAAGAACAGGAAAACGAATTACTTTATAAGGAACTTGTTAAAACTATTGATGAGTGGGAGAAAAAATCCGTTAATCAAATTCAAAAATTGGCAAATGAAGCGAGAGAGCAATTGGCAATGTATACAACTGAACGATTAACTCAAATGAAGAAGAAATTGAACGTGATTAATGACGAATTAGAACAACGTCGTCAACGTCGTGATTTTCATGAAACGGATCTACACTCGTGGTTTGATAAACTTCAACGTTTAAAAACCGAATTAATCGAACCATCGAAAATTCTTATTGAAAAAGATTATGAAAAAATAATTCCAAAATTATCCATTCGTTTTCATGAAACCGATGAAAGTTTTCAACAGTCATCATCCAGTGTTAAATTCGAAAACAATGGTAAAGTTGTTTGTCTCGAAAATCAACTGAATTCATACACAGAAGTACGTGGCGGATGTGAATATTCATTCGGTGAACATCCCATTCGTTTTCTTATCGAAGAAACGAACGGTTGGATTTTGTTCGGAATTATTTCCAAATCAACTCCTCTACAAACACATTCATACGTATCGCCATCCTGTTACGGTTGGTATAATGGGCAAAGTTTCGTTTATGCAGCTGGAGCGAATGTAGGTGGAACAGGTCATGATATTATTCAAGGTGATCAAGTCTGTTTAATTATCAATTGTGATGAAAAATCGATTAAATTGATCAATGAACGATCAAATAAACAACTGAAATTACAAGTCGATACAGAAAAATGTCCGTTCCCGTGGCAATTACATTTAAATTTAGAACTGCCAAATACACGTATTCGAATTATTTCATGATGAATCGTTTCTATATGATACATTTATTTTCATTTAAAAAATTCGATAAACGTTTGTATAATTCAATGCCTTCGACGAAACTTGCTCGTGCTTTATCTTTTTTTCCATTTTGAATAAACTTATCGCCAAATTTTCGATGTTCATTAACCGTATCCATAGCCCATTGAATAATCAAACGTTGTTCATTGTCAAATATCGCTTTGATAAATGGATATTTCGTGAATAATGTCACACAATCATTGTCATTCTCGGGTAGATTACCTTGAATATAAATCGATCGTGTATGTTTGAGATTCGTCGATAGTTGATTTAATAGATTGTCTTGTTCTTCAATTGATTTCTTATGCATGTCGATAACTAATGTATCGGGTTCGTTTCGAACTAATTGCGTTAACCAGTCGCTACTGTCATCCATCAATGTCAATTCGCCTGTATGCAATTTCTTTAAAGTTGCACATAATTGAGAATCGATTTCTGAAGTCGACAGTTGAACTAGAGCGAGAGTATTTGATACTTTTTCTCGGCTATCTATCTGTACTGCAAGTGATTCTATGTTAGGTAGATCATTGATTTCGTTTGATACTTGTAATTGAATGTAATAAATGGGTGTTCGATCGTGATCTTCTTTCAATTGAATTTGAAATGGTGTTTCAAGTTCCGTTTTAATCTTATTCAATTGTTCTCTCATTTGAATCAACGCCTTCTCAATAAATTCATGTTCCTGATGGAGATGTTGAAGATTGAGACTTGATTGAATTAATAATTTATCCATTCGTATATTTCTTTCGCTAATCAGTCGTCGAAGTTCGTCTCGCGTTTCGGATGCTATTTGTTTGATAAGATCGATTGTTCGACATTCCCAATTATTAATTTCATTGAGTACAGGATGGTCCGACCAGATTTCTCGATGACCGTACACATATCTCAATCGAGCATTTTCATCGAGAATATTCGTTAATTGTGTTGAAATATCTTCGCGATGACATCGAAAACAATTCAGACAAAATAACTGTTGACAGCCGCTACATTGAAATGCGCCAGTTAGACCACATTTGAAACACAATCTCGTTTCGTTTGTACTCGTCGACATAGTTGATCAGTGAAAAATGACTTTCGATGTGCGTGCGTGCGTGCGTGTGAGCGTTTTTTTCTACTCGAAGCGCTGTTCGTCAGGCTTTTATATATACATGCAGACTAGAACGGGAAAAAGAGAAAAACAAAACTCATTTCGATGAGCATTAATAATGATCGATCATTGACATTTTCCAAAAAAAAGATTCCAGAGAAAAAAACTGCTTTTATTCGACTAATTAACAAGTTTATTATGACAGCGTCTAGTTTTGAAAATCCATTAAAAAGACAAAGAACTCGCGTGTTTATTTTTCTCTCGATCAAATACAATGATTCGATCGATTAGTTCATCATCTTTTTCCGTTGAATTTTGTTTTAAATCTGCTAGAATCTTCTCGCTTTGACTTATTTTGCCTGTTAGACTTCGATAGAAATCTTCGACATAGTACGTTATTGGATATCTCGATTCGTACACAGCAATGATCGGTGCGTGATGTTTTTCAAATAATTGATTGAGTTGATTGGTGTGCGATAAAAATCGATAATCAAGTGCAGTTAAATACTGATCTTTCATTGTTAAATATTGTTCTTTTAAAGATCTATTCGAATCTGTCAAACGAAGACAACAAATCGATTTGACAAGCATTGCTAAACGTGAATCCCAATAGGCTAATGAACGGCATGATCGAGGCAAAAATGCCCATGAACGTAGAACGAATGGTAATTGGTTTGGATGGCTGTTTTGTAAATAATTTATCGAACAAATAAACACAAAACAAACAATGATCAGTAAAAGACAACTAACTGCAACTAACCAATGAATTAAAGCTAAGAATAATATGAGAAATGGAAAGAAAAAAAATAGAACAAAAATATAAACGAATGCAAACCAACGATATTCCGAGACAATTGAACCTATTTGTCGACTTAGATAGAGTGGCAGACGACGACAATAGGGAATTATGTACCAAAGTATGCAACCGGTGAGATTGAAGAACAAATGTGTTAATGCAATTTGAACTGATTGACGGAAATAGAAACCGGTTTGTGTTAATGACGCAAGAAGTGCTGTTATTGTCGTGCCAATATTTGCACCAATAGTTAATTCATAATTACGTTCAAGAGCAAGAACTTGTAGGCCAACTAATGGTGTTAATATCGAACAAAATACACCTCAATTTGCAATCAATTACATTCGATTTCCAAACAAAAAATCTCTTACTACTACTCTGCAAAAGAATAGCTCCACTAATTCCAATTAAAATAAATACATATCCTAAGAGATATTCTTTCCAACCACGATATTGAACATGTAAGATTTGTTTTAATGTATTATCGATTAATCCAATTATAATCGATTTAAGAATTTTAACCATCAGTAGAAGTATACTCGTAAGAATGACTATTGAACAGAGAAAAAGAATAAATCCAACAGCAGTATCACCAAATCGTTCGATCATTGAACGAAATAAATATTGACATTTTATTGTTTGAGTTTTATCACAATAGATTTTACCAATCGTTTGATTTGTTAGAAGAGATTGTTCGTCGATTTGTATAATCGATTTTGTCAATGGTTTAGTCAGAAGTTTCAATAATTGAATATTCATATCACGTTGAACTGGTATTAAACAAGCTATTGCTCCACTTAAACGTGCTAAATAACCGCCACGATGAAATTGATCTGTTGGTGTTGTTAAACGATCAACGAGGATTTCTAATGGTAAAAGTATTAATGTTGTCAAATAATTAAATACATCCATGAGAACACCTGATGAAAAACTACGAGAGAATTCATTTCGATTGCCTATTTGACTGAATGCAACGAGTGTATTCGTTATTGATGTACCTTTAGTTCATTTAGATAAAATATTCGTTCCGTTTCTTTCTTTGTCCTACCTATATTCGCTCCTAAATATTTATTGATTCATTTTCGAAATCGACGTTACACATTTTTCTCACCCATAATCATCGGTACTACTGTTCGAACATCATCAACAAGTCCACTACCAACAAGTGAAACAATCATCGATGTTATTGTTGATGAACTTTGAACTATTGTTGTTATGATTATTCCGAACATTAAACCAATGATAGGATTGCGTAAAAATATTCGACTTTTAAACATTCGTCCGATTATCGAACGATTTAATAAAATAAATGCTGACGTCATTAAATCTAATGTGACAATAAATAGATATAAACAAACAATTAAAATACTCAATCGAATCAATAGATTCAAAATGAAATAGATTTTCTCTTTGGTCGACAGAACTTTCCATGGAATACGTCCTGTTTGTTCATAACAATGTGTAATTAAAATCATTTGATTTTCATCTTCATCGATTTTATCTTTAATTTCAATTAAATTTGCATAAAGTTTTTGTGTATATTCATCGGAATCGACTGGTAACGAGAGATACGGTTCAGTCATCGCACATTTCTTAATTGCGCGCGCAAAAGCAACGAATCTACTCCTTTTTTATGAATGCAAGAATTTTATTCGAACAGCTAAGTTTAAAAAAATGAACTTCAAAGGTTTTTTCGTGGTATTTTTCATATTCGTTTCCACAAACGAATCTAAATGGTATGTTTGGAGTTTACGTGTTTTACACTGATTTGGTTCCTGATACAAGACGATAAGAATAAATGGGTATTTATTTTATATGAAGCACATCGCTGACTATAACTCGAAGAGAATGATTATTGTATAGCTATTTAGATGGACATTCGTTTGTCATCGTTAACTCAAGTACTTTTTCTTGTATAACGAATTATCGTTTTTTTTACTAGACGCGAAAATAAAAAGAAACGGACGCACACACACAAGTTGTTTTCATACAAAAAAAAGAAGAGAAACAAAGGTGTCTGTTTGCTGTTGTTTAACGAATTAAGTCTTGGATATCTTTCAAATTGGATGATTCCATAACAACTGTTTCTTCAGATGACTGATAACTATCAACGGACATTGGCGATGGATTTTGCTCGTTAAATACAAATGGAACTGTCAAATGACGATGGCGATAAAAAAGTACATAGGCATCAGATCGAACAAGTTCTTTATCAACGGATAACGACGAAACATGTTCATCATCAAAATTTCTCCAACCTAAATTCAAACAAAAAAAACAAAACATGATGATTCAATTCAACGGAATACTTTTAACATACCAATATCTGTTTTTGTTGGATCATTGAATCCTAAAAGTCTTCCATAAGATGTATAATGTCCAAACCAAGCACTGCCTCGATGATTGATAATTCCAAAGAGATCATAACGTGTTTGAGACGAATCATTCGTTGATGAACAATAAGGTTCCATATTCAAATCACTAAATCAAACGAAAAAATGTCAATTCGATAATTTCATTTCGATTTTTTTTTACTTACTGAATAGGAAATTTCACATGTGTGTCGATCTTAACTCTCGAATCCGAAAGATAACCAAATGACGGATTATGATGATATTTAAATCGTTTTAAATGTATAATAAGAATCGGTGGTAGACGCCACACAGACATTTTCTTTTCCGCTTGCATATGTTCTTTACAATTTGGACAATACCATTTGTCATCCGGACCCAAAACTTCCGGTTCGATGAACATTTGTAAACATTGTTGCAGAGTTATATCTTGATCTTGTAAATTGAAATAGATTAATTGATAAAGAAAACAAAAACAAAATTCGAGTGCTTACCAAACGATGAATCGAATACGCTCGAATCTTCAACGAGATTATTCAGTCCGTGTCGATTCTTCGACGGAATAACACGTAGAGGTGCTTCGAGTTTATTATCTGTAAACCAATCGATTGAAAACATTGGATAGGATCGAAGAATTTTATCAGCATCATCGCCTAATCCAAAACAGAAAATCAATTTTCAAATAAATAATTCTTCTTTCTACCTGTTTCAACAATTGGCTGAAGGAAACTACTCGTATTATGTGTTGTCTGTGGCATTAAACGAAATAACGGTTGATTTCGATAGATATCATCTAACATATCGTATTCATCTGTGCTACTATTGCCATCACTATTTATCATTGAATAATCATTATTTTTCAAGATTTTCTCTTTTCGATTCGATTTATCTGTTTGTCGCCGACGTTTATTTCTCGATGTTTTAACAAAATAATCGCCAAGACGACAGATCGACCACGAGTCCGATGATGACAGAGTATTTTTTATTGTTGACCAATCAATATTTTCAATATCACTAAAACTATAAAAACAAAATATCATCACGAATTGTTTTTTTGTTCATACGTTTCGTCATCGTCACTCGACGTTTCACTCAATCGACGTGTTTTATGTTCGATATGAATATCTACACTTCGTCTAAACATTCGAAAAAAAACCGATTGACAATCATTTTCTTTTGATAGAACTTCATACTTTGCATAAATACGGATTTGTTTGAAAACATTTTCACAGTTTAATTTCGATTCAGGCAAAGATATGATAAATGGCGTGCCGAGAACTTCATAGTTATCCGATGAACGAAATCCACAGTAGTTTTTATGTTCAGTTTGATGGAGTTTTTGACAGGTCCTATGTCGAGAGAAGATTTGTTTTTTTTTTGAACACAAATCGAGTGAATCCTACTCATCGCAATAGAAAACTTGATAACATTTCGGACAACATTTCGGTGGTATAAGAGGATTCGGTGGTGCTTGACAGTAACTACACGGCGAAACATATTCAGCAAGTTTGAAAATACGTTGAATAAACGTTAGACAAACAATCGGCTCGTTATTACATTCTGAACTAGTTAAAATTTCCGTTCTAAAAACAACAAAAAAAGTTAAGAGTTTGAGTGGTGAATTGAGTCATTTCGATTTACACAAAGATGAGATCTGCGTTGTTCCAAGAAGCATTGCCCGATGCTACTCGATCGTCATCTTTGAAATATTCAACTGCTCGATTGCCTCGAATTTTGTAGGCTAACATCTAATTAATTGAAAAACATTTTCGTTTTTGCAGAAAATCTATTTGCTCGACTGACTTTATTAACCGACAGTCCACATTTAGCTGATAGTAGCCGTTTAAAATCGCCGATTGATCCATCGGCAGACATGATGATTCGATATTTCGTCGGCGGTTTTGTCTCATCTCGATAGGTGATGATCGTATCAATAGCTGTACGTTTTGGTAGTGGAACAGATATCGATGTAAACGGATCGAATGTCACCGATTCTTTGTGACATTGTGGACATTTGGTTTTCGATTTAAATTGACCGGTGAATAGTTGAACTATAATCGAATCATTTCGTTTCAAATATCCTTGCCAATATTCTTCAGCAACAATCTAATAAATCTCTTTTTTTTTGCACAAGAAAAATGGAAAAGAAAATCAAATCTACATGATCAGGTCGACCTTGATCTTCGACTGCTGGAACAAGTGGTTTGTTTTTCACACGATTAAGATCCTGAAAAGTCAAAACTGTCGATCTTCATTCAATTTAAGTCTCGATCTACTTCATGAACTGCATCTAATACAATCGTTAGTAATTCTTGTGCATCATGTTGACCATTGCCCACGAATTCCTGATGTCGTTGAGCAGCGAAAGCCTAGAGAAAAATGCTCTTTTTTTCGTTTTTTGTTTCGAAATTGAACAAGCACAAACTCGTAAACGATTGGCGTTGATCCAGTTATATTTTCCGCACCAGAGATTTTTGATAACGCTCGCGAATTCTTCGGCCATAGCGCCTTTCATGCCGAGTGGATTGATTCGATTGATTTCGGATGCGTAACAATTTTCTAGAATAAATTTAATCGAAACAAATGAAAAACGAATTCGTTTTTCGTCCTACGAAGAAAATAATCTCGTAATTCTCGAGTATTGGCAAGACATTGAACGGCTGCATTCATAAAACATGAATTCGCCGGATTATGAATGCCAGTAAAACCGTTCGAGATCGAACAGATCGGATGTGTTTGCGTATTTTCTTTCTGATGAATAGCTGATGTAAATGCCGATGATGATGGATATTTATTCGACTAAACAAACGAACAAATGATTGACGGTTTTCAATTGAATTTCGAACTTGTCGATCGTTGACCGGCAGTGCAATCGGCGGAGGTGGTGGTGGCAATGGAATGGCTAAATAACGAAAGCATAGAACTCGAATCTAGCGAAAGAATTGAGCTCACCTGTCATCGTACTGGTTGGTGATGACGGTGGTCGAACTTCTGAATATTCATTCGGTTCTAATCGACCCCATTTCGTATGATTGGGATTGTCTTTACAGAGTTTGATTTCCATGAACGTTGGCGTGAGTTTAAACGTGCATTTCTCGGGAATGATACGTTCTTTGACACGAACGAATAGACGAATTTGTTTTGTTGAATTTATTGAATTGGTTTGGAGAAATTGTTCATCACTGAACAAACAAACGAATGTCTTTCGAAGAAAAAAAAACCGAACGAATTGATTTACTCGCAATAAAAACTAGCTGTAAAATTAGTTTCAGTAAACTTCACTTGACAATCTCGAATTTGTTTTAGATAGATATTCGTTGTAAATGTTTGATCAGATTCGAAGAAATTGGTTTTCAATTTTTTTATTGACAAATCAAAAACATCATCGCCGATCGTATTAGCATCGTGATATTCAGTCGGTAGACCGTCACGTGCCGGCGTTATTGGTGTTGATTGATAACTGTACAATCGTGGCCAGACTTTTTTCGGTTGTTGTTTGATAAGACGTAGTTCGATGGATGTTTGCGTACGAGCTTGATTGATTGTTGTCTCAACTTCAACTCGATCGGAGTAGATATGTTCCCAAAGTTGAAATATCCAAACTTCATTAGCTTAGAAACGAACAAAAAATAAAGATTTTCTTTTTAATCTGGAATTTACCAGGCGTTCGAATATCTATTTGGTCAGTATCAATCGAAGCAGCGATGTCTTTGACTTCGAATGCTCCATGAGCATAGAGTGTAACGATAATTTCATTGTTGATATCACAAAAATCGTAAGATTCTGATAGAGGTTCGTCGACACTACCGGTCGACATTGAAACAAACTCTTCTAAGTGAATCGAATCTAAAGTAATTCAAATGTATTCTTTAAACCAATCGTCGGTTGTTTAGCGACATCCCTACTGAATATTTATTCGTTGAAAAAAAAGCACAAGCACAATCACAATCATAAGAAAAAGAACGATAATGAAAAGAAGAAGACGACAATTGTCAGTTTTTGTCTGTTTATTTCGGTAGCCGTGTTCAGCAAACCATTGAATGCAAATTCGCATCGCTTCGTCCGGTTCAACTTGAATTTTATAGCCTAGGAATTGCTTGGCTTTCGTTATATTCGCATAGTGTGTCACGCCGACTTTTAAAACTTCGGCACGCGTAAGTAGTGGCGAAAACTGACGAAATCGATAGATAATTTCAATGAAATAACCAACGTAGAACATAACAATCGTCGGAATATAAAAATAAAAACATTTCCCGTAACCTAGACCAGTTGTTAATTTCGAAAGAAATTGAAAATTATTCACTGGACAATCATCCGAAATGAAATAGACTTCGCCAGCATATTTCGGCAACGATCGTTCAGCTAAAATCAACGCATGAACAAGATTATCCGCATAAACCCAATCGCAGAGAACATTTTCATGACCAATAGCAAAAAAAGCAAGACCACAACGAACTAAATTCAAGATTCGAGGCAAATGTCTGAGTTCACCATCGCCATAGATCGCTGCTGGTCGAATAGCAGCTGTCGATAAAGTCGTTGAATTCGCCTGAATAATCATCTGTTCGGCCAATGATTTCGTTCGGCTGTAGTCATCGGAATATTTGTCATCAGTCGGATACGAACATTGCTCTTCGGTAACATGAATCAACTGTTTTTCGCCCGTATAAATAGCGTTATACGTCGAGCAATAGATTATTTTCTCGATTTGATATTTTCGACAAACGTCAATGATATTTTTCGTTCCTTGAATGTTCACTTGCTCAATCAACGCATGATTCAACATTTCTCTGCCCGACATGCCGTAACTTGCAAGATGAAAAACACATTTTACGTTTTCTAATGCAATCGAAACTGATTCGTACGAACGAATATCACAAAATCGATAAATCAATCGTTCGTTCGTGTCGAACGTTGGCGGATGAATATCAATTAGAATCACTTGATTTGTTTCATCGATTCTAAGCAAAGATCGAGCAAGTCGCAAGCCGATATACCCGCAGCCACCGGTTATTGCAAGATATCTCTTAGTCATAGGTCTAGTTTAGATAACAATCGAAACATATTCTTCGTTTTTATTATTTCTCATAATCATTGACGACGACATCTATGTCGATCGTAGAAATTTGGCAATGAGCCATCTTATATGCATGCAAGCAGAGAAAGAACAAGGAAATTTCTTCTTCTCTCTTGCGTTCTGTCGTGTTGAATGAAAGAACAAGTAACTAAATGTAGCATAGTAATGCATTCGACGGTGAAAGTTATTAATGAAGGCCGATTAACAAAGGAAACAATAGGGCGAACGTTCTTTGTGTCGGACAGTTTGTTGATTTTTTCTTCGTGAATAGGAAACAAGTGCGACCTGTCATTGACAAAAAACATACACATTCAATTCATTTTTAGATGAAGCCACTGTATATCAACGGTTTTTCGGCTCATCATTTATATAAAGACACAAACTAAACGAAGAAAAAACAAATATATATATATATTAATCATTTCTTTCTATTTCTTCTTTTCAACGAAACATGAAGGTACGTATGATTCATTAACGTTGTCTCTCTCTCTCAATGTTATTCATGTCGTTTTCGAAGACAACAAGTACGATCCCAGGAAAAATTCCTCACATCCCAGCCACGAAACGTGGCCGACAAACAAATCAATTACAATTTCTCTCCAAAGTTCTCGTTAAAACTCTAATCAAACATGAATTTTCTTGGCCATTTCGAAAGCCTGTCAATGCGGCCAAATTAAATCTACATGTACGAATAATAAACGATTCGTTTTGATTTCGATTCATTTTCTCTCTCGTTTAGGATTATCATACGATTGTTAAATATCCCATGGATCTTAGTACAATAAAAAGACGTCTAGAAACCAATTATTATTATAGTGCAAAGGAATGTATAAGTGATTTCAATATGATGTTTACCGATTGTTATTTGTATAATAAACCAGGAGAAGTAGGATGACGATGAAAACGAAAAAAAAAAGTCTTCTAATTCGATTTGTGTGTGTGTGTTTTCAGGATGTGGTTATCATGGGTGTAGCATTAGAAAAAGCTTTCTATGAAAAACTAGCTGAAATGCCGTCAGATGTACGTGGAAATTAAAAACGAATTTAACCATTGAATTTTATTCTTTATTTTTGTAAAGGAAATTGAAATTGTACCACATTCATCGAAAGCGACAGCTTCGAAAGGTTCGACGATTGCTAATCTCGGAACATCAATTATCTCTCCTTCAACTCCAAGTGAAAATCTTAATTCACCTTGTAAAAAAACAATCCAAATCTCATATTTTCTCATCGATCGAATCTATAAATTCCATTCTAGCATCTCCATCGACGCCTTCAATAGCTACACGTGTTGCTAATACTACAACTCTAACTCGAAATCGTTCGTCATCAGCAACGAATCCAAGTGGTATCACATCTCCTCTTTCACCCAATGTTAACTCGAACTACATCGAACAATCTATGTCACCACCAGCATCTTCACAATCGATGCCAAACACTTCAACACGACCACCACCACCACCACCAACAGCAGCTAAAAATGCAAGCGAAACTAATGTTGACACGCCGATATCTGTAAAACAAAAGTCGAATCTTTGAATTATTCATTCAATTGAGTTTTATTTAGAATTCAAAACGCAAAGGCGATATGACCGACGAACCACCACCACCACCACCAACAGCATCATCAACAACAACAACAACTGATTCGACTAAAGTTCTTGCTCGACGTGATAGTGCTACTAGACGAACGAATAGCGTGAGTGGACCGTTCAAACGAACGAAATACGATAGTAGTTATTCCATGGAAACGAACGATGTAAGAACAACGATTTGTTGAGTGAATTGACTTCACTGATTCGTTTCGAATAGATCAAACGACCGAAGAATCGTATGACCGAACAGTTAAAATATTGTCTCAGTATTATCAAAGATCTATTGCATAAGAAGAACTTTGCTTTTGTTTGGCCATTTTCGACGCCTGTCGATGCCGAAGACTTGAATCTTCCCGATTATCATCAAATCATCAAACATCCCATGGATCTCGGAACAGTGAAAAAGAAACTCGAAAATCGAGAATATGCAACACCGGAAGAGTTCGCCAGCGACGTTCGTTTAGTTTTCAGCAATTGTTATCTCTACAATCGACCCGAGACCGACGTCGTTGCAATGTGTAAAAAAGTCGAACAAATGTTTGAAAATAAATACGCGAAAATGCCCGACGAACCGGTCACGGCAGCGAACGATCTCGAACCGCTGTTGCCAACGCATTCAACGAGCAAGAACAACGGAACTGCACATCCACGTAAACGAAGTCGAACATCATCGAAAAATCCGAGTCATTTAACCGGCTCGAATGTGTCGATGATGCCGAGTTCGGACGACGGACGATCGACTGACGACAGTTCCGACGATGAAATGCAGATCAACGACGAACAGACTCTCGGTCAATTGAAAGTTCTTCAAGATCAATTGAAACGTTTTGGTGATACAATCAATCAACTAATCCAACGAGAAAACGATCGTCTAACCAACCGACGAAAACGCAAACCGAAAGTCAAACGAAACAAGACCAAAGTTCGAACGCCACGTCAAACATCGACGCTTCCAACACCGATATCCACGCCAGTCAATCCACTCGGATCAGCCAATTCGTCCTTATTTCCACCGAACACATTCACGGGCACCCCGTCGTCGATGCCACCAACCGCAACACGAAATCCACAATTGCCGACAGCAACGAAAAAATCAGATAGTTCAACGCTCGCTGGTCTATTGACACCATCATCGACGACGTCATCAGCAAACGGCTCCAATCAATTCGGAAATATGTATCCCGGACAAGGTCTCTTGTCCGATGTGAATCCGGCAGCGAAACCTGCAGTTCAAGCGACGAAGAACGTCACACCGATGACGGGCATCAGCGCTGGACTGTCGAATCGAGGCTCGGGCAAAGGCAGTCGAAGTACTGGCGCAGGTGCCGCCGGACCGAAGCGAACGCCGAAGAAAGCACCGGCGCAATCCAATGCGAATATGCAATCGACTTTGTCGACATTTGATATCGAATCCGAGGATAATTCCATACCGATGACGTACGAAGAGAAACGAAAATTGAGTCTCGATATTAATAATTTGCCGAGCGATAAACTTGGACCTGTTGTTGATATTATTCATAAGCGGGAACCGTCGTTACGCGATTCGAGTCCAGATGAAATGGAAATCGACTTCGAAATGCTTAAACCTTCGACTTTAAGAGAATTAGAAGCTTATGTTAATCAAGTTCTCAAACGAAAACCACCACGTAAACAACCGAATACATCTGGTAAAGAGAAAATCAAACAACAATTCATTTTATTTTTCGTTGTTTTCTTTTAAATAGAAAAATCAGCAGCAAAAACCTCATCAGCTGGTAAATTTTGATTCTTTTGAAATGATAGAATTTTAAGTTTTTTCTTTTGTAGCGAGTGCAGAAAAGCGAAATCTAGCCAAAGCACAAAATGCTCAACGTAAAGAAGAAATTCAAAAACGTCTGGAAAAAGTCCAAACACAATTAGGTACCAAAACCAAACAATCATCGGCTAGTTCATTAGCTAAACGAGGTAAATCACGAGTAAACTTTTCGATTTCATCGAAATCTCGTTCATTTAGAATCGTCAACGTTCAATTCTTCAACCGGTGCATCGACTAGCCTTGCAAGTAGCACATCGAATCATCCGTTAACATCGACACCGGCACCGATATCCAGCAAACGTTTAAGTGAAAGTTCAGCATCGGAAAGTGATTCCGATCTGTCACACAATGGAGACGATACTGACTCCGAGTCAGGTTAGATCATCAGAAAAGAATCTCTCTCTCTGTCATTCGAATTCAAATGTCTTCTCTTCGTTTTTCTCTCTCGTGTTTTCTATGAGGACGAATAAAGAGAAATAGTCTGCTGTTGACACGTTTTCGCTGCGCTTAGACACAGAAAACTAACCGAACAAAAATAAAAATGTCGTCCGGCGTGCTGATAATTTTATTGGCCCGGATTCGAGCCTACTATCACCACTACCCTCACCCTCCCACAGCCTTTGCTTTTCTCTTTCAAGCAACTATTTCTCTTTTGTCTTCCTCAGAAATAAGAATGATCAACCATGTTTTTGTGTTTATATTTGTATCTTGTATATATATATTATATATATTAAAAAAAAAACTAACTCAAATTTCATCTGATTTTTGTTGATATGATTCCCTTTTTCCGCCGAAGACATAGGTCGAGTTTGTTTCTCCTTGGCTCAAGAAAATAATAACAAAAAGAAAAGAATTCGAAATGATATCTGATATGAATGATGAACATATCCTCAACTAAAACTCGATTTTGTTTAGGCGCCAACGAAAGCAAATCAGCTGCTAATGGTGCTGCTCGAACGAAAGAACAGGTTAGTAGACTCGACTCGACTCAATCGAATTCAATCTAAATTTCTCGACTAAATAGACGAAGACAAACGTTGAAAGTCATGCTGAAAATCTTTCCAAACGAAAAGGTGAATATAGAAATTTGTCAATTGACTGACTAATCGACTCTATTTGTTGCATATTCAAGATGATTTAACTGGTCATAGTGGCAATACAAGTATGTTTTGTTTTGTTTTGTTTTTCTCTTGTATTTGATCGATTGATTTTTATCTTAGTGAATGATTTGAATGAGCGACGAGCAAATTTTCATCTGGGTGGAAATGATGATGATCTTTCCGATGAATCTCCACCACGAACATCTCCTCTGTCGAAGTCCCACGGCGAAGGCGATCTATCCAAACGAGTAAACTCAACGCCCGCCAATCGTTCTCTCTGATCATTCGTTTTGTTTGTTTTTCAAGGATTTAAGTCAATCCAAACTCACGGGTAGTAGCAGTTCTTTGAAAAAAGATAATCTACGAACGTTAGCAGCGACGATGGCTGCGACTGCATCCGCACCATCATCGACCGTCAAACCCGATGATAAAGTCGCGCAAGATCGTTTTATGCAATATCAAAAACAAGCCAAACTCAAAGCTGAACAAGTTCGTTGGCTGAAAGAACCCCAAATTTTTCAATGAATTTCTTTTCGATTTTCAGGAGAAATTATACAAAGAACAAGAAGCGAAAAAACGCGAAGACGAAGCTAAACAAGCTCGTTCAATATCTCGAAAGTATGTCGATTAGGAATTGTGAGCGAATGAATCTATCGATTTTTGCTTTGCAGAGAAACCAATGGTACTCATTCAACTGATTCGTCATCTTTTCGAAAACAAACGCCAACGTCAACCCTATCCGATACATCTCCGTCACCACCGTCGAACATTCAAAATACTCAACAAGAAACATCTATCGATGATGAACAACGACAAAAACGTGAAATTGCTAAACGAAGAGAAGAAGATCGCAAACGTCGAGAAGTACGAATCGAATTTCTCGTGGAAAAACAATATTTCAATCTCGGTTTTTTTTTTCGTTTGTTTGTTTGTTTAGTGTCAAGCAATGGGTCAATCATTACCATTCAATCGTCATGAAATGGACTTTTCATTTTGAACTGATAAATCAATCCTTCAGTATTTCAAATTCCTCTTTCTTCTCGTGTAATCTCGCTCGTTATTTTCTTCTTCTGTATGTGTGTGTTGTCATATGTATAGATTCTTGTGTTCTTTTGTTTTGTTTCGTATATATTCAAATTAAGGTTATATCGAGTGAGCAAAACAAACCAAAAAAAAAACGTCGATACGAAGAGAAAGAGTGCCATTTTATATTTTGCGAAAACGAAAAGGAACAAAAAAAAATATCCGATAAATCCAAAAGACGATCATTTCTCGACAGATGAATTCATATACATAATTATATTTGCACTCAAATTCTTCTTGTCCATAAACTTAGCAAAAAAAAACATTTGACTGGTTAATAAAAAAAAACGCGTTTCTTGTTGTGTTTACAGTCGATCGTTTTGTGTATGTGTAATGCTACTCATGTCGTTTGTTCTTCTTTGTTTCTTCTTTCTGCTTTTCCGTTCTGCGTACGTTGTCAAAACGTGTGCATTCATTTTTTTCTCTTTTTTTTGTGACACATTGTATAAGTTTTCTTTTTTCGCTTGCGTGTGTGTGTGTGTGTTATGTTTTCTTTTTTTTTCTTTTTCATTACTTAAGCCCAGAAGAGAGAACGTGCTGATCCCGTGAGATGATAAGACCAATGTTCTTTTGTTTTTGTCTTTGTCTTCTTTTTTTCTTTTCGTTTCATCAGCAGAAAACAAAAAATAAAGTTCAGAGAGAAAGAGGATTGTAAAAAAAAAGAAACTTTAAAAACGACGATAATTATTCGGCGTTGTTGTGTTGTTCAATGCTGAATTGACGTGCTGTGGAGGACCGGCACCGAATTTAACCGGAGGTCGACTCGGACGAATTGTATTCAATTGACCACTGCACAAAAAAAAACACGAACGATCAAATTGAGCAAGAGGACTTTTTGTTTTCAACATACCGACGAACGACGAGTTGCAATTGTAAAGCATTTCGAATGATATTCTCGGCGACTTCGTGTTTCATTGAAGTTGTATCTTGTCCGTCGATTGAAGCGAGACCATCGCCCGGATAGATTTTATTGTGCGATGGAGAATTTGCGACAACCTAGAAGAATTTTCTTTTTGAGGGAATTAAAAAATAAAATTCGATGTACTTTTTTTATTGATAATGGCAAACGATAGTCAATGCCACCTTGAAGACGAAAACCCCAACTTTGATCTAAACTTTTTCGTTCTAAAAGTATTGGAATCGCCGGAAATAGTGAATAATCCATGGTGCTATGTGACAAATGTGTATTGCAAAAACAGTCTTTGTTTTTCTGTTCCAAAAAGGAAAGACATCGAGAGGAGAGGAGACGTATGTCGGTTAGCTATTTTTGTGTTTTTCCGCAAGAGAGAAAGAAAAAACAGGACAGGAAAAATAAGGAATTAGTCGGGTTTGTACTGTACATATGCCGACATTTGCGATTCGCTATATTAATCATATAAAAATAACATTTAATCAAAAAAAAGTCCGTCTCGAATGTCAAATATTGATACACGAAAAACAAACGGCAAAACTTAATTTTGAAAAGAAAAATCACGATGATGATTTTCTCAACAGATGTCAGAAGAGAACATGACTTAACTGGACTAAACAATTGATTTAATTGTTCGTTTGGTCGATAAACTGGTATTGGATATCGATTGAATTCTCTGTCTCGTATGTTTATTTTTTCTCTTCTTCTTCTTTTATAAGATATAGAATGTTAGAACGTTGAAAAATCAATCCATCAAAATTTCAATCATGCGAAATTTTATTGCACTCGAAGAGAAAACTAGTGTGAGAGAATTTCTTGCCAATGATCTTAGCAATGCCGGTCTACGCATTGATACGACTAAACATCGAAATTTTCTTATTAATCAAACTACGCATAACACCAAACAACAACAAGGACAAGTTCAACAAACATCACGTGTATTCAATATTCCTCTACAACAATTAGATTCTATAACAGTTAAAGTCGATAATTTTGATTTAACAGTACCGATATTTTTACGTTGGTGTTTTGACTGCATACGTCGATCGATAAAACATGAAGGTCTCTTTCGAAAGTCCGGCGGATCTCAACGTATTAAAGAACTTATGGTTCGAATTGAAGATGGTCCTTTAACACCCACTTTATCTCCTTCACATACAGTCTTCGATATATGTTCATTATTTAAAGAATTTCTCCGTCGTCTTACTTATCCTCTCATCACTTATCCTTTACAAGATCTTTTACTTGATTGTTTTTCAATGCGTTCATTATCAGCAGATAAAAAAGTTGATATTTATCTCAATATTCTTCTTCTCCTACCCGATGAACATTTACATTCATTGATTTATATTCTACGTTTTCTTCATGAAATCACTTTACACGAACGTGAAAATAAAATGAATGCAAAAAATCTCGCAATTTGTGTCGGTCCCGGTATAATGCGAACAGCCGTCGAAGGCAAAGCCAATCTTATGACTGAACAATGCGCAACAAGTGTAAGTGATATTGTCGAAACACTGATAATCAATGCGAGCAAACTCGGTTATGTTGCGGAATCTGTTTACGAACGTTCGCAAATGCTCTTAGAAATGCGACAGAAAGAAGCCGTACAAAATACGGACGAAAGTTTTGCAATGGAAAACGGTCTCGACAATGGACTTAGCGGAGGCAAAATGATTGATCCAGCGAATGCCAAGAAACGACGTAGTGGTTCAGTCAAAGGTTTGATTGAAAAACAAAAGAACAACATTCGATTGAAATTTGTTTCTCGTAGAATTTCTTGTTCATATGACCAATCGACTTCGACGTCGATCCGGTTCGAACAATGACAGTCGTGATCATACGAATCTTTTTCTTGATCAAAGTGCGAAATTATCTTCATCACATACGCGTGAACATCGATATCACTATCAACAAAATAGTATCAGTGGTCATTGTCTTTCGTCGTCATCGAGTTCAGCAACGACAACCAAACGAAAGTCCAGCGACGATCCCAATGGAATCAATTCGAAACGAGGCAAAACCAAAACATCAGAGAAAAGTTCATTACCCGACACAAATCGTTTTACGAGTCCAATCACTGCTTTTCGTCGAAAGAAGAAAACAGCCGGTAGTATAAACGATCCAGGTAAACAAATATTCGCTCGTATTTACCTATGAACATTTCCTAGGCTTTCCATTTAAAATCGAACATTCACATTTACCACAATTACTTCATTTTACCGATGAAGTACCATTACGTTTTACGAATGCAGTTGCAAATACAGCATCGTCATCGTCGTCCTCATCATCGGCAACGACACCGAGCAGTTCAATGACGACATTAGCTGCATCGATTGCGAACAATGGCTCGTTCGTTCTCGGTGCTCTGCAACCATCGGCAATGATACCATCGGAAACACAATCAAGTCTCGGATCGAATGCACCTCCACCGTCATCGATTAACAAATCACTTGATGCGAAAAAGTAAAAGCAACAACAGGAATGATGAGCGATTCGATTTGCTGTTTTAGACTGAATCTATTAGATTCATGGAAATGGCCGAAATCAAGTCGAGTTCGTTTACTGATGATGACGATTATTATTATCTATCTGTTTTCGTTCTTTTTTTTTCATAGAAAGCTGAACGAAAACCTCTCGTTGCTATTCATGCTCCTATGTTAGCCAGTTCAATTGTTGGCTCGACATCTCTCGCTCAATCGCCTCCATCTCCAATAAAACATGTCAACGGATCGAATCCTTCGTCATCTCAACAAATGACAAATTCATCTCTCTTGATGCATTCCAGTTTTGGTGTATCACGTCGTCATTCCGATGACGTGACTAATAATTCAGTGTCAACGACTGGCTATCGGCCACGTCGTTCGATTTCATCGAGCGGTGGCCAACAGCAAACACGACATGTTGCTTGTGCAATGAACAATTATTCTCATTCGTTGCCATCGAATCAACAAGCGAATACGAGCGATGATGACGAACAAAACGCTCGTAATACACAATCGATGCCAAATAATCTAAATCTCACACAAGAATCATTCGACGATGACGACGAGGATGTTGTTGATGATGAAGCGATGCCGAATGAATTGAATCTTGCTGTTGTTGTTGGCAATGAGGATTTACAATCTCTACGTGCATTTCCTAATCAAGAACAAGGCTCACTCGACGTCGCATTTATCGATGAAACCGATGGCGAACGAGCCAAAGCAAATGCAATGGACGTTCCATCGAGTGAAAACGAAACACTTTCGCAAACTATACTCGCCAATACTGAACAGCAATCGATTGAAATGCAAGATCTTGCACAAACAAATGATTTAGATGAAATCCTACGACGAAATGAAAATCGAGCTATTCGATTAACTGATTCCGATGTAAAATTTGTTTTCATTCGTTTTGTTTTATTCTTCGTTTTTTCGTTTCTTCAGGATGAAGAACATGTCAATTTCAGTATAACAATGAACAATCGTACGACACCTCCTCCATCATCATCGATCGAACTCAAATCAACAACGCCGAAAATGCCCGTACGTTTATCATCGTCGATTTCGAATCTAATCTCCACAACTTCACTCACATCGATCTGTAAAGAACGTTCACTTTCGTGTTCGTTATCTCAAGCAACGAACGAACTATTTCATTCGAAAACTCAAGGTGAAAACGACGAGGTACGAACATATTCGAACAATAAAAGAAAATTCTCTTGTTATTTTATTAGAACATTGGCGTTTTGAATGGTGGCCGAGAAAGTATTCTTCAATTAAAAGGCGAATTAGCCGGTCGAGTCCTTCGACAAGTTCGTGCGTTCGAACAACGTTCAAATGAAAATATTCAAAATCGTTCATTTGCACCTTCGATTCATTCAGATAAAACTCCTCTATCAGCATCGACATTTTTCTCTAATGTTCAAATTCCCGAACAAAATCTTCTCGAACAAGCTTTGAAACAGTGCAAAAAACTCAGTTCAGCATCGAGTCACACCGGCGAAATCACACGTTCAATTAAACGTCTTCAAAATACGCCACAACGACGATGGAAAGAACGTGTCAGAGAATACGAACGACGTCACCAACTCACTCCACCCTATCGTTTATTAAATCGAAAGAGAAAATAATCAATCGTTTCTTTTTCTCTGTATATAGACTGTCTACATCTCAATAACCAAATATGATTTATTCTTCTTGTCAAAAACAATTATCTATTCAGTGAATTGAAAACGTTTGTGAACCGTTTAAATTCTATTTAAAATATATATTTACATATATCTATCTAAGACGTTCAATCGTTGTCAATTCATAGCAATTTTTTTTTTAAATAAATAAATAATCAAACATGCTCTCGAAATACTTGTTCTTTTTTGCTTTATTATTCAATCGGAGAAATTACATGATGATTTCATCGTCACTACCCAAACGTTGTTGATTATCTTGTTTTAGCAATTGAATAAATTTCGATTTGTCTTGAAAATGATTTTGATGAATTTGTTTTGTGATGAATAATTTACTCTGTGAGCCGAGATGTTCCAATGGAGTTTGATTTTCATAGGGTGGATCTTTTGTGCCATGGAGAACTAAGGACCATTCGAAGAATTCTCCACTTGTTCGATTTGATGGAATAGTTGTATTGTCATTGTCGAAACGAATCTCGAGAGTCCATTTGCCACGAGCTTGTTCAGCCCAAGCATGAGTTGTCATAAACGGCCATTTGTAGAAACCTTTGGTCGAATCATCGTCTAATGGACGACGACTGAGAATTAACGATCTGAAAAACGAATAAATCAATGATCGAGTTACATCTTTTTTGTATTGATTCGTCGGTTTTACCGTGTTCCCAATGGTGATGTTAAGAACATAACAATATTTCCACGTCGTGTAGATTTAAGAGTCAGAAATGCTTGAACATGCTCGAGATAGTTCACTTCATTTTTCGTATTTCGACAAGCGTCAGTATTGATTGTGAGTTTTAAGGTGCCGGTTTCGGGAATTTTTCTGCGAAGAAAATCCCGTTTGTTTTTACAAAAAGACGAACAGAAATATGTTTACTGTCGTTCAGTGATATTTCCAGCTGAACAATGAAATCGTGTTGGCAATGATTTCCATTGTCTTGCATGTCGAACCATGTCTCCAGCTAGATAAACAAACAAACAGCTAGCAAATACATTCAATAATCAAGATCTTTAATCGAACCATCGAGAACACCGAAGCCGAAAAGATGATTGAATTCTAGTCCGGCTCCGTTGATATGCCAGAGATGTTGTTTCGATGGATCGAAAAGTTGATTTCGTTTGGCGGTGAGAACGGTTAAATGTTGAATATCACGCCAAGTCAATTGACGACTTGAATTGAAACGAAAAACAAAAACTGATTATAAGAGAGAAAAAAAGGAAATGCGGACTTTGCTTCAAGAACAAGTGCAAATACGCCTGCAGCTTCAGGCGCAGCGGCTGATGTTCCTGAATGTTTCAAAGTACATTGTCCATATAAATCCGTTGTTGCAACACCTAAAAACACAAATAAAAACAAACAAAAACGATGAAGAAACTCAATTCAAACCTGCTTCTGGATCATTACTTCGTCCGTTGCTAAACGTTGATGCAAGCGTCGATGAACATGATTCATCATAGAGTGCTGTTCGACCATCATTAATAGCCGAATTAATCGATATGGTCCACATTGATGCGGCATATCCATCACAATTACAATCATCATTCTCTCCACCATCACCACTAGCCCAGACATATAACGAACCTTGATAAACAAAAATCTGTTCTCGTTTTTCATTCTCTCAATCGCGTACCGAGACCATTTCGACCCTAAAATGAAAACTATCCGTTGACAAATAATTCAATTTCTTTTCTTTTTCAATGTACTTCATTAATGCCTTTGACAAGTGCTTTCATTGTTGCATGTCGTGGCCCATCAACCGTTTTCCCATCGTCAACAGGTCCTTTTAATTAGATTGATTTATAGAAAAACAAGAAAACAACAACAACATCTACCCCATGATGCTGAATAGATGTCGATTAGATTAGGTTCATGCGACATTGAATTCGCTTCAATGAGATCTAGATGAAGAAAAATAATAACTCCTCTGAGGTTCTCTCTCTCTCTCTTTCTCGTTATACCGGTCATATACGGTTGATCCAACATTCGAATACCTGAAAAATACAAACTATACAAATTCTTTCTTATTTTTCGTTTCACCAGCAATCATCGAATCATAAGCAACACCAACTCCACAGATGTTATTATCTTTCGCTGCTGCTATTTCACCAGCACAACGTGTACCATGACTAAAATTCATTGCCTTCTTTTTACTCTTCTTCGTATCATTTCATTTTACCTATTGAACCAGTCATCTGTATATCGAGGATACGGATATTGATCATTACTAGTGAAATCATAACTTGCAGCTGCATTCTAAAATCGATCGTTTTTCTTCGTACGTTTTTTTCTTATGAATCTACAAACATAATTATGCATGAGATCGGGATGAGTATAATCAACTCCATCGTCCATGATCGCTGTTGTAACATTTTTACCCGTATAACCGAGAGCCCATGCTTCTTCGACATTTAAATCAAGTCGAGGTTTTCCACCGGCTTGTCCAGTATTTTTCTACGGAAAACCAATCAAATCAAACGATAAACTTTTCATCAAATCGAATCAACATACTAAATACCATTGATACTGAAAATAGGGATCGTTCGGCGGATGATAACCACGTTTAGCACGAACAAATGGAATTTGATGAACAGCTCGTTTAACCTAGAAGAATTCTCGTGAATAGAATGTTCGAATGACTTCAACGGATTACAAGATGATGTCGTTGAATGAATTCTTCTTGAATTGTATCGCGTTTCCGTCGTGTCAATGGATGTGTTGGTTTCAAATCAACAAAATGATACAAATGTTTATCACGACCAACTGGTCCCCGCGAAACCATGGCATATCGTTTAGCAATTCGTTTGGCTTCATTCGGCTCGATCTGTTGATGAAATTCGATGAGCCAATCTTTGCTATTCGGTAGTGAAACATTCAAATAAACAAACGGTAATAAAAGACAAACAAGTAAATAGAATTGACAATTGAAATCCATCAATGATAAGTTTCGTTGTGCTCTCTAGTCAATAAAAACAAAATAATATTATCAAATTGTAAATGCTTGCTGACTAATGTTGAGCAAAAGCAAAACAAAAAAGACAATTCAATTTGAAAAGAAACTGTCAAGCATTTCCAAGACGCTTGTCAAACGAGACAACAGCAATGTTTTTTGTCAAAGTTTAGACTCATAGACAATAGGAATAATTCTTTTTCCCTCTCTCTCTCTCGCGTCTAGTTTTTCAAGAAAGAAAAACGAACTATTACTACTCTAGTTACTCTTCTTCGTGAGAATCAAATATGCTCAAATGAAACAAGAACCTTTCCGTTTACAAAATTAAAGAAAGAATATTTGCTCAAACAGACTTTGCCAATCATTTTAATTGGCATAATCGATTATTTATTCAAGTTTTGTTCTTCTAAACGAACGACGGGTCTGTTTTCTTTTCTTTTTTCTTGAAAAATGATTTACAATTCTCTCTGACCGAACAAGAGCGACATCATAGTCGCATAAATATCTCACTATCAACTCAATGGTTTTCCCAAGGACCATTCGTGTTCTTATTTTACAACGAATGATGAATGATTGTGGATGATATTTTGTTGTTTTTCGATGATTGTATACGCCAAGGCTTATGCATATATACGATGTACTCGACATTTTTTGTTTCATTTTAGGATTGTCAATAAGAAAAAACATTCACAATGACTGTCCCGACTGTTTTAATCACTGGTTTTGGTCCATTTCGCAACGTACCCGTTAATCCAAGTTGGGAAGTTGCAAAAGTCTTGAAGACGAATCTCGAATGGCCAAGTCCAGTTCATATTATCATCGAGCAAATGAACGTTACTTACGATGATGTACAAACTAAAATCCCTGAATTTTGGTTAAAATACAATCCAACAGTAAATATTTCGAAATAAAATCTTCATTTTTCTTTTTACAATCATCTGTTTTCTCTAGTTAGTTATTCATATCGGTGTTGCAGTCGGAACTGGTTCGGTACAAATCGAAAAATGTGCTTGTAATCATGATTATTGTTATCCGGATAACAATGGTAGTACACCTGAATCAGGTCAATGTGTAAAAGATGATGGATGTCGAAAGGTTCTATCGCAACTCCCAATTGAAAATGTTTGTGTTGCTGTACAAAAACGAGCGAAACTTCCTGTGACAACATCAAGTGATGCTGGTAGATTTCTCTGTGAATTTATCTACTATCAATCGTTGTTTATCGATTCGAAGCGAACAGTTTTTATTCATATTCCTGATCTTGATGATCAATTTACCGTTGAAAATCTTGCCGAAACAATTCAATTGATTATCTGTGAACTACTCCGTCATGTTGAACCATTGCCAAGTTTAAATCAAAATTCATAATTTTCTTTGTTTTTTTTTAATATATTTTTTATACAAAAAAAAATAAATAAGACGAATACCTATCTGAATCTATTTACTAATGTTACAAGCGCCAAAATAAAATCTACGTGTGTCAGTTGGCGATTGAGGCAATAGTAAAAAGATCAGAACGTCATTATTTCAATGTCGATTGACAGCATCACTTATTTTACTACTGACAAATACTGTAGATAAATTTCCTATCGACTACAGTATAATACAATAGTAAGATTAAGGAGCTTCGATTTTTCGAGTACAGATTGAGATGAATTTGATGCTTGAGAGTTTCGTCTTTGTACTACGACCTAAATCGTCACGATTATTCAAAACAACAAATTAAGAACCCAACGTTTTCTTTTTTCTAGTGACAATTGAGGCAATAGTATGCAGAGAACAACTCGAATATCAAAAGCAATCGATAAGCATTCGTCTAAAACAAATAAATTCGACACTGATATCAATGTGTGAACAACCTATCAGTTGTTATTTAATATTGATAATTAGAAATTCGCTTGCCAAATAGCGAGAACTTGTGTAGCTTAGTTTTTTCTTCTTTCTCTTTGAGAAGCAAATGATCGAGCACAAATAGATTTCAATCAATCGCGAAAATAATGTTAATATTTTAGTTTTATTTTGTTGAAAAATATATTTTTATTGACAAAATATACAGAAAGCTATGTTTGTTGAATTTGAGAAGTTCGTTAGAACAGATCGAATGAGATTTGACTTGAATGTTTTCAGATGAATCCTGTGAAAGCGAAGAAATACTCGCTTGATCACCGAGACATATGATAACATGAGTCAAATCTCTCGTCGCCTACCCAATAATAATAATAAAAATTGTCATTCGATCAGCAGCATTTAGTCGTCAAATAATCTAGGCAAATACAAATGATTTAACCTTGAGTAAAAGAAAAACTCGAAACTTTACTTCATTTTGTTGGCAAATGTCAAATAACAGCCGCAATGAAGATGCAACAATGCCCTTGAATATTCGAATAAACGTTGAGGTCAATCGTTTCGTATCGAGACAAGAAAACACATATACATTGTCTATATATATGTATACGGAGAAGGAGACTTCACCGCACGAGCACAGTCGTCGTCGGATAGAGAAAAAGAAGGAAAAAACGATGCTATTCGTATAGACTGCGTTGATTTGATCATCTTGTAGTTGATGGTGATGGTGGTGGTGTAGCAGACGACGACGAATTGTTAGAACAGAGAGGAAAAGAAGAAGAGAAGGAGAAGAAGAAGAAAAAAAAAGAAAGAAAAGTAGTGAATCATATAATCTTTCCTGCATCTCGTCGTCGGCCAAAAAAAAAATAAAGGCACAACACAAGCTAATCAAAAAGAAAGAACGAGGAAAAGCAAACAAATTCGTCCTGTTTCTCTCGTTGGTTGCTCAGCGAAGAGAGAAGAAAAAGGGTTGTTATGAGAATAAAATATCTTCATTCGTTTTTTTTCTCTTCTCTTCTCTTCTCACATTTTTTTTCGAACAACCGTCATTCAACTGTTTGAGATAAAAAAAACAACAAAAACCTGCACTTTCTCCTTAGATTGGTAGATTACAAAGCCAATAAAAACAAGAACTTTCTTTCAGATTGAAACATCATGGTCACAGATCTGATTAAAATACCTTGTATTCCAAATCTACTTTTTCGTGATCATATTCATTCCTATCCCGAATCGATATTGAATATTACATCTCAAAATATTATTCTCACACATAAACAACTAAATCGAGAGCGTTGGGTAAATGAGCGAGAGAGAAAGAGAAAAGGATTTGAATGAAAGTTTTTCTTGAAGATTTTTTATACAATTATCGATGCTATTCAACCGAAATTCTCAATCAGAGAGGAATCTAGTCGAGCAATTTATACGATTGCTATTCATCTCAAGAATTTAGAAACTTGTTATTTTGATCTGTCAAATTTCGATGAAGCAGTGAAATTAACTGAATCCTTAGATGCACTCATAGCTTACACTGGTAAACAAAAATCAACATATGTTTGTTGTTGTTGTTGTAACATTTTGTTTAGACGGCTTGACATGTGATGTAACTTATTTGTATCCGTTTTGTTTTCAACGAGATTTTGATATTATCCAAGATGGTTGGACGATATGTTCCGTTGAAGAAGAATTTAGTCGATTGAAAGCAATCAGTGATGAATGGCGAATTAGTGATGTTAATAGAAATTTTACTGTATGTTCACATTGAAGAGAAAATAATGAGTTTACTTTTTCATTTGTTTAGATTTGTGAAAGTTATTCCGAACGATTAATCGTTCCGAAATCGATACCAGATGAATATTTAAAAGCATCTGCAAATTTTCGTTGTCATGCACGTTTTCCTGTTCTAAGTTATCTGCATAGACCGTCGAAATCTTGTTTGATTCGTTGTTCACAACCGTTAATCGGCCTTGAAATGACTCGTTGTAAAGAGGACGAAGCACTTGTCAATGCTATGCTCACACAACGACATCAATATGGCTGGATACTCGATACTCGACATCCGAGTATTATTAAAAGTTCACAAAGTCGAGGTAATAATTCGATAAGAGAGATATTTGTTTTAACGACTGGTTTGTTTTTAAAAGGAGGTCGCAGTGAAATCGAACAGTTTTATCCGTTTTGGAAATGTCTACAACGACATTTAGAGAAAAATATTATTCTTCAAGATTCATTTATGAAACTAATGGAAGGTATTTTGAAAAACTAAAGAAAAGGCCGATTGAGAAATTGTCGTTTGTCAGCATGTACAGATCAATGTGAACGTGATCATTGGTTAGCAAAATTAGATAATAGTAATTGGTTATTTCATGTTAAAGAGGCTTTAACAACAGCTTGTATTGTTGCTCAATTAATTGATTGCGAAGGTAGACGTTTTGTTGAAGAGAAAAACAAAGTCGAAACTCAATTTCATATTGCAGAAACGTCAGTATTAGTTCATGGCAGTGACGGTTGGGATACCAGTCTTTTAGTGACAAGTCTAACACAGCTTTTACTCGATCCAAATTGTCGAACGATCACCGGGTAAAACGAAAGCTTCAAACAAAAACGATCGACTTCGATTTTCGATTAGATTCGAAACATTAATCGAACGTGAATGGATTCAAGCTGGACATCCATTTCGATTACGTTGTAGTCGTTCAGCATTCGGCCGAAGTACTCACGGACAAGAATCACCTTTGTTCACACTTTTTCTCGATTGCATTTGGCAAGTAAGCGAAACATTTGTGATTCGTTGTCCCAACATTTGAATTTCCAAAATAGATTTGTCAACAATTTTCTTGTTCATTCGAATTCAATGAAAAATTTCTCATTGAATTATTTCAACATGTTTATTCGTCAAAATTCGGTATGAATATTTTTGCACGATTTCATTTCGTTGATTCTCTTTTATATTTACGAACAAAAAAAAGGAACATTTTTATTCAATAACGAGAAAGAAAAAGACAAATTCAATGGAACAAATCGAACTATTTCACTTTGGTCTTATTTAAATCGCCCGGAGATACTAACGACCTATTTAAATCCATTCTATGAACCGAATACAACTGTCCTTTGGCCGAGTGTTGCTCCTCAAAGTATCGTACGTGATTGTGAACTAATCCGTTTTTAATTAAATCGAAATAAGTTCAACAATATTTTCTCTTCAAATAGATTCTTTGGCGAAGTTTATATCTTCGTTTCTATGAAAATCAAATGCCTCAAGACGAAGCAACAAATGAATGCTTAATCATTAAAGATAAAGAACTTCAATTACGTTCATATGTCAATAAATTACGACAGTAATTCAACAAAACGAAAAGCTTGCCAATATATAATATCTTTCTCTCTCTCTCTTTCTTGTGTAATTATAGAGAATTGCTTGAACTTGAAAGAAAATGCATTGAAAAAACTGGCAATACAATCGTGCAATAAAAAATTCATTCGCTTTCGTCGTGTGTGTGTGTGTGCCTTTTCTCGATCGTGAATAAATCAATGTCTCAAAGTGCAGATTATCCTACTTGACTTTGTTCGATTGTGTTTTTATAAGACCGAACATAAATTATTTCACTTTAGGGTGTCTCTCCTTACGTCTGTATTATTTGTTCATAGAAAGAGCGAAAGAGAGAAAGAGAGAGAATAAGAGAACGAAAGAAGTAGACTTAAGGTTATTGTAATCAGAATAGAAGAAAATGCCTCGTGAACAAGTCGAATGGTATGTCAACGATGATAATAATAAACCCAATACTCGACAAATTTGCTCGTATCATTCAATGATTAATAATGAAAAAGCAAATTATCCATATTTAAGCTCCTATGAATACGAACAGACATGGACATTAGCACAGACAATGTCGAATCAACATAAACGATATCAATCGTCGATTGAAAATATTCATTTAACAACACCGCCAATTTTACGAATTCTCAAAATTGAAAATGACAAAACGAATGTAAATCTTCTACCACCGCTACCACCAACACCAACAGTCTCGAAACCATTTCATTCGTTATCTACTCGTTCAAATAACAATTATTCGAAATCTTTTTATCATCAACAACCTCTTCTAGGTACGAGTTCTATTGGACGAAAAGCACAATTGAATATCAATTCCATGCGTATTATGCGTATTAATGGCGAGTTCGTTGTACGTATTTGATTTCATTCATTCATTCATTCACCGGACAATAACTAACTTACATAACAGATAAAAAATTGTTCTTTCTTTCTTCGTTTTCATTCTATTGACTTATGTATTATTTGATTTTATCGTATTGCTTTCAAACAAACATAAACAACTAACTTAATCGACAAAGGTAGATCGATCTGATCGCCAATCATACGTATTTGCACTGAAAGAGAAAAACTATCCGAATGATTGATTATATTTTATATATTCTAGAAAAATAAGCTATGTCAAGAGAAATAGTAGAATCAACTAGTCTAATGAATTGTCCCAACTAATACGTTGACCTTTGGATATTGAACGTAAGGAGTTTTTCGTTTTTGTAATCGGTTTTTCGATTATATTCGATGATAGAACAGGCGATGAACACATCATTTTGTGTTCTTCAGGTGTCATTTGCCAGATCATATTCGCAAATGTACGTTTATGAGAAACGAATAAATGTTGATTATCGATTAATTTTTCTAAATAAGGTGAATTCGGTTCGATGCCAAATTGATTCGCAATTGTATTTGCTAATAATTGTCGATCGACATTGAATAATGGATTCGTTAAACGATCGGCAAACACCACTTGATGGTAAACATTTGGATGACGATTACCAATTACGACTAATTCTTCTTCATCCTCTTCCTCCTCCTCCGCAGCAGCAGTCGGCACTGCCGTTTGTTTCACAGGCATTTCTTCTGCTTTTGGTTTGAGTTTCTTTTCCAAAACATCAGGCGGTATGAGCAATGAAATGCCGTTTTCAGGTCCGAATAATTTCGAAAGATATTGCTGTTGTTCTTGGGAATTATGATCGCCTTCGAGTGTAACAAGAACTTGTGAATTATCTTTCATTTTCGTGTCCGATGTTTTGTAATAGAATTCTTGATTGGCTGCCGGTACAACAATTGGAATATTTTCGTAGATATTCTCAGTAGGAGGAGGAAGAGTATCGTCGAAGGAAGATTGAAAACTAACGATATCACCTTTTTTAACCGAAAACGACGGCTCAGTTTCCATGGGAAGTGAATGATTTCGAGATGGATAAGAAGTTGGTTGGATGTCATTGTCTTCTTTGATAGTTGAATGACCATTGGTTTTCGAGGAAGTTTTCAATAGAATGTCTGAAGAAAGCGAAATATATTCGAATGAAATATTATTTTTATGTTATGTTTACCTTGTGCTGGTGCTCGTTTATTAACCTTGATATTGATTTGTTCACTTTTTCGTTTATTATTCGAATTTTCCAAGGCTATTGGTTGTTTATCAATTTTGATTTCTTGTTCTGGTAGCATAATTGGACTTGTACTTATCGAACGAGTCGGTGTTTTAGGTTGTTCTATTTTTAATAAAGCGATTTCGCTTCTCAGAGCTCTCAATTCTCGAACTAATTCGAGTACATATTCATTCGAAAATGTGTTACTCACACTTGTCATTTTCTCATCATTATCATCATTGCCATTCTTGTTTAAATTAGATTTTTGTGAGTCAGTTGATGTTGTTGTTTCACTATAAGTTCGATGATTGGCAAGTTGATAAATTGAATCTGGTTGCGGAGATTTCTCCGGAGTAGGTTCGATACTTTTCGGTTTCGAATGACGGTGATGATGATGATGATGATGATGACGACGAGATTGTTTTCGATTCGATTTTTTCTGTCCGTTTGATAACGATAATTGACCGAAAAATTGTTGTGCACGTTGAAGAAATAATTGCGCCGAGTCATTCCCTCGCAGACGAAATATCGAACCGGAAAAAGCAGCTTGCTGTTGACTTGCCGAACGATTCAATGTTATAACAACAATTATATTCGTATAGAATGAATCACGCCAAAAATATAACAATTCCGAGGTTTTATACATCCACGATTGATTAGAATCGAGGACATTTTCGATGATAAAACCTTCGTCGGGCAAGGATAGTGTAACCTTCAATCCTATGACGAACAGAACAAACTATGATCTAGCATTGGCTTTGTCTACGAATTATCTTACCTTTGCTTTTTGGCCCTGATACATGTCTGTCAACAATTTGCTTCAGAGTATCGACAGTGTAATCACTGAGATCGACTCGAGTTAGAAAATATGCTGAACATGTCAAATCGTCAGGCACAGGTAGATGCAATTGATGATAACTATTCTGCATTGGTAACGCCGAGGATGATGTTCGTAAATATCGAGAATCATTTAATTGTTCAATTGAATTGAATTGCATATGAGTTAACATATTTTCGATACGATGAACCGATTGATTTGTCACAAAATGCACAATATTTATATATGTTCGAATGTTTCGCGTTTTTTTTTGCTCTCTTTTATATATGCTTGTTCGAGAGGAGAGAAAGAGAAAAAAAATGCAAGATACGGATAGACGATGGCTGTGTGACGATGTCTTGTTGATAGGGTAACGCTTCGCTGGCTATGTGAAGCTCTTCATCAAAATAATTTTTGTCACATTAAATTGAACATAAAGACTCACCTTTATCGATTCAATAAATGATTTGCTTGATTAGAAGAAAACGAAAACGAACGAACGAACGAACAAACGAAAACAATGCAGATGTGAACGTGTGCGTATCAATAAAATTTTCAATTCAATTACCAAACAAACAAACATATCAATTAAATATGGTTAACCTTGAAAATTAATAAATATGAGTGCATTGATTAACGACCTTCGCTCTGTTGACACGACGAAAACACGTCTAATGCACAACTAACGATCGAAAATATTCAATTTTATTCAATAAAAAAAAGACATAGATATAAGCAGACACGAAAGAACAAGAATCTACTCATTTGATACATATTTGTTTTTAAATAGAAGAGCATTTAGCTCAGTCATCACATAAAGATACTGAGAATAATGTACAAAAATAGTTTGAAAGCAAAATTATGTATAAAAAAAATGAGAGATGACACAATGGAAGACATCGATCGAATGTATGTGTGTGTGTGTGTCCGGTATTTTTCTTCTTCTTCTCATGATGATAATCATCGAAAGTCTATTTAGAAAAAAAAAGTGAACAAAGAAAAAAATTGCATTGATGTTCTGCTTTTGTTTTAACAGCAAATCTCAATTGTTCTGCTGATGAATTGATTGTTCAGAGGAAAAAAGACAAACAAAAATGTTCAATGATTATTAATTATTATTATTTAACCGTTATCGATGAATCTGCAAGCGATTTTTTAGTATCTGTTTTGCTTTTGGATGTTGATCCGCAATAGGAAGCTGCTGATCGAGGAGTTGTGCTTGTGCCTGAATTCTCCTCGTATGTACTCGTATCATTGTTAGTCGATGATCGAGAGATTTTCTCCCATTCACGTAATTGAAGTATAAAACTCATGTTTGGATCAACTATTTGACGTAATTGACGCATTTTTTCAAATGCTTCATCTAATGTTAAATGATGTCGTTTGATCATATAAGCAAGAACAAGTGTCGGACTACGACTTATTCCGGCTGAGCAATGAACAAGAACGTTATTGTCTTTCGAACACAATGCATTGTCTGAAGAAACAAAAAAACGCAAAGTCACAACTTACAGAATGACAATCAACAAAACAAACCAATGAATTCTATTGCTTGATCGAAATATTGACGAATATTCTGCGATGGTAAATCGAGTATATCGATTCTCAAATATTGGTGTTTATTTTCCCAATAGAAAGGCAAGTCAGGCGTACAATTAATGATATGGGTTATATGCTTTTCAGCTAAACGCTCGAGATTTTGTGCATCACTCGTGTTACCTAAGTAAATAAAACAAAGTAGATTGAGATAAAAGAGAAACACGTAATCTTCGTGCGACCTTCGATTATTTTCTCAATGACTCATGGTTACCGGATCGACGTTCGAAGTTTTTTCTCTCTCTCTCTCTCTCGATTCTACGTCGTTTGTTTTGCAAAAAAGAAAACTGCTTCTCAACCTACCGACAAAAATATGTGGAAGAATTTCAGTCATTGAAACATTTTCTTTATCGATTGCTTCGGGAGTTGATGGTGGCGGATCGCTGTCGTCATTTTTGTCTCGAATTGAATTTGTAGGACATTCAATAAATTCAGGATACTCAGTTTTAACCGCGTCCAATCCACCTAAACAAATGCAAAAAAAAACAGTCGTTGTGTACTTTTAAGTTCTTAAAAATACGTCGTGTACCTTGAATGATTTGCACTCGTTTGTTCGATTTTTGTGCCGCTTGAACAACGAGATTGATGGGTAGTGAACTGATCTTTTCATCAGCTCGAGGATCTGTCGATTGATCATAGAGAATCACGGTATCATGTTTGTCTAATGTTGACGAAAGGTTTGGTTCAACGTCTTCCAAACGTTTCGATGTTAATTTTCTCGCCATGATTTTCGTTCGACAATTGATATTGTGCGACGAACGAATACGTTCGCATCCGAAATCCATTTGTGACCGACAATCAAGAATGGGTAGATCGTGTGCATCGGATTTTTTACTTATTAATTCAACGAATTCACTTGGAGTTATAAATGCACAATTGCCAAGAGTACTGGATGATGTTGCGTCCGAACAACTGTACGCTTTGGTTAGAGGATGACGTTTGTGTGGAGTATTGGAAGTCGATGTATTCATTGTTTTTTCTGACAAAATACAATCATTATGGAAACGATTCATACCTGTAAATGTGAACAAAAAATGGACTTATAATAACATAAGATTGTTCTCGTTGGTTGTATTTTCTATTTTTTTTTTGAAACTCACGTTTGATTTGATTTCTTTTTTCTTTTATATAACTCGCTTCTTTTTTTTTCCTATATTTACTCTATATGTTGCTTCTCTTCATTTTTTTTCTTTTTCTTCTTCGTTTGACATGTTTATTTGTTTATTATAAATATAACGCAATTTAGATATGTGTTTTATTTAGGCGTCTATCAAGGACATGGATAACGAATAATTATTGAAAAATTTTCTTACTCGTTAGAAAGAAAAATTCAATGATATTGTTTTTATTTTCAGTGAAATCGAACTCATAAATTTCGAATAGATGTCGTACATAAACGTAAAGACAAATATTGATTTAATAGAACACGCGCACGCATAATATTTTCGAGAATAATGCCATAAATTTCAAGTACAAGTACTCATGCTCTTTACCTATATTGTATACGAACGATTCTCGATAGGAGTTAGAAAATAACCTAGATATTTTATTTTTTGTTTGACTGAAATAAAAAGAACTTCACGAATTCATCGATATAACTATGCAGTCACGAGGTAAATCACATACCGATATACTTTACAGAATGGTTTTTCGTTACAAAACAAAATCAAATTCTCGTTCTCTTCCTTCGTCAATCGATGATAGAATAAAAAACAATGTCCTCTCTCTCTCTCTCTCTTCGTCTTTAATTTCATCACGTCACCATATAAATACCTTTGGTTTTTTGTTCTCGTCTTCTTTTGTATCCAAATAGCTTGCTGACGATGTATTTTAGTTGATTTCGAGAATAATCATACGTTAGAAAGGCAAATGATGACGATAGCGATAATATTTAACTATATATTTCGGTGGTTCTTTAGAAAATGAAATGACAAAAAAAAAACAACGGGGCAAAAGATGTAAAGGGCGCGCGCACATAGAGAGAATACGTATTTGACTCATAGTTACGGTCTCTTTATGTATACTTTGTTATTCTTTAAACGCAAAACGAAAGCATATATTACCTATATGCATTGAATTTGAAATCGGTGGTTTTCATCAAATAAATTATGAAAAATATGGTTAATTTAACGGAATAAGTTTTCGTTTTGCTTTGTATTTTTTTTGTGCTCGAAGAAAAATAACAACGTAGAAGTCGAAAAACGTATTGACATTGAAACCAAAGAAGATAAAAGTACATGGAATGACGTCAGCATATATACATACTCGGTATTCAACGAAAAAAAAAATTTTTTTCCGAAACGTGTCTAGATCAAAATGCGATCTTGATTATTATCTCGAGTTATTTTAATCGAAAATGGGCTGAAAAAAGAAATTGATATTTATCTTACTGATGGCTGTTAGATATCATTTTTCAAATGACATATTCGAATGTCAGGCGTGCAATTAGTCGAGACTTGCAATCAGTATACGGTTTTTTTTATTTAACATTTTGAACTTTTGCCTCGGAAAAGAAAACAATAACAAATAACCTATTCTGTATAACAGAAACAACGAATTATTTTTTTTCATTCGATGATTTGACGTCCCAGATTCCTGGTCGTTTCGAATCTTTTTCAGTTGAAATCATATCTCGTACAGATCCAACACCACCGGTAGTCAATAGGATCTTTCTCGAAAGTCTCATTGTGCCTGAAACTGGGTCACGACCGAAATATTTCACTTGTAAATCATCGCCAACATTCAAACCCAATGCACTTGGATGATCAACCTGAGAAAAAAATGAAAGGTTTTTGTTTTTAATCGGATTCTTTTTCTAACTTTTCGTCGATCAAGTTGAGAATTCGGAAGAAGAACAGGTGGCATCGTCGGATATAATTGTATGAGAACACCATTCGGACGAATTTCAACGATTTTACTCGTATAAATGCCCCCAAATTCTAGTTCAGGTTCTTTCATTTCTTCGAGTAGTTTATCAACGATTTGTTTGGCTTCAACTAGAGCATCTTTATTCGGTGCAAAGATTGAATAACTGATTTCATCAATAGGCGAGATTGTCACACCTAAAAAAAGATGAAGAAACTCACATTCGAACGAACAATTATTCATTGAAAATAAATACCAGTTTGTGCGAGAATCTTCTTTAAATTAATACCACCAACACCAAGAAATCGGCCTCGTTTATGAGCAGGAATAGTCAATGTTTCAAGTTCGGGTGTGTTCGTTTTTTTTGCTTTTCGTGGTTGATTTATTGTTTTATTCATAATATCGAGAATTTTACATCGACCATCTATTCAATACGAGAACGAATTGATATTTATCCATGATTAAAAATCTTTTGTTACCTTGTGCTGCTCGAAGAGCTTCTTGAACGATATTTAATGGCAAGCCTTCCATATTTTTAATATCAGCCTATAGAATTTATTTGCAAAACAAACAAACATAAAAACTAGTTTCAACTACCTGCAATGCAGTAATGGTATTTCGTGTTCCAGCAACTTTGAAATCTGTATCACCCATATAATCTTCAATACCCTAAATTAGCAGAGTTTTGTTGTTCAAAAATCGAAATTGTAAAAGAAAAAAAAACACTCTACGAGAATATCTGTGAGTATACGATGATCAGTAATCGATCCATCATCAGTACATTTCGAAACTAAACCAATGGCAATGCCAGCAACTGGCTCGAGAATCTCTATGCCTATTCAAACGAAATGATTTCACAGAAATTTCGAAAACAATCGAATCTACCTGCGTCCATCAATGCTAAACTTGCAGCACAAACACTAGCCATCGACGATGAACCATTGGATTCTAAAACTTCCGATGTCAATCGTATCATAAACGGTAATTCATTTGGTACGATAGGTTCGACACCTTTCTCAGCTAGAGCACCGTGTCCTAATTCTCTTCGATCGGCTCGACCGTAGGTTCGACCGATTTCATTTGTTGCGTACGGTGGAAATTCATAATGAAGTATAAATGGTTTACGTTTGACACCTGTTCGCCAAGCGAATTCATTATGACGATACTGAGAATCGAGTGCATCGAATGCAACCGTACACAAAACTTGTGTTTGACCACGTTGAAACAAAGCTGAACCATGCAATGGTTCGTATAAATTTATCTGGCAACTAATCGGACGTAGTTGATCAAACGATCGGCCGTCACAACGATGTGATCTTTCAAAGATTAGATTTCGAAAAATCTTTTTGACAACATAAGAAAATGTATCTCCGAGATTCAATGTTGAATATTCTTCACTCGTCGAGATTTCCTGTCGAAGTAAACTTATAGCCACATCACGAGCTGTTTTGTCTAATGTTGAATCCGTAAAGATTTGAACAAGACGATCATAAGCTAATGCTGTGAGTTTTTCAACGAGTACAGGATCGAATTTTTGTAATGCTACATCCGTTCGTTTCGGTTTACTTGAAAGACTTTGAATTTGTTCGATTATTGGAAGACAAGATTCGACACTGAATTCAAGTGCTGAATAGAATTTCTCATCGGATAAACGATTAGCCGATGCATCAATCATAACTATCGAAAATAGATGTATTAAATAAAATATAGTTTTTTTTTTGGTTTTATTACCAAGATGTCCCTTTCTATTAACAGAAACAACTAAATTCAGATCACTTTTTTGCATTTGCTCTCGACTAGGATTTGCAATAAATTGACCGTTGATCGAACCAACACGAACAGCAGCTATTGAAATAAAATATTCAAAATTGAATCAAATAAAAATCTTCAAATCAAACCAATCGGTCCATTCCATGGAATATCCGACGTTGCTAATGATGCTGATGCTAAAACACCAACAAACTTCTTTCAAATATTTTTTCAAAATTCATCTTCATACCTGCATTGATTGCCAGTACATCAGGTTCTGTCATTCCATCAGCAGATAATATATTACAAGTTACCTAAAATTCTCATCAATATTTTATTTTAAAGAATCGATGATTTTTGTTTCGTCTGTACCTGAGTATCATACGTATATCCATTGAGAAACAATGGTCGTATTGATCGATCTAAATACAATAGTGAATTCGAACGAGTTGTTTTTAATCAAAACACGAGCTTTTACCGATCATTCTTCCGGTTAGAATTTCTTTATCGGTTAAACCTAATTCTCTTCGTAAATGATTCGTTGGTATTCGACCAGCGGCTGCTGCTTTTTCTCGATAATCTACCTAAAACGAAACATATTCTTATTCTTCTATCAAACGCGTCGATTATCACTATGTACAGTCAATGGCAAAAATGATGCCGATGGATTTATAGATCCTGTTTTCGTTTTACTAACACTCGTTACAAGTACACTTGTATTATTCATCTAGAGAAAAATAATGATTAAGAAAAGCAGATTTTGAATTTCATTTGTCTCACTTGTGCAATAGCACTTCCATCACTAAATCGTGCTAATTCATTGATTCGAAAAGCTATGCTAAATTATGATCCATATTTCATTGATAATTGTTCAAATCAATCACATACCGACTAGCTAATCGTTTCTGAATTGATAAATTCATAGATTTTCGTAATCGAATCATTCGATCTGTCAAAAAGAAAAGATGTTTGAGTTTTATTTGGAATATGTAGATTTCTGTTGTTGAGTTAAAGATTTTATTATTTTTCCTTTGAAACATAAATACATGTTTGTTGAATGCATAACAGTTTAGATGAGAAACTGAACAAAAAAAAAGAAAGAAAAAATAAGAAGAAGACATTTCATGCGTGATACAAAATAAACAACAAGATAGAATTATTAAAGAGATCATTAGTAATCAATTCGAAAGACATGAGGAATTGTTATGATTGAATTGTTGATAATTGGTTGTTAGGACTCACGATTGACGAGCCATCATCATCGTCTTCGTCACTCATTTGTGAACGATAGGATGATGACGGATTTAAAATTCTTAAAAGAAAAGATTTTGACAAAGATTATATTCAATTCTTTTGTTTCTACCTGCTACTGTGAATTGTAATTTGATCCGTATTTGACTGACTATCCGAGAATATTGTATTTGCATTTGAACCACCTAAAATAGAACATTGAATCGAATAAGACAGAGAGAGAGAGAGAATGTACCTTTACGAAAAACTTTATGAGTAAGAAATCTGACAAAACGATCACCGTAATGAACTGGATTGCAAACAGAGATTTCTTCTCGTGTAAGTAATGTTGATTTAAAAACATGTTCGAGTTTTTTACGTAAACGATAATTCTGCAGAATATCAATAATTCCAACATATAATAGCAATAAGTCACCTTTTGGATTGACAGCTGGTATACCAGCCATGGTAAGACGTGAAAGACTCTGTCGATGATACCAACTATCACCACCGATGAGAGCAGTATTCGAATGAAAATGTGATAAGGTCGATGTCATTGGATGAGTTGGACTCTTGTTCTGTTCGCGAAAAAGAACATTGCCATGTTCATTAGATGTAGGCGATGCATCGGGTTTAACTGTTTGTATGCTCGATGTGTCAGCGAGTTGATCAGGCGTTGATTGTAGAACATCGGGATTTACAATCGATGTTTCCTGTTGTGCACGAATAAAATCAATAACACGTAGATATTGAACATAAGTCGGAAGATTTGCTATTCTTGTCATTGAAATCTCAGTGTTTGTCAGCGGATTTTGCTCGTGATTATCGTTTGTTGGTGTTGCTTCATCCGATGAAACAATGGAAACTTGTTGATGAGATTTAAGTTCTTCGGTTATATTATGTACGGCTAATAAAAGAGAATAATCCATGATACCAAAACTACTTAAAACGCGAACATCATCTTCGATTGTTTGTTTAAATTGATCGTAAAACAATGGCTCGAGTATTAAACCTGATGGATGCAACGATTTAAAATCATTATCTTTCAATGTTGGCAACTCTCGTTTATGTTCTTCTTCGGATGCTTTACGTTTATAAATTGAACCTTTTAAATCGAATTTTTCATGTAATTTAACATTTGTTGGTACTAAATTGTTCATAATAACAAAACGTATATTCTTATTCGCACTTTGATAACAAAAAAGGCCGAAAAATTTCGGCAGAAGTGTAAACGGATTTTGTGTTAGATTCATATAATAACCCGGCAAAAGACTCAAGAGAAATTGTGCTTCTTTTTTCGAAACGGTTTTAATTATATAAACATCGTCACTTGTTATGTAAAATATCGAACCACTAGCACCTGGATTCGGTAATTCACGTAGATCTTTAGCACACAATGACGACTGAAGAGAGAGAGAGAGAAAGAAAGAGATTTGATTTGAGAATAAATGTAAGTAAGAATAACGTACGATAAACGATGATGGTTCGACACCGAATGCATTTCGGAAGAAACGAAATGCTGTTTGAGCATAGGTTTTCAAACGAAATTCAGCATAAGGATGTGAAGGAGTCGATTTCGAACCGTCACTAATTACAAAATCAATTAGCTTCTGTTTTTTTTTGAAGATTTTATGTTCGATCTTACGGTGGAAAATCTTGATATTCAACTTGTTGAAAATCTTGTACGAGAACTTGCCGTTGCGGTTGATGATGTTTACCAATAACATAATTCAAGCCAATCTGTAAAGATTTCATGAGATCATCGACCATGACACGTTTGTACGTGACATTGCCGATTTCATCGACACGTCGATGTCCTAATTTTTCACGATTTCCTAATGTATTCGTTTCATGTTCGTTTTCTTCTCGACTTCCATTCGATATTTTACTATTATCCGATAAATTTTCACTTGAATTTGTTCGGGAATGTGTTGAATTTAGAAGAAAATCTGTTATCGAACCAACATTCGATGTTATTTGATGATGATAAACTTCAGTCGTATGTTGTTCAGTTGTTGTCATTATATTCCATGTAAAATAGGCATAAATATACTACGAAGAACACAGAATAAACTAATCTAGAACGAGCAACAAAAAAAAGAATAGATAACATTTGTTTCGGAATACTTCTTCTATCGCGATGTATTATATTCGTGACAGATAGATTGCTGTGTTAATCGACATACAAGAAAAGAAGAAGAGGGACGAGTGCATGCGAGTGTCTTCTTTTTCTATCTACGATAGATGTGAGCTGATGGTATGCGTATGTCGAACGAGTCCCTTGATTGCACGTATTCAAGGGACGCAAAGTGAAAACAAAAAATGAAATTGATTAGTATTTTGAATTTTTATTAGAAAAAAAACAAAACCAACAATACGTTTGCTATTGTTTCGTTTTGGTTTTATTAGAAAAGGAAAAAAAACAAACATGAAAATTATCTTAAAAGCAAATAAAAATCACATTAAATAAATAGCACAATATATATATTTGTTTGATTCTTTGTGTATGCTCTTTTTTTTGTTTGATATTGGGATGAAAAAATATCTACATAATATAAAGAAGAATTTCTAATCGATACGATTAGAATTGAGGAATGAAATGGCGTTTTTTTTTGTTCGACATTGAGAATCAAAGTCGAGTCTAGAAGAAGAGAAAATAACGAAGACGTAAATAGGATTATTAATTGATCGAGCGTTTGATTATATGAGAATATACATACGACTTCTTCGGATGATTGATGATTTTCCTCACGTTCTTTCGGCAAATAGTTCGAGAGTTGACGAGCTAAATTTAGAAAACAATCAATTAAATTGTGTCTCGTTTCGATATTTTCATACAATTTGATGATAAATTCGTCGATGAATATGCATGTTTACGGTCGATATCAGTTAAATTTCGTCGTTTATTCAGTTTTTTCGATGATAAATCTTTGTCAGATTGTAATTTCACTGAATGTTTATCGTTTTTATTGAAAGAACTCGTTATTATACGAGGAAAATGTTCGTGTGCTGGTTCGTTATATAATGAATCCGATTGGCGTGAACTTCCGTAGAGAGTTGTTGAGCTGCCATGTTTCGTACGTGTTGTACTCTGTCGAGAAGATTCATTTGATGCGTAATTCGATGTCGAACGACTACTGACTGTGGTTGTACTTGGACTTGATCGAATAGGATTTAAATTATTAGGATACGCATAAGGTGGACCGATGCCACGTTCTGTCCAAGGACTTAATCTGAAGAAGAAAAGTTTGTTTTTTCATTCGAAAGTAGAGAATTTATTGAAACTTACGATACAACTGAAGCGAGATCGTTAGGTAGAAGTCTCGATGCTCGTTCTAGAGAAAACAAAACGATGAAATATCGTTGTTTTTCTTCTCCTTTTGAAGAACAACATACGTGGTGCTTGTTTGAAAACAACTTTGAATAGAAATTTTTGAAAACGTTCCGAATAAAACTTAGGATTTGTAACTGAGATTTGTGTCTAAAATACAAGACAATGATAATAATAATTTATCGTTACTAATTTGTTTTTTCTTCCTACTCCATCTGTCATCAATGACTTCAAGCCATGTTCGAGTTTTTTCTTAATCTGATACGATTGCAAGATATCAATTATACCAACATAAAGAAGCATTCGATCTCCTCTAGCTGTTCGAGCTGGAATACCGCCCGTTCTAAGAAAACAAACAAAAAAGAAACTGAAAATCGATCGAATTAAACAACAAACTTCGCTAGATCATCATCGGGCGTATTTGATCGATCGAATTCAGCTTGAATTGTATCCATAGGCGTCGAATAAGCCATGCGTTTCGGTTGCATCGAAAATGGATCTACAATTTAAAACGGAATTTTTATTTTCTCAACCAATTAACTTCTTCTTACTTGATGAATTATTGATCGGTGTTGAACTTTCCTAGAAAAGAAAAGAAAACATTTTAAAAATAGCAATGGGTACTTGGAGTAACACACTTCTCGTGGTGAGTCCGAGGTTCTATCGATATAATGAGCGCCCATGAGAAATGAATAATCCATGATATGAAAACTTTCCAAGACCTATTTGCCATGAAATCAAATTTTCAATTGAACTTTATTCGTTTTATTTTAATCTTACTCGACAATCTTGTTCGACAGTTCGTTTCAAAGCAATATATGTATCATATTCAAGAATGAAACCATCAGGATGTCTTTCTATGAAATCTAAATCTTTCCAGGTCGGCTTTTCTTTGTGCCGTTCGACTTCATTAGCACGACGTTTGAATGTTGAACCTTTGAGGTCATATTTTTCATGAATATGAACATGAGATGGAATTAAATTATTCATTAACATTATACGAATATTGCGATTTTCACCCTAATCAATAAAACAACAACAGTTAATGAATTATTCATTTAGCAAATATTTTACTTATGCATCTTTGATTTCATTATTTTCAATTAAAAGAAAAAAAGGAGCAAAGCGAAGGATATAAACATCGAAAAAAAGTCTTTTTTCATTTCAAAAGAATCTTTTTTCCTTGTTTACGAAATAGAAGAGAAGAAGGAGCTTTTAAGAATGTTGTTTTCTTTATCAACTAGACCACACACACACACAGAGATACATTGTGAATCAATGAGCTTGAAGTAGACATATATGTATTTCCCTTTTTTTTTAAATGACTTACAATTGCAGGCTTATTTAATGTTAATATATCTGTAACCTAAGTCATGTCTCATTTGATAAGAAAAACAAACAAATTCAAAATAGACAAGACCTGATTTTACCTGATAACAATAAAGACCGAAGAATTTCGGAAGAAGCGTACGTGGATTTTGTATGATATTCTAAAAAAAAGACTTTTGATAAGAAAATCATGATGAATATTTTTCAATCGTACCATGTAGTAACCGGGTAGGAGAGATTTAAGAAATTCTGCTTCTTTTTTTTCGACAGTTTTAATAATGAATTCATCGTCGGCTGTTAGATAGAATAGACTACCACTTGCGCCAGGATTTTTTAATTCACGAAAAGGTTTATTAATCATTGCCTGAGAGTTGAAAAAATTTAGAAAAAAAAAGAGAAACGAAAGAATTTGTTCATCTTACGAGATAATCCTCAGGTCGAATATCGAATCTCTCACGAAAATGTCGAAATGCTTTCGGTGCATATGAACGAATTGTAAACTCATTGAAACGATGTGGAGGCGTTGGATTTAATCCAGAACGGCCAGATCTAAAAATACGGCATTACCATTTGTTGGTTTTTTTGTTCTTATTTTTATTTCCTACTTCGGAAAATTAATGATTTGGACGGTTGCAAAATCTTGAACTAAGATAGGATGTGCTTCTTTAGCTTCAAGTCCAGCGACACTATGCTGAATGCCTAATTGCAATGCTTCAACGAGTTGATTTGTGGGTAGATGTTTAAAAGTTGTATTGCCTTGCGTATCAACACGTAAATGTCCTAACTTGTGTTTTTTTCCTACAAAAAAAAACAGTTTGACCATCTCGTTTTTCGGCTGTCAAAGTGACGCAATTACCAATATCAATACCATCACTATCTTGTGCATCATTATTCATTTTCAAGGGTGAAGGTAAAAAGAAAAAAATGAATATGCCTACAGAGTAAACGATATAACTTCTAAAAGGGAACTATTCAAATGAATAACCGAAATAAACAAATAAATAAATAAAAAATAAAAATAAATAAACAACAAAATATTCGTAATAAAAGATAATATAAAAGTAAGAAGTAGTAGTATAAAAAAAGAAATATACAATAGTAGCTGCAATTAACCAATCGACAGTTACACGTCGAACAAGTTAAATATACTAGAGCCATCTTTTGAAGACGTCGATTTCAGTTAAATTTACCGATATGACATTTGAAAGTTGATATCGAGGAAAATAAATTTTTCAATTTACGAAATCAACTGATCGTTTTATTATTATCAATTTTTTCCTTTTTCCCATATAAAATATAATCACTAAATATCTCATATTTCATCCATCTCTCTCGCTCGTTTTTCATGCCCGAACACTTTATTTCATATACATGATGTTCGCATCAAACACGTTGAAACACTTAATATTTATCATCACATTTGTTCTTCATCAATCAATAATTCATTGTTCATATCGGTATGCTGGATGTTTCACTCAAGTATTTTACGATAGTTTATTTACGAGTTCATATATGGAACCGACGTTGTGCTTTCGTTTATGTGATACGCCGATTGTTTATTTGCAGAAGACGATATGTCGATGTTCAGGTGCTGGTCTTATGCATCATGATCGACAAGAAGATAAATTTTGTTCGTATCGATGTTCAACAGTAGCTAATCGACGCGGTGAAACAAACAATACATGTGGTGGCCAACAAACTTACTCGGCTTATATTCAACACGAATATTTCCTTCGACATCGACATCTATTCAATCATCAAATTGATTTTTTTGCTTGTGAATTATGGAATAAAACGAATATTTACGATACGATTGAAATCGATTTCGATGATATTACAACAACCGATATGTTATTACATAAAATGGAACAATGTGCAGCTGCTTGTCTCGATCGCAATGTTACAACGAAATCTATCGGTAAAAAACAAAGCTTAGGAAACGAAAAAAACTTGACTGAAATGAATTTTGTTTATTTCAGCTTTTAATGGCAATCCAGACAAGTGTCTATGCATATTACCTTGGAATATCGACACGAAACTCAAACGTACATATCAATTAACAACTATGACGGAGGATTCGTGCAATCAATATTGTACATATACAACGGATGAGTCTAAAACTGAATCGGAATTTCGTTGCGGTTCACAGAATAATTCGAAAGTCTGGGCTATTTATAATCTCAATGGGATTTGTCCGGACGATTTTCAATACATTCAAGAAATGGATCGATGTTTTTATAAGTACAAATACTATTGGGATCAGTGTCCCGTAGGAACAAGAAGTTTTATTTTCGATGAAGATTTTACTTGGGAAAAATTATTAAAACTCGTTCAATTCTTACAATTATCGAATGAAACAGTTCAAATCAATTTCGAGTCGAATTTAATTGTCAGTGCGTTATGGAAATGTGCGTCCAATTCATACAATGATTCATCGGCAACCGTAAGTAGCGAAATACTTACTTGAGAAGTAGCTGTAATTCTATGAAAATCTTAGCTTTAGTCAAAATTTTGTCATAAATAATTTATATTCGAACTAGATTCGGCCCGCCAATCCGTACAATCCGTATGGCTCAAGATTTTCTTATTTACATCAAAATTGGTATGGATACAGACATGCTTATCGGTATTATAGCAGACAAGGTTATATTCTCGAAGGTGGTTGTCTCAAACAATCTTTCTTGTTATATCCACGTGCCTATCGCATCTGTGTAGCCGATCCATTGAATAAATATGCATCGACAGTCGATGATGAATTTAATTCAACTTTGATTGAAACAACATTCGAATCAACGCCAAGATTTTGTCCTGCAAATTGGATTGATTTAAACGGTCGATGTTATCGAATGTCTGAAGAAAATAAGACGATTGAACAAGCGAGAAGTAGTTGTATTACACTAACAGATCAAAATCAAAATGATATTTCACAAACATGGGAAAATGAGGAAGTTTATGATGATAATGATGATGAACAACAATTGTATCAAACATCAACAGGACAAATCGTGGAATATGTAACTGATTGGCAAGCTCGATTAGGATTCTTTTTGATGGATGCATTTTTACCTACGAAGAACACTGATTCATCAGCAGAAAAAGAGAATGTTTATTTCGAAGGTTTAGTTTCATCACCAAGAGAAACAATAATACCCATGTCGAATAATAGATTCTTTCAAATGGCAGATTTTAACAGTAGTTCATGCGTCATTTTTAATCGTACGATACTTAATGCAGATGAACGTCCACTTCTATCACACAAAACAATCGCTAATTGTACGAAATCCGAACGTGTTCTTTGCGAAACAAAAGATCTCATTGTTCAAGATTTTCAATTTGGTTGCTATCAAAAACCTTATACACTCAATTTACCTGCATTGATTTCCAATCGTATGAGTTATGAATTATGTTTATCTGTTTGTCAACAATTACAAACACAAATAGCTTTGATTAATAGTGATCGATGTTATTGTCTTGAAAGTGGTTCCATACGTATTCGTAATCTAACAGCTGATTTTCAAAGCTATCGAAAAGATCATTGTGGAGATGTATGTTCAGGTAATCAACATGAACATTGTGGAAATGAGGATACTGCTGTTGTTTTTTATATTCTTAATTCAAAAGATGAAACACATGCTAATCATCATACGTATCCTGATTTTCAATTCGATAGCTGCGTTTATGTTCAATCATTTCCATCGATTCGAACTTATCAATTTATTTTAACTGGTGATGAAGATCGACATCCACGTCGATGTTTACAATTATGTACGAAATACGAACAAAAATATGCATTTCTTCAACGTGATCAATGTTTCTGTACAAATATACAATTGGAATTAACCGATGGTTTAACAGGAATTTTAGAAAATGAATCATGCGATCAGAAATGTTCGAGTAATTACTTCTATTCATGTGGTAATCGAGCTAATTCATCGATTTATTCGATGTATGTCATGCAACCTAAATGTCGTCACGGTTTTGAAATAGCAGAAAATGGTCAGCAATGTGTCTACAGTCATTTCTCATCGAAAACGAAATCATTCTCACAAGCTAAAGCCTATTGTCAATCACTTGGCGGTCAAATAGCAAAAGTTAATAATATTCTCGAAATGGAAGATATTCTACCTCAGTCCATTTTCATTTCATTCTTTCCTCGAGTGTTACCATTCAAAAATCTCGGTGAACTACTGAATACGGCGAAATACTTCTGGTTCGATCGAACCAATGATACTCAAAATGAACGTGCACGATCCGAACGTTTTCTCAGCAATTGTTCGTCAGTATCTCAACGAATAGATAGCAATTGTTTAGCTATTCGTTTCGGAAAAACAGCAACGAATTCAACTCAAAGTTTTCGAACATGTATCAGTGAATCAGATCAATGTTCCATTCAATCAGCTATTCCTGTTTGTATTGATAAATCTATTGAAAAAACTAATGCACTAGTCGATCCTATGAATGAAAATAATCCGGAAATTACAGTTGAAATTGCTGCTGAATATAATTGTGGCGAAGATCCGAATTATCATTTATTCGATGAACATTGTTATAAAATATCATTTCATGAAATATCTTGGATAAATGCAAGATCAGAATGTGAACGTGAAGGAGCGACTTTATTCGTGCCTGAAACCGATTTAACATTGAAAATTATTCGATCATTATTTCTTCGTCGAAGAAGTTACGTGTCATCGGGCTTTGCACATGTTGGTGTTATGTATGATCTACAAAATCGAACGGTTCGACAATATACAGTAGCTGATGAAGAAGTCATCGAACTCATTCCTGATTCGAATGTTATTTATGATTTATGTGAGAAAACATTTCAACAAGTATACTTATCGAAACATTTTACATCGAATGATCTGATCGGTTGTGCTTATGTCGATCTACTTTCAACAACAAGTCCAGTCATTCGTTGTGATGAAATACCTTGCAATCGAACGGCTACTGTCATTTGTCAGAAATCACCTATCATCGTTAATGATACAATCAGAGCTCGACGGTTTGTTTTGTGTTTTAATCTTAGAAATGAATTCGTTCTTCGTATTTATTTAGTAAACTAATCGATCGATCAACGAATATGTTCCCATCGGATGATGATATGGAAGAAGTTACTCAATCGGTTCTTCGAGATTTTGCACCGATATTTTTCGTTCTTTCGATTTCAATTGTCTTTATTCTTCTAGCTTTGATTAGTAAATTCTATAATCATCGTTTCTACGGAAGAAATACTGAATTATTTACGAGCGGAAGACGTCGTACAAACGGTGTTTATTCTCAATTAACTTCAACGAATGAATTCGATTTAAATTAATCGAAGAAGAAGAAAAAAAAAAGAACTTGTCTCGTTGTAAACGAATATTTATTAATATAATAAAAATCAAATATTTTCTCTTTCAAATTAAATTATCACAGATCAACTAGTTTTCTACGCGTTAGACAAACATTTTCTTTTCACGATCGATGCTTAACGAGTGAAAACGTAGAAATATTAAATGTTGAATAATGTAATTATATAATCTCTGTATGCAAATCGGATTCTATTGACACAAATTACTTTCTTTTACATGTTAAAAAATGCCCAAAACGGCTCTCATGTTACATACACTTGAACACAATTGTCAAAGACAAGTCGCCAAAAGAAAAAGAAAATGAATGAAAGACAGATGATTAATGAAGATTAGTTCGTTTTTAATCTTTGATTGACGACTAATTTTTTTTCTTGTCAATGTATTATTAGTAAAAGGGAAAAAAACGATTCATCAATCGTGTCGTCTCTGTCCTTGTTTATATGTGTTGAATTTCAAGGTAGGGATATCTTACCTTCATATTTGATATTGAAAACAATATGAAGGTTTTGATCGAATATATATATTCGTGTTCACACCTCATCGTCTTCTCTCGATCGATGCAGACCAAACTAATTATCTCGAAAAGCAAGAAAAAAAAACAGAGAACACATTACCATCTGGATAAGTCTCTTAAACAGCATGACATATCATCATAAATTATTATTGATCTGAACAAGTTCAGTAGAAATATTAGTTTAGATGCGCGTCTAATGCATAAAAGACAGCCGAAAATGAGTTTCATCTGCTTTTTTATGTAACGTTTTTACTGACATATTAATCATGGCATATGTGTACGCTATTCTTTCTCGAAAGACTGAATAATCGCCTCTTTTCTTCTTCTTCTTCTTCTTTTTTTCCTCTTTCTCTTGTGCACTTTTTTTTCATTGTTCTGCATTACATACGTCGATGTAATCGATTAGTGAAGGTGACAAGCTCATCGACAATTGATCCCTGACAAACATCATATTCGGTTCAGAATCGTCATAACGAAATAAATATGAATGCTTCAGGTAACTGAATCATTTGTCAATGAAACAACTGACTTAGCGTTCACGACCGTTTTCGAACTAGACCGTCTGTTTAATTGAAGTAATAAGTTTGTATATGCGAGACACATTTTCATACTTATTTAAATGTGTGTAGACAATTATTATTAAATGATTTTTTTGCTGTGTAAGAGGAGAACATACGTATAATCACTAATAATTTGATGACCTCGTGAAAAACGACTATGTACACTGTGGGTTGTGTGTAGTGAAGACGAGAGATGACGACGACGGCGAAGAAGAAGAAGAAAAAATACTTGTCAATATTTCTATTTCTGACAATGAGCACGAACAGCACTAATAAAACAGCAAAAAAAAAACTTGAGAAAGAAAAAAAAAAGAAATGTAGGCATGAAATAAAAACATGAATAAAAATGTAATAGATGCAAACCGAGGGAGAAGCTTGAAGTTTTTCTTTTCTCATTTCTTCATGCTTTGATTTATTCACTTTAAATGATTCGTGTCAATGATGAAGAAGAAGAAGACAATAATGATAAGACTCCGATTTTTTTGTTAGAAACAACCGGTAAACCTTTTGATTTAATTGAACAGATGATAGGCTGACCTTTTTCGTTTCGATTTTAGTTGATCAATCGACGGAGTCAAACAAACAAACTGATCGTCCTAAATCATTACCACCGAAAAACTCTTCTTCTTCTTCTTCTCGTTCACATTCAATTGAGCATAATTGTCATCAACGTCGACGACATGCAAGTGATTCTCATGAACCAAATCATCAGCCATCAGCAACCTTTCTAGTTACTTCATTTTTACAATATTTACGTAATCAATTGAGAGCAACAACAAATAATCGAAAGAACGATTATCAACGATTTATCGGACAAGTAAAGAGAGCCAAAAAGCACACATTTTATTTCTTCTCTTGTCATTAATCATTTGTAGAATTTCGTATTTGACATTAAATCGAAAATGTCGAATGGAAATCAAATGGAAAGTAATGATGAAAACGAAATATTAACATTAATCGATTTACTCGTTCTACGTGTCGAATGTTTAACAAATGAAAATCAATCGACTAAAAAAAAGAAGAAAAAACTTAGCGAAAACTATCCATCCGTCGCACAAGTCGATCAAAATCTAATCGAATATCTCTATTATCTATTCACAAAATTCACTCATGATGATCAAACAAAGCCTATTCTTGATAAGAGCAATTTCGTTAATGTTTGTCAAACATTAGTACGGAATGGTTGTTTTGATATTTCATCGTCTTCATCTGAACCATCGACGATAACCGATCAAACTATTGTTCACGAATATCCAACAACAATCGACAATGACAAGGACACTTGGCTTGTCGTCGATTTCGAACAAACAAAAGAAAATGTACGATTTCTCGTCTTTTCTCTTTCTTCGTGTTTAGCCTCGACCTTTTCTTTTTTCGTTTTTGTCATTTACAGTTGATTATACCAAATTCACCATCGGATGATCAATTATTATCATTAAACGAAAATGACAAATCCTACGAATCATTCTCATCGTCGAGTCTCTACTTGTCACCGAACACGTCCTTGATCGATCTGCAAAATCTCGTCCAAGAATTCGATGAACACAATCAACAAGGTAAAATAAATAACCGCCGGTGAAATTTTATAAACTTATTCTTTCGTTGACAATAGATGAAATAACATCGAATGTTATTATTGATTCAAAAACAGGCCTATTCAATGAGAATATTTACATAGGATTAACTAATGATCAAGATTCGAACGAGAATAACGAACAGATGACAATTGAAATCAGTGAACAAATGTCGCAACGTGAAAAGAAAATGCAAGATCGATGGAGTCGATCGATTGCAGCTGATGGCAGTGAACGACCGACAAATACGCCGTTAATTGGCATCGATTTTCCGCAAATAGCAGTCTTACGACGCAAGTTTTCGACATCGAAAAAGTTGAAACCTGAGGTTGGTCAAGTTTTTTTTTATTTAATCATCTAATTTTCTTATCGATAACGAAAATTCAAGTGTATTTATTTGTAGGAGATTAACACATCGATGACAATGTTAGTGGACACAGCGAATCCTGATCAAATAAATGAATTACTCTCGAAAGGTAATTGAATCAGCGAGAACGAGTGGGGAGAGAGAGAGAGAAAAGGTTTTTTCCTTTTTTTATTTGAAAAAAAAAAACCGAGAATTTCTTTTCTCAATGATTTATATTGGTAATTCCATCAAAACGAAAAAAGTTTATTTATCCACACCTGTGTCGATGAAGAAAAAAACACAAGGACGATCAAATCTTTTTTTTTTATTTAACCTCCCACCTACTGTCGACTTTCATTTTCGTTATTGTCAATTGATGATTGATCACTATCGAAATATATACGTTTAAATATACACGTCGACTTTCTCTTTTTTCTCTCGTTCGTTTATTTAGATTCTTCATCATCAACTAACACTGAACTGGAGGCAACGAATGTTGATCGACAACAAACAGAAAATTTATCTGATTCTGAGGAATGTCAAACAGAAACAATAACAAATTCTGATGAAACTAGTTCGTTAACATTAACTAATACATCCGATTCTAACTTATTGTTATCATCATCGTCGGTAAATGAGATGAATACAGTCGAATCAATAGAAAAAGAAGAAGAAGAAGAAGAAGAAAAAGAAAAAGAACGCTGTTGTAACGACGACTATAACCTCGACGAGGAGAAAAAGAACAACAACAGTAACTTCGTATACGACAACCACGCGTCGGGAATATTATTAATAAACGACGAACCAACACAAACAGCTTTACTAGTAGTAGTAGAACAAGAGAAAAAAGAAGAAGAAGACGAAGAAAAAGAGAAAAAAAACGAAGAAGAAGAAGAAAGAGAACGACCATCACCGCCATTACAAACACTCGAGCAATCCAGCCAGCAGCGGACAACAGAAGATGAGTCGCCGATACAAATTTTATCAAATGATTTTCAACAATTAAATCAACCGAAAATGAATGAAAACGATGAACGCTATGCCAAAGTCGAAATTGAAGAAATCCCTGATGAAGATGAAGACGAAGCCGTATCAGTGAATAATATTGATTCGATCGAACCAGTGGATTTTATTCGAACGGATGAAGACGAAAAAAAAGAAACTGAAAAGAAACGATCACCACCATCAACGGCAACTTCGAATAAAGAAGATCCACTTCTATCTTGTTATGAAAAAGCGTTTACAAAAGTTGTCGAAAGAAATTTCGATGATTCATCAACATCGAATAATTCACTTCAATCGACCGTCGATGATCCCATTGCTTTACGCGCATTACAACGTTTCGAACAGCGTATGAATGCTGTTTCGGCGTCATCAACCAAACCAATCAACGATGAACCAGCCAAAGGCAAATCATCCTGGTCCGGTTCGATATCATCGCATCGAAAATCAATGGAAAATTTATTTAAAAATCCTGAACTACAACCAGTTCAAACCAATTCAGAGATAGTATCAACGAATGAAAGTCAAAATGATGCTGAACAATTACCAGCAATGGTTACAGTCGAACCAGATGACAAACGAGAAGGTTAGTAATTCTTTTTGTTGAGAAAAAAAACTGCAGCCAACAGTTGCTGTTTGTCTGATGAATATTGAAAGTATATCAATTACCCTGTCAATAATTTGAAAAGAGGGCGAGAACAGACATACTTGTTAGTAAATAGTTTTATATGATTTCTTGACACGTAGATTATTGCATCGGATACATACGTATATACACATGCATGTGTATATACGTATTTGAAAAGAGAAGAAAAACAATGAAACTCAATTCATTAATTTCTTTTCGTGTGTATTTATTAATCGGTCAATAGTTCGCCAAATCAAATATCAGGTATCGAAACACACAGAAAAGAAGAAAGAAACGAAAGTGTATATGCATATGTGTATATATATATTAAACTTAATGCTTGAGAACAAGTTCATTGATTGTTGATTGATAGGTGTAATTGTAAAAAATCTCGTTTTTATTTTTTTTTCTATAGTTAATGAAAATGAAGAAGATAAATCGAAAGCAATCGAATACTCGACAATGGTCGACGATTCGGGTATAACACCATATCGTTTTCAAATCGAAGGTCGCCGTCGATTGAATACCATCGATCGTTTACGCGAACGACGACAAAGTCGAGAATTACTCGAACAACAACAACAACAACAACAACAACAACAATCAAATGAAATCAAACCACAACAAACGGATTATACAGTTAAATCCGAAGATATTCAAGATCCAATTATTCGTCGAGCACTCGAACGTTTCGATGAGAAAAATCGAACATTAACACAAACGAAATCAATGAATTACGATGATATTCAAGATCCGATTACACGACGTGCACTCATGCGTCTTGAGTCGAATCTTAAACGAACATTGCCAACGCCTCAATCGAATGAAAATCGATATATCGAAAATTACACACTCGGTTCACTTCAACAACCGTCGACTAATAATAAAACGAAATATATTTCCGTTCATCAACATTATTGTGCGCCAACTGAAACGAACAATGGACATACGGAACAAGATCTTTCGGTTGTTCGTTCGATTGCACAACCGATTTACTTGACATCGGCAAATCAACCGCTTAGCTTTCGACAACGATCACGTTCAGAAGATATGCTCTCGTCAAAAGATTTATCTCTTGGTCAAACAACAAATCTTGATGAAATCGACACATCAACAGCAGCAGCAGCAGCAACAACAACAACTACAGAAACCAATCAACTACAACGAAATCGTTCGTCGAATGAACTCGAATTGACTCAACATCTGTCGAATCCGTTTATCAAAGCTCTTGAACCGACGTTCGTTCGAACAACGGAATCGTCTGTAAGTTACGTCACACCAACGCAAACATACTCAGCATACAGTTGTGAATACACACGTCCACGTCGAAATCCGACGGTAACATCAACCGAAACATTGAACAGCAATGAAAAAGAATTTAAAACGTTACCGATGCCAAAACCTGCGCCAATGCAAAACGATATTCAACGTCCAACAGCTTACCGACCTATCGAAACACCGTCCTACGCGCCAATGCAAAGCTCAACAGCAACAACAACAAGCAATTACTACAATCAACAGCCAATACCGTCATCGTCATCCTATTCATCGAATAATTTCTATCAAACATCAACATCGGAAGATCCAATTATTCGTCGTGCACTCGATCGTTTCAACAATCAAGTTCAAAACAGTTACCTTTCGCGTTCAAATCATCCTTCAGACTCCTATTTCACTGGAAATAGGTCGAATTTAATGACAACAAGTACGAATAGTAGCACTGGCTATCAATCGATCATTGGTCGTCGTCGACAGCAACAACAGACACGTCATGACGAACCAAACAACTATTTTGTCGATAATCCAAGTGTAGGCGATGGTTACACATCGTCCTATTTCAGTAATTCACAAAATGCTGGTTATCCAACAATGAATCGATACATGGAAATGCCCGAACCACCGCCGATTGTTCCGCCACGTCTTCGTCGATTTGAAGATACTTATGATCAATATCGACGACATTCAACCGATGAATTTCTCTCGGAAAACTATAACAGCAACAACAACAACAACAATAATAACAGTCAAACATTATCTCGAGATCCGTTTATTCATCACGCTTATCCGGCAACGATAACGAATTCGAATGGTTTTCGACCGATCAATGTTAATTATCATCAAGATGAATATTTCGATCGTGCTCAATCGAGTTCAAGTACGAATTCGTCGGAAAGTTTTCAACGATCTCGTCAACAGATCAAACTACATTCGCCGGACAATTCGGCTCTTGGCTTGACTTCAGACGGCACGAGTTCAGGCGATTCAGGCTTCCATCGTCTTGCTTACACAGGCACGAAAGCGTCACTCTCGAAATCGAGTTCCAATCTACTCAATAACAAAAATCCCTCGCAACCATCAACTAATCAAATTCAAACCTATGAAATCGATGTCGATCCAACGGCCAACGAACAAAAATATCAACGTTCCAAATCAGTCGAACACCGTGGGCGATTGACACTCACTCAAACAATCACTGATGCAGATAACGAACAAGATCAACAATCATCAACTACTGTACAATCATCGAAATTCACTCCGATACACTCACGTCCGCCACCTCGCGTTCCGTTAACGCCCACGACGATGCCACGAACAATGCCGAATAAACGTCCGCCGAATGCAAATCATTTCTCCTATTCGAAATCAACGCACGGAAACATCTACGATCATGAACTTGAAAACGAAGAAAATATTCAATATCAAGATGAAAATCGCGAACGAATCGGCATTCCCGTTCATCGATATCCAAATACGAACAATAATAATAATATTCAATCGTCACCATCGACATCATCGATGAACAGTAATCTCTCTCGAACGAAACCACCGGTGTCAACGCCGATGAACTTCGAACGACGAGAATCGAATGGATCAATTCCTGATGGCAATAGGTTCGTTCGATCGATAGTCTTGTTTTTGTTCGAATTTTCTTTTCTTTTTTTAGAATATCGAGACGTTCCGATGATCATCGTTTAGTATCTCCAGGTGGTCAACGTCGAAATATTCCTGTTTCGGTTTTTTCACCAGCTAAAATCGAAAATAAACGACCTGCACCAGCACCGCCTACATCTGCCAATGAATCTCAGCAATTATCGGGTCAAAAAACACCAACAAATTCACTTCATCTCAATGAATTAACGGCATCAACGGACAAACATGATAATCCAAAGAAAATGAACGTTTTCGAACGACTCTTTCGTGGAAATAAAAAGAAAACCTAATTTGATTTCAACCGGTCGAAAGAGTTTTTCAGTTTCTAATTTAAAGAACGGTGTTTTTCTTTTTCTATGTTTAATCGAATATTCATTTCTATTGCGAAGGTATTCTTCTCTGTTTATCCTCAGTTTGTTTTTTTTCTTTTCTTCGTGTTATTTTTGTATTTTATTGCAAAAGATAAGTTTTTTTTCTTTCTTTTTGTTCTCTCTTCATCTTCTCTGTCTTTTAAACTTAGATTGAATAAATAAACAGGCTAGTGTTATTGCATAATCAGTGTGTAACTTTATTCGACGACAATGAAACGTACGGCTGATAGTGATGATGATGGAAATAAACGTTCGAAAATCGAATTAAATCTTCGTTTAAACGATGAAAATTTCAGTGAAAATGATTATCAATTAGCTTTCAAAGATCTCGGTTATAAATTAATGAATTTCTATGAATTAGTTGTTAATGACGAGATTTGTTTTCGTTTGTGTGAAATTGAATTTTATTTTTATCAAGCCAATCGTCATCCGGATACATTTACACATCGACATCCAAATCAAATGCAACCTTATCAGTGGTATTTTCATCGGCAAAGTTTATCAATAGCATCGAATTATCGTTCGGGTACATATAAAGGTTTAGATATAACATTAAGCTCGATGAAAGATGAGTCATACGGTGGTATTTTAATTCGATCGATTCAGAATAAACAAACCGGTAAGATTCACGAAGGAAGTTGTATAGTTGTTGATACTATTTTGAAATTATCATCGAATCAAACAATTAAACAATTAGTTGAAGAGAAACTGAATAATAATCTCGATATATTCCATCGAAATTCATCGATTTATCTACGTTCAATTTCATCGGATAGTCCTTGTGAAATCGTCTCATCACCACGTGTTGGTTTGACCTTGAAAGTTCCAACGATCGATCGGGAACGATTTCTTTTTCGTTCGTATCGTTTTACTTGGAATGATTACTATCCATCGAAAATGAAAATGACAATTCTTCTTTGTCAAGCAGCACAATTTTATTTTCAAAATTCTGATAACGCATTTGTTTCCTATGCTGATCAACTATCGACAAAAATGAAAACTCGGTTTGCTTTAGTCAAAACTTATTTACACGATCTACAAGTCGGTTTCGATTGTGATACAACAAAGAAAAGTTCACCTCTATTTGATTTCTATAAAAAATCGATGTCAACATCAGATCTAGCTAAAGCCTACGGAATTTGGTTGAAAAATTATCGAACAAAATTGTAAACTAATAAAAAAAACAAACACAGAAACATGAAAGTGTATGAGTAAACACGAAATTTTTTGTCTCAAGTACATTTTCGCGAATCACCCAAGCGAAAACTAAATCACATATACGTATATATATTTTTCTTTTTGCCCATTTATCGTCTAGTGTGATTAAATTAAATATTCAATCGAGTATGTTTAGTAAATCCTTTGAGACATGACGTCGACATTTGCATCGTTTCTTCGAAAGCATGCGAATAGACGATATAAAGAATATTAGATGACTCATGATAACAACACCGTCATTATATTCTACGGTCGTCTCGGCTTGGCATATTGCCATCAGCTGTCTTTCCTATTCAGCGCAGTTCCGTCTTTAGTTTTTTTTCATTTTATTCTTTTTTTCTACATTTAGCAAATATTTATCTTGATAAGACTAGAACAACAAGAAAAAGTCTATCTATCGCCGATATATGTTTTTTTTTACTTCTGTTGACAAACAAAATACTCGTTAATATTGCATAACCTACGTATTTGATCATCTGGTTTTTCTTTCTCCTCGTTCTTGTTATTTTTGTCTGTAAACTCGTCGAAAATATTTTCTTTCTGCGCAGTTAGATTATTTTCTTTTATTATTATTATGATTGTTATTATTTTTCCTGACATTGTGCTCGTCTACATGACCTAAATGTAATTATGCAAGCATGCTATTTTTCCTTTTCTTCTTATTCTGATGCGCGACGCACACACACAGATAGATATATATAAATATGAAATAATAATAGAGTTTTTCTTGACGTCGAGTTCGAGCATAAGGTCGCACAGCAAACGAAGTGCTTGCATACGCATACATAAAAGCGATGAAGACGAAGGAGAAGAAGAGAAAAACTCGAGAGAAAAGAAGAAAAAAAGAAAAAAACCGAAGAAAACAAATGCCGAATAACGGCACATTACTAGTGAGAGGGAGTGTATGTGTAAAATCGACGTGCGGGCAACGTAGAAGGGAAAAAAGAAGGACGTAAAACAGGGCAAGAATGTGCAGTACGTTTGCATATGATGATCATAGTTACGAACAACACACGTGTGTATACCCGAGACAGCCGTTTTCTTCTTCTTTCTCTCTTTTTTTTGTATTATTATTCTCATTAGAAAATTTTTAACACGCGTATACTAAGAAGTAGTTCATCGTCTCTCGTTTTTTTCTTCTTCTTTTTCTTCTCGAAGAACGGTTGAACTCATCAACAAGCAAGTTTCTTTCATTTTTGTGTCGTGTTTTTCTTCTTCTTCTTCTTCTCTACTAATTTTAATTCGTCATTAATCATCTTACTTATTGAATTGAATTAATAAACACGAACCAGTAGAAATCGTCTACCTCTACACGAAAATTCGTGATTATTCAAAGAAAAATTTCGTTTGTATACACTTTTTTTTCAGTAGATAAATACGCCGCGAATGATGTAATTACGTGCGTGTATCACGCCTTATTTTTTGATTACGATGTGTACTTTTTCTTGTCATTATTCTTAAGCAAGCTGCAATATAATCAAGAGGTTCTTATAATAACAGTCTGTCGTCGGTCTTGTTTTTTTTTCGTCATTTTTTTTCTCTTTTTGATTGAAGATTAGATAGGACTGCATCATCTGTATGTCATCGAAATCATGTTTTATTCACTTGATAATAGTAAAAAGGAAATTTTTATTTAAATAAGTACTTTGTAATTATGTATCAAACAGACTTAGGAAACAAAAAAAGACAAAACCTTCGATCGACATACATGCACACATGTCCATATTGACTTTCGGTTCCCAGAATAAGACAACTTTGGATACTGATAGGTTATCTGCTCGAGCCATGTTTATGGCAAAGAATATATGCAAGAAGCCATATGCGTGAAATATGACATGAATCGAGGAGCTCGTTTCTTTTTTTTGTTGTAACTTATCGGTTGATTAAAATACAATGGGTTTGTTCGATTTCATCTAAGTGTTCCGTTCTGTTTCTTTTTCCTAATTTGGAATTTAATTAGATATTTCATCATTACAACAAAAAAACAAAGCCTTAATAATGATTGTTCTTGAGAGAAGAAATAGAGAAAAAAACTATATTTTTGTGTTTGTAATGCAGATGAAATTCTTCTGTTTTCTCCAGCCAACATCAGATTGATGACATGTTGAGATCGACTAGAACTTATTGACCTTTTCAACAGTCACGAGAATATAGATGTCGAAAAATATTTTTGTACTTCAACAAATGCTCGTTGCTGCTGCTGCTGTTGTTGTTTTTTCTTGCTGCGACTAGAAATTCCATTTATATGAAAATGTAAACGAATCGTTCGATCAGTAATTACTCAAAAAAAAAAGAAAAGGAGTAGAAGAAGAAGAAATGAATCTTTGTCCACTTCTGTTCGTCCGAATAGAAAAAGAAATGAAAGAAAAGGAATCGATACAAATAGAGTTGAATATATGCGCATGAGTCAGGGACGCAATTATTTACATTCGTACTTGTTCGTTTCATTCTTTTTTTTCTACTCATAGTTCTTTTTTCTTTATGCGTTCGACAGCGTCATTTCTTTACTACAGGTGTGTATATGCATTCATGTTCTGTCTATCCGATGTAACGAATGACACGCTGGTTGAAAACAACAATAACAACGAGCCGAAGAGAGAGAAGAAAAAAAGCTTCACATTTTTTCATTTTTAGCACAATCAACGAGTTGTCAAATGAATTTTTTTCTTGCTTTCTAGATTATATAGATATATATATTGAGTCGAAGTTGATTTATTTATTTATTAAAATTTATTATTTATCAAAATTCCTCGTGATTATAAAACGAGGTTTTAATATGCGAGAATGAGTTTTACATCTGACGAAGTCAATTATCTTATCTATCGTTATTTATCTGAATCAGGTATGATATTCACACTATTATCAATGACCTTATATACAGTCCGTTTTTTTTGCTCGTTGCATTACATCGGAGATAAATATTTAAAAAAAAAGAAGAAGAATAAGAAAAAAATGCGTATATTTGCTCATTGAAGCGATACGTTTTCACAGTAAAAAAATGTTCTCATGATGTTCGAGTGGAAGAAAAAGAGAAGTTTGTCTTAATGGAATTTTCTTTTTACGTCGAGTCGTTTCTTTTCTTTGCCATTATTCTTGTTGTTTACGTTCTTTGACTGAGTAGTCTTGCATATAAATTGGATTTTCTTTTTTTATCCTGTTCGTGTGTCATGATTATGATGGTCTCGATGGATAAAAAAAATGTTTTCGAGGTTATTTCAAGAACAATTATGATCTATACTTCAAAATCGATATCGAATGTTGGCTTCCTTTCTTCATTGTCTTATTTTCTTTTAAGGATTCGTTCACTCAGCTTATTTATTCGGTCTTGAAAGTCATATTGTTCATACGTCAATCAATGGAAATATTGTGCCACCGGGTGCTCTACTTTCACTCATACAAAAAGGACTTTATTATACCGAAGCTGAATTGTCAATTGGTGATGTAAGTTTATTACTAAACAGATGTCGTACTTAGCTAGATAAGATTTCTATTCACCGGTTTTATTCTGTTCGAATAAAGATTTTAAAATGATTAAAATGAGAAAGATTTGTCTTTGAAAAAAAGGGCGTCTGTTAATGAAATGACACACGGTTTTGTTTTCAATTTTGAAAACACCGTGCGGAATGGTTATCGAGACATTTCGGACGCATAATCTTTGGAAAACCGGAGCAGTTGATTGAAATAATCGGCGCTCCTTTCCTTAAAAAAAAACAAACAAAAATTTGCACATGTTTTTTTTTGTTCGTATGTATCTAGGATGGACAAGAACGAACACTCGATAATTTAAGTTTAATTGATGCTGTCGTTCCTGAAATTGTTGAAAATCGTCGAAAAGAACTTCAACAACAACAAGAACAATTAAAACTCCAACAACAACAACAGCAACAGCAGCAACAACAACAATCTTCATCACATAAAAATGAATCAAAATCTTCCTCTCGAAATCTACACTCATCAATTAATAACGATAAAGAACGTTCACCCATGCATCAACAAACAAATAACACATCACCACAATCAACTCATCCGATTCATTCCAATCGACAAGATATGGACACATCGACTATTAACGGCGGACATCATTATCTGAATTCATCACCAATGGAACACAGTTCATCAGCAACAATCAAATCCTATAATTCAATGTTACCAGGACGTTCACGTTCGCCACCGAACGAACAATCCCATTACTCACACAATCATCCTCGTTCAACTAATTTTCATCAATCGACATCAGCAGGACATTTTCCCAATGGAAACGATAATAATAATACTTCTTCCCATTTCTCCTATAGCAATAGTACAAATCATATTCCTAGTAAATCGAATTTTTATTTTCGACATGCATGTATTTGCTCGTTTCTAGTGCCAAAACATGAACCTATGGAGTATGAAACAAGTAATAGTACACATCATCATCCACATTATTCAAGAAATGCAACACCGAATTCGCATTCGGCTCAAACAGGTTCATCAATGAAAAGTTCGCTGACAAATGGTTCACTCGAAATTCCACCGAATCGTGTCACTGTTCTACGTGGTCACGAATCTGAAGTATTCATTTGTGCTTGGAATCCAACACACGATTTACTAGCATCCGGTTCAGGTGATTCGACGGCACGTATTTGGAATTTACAAGGTACACGCGAGCCTGAAATGGTCTTACGACATTGTATTCGACGTGGCGATACGCAAGTGCCGAGTAATAAAGACGTTACAAGTTTAGATTGGAATGTAAGCAAACGATTATGTTTTTTTTCTTCTTCTTTTGAATATAAATCGATATTTTAGCCATCTGGTACGCAATTAGCAACGGGTAGTTACGATGGTTATGCTCGAATTTGGGCGTCGGATGGCAATTTAGTTAGTACATTGGGTCAACATAAAGGACCGATATTTGCCTTGAAATGGAATAAAAAAGGCAATTATATACTCTCAGCTGGTGTCGATCGAACAACGATTATTTGGGACGCTAGTTCAGGTCATTGTGAACAACAATTTGCTTTTCATACGGCGCCAGCATTAGACGTTGATTGGCAATCAGATATAACATTTGCGTCATGTTCGACCGATCAAAAAATTCATGTCTGTCGATTGAACGAATCACGGCCGATTAAAACATTCCATGGACATCAAAATGAAGTCAACGCAATTAAATGGGATCCTCAAGGACGTTTACTTGCATCATGTTCAGATGATATGACACTCAAAGTACAACAAAAATCCAAATGTAAATTTATATTTGAAATTATTTTTTAGATTTGGTCGATGGCAAGTGAAGCGCCTGTTCATAATTTACAAGCACATAGTAAAGAAATCTATACGATTAAATGGAGTCCAACAGGCCCGGGCACGATGAATCCCAATGCCACGTTGCTTCTTGCGAGTGCATCGTTCGATTCGAGTGTTCGGTTGTGGGATGTTGAGCGTGGCGTTTGTCAGCACACATTAATGAAACATTCAGAGCCTGTTTATTCGGTTGCATTCAGTCCCGATGGTCGATTGTTAGCAACGGGTTCATTCGATAAAGCAATTTATATTTGGGATATAGCCGTAAGACTGAATATTCTTCGAAAGAGATGAATCTAATTTTATTGTTTTATCTTCGTAGAGAAGTGAAGTTATTCATAGTTATCGTGGTACGGGTGGTATTTTCGAAGTCTGTTGGAATAGTCGAGGTACACGTGTCGGTGCAAGTGCATCGGATGGAACAGTAAGAGTTTTGTTCGTTTTCTTGAATGATTTTTTTAAAATTTCATTTAGGTATGCGTACTCGATCTACGTAAATGAAATCGTTTTCATAGGTTAATGCGTTGTTTAAATTTCATTTTTACATATTTTTTTTCCTCTTTGTTCGATTGTAAAAGTAAAACATTTTTAATACTCGTCCTGATTTCATTTTCGTTTCTGTTGTTATTCAATGTTCTCCTTAATTCGAAATATTCTATTCTGGATTGATTCAATGATCTCAACTGGAAAACAACAAAGATCGATCTCTCTTTCGTCTTGCACATATGAGCATTTTGTTTTCCTTTTTTTGTAATTGTGTCTGTTTTTCTTTTGTTTTTGAAAACAGTGATATGTGTATCTATGTTTGACTTTCAATCTGTCTGAGTTTGTTTTCTTTTTGTGCACTTGTGTGTGTGTGTATGATGATGATGATGAGCTCGTTTTTCCATTATAAATATTTCATACGAGCGTACAAATGACGATTGATCGATTCATAATTTTATTCATATAAATGTGAAAAGAAAGAAGAGCAAGAATTTTAGTTGTATTACTGAGATTCGTTTAGTTTCTTTTTAATATAATTTACCATGGCCAGATCGTGATTTCGTGCGTGAACATTTAGTTTATCCAAAGCTAATTGAAATTTTTCTTTTGCTTTATCACGTACGCCTTGTTCGAGTAATGCATTGCCCCAATCGATATTCGATTGAGCAACATCGACTGCAAATATCGGCAGTAAATCTTGAGTATCATTATCACAAACTGTTCGAATTTTGTGATATTTATTTGCCCATTCACGGTGAAATTTTACATTAGCACAGTAAATATAGATCGCGTAGACCTGTGGCAATTCGTGAATACGAGGAACAATTTGTGAGCCAAGCGAACCCGAACTTATGAGAAATACTCGTCGATCGGCATATTGATTTTGTATAAGATTAATACAATGATCAACTTGATCTTCGCAAACGTCCCATTTAAATGCTCCGCTAACTTCGGCATAGGACGTTCGTGTCGTTATTTGTAAACGATCGAGTGTTACGAATTTAAATCCTTTGAATTTAGCCAAATCAATCGTTTGTGGAGGTAGAGCTTTCAACAGTTTCGTTGGCGAAGCAGCTGCTTCTGCAACAGGATCATCATTATCAAACGTTTCCTGAATTGATGTGGAATGTCGCAATCTAGGTTGTTGTTGTTGTTGTTGTCCATTACGCATTCGAAAGTTATCAAACATACTTCCATGTCCAGAAGTAAGCATACTTATTTGTTGTGGAGATATGAATGAAATTGGAACGGGTTCGGAAAATAGGTGACTCAAACGTGGACCAATTGGTCTACGTGGTGCTCCTTCATCAGACATTTCTTTCTTAGTTTTATCTAGAATATACGTGTATATTGAGAAAAAGAGCGTTATCATAAAAAAAAGAATACTACAGAAAAACAAGCAAACAGAAGAAATCTATAATTGTTGTTGAGAACTACGGACGATTTATCAACTTGCTTCGGTAGATCGATTTACTTCTTCAATTTTAACATTGAGATCTCGAATGAGTTTAATTGCACCTTTGTCATCCAATGCCACTGCACGTGTTAGAAGTTTTTTAGCCCATGCATAGCAATTTCTTGTAGCAATTATCAATCCTTGAACTTTGTATCGATCACCTTTCTCTTCTAAATATTTGGCAATATCACGTGATAAACGAGTTAATAGATTGTCCTGATGTTCGAGCATTGCAGTAATATTTTCCACATAATCGCCTGCCCATTCGACGTGTGCTGAAATATTTCCACAGAAAATATAAATTCCCTGAATCTGTGGTAAATTGTAGATTTTAGGAATAATTTCTTTGCCGATTGTACCCGATGAAATAAAGAAAATTTTCTTGTTTGAATTTTGACGAATGAATTCAACAGCGTTGGGTATTTGGCAGAAATATTTCAGACAATAATATTCTTGACTTAAAGTTTTCAACACTTGTCGATCTTCACAAACCATTGTGAAATCATCGATTTCGTTTTGTTCATTGAAAGTCGATTTCAACACTTGAAGATTCTCAAATTTCAATTGGAGTGCGGAATAATTCTCGTTTGCATCACCAATATATTTATCGACCCAAACAGTAAGATGATCGGACATTTTAGAAAGATCACGCTCATCATTCAAAATACCACCTGGTTGTACTGATGTGTCCATTTTTTCATCTTCATTCGGAAAAAGAACAACTCTATTTAGATAGATACTTGAATCAATATCCATCATTGTTTCTGGAGGTTCGGTAAAACGAACTCCTTGAATGTCATCATATGCTTGTGCCATTGATAGGAAAAATAATGTGTAAACGAGAATGAATATTCGTGCTGTGAAGTATAGTATCGAATACTGGGGAAAAAACCAAATCCGTAAAATTGCTTTACCTTCCAGAAAAAAAAACAACTTTCAACCAATTACTACTAACCAGTTATTGGCGTCATCTACTGAAGCTCAAGGTTGCATTGAAAAAAGAAAATTTTTCAAATATTTGTTTATGTACGTAGAAATTATCTGCATAGACACGTTTCAATTTGACAACTCGATGAAAACGTCAACTTCCAATGAAAATCTTCTCGTCTTTTTCAATTTCGATTGATTGTTTGTATTCTCCTATTTAAACCATTTTTTTTTATTTCATTTCTCCTCGTCATAGAATTGCAAATATATACTTCGCTCTCGCTCACCGATGACATCATCGTATCGATATATTCGTTCTTCTTCGTCACCATCACAAAATCAAATTGAACATGAAGAAAACGGTTGTCGTTTGTATGTCACTGACCTTTCATCGAAATGCACGAAAATCGACATTGAAAAAGCGTTCGAAAAATGGCCTTTAATCGAAATTTGGCATGCGCAAGCATCATGTTTTGCATTCGTTGTACTTCGACGACAACAGGACGGTCAGGAGGCAATCAACGAGCTCGATGGACGGTAGAGAAATTTCGAGAGAGATTTTCGTTGATTTTTATTTGACAAAAAAAACAACAACAACAGATGGATTGCCGATGCAAAAGTTCGAGTTTCATTGGCTCGACCACGAACACGTCGAATCGGCGAACGACGAAATTTCGATTCGAATATGTACGTAACCAAGGAAATGAACGAATGACCACAACAATCGTTTGTTTTCCTAGACGATGCTACCAATGTGGTGCCCGAGGTCATCTCAGTCGTGATTGTGAAAAGAATCAACAAAATTCTCAATGGATTCAATCGTAAGTTTGCTCAGCAAGTGGAAAAGACACCATTCGAGTATCACTGAAGATAGAACCTTGAGTTGAGCGAGGCGAACTTAGCACTGAATGGTAAATATTTAACAGCTTGTCAAATATGAAGTTTAATATTTTTTTAGATCTCGTTTACGTGATCAATCGTCTCGTTCACGGTATAGACTTTTATTACTCTTTTTCTTCAAAATTCTTTTTCTCCTATGTTAGTTCTCGAAATAATCAACGTCATAGGTAATCTATTTCAAATATTAACTAATTCTTATCTGTACAATTTGCTTTTTCTTAGTCCTTATCCGACGTCTGGCTATTTCACTAGGTAAGGAAGAACATTTTTCTTGAACGCAATCTTCATTCATTAATTTTAGTCCACCACGAACACGTTTCTCATAAAAATGTCAAATATATTTTTGTTCGACAGCGGCTATTTTTTCATTTGCTTCTGTTCGATATTTTCAAACAAATATATTTTCTCTCATTTTCTTTCAGTATTTTGTTTATTTGTTTCTCTATTGATAAAAATCATGCCCCGATCAAGAAGTCGAGCCCGTTCATCATCGTCATCATCTACGCGTCGTTCACGTTCGCCGTTATCCGATCATGATAGTGATCACGACCGGTCGAATGAATATCGCGTGCACATCGCTGATTTGCCAACGGGCGTACAGGAGCATGAAATACGTAAAACGTTTCAACGTTTCGGCCCGCTAATGGATGTTTGGGTTGCGAACGCATCATGTTTTGCATTTGCTGTTTATAAATATAAAGACAACGCTCAGAAAGCGATCGATCAAATGGATGGAAGGTATGAGAATGAATTGATGAGCGATTTCAAACGACTATCGAATTCAGAATGTTTGGCGACAATCGATTACGCGTGACTTGGGCACGACCACGAACAAAAAATCGTGCACATCGACAAGATCCAAATATGCGTTGTTATACATGTGGACAACGAGGACATTTTAGGTAGGCTATCATGAGCACAGATGTCAAGAATCTATCGAAAGAATTTTAGCCGTGAATGTGATGGTCAAACGACAGCAGATACACGTCCATCACGACGACGTGATGATGAATATCCTCGATATCCACCTGGTTTTGGTAGTTATTCGAGGTATAGTTTGGTTACTAATAACTATTGATTCATATGAAAACAAAGAATGGTTTCTGGGCTTACGTAATGCATACGTTTTTTTCTTTTGGAGAGGAGAGATTTTAGAAGCAGACACAGAAAAGAGGACTCATTTTTGAAAAAAAAACAGAAATTGGGCGATTGTTGTTGTTGTTGTAAAAATAAATCTATGAATGACGATGGATTTGGATCTTCATGTGGAACTTTAGGTCACGTTCACCATATTCACCAGTTCGATTACCGCCAGTACCTGTCGGTTATTTTCGTCATGGTTTGCCAATGTATCCGCCTCCGTTTTCTCGACGATTTGACCCTTATCTCGATGGATATTATCCGCCAATCGAGCGGCCAAATGGTCATGATCATCGATATCGTGATCGAGGTACACGTTTAACACCGCCATCCACCTCAACAAGATATAGCCGACGGTAACTTAGATAAACACAACCAACGAAACATTGAACTGATTCTCTTCTTATAAATACATATATAATCGTGATACTTGACGTAGAAACACAAAAAAAAAACAATTCAAACTGCTTTTCTTGTCTCAGTATATTTGTGATTCTTCTGTGTTGTCTTTCAAGTCATGTTTTCTCAGTGTGAACATAACAAAAAAGATATTTGACTACTTTTCATGTTGTTTGAGCCAAAAAAGAAACTAAACAATACGAATTTTGATATTAGTTGTTTTTGTTTTTCTTTGTTTTCAAATTCAGATAAATGTCTGCTAGTTTGGAAACGAGTGCAATTGAGGAATTCTTTCGAAAGAAATCCATTTTTATAACCGGTGCCACAGGATTCCTGGGCAAACAACTAGTGGAAAAACTCGTTCGATCATGTCCAGGTACAGAAAAATCAAAAGCTATAATAAGAGAAATATTGAATTGTTCAGATATCGAACATATTTATCTTCTTGTTCGACCGAAACGAGGTCAGAATATTGACGAACGAATAAAAAATTTACTCTCCAGTTCGGTAAAAACTTTTTTTTTAAAATAAATTTCGATTTTTCCTTTCCTTGCAGTTGTTTAATCTTGTACGATCAACGAATCCGAATTTCGAGAAGAAAATTACGGCCTTACAAGGTGACATACTCGATCCAAAGTTTGGTCTCAGTCCATCGGATGAATCGATCTTAATCGAACATTGTCAAATCGTCTTTCATTCGGCAGCTACCGTACGATTTCAAGAGCCACTTCGTCTAGCTATTCAAATGAATGTTGCATCCGTGAAGAAATTACTTTCATTGTGTCATAAAATGAAACATTTACAAGTAATTCAAAGAAATTTTGTATTTTATTGATTTGTTTTCTTCTCGCTGAAAAGTCAGTAGTTCATGTTTCAACAGCCTATGCCAATTGCAATCGAAATATGGTCGCTGAGCTCATCTATCCACCGCCTATTCAGCCGTCGAAACTATTAGATGCAAGTGAATGGATGGATGACGAAGTTTTCGATGTTCTCACAGCTAAAATCATTGCCGATCGACCGAATACGTATACATTTACCAAAGCACTCGCTGAATATGTCATCTCTCAGGAAGCAAAAGATCTTCCATTGGCAATCGTACGACCTTCGATCGTCGGTTCATCATGGCAAGAACCCATGCCAGTAGAAATCGAAATACAAAATCTAAAACTTAACATTTCATTCTCTCCTAGGGTTGGATTGATAATTACAATGGACCAACTGGTTTACTTGTTGCTGTAAGAACTCTAAGTAATCAAAATTCGAAAATGATTTGCTTTCAATTTAGATAAGCAAAGGAATGCTTCGAATCATGTTGGGCAGTAGCCAAGCCATGGCTGACATTGTTCCAGTAGATATTTGTGCTAATATGATGATTGCCGTCGCATGGCATACGGCATTGAAACGGTAGTGACTGCTTTTGGAATGAAAGGATTCATTTCGAATGACTTTTAGTCCGAAGAGTATTCCGGTTTATCATTGTTCGACGGGACATTTACAAACTCTAACTTGGGGAAATACAGTCGAACACATTGCGAAACCTTTGGAGGCTATTTGCATGGAAAATGCAATTACTTTTCCTTCGATACAATTTACCGACAATCGGTGAGAAATTCATGATGAACTAGTTACTTACGTCGATAAATTTTTATTTCAAGATTTCGGTATTTCTGTATTCGATCGTTGCAAGAAATAATACCAGCATTTATACTCGATAGTTACTTGCGTTTAATTGGTCGAAAACCAATGTAATTGTTGTTTGAAATCCAATAATTATCTCTTCGTGATTTCTTTAGGTTCTCGAAAATCTCACAAAAAATCCACAAAAGCGTTCAAACTTTAGAATTTTTTACATCTCATTCATGGGTGTTTCCTATTGATAACAGTATTCTCATTCAAAATGAAATGAATGAAACTGATAAACGAGTAGATTTAACTCATTATTTATACGTACGTATCCGTTCAATATTAACTCTGTTTCAGATCTTTAATTTCGATGTTACTAATCTCGATTGGTCTGAGTATTGGCTGCAATATTGTATCGGTACCAAGAAATATCTCCTTCATGAAGATTTCAATCATATGCCCAAATGTCGTAAACGAAATCAGCGGTATTTCTTTTTAATTTTAATTCTACGATTGAATCTCGAATTTTATTTGCAGATTAAAACGTTTACAAAACCTTCTCTGGTTCACAGCCGTTGGTCTCATTGTGAAATTAGCTTTCTTTCGTTCAATTAAATTTCATCAAATAATTTTATTTCTTATTCGTTCAATTTTCTCAATCTTAATGCGTCTTTCGTCAATCCTTGCTTTTCATAGAGAATAACATCTAATAACAATCTCAATATATCAGGTGCTTGTATTTTTTTTAAATCTCAATTAATCTCTTGACATAACAAAAAAAAATCATCTAGACAAAGATGTTCAAAAAAAAGGTGAAAGAAAATTAGTTTTTTTTTCTCTAGTTCTTTTCAAATAAAATTTTGAATTTTTCTTTAATAATGCTATCGGGTATCGAGAATAATTGTTCTTGTTGATGTTTGAATGAATTCGATTGACACGATGGATGAAGAAAATAAGAATTCGAAGATGAATATGGAACGATACGATCGTTATCAGTTCGAGATAAAAGATTTTCTTTATTTTCATCAGCAAATAATTTATCTAAGATAACAGGCATTTTAAGATGATGTTCACATGGTACAAGAGAATCTGTCTTTAGAATCAATTGATGTCGACGTTGTTTTTTATGAAGAGAATAATAATTCGATGAAAAACGTCGTTTTAATTCTGAACTTGTTAAAAGTTTGGCTTGAGATAAACTTGTTTTCGGATGATAGATTTGAGTTGAACGAGGCGGTGTTACATAACCTAGATGAATACAAACAAAGTAAGATGCGATTGAATCGAAACAATTAGTAAACCACCTTTTTCTGACTCCATTTTCGAATCGAATCAACTGTTCATTCAAATATCTATCTCTCGTTCTTTGCACGTGCTCGAAAAGAGAAGAAAATCGTTAAATATAGATAAATTCAACAAAGATTTTGTTTTCAAGGCGTATTTTATTGAAAATTAACCTATAACAATGTTTATTTTATTAAGATGTATTAAAAGTAAATAACTATTTAGTCAGATCAGTAATATCAGTTGGTTCGTGATCAAAAGATACGATTGTCTGTGTTTTTTCGTAATTTTGCCAGACGATCGGGCAGGATGGTCAGGTTTTAACATGCAGTATATGACATAGTAATACAGTATCGTATATGATGTGGTGTATTTTAATTTAAAATTGACTAGCTTAGCTTAATATACTCTTACATCTGGAATAAATTGGGTAAAAATGAACTAATATAAACCTCTTCGACTGAACTTGTTATCTACGCCATCTGCAGAATTGAAAAGGAAAATATATGATTAGTCGAGTGAAATGTGAAAAAACAAATCAAATAGATAGACAGATAGATCTCTCCCTCAAGGTTTCTCGAAAACTTGAATGAACCATGCAGAAATTAGTAAATTTTTTCATCGTCAGAGAAATTCTTGTTCAATATCAAAACTTGATTTTCAAACATTATTGTTCAATCGTATTGAAAATCTTAGTTATTTTAGAAAATCGCCTGCCGATTGAAACAAGTATACCAATTACTTTAACGAGTTAACTAAATAGTTTTCTTTTCAAACCAACAAAATGTTAATTATTTCGTTTTGATTTAACCAGCAAAGTTTCTTTTCTTTTAGATGTCATCTTCCACGACTGATGTCGATGTTTTACTTTCTCAATGTGAATCGTATTTAACTGAAAATGATATTATGAATTTAATAAAACAATCCCTACATAAATTATGTGTCCATCAGCCAGACAATCCAACACAATTTCTCCGACAATATTTTTCTAGTCAACAGTACACTCAAGTTAGTTTGCAAGGTCTTGTAGTGACATCTTTTTTTCCTTTTTGCTGACGCTTACATACGTGAAGATAGATGACCTACATTTGTACCCGATACATTCGATGTTGTCTATCAGTAGAAAAACGTTGTTTCATCGGAGAAAAAGAGAGAAATTTTCAAGAAAAGAATGAAGTTTTCTAACATGACAAAAACGTAAGTAATTACAGGAAATAGTTGTCATGAGTTTGTTTTTGGTTTTTTTGAAGTTATAGACTGACAAACTTCTGTTTAGAACTCTTCAATGCACGAAGAAAACGTCGCTCAACTGCCAATAATTGTGAAAAAACGTCGAGGAGCTGTCTCGTCGAAGTCTTCGTCGGGCACACACGGAACAGTACCCTTCGCTCGAGAGATTGTCCAAAAGGATTATGCTACGATGTGTGCACTCTCCGAAGCGATTAAGAAGAATATTCTCTTCAGTCATTTGGATGAAAATGAACGTGCGGAGATTTTCGACGCCATGTTCCCCGAGATTCATCTCGCTGGTGACTCGATTATTCAACAGGGAGAGAAAGGAGAGAATTTTTATATAATTGACAAAGGCGAAGTGAATGTAAGTTGACTCGATCGATTGAAAATGTGATTTGTTTGGTTTTTTGGTAGGTTTATATAAATGATGAGTTGGTAACGAGCATTGGCGAATGTTCGAGTTTTGGTGAATTAGCGTTGATTTATGGAACGCCGAGAGCGGCGACAGTTAAAGCAAAAACCGATGTTAAACTCTGGTCGTTGTTAGGAGAAACTTATCGACGAATTCTTATGGATTCGACGATAAGAAAACGGAAAATGTACGAAGAATTTCTGAGTAAAGTTTCGGTTTTAGGTAAGAAAATGATTTCTCAAACGAAGAAGAACGGTTTTATGTAGAAACTTTGGACGAATGGGAACGTTTGACAGTTGCTGACTCTCTCGAGCCGATTCAATTCGAAGATGGCGAAATCGTCGTTAAACAAGGCGATGCTGGCGATGATTTTTTCATCATTGTCGAAGTAATTCGAATGTATTTTCGATCGATTTTGCTCATTTTTCAAAAACAGGGCAACGGAATTGTCTATCAAAAAACATCCGAATCACCTCAAGCTGTCGAAGTCGATACTCTCGGTCCAGGCAACTACTTCGGTGAAATCGCTCTGCTCTGCAATCGTCCACGTGTTGCCACGGTTGTTGCCAAGGGCACGTTGAAATGCGTGAAAATGGATCGAGCACGATTCGAACGCGTTCTCGGGCCGATACAAGATATTCTCAAACGAAATATTCCACGTTATAATTCCGTCATTCGACTCGATCAACTACGTGCAGCCGCAGAAAATTCCAATACGAAAACAGATGAATAATTTTTCGATTGTACAAATAGAAGAATCTCATGATGAATAATAAATAAAATTGCGTGTATTTTGTTTTTATTAATATTAAAAATGAAGATTTTTTGTTTTAGAACGAAATTAGCAATTATGTTGCGTAGTTTAACAGGTCTTCGTGCAATTAATTCCGTTTATAACCCAATGCGGTTATTGACTTCAGCAACAGCGAACACCTTGAAAGTTAAAGAAGAAGTCAAACGCGAGAGACAATTGGCGTTACTCGGTGGCGGACAGAAACGTATCGATGCTCAACATAAAAAAGGTACGAAAAACGAATGAGTTTTTCGTATTTATCTTTGTTTTTTTTTTGTCTAGGCAAATTAACTGCACGTGAACGAATTGAAGTTCTACTCGATCCGAATTCATTTCGAGAATATGACATGTTCATGCAACATCGTTGTTCGGATTTCGGCATGGAAAAAGAGAAATACTACGGCGATTCGGTTATCACTGGTTCAGGTTTAATCAACGGTCGTCCAGTTTACATTTTCTCGCAAGATTTTACTGTTTTCGGCGGCAGTTTATCGAGTGTACATGCGGCTAAAATTTGTAAAATTATGGATCAAGCTATGCTCGTCGGCGCGCCAGTTATCGGTTTAAACGATAGTGGTGGTGCTCGAATTCAAGAAGGTGTCGAATCTCTTGCTGGTTACGCCGATATTTTTCAACGCAATGTCAATGCAAGCGGAGTTATTCCTCAATTATCAGTCATTATGGTAAATAATGATTCGATCTCGTTTTGTTTTTGCTGAAAGGATTTTGTTGATTTTCAGGGACCGTGTGCCGGCGGTGCTGTCTATTCGCCAGCATTGACTGACTTTATTTTCATGGTTCGTCAAACATCGTATCTTTTCATCACAGGTCCCGATGTAGTTCAATCGGTGACAAACGAAACTGTCAGTCAAGAAGATCTCGGTGGTGCCAATCCACATATGACGAAGAGCGGTGTTGCACATGGAGCTTTCGATAATGATATCGATACACTTCTACGAACGAGAGAATTGTTTAACTTCTTACCATTATCGAATCGAGATCGTGCACCAGTTATTCGTGAATCAGCGGACTGTCCCAATAGATTAGTCAGTTCGTTAGATACAGTCATACCATTAGAAACTACGGCTGCTTACGATATGAAAGAAGTCGTAAGTAGAAATCGATTGGAGATGATTGTGTAGTTTGAGTTTTTTTTTTGGATGAATAGATTAATGCAGTTGTTGATGAAGAAGATTTCTTTGAAATTATGCCGGAATTTGCTAAGAATATTGTTATTGGTTTCGGTCGTATGAACGGGCAAACAGTTGGTATCGTTGCTAATCAACCGAAAGTTGCCGCCGGTTGTTTAGATATAAATTCATCGGTCAAAGGCGCTCGTTTCGTTCGATTTTGTGATGCATTTCATATTCCATTAATAACCTTTGTCGATGTTCCCGGTTTCCTACCCGGTACTGCTCAAGAACACAATGGTATTATTCGTCATGGTGCTAAGCTTTTGTACGCCTATGCCGAAGCCACTGTTCCAAAAATAACCGTCATTACACGTAAAGCCTACGGTGGAGCCTACGATGTTATGTCGTCGAAACATCTTCGTGGCGATATTAACTACGCATGGCCAACAGCCGAGGTAAAAATCAAAGATTTCGTCATAATTTCGAGAGAAATGCCAAATTTGTATTTAGGTTGCTGTGATGGGCGCTCAAGGAGCTGTTAAAATTATATTTCGAGGTAAAAAAGGCGATGAGGCCAAAGAAAAAGAAGCCGAATATATCGATAAATTTGCCAATCCATTTCCGGCGGCTGTTCGAGGTTTCGTCGATGACATCATCGAACCGAATACAACTCGTCAACGTATTTGCCGTGATTTAACATTATTAGCTAATAAAAACCTCAAAAATCCCAAGAAGAAACACGCCAATATCCCACTTTAACCTATTTAATTGACCGTCATATTATTATTATTATTATTATATTTTTCACTCCTCATTAATATGCTTGTTCCTTGTAACTTTTAGTTTAGTGTCAATAAAAGCAAACAAACACACCAAGAATATCTCGATGTAGTTTTGGAAATAAAACTATGATGTATTTATAGTACGAAGAATAAAAATATGAACAACACAAAATAGAAACGAACTCAAACCGGATTACATCCCACGTGTATATCTGCGTTCATGCATTAGAAAGAGAGAACGAGTTCGTTTTGCATTTGTTTTTCTTAAAAAGCGCTACACAAAAGTGCAAATTCAGTTTTATCTAAAATTCCATCGCCATTTTTATCAGCGACATTAATCATTTCGGCAATGTCTTGTTTCGATAGTTTCTCACCGGTTAATCGTTTCATAACTTTACGTAATTCTTTCGGTTCAATAAAACCATTCTTATCTAAATCATAGCAATTGAATAATGTTTCGATATCGTACTGCATTTTTTGTTCGTTTGAATCGTTCAATTCAGTTAAATGCTCGTCGAATGTTAACGATAATTTTGTTCGAAGAAATTCAACGAATTCATCATAGGTTAATGTTTGTCCATTACCTTTTCGATTCACTTCAGCAAACATATGTCGTATAAATCGTTTGTCAACAGTTTTATAGCCTAAATTTTGCATTACGGATTGAAATTCTTTGATTGTTAATTTGCCATCTTGATTTTTATCGAAATAATCGAATGCTTTTCGAGCATTGACTTGTGAATTCGTTGCACACAATGGCGCATGGAAGTGATTCGATGAGTTCGATGATGTCGATGGCTCGTCACGACTTTGACTGAAATCTGGCGTTGATACACTTGAATTCATTGGAAGTTCTTCGCTAACGCCATGAACAGCAGCAGCAAGTTCGGGTACAATTTGATATTTCCGTGACATCGTTAATTTGTAATCTGAAAAGTACCGACAAAGAAATGTATCGATTTTCTCGCTGATTTTTTTAATAGCAAAAGTGCGTAAACATGTGTCTTCGTCGATTAAAAACGACGAATTTGATTAATCAAACAAAAGGAAAAGACAGATGCCATACGAACTCATTCATTTGAAGAAGAAGAAGAGAAAAAAAACTAACAGCAGCTTCAACAACACATAATTATTTGACGTCAGTAGTATTTTTTCTGGTTCATTATCCTCGCAGGAGTGTGCGTCGAAGAAGAGGAGAGGAGAAAAGAAAACAGACGGTTTCTTATTAAAAAAAAAAAAGCTACTATAAACTGTAAGTAATTTGCGTCATGGAATTTAGGTTTGATCAGTCTTAAATTTCCTTATTGTTTCTAGTCTCTCTCTCCCTCTATCTCTCGTTTTTTGTTGTTATTCTTGATCTATGACGTCAACTCACGTAACAGAGTAAATTAAATATGGGAACGCCGTTCAAACAGATTCTAATATCTTAACAGAAGTTATTTGCTCTAAATTCTAGAGTGGGTGAGTTTGAGTCGTAATAAGAAAGTCAACTGATGTGATCTGTCAATCTATTTAATAAAGAAAATATACTATTTTTACAGTTACTTGAATAAACAAACGACGGAAATAGAAAAAAAGTTCTTCGTCAATCAATTTTCGCTTGTTATTCTTAACCATTGATTCATTAATATGAAAAACAATTTCCTTTTTCTTTTCTTTCAAATGGAAAATTCGTGAACATAAAAATTAAAAAAAAAGAAAGAAAGAAAGAAAAGAGAAATATTGACTTGTTGTTTTTCTTCTCTTCCTCGAAACTTACCTTTTTCTGAATGACTCGTTTAATCGAAATACTTAACAATTATTCATAGTTTCGTCATTTGACATCAACGAAACAAAACGCTAATGGCAAATGCGTCGATATTTATCAAAACTACATTGACTAACGACACAAAAAAAGAGGCCTTTTCTCTGGTGAAAAACATAGGAGTATGTTTGTCATCGGTGCTAAAATAATGAATGTGTAAAAAGCAAATAGAATATTATATGAATGACATCTTGTACTCGGCTCACTTTTTTTCTTTTCCTTTTCTCTCTCTCTCTCTCTCTCTCTCTGTTGTTTTCTCGGTATTTGTTGTCGTTGAAAAAAATAATAATTTCCAACGCATCGACAGATAAACCGGCTGCATTTTCTACGCATTGAAAAATTGTAATTTTATACAATTCAACAATATAACTAATTCGAAATAAATTCTTCTAAAGAAAATTACATATTGTATTTTTCCTATTGAATACACGACACGACACGAGATGAAATAAATATGAATTTTGTATTGTGAAGTATCAAATATAGAAAAACCGAGTTATGTTTCCACGATATTTTCTATCGGTCTGATCACGAAACAATTCTCAAATGCGACGGTTTCTTGTTACTAATTATGAACTTTGATCTTTCCTATGATTATCTGAACAAAAATCGGCTTAGACGGTTTTTTTCATCAAGTTTATTTATTTGGAAAAAAGAAGAAGAAGAAAAGATAAAACGATTTAAAATTCCATTGAATTTAAATATTAATCACTCGACTTAATTTTTGAACGCGATTTAATAATAAATCACCCTTTTTAATCACTTCCTGATAGAGAAAATTCTTCGAATCCGGCCGAGTTGTTTCAATTATTCCGCGAACTTTATCGATTTTGCAATTTAATCTTCCTGCTGCAATGAAACGCGATAATTCCTTATCGAGAAATGCTTCCGAACAGCCGAATGTTTGTGCCATGCCTTTTAATGTTAACGATGAATACGATTGTAATAATTGATTATAGGCAATGATGCGCATTTCTCGAACGTAGAAACTCGCATGCGGAGCTAAATAACGATCTTTTGTTAGTAGAGTTTCTTCGATTATTGCTAAATTACGAAAGAAATCCGCATAACGACATCCGTATAATGAGAAAAGGTAATCTTTGATCAATGGTAAACCATGAAGAATTTCTAAAATTTCACTACCACGAATGACTTTCTCTCGTAATTTCGGTCGTTCAAGTGCTAAAACACAGCAAATAACTGTGTATGTCACGAATGCTTGATAGTCCATTAATTCATACGAAGTAAATGTTGCGACTGTATCCAAGAAAAGTTGAGCTGCCGCTTGAAAATCTCGAATTGACATTGCTCGAAGACCTTGATAGACTTTCATGCGATTTCGACGATCCCAATCGCCGCCTTCATCGACGAGAAATTTCGCTTTGTCAAGAGTTCGTTCGGTTAAATCTTGATTTAAATCAAATAAACCCAAACGTAATTGAAAAAATGTTATGTCCAAACGTGGACCTAAGGTCACCGTTTTATCGTAGGCTTTTGCCAACCAAAGTAGAGCTTGTTCACGATCTAAGATCGAACATAAATATTGCGCTTTGGCAAGATAATTTTCACGTAGCTCGGCTTCACCAAATGTTTTATCGTTTTCATCGATTTTCGAATCGAATTCTTGAAGTTTTTTGTCATTTTCATTTTTCATTTGTTGAACTAATTTTTCATCATATGAAAAATATCCATCGTTGACACATTCGAGATAGAATGGTGTCATATTATTTGCTTGAATTTCACTAAGTAATCGCGCTTTCGATGCATCGTCGTTGGGCTGAAGTTTTAATAAGAATTTCAATTGAGCTAATTCAAGATTGGGAACTTTAGGAAGGCCTTCGTCCGAAAGATCTTCAACAGGCATGTTTCAATTTTCGATTACTAACAAAAAAAAGTAGTTGCTACTAAGTTTATGAGTCAATTTGTTTGTTTATTTCTTGATTCGATCTCAATTAGTGACATCTATCTTCGAAAAATTACGATTAGTAAAAGAAAAAATAATAAATAGTTCTGAGTTTTTAAATTAAAAAAAATGTTTTTTCCTTCATTTTTACACGAACGATAAATTCGATTGGATAAAATGGATAAATGATTGATTAAAAACTATATATAGTAAAAAGTATGACTCGATAAATTACTTTTATTTTATTATTGAACAAACTAATCATGGGTGCAATTTACACATCTCAAGCAAAACCTGATCAAGACGCACGAGTATGGATGGATGGCTGGTAGGATTGATTATTTTGCAAAACGAGAGAATTTCAAAATTTTAATATGATTTTAGTTATGATATGGTACATTTTGGTCATGCAAATGCGTGTCGTCAAGCGAAACAAATGGGCAACTATTTGATCGTTGGTGTTCATTCGGATGGTTCGAGAGTTTGTTTTTGTCTGATTAAAATTATGTTTCTGTTTTATATAGAGGAAATTACGAAACATAAAGGTCCACCAGTGTTTACCGAACAGGAGAGATACAAGATGGTTCGAGCGATAAAATGGGTCGATCAAGTTGTTGAAAATGCGCCATATGTGACAACATTAGAAACATTAGAAGAATATAATTGCGCATTTTGCGTACACGGTGATGACATAACTGTACGATATGAAAGCTCAGAAGAAAAAATGTGATTTGAAATAAGAGAAAACGTATATTTAGGTAACAGCAGATGGTGTTGATACGTATCATATAGTAAAAACAGCCGGTCGATATCGAGAATGTAAGCGAACGCAAGGTGTATCGACAACGGATCTCGTTGGAAGAATGTTACTTCTAACGAAATCTCATCATGAACCTGATGATCGAATGCCTGATGCGGAGAATACGCGACGTATGAGTCTATGCCGAGAAAGTGTTAGTCCGTGGACGGGTGCCTCGCAATTTCTCGCAACAACAAATAAGATTATTCAATTTTCTAATGGACGAGAGCCGAAACCTAATGACAAAATTGTTTATACAGCCGGTGCATTCGATTTGTTTCATGTTGGTCACGTTGATTTTCTTGAAAAAGCGAAATCATTCGGTGATTATCTCATCGTCGGCATTCATTCCGATCGTGTAAGTCAAATCTATCAAAAAAAGAACTGTCGATTTATGATTTTTGTTCGACTTTAATTAGGTGGTTAATCGATATAAAGGAAGTAATCAACCGATCATGAATATTCATGAACGTGTTCTCAGTGTTCTCGCTTGTCGAGTATGTAGAATAACAACAACAACAATTGATGATCTCTGTTTTTTTCTATTCGAAATTAGTACGTTGATGAAGTTGTTATTGGCGCTCCGTATTCAGTCACAATGGATTTAATGAATCATTTTAAAGTTTCACTTGTTATTCACGGTCAAACTGAAGTCGATCCCGATGTCGATGGACGTGATCCATATGAAGTTCCAAAAGGTCTCAATAAATTTCAACAAATCGACAGTGGCAATCCGTTGAGTACACAAGACATCATCACTCGAATTATTGATAATCGGTTTGTAGAGAGAATAGTTTTCCGACTAAATATTCGATCTGTTTTTTCGTTTAGTTTACTCTATGAAAAACGTAATAAGAAAAAAGAAGCCAAAGAAGCCGCAGCATATGAAGCATTTAAAAAATTACAAGAGGATAATCTCCACGAAACTGCAGCAGTTCATGTTTCAGCTCACGACGACTAAAGCGAACATTCCCTCAGAGTCTCTCTCTTTTTTTAATTGTCATTTTAATTTAAGCTTAATAAAAAAAAGCTCAAGCAAACTTGATACGTTTTATCTATCGACTGTTTCTTTTTCTAGATTTCTCTTTTATTTTTGCGAAATGGTTAAAAATAAGAAAAAGAAAGCACCGAAAAAAAAGGCCGAATGCGAAGACATGGAAGCCGATGAAGTCATGGCAGGTGACGAGCAACAAGCTCAACAAGTCTATTTACCTGGTGATCCACTCAACGAAGACGAAGAACTTGTTCGAGAAGATAGTGCCTATGAAATGTTTCACGAAGCACAAACAGGCAAATAGAATGAATCTTGAAATTGAACATTTCGATTTGATGATGTTTTTCAGGTGATCCATGTTTGAGTTTCGATATTCTACCGGATAGTTTGGGAATGGAGAGAAATCAGTATCCACATACGATTTATATCGTTTGTGGAACACAAGCTGAAAAAGCCGATCGAAATAGTGTCATGGTTGTGAAAATGTCGAATCTAACAAAGACGTTCAAAGTAATTTTCAAAAAAAAAACAAAACAAAAACTATTCAGTGAATTCGTTAGGAAACTAATGCAGACAGTGAATCGGATGAAGACGATGACGACGACGATGAAGAAGATACGAAACCTGAATTTGAATCTGCTTCTTGTAAACATTACGGTGGCATCAATCGAATACGTGTAAAACAAAAAACGATTTCAATCGAAAATCATTTTTTCCATCTTCTTTCGATAGTCAACTGTCGTAAATGACCGTAAAATTGCTGCAACTTGGTCTGATACTGGCAAAGTTCATCTCTGGGATCTCACTCGCCAATTACAAGCTGTCAACGATTCATCTGTCATGGCGACTTATGTTCGAAATCAAGAATCATCGAAACCATTGTTCACATTTGCTGGACACATGACTGAAGGTTTCGCTATGGATTGGTCGCCGACTGTACCTGGTACAGATTGAGATCCGTGAAAAAAAACGTCGTTTCTATGTTTATTTTAGGAGTGTTGGCTACTGGTGATTGCTCGAAGAATATTCATGTTTGGAAACCAACTGAACATGATTGGCATGTTGATCAGCGAGCGTTTACTGGTCACACATCATCCATTGAAGATATTCAATGGTCACCGAATGAACAGAGTGTAAAAACCGACACAAAGAATTCTTAAAATACTAAATCGATTCGTTTACAATAGGTTTTTACTTCGTGTAGTGTCGATCGAAGTATACGAGTTTGGGATACACGTGCAATGCCGTCGAAAGCTTGCATGTTAACAGAAGTCGATGCACATGCATCGGATGTAAATGTTATTAGTTGGAATAGATTTGAACCATTTCTAGCGTCAGGTGGCGACGATGGATTTATTAAAGTTTGGGATCTAAGACAATTCTCCGTAAGTCAAAAAAGCAAAAATAAGCACGCGTTTTTTTTTAAATTTTATTGTTTAGAAACAAACGCCTGTTGCTTCGTTCAAACATCATCGTTCAGCAATTACGAGTATCGAATGGCATTATACCGATTCGAGTGTATTCGCTGCTGCTGGTGCTGATAATCAAATAACGTTATGGGATTTAGCCGTTGAAAAAGATCCCGAAGAGAAAAAACAAGAAAGTGCTTCTCAATTAGAAACTCTTCCTGATCAATTGTTGTTTATTCATATGGGACAAACAGATATCAAAGAAGTTCATTGGCATCGACAAATTCCGGGATTGTTAATTAGTACTGCTCTATCCGGTTTTAATGTTTTCAAAACAATCAGTGCTTAAGCGAAAATAAAAAAAAATGAGAAGAAATCGAAAAAAAAAACAACAAAATTTTATTTTCTATAAAAAATATCAGAATTACAAACAGACACAGATATATGACATTATGAAGTAGTTGTAATTGGTTCGATGATTTCATCATCATCATCATTAATAGTAGCAGCAGCATCGGTCGAAACGAATACTTTGTATGTTTTCGCCCAGAAATCGAGATCTTTCGATGTATTTTGTTGAGATTCGATGTTGACTAATAGTTCTTCGTAGATTGTATTTTGTTTCAGTGTATATTCAGTTGAATAATAAGCTCGAATGAAATCGATGAGAGTTTGTCGAATGAGATCTAATCGTTCTTGTTCGAGAATTCGACATTGTTCGTAGATTTTCATTGCTTTTTCACGATAGACTTCTTGTTCTTTAGCCTGATCGTTTTCTACTCGAGTGATTTCGTTTTGAATACGTTTGAGATCATCGCGTTTCTCTTGTCGACGATCTTTGGCCTGAGTTAGTTTTTGTTCACTTGTTGATTCGTCATCTTTGAGCGATTGATAGGCAGCTTTTGCTTTTGCTAATGATGTTTGAGCTTGTTGTTCTTGTTCACGTACTCGTGTAAGTTGTTGGGAAATTTCGACGAGATGTTCCTGAGCATCGACGAATGATTTCTTCATTTCTTTGGATCGATAATGTCTTCGTTCAGTTCGAAATTTTTGTCGTGGATAGAGAACTTTCAATTGACTTCTCAATGAATGGATTACTTGTTGTACGGCATCGTAACGAACTTGCAGAAGATCATCTTCTTGTTTTATTGAGTTAATTACTTGGTATTGTGCGCGTTTAGTCGTATGATAAGACGAAATTGTTGTTTGTTGTTTCAATTTACTTTTACAATTATGAACATAAGTAGTTCGTGCATCCTTGATCTTTTGTAAAAGTGAACATAGATCTTCGAATGAATCGACGAGTATCATTAAATCTTGATAGCCTAAAATAAAAATCGAAATTATTAGTATAATATTGGAAAATTAAAAAGAAAAACTCACCATCATCAAGACATTGAATAATTAATGTATAATTCTTGCCTTCAAAAAAACTTTGCCCAGTAGGATTATGCGAATATTGATGAGCAAGACTCGTAATCTTTGAAAGATTATTCTCGAGAATATATTTGTACGGTATACATGTAATTGAAGACATTATAAATATCAAGTGTGCGATAAGCAGTCGAAAATAAAAGTGACTGCCGGAAGGTAAAATGGCCTATATATATACCTTATAAACTCGTCGCTTGGAAATGTTAAAACAAAATGGTAATCTTGTTTTTCTTTGTTTTTTTTTATCAATGCCTTATAAGTGGCATACTATTCTTCATCCACGTAGGACATGAATCATTATTCATACGGAGGCGTACTATAAACTTCATCTCAAATCACACTTGTTACGTAATATTATATAGGTGAGATTTCGATGATTCATTCGTTCGTTGAATAATGGTATTTGAGTTGGCTGGTTCTGTTTTTCAATTTTGAATATAAGTTTAAGAAGAACTGCGTGTGAATTTTCGACGGTATTTTCTTCATCGAACATTTCATTCTCAGGAATTTGCCAATTTAATAATTCTAAAATAAAAAACCCAGCTCTTGAATAGTCACATTAATTCATAAATTGACTTTGGTTTTTTCACAATCGTCTGCTGTCGTAGATAAAATTTGGACAATAAAAACATAAAATGGTATGTACGTTACACGTCGAAAGTAAAAATGATAAAACTAAACTATCAGTGTCCGTAACATGTAAGACGAAACGTAGTTTTTTCGGTTTTGTTTTTCGATGTTTATCAAGTAAATCAATAAAATATTTATCTAATAAATGAAAAGTAACGATTAAAGAAGTATATGTTTACTTTATTATATTCTTATAGTAAAAAAATATCTGATCACAGAAAAACAAAATATTAAAAAAACAAGTCAACAGTTAATGTACAAAATCTGGTCTAATAAAAAAACTAGAAAATATTCTAAACAAATCGTTGATTTATTTTAAGATTTGGTTTTCTGTTCTGTTGTTGGTTGTTGATCAGCATCTTCTTCTTCTTCTTGTTCCTCATCGATCGATTTGCATGGTATGTCAACATGATACGTTTTTGCCCAAAAATCCAAATCAGCAAGTGTGTTTTGATCAGATTCGATCGTTGATAGTAATTTTTCGTAAAGAGAACTTTGTTCCGTAACGAATTGATTCGAATGAATTGCATTTATAAAATCGATGAGAGTTTGACGAATTTGATTCAATCGTTCTTCTTCCAATGTTCGACATTGTTCGTAGATCTTTTGAGCTTCAACACGATAGTTTTCCTGTTGTTTGTCGACATTTTCTTTGGCTTGATTGAGTCGATTTTCGATCGATTTGAGTTCATTCGTTCGTCTTTCGACTTTATTATTAACATCGAATAATTTACTTTGACTTGTTGTTTCGTTTAATTGAAGATTTTGCTGTTGAATTTGAGCTTGTCGAAGTGATTCTTCAACTGTTGCTTGGTCTTTCAAAAGTTTTTTCATTTCTTCTAAAGCATCAGCTAATTGTGAACGAGCATTTTTAAACAATCGTTTCATAACATCGGCTCGATAATGTTTATGACTATTCAATCCATCGCGTGGATACATTCGTTGCACTTGTTGGTCGTAATTCGTAATTACTTGCTGAATAGCTTCACAACGTCGATCGATAAGTTCGGCGAGATTTTCTGAGCTGCTGAGAGCATCACGTTGAGCACGTTTAGTTGTATTATACGATGAAATCGATGTTTGACTATTTAATTTCGATTTGCATTTACTTGCGAAAGATTTCAATGCATGAGATTGATCTTTTAATAGTTCACGATAATCTTTCATCATGCTAATTAAATCTGTCGCAACAGCATGACCACCATTAAGACATTTAAGAATCGATTCGTAATTTTCCCCATCGTAGAAACTTTTATGAATAAATTCATTCGAGCCATAACCATTACTGTCGCTTACGACAGCATTACGAATCGTATTAGTAATATTTTTATGACGTATGGAGCCTGTTCGGCTGAGCATTTTGGATATGCGAGATGTCATCTGTATTGTATATTGTGTAGAATAAAATGCGAAATAACGTCTTATCAACCAGTATTTATACACTTCTCGTTGCGTGGGTGAGAGAGAGACTCTGTATGAATCATTTTCGCAGAAAAAAAGGCTTCCTTTTCAGTCCAGACTGATTATGCAAAAGGTTTGTTATTGCGTAACTTTGCTTATTAGTCATTTCGTAATGCTACACGTTGTCATACTGATGCATGATTTTTTTAAAATAATAATCAATTGGAAATGTCCTTGCGCTGCCATGATTACATTTATTTTGTTTAAAAAACTCAGCGTGCAGAAAAGAAAAAACAACAGAATCGATGTCATTGGAAATATACTTCATATTGATTTGTTGACGTAGAACAACAAGTATGCGTTCGGATTCGAATGTAATTTTTCGATTGGCAAATATTCGATTTTTTCGTCATCGAATTGAAACCATAAATCAAATTTTTTTGAGTATGTCGTGTAATGTCCGTCGGTTATTGTTCCATCATGATTCACAACTGAATAGAGTGTGTACAACGATTGTTCGAATAGATTGACATTATTTTCGGGATAATAGATTTGAGTGTGGTTTTTAATCCAATTTATTTGATCATCTAATTGAAAACTGAAAAAGAAAGATTTGTCTTTGTTAAATAAAGAAAAACACAAACTGTTTTTACCGTTTGAAATGAATGATGAGAATTTTAGGACATTTTACTATTTGAAATTGTTTTCTAGCCGATCGATAACACTGACATTTCGGACCTAATAAAAAATAATCCTTCGACAAATAAAACAAAAACAACAGAAATCATTCACATACAAAACCATTGTTCATCGTCGGTTAGATTTTCTTCGATTTGAAAATATCGCCAACAATCATCTAACGTACATTGATTATCAAATGGAATTGAAAGAGATAGACATGTAAAATATTCGATTTGTTGACAAGTATTCGAACATATTTGACATTTAATTATCGATTTATAAGCTCCTTGAAATAGCTCATCGATTGATAGATATTTTCGTAGATAATCAAGAATATAAATAAGAAATTCATGTGCATCCTGCTGACAATCATTTCGATAATCGATATTAATCGAGCCGAGAATTTGTTTGATAGGAATAGGAGTTAAAAGTTCGTATTTATTCGAAGAAATTAATTCGAATAGATTCGAAAGTTCATTGACTAGAATCGACTGACAAGTTCTTTTCGATAGTAAAATCTCTCGTAATGATTCAGTTAAAAATAACGTTTGCAGAATTGAATTCATATAACATGTTCCTTGAAGATTTTTTAAGCCACATAAATTACCCGCCTGTCGAGAATAATTGTTAGCAGCTCGATAATCTCGAGCAAGTATCGACGTATTTTTCTCTGTTAACTTTTTCGCAATAAAAATTGTATAATTTCGATTGAAATTATTATCCCAAAATTCGTCTTTATTCACTCGATAACAAATAGCAAATGAAATTTGATTTGATAACGAATCATCACTCGGTAAAGTATATTCAAATGCAAAACTATCGGTATTATTCTCTGAATAATGTGTAAAATAGGATGTTTCGATTAAAATAAATGTTTGCCATTGATCGATGGTTAGATGAACTAAAACTTGCTTATTAAAATCGCGATTATGGACACGAATTAGTCCGTAAATTGTCAAATTTCGGATGAATAAATGTTCGAGAATGACTTGTCGGTGATAAATATATTCGAGAATATTCGATTCGATTTGAATATTATGAATCAGACAAATTCGATCATCTCTTTGCATTTTGTTGTGTCATCGAAAAAAAAACAACAAATCAAAATAAATAAGTAAACCAACGGAATTTTGATATTTGAAAGAGTCGCTCAAGGCTACCGACTAAAACATTCGACTGTCATTCAACGCCCTCTAAATTTCAAATTCATTTTCTCTCGTCAATATCCATCCAATTGAAATGCTCACTTACCTTTTTTGTCTATTCTCTCTCGCTCCCCTTTTTTTTTCTTTCTCTTCTTCATACCTATTTTGACTACTAGTACTACTACTCTTCTTCTTTGATTGATTGATTAGAATCAAACGTTTGTCTAACGTCCTTTCTCTGTGTTCATTTGTAGTACGAACTATGTTTACGTGGATCGATTTTCAATGAAAGTTATCGTAAATTTTGGTGATAAAAAAGTTGTCGTACCATGCGGTATTGATGGCGATTTATCCATACGAGAATTGATTCATTTAGCGACAGTTAAATACTGTAAATTGGTGAGTATGATTTGCATTTGTTTGCTTGTCTAGCTAATGTGTGTATTTAGTCGTACAATAATGGTTCAATTTTGAACAGTGATCAAGTTCAATTAAGACTTAACAATGGTGCAGTTGTCGATCCTGATGATCGAGTTTGTGATGTTGTTGATGATCGAGAAGAAGTAAACATTCGAAAATTTATGTTTTTGAAAAAAAGACCCAAATGTTCATTGTAGTTACTTGCAATAGTCGATTCTCAACCGATGATTTACCCATTTCATACGACGCCTATGATAAATAGCAACGGTGAACTTTCATCGAGCATGACAAGTTCAAATTTATCATCGAGTTTATCTGAACATGTTCCATCGTCGACCAATCGTCATGAAGTGATTGTAACCGATGCTGATCTTCGAAGTAATTCACTGAGTCTTGTCTTTAACATTGAACACGAACTAGTTTCGAGTTACTAATCAGCATTTATTTAGTTATCTAAGGTTACATCGATTTTTTTTTCTTGTATTTTGATTGACGTATGACATCTGAAGGATCGAAAGAGAGCGAGCGAGAGAAAGAAGAAGAAGAAAAAAAGAATGAAACATTGTTCTGTTTCTTTTTTAGCTCGATCATTACGAGTAAAAAACGATCCTCAACAAGTAAGTGAAAAAAACACTCCAAACAACTTTTGTAGTAAAAAAATAAAACGAATTTAGACCAAAATGTTACAACGAATGAATAGTTCGCCAACGAAACAAGACGAACATTCATCGATGTATCAAATCGATATCAATGAGCAAACAGGCGAGAAACGATTCTCAATTAAACTACCAAAAGAAAATACTCCGTTGGGTATACATGTCATACCATTCGATGATAATGAACAACAAGTCAATGGACTTCGAGTACAAAACATCGAGCCCGATGGACGAATTAAAAAACACGGCATTCTGCAAATTAACGATCGAATTATCGAAATCAATCGAACGAATATTGAAAAATGTTCATTCGATAAGTAAGAATGACGAAGAAGACGAAGAATTTCAATATATTTATTGATTTAGAGCACAATTCATCTTTCGAACAGCTTTATTAGAATCCGAACTCGAACTACGTGTTGCACGACGAACTCGTTCGACTTTATCAGAAATCAATTTCAATTCCGATCACGATCCAAATATGAATTCTCTCAATACACGAAAGCTCGGTAAAATCATTCGAATCTCTCTGATCAAAGGTCACGATGGTCTTGGCTTTAAACTCGCATCTCGAGACAATCCAACCGGTTTAGCAAATCCAATTTATATCAAAACAATCTTTCCTAAAGGTGCAGCGATCGAAGACGGACGTTTGCAACGTGGTGATCGTTTATTATCAGTCAATTCGATTGATGTCACTCAAATGTCATTACAGGAAACTGTTTGTCTTCTACGAGACACACGTATCGGTGAAACAGTCGAACTGTCGATCTCCAGACAACGAGATGGTTCAATACCAGCCGATTTCGTATGTTGAAAAGTTCGTTTCGAAATTAAATTTTCGTGTTTTTTTTTGATTTTTGAAAAGAATAACGACGTAGCAACCGAAAGTGAAATCAAACCTCAAATAATGACATTTGATATTCCGTTAAATGATACTTCATCAGCGGGATTAGGCATTACCTTGAAAGGTAAAACATCGATTGTCGATGGGAAATCAATAGATTTGGGAATATTTGTGAAAAGTATTTTAAGTGGTGGTGCTGCATCACGAGTAAATCATTTGACAATTTCGTTCGTTTGTTTTCTTTGCATCGTGAAAATCATTTCAGGATAATCGTCTTCGTCCAAATGATCAAATTCTTGTTATTAACGATTCATCATTAGCTCAATTATCGAATTTAGAAGCAGCAACTGTTCTTCATGAAGCTGTTCGACGCGAGATTCATCCAGGTTTTATCAAAATCACTATCTCGCGTGTTTTACATTCTGTAAATGAATCATCACGTTTTGTCAAAGAAGTTGATCTCTCGCCATTGCCGCTATTAAATCCAGTTAATAACGACGAAAATGAACTCGATTTAACGACATTTGTACCACCGCCACCACCATTGACACGAAAACCTCCGGCACAACATTCAAGTAGACGCGAGAGAAAACAAACAAATTCAAGATTAACTTTTTTTTCTTCAAATAGATCGATCGCGCTTAACGGATGTCGATGTACCTTCATCAAGTTCTCGATCACTTTCGTTATCAAGTCGATTGAAACCCAAAGGCAACGAACAACGTAAAACATTTTCTCTTTCTATTTTTGAAATAAATTATTTCTGTTCGATGTAGAACTATCGGATGATGTCGATAGTACCGATTGCAATCCATTCGATCGCGAAACTCCATTTCGTCAGAGTATCTCCGAAAAACGTCGTCTTACCAATCAACCAAACAAACAAGTTCTCCAATGGAAACAACGATCATTTCATGACACTCGTACTCAACTCGAACGAAGTACGTGTTCTTCTTGTTCGACTAACTAATGAATTAATTTGCAGAATCATATCCGATGTCATCGACAGTTTCAATGGACGTTCTTACGCCTGTGATTGATATATCCGATGATGACGATGATCCTACCGATTTGACTGAGGCAGATGACGAATGTCGGTACTCAGTATCGAGACGAGCAGGTCTCTCCTATGTTCTGTTTAACTGCATGTTAGAATACACAAAAAAAACGATTTCTTCAAAAAAAAAATGCATGTCAATTCGCATGTGTTGGGATTTGTTGGATTGAATTCATTAACGAATTGTTTATTTTAGAACAACCAGTTCGACTATTACCGGATACTAATCTCGTTCGTTCATCGTCATTTGAAAGTCTTCAAGAACGTAAATCGCCGACAAATGATGACGAAAAAAAGCGACAAGCTAAATTACGTAGTCGAGCTTGTAATGATTCATTCCGACAGGCTGTAGACAAGTCCTATGGACGGCAAACAACTGTCGATAATGACGATGACAAATTCAACAAAGTCGACAAACAAAAATTTCGTTTTACAAATTTATTTTCTTCCAAGTAAATTCTTTTCTTTCGATCAATTTAAATCTTATTTTTTCTATTCACATAGATCCAAACGAAAAGATCAACAGTCTCAACAAGACGAAAATCGTTCATCGAAATCTTTCAATATTCCACCACCAGCTCCTGAATCTCGTCATCATCAATATCAACCCTATCGTTTTGATTCTTCAACATCGAATGAACATTTGCCAAATCAACGTTATGAATCTCAATTAGTTCATACATTCCAACCGAAAACTATCTCATCGAAATCAACTCATCCGTCGATACCTCGACAATTCTATCACATGAATCTCAATGGTTCACAATCGTTGAAACAACATCAAACACTATCTCATACGAGTATTTTACCACCACCACCGTCGACTTATCCATCGACATTCGTTGTACAACCAACACAATTTACATCTTATAGTCATAATTTTGACAAACCCATTCAATCAACTCAACAACAAATTCGTCGAACAAATGTTTATTCAGCATCATCGAGAAATTTCTTTCATCTAGAAAGTCCAGCTAATGTTTAACTATGATAATGTTTTCTCCTTTTTTTTTTGTTTCTTTTATTTATCGGTGAATATTTTACCTCTCGAACATATATTTATTTTGTCAGATAATCAACTTGTCTGCTATGTATATGTGTATTTGATCTCTCCTCGCTCCTTTTTTTTGTGTGTGTCCTTGAACAAACTAATTTGTTACCTATATACATATATACATTCATTCTTTCTGCTTCTTGTTCGTCGTCTTTGCTCTTTGCACTCGTATCGTATCTTTTTTTATGAAGAGAATAAAAACGAAAGAAGTTCGATTAGTCGGAGGAAATACATTTCAAGGAAAGATTTTGTCGGACGCGCTTACGCGAATGTCTCTTGTCACAACATGCGTGAGGTTTGTAAAAGAAAAATGTTTTTTTGTTTTTCAATTCGATAAAAACAGTGTGTAGCTACTCAACTGTGAATAAACAACCTTTTGATCAACAGGGGAGTAGCACATGACTCATGAGAAAGATGAAGAAAAAAACAAAAACATTGTTACGGATCATTTTGAAGAGCAAAGTTTTTTTTTATTGGAAATTCATTTCAATAAAGTTAAAGGTTAGAAGCGTGTGTTCGACGATCAAGTACAAGCTACCGTTTTGAGATATCGTTTAATATTTGTGTAGAAATCGCATTAGAACCATGCGAAAGGGCACATTGAAATATGCCTGACATACAGAAAAGGAAAGAAAACGCACGTATTCATCGTTCTCTCGTTTCTTTTTTCGACATAGAATAAAAAAAAAACGAAGCGAAATATCAAAATCTACGTCGATATGCGAAAACAATCTCGATTCTTATTGATCAAGAGCGAGAGAAGGAGGGAGAGAGAGAGAACGAATAATCTTGGATTTGATTTCATTACAGACAGCCTTGTGAGAATAGTAAATTCATGTCGATTTGTTTCTTTTATGAGAAAATAATTCTCGTCCATTGAATTCTTTTGTAGAAAAAATCTTTGAGTAATGTTCAGAAAGATTTTGTTCGTTTCATTGATTTTTTCGATCAATGGCCAATTAACAGCTACAATTAAATATTCATATTACTCGTCATTATCAAATTATTCAAATTTAACTGAAGACACTCAAACGAATGGCATTGTTTCGAGTAAAGGTAGTCAAGCAACTCTCGATACAAGTCCAGCATTCGTTTGGCTAACGAAATTCGGTCAATATGACGGTTGCCAAGACGCAGTTGATCCGAAAATTTATACGAATAGTATTGCAATTATTCAACGAGGTGGTGATTGTACATTTAGTGTGAAAATAACTCGAGCTAAACAATATGGAGCTCGAGGTATTGAATTCGAAATCGATGATAACGTGAAACATTTTTTATTGTTTAGGTGTGATTATCTACGATCCGAAAAATAACGGCAAAGACGTGTTTGATATGTTGCAAAATCATAGTGATATCGTTGCTGTTTATGTTCAACGATCGATTGGTGCGAGTCTATTCGAATTAGCATTAGATAGTCAAACCTATTTGAATATTTCAATCGAACCAGTTTCATCTGACTACGAAAATTACGATCGAACTGCTCTTTGGAACAGTTCTCGTGGTGCAATTCTGTTTCTTGTTGTATCTGTATGCATCTTGATTTTTCTTTGCTTGTCTTGGGTGATTTTCTATGCCGTACGACGATACCGTCTTCGTATGTCGAAAGATCGACTTGAAAATCGTTTGATCAATGCGGCGAAGAAAGCAGTTGCCAAAATCCCGTTGATAACACTCAATGAAACATCCGTTCGAGATGAATCCTGTGTTATTTGTTTAGATTCATTGAAAATTGGAGATACAGTTCGACAATTAGCTTGTGAACATCGATTTCATCAACATTGTGTCGATCCATGGTTGATCAATCATCGACATTGCCCGTTGTGTAATCTTGATATTCTCGTTGCCTATCGAATATCGATTCCGATGATGTTCACAGCTCGTCATCATCGAACTGCAGATAGTTCAATTGAAAGTTCTCGATCGACTTCATTGGCAACAACAACTGTTGCTGCTACGGCGCCGATGGCTGACGAACGAATCCATACTCCGATTCCGTCGATATCGGCTTCGATTAAAGACGAATAACACATTTGACATCAAGATAGTTTTGTATTGATTGATTTATCTTTCATTCGTTCGTTCTTTTTTTCTATCATGACAATAAACTCTCTTAGCAACTCGAAAGAAATTGAAATGAATTTTCAAGAATTAATTGAACTCTATCCAATTTTGAAACAACAACAACAGGATAGAATTCGAATATTAATCTGTGGAAAAGAATTCCATGTACAGAATCGACAAGTAAACATTGAAATATGTACAAAAAATTGATTTCAACTCGAATAGTTTTCAGTTGAAAATCTATCCTGAAACGTTATTAGGCGATGAAGAGAAACGAAAGAATTTCTACGATGAAACTCAAAATGTCTATAAATTTAATCGTCATCCAGCTGTGTTTGAGTCAATACTTTACTATTATCTCAGTCCAGGAATTCTTCTTCGGTAGAATGAAAACATGCAAAGATTTCATCATCAAATTTCATTTGATCTAGTCCTGTTCATATCGAACCAGAGATTTTCTATGAAGAACTTTGTTTTTGGAACATTCCAACGAGTCTCACTGAAACATTCATCGAAGATGATATGATACCTTTAGATAACTTCCGTTTTCTGCCTTCATCGGCATGGCGTTCGATTATTTGGAAATCACTCGCTTATCCCGATTCGCTTCGTGTTCCATACAGACAACTCGTCATTGGCATTAGTATTTTCTTTACTTTCCTTTCATGTTTACCATTTATGAACGAAATCGTTCTGACGAAATCTGAATTAGCTAAACTTCAATCGATATTAAACACAAATGAAATCTACTTTCCTCTCTACTTTCGAGTATTTTATTTGATTGAAATCAGTTCAATAGGCTATTTTACAATTGAATTCAATTTTCGAATTATTTCAACACCAAAAATCAGTCTTATTTTTAACGATATTTTCAATATCTTAGATTTCGTAATCATTCGAATTCACCCTCAACTAATACTCTTCTTCTTCGTCTAGATGCTTATCATCTCTGGTTCAATTTCTCTACTCATCTATCACTTACATAATATTCATTATCTCAAACATCTTCTCTCATTCTATTATTGCTTATTAATATTCAAATCATTTCGAATCTATCGACTCGCTCGATATATGTCCACTCTACGATTATTATATAAATCAATTGTTTTGTCTCTCCATGAACTCAGCTCATTAATCATTTTCGGTAGATTAAAAAAAAACGTCAAAAGTCAATTTTTCCAATTCGTTCTTTTGTCTCATAGTGATTTTTTGCGTATTATTTTTCGGACTATTGATGTACATCATCGATAATTCAGAAAGTGAATCGAATACTCGAAATATTCTCGATGGATTTTGGCTTGCATTTATAACATTGACAACGCTAGGCTACGGTGATATCTATCCACGATCAGTAAATTCGATCGAAATATTCGATAAAGAAAACAAATTGATGATGATTTTTTTCTCGCAATTAGTTTGGCGCTCGTCTTTCCGCTGGTCTATGTGCTCTCATAGGCATAATTATCTTCAGGTATTTATCGAATACGATCGGAAAGAAGAAAATTATTTTTTTGTTTCAATTTCAGTTTATCGACAATGATTGTTTTTGTTAAATATACGTCGTTGATACAAAATAAATGGAAACACAATCGAAATATTCATTATTTAGTTGAATCGTAAATTTTCTTTTTTGTTGTTCTCCTCTTGTGTTCTTGTCCTTTCATGCATGATCGATATTTTGTCACATATCGATACGGGATTGACGACAGATTCGTTGCAAGCAAAAATCAATCATATCGAAAAACTCCATATGTTAAACGTACTATATATAACGTTTTCTTTTGTCTATGCTTGTTATAAACAAATACGAGAAAGAGAGAGAGAGAGAGAAAAAGAGCAAAAAAATGAAAAAGACAGGTGAAGCGTAACGGTTGAAGTGCACATAGAGGATATTTTTTTGTCTCGATTACTGATCATACACACAACGAAATGGTTTTCGTTTTTTTTGCTTTTGTAACGAAATTCATCGGTTTAGTTTTATTTTAGATTATTTCGGATAAAATAAACATACAGGAAATTATGAGTCAACCAATAGTATACAATAATACTTTCACTGATAATAGTCTTTCGAGACGTTATACAGGTTTTCCTTTGAATTCAACTCTCGTGAGTTCATATACACCAGATACCATTCGGAGTATTATCACTCATGCCGCCTCCGGACAACCTTATTGTAAATTGATATACTTTTTGTTTTTTTTTTTAATAAAAAAAAATCTTTATTTCTTTTTTTGTTAAGCAACTGCTGTTTGGATCCGAATAAGCCGTGTTGGTATACAAGTAAGCGCCCAAGATCCTCAAGTTGCTCGAACACGTATTCCCGTATTCATACCCATTGGTCTTACGCATGATATCTTCATGTTACCTAGTGTAAACAATGTCATTTGCATTGTTTATGACGAAATTAAATCGAATATGAAAGGTGTTCTCTTGTATGTTGTTCATCCATCGGATGCTCAATTAATTCGTGATGATTTTCGTGTTGTTAAACAAGCAAATAATGCTCAATCGCACATGTCTTATGCGAGTTCAGCCGCAGATAATTCTCAAATCTATTCGCCAATTCGTTCGCCACTTTTGAATAACACAAATATTCGTCAACCATCACCTCGACGTGCGGTTTACGTTCGAGAAAATGAGTCGAATTCGATGTATCCACAAATAACTTACACGCCAGTAATTGAACGACGACGACATCGAAGCCCAAAAAAACATCGGTCACCGTCGAAACGTTCGACAGACAGTGTTATTAGTAAAGAAAATCGCAGACATAAATCACGTTCGCCTGAAAAACAACTCAAAACTAAACTACCTGTCAGTCGAAGTAGTCCAGAATTAGCCAAACAAGAAATTCAACAACAACAACAACAACAACAACAACAACAACAACAACAATTAGCTGCTATGCAGGCTCAACAACAACAAATGCCCACGATTCCAATGGGAATTTACAATCGGTAAGAATGAAAATATAAAAATTGTTGCTCAAATCGAAATCATTTCAGTTATGTTCCCAAAGCAATTCCATTGCCAACAGGCGAGACAATAAAAACTACATTACCACCAACGGCTGTGAACGGTGGCGGAATGAATGGCGCGCCTGTTGCTTATATCGAACCAGCTGCAAACGCATTGAATCGTTCTCGATCTCGTTCGCCATCGCCATCGCTCCGTCATCGACATTCTCATCATCGTCGTCATCATACAAATGATCCTTCGACACGACACCGTTCGAAACCCAATCCAGCTGTGAGCAGCGGCGACGATGACGATGATATCGATACGAAACAATATTTAAAATTATTAGTCGATGAAATGCAAGCAATGAAACTCGAAATGAATAAAATACGTTCATTACCACTCGATTCAGCAACAAGAGCACGTTCAGATTCGGTTCAAATCGATCTCAAAGAACTTCGTTCGCATATTGACACCATAAGACAACGTATGGCAATGACGCCATTAGTTCCGAAAACATACGGAAAACACTAGATCACTTCTTTTTTCCTTTCTTTCTTTCTTTCTTTCCTTTTATTTATTAAATAATAACAAATTTTAAGAATCTAATCGACGAATTTCGAGAATTTCACGTTTAACATCTTGAGAACAAAAATAAATAGAAATCATTTATAACGTATTTTCTTCAATTCTTAATTTACTTGCATCGATTACTCGAATAACTCGAGATTTGAATCGACCAGTTTTTGTCAAATATTCTTCGAACTGTCGAATACCACCTTGTACACCAAAATAATACACTTTCGCAGCGAGATATCTATTCGAATTTAAATTAAAAAAAAAGATTTTTCTTTGAGTTTATTTACATGATGCCGTTCGATTTCAAACAATGATCGAATAATCGAACTAATTTCCCGTAATTACTGGTACTGTAAATCGTTTCTGAGGTCAGAAGAAGGTCGTAACTAAAGAATTGAGTTAATAATTTTCTTTGACGAAAGAAAAAAAAACAACAACAAACTATTTCGATGGAAGAATATTGATCAAATCTTTCCAATCACCGAAATACAATCGATTATTCGAACGAGCTTTTGCTGTCTTCAGTTGCCGGCCGGTTTGTTCGATAACCTCTCGATTCTAGAATCTAAATTTCTGTTCAATGAACTCGTTTCTTCAAATGCAAATAGAAAACTCTTTACAAAATCTTGGAAATCAACTTGAAATCGATCGGATTTATTCAATTCCATGCCTGGCAAACCACTTCCACAACCAATCTACATACATTTCATTGAATAAATCGAATTTCTCTTTGAATTTTACTTCTAAAACAGTTGTTCGATCGGTAAAATCTCCTTGTCGAGTTTTTAAATAATCAACTAAATCCAATGAACATTCCCATGTTTTAAATCCACCTGAAAGATAAAGTTTTTGTTCGTTTTTTTGGCGAGATTTATTTGATTTTTAACCTTCGTACACATTGGGCAGAAGATCGGATCGATCGAGATCGTATTTCTTTCGATAGAATTCATCTGAATTCGAGTCATTCATTGGAATTTCATCGAGATTTAAACAACCGAATTCATGTTCGATCGAATCCGATTGTTCATTGTCTTCAATTTGTTGATTTTGGTTCGTAGTCACTTGATTTTCATCGACTTGAAAATTAAATTGAAACATTTCTTTAGCTTTTTATCTAGAAAACGAATTCTAATTTCGTTTGTTGTCGATTTTGTTATCGTCAGTCGAAAGTTTTCGTTTGAACAAATTCAAAGTCTCATTTCGAATTGGTTGTCTCGCATCGAGTAAACGTCGATGATGAGAATATTTCGGATCGTTTTGATGATCGCTTAGAAATTGATCGATACGAATTTTTAAATTTTGTGCCACGACTGGTTGTGTTCGATCAGTAAACGATTCGAGTGTGAATGGATCACGTGGTAAACGTGCCAAATTCATATCTTCATTGACGCATTTTTCTAGACTTGTTCGATCGATTAAATGACCACTTGGAAGAAGCATTGGAATGATCATAAGTTCGTTTGTTAGTTCATCGAGAAATTCAGATGGAATCTCTTTAGATGGGATAGCAGCAGCAGCAGCAACAGAAGGAGATTGAACAGGAGGTGAAATGAGAGATTGAAGATGAGATTTAATAGTCGAAGGTATCGAATTGGAATACGTGCCCCAGATTTGGAGATATTTTAATGCACATGAAGTCAATCGATGTGTGCGTTTGATCGTGATTTTAATTGTACTACAATTGGTTAAATGAGAATTAGCAGAAAAACGATATTGTCTTGTTTGATTTTGTTGTTGTTCGTCTGGATTTTGATCGTAGATTTCAATTCGACGAATATTCTCTTCGTCATTAAGAATTTGTGCTATCCGATAGAAGGACATTTGTTTAACATCTGATTTATCATCACAAGATTGAATGAGCCATGATCGATTTTCATCGATACGATTATGATTAACACTGATTTCGATCAATGTCGATCGATGATGACCAATCGATGGACTCAAATAAATAGATTTAATATCGAAATTAAATGGAAATTGAATGTAAACATCTACAGGTGGACGTTGTAACGAATCAGTTAGAAATCCATTACTAATACGAAATAGATTTGCGAATGTGTGAGTTCAGAGAGCGTTTACTTGCGAGCAAAATCTTTGGCGAGATTATCAGCATGAAAACCTTCGAGTTGCATTTGACTACAATGGAATTTTGGTTGAAAGATTTCTGTACAAAAATTTACAAGCATTGTCTCTTTTTGTTTTAAATCTAAAGTTAGAAATTTGACCTGATTTACTTTTTATTTGAATTTCATTCTCACAAAAAAATAATAATAATAATAAGACATAATTTAGATAGACATAAAAAAGATAATGATATCTGACATGAGTGACAAAAACATAGAGTTATGTATAAAATCTAATCCAATGGCATTTCATCTTCTGAAGGTAATTGACACCAGTCGATTTCTTTGAGACCAACTGATTTGAGATAAGCATTTGCTTTGGAAAAATGCTACGAAACGAAGGTAAATAATTCGAGAACATGGAATTTTATTTTAAGTTACTTTGCAACCCATGAAACCATTGTAAGCTGAAAGTGGAGATGGATGTGCTGCTGTTAAAACATGATGTCGACTCTAATCGATCAACGAGAAAAAGAAAATCAATTATTTCAATTGAATTTATCGGTTGAATTACTTTGTTAATTCTTGCGCCTTTATTTTGCGCATCTCGACCCCAGAGTAAAAAGACAATATTCGCTGAACGATCGTTTAAATATTGAACAACAGCATCCTAAAAAGTTCACTTCTTTCTTCTCGAACAAAAAGAAAATCGATTAGCTTACAGTGAATTTCTCCCAGCCTTTGTTTTTATGCGAATTCGCTTTGGCTTTCTCGACAGTTAAACAAGCGTTGAGTAGTAGAACACCTTGTCGAGCCCAGCCGGATAAAGTTCCATGATTGGGAATTTCAAAACCCGGAATATCAGCTTTCAATTCTTTGTACATATTTTGTAGACTAAAGAAAAACCTCGATAAATTTCTTTGAACTGTTGTTTTTTCTTTCACAAACCTTGGCGGTGGTGGAACGCCTTTTCGAACTGAGAAACAAAGTCCATGCGCTTGATTAGGTCCATGATATGGATCTTGACCGAGAATCACGACTTTAACCTCGTTCAATTCACACATACGAGTAAAAGTAAAAACATGATGTGGCGGCGGATAGATTGTTATGCCTTTGTCTCGTTCATCAGCAACGAAATTCGCCAACTAAACCGATAATTTTATTATCCAACAAAACCAAGTCTCTGAGTTTTACTTTTAGAAAATATTCTTTCGAAAATTCTTTTTCCAATGCTTTGTACCAGCTCACGCCCATGTCAACAACTAAACCTCTCGTTGCTTTGCCTTCCAATTTCATCTTGGCAGACAATCGATTCTGTTCGATTCGTTCAGCGACTTTTTTCTCCTCGTCGGTTTTCGGCGAGTTCACATTCGAATTTGTCTGAGCAAATCGCAACGGCGATGCCACCGGCGTATTCGATGCTGTTTTCACTCGTTTTGGGGTCGTTGTCACCGCCGGAACATCGACAACCGTCGCCTTACTTTCGTCATTCTCGTCGACTTCCGAATGTTCACGTTTCTTTCGAAAAAAAAATGTTATTGACTTTTGTTGTTGAGCCATTTCACAAGACACAAAAAAAACAGTAAGAAGAAAAGTATCTGAAAAAACGAAGAGCATTTCGTTCTTTGAATATTTCGAATTTTTCTTTTATTCCGAAAAACATAACAACAGAGAAACAAACAAACAAAACAAAACGATCTAACGACGATCTGTTTTGCCCGTTGAACGTTTACCGGAGAACAAATGTTTGGGCTTCTTAACGAATATTCGTCGATCAGCTTCGCCAGTCTTCGCGCCCAAATTCGATTTACGTTGGCCGAGTTTCGTGATCTTACGAGCTTTATTAGCCATGGCCACGTCCCGCACGCCGGATCGATCTCGTGGCACTTTCGAACTACTTCGAACGTTACCTTCGGAATCTTCTCGTTTTCGTTTGGTTTCAGGTCGTGACAACGAACGACTTCGAGTTTCGTGCATTTTAGCCACATAATGAGACTAAACAAACAAAGATTTGAGGGTATGTTGAGCGTGTTGAAGGACTTACGTCTTCTTTGTTGTCCATATCGATGCCGAGATCGCTCATTGTGCCTTCGAGCTTTTCTCTCGACACGACTTTCTTCGGTCGAGGAACCGACGGTGTTCGTCGAGCTTGTTTCTTCGATCGAGCATCGCCGATGATCACCTGTCGTTTATATCGAATCTTCTTCGCTAGTTTTCTAATCGCCGTTGTTTCTTCATCGTCTTCGCTCTCGTCGATATCATAGAAGCCCGCTTCTTCTCGAGCTTCTTCTTCTCGTTCTAATTCCTCCAATTTCTCCATGATATCCGGATCGATGAAATCAGCAATGTTCTTATTTCGATAGATTTCCGGAATGACATCGTATCGTTCGTCGTTGTTCGTCAAGTCCCACGTTTTACGAAGGTCCAAATGATAATCTTCTTCGAGCTCGACTTCCAAGTCCCGTTCGGTCTTCTTCTTCGTCTTGGTCTCGCCGTCGGCGTTGGTCACTTGCATCGACTCGAGCCGTTGGATGACGCCCTCGGGGATGAACGGCGCTCGGACTCGATCGTCACGTTTCTGCGGTTGAGCAACGTGAAGACGGTTGAGAACGTCGTTGACCTTACGGCTTTTGAGTTTGATATCGACTCGGTGAGCTAAGAGACGATCGCAGGCCTAAAACGACGAGCGCTCGTGAAGAGAAAAAACGAAAAGGACTTTTTTTTACTTCATTTCGAACTTCGATGACACCTTCTTCGGAGAACGTGCTCATTTCGATGATTCGAACGTCGTCTTTTCGAAATTGTTCGAAAACAGCTTTTTTCTCTTCGGATAGTTCGTCGAGTCGTTTGATGTCGATCTTATTCAACACAATCAACAACGGTTTATTGGTAAACAAAACTTTGATATTATTGAATAAATTTAACTAAACAAGCAAAACAACGATATGATTTCGAATAAATCGATCGAATCTCTCTACTTGTTCCTCGAGTGTGTAGCCGCATGTCTCGGATAAGTCCATCACATAGAGAATCGCCGCTCGTAAATGAGCAAGCGCTGTAATCGCTTGCATTTCGATCGTATTTCGGTCCTCTAGACAACGAAAAACCGCGAATTCGTTTTCTTTTCTAACGTTTTTTGCTTTTCCTACCGAGTGAATGATCGAGAATACCCGGAGTATCGACGACTTGCCATCGGAGATATTTGTAATCCGTATGACCGACGTAGAGAGACTTCGTCGTGAACGCATACGGTTGCACTTCGACATCGGCTCGCGTGATTTTATTCAAGAAACTTGATTTACCGACGTTTGGGTAACCGCAAACGAGCAATGTTCGAGTGTTGGGATCGATCGATGGCAAACGTGAGAGATGTTGACGGACTTGTTCGAGGTATTGTAAACTCTGAGCTTGACGTTTCATGATGGTCGCCATTCTGAAAGGGAGAAAATCGAGTTTGGAAAATGATTGACGTTCGTTCGTTCTCACCGGCCGAGTGCAGCTCGTTTCAAGCATTTGCAACGGTAGAGTGAATCGGCGAATTTCATCATACGTCCGTAGTCTTTGGCGACGTTGTCGATTAGATTTTTTGCGATACTGATTTGACCAAGAGCAAGTTTGTAGTGATTTTTATCGTATAAAACATTCATTAGATCGGCGTAGAATGGATGAACTTCCTGGAGGAGAGATAGAGAGAAAGAGTTTTGTTTTTCGATTGATAATTGACACAAAAGTTTTTACTTCGAGTTTAGGAAAATCCGTAAGAATAAGTTGAAGTTTATCGTGAAAACTCTGTTGAGTAAATTTAATTTTTCGCAAGTAGAAATTACGTATACGAGAGATTTTATATTGTTTATGAACGACCGTTGGTGTTTTTCGTTGAGTTTTCGAAAGAATTATATCAATGAAATCCTATTGTGACATAAAAACAAAATAATTCGTTTGCCATTGAGCTAATTTTACCTGAGCCGTAGGAATTGTAACGATTTTTTTGAAGTTATACTGCGATGATGCCATTTTGCAGTTTTATTTTCGAGATCTAGTTGGTTTAAATCTGAAAAATATCGAGAGAATTTTCAGTGTTATTTCGACGTTATGTTTAGCCCGAACTGACGAAAAACATCAAGTGCCCTGAATGGCCTGTCCATAATCGAGTTCGATTTTCAACAAAAATCCATATGAAAAATTAGACAATCTCAATTTCTTGGCTTTTTTAATGAAAATTATTTTGTTATTTCGAAATTTCCATACAATTCGGATATAGATGTCGCTAACCAACACGCTTGTTTCACTTTTAGTTAATTAATAATCATTAGTAATTAATCAGAAATATGCCGATAGTAAATCGGTATTTATTGGGAAATGTTTGTCACGGGTTTATCACTAAGCAACATGTCAAACGAATTTATAATTCATCTTTTTTTCTCTCGTCCTTTTCTCTGTGGCGTAATCTCCGATTAAGTATATTTATCGCTTGTGCATTTGATACCATAGCTCACTCGCAGGCGTTTGTTCAATTATTTCAATATTTCTTTTTTTTTGTTTGTTGTCTTTCTCTCTCTTTCTTATTTGAACAAAAGAAAGTAAAGAGAATCCATTTGATCTCATAAATCTAATTATATCAATGTAAGTAAAGATTCAACTATATTTTTTGTCTCATCTTGGATTTCGTTTCGTTAGTTCAGCTTTATTGACGAAGAATTCGAAAACTTTTTTGTTTGTCTTTCATTTCTTTTTTTTTGAATTGACAAACCTTGAAATAACAAAAAAAAAAGAAATCACTCAATAAAATGGATTCGATAATGTTCATTCTCTGAAGTCTATGCACACACGATTGTTTAGATTAGACGGCAATTTCGGATGTTGAAATAATAAAATTAATCGAGTACTCTTTCGACTAGAAATGAAAAAGAAAAATAATAATAAGCAAAGAGAAATCTGATTGAAATCTTTTTTCTTGATGCACACACACACACAGAAAAAAAAGTAATTTAACGAGCATGTTAAGTAAATAGATGAGAGGTCTTTTTGACTATTATTAATCGATTTTACTTCATTTTTAAAAGAAAAAGAACTTTTATTCACATCTGAAAAATTACAACCTGCAAACCGCAGAATGAGTATACCATCGTATAGATTGTGGAAAAGTCTACGGGTAAAGTTACAATTTTTGAATAAATCTACCGCAAAACCACAATGAAATTTCAAATCATTTTCGTCTCTAAGAAAACAAAGTCGACTGACAATGTATTTTTTTGCTTTCTTTTAAAATATTTTTACATCGATTCGGACATTTATTTCGAAAATTGCATTTTATGATCCCATACATCATTACAAACAAACAAATCGAGAAAAAAAAAGAAAATTTTTTTTCCTTTTTCAATGTTATTTCTCTCAATCTTTTTTTACGTGTCCTTAAAATTGCCGTGATCAGACATTTTCCTTTCTCGTGTACACGTACGTTGTTTGTCAAAACAAATTTTAAGAAAGAGAGAGATAGAGAGAGTAATCATGGCGGATGATAGTGCTCTTGATGGATCAGTAGTATGTACTTGATTATCTATTCGATTTTCAATGTCTTGTTCGTTTATTTAGCATTTAGAAGAATTACCAACAGATGATGACGATGATATTCGAAGTGAATCAGCACATAGTCGAACAAATGATTATGTTTTAAACCGTATTGAAACACCGTCATATTCACGTTCACGATCACCATTTACGATATCTAGTCGAGCATCAAGTCGAAATATGTTAACAACACCAAGTGCTGCTCAATTAGTTGATGAAAATCGTTATTTAAACGAGGAATTAAATCGTGTTGAAACAGTTTTAAATTTAACTCGCGCAGAAAAAGATGAAATTAGCATCCGTTATAATGCTTTATCCGATCGTGTAAGTTTACCTTTGTGAAGACCTTGATTTAAGACAATAATAATAATTCTTCAATTATGAAATGTGAATTTCAGCTTGAACAATCGTTACGTGCTCAGGGAATTGATGTATCATCGGATGTGAGCAATGGCGAACCTGAACGACGTATACTTGTTCAACAAAATATTGATTTAAGACGAAAACTCGAAGAAGAACATCAAAATTATAAACGCAAATTATCGAATTATCAGGAAGGTCAACAAAAGCAAGCACAACTCGTACAAAAACTTCAACAAAAGGTGTGATGATTTTTGAATATTCGTTTTCATTTCATTGCCATGAAAAAACCAAAACGTCTCTTTTCATGTTGTAAGGTTTTACAATACAAAAAACGTACGACTGAATTAGAAATTCAAACTGAACAACAAAAAACGGACTTGGACCGTTTGAAAGTGAACGTAAGTCGACGATTGAAAATGAAATAAAACTCATTATGATTGATCGATAATTTAGTTAACTAAAGAAATCGAAATACAACAAACGATTGAAGAACAACATACGACTATTCTTGCACTTGAAGATGAAAAACAAAAGTACGAAACTGATTAGTCTATTTCGTTGATGAATTGATTGAAATTTTTGTTGAAGATCGTTGACTTTTATTCAAACGAATACACTTCTACGTGAACAACTCGATCAAGCTCATCTGGCAAATCAAAAATTAACCGATGATCTACGTCGATCAACAAGTGAACTCCAACAAGTACGCGACGAATTAACAAAGAAAACATTGAATTTGAAAGAAGAAGAACGAGTAATACATTTTGAATAAAAGGGACGTATAGTGTCATTTGAATCTATTGATGTATATCTTCAGGTTTTTAATCAATACTATGCGAAAGAACATAATTTAATCTACGACCTCTGGCGAGATATTGCGTCATTTCGAAAACAATTTACTGAATTAAAAGGCGTCACGGAACGAGACCTAACACGGGCTAAGAACGATCTTGCGCAAACAGGTCGATCATTGACAAGTGCATGTCTAGGCTTTCTAACAAATGAAAATCAAGGACAAGTAGAACATTAGAATTTTTCCAAAAAGTTATTTTAAGAAAAAAAAAAACTCTTTTTAAGGCAATTATTGAACGTGAACGAACAACTCGTTTGACGCTTGAAAATGAAATTCGAGAGAAATCTCGCGAAATAACTAATCTACAACATAAGTAAATGATCGATTTGCATTATTCGATCAATCGTCTTTGATCATAACATCAATTTAGATTGGAAGACCTAGTAAAACAAAATGAAAAACTTCGTGTACAATTGTCAGACAAAGACGGTACAATCGAGAATCTCACTCAAACATTATCAACGAAAACTTCTGTTGTAAGTTCAGAGAAATTCGATCCATTTATTATTTCTCATCAGACAGACAGACAGACATCGAGGTGTATTTGATTTTTTCTTTTATTAAGAAACAAAAAAAAGCCTTCAAAAAAAAATTCGATCTCGTTCCGTTTTCTTTTATTCAATCTGAAGCACATCAGTTTTTCAATAAGCACTTGCAATTCGTTTTTCGATTTAGTACGAATCGAAAACAACATTGATTTTTTAGAAAGCACAATCAATTTTTCTCTTCAATCTTATGTTTATTGACATAATGCTATTCTCATCAAATTTAAACGAGTTGATGTAGGAAAAAAAAACTGAAGGGAGGAGAAACTGAATGATTGAGAGACAGAGAGCGAAGAAGAAGAAAAAAACGTATTTTGATAAAAGAAGCCCATTAATAAATTACATAGTAGAGGCCGCAATTGTTTATTCAACAGGAGAACGTAGCTAGAGAGAAAGATCAAACAACAACTAGTAGAATTATTTGTCGAACATTTGTTGTTTGCAGTGTGTACTATCAGGCAAATGTTGCAACGGAATCGGATTGGACGAGTAAGTTTGACTGTTTTGCTAATTAGGTTTAGTGCACATTTAATTTTCTCAATGGTAATGTAGAAAGCAACTGACAGCTGTTAAACCTTGAGAAAGAGGGAAAAGAAATGCAGCATGTTTAATTTGAGACAATATCGATTTTCTTCATTTGATGTTGAAGAGTTGTTTATGGAATTTCTCGAATTTCTATTTTGACAAAAGTCTTGCTTGTTTAATTTCGACAGAAGCCCCATCGTTGCGGTTGCTTCGAGCGAAAGAAAAAGTCAGAAAAATGAAATCAGATGCTGTTGCTATTTCGTATTCTGTCCGTTTTTTTTTCAAAATATTTTAACGAGAGAAGAAAAAAATTCCAGTAAAACAGAGAGAAAGAGAGAATTAAGAATAAAAAAAACGAAGAAGAAAAAGTTCTCTACATCGTCGTTGTCGTGTACTGCAAACATAAGTGCCGCTACTTTCACCATCTATTCTTCTCTCATTTTTTCTTCTTTCTTTTTTCTTCTTCTCTCCTTTCGTTTTTCATTCATTCATTCACCAATATTGTTGATTTGGTTTGCGGTTCCTGTCTGACCACCATTGTAATGTATCGACGAGCACAGGTATGCGCGCAGATCAATGTGAATAGGATAATTAAATCTTCAAAATTTATATTCAAGTGTTTGAAAAAGAGGAATTTCTAAAGCAATGTCATGGCGTTTTTCGATTGCGCATTTATATCTATTGAATTCGATGAGTTTGTGTTTTCTATTCGCAGGATAATTCTACAGCTGTGGATAATCGAACGCGAGAGCCCAGTGCCGATACCGAACGTGTTCATCAACGTTTACGAGACATCGCACAATCGGTACTTAATGATGAAGATGATTATTTCAGTGGCGATGACACCGGAAGAATCTCACCGAGACGTCTTTCGCCATTGCGTGGCGGCGATCGATTCGATTCACCTGATCGAACGTTTAGTCGGTATGTAAAAAAAAGCTGAGAAAAGAAAACAAGAATTTCTTTTCAGTTGTGTTATTGTTGTCTTTATTATATTTTCTTTTTCGTCATTTTAAACGAGAAAACGAAGAGAGAAAAACATGATGTTTTATTATTCAAGCTTATTAGTAAGAACATTTATTTTTCTTGTCGACAATAAAAAATAGAGTTTCAAGTTGAAATGAGTGGTTTATTTAAGTAGTCAAATAAAAAAATAGGTTTCACTAGAAAAGTAAATGTATAACGTTCTGAAATGGCTTTTTTCAAGGTTTCGATGAGAAAAGAGAAATGAAATTTACAAAACATTTTTCGAAACAACCTTGAAATCATCACAGATTCCATATGAAGTCAAATCATCATGTTCTAATAACAAACAAACATTCGAGACGAAAATCATTTCCAAGTTAGTTAGTGGCCCATTGGCTAAAACCACACCTTGCGATTTAAGAAACAAACAAAAGCATTTTTTGCTCGAAGGAAAAAAGAATTGTTGTTGTTTCTAGTCTTCGTTCTCCTCGTTCGACGTCTCCTCAACGTCAGACTTTACATTCTCGAAATGTTTCGCCATCGTTTGCTGATAGTACGTTCAGTGCTGTTCATGCTGCATTAAACAAACGTCAAGTTCAAGTAATTTAACACCATTTTCTCTCGATTTAATTTGCGTGTTTTTCTTTTGTGAAAACGAAAAGGTTCATGATTTACAAACGAAATTAGCCAATTCACGTGATACAATTCAGCAATTGAAAGAACAATTGAATCAAAGTGATGCTGAACGACGTCATTTCGAACAACAGGCAACTTCGTATAAACTTCAAATCGATGAATTACGTCGACAATTCGACGATACGGCTAATGAACGTGATCGATCGAAATCAGCACTCGAAACATCGAACTACGAACGAACAAATATGGAAAAACTTCGTCTTGTAAGTTGCCGAGACAAACAAAAACATTCGATCGTTTGTTTGTATTTTAGACATTGAGCTCGCAAATCGATAATCTACGTGCTGATATCTCACGTTTACAACAAACTAACACGGATTTACAACGTCAACGTGATGGTCTCGACGAAGAAAAAGAAGATCTACAAAAAGATAAAATCCGTCAAGTCAAAGAAAACGAACGACTTATTAAAGTGATCGAAAATCTTGAAAATAAAGTTTCACAATTGAAGAAAGACGTCACCGAACTCCGAGAACAATATCACAAGGAGAAATTAGCCCGTGACGTTCTTTCACAAGAAAAATTAGTTCTTTGTAAGGAAAAAAGGTTCAATTTGATATTTGACTTTCTTTTTCTGTTTTTGTTCAGCTGATGCATTACAACGATCGGAAGGTTATCGAGCCGAAGTCGAACTCGATCTCAGCAAAGAACGAAGTGAAAGTGCCGCACTTCGAGATCTCCTTTGCAAAGTTCAAGCATTGAACGAAGGACTTGCACAAGATAAGATCGAATTGAATAAGATCATTCTTTTGGTTGAACAAGAAAAAAATTCGATTCATAACGAAAGATCCGATGCTGAACAAGACAAATCAACGCTTCGTCAAGTAAATTTCTTATTAATTGAATCAATCGTTTGATTGAGTTCGATGTTTAGGAACTTGTCAAAGTCGAACAAGAGAAAATCGATGTTGAAAACGAACGCGATAGTAAACAGACTTAGTTTTTTTTATTCATTTCATTTTCAATATCATCGTTCTTTCCGTTTTCAGCTCTTCTTCATCGACTTCAATTGACTGAAGTTAGTCGACAACAAATCGAACAAGAACTCAACGTTGTCAACAAGGAAAAGGCCGAAATCATCGAACAATTCCAACAAGTACGAAAAACCAAAAGTCAATTTATATTTCGACCAAAAACCGAATTCTATTTCTTCAGATGACACGATTGAAAAATACATTAGCCGAAGATTTGATCGCTGCCAAGAAAGACATCGAACGACTTAGCGAACACAATCTACGTTTGAACAAAGAGAAAGAAGAACTAACAAAAGAACGAGGAAATCTTGTAGTTGATTTGACTGGAACCGAACGAGATAATCAAACATTGAATTCCGTAAGTTTATGGTTTCTTTAATTACATTTTGTTTGATTTCTTTTTTTTCCTAGACGATCAGCGCTCTTCGTTCTGAGTAAGACGATTTTCGAATAAATTTGTCCTCATAGTTCGTTTGTTTTGTTTTGCAGTAAGGAAGGTCTCGAAACAAACCTTTACGATGCTCAAAATGCTGTCAGTCAGCTCGATGCTAAACGCGAGCAATTAGAAGGTGAAAATCAAGAGCTACTTCTTCGTAAAGAACAACTTCAAAACGAAATTCAACGTCTTCACGCTGAACTCAACAATGAAATCGAGAAATCAGCTCGAACACGCGACCAATTACAACAACGTTTGGCTCAATTGGAACAAGACAAAGAGATTTCACTTCGTCAACGACAACAATCACATGAAGACGATGTCGAACGAATGACACGTGAACGAGAAAAAATCCGACAGGAACTCGAATCGGCTCGTGAAGAAGTCATTCGACAATTTTCGAGAGATCGAGACGACTCACACAATCGATTCGAAAAGGAAAAAGAAGATTTACATTACGAATTAGCAACTGCAATCACCGATCGAGATCAAGCTCTCATCGAAGCTGAAAACGAACGTCAAAAGGTGGAGAATTTCATTTTGGAATGAATTCACCGGTTGATCTCATTTCTCTTTTTTTTAGATTCTTTCGATTGCTCAATCGGAACGAAACGCTTTGGCAGAAAAATTGTCCATCACCAAAGACGATCTTCTTCGTTTACAAGTCGAATACGACAAACTCCGTCGTGACTCCGGTTTACAACGTGAACAAGAACGACAAGTCATTCTTTCGTTACAAGACGAATTGAAGAAATTCCACGTGAAATACGATGACGCTTCGTTATCCAGCGATCGTCAATTGAAATCATTGAACGACGATCTCGAACAGTTGAAACAAAAGAATCAACTACAGAATCACGAAAATTTCGAATTGAAAACACAATTGAAATTGACCGAAGACAATCGAGATCAATTGAAACGCGATCTCATCGATGCTAATCGACGTATTCGCGAGTTCGAAGAGAATCTTACGCAACAACGAAAGGAAATTCAAGATGTCAAACGACATTTACAAGACGAAGAACGTGACAAAGAACTTTCGTTACGATCGGGCGACGATCTACGAACGAAATTGAAAGCTGTCGAAAACGAAAAGATCGATTTGAAACAAATCTTAGACGAAGCTAAACAACGTATCGTCGTTCTCGATGAACAACGAGCGCAATTGCAAAAAGATTCGAACGATCTTCGACACAGTCTTCGTGAAGTCGAACGATCTCGATTGGAAGCTCGACGTGAATTACAAGAACTTCGTCGACACGTGAAATTGCTCGATGGTGAAACGAAAAAGAAATCGAAAGAACTAGAAGAACTAGCTGATCGTGTTCGACAAGACGAACATCGTGAAGAAGAAATGAGACGAGAAGTCTTCGGACAGAAACAACGATTCGTCGAAGCTGAAGCATCACGAGAAGTTTTAAGAAAAGAATTAGCCAATATTCAACGACATTATGTTGAATTAGAAGATGAACAACGATTGAAAGATCGAGATTATAAATTAGCCGTTGAAGATGCACGTCGACTCGGTAAAACTCAACAGCAAAAAAAAACTAAATATAGAAGACTAATTCTTTTGTTTTTGTAGAACGTAAAGCAATTGATGAACGACGAAATGTCGAATTAGCTCTCGAAGGAGCCAATCAAATGATTTCCGAATTACGTATCGCTTTATCCGGTGCTGAAGGACGTGCCAATGCGCTTGACACTCAATTAGCTCGGTAGAAATCTTCATTTTGCTTTTTTTTCCTAAACCTTTTTCTTATTGTTGTTTAGTGTCGAAGGAGCCAAACGTGATGCTGAATACAAACTTGGCTGTATCGTTTCGAGTCTCCGTCGAACCATTGGCCTTGGTCCGCGTAGTCGTTCGCCTAGTCCCAATGTTCGTCGTCGACCGGTTTCGCCAACGAAAGGCTTCGACACGAACGAAAATCGTGCATCGCCAATTCTCCGTCGTACATCTCGAAGTCCACATCAACGTTCGTATTCGCCAGGTGCCGATGAAGAACGTTCGTCATCGACCTATGTCGACGTGGCTGACATCGATCCCGAACAAATTCGTGCAGCTTTGAGAGATTACGTTCAAACTTCGATGGGAATCGAACGAGATCGAGACGATTCCAACGGTAAAAATAACGAATTTGATTTTGAGTTATTTAGTTATTTATTTATTTGATTAGCTGAAGTAACACAATTACGACGAACGAATAAAGAATTAGAAGAAAATCTTCAACGAACTGAACAACGTTTTAGTCAATTACAAAAAACACTCCTCTCGTTCGAAGAAGGTAAATCTTCGATCATGATTCAACAATTTCTTATGTTTATTTTCCTTGTCAAGATAAAAAAGGCGTTGATACACGATTACAAGGCGCACAAAATACTTTACTCTTACAAGAAGAAACCATTCGAAAGAGCGAACGTGAACGTAAAACAATGTTAGATCAACTAGCCGGTCTCGAACGACAAATCGCCGCCTATGAAAACGAAAAGAAACAATTCATCGTAAGCAAAAAACCAAACATTCGAGCTCAAAGTTGAGTTTTTTTTTTTAAATCTTTTTCAGGAAAAAGCAGGCGTATCGAAAACAAGCGAAACTCGATTGGGCGATGAAAAACGTCAACTCAAACGTGCTCTCGACGAAAGTGAAGCTCGTGCAACTGAATTAGAAATGAATAAACGCGCATTGGAAGGCGAAATTCAACGATTGAACATGATTTTAACTGATAAAGAAACTGAAATTCAAGTTCAGCAAGAACGTTGCGACACATTGATTCGACAAATTCAAGATCGAGAAGAGAAATGTCAATCGTTACAATTGAGTGTCGATCGTATTTCATTGACATTAGCCAAAGCCGAAGAAGGCGAAACAAGTTTGAAAACACGTGTTCAATCATTGAATCAAACACTTTCGCAATCGAACTATCAATCAGCTGATCTACAACAGAAATTAAGCGGAGCACAGAATGTTTTGCAAAGTAGCGAAGCGGAACGACGTGTCGCTCAAGATAAACTCGAACAAGCACGTTCACAAGTCACAGATTTGAAGAAACAAAATCATGAACTACTCGAACGTGTTCATCAACTTCAAAATGAAGTCACTGATTTGGATATGCGACGACATGAACTAGAAAATCAACTACGTAATGCCAATCTCGTAAGTTTATTGAATTAAATTTGATTGTTTTTACATACTTTTGTTTTTAAATCGTATTTAGCTTCTCGTTCAACGACAAGAAAGTGAACAAGAAGCTATTCAAAAGATTTCTCTTCTCACAGCTGACAAACAAGCTTTACAAGAAAAACTCTCGTATTCACAACGACAATTAGGCAATCTCGATATTGAAAAACGAGAATGTGAACGAACGAAATTACGTTTGGAGAAAGATAAAAATGTTTTGAAGAAAACTTTGGATAAAGTCGAACGAGATCGTTTTGTCACGGAAGATATTATTCGTTCGTGGGATCGAGCTGAAATCGATCGACAATTTCGTCGTGTTGAAGATGAAAATCACGTTTTACAACGACAAGTCGAACAATTACAATCGGTTTTGAATGAATCCGAACATCAATATGCACAACGGTAGATACAAAGAAGAAATTCAGTTGAAATCTTCTATTTTTTTCAAATAGATTAATCGATTTTAATATTCGTAATCGACGTGAAACCGAAGCCGAAACCGAACGTATTCGAACATCGCAAACAGCAGCCGAACGTGCCTTAGAAACTCGAGAAAAATCGCATCGTTCTCGTGTTAAAAGTCTCGAAGATCAAGTAAATTTAGAATTCATTAAAACAAACAAATTCTTCATCATTTTCTACGTAGATAACAACATTAAAAGAACAACTTCATTCAGAAATTCGCAAACGTCAAACCTATCTCAATCGATCACTCGACGATAGCAATGCTCTTCGTCGAGAGATCAACGAATCGTTAACATTCGTTTCTCGAGATCCATTAGTCGTCGATCCCGTTCTTTTAGATCATGAAACGAAACGATTAACCGAAATGCACGAACTACCTGTACGTCATCGTTCGCCAACACGACGTACTCTATCACCATCCGTTGCCTTACGTACGATGCGTGCTGCAGCTGTTGTCGCTGCCTCATCATCACCATCTCAATTGACATCACAATCGCCAAGTTCACGTGTACGTTCATCGCGTCCACGTTATTAAATAACAAAACAAACGAACAAACTCCTAATATTCTCGATTGCCTTTAGTTTTGACTTCATTTTTATTTAGCTTTCATTCTCTCTTTTTTTTTCAAAACAGTGTGAGTGATAATTGTTGTGAAACAAAAACATTTCTAACAGTGAATTCTTTTTCTTCTTCTTCTTCTGGTTGCCTTAGAATAGAAATTTTCTTTTAATCGTATACTATTTTAATCTCATTTCAACACCGTCCAGTCTTATTTTCTATTGATTGTTTGTGGTTCTGTCAAATATTTTTCTCTCTCTCTCGCTCGTTGTCAACAGTCCATTCAATTCTCTCTTATATAATTACATTTTCATTTAGTTACGTTTTCTTTCGAAATAAATAAAAGTGTATTCTTGAAATTAATTTGATATGTTGATCTCTGAGGAATACGAGAGAGACAAGTATATAAATCGACTTGTCAACTATCATTGATGCAAATCGATTCACTACACTAAACAATTCATAGATAGTTCAGAACGTGTCATGTTTCCGTTCAGTCAATTCGGTAGTTAGATTTGGGTTGATGTTGATTGACATGTTTATTTTCAATTAGGACATGGAGGAATCAATCAATTGGGCGGAGTTTTTGTCAATGGCCGGCCATTACCTGATTGTATTCGACAATCGATTGTTGATTTAGCTAAACAAGGCATGCGGCCATGTGATATCAGTCGACAATTACGAGTTTCACATGGTTGTGTGAGTAAAATACTTGACAGGTTGATTCTCTTCTTTTCTTTTGTTTTTCTGATTCTTGAATTTCAATTTAGATTTCATGAAACGGGTTCGATTCGTCCAGGCATCATCGGTGGAAGTAAACCGAAAGTTGCTACGCCTCAAGTTGTCGAAGCAATTCATAATTATAAACGTCAAATACCGACTATCTTTGCTTGGGAAATACGAGAACGTTTAATTGCTGATGGTATCTGTACATCAGCGAAAGTTCCAAGTATCAGTTCAATTAATCGGTGCGGAAATAGCAAAGCAAAAAAAGAAAATTGAAAAATTATCTTAATTTCATTTAGAATCATTCGAAATCATCAAACATCATCTGAATATTCAACGTTAAAACAACGTTTTGGTATGAAATTAAGAATTCTATTAGATCATAGCTGTCAAAACTAAAAGTCTCTGCAGAATTGAAGTCCATTTATCTTTTTTTTTCTCTTTGATTTATTTAGATGATTGCTCGCATTTAGAAAGATTCATCGAACATCAAATACGCCCTCAACCTCTCTATGGAGACATCGACTTTCTTTATGTAAACGAACTGACGACCTCTATACTTGTAGTATTCAATGATTGATCAGAACCTCATAATAAATTAAGGCCAACTTATACACACCCATACACACACACTGTCTTCAGAGGATTTTGTTTACTTTTTTTTCTTCTGTTTTCCTTATCGAACAAATAAATAAGCGAAATGTTAAAACTAACGAGCAATTGGTCTTTAAATTCTGCTAAATATCTGTTTATGACAGGATTAATCAAACGTCATTCATCACTAACTATTCAGACATTAAATCCTCTTGTTAAAGAAGTTGAATATGCCGTTCGAGGTAAACAAACGAACAAGAGTGCTCTTTTAATTGACTCAATCCTTGAATTTTGTATTTAAGGTCCAATTGTTATCCGTGCAGGTGAAATCGAAAAGCAACTAAAAGTACATATAACAAAGAACTCTCCCTCGTTTTTTTTCTCATCTCTATCCGAAAGTCAATATTGATGAAAGACGATTCGTCGTATGTAAACTCGCTCGATGCAGGTGTCTGATGAAACACGAATAAGGTTATTCGTTAAATAACGCGAGATAAGATAACAGATTGTTCTATTTGATAGTCAAGAGTCTTCGTTTGATTCGTTTATTTCGTTTTCTATCTGAATTACAATGACGACTAGTAAATTTCTTACGTTAGAAAATTTAAATCCACGTGTTATCGACGTGGAATATGCCGTTCGAGGACCGATTGTTATTCGAGCTGTCCAAATAGAAAAAGAGATTAAATCGGTACATTGAAAATAAAAAAAAATGAAACGATATATGATTATTTCTTCTTCTTCTTCTTTGTTTTTTCCAAATAGGGTAAACACAATTTCCCATTCGATCGTGTTATTCGAGCAAATATTGGCGATTGCCATCAAAGTGGAAATCAAGTACCGATAACCTATATTCGACAAGTTTGTTTTCGAATTGTCAATTTGCCCTTTTGTTTTTGTTATGAATCGAGACTTTTAGTTTGTTGCTGGATGTACATATCCTGAACTTTTAAATTCACCAGGTTTTCCATCGGATATCAAACGAAAAGTTGAACGTTTACTTTCGGTTTGTGGTGGCAAAAGTCTTGGAGCCTATACTGAAAGTCAAGGTTTGATTACAATTCGAGAAGACATTGCCAATTATATCCAACAGCGTGATGGATATCCAGCCGATCCGCTTAATATCTATCTTTGCAATGGAGCTTCCGATGGAATCAAAACTGTTATTAAACTTTTAATGAACAATGATCCAAAGAAACCATCAGGAATTGTAAAATACCAATTTTATTCAACGAAAAGAAGAAAAAAAATATTTGTTTAGATGATTCCCGTTCCACAATATCCTTTATATAGCGCGACCTTATCGGAATATGGAGCTTTTCAAATCGAATATTTTCTCGATGAAGATAATAATTGGGCTTTAAATATTGATGAACTCGAACGAGCTCTCAGTCAATCGAAAGAACGTTGTGTACCTCGAGGAATTGTCGTTATCAATCCAGGAAATCCAACAGGTTGAAAAAGACAAATCTTCTATAATAATAACATTTTTATTTTTTCGTATCATCTAGGTCAAGTACTTTCACGAGAAAACATCGAAAATGTTATTCGATTCGGTAAAACAAAGTCTTGGTTTTCATGAAATTCATCGTCAAATTGATTTGTTTAGCTCATAAACATCAATTATTTCTCATGGCCGATGAAGTCTATCAAGAGAACGTTTATTTGCCAGGCTCGAAATTCTTTTCATTCAAAAAAGTTCTTATGGATCTTGGCGCGCCATACAACGAAATGGAATTGGGTATTTCGAATCAATGACTTTCGATTTTTTTTTCTTCATTTTCCTTTCGTTTTTAGTTTCGTTTCATTCGGCATCGAAAGGTTGGCATGGCGAGTAAGTGAACTCGATGATTGTTTAAAATTTAATTATTATATTTCAGATGTGGTTCACGTGGTGGTTATTACGAATTGCTAAATATTAGTTCCGATGTTAAATCGCAAGTGAACAAATTAATTTCGGCTTGTTTATGTTCGTCATCTTGGGGTCAAGCCGTGATGGGTGCGATTATAAATCCACCGAAAGAAGGCGATGAATCCTACGAATTATACAAAAAAGAACGTTCGGAAGTCGTCGGTCGTTTGAAAGAAAAGGCTGATTTAGTTAGTCAACTGTTTAATTCAGTCGAAGGCGTTCGTTGTAACGCTGTCATGGGGTTTGTCTACGAATTTTCTCGACTAACAATTTCATTTCATTTCTGTTTTTTAATAATAGTGCAATGTATGCATTTCCACGCATTGAAATTCCTCCGAAAGCAGTTGAATATGCTAAATCGAAAAACATGGCTCCCGATGCATTCTATTGCTTTCAATTATTGGAGAAAACCGGCATTTGTGTTGTACCCGGCAGCGGTTTCAAACAACAGCCAGGTACGCATCATCTACGAACGACAATCTTACCGCCCATCGATCAAATGAAAGATATGGTCGAACGATTTCGTACATTTCACATGGCCTTTCTACGCGAATGGAAATAAACTACGATCGATTTTGTTTTTGTTTCCAGAGTCTTTTAGTTAGGTTTTTCTTTCTCCTTTTTTTAAATGTTACCTATTTTTCATCTAAACAAAGTTCAAATATTTATTCTAATAACATTAGAACTATCATGTCATATTAACACAAGTTAATCGAATAAACAAAAACCTCAAATCAATTTCCGTTTCATCTGACTACTAGTGACAGAAATCGGCCGTTATCTAGCGACATGTAAATGATTGCTGAGATTATTACAGATGCTGACTTCATGAATCATTTGATATTTAATAGCTTAAGAACAAAAGGTACATCAATCGGTCATATACACACACACATCATGACGATGCATTTTTTTCTTCCTTAAATGAATAATTTTGATTCAAATACGACGTATTTAAACGTCTTCTTTTCGAGTAACATATGTAGTTATATAGTTTCTCTCTTGCAGTTTGATTTTTACGACATTTTCCCCCGTTGCGAAATGATTAACAAGTAAAAATAAGCTTTGTTTTTTTATTGTTTTCACCCCCCTTCTTTCCCAGCGTTCGACGTCAGCATCGATTTCGTCATGAGAAAAGAAACAACAACAGATGAAGGTTGGCGAGGTGACATTATAAAATCTTTCGTTTTCTGCATACTTTGTCAACTTTTCGTTTACTGATAAAAATTTTACATTTTTTCAGAACAACAAAAAACAACATGCTCGAAACAGATCGAGTGTTAGTTCCATTCAATCAAATTCAAGGTATTGCATGTACAAATGTTTGTGCTTATTCGAATGGCACTGATGATTACTGTCCAAATGAACGACATTATTACCATGGAATTTTTTTGGGTTTCAAGTGGGAATGTGTGGAATTCGCACGTCGATGGCTTTTAATGCGTAAAACTTGTACCTTTTTGAATATTACTCAGGCAGCTGATATCTGGGAGAATTTAATTTCTATCGAACGTGTTACCGATGGTAAACAATTCAGGTTAATTAAACATACAAATGGTTCAGCAGGGAAGCCGAAACGTGATTGTTTATTGATCTATCGTCGTAGTTCAGATTTACCCTATGGTCATATAGCAATTATTTGTGATGTTGGCTCAGATTATATTCATGTTGCTGAACAGAACTATGAATATTACAATTGGTCATCAGATTATTCACGACAGATACGTTTAAGCAATGAAAATGGTTCGTATTTTGTCAATGATGAATATGAAATCTACGGTTGGATTGAAATCGAACGTAATGAACAATTAGAACCGTTAGATGAAACGAAATTGGATTTTATTTTAAAACAATATCAACAAATCAATCCTGTTGGTAAATTCGAACGTTGTACAATTCCAAATTCGAGTTCACAATTAATGTTAACTTGGTTAGATGAAAATGATAAAGCTGAGAAATTATTTCGTGATGAATATAGCGAAGATCTTATTCGTCGTGATACAAATACATTTCCTTATTACAAAGGTGACCAGGATTTATTCTTAAATATTGCTAATGTGTCAAATGATTTACATCAAATGTTCGTTCATGCAACGGAATATGTTATTAATCACGATGAACTATTAGAACATTTTTCTATACCGAAGATTTTCTGGTCGAAAATTCGACAATCATGGTTTACTCAACGTCATTTAAATATGACTGGTCGATTTGATTTAGCTGTTAATGATAAACAAATAAAAGCATTCGAATACAATGCTGATAGTGCATCAGCATTATTCGAAATGGCGATTGTACTTGAAAAATGGTCGAAAATTATTAATTTCGAACGAACATTTATGTCTGGTTTTCGAATTCATCAAAGTCTAATTAATAATTGGAGAAATTTGTCGACAAAGATCGAACGTGTACATATTTTAATCGATGTCGAACAAGAAGAATTAATGACAGCTTATTATATGCAACGAGTTCTTACCGAAGCAAATATTGATTCGAAAATTTGCATACTCACGAATGATCTCTATTGGTCGGATGGAAAAATCGTTGATAATGAGAATATCGAAGTGAAATTAGTTTGGAAATTATGGATGTGGGAAACTGTATTCAGTAATTATCTTCTCTGCGAACAGAATAACGTATTGAATGAGAAAACCGATCGACAACATCCGCATCTCTGTCAAATTTTATTACATGATACAATTCAAGTGATCGAACCACTTTGGAAAGTCATAACGAGTAATAAAGCTCTTCTTCCTATTGTTTGGAATTTATATCCAAATCATCCGAATCTTCTTCGAAGTGAATATGAATTGAATTCGAATTTTAAAAACATTGCCTACGTAAAAAAACCAATCGTTGGTCGATGCGGATACAATGTGACTTTATACGATGTCAATGGTTCATCGGTTCTCGATGAAAAACACGGCATATTTACTGATCGAAATTGTATCTATCAAGAATTATTTACATTGAAAAAATTTCACGATTATTATCCGATTATTGGCAGTTGGGTTTTCAAGGATTCATTCGCTGGTTTTGGCATTCGTGAAGATAAAAAATTGATTACTGATGCCGATAGTCCAGTGACTGCTTGTTCGATAGTCTTACAATAGGGGGAATAGATGTGTATCTTTTTATTTGACCAATCTGATTTTCTTTTTTATTTAATTAATAACAAACAAACAAACAAAAAAAAGTTTTTTTTTTTTTTCTTAAACCAAATGTATACTATCGATATTTGAGAAACTAATCTATTTCAGTTGTCAACGATTTGATCATTTTGAGAATGAGAAATTTGATTTGTACAAAAATAAGATATTTATTTGTCCGATTGACTATGTGCAGGAGATGATGATGATGAAGCTCGAAGATCATTTGTTGTATTGGCGGTTGTTGTATCGTGATTTGTGAGTTCAGTGATACGAACGGATACACCGTCGACAGTGATTGTTGTTGTCGTATGTGTTGACGATGAATTCGAAGACGTTGAAGACGATGATGACATCGGCGAGAGAGAAGATAGTTTTGTTTTTTTCCTAAAGACGAAGACGAATTTGAAGAGATCAGAATAGAAGATCGAATACTTTTTCTGTTGATTTGGATTTTTTCTATTCGTTTTTGGTTTTTGATTGATTTCATTCGATGGTTTCGATTTAGTTGATTTGTTTTTATTTGATTGATTGTTTTTATTTCTATTTGTTGTTATCGATGAAGTTGATTTCGTCGAACGTGAAAGTGAACTACTAACACCGGTTCGTCGTCTCGTTTTCGACGATGACGAGGGCGATGCCGATCGAAACGATCGTGTCGATGATTCAGGCGACGACATATTCTCATTTAAATGATCATTTGGCAAGGAACGTCGCGTTTGATGCGATTGTTTACGTTCTTCATGTTGAAATTCTTCGTCGTCATCGTCATCATCATCCTCTTGGCCGTCACTTTCATCACTTGTCGACCCATCTGACGAGTAATCATCGTCGGTTTTACGTTTTGAACGTGGCAATCGTTCGACTGGATCATTGACGATTAGTTTTGGCTTACGAGTCGCCGTACCTTTACGGGAATCGCACATTTCACAACGAAACGCGACATTTGGATTTTTGTATGTACATAATGAACAATCCCAGGTGCCATCGTTAACAATAACACGTGATCGTTTCGTTCTAAACACGAGCCAATTCAAATTTGTCACAAAGAAACGCTGTGACTTACGTTCTATCTGTCATGATTCATTAAATTAATCTAAAATACAAGCACAAATAAATACGTTGTTTTTATTTTGACAAAGAAAATAATTCGTCAGTTTTTTTTCTTTTTCTTTTCTTCTTCTTCGACTTTCTTTCTTAAACGTTCGACATTTTCGAGTTTTGTTTGTCTATCAGCTGCAAATTGCCGATAATCATTGAGACCTTTCGGTATTGTATTCAGAAATTCTTTCACATTCGAATAAGTTCCTTCGACGGCATTGCCCATGCGCAACTGCATGCCGGCGAAACGTGTCCGACACGATTGATCACAATACGGCGGTTTGTCCGTCGATTTGCACATGCACAATTCAGCTACCTGATATTTCGGAGAAGTGAATTTCAATGGACGAAAATCACCACGAAGATTTTTACAAGCTTGATCGCAAAATGCCTACGAACGAAACATAAAAAAAAAAAACTTAAATCGGTCGTTCGTCTGTTTCTACTTGTCGGTGTGCGTAACCGCATGAACACCAGTAATAAGTCCGATTGGGCTGAAGTTCGACTTTGACTGATTGAAAACCACCGATACGCTTTCGATGATAGCTCGCTTCAGGAGCTGATCGAGCTTGAAATGAAGTTTTTAAAAATTCCCAAAACGGTATTTTGACATTCTAGAAAATGAATTCGTCTCGAATGAAGAAAATCTCTTTCGCGATTACAAAACCTACGCACACGTTTGACAATCAATTGACTTGCGTTCAATCGATTGAGATTCAACAGATTTCGAAACATAATCTAAAATTAAAAAATCATCAAATAATATATCGCGTGTTTTTATTAAATAGAAGAGAGAAAGAACACTTTGTACAATAGAAAAGAAAAGGAATCAGTTCGTTTTTAGAGCGATGTGTTGAATGCTTCTTTAAGCATTGATTTAACATGATTGACAATTGTTGGAGTTTCACTGAAATGAATCTATCAACAAGCAAAACAACGAGATTTAATTCGAATTTCGAAGAAACCAGCGTTACTTTGAATAAATATGGCTGAATATCTGTATAAGATGTATCGAAAACGAGATCGAGTTCGGATAAATGGGGTGGTTTGGGAACATAATCAGGTTTATTACTAAATCGAACAGAAGAAAAAATGATTGAATTCGAAAAGAAAGATTCGCTACATGATTTCAGTGATTTGGAATATTCGTTCTGTGAGCGTATCGGAAAGTTTTTCTCGCATAAATTGTCGTTCTAAAAATAACTATTCGATTTAAAAACGAAAGAGAGATTGGATTGAATTCTACCGTTTTCACTTGATAATTGCATTTGTTCGATTTTAATCGTCCAAATTTCCCACGGAATTTCTTCAGGTTTGAACATCCAACGGGATTTTTTCTTCTGATAAAATTCCAATGTTATCTTCAAACAAACGAATCTTCCGAAATCATTCTCGAGTCTATCCAATTCTCACTTGTCCACAACGATTTGAGTCTGCTGAACGAAGTTTTTCTTGAAATTGACTGATCTTTTCCGCGACTGTACGTTGAAGTTCTTGACTAGTCACTTGTAACTAATCGAAATTTATTTTGTATTTTCAATTGAAAAACGTTCATTTACTCACATAAGTAAAATCAATGTAATCACAATCGACATCCGTGTAACCTAATGTTCCAACGGAGTAACTATCTTCGCCTTTTGTGTGATACTAAACACGAAAATTGAGATTTGCGAGAGGGAAAAATAGGCAAACCTTTCCAACACAACGATGGAATAGAATTGTGTGAAACATGCAAGACACGACTTCATCGATTTGTCGTCCTTCGACAGCGAATTCGAAGGTTTGCGAACGTGCGTTCATAAATTAAGTTTTTATCTGAAAAACAAACAAACAAATCACGAATTTGGAATCTTTTTATTTTTCTTTAAAACACAAGCTTCTTCGTAAGCAGGATGAATAGGCGGTTGAACCGGTTCTCGATATTCTTGTTCTAGCGGATAGGTTTTATCCGAATCAAAACCGTCTAAACTTCCACAAGCAATAAACGGAAGAATGAACGATGATCGACTTTGATCGTCAACATTCGAGAGTTTCTTTTCATACGAATAGATAAACGGTTCATCGATATTCGGCTGAAAATTCTCGGGCAAATGAAATTGTCGACAGACAATAAACGATTCGACCGATGAATTTCTCGACGAACGTGGTTTAGCAATGACAACATCATGAAAAAACAATTTCAATTGTTGATACAGCAGATCGATGTTTTTCGTTCGAAAGATTTTCGAAATAAAATTTCCATCTTCGGCTAACACATGCAAACAAATGTTCAACGCAGCTAACACGAGATTGCCTTGAACAAATTCATCGATATCATGTAAACCCGTGACATCCGGCGCCCCATCACAAATAACTAAGTCAGCTTTATTCATTTGTTTGTCATTCGTTTGAAAACATTCGAGAATTTCCTCGATTGTCGAACGTTTGGTGATATCACCTTTGATTTGAATCACACCGGGCAACGGAGCCATGGTCTGTAGGTCAACAGCAACGATTTTGACTTGTTCATCGACGGGATCGGTTTTGTATAAAGCACGAGAAAGAACTTGTGACCAACTTCCTGTACGAAAGCAAACGCATTGGTTTTTGACAAAAGAAAACAAAAAACTAACCCGGTGCTGCACACAGATCGACCACTCGCTTGACATTGTCGTTTAAAATATTGAATTCACTGTTGATTTGCAATAATTTAAAGGCAGATCTCGCGCGTAGGCCTTGCTCTTTAGCAAGACGATAGTAAATATCTCGTTTATCTTTCGTTGATTTACCCATCTGAAATACAAATAAGGATGATGTTTGTTATTTATTTACAACAACCATAGAAAAAACAAGCAAACAAAAAAAGAGCATTGTTATTTTTTCGAATTCTTTTTCAATTTTGGTCGGTCGAAGTCTTGTTTTAAGCCGCCAGCATGTTCGTTATGGAATTTCTTCGCTGTTTGTTTGTCCAAAGCCCATGGCGAGTCTTTGACAGTTGTATCTTGATCGACCAAATGCGTGTATTTGGTTCGGCCAGCCAGACCGAAGTTTTTGACTTGCATAACTTTCGGTAGAACAGTTTTATCGAAATGATCTTCCAACGTCGGTTCGCTGATATCTCGTTTGTAGACATCTTCGTCTTTATCCATGAAGAACGCACCACGATGATAGTATTTCTGCAAGAATTTGTATTTCTTTTTCTGCGCCACTTGATTGTCGATAAGTTTGGGATTCTTTCGAAGTTCAGCTTGACGTTCTTCTTCGGTCATGTTGTGCCAACGTTCGAGTTCTTGTTGTTCTCGTTCACGTCTAAATACGAGATTTATTAGTCAATTGAAATCTTCTTTCAACAAAAAACTCACTGATCACGTTCTTCACGATCTCGTTTCAATCGAGTCAATTCTCTTAATTTCCACGTATCATACGCAGTCTCACTATCATCATCATCGGTATCGAAGTCACATTTAATACCGTCTTCAGTTTGTTTTTCAGCTATTTTCTCTTGACGAATGGCATCGGCGACCATCTAAAAAACAAAACGATCGAATGCCAAATCGGATTTGTCTGGTTTTGTTATACCTTTTGAGTTTGCATTTTGCGTTGATCGGCCAGACGTTTCTTTTCGATTTCGAGTTGAATCTGTTTCTTCTCCTCGGCTTCACGTTCCACAACTGTTCGACGATCGTCTCTGCGGAAAACAAAAAGATAATTGCGTATATTTCGAATTTCATCGATTTACTTTGGAACAAAAATCGGCTTCGATCTCAGCACGCCATTGTCTTCTTCGTCGTCGCTTTCTTCTTCACTTTCTTCTTCGCTTTCTTCTTCTTCTTCTTCCTCAGCTTCCTCTTCTTCTTCTTCGACTTGAAGTAATTCCTAATCAATCAATTAAAATTTCGTTTCATTTTTAAACTAAAGAGTACCTCTTCACGTTCTTTGGCTTTCTGTCGTAATAATTGACGACGTCGTTCGATTTGTTCTTCGTTGAGTTCTTCGTCGTCTGATGAAGATTCGATATCCATTTTCACTCGATTTGTATTCACTGTTTCGTCAGTTTCCATTTTAGCTTCTTCTTCTTCTTCCTCATCGTTTTCTTCTTCGGAACTCGGTTCTAAGACTTCAGGTTCCATAATTCGACGACGTCGATTAATTCTAAACGAAGAGCAAATGAAAAATAACAAATTCAAACAAACAAACATACCGATCATGTTCACTTTCATTTTCATCTAAATCTCGTGCTTGTAACCGATGAATTCGACGATCTGCTTGTTCATTATGATTTACTAAAAAAACAGGAAATTTCTTTTTTTTGTTTTCTCTCTCGAAATGTTCGTTTATTTACCAGCCGAGGGTCTGACTTGTTCGATTTCATCTTGATCATCGTCGTCATCATCATCCTCATCGTCATTCATCGGCGCATTTTTAGCATATTCCGGTCTAAAATAGAATCAATTGACTTCAATCGAGAGAAAACTTTTGTCGTTACAATTTTCCAGCAGCATATCGTCGAACTTTGACTTTCTGCGTGATCAGACGACCTTTGGCATCACGAACTGTAATAGCTCCAGCCGTTGATAAAGAATTTGTTTTGAAAAAACCTTCATCAGGATCGATCATAGTGATGAACCAGCTGACAAATAGACAAACTTACGCAAAAAAAAACGTGAATCAAGGAACAAGCAAATAAGAAAGAAAACATCGATCGAATCGAATCAAAGTTCGGTTAGATGGCGCTAGATCACGTTTTGTTTTTCTGCTGTGTAACAAGATAAGATAATAACGTTCTTGTTAAGTTACGAACTACTTCAGATGGGAACAAGTACAACGAAGGATAGTTATCATGGATTGCTGATAGCGACCGGAATTCTGTTCGCATTCTCTGCTGTTTGGTATCATGCCGTGTTTCAAATCGATGTCTTTCGATCGACTTGGATCGATATGATCGGAACGTTTGTGGCTTTAGAATTTCTGTATACAGGATTGTTCATAACTGCTCATGATGCCATGCACGGATCTGTCTGCAAGCAAGTACGTTCGATTCGAAATATTCAAGAGAAAAAGAAAAACTTAAACTAGACTTTGAATTAGTACCGACGAATAAATAACGCAATCGGTTGGCTCTGTTGTTCGGCTTATGCTTGGTTCGATTACAATTACATGTACGAACAACATTGGCGTCATCACAATCATACGGGCATCGTTCATGACGATCCTGATTATCACGATGGTCAATCGATTGATTTCTTCTCGTGGTACTTCCATTTCATGATAGAATACGCCACTGTTAAACAAATGACGAAAATGTCTTGTTGGGTAGCGATACTTTTATTCGGTTTTCAAGTTTCAGTTTTTAATATTATTATTTATATGCTCGTATGTGGTTTATGTAGCGCATTGCGTTTGTTCTATTTTGGTACTTATGTACCTCATCGACCGGAAATAATAATCGATGGGACATTTGAACAAGAAATGCCGTGGGAAAAATCGAAATCAGCGAATGTTAGTCGGTGGATTAGCTTTCTGTCGTGCTATCATTTTGATTACCATTGGGAACATCATCGATGGCCGTATGTACCTTGGTGGAATTTATGGAAATATAAACATTTTAAGAAATAAATAAATAAATATCTGCAAAATCGATGTACTTGTCTTGTTAAATACATTCTTTTCAATAAACAGATATCATTCTATTCGTTAGATATAGGTGTTTCTTATGATTTTGCATTTTGAAAAAAACGACAGAAAGAGAGAACGATAGAATTCGTTTAGAAATACAATCAGGGATCACAGAATAGGGTTAATGTAGGAATGGTCAAATACATATACACGTATAAGATAACATCGAATCAGTCTAATGACAGAGAGAGAAAAAGTTCAATAAAACGAATTCTAAGAAAAAGCATTTTGTAATTTGCTGGCAAGCATATTTATCGTCGGTCCTTGTGTTAAGCTCGCTTGGAGATTCTGTAAACTAGCTGGTAATTTCGATTGTAACGATTGACTCGTACTTGCAAGAGTTTCTTGCAATGAATTCGGTAGTTTATTTCTCAGATTAAACGTTGTATTTCGTGCGCCCATTTGAACGTTCGGTTGTGGAACAGTTGATGTTGGTGGTGGCTTGCCGTTTCTCATCGCCATTGAATTTGAATTCGATGGACCAGCATCGAAGCTCGATTGCAATGTCGATGTCATCGGATTCGTGCCCGTTGCAAGTAGATTTGATGTCGAACCTTTTTCACCATATTTCATTTCGTAATATTTTCGAACAACATTCGGTGTGGGCGGTGCACTTGAACCCGGTGGAAGTCCGAGAGATGATGATGATGGACCGTTGCCATAGTCCGAGAGACGATTGGCCATAGAAGGATTTTGAAGAGAAATTTGTAATTCATGGAGCCTTTTTTCTAATTGAAAATTATCATTTTGTGATGCTAACAGTTCACGCCTGAATAGAGAAAAAAACAAACAAACATAAGATGATTCGAAAATGTTTTCTCGTTTAGTTTACATGATCTGTTGCTTTTGTTTTCGAACAATATCATCTAATGGCGTATATTCTGGTGCAAATAATAAATGTGAAAAGAAGATTTCGATTTCAATTGTTACACTTTGTTGATCATTTAAATAACCTCGTTGAGTTAACTAAAAATCGAAATTTTCATTTATTTATTTATTTATTTATTTACTTATTCATTGACTTACTTCTTCAACATCTAACGTCGTACTTATCTCTAAACCTTCATCACTATCTTTCTGCGAATAATATTTTGTTACTGGCTTTTGAAAAACACTTGTCGTTGTTTTCGTATCACGATGATTTCGTACAGTAATATTAAAACATATTGCACGTACGTAATTCAATGGAATTTTAAATATATCCGAATAATACAAACGAATGATAAAACATTGCTCTTCAATGTAAGCTTCGACTGTCCAAGCTTGTTGATCTTTATCAAGAAAAGGTACCGGTGTAGGATTTGGAACAAATGGATCGACAATTATTGGAAAGACGGCTTTTTAAAACACAAAGAAAATCAAAATCTCGATCATTACAAAACTCAATTCGATACTTACTAACAGCATCTTTAAGTTCGATTGTTAATGTAAATTTGCCATTCGTTTGAATTAAATCTCTAACACGATCAATTCGAAATGGACGACAAAGACCATTGATATCGGTATAATTAACTTCATAGAGATTACTATCATTTGGATTGGCCAATTTCTTTTCTTGACCCGAATCCCATGTAAATGTTCCTGCTGTAATTTTTGCACGATAACTTAATTTAACCGAATGATCACACGATGTTAAACGTTGAACAAACATTCGAAAATGTCCTAATTGTCCAACACTGTCTAATTTCGGTTGAATAACAACACACCATTCATAATTCGAATAGTAGAACGATGGTGTTTCGATTTTTGCATCCAATGGTCGTTGATTTCCTTGAGATTGAACAACATGTGCATACTGTGGATTAACTAATTGTGGTGGAAATTGTACTTCAGTTAGATACGAAACAACAAGATTTTTTATTTCTAATTCACATTGAATATTGCCACGTTCATCCATGAAATCAACTGAACATAAACGATTAATCGATGTAAACGATTTTCGTCCATGTAAAGTAACTTTATTCGTAAATTTACAATTCTTCTCTGTAAATGATTCATTGCGTGTGAAATGCTCACGGCATAATAATGTTACACTCAAATCAAGTGTCATTTCAAGCATCTCAGTATCACGACTACGATGTAGTAAAAATGCATTTAATTGATCATTATTTTTGACAAATGTTAATGCAAATGGAATATTACGAGAAAAGAATTCTCGTGTTATTAATTTTTCTTCGGAACCTAATAGAAAAGTACTTGGAAGAATAAATGTAAATAAGCTAATCGAGGAAAAAACAAAGGAATGAATTTATATTTCTTTTAGTTTTGCAATAGGTCATACTTCGTATTGAACTTATCTTCAAACGAAACAAAACGTGTAAAATGTGCCATTTAAAAGTCTATCATCATTTACGATTTATCTAAAAAAAAGCAAAATTTTCTATGTAAATAAATGTTCTCGCGTTGTTTTTTTTTTTGAAGAGTTCTTGACAGCTAAAAAGAATGAATTAATCAATTTTAGTTTTTTATAACACAATAGAATTAATTGTCGAGAAATCACACACACACACACATATAGTGATTTGTTTTTCTACCGAAGCAAGGCGGATCAG